>Ga0129307_1000002_pt1 | contig 489280 bp, 457 predicted proteins | sample P1105metagenome_FD_94437 | JGI IMG/M metagenome (GOLD analysis project Ga0129307, IMG submission 94437) | Capybara group fecal microbial communities from Wisconsin, USA - P1105 metagenome | ecosystem: Host-associated > Mammals > Digestive system > Large intestine > Fecal | place: USA...
CCACCTGTTCCCATCTCGAACACAGTAGTTAAGCTCGTAAACGCCGAAAGTACTTGGCTGGAAGCGGCCTGGGAGGATAGGTAGTCGCTGATTAATGAAAATAAGAGGTCGTGTCGAAAGACAAGGCCTCTTATTTTTGTTAATCTAATGAGTAACAATCTGTCTGGGCGCTTCCAAGAAGGGATGTTAGTAGAAGTATCTCAATAGGTAGTGGCATAATAGAAGCGGTCCTGGTATGCAGAGAGCATAATTTATAGGAGCAAAGCGACGCATAAATTATTGCGAATCGCATAGTTCGGGGCGTAAGATTTCTCTTCGAGAAATCCACAGCATCCGAACGGACGTATTTAATATGTACTAAGTGCGACGCGCAAATTGTATTGCATCACTTTCTTGTGAAGCAAGTGAAACGAAGCGTAGCATGATAGGGAGTCGAAAAGGATACATATATATCAGTTTTAACTAACATAGTAAGAGTATTTCTAAGCATTAGACTACATATTTTCATTCATATTGACAATCTATAGAAATCATGTTACTATACGTATGTAGAAAGTAAACAATCAATAAAATACATAGTTGGGAATAGGTGCAGACATGCATAATAGAGAAGTCGGTGTAAATCCGACACGGTCCCGCCACTGTAAAGCTGAGCGAATCTCATTAAGTCACTGGGTAAGACTGGGAAGGCGAGAGGAGCGGTGAAGCTAAGTCAGGAGAACTGCCTATTCATCATTCACCATTTGACCTACGAGCGATAGGGAGGAGAATTATAGATCCTTTTTCGCATGTGTCGGAAAAGGCTTTTTTATTGGCTTAATTCTAACCGTGCATATGATGAAACCTATACAGCTCATGGTTTTACATTGGTATTATCACGTAAGTGTTAATATATTGTCATGATAATGTATGGGCGTACATTTTCATCATCTCCTAACCTGAAACGCTAAGATACTGTGATGGGTATTCTTAGCGTTTTTGGTTTTTAATTTTGTTAATAAAATTAAAAAAATATATTGACGATGCACTTGGTTATGTGGTAATATAACTGTGTTGCGGGAGTGGCGGAATTGGCAGACGCACCAGACTTAGGATCTGGCGCCTTCGGGCGTGGGGGTTCAAGTCCCTTCTCCCGCACCAGTTAAGTCACTATGAGTCCTTAGGGGCTCTTTTTTATTGCACATTTAAGTGTGGTATGATACTATAAGTAAAGAATTAAAAAGGGCTTTGGCATTGCTAAAGCCCGTTTTGTCGTTTGATAAAATAAGAAAATTTATTAGATAATAAATTATAAGATGTAGGATAAGTTATATAGGATGAGTTAGCAATGGAGGGATGTTCATGACAGCTTTACAAGAATTATTATATAAATATCCCGCCTATAAAGAAGCAGAGCAAATGCTAATAGGAACTGGTAAGCATGTCATTTCAGGCTTAGGGAGCTCACAAAAGTCCTTTATATATAGCACTGCTATGGCGACTAATCAGCAGGTACGACCTACAATTATATTGGTCCATGATAGGGCTCATAAGGAGCAATGGGAGCGTGATTTAGCGTTTTTCTTGCCAAAGGTTGAAGTTATGCCTTTTCCTATTACAGAAAAAGTAACCTTTGTTACAGCGGCTCGTAGTTTAGAAAATCAAGGCTTGCAGATGAGGGCTTTAGGTGCTTTGCTCCACGAGGAACCTGTTGTTGTTTTGGCGACGATTGACGAAGCTACGCAGCGACTATTAACACCTGAAGAATTAAAAGAACATGTAATACGACTACAGGCCAATGATATTGTAGAGCGCATGGCGTTACTAGATAAATTAGTGGCTTTAGGCTATGAGCGAACAGACCAGGTGGAACAACGTGGTCATTTTAGCGTGCGCGGTGATATTATTGATATTTTTCCAGTAAATAGTGACAATCCATATCGTATTGAGTTTTTTGGTGATGAAATAGATACAATTCGTACCTTTGCTATTGATACGCAGCGCTCCATTGAAACTGTAACAGGTATGACAGTTATGCCTTTTCATTTAGCAAATTCTTCTGAAGAAGCATCTCTACTAAGTTATGGTAAAGGGGCATTGCTAATTTATGATGAACCAAATCGTTTGCAAGATGCCTTAAAGGGCTTTTTAAAAGAAGATGCTACGCATCGTCAGGCCCATTTTACTTGGTCCGAATTTATGCAGACGAATCAATGTAGCTGTGAAGTGGCTTTTAATTTTTTACAGCAACGAATTAGTGGACTGCCAGGTTTTGATACAATTGGCTTACAAAGCAAATCTATGATGTCTTTTGAACGACAAATGCCATTATTGATAGATGAAATCCAAGTATGGCTGTCTCAGGGCCGTCAAGTGGCGTTAGTCATGAATAATTTGCAACGTAGAGAAGGCTTAGAACGAGCTTTACGGGAGGAAAACATTTCCTATGAGCATGGTGATGCAGTAACTTATACAGGATCGTCTGTGTTAATTGTGAGCGGGCTTTTATCGGAAGGTTTTGAATTACCTTTATGTAATTTAGTAGTAGTTACAGAAGGTAATATTTTGGGGCAGCAGAAGCGCAAATTACGCAAAAAAGTACCTAAAGGCCAAGAAATTACTTACTTTACTGATTTAACACCTGGTGACTATGTGGTACATGCACTTCATGGGATTGGTAAGTATATTGGGTTAAAAACAATTGAAACGGAAGGTATTCATAAGGATTACATTGAGATTGCCTATGCTGGCACGGACAAACTATTTTTACCGGCTGATAATTTAGACCAGTTACAAAAGTATATTGGCAACGAGGGCGATGTGCCTAAGATTCATAAAATGGGTGGTCGTGAATGGGGAAAAGTTCGTCAAAAGGCACAAAAATCTATTGATGATTTAGCTGAAAAATTAGTTGAACTGTACGCCCAACGTGAAATCGTTGATGGCTTTGCTTTTGAGCCAGATGATACCTTTCAAGCTGAGTTTGAAGAAGCTTTTCCCTATGAAGAAACAGAAGATCAGTTACAAGCTAGTAAAGAAATTAAAACCTCTATGGAGCAACCACATCCTATGGACCGTTTACTTTGTGGCGATGTAGGTTTTGGTAAGACTGAAGTGGCTATGCGGGCTATTTTTAAAGCCGTTAAAAGTGGTAAACAAGTGGCCGTGTTAGTACCTACTACTGTGTTGGCGCAACAGCATTTCCAGACTTTTACAGACCGTTTAGGAGCATTTGGGGTACAAGTTGAAGTATTAAATCGTTTCCGTTCAGCAGCTGAAAAAAGAGATATTATAAAACGAGTAGCCAGTAAAGATGTGGATGTACTGATTGGTACGCATGCCTTATTAAATAAAAAGGTTACATTTAAAGATTTAGGCTTACTAGTTGTTGATGAAGAACAACGCTTTGGTGTAGCCCAGAAAGAAAAATGGAAGAGTTGGGCACAAAATATTGATGTATTAACATTGAGCGCTACGCCAATCCCTCGCACCTTGCATATGTCTTTAGTTGGGGTTCGAGAAATGAGTGTTATTAATACTCCACCAGAAGATCGCTTGCCTGTGCAAACCTATGTGGTGGAATATGATATGAAGTTGATTACTGAAGCCATTCGACGTGAAATTCAGCGTGGTGGTCAAGTATATTTTGTATATAATCGAGTAGCTTCCATTGATCATATGGGCGAATTTTTAGAAGCAGCTATGCCAGAACTTCGCTTTGCTATTGCCCATGGTCAAATGGCTGGCAGTGAGATGGAAGCGATTATGGTGGATTTCTATGAAGGCCATTATGATTTATTACTTTGTACTAGTATTATTGAGACAGGGCTAGATATTCCAAACGCAAATACGATAATCGTCTATGATGCAGATCGACTTGGCTTATCGCAACTATATCAGATGCGCGGTCGAGTAGGCCGTTCACGGCGTAGAGCATATGCGTATTTCTTATATCGTCCTGATAAAATGCTCAGTGAAACAGCGGAAAAGCGTTTAAAGGCAATTGAAGAATTTACTGAATTAGGGGCTGGCTTTAAGTTAGCTATGCGCGATCTTGAAATTCGTGGTGCCGGCAATTTATTAGGTTCTCAACAGCATGGCAATATTGCTTCCGTTGGCTTTGCTTTATATTGTTCCATGCTAGAAGAAGCTATCGCTAAAGCTCAGCATAAGACAGTAACAAAGACGATAGAAATAGATCCGACAATCGATTTAGGGATTGATGCTTTTATTGATGATGCATACATTAATGATACAGCTCGTAAAATTACAATTTATCAGCGTTTATTACAGATACGTAAATTAGAAGACTTTGATGAATTTACGGACGAGTTAATTGACCGTTTTGGCACGCCTACGGCACCGGTGGAACGATTGTTGAAATTAGCTCGCATTAAAGAACGAGCGCGTGTATTAGGGATTAAAAGTCTAATTGTACGAGAGAATATGATTACCATCCATTGGGGTGATATTTCGCGTATGGCAGGTTGGCATCCAGGCTTACCAAGTACAGCGGTTTGGCAACATGTGAAGATGAAAAATGATGTGCTTCGGTATACTTTGGAACGTGAGGCTGATGTAATGGGGCGGACCGAAGGATTGTTAGGGGAACTGGAAAAGAGGGACCCCAGTTTATTAGTAGCAGATACATAAGGAGGAACCAATGAATCGATTTTTAAAAGGAGCCATGATTCTTACCTTAGCCGGTATTATTGTGAAAATTATTGGGGCCTTCAGTAAAGTATTATTAGCTCGTATTTTAGGTGGCGAAGGAATTGGCTTATACCAAATGGCCTATCCGATTTATCAGATTATTGTTAGCTTAGCCACAGCAGGCTTGCCCGTTGCTATTTCAATTATGATTGCTGATAAATTAGCTCATCAAGATATTCGAGGGGCCTCTAAAATATTTAGAGTGTCCGCTACAGTTCTCTTTGGTTTAGGTGCCTTTTTTAGTATTGCTTTATTTTTAGCCGTACCTTGGCTCGTAGAGTCCGAGTGGCTCACTGATCCACGGAGTAGCTATGCGCTTATGGCTTTGGCGCCAGCTATTATTGTCGTCACTATTTTAAGTTGCCTGCGCGGCTATTTCCAAGGGTTTCAAGATATGTTACCTACGGGCGCTTCCCAAGTGATGGAACAGTCTCTACGGGTTGCCTGTATGGTAGGCTTTGCTTTGTTTTTATTACCGTATGGATTGCCTATGGCAGCGGCAGGCGCGACCTTAGCAACCTTTCCTGGTGTGGTTGGTGGCGTACTGGTGTTGTTATATTTTTACCATCGACAACGTCGGTTACGTGCTGAATTAAGAGCTAAGCAGTCCCCTGATATAGTGATTGAATCGTCTTCGCAGATTATGAAACGGTTATTAGTCTTGGCTATTCCTGTGTCTATGGCTAATATTATGATGCCTATCGTATCGGGGATTGATTTAGGGGTCGTGCCACAGCGCTTGATTGATGCAGGTTATTCTATGAGAGAAGCGACTACTCTATTTGGGTATTTAACTGGGATGGCGACATCTTTAGTGAATTTGCCAATTATTTTGACAACTTCCTTAGCCGCCAGTTTAGTACCAGCTATATCAGAAGCCTATACTAAACGAGATATGCTAGAGATTCAAAATCGAAGTCATGTGGCATTAAAAATAACAACTCTTATTACAGTGCCGGCATTTGTAGGTCTTTGTGTATTAGCTACACCTATTTCAGAACTATTATATGCAACACCTCATGCAGGTGGTCCCATAGCCGTAATGAGCTTGAGTATTTTCTTGCTAGGGGTACAACAAGTTAGTACGGGCATTTTGCAAGGGTTAGGTCATACGGCCATTCCTATGATTAATTTATTTTTTAGTACCCTTATCAAAATTCCTCTTAGCTGGTATTTAACAGCTTTACCAGAATGGGGCATTAATGGGGCCGCTTGGTCTACAAATATAGATTTTGGCTTAGCCGCCTTATTAAATATGATTTTTGTGCGTAAATACATCCAATATCAGGTGCCATGGCTAGAACTTGGTAAAATCTCTTTTGCCGCCTTTGCTATGGGTGGTGCTACTGTTATTACCTACGCCTTTTTAAGTTCGCTAATAGGCGGTAATTTAGCGGTTATTGGGGCGATTATAGTGGCTGTTGTTGTATATGGTGCTGGTTTAATTATTAGTAAGGCAGTTAAAGAGGAAGAATGGTGTGCCATGCCGTTTATTGGCAAGCGGTTACAACAAAGAAGAGCCGCAAAAAGTGAGTAAGGAGGACCTATGTCATTAACAGTAGTTAGCCGAGTTATATCGGATTTACAGCTCGATGAGACTTGTGGGGTATTTACTATTTCTACAGCTCAAATAGATTATGTTCCTTTCGATTTAACTGGCGTTTTAGTAGTAACAGATGTGAAGGGAGATAAAACGGCCTTAGAACGCATTTTAGAAGCTTTAACGGGGCGATTTGAGGAGTCGACGACCTTTTTATTAACGGGTATTACTGAAACAGAGCAATTAGTAGGACCAAAAGAGGTAACACTTGGTCAATTAGTAACAATTGGCAAAACATATATTATGGACCAAGAAGCCTCATTAGATAATATTGTTCAGTGGTTATTTATTAAGCCATTACAGCGTTCCCAATCGCAATCTGATGGAGTGGCGACTTCCTCGTTTGATTTGAATCCGCTCGTGGAGGTTGTGGCTGCATTACGAGCACCTAATGGTTGCCCATGGGATCGCTTACAAACCCATAGTACTTTACGACGGTATTTATTAGAAGAAGTCTATGAAGTGTTAGAAGCGATTGATAATCAAGATATGGCAAATTTACGAGAAGAATTGGGCGATGTATTATTACAAATTGTATTTCATGCTCGTTTGGCGGAAGAGCAGGGCTTATTTACGGTACAAGATGTAATTGATGACATTAGCGCAAAAATGATTCGTCGCCATCCTCATGTATTTAATCAAGCAAATGTGGAAGAGATAGGTACTACTCAGCTAAATTGGGAGGCTTTGAAGGCTCAAGAGCCAGGTCATCGTAAAAAAAATTTATTGGCTGGTGTATCGAAAGGATTACCTGCTCTATTAGGGGCTCAAAAATTACAAGAAAAGGCTGCGAAGGTAGGTTTTGACTGGGATTCTGAGCCTCCTGTTTGGGCAAAATTTGAGGAAGAAATTGCTGAATTTAAGGAAGCCGTAGCCCTCGGTGATTATGAAAATGCAGAATTAGAGGGGGGAGACGTGCTTTTTTCCTTGATTAATCTTCTAAGATGGTATAAAATAGGCGGTGAAAATGCACTAAACCGCACCAATAATAAGTTCCGTCGTCGTTTTTCTTATGTGGAGCGTTGTGTTAAAGACAGCGGACGATCATGGGAGGAGTTTTCACTTGATGAATTGGACTCATTTTGGGACTCGGCTAAGGTGTCTGAACAAAAGCATTCATTGAAATGATTGGCAAAGCGTGATATACTCTTACAAGTCATTATTGATGAATGGATACATTCTATTTTTTAAGGAGGTTCTGTCATGAATAAAACAGAATTAATCGCAAGCGTTGCTCAGAAAGCCGAATTAACTAAAAAGGATGCTGAAAAAGCAGTTAAAGCTGTGTTCGACACAGTAGCTGAAGAATTGGCAAAAGGCGAAAAAGTTCAAGTAATTGGTTTCGGTACTTTTGAAGTTCGCGAACGTTCCGCTCGTGAAGGCCGCAACCCACAAACTGGTAAAGCTATTACGATTGCAGCTTCCAAATCCCCTGCATTCAAAGCTGGTAAACAGTTAAAAGAATTAGTTAATGTTACAACTAAAGTTAAACCTCGCAAAAAATAATTTTGTTAGGAACTCAAAAGAGACCGCACTGTGTGCCTTTGATGGTATAGACGGCTACGGCCGTCGCTATCAGGCTTGCAGAGGGTCTCTTTTTCTATGCAAAAATACGAAGTGTTCCTGCTTGTTAGATTGTAAAATGTGATATAATAAGACGACAGGGAAGGAGACAATCATGAGCAAGAAGGAACGTATACTCATTGTATCGGCTTCTATTGGCACGGGGCATACACAAGCGGCACGGGCGATTGAAGAGTATTGGGCAGCCAAAAACCCAGATGCTATTATTACCCATGTAGACTTTTTAGATACAAATAGCTTTTCGTTTGATAATTTATTAAAAGAAACATATATAAAAATGATTGACGTATTTCCTATGTTATATGATGTTATTTATCGTCTATCACAAGGAGATAAGAAAGGGAGTGCCGTACAGACTGCTTTGGCTTGGATGTTAAAGCGTCGTATGTTAAAACTCATCAATCGAGAACGACCAGATGTAGTTATTTTCACGCATCCATTTCCTTGTGGCGCTGCGTGTATTTTAAAACGACAAAATTTAATCAATGTCCCCTTAGTTGCGGTAATTACAGATTTTCAGGTACATCAGTTTTGGGTATATAATCAAATCGATGCGTATCATGTGGGTACTTCGGGCATGGTTAATGAATTATGTGAAGCGGGTATTGCAGCACATAAAATTACAATTACAGGCATTCCGGTGCGCCGAAGTTTCTTTGAGCATCGTTTAACTAAATATAAGCCTTCCTATCCAGTGAAGGTATTAATAATGGGGGGCGGCCTTGGCTTAGGTTGCTTAGAAACGGCATTACAGCGGTTAGATGAGGTATCGGGGATTGATGAGCTCATTGTAATTACTGGACGTAATGCTGATCTTTATGAAGGCTTAGTGGCTATGAGTCATTCTATGCGTACACCGACTACGGTATATGGATATACTTTAGAAGTGGCCAAACTTATGCAAGAAGCCACCTTATTGGTAACAAAGCCAGGGGGATTAACTTGTATGGAAGGTGTGACTGTTGGCGTACCTATGGTGTTTTTCAGTGCGATTCCAGGACAAGAAGAAGGAAATGCTACATTCTTTGAACAGCAAGGTTATGCACGTTGGGCTCGTGATATTCACAATCTAGATGATGTGGTAACGGTACTTTTAAATAACCCGGAACGACTTGAACAAATGTCAGCACAAGAATTGACGTGGCAAATTGATGGGGCCGCTAATATTGTGTCGGCCACTAAAAAGCTATTAGGGCGTTAATATTTATTTAGTAGTGAATAGGGATAGTATGCATAGTTTGCAAGGGGAGTCTTATAAAAGTCTCTTGCTAAGAGCTAGAAATTTTTGTACAATGTACTCAACACCCAAAAGGGGATTCGGGGTTATGTATTAAAGGAGGATTCGTATGGACGGCGACGCGCTGGAATCGTTTTATGAGAATTTAGGATTTGAATTGGTGGAAATTGATGACCGTGAGACTTTATTCTATCAGGTCAATGATGATGGTGCTTATGCGACCATTACCGATGAAGATGGGAATGTACCTACTTCTATGGAAGAACCAATTATCTTTACTCTCTATGATGAAAATGATTCGTTTCAGTGGAGTGTGACAGTAGAAGATTCTGAATACTTTGGTGAATTATTTACTCGCGTAGAAGATACGGATGAATTACTTTCTAATTTGAAAGATATTCGACAAGAAAATATGGCTCGTTATGACGATAGCCTAGACTAATGAAAAAGAGCTATCCACAAAGTGCTTACATTCTGTAGCTAACTTTGCTGGACAGCTCTTTTTGAAAGGAAATATTAATTTATGAATGTATTAACCTTACAAGATGTAAGTCAATCATATGGTACCCGCCGCTTATTTGAAGGCGCCAGCATGACTTTTACGGATACAAAACGAATTGGTCTTATTGGTGTAAATGGTACGGGCAAATCTACCTTTATGCGTCTTTTGGCAGGCCTAATAGAACCTGAAAAAGGTACTATTTTGAGAAATGGCAAGGCGTCTATTTATTATTTATCACAAGCTCCTGAATTTGATGAAGAAGCGTCCTTGTTAGAAAATATATTTTTAGCTCATCATCCTGTGTTGAGTTTAGTTCGTGAATATGAGCGTGTGGATCAACAAGCGCCAGGTAGCGCTGAACACTTGCGCCTATTGGGGCGTATGGATGCAGAAGGGGGCTGGCAAGTTGAGCAACAAGCACGTACGATTCTTACTAAATTAGGGTTTGAAGATTTAACTAAGCCAGTGAAACATTTATCAGGGGGACAACGACGTCGGTTAGCGTTGGGACAGGCTTTATTATATCCTAGTGATCTTTTACTTCTCGATGAACCGACTAACCACCTTGATGAAGCCAGCATTGAATGGCTTGAAAAATATTTATTAGCCCGTAAGGGTGGGCTAGTAATCAGTACCCATGACCGCTATTTTTTAGATGCTTTAAGCGATGAAATATTAGAGTTATCTGACCGACATTTTTATAGTTATGAAGGTACCTATGAAACCTTTCTTACATTAAAGGCAGAGCGAGAAGAACGTGAAGCAGCTACGGCTGAAAAGCGTCGGCAATTTTTAAAACGGGAGTTAGCATGGGTGCGTCGTGGCGCTCAAGCTCGTTCAACGAAGCAAAAGGCTCGTTTGCAGCGTTATGAAACTCTCAAAGCCCAAGATGTGGCACGCCGTGCTGATACATTAGATCCGATTGCCTTAAAGAGTCGTTTGGGGAAAACAATTTTTGATATAGAGCATTTATCTTTTGATTTAGGAGAGAAGACCTTAGTAAAAGATTTTACCTATCATGTTGTTCGTCATGATCGTATTGGTATTGTAGGACCTAATGGGATTGGTAAATCCACATTCATGCGTTTGTTAGATGGGACATATGAACCTTTATCTGGGACTGTAGGGCGTGGTGAAACGGTGCGAACTGCGCATTTTACACAGGAGTTACCACCTTTTGATGAAGATCAACGGGTCTTAGATTATATTCGTGAGGATCATCGCTACATGGTATTAGCTGATGGTAGCACCTTAAGCGCTGGACAAATACTAGAGAGGTTCTTATTTACCCCAGAACTTCACGGTGTTCCCATTCGCAAGCTATCTGGTGGTGAAAAAAGACGATTATATTTACTAAAATTGCTCATGAGTGCGCCTAATGTATTGTTATTAGATGAGCCGACTAATGATTTGGATATTCCTACCTTAGAAGTGTTGGAAGAGTTTTTAGATTCTTTTAGTGGTGTAGTGATTACAGTATGCCATGATCGGTATTTCTTAGATCGTGTAGTAGATAAGTTATTTGTCTTTAAAGGGGACGGGCAAATAGATATTATTCATGGTGCTTATTCTGAATATCGAGAATTAGTAGAGGCGGAAGAGGCGTCAGCGGAAGATGTTAAATCACATGGGTTAAGTAAATCAACTAAGCCGCAAAATAGTTCAAAGGGGTCAGGCACAACTATTTTAGATGACGTAGAGGCGGCAAACATTGGTGATAAGGGAAGTAATTTGAAGGAGTTAGCTGCTAATAAGGAAGTTAAGCCTCTTACCAAAGCTGAGCAGTCTGAGTTGGAGGAATTGGAGTTGAAAGTAGCTGAATTAGAAGGCTTATTAAAGGCCTATGATGCTATGTTGAACCAAGCTGGTGGGGATTATGAAGCGATGGAACAGACTATGGCAGAACGAGCCAAAGTGGCGGAAGAATTAGAGTTAAAAACAATGCGCTGGCTTGAACTGGCAGAGCGATAAAGTAATAAAGTCCTTGATTTAACTAGTGTATAGAGTTAATCGTGTAGAAAATCAAAGGAATTTGAATTATAGTGGCGTTTAATGTAAAAAATATGTAAAACTTTAGGGAATACATGAATTAGAATATTGATATTTAGCGCTTGAATAGTATATACTATAAACAGAGAAGAATAGTTATTTTTTTGCATGGCAGTGTTACGCATATCCCAAGGGAGGAACGTTATGAAAAGTAACAAGTGGGGCGGCAAACGCGCGGGCGCAGGTCGCAAAAAATCATTATTTGACCGTAAAGGTCGTACATTCCGATTAACGGATGCAGAATTTTTAGAAGTTAAACCTTTAATTGACGCAATTCGTAAACGTACTGAAGCGGCAGCTTTGGCATCTAAAGCGAAATAGTTAATTGAGGAGTGGGGAGAAGCCCAGTATTGTTTGCTCAGAGTTAGATCATTAGCTGCGAGGAGAGGGTCTTTAGCTACTTATGGTTTAATCATGGAGTAGATAGGTATAAGGAAATCGGTAATCGAAGTATTCGATTACCGATTTTTCTGTTATAATGGGAATATGCTCATTTGTATATTGGCAATGATGAGTAATATAGGTAAATAGAAAGCTACAGGGGCTTATTAGATAATTTAAGGCTTAAAAGTTTATATTATGAGGAGTTTTAACATGAAAGATACAATTAATACCGATATTTTAAAACGAACAGATACGATTGTGAAAGCGGATGCGCGTCATACGTTTGATACAGTAGCGGCCGCTTTAGGGGCTGAAGAACATAATCCATTAGTTGTAGTGGGCACGGAAGATCGTATGGCTCATGTAGGAGAGATTGTTAAACGAGAAGCGTTAACGATTGAACCCAATTTAGTGATTTTAGAAAAAAATGGACAAGAATTAGTACAGGCTTATACGGACAGCGTAACCTATGGCTATGTTGCTGATTTTATGGAAACTTTTGTTAAGATTGATATGCTTTTAGTGAGTGAATTTGATTATGTAGTACGGGAAGCGGATGAATTATCTCAGCGCGCTTTACACCGCTTATTTGAAGCGTTAATTCGCAATCAGCGGCAGGTTGTTTTTACTATGACACAAGAGCCAAATACATATGATGAATTGGCGCTTCCAAAGTTGTTTGAACTAGTAAATAGTGGTGCCTTAGTCATTATTAAATAATATATGCAATATATTGATTTTGATAAGTTTAAGGTAATAAAAAATAGCATATAACAAAAAAGGATATACCAAGCGGTATAAGTAAGACATCGACTTATGTATTCATAAGTTCGTTTTACTTAGACTCACGAGGTATATCCTTTTTTTTGTGAGGTTAATTCATAACATCGTGGAGGTGTTTAGTCTTTCGATGAAAGGCGAGAATAGGTAATAAGCCAAACACTAGACCAACGATGATACATAATAGGGTTAATTGAAGAGAGGCGAGGGAAATGCTAGGGGGCATGATAATGGCAGAACTTGCATTGAGCCAATGAGCTATGCCAAGGTAGGCTCCAAAGCCTAGTCCCCATCCCATAATAGCGCCTAAACTAATAATATAAACCGTTTGTTGACCTAAGATACTATACAGTTGTTTTTGCGTAGCTCCTAGGGCTTTTAAAATTGCATAATCTCGTAAACGATTAAGAGTTGCTAAATAGGCTGTAACTAATACGACTAGCATGGCTAGTATAATTAGCAGATAGCCAATAGGCTGCCATAATTTTTCACCACGTCCCATTAGATTAAAGAGTTGCGTGATAACTTGCGCAGGAAATACGAGTTGCGCATCTTTTTGTTTAGTGTAGAGGCTAGCTAAGGTATAGGCCTGACCATAGCCGACTGGCTCGACCATGATAGCAGTCACATCGCCTTTGGTAGAAAGGTCATGACCATGGGCATGTAAATCCCAAATACTGTCAATGGACGTGAGTACAGCTTGGTTATAGGGGCCATTGGTGTCAGCTAGAATTCCTACGACTGTGAACGGATGATCCTCGTGCGCTTTTCCTTTGGCTAATGTGCCATGGGTAGAGTGGAAGGTATCACCTACTTTAAGCCCTGTATGTTTAGCCACATCTTGTCCAATTACGGCTTCAAAATGTTCGGCAAAAGGCTTTCCTTCTGCTAGGCGTAACCATTCAGGTTGACTAGCACTAGGACGAATAGTAAAAATTTCAGGTTCAGTACCAACAAGGCGATAGCCTTTGATACTATCCCCAAAGGCTAGGGGTATAGCTTGTTTTACTAATTTTGGTTTATTACGCAATTGCTCTACTTCGCTATAGGGGAGATTAGCTAAGGGTTTATCTTGTAAAAAGACGGTATTTAATACAAATTGTTGACTACTGCCAGGGGAAGCTACTAGGAGCGTAAAGGGTTCAGTCGCAGCAATGAGTCCCCGCTGAAGCCCGCTCCCTAAGGAAACGACTAATACACTTAACGCAACGGCTAAGGCCATGACGAGTAGAAGTAGGGTGGTCGTCAATGGTTTGGACCAAAGTTGTTGCCAGGCTATTTTACGAATCATGGGTACCTCGCTTTGTTAAGTGAAGTCGATTGGAAAATTGAGAAATGACAGGTTCTTCATGGCTCGTAATAAGTAGGGTAGCTTGTAGTGTTTCACTATAGGCTTTCAATAAATCAATAACAAGACGACTATTTGCTTCATCTAGGCTAGCTGTAGGCTCATCAGCCAAGAGGAGGCTGGGCTTTTTGATAAGCGCTCTAGCAATAGCAACACGTTGTTGCTCACCTTTGCTCAATTGGGTAGGCTTTTTATGGCGTAAAGGGGCAATGCCCATAAGATTAGTGAGTTGCTCCATTTCTTGCACCATTTCTTTGTGCGTAAACCGATTGGCAAAGAAAGCACCGCTTAGGATATTGTCTTCAACTGTTAAAAAGTTGAGCAAATTGAAGTCTTGAAAGATATAGCCTACTTTTTTACCACGCCAAGTATCAAGCTCTTTAGATGACGCTTCATTAAGATACATGTCCTCAACTTGAAGTATACCTGTTGTAGGTTGTAAGAGACCGGCTAGGCACTGTAATAAGGTAGATTTCCCGCTACCACTGACACCGGTAATACACCATTGACTGCCAGTAGTGGCGGAGAAATTAGGTAAATCTAGTGCTGTCACAGAGGTTTCGCCATCAGGAAATTGATGGGTTAAGCTTTCAATGTGAATCATATTAATTTACCTCAGCACCTAAGATGCGAACAAGGCTAACGAAGCCTGTTTCACCATCTACATAGCTGCCTACATCGAGTTGGCCGGTTACGGTAATATCTTGATCATAAGGAAGTGCTGTTACCGCATCATCCAGATAAACGACTACAATGTCACTAGGCCAATCGGCATCAGTAGAGCAGAAAGGGCATATGGACATAGGCGTTTCTGTAAGAACAAAGAAGTTAATGCTTGGTTTTAGCGGTGGCGCCATATAACCTTGCATAGTTACCGTTTGTCCATTTTGGGATAATAAGCTGTCCGATAAGATAAGCCCTTCTGAAGTAGCACCTGCATACATATCGCCAAAGCTAAGCCAATTTGCTAGCACTGTTTGTGGTAGCGAAATTGTCAAAAGTTGTAAGGCGAAACAGAGTATAAGTGGGCGCAACCATTGTTTTAATTGCATCATGTTCCTAGTCACATCCTTAATTATTTTTTACTTATTTTTTTAATACATCTTTGTTGCCATCAATGCCAAGGGCACGAAGAATACCAAAGAATACTTCGGTATTATCCATAACACCACTGAAGTATTCAGAGCCAGGGCCTTGTGCCATGAGTACTACATCATCAGCGGAATGAACTTCACTAGTTTCACCAGTTGTAGTTGGTAAGCTGCCTTCTACTAGACGAGCACCTTGTGGAGCACGTTTTGGATTAGCAATTACTTTACCATCTTTGCCTGCAGTAGCTGGATCATGTGGCTCTGTTTGGAAACGGTAATTTTCGTAGTGGTCAGGGGAGTTAGCATATTGTACAGCTAATGTTACATCCGCATCTGGGTTATCTGGGAAACCATCTCGATTTGCATCGATGAAGGTTGGCCAGCCTGCTTCACCATATACACGAACTGCTTCACGACCTACTTTACCATCTTGTTCACTGTAAGTACCAGTAATACTGATGCCATGAGCATGGTCAGCTACGACGATAATTAAAGTGTTGTCGCCATGAGCTTTGGAGTAGTCTTGCGCATATTTGATAGCTTGGTCAAATTCGATAGTATCGTAAGCGGAACGTTGCCAATCCATAGTGTGAAGTTGTTTATCAATGGAACCAGCTTCTGACATGAGGAAGAAACCATTTGGATTCTTTTCAAGGACTTCAATTGCTTTTTTAGTCATATCCACTAGGCCTGGTTGGTCATTGAAACCTTTAAGCACGGTAGGATTTTCTGGTAAGAATTGGCGATCCATATATACGTTCATAGTATTTAAGGTGAAAAGGCCAAGAAGTGGTTTATCCGCTGTTGTTTTAGCTAAATCTGTTTTATTACCTGCAAATTGATAGCCTTTGTCTTTAAATTCTTGGATAACATTTACATTATCTTTACGTTTAGAGCCTGGTGTGCTCAATGGTAAGAAGAATTGGGAACCGCCACCTAAGATAACAGCTGGTGGTTTTGCTCGATTTAAAAAGTCTGTAGCAATAAAGTTTTGCTCGCCACGACGACGGGTGTGAGCTGTTACTGCTGCTGGCGTTGCATCTGTTACTGCTGCTGTAGTTACCATACCATAGGACATATCTTTGCTGCGTGAAATAATTTCAGAGATATTTTCTACTTTTGGATCATCTAATGGGTCAGCTGTGCTATTTTCGTAGACACCCATAGCGTTAACTACGGATTTATTACCTGTATTATAGGCAGACGCACTGTTGGCAGAGTCTGTAACGAGTGAATCATAGCCAGACGTTGTTACTAAAGCCATGTGAGGCATTTTTTCCATAGCTAATATATCGTTAAATTTACCATCCGATAAACCTTTAGAAAGGATACGGGCTACTTCTTTGGCCTGCATGCTCATACCGTCGCCTACAAAAAGAATTACATTCTTTGCTTTCTTTTGTGCTTTTTCATTAACTACTTTGTAACTTGCCGATTGTTTTAAGGTACCTTGGTTCGTAGCAGCAACCACATTAACACGTTTATCACCGACCTCTTTAAAAGCCACATCATTAATACGGTATGAAATATGAGTGCTATGTTGAGTTAGGGTAGGTGTTTCTTTAAATACTTTGCTTGCATCTTCACCATTGATAGTAACAGCTACTTGCTTAGTACCTAATGGAAGCTCTACTTCAAAGTCAAAGCGCTGACCTTGCCAGAATTTAGCCTGATTGATTGGTAATACTTTGATGTCTTTACTTATTACAGCTGTGGCTGACAATTCTGTTTGTGAGCTAAGTGTAACTGCTGGTGCTGGTGCATCGGCCTTTACCATAGGTGCATTAATACCAAAGGCTAAGGCGCCTGCTAAAGCAAAAAATACCATTTTACGTAAATGCTGCTTGCCATTCATGAAAATACCTCCTAATGTATCAAAAAAGAATGAACATCTGCTGTTATTATCCTAACAAAGGGCTTATAAAAGATACAGAAAAAAGGCGGTAAATTATTTGTAAAGGAACTGTAATGTGTAATTAAGCCAGTAATTATATGTATTGGTAGACAATTATTATAAAAAAGTGATGAAGAATCAAGGCAAAGTATACTTGACAATTCCTATAGAATATTGTTTAATGCTTATAAATGAAGATAAGTTATTCATTGTATGCGTTTTTTGAAAGAATGGGTTTTGTGCGTTTTAAAAAAGCAGTAAGGAGGTTTTACTACATTGCCGATACAGTTAGGTGAAGTTGGTTATCATAGTTTCTAGATTTTTAAGTATACCTATCCTTAGATAGGGTATACGGAAGGGAGTTATATGAAAGGACCAATGTTATTAAAACCAATAGAAACGACGGCAGCGGCGTTAGCCATTGGAGAAAAGAAAAGTAGTTTAGGGAGCGTACAACTTTTAATATTAGGTTTTTTAGCAGGCGCATTTATTGCTTTTGCCTCGCAAGCATCAACGATGGGAGCTTTTAACTTATTGGCTCAACCAGAATGGTATGGGCTAGGACGATTAGTAGCAGGTATTATTTTTGGTTGTGGTCTTGTATTTGTATTATTATCTGGGGCAGAACTTTTTACTGGCAATGTATTGATTACCAATGCTTGGCTATGTGGTAGGGTATCAAGTGTTGCCATGTTACGAAATTGGGTATATGTATATATTGGGAATTTTTTAGGATCATTTTTTATTGCTTGGTTGATGAGTCAATCTGGGTTATGGCATGGTGGTGCTAATTTAGCCGGTGCTATGACAATAAAACTCGCGTTAGGTAAAGTAAGTTTAGATCTTACAGCAGCAATTGTTTTAGGGATATTATGTAACTGGTTAGTATGCTTAGCTGTATGGTTGAGCTTTGGCACAACGTCAACTTCTGGGAAAATATTATCTATTTATTTACCAATCTTTATGTTTGTGTTGTCTGGTTTTGAACACTGTGTAGCTAATATGTATTACATTCCAGCAGGTATCTTTGCAGCGTCTGATCCAAGCTATGTAGCACAAGCCGCTAAATTAGGCATAACTGCAGAGGCACTTCAACAATTAAATTGGAGTACTTTTTTCACTAAAAACTTATTGCCAGTAACACTAGGCAATATGATTGGTGGCATCGTCTTTGTAGGTATGGCATTTCTTTATGGGAATGGCAAACCAAGTGAAGATACTGTAAATGAAGTGAAAGAGAAGGTTCTTAAATAGAAACCCCTATATAACTCTTTTCATTATCGAAAAAATTCGGTATACTAGTAACAAAGAGAGATATAATGTCAAATTTTTGTAAATGTTACGGACCGCATTTGTTTCCGCGAATTAGAAATGGAGTTATTGATGGAATATACTAATATCTTGTATTCAGTAGAAAATAAAATTGCAACAATCACCTTTAATCGTCCAGAAGTACAAAATGGTTTCAACATTCCTATGTGTAATGAAATCTTAGAAGCTATTGAACGGACTGAAGCGGATCCAGAAGCACGAGTACTACTTATTAATGCAGTGGGCAAAGTGTTTTCTGTCGGTGGCGATTTATCTGAAATGAAACGTGCCGTGGAAGAAGATGATCAACAGTCTTTGGTAGCGATTGCAGAACTTGTTATGCAGATTTCATTTGCCATGAAAAAAATGTCTAAACCAGTTGTTATGAGTACTGATGGTGCAGTAGCAGGAGCGGCATTTAATATGGTGTTGGCGGCCGATATGTGTGTAGCCTCTACGAATAGCCGTTTTATTCAAGCCTTTGTTAATGTAGGGTTAGCACCTGATGCGGGTGGTATGTTCTTGTTAACTCGTGCGATTGGTATGAATCGTGCTATGCACTTAGCTATGACAGGTGAAGCTGTAACTGCTGAAAAAGCAAAAGAATATGGTTTTGTCTATAAAGTGTGTGAACCAGAATTATTGGTGAAAACGACTGATCGACTTTGTGCTCGTTTAGCTAAAGGGCCAGAACTTTCATTTAAAGCTATGAAAGAACAAATGTGGGCTGCCTTCTTTAGCGGTTGGGATGAATATGCTAAATTGGAAGTAGCTCTACAGACACATTTAGGTTTCTCTGAAGACTTTAAAGAAGGGGTACGCGCCTTTGCTGAGCGACGGAGACCGAACTTCCAAGGGAAGTAAGTTGTATCGTCTAGTGCTTACTTTGTAAAAAATAATATAGCCTCCTTGTGGGGGATTAAAAGATGTCACCTATACTTGTTCTCATTTAGCCAAGCTAAATGTTCGCTCCGTATATGTGACATCTTTTTTATTGCAGAAGTAGTGTATATGACTTTTACAAAGTCATAGCCCATCGCGCATGGGAAGGGATCGAATGGTCGCTGCACATATATAGGGGGCTTTTCTTTTCTCTCTTAGCGCCAGTAGGACAGTGGCAAGTCTTTAAGAGGCCAAGCTAAGAAGTGATATTGAATATAAAAAAAGAGTGTACCAGTATATGTAGCGACCGTCAGAGCTTGTCTCGTCGAGAGCGAACATACTGGTACACTTGCCAGAAAGCGTCAGTAGAAATGTGGTGAATCATTGATAAAAAGAGGCAAGATAGATTCAAGGAAAAATAAGAAGCCCTTACGAATATGTGTAGCGACCGTCAGAGCTTGTCTCGTCGAGAGCGAACGTATTCGTAAGGGCTTTCTATATTCTTATTAGCTATGAGCCTCTTTTTATCGCAGGCTTCGCCAATTACTACTTAGCGATCCCCGTTAAAAATCGAGTTTTTCACGATTACATAATCCACTTTGCGGATAGCAGTTAAATTATTGCCACCAGCATATGAAATAGAGGATTGTAAATCCTGTTCCATTTCTGTTAAGGTATCGAATAGACTGCCTTTAGAAGGAATGTACATTTTTTTGCCTTCTACGTTTTTCTTTTCACCTTTTTGGGATTCAGAAGCACTACCAAAATACTCTTTGTATGGTTTGCCATCGATTTCCACTTCTTTACCAGGGGATTCAGTGTGACCGGCAAAGAGGGAACCAATCATAACAAAGGTAGCACCAAAACGAATGGATTTGGCAATATCGCCATGATCGCGAATACCGCCATCGGCAATAACTGGTTTAGTCGCTGCTTTGGAGCACCAACGAACAGCAGATAACTGCCAGCCACCAGTGCCAAAACCAGTTTTTAATTTGGTAATACATACTTTACCAGGGCCAATGCCTACTTTAGTAGCGTCAGCGCCAGCGTTTTCAAGTTCACGCACTGCTTCAGGCGTACCTACGTTACCAGCAATAACAAAGCTTTCTGGCAATTGTTTTTTGATATGTTGAATCATTTCAATGACAGAATTAGAATGGCCATGAGCAATATCAATTGTAATATACTCTGGAGTTAAACCAGTTGCTTTAATTTCATCAACAAATTTGAATTCGTCTTTTTTAACGCCAATACTAATAGAGGCATATAAGCCTTTTTCTTTCATGCGTTTAATGAAATCGAGACGAGTATGTGGCGCGAAACGATGCATAATGTAGAAGTAGTTTTCAGATGCTAACTTTTCAGCTAGTTCTTCGTCAATAATAGTCTGCATGTTAGCAGGTACAACTGGTAAACGGAATGTGCGGTTGCCAAGTTTCACCGTAGTATCGCACTCACTGCGGCTGTTTACTATACATTTATTAGGAATTAACTGAATGTCTTCATAATCAAAGATGTTTGTTGTGTTAATCATGGAATGCCTCCTTGTAATAACATAATAATCCATTAGACATTATATAGGAAAGGTTATGCTTTGGCAAGCTTTAGACGAACATTATTTATGCTTTCTTGTAAAACGTTCTGATTTGCCTTTTCAGAAGTATAAGACGTATAATTAAAGTATATTTGCAGGTATTGGGTAAACATACGCTTAAGGAGAGGCAAATGCTTACTATTTAGTTGTTTTGGTGTAGCTGAGCTTAGGCTCAAAGGAGAAAATATGGAACAGAAACAACGGACACGGATGTTAGTAGAAGCAGGGCTCTCCATTGCAATCGCATATGTTCTGCATTTTGTTGTATTATTTCAAATGCCACAAGGTGGCTCAGTGAATGCTGCCAATTTAGTGCCTCTGATTATATTTGCCCTTCGCTGGGGTGGTAGATGGGGCCTAATTACATGTATGGCTTATGGACTTATTGAATTTCTTTTAGGTTTTAAATTTTCCCTTCATTTTTTAAGTATTTTATTAGACTATATTTTAGGTTATGGTGCTATTGGTATGGCGGGCTTTTTTGCGAATACGCGTAGCGGTGCTATTGGTGGAGTATTAGTTGGCTGTTCATTGCGCTGGCTTTGTTCCGTTGTTTCAGGGGCTGTTGTTTTTGCTGCCTATGCACCGGCGGGTCAAAATCCTTGGCTATATTCCATGATTTATAATGCTAGCTATATGGTGCCAGAATTAGCCATTAATTTATTGGTCATTGTGTTGTTTTATACACGCATTATGAAGGGCTTGCAAAGAAGGTGATGCTATGAAACGACTGGTTTTAGAACGCACTGATGGTCATCATGCGTATAAGCGGGGCGTTTTAATTTTAACGGGCGGTCAAAGCTCTCGTATGGGACAAAATAAAGCGAATTTACCTTGGCAAGGGGGCACTTTTTTAACAAAGTTACTTGAAAAAACAAGGGCTGTAGATCCCATTGACATTGTTATTTCCTCTAATGAACCAGTTGATTTACGACTCTTGCCAGGGCAGTTGTACGCCTCTCATCCACTTAGTGATCGCCAAGGTCATGTAGCGCTTAGTGAAACTGAGGTAGGGGCCATTAAGCCTGATAAGAGTATGCGTTATCAATGGGAAATAGGTGATGAACCGACATTAACTATTTATGTTGTACCTGATCAAGGAGAAAGTCAGGGGCCATTAAGTGGTTTATGGGCTGGTTTAGAAGCGGGACATAGTGAAGTATATTTAGCAGTGTCCATTGATATGCCTTTTTTTAATAACTTTTCTTTTGGTAGTACCTGTGACATGTTAAAACAATTAGGTAAAGAACCTATTGATTGCGTGGTACCAACTCTTAATGGACGATTAGAGCCCTTGGCGGCTTTATATAGTCGTCGTTGCATTACACACATTGAAAACTTGTTAAAACAAGGGGAATTACATGTAAGAGCCTTATTTGATAAAGTAAAAACAGAATATATTTCAGTAGATGATAGAGCGTTAGATTATCGTAATGTCAATACGCCGTTAGATTATAAATTAGTGCAGTCCTTAGTTCTTAATCAGGAGCGTAAGGTGCCTTTTATATTTGTTGTAGCAGAACAGTCTAAGACAGGCAAGACGTTGGTAGCTACACAATTAATTAGGGCGTTCACTAATTTAGGCTATGAAGTAGGTTATGCTAAAAGTGATGGGCATGGTTTTACGATGGATAGAGAGGGAAGTGATACATGGTTAGCGTCACAAGCAGGGGCCAAAGCGATTGCAATTAGTGGACCTCAACAATATGCTATGCTAGTTTCGCATAATAAAAAGAAGGAAATTGCAACCTTGGCGGAGAACTTATTAGTAGACTTAGTGATTATTGAAACACGAAGTCGTGGTATGTTGCCTAGTATTGAGGTATTACCTAGCCATATAGAACTTTTAGAGCAAGGTTCAATAGCTACCGATTCGGTTGTGAAGGAATCTATCGTAGTAGCTGATGTTAAAGAAGGAGCGGCTCAATCTGAAGATTTAGAGCGGGCTCATTTTTCATTGGCGCAAATAGACGAGCTGGCTATGTGGTTAAAGCAACAGATTTTACCAAACCCTTAAGGTAATATTGCAATATAGGTATTAGGTTATACACGGATTTTTATATTCAAGTGAATGAGAGGGTACCCTATGCAGCGTAACTATGAGAAGATTGTTACAGTATGTCCGTATTGTGGATCGGGATGTCAAATTGAGTTTACTGTAGATAAGAAGGCCAATCGAATTATTGAAGCTAAGGGAGCACCAGGACGTACGAATGAGGCTCGTCTTTGCTTAAAAGGCTTCTATGGTTGGGATTACTTAAATGACCCACAAATTTTAACTCGTCGTATTACCTCACCTATGATTCGTAAAGGCGGGAAAGGTAGTCCTTTAGAACCAGTTAGTTGGGAAGAAGCTATTGAATTTACCGCTGAACGTTTAAAAGCAATTATTAAAGAATATGGTCCAGATTCTGTTATGGCAGCAGGTTCTGCTCGTGGCCCAGGGAATGAAGCGGGTTATATGACTCAGAAATTTATGCGTGCCGTTATTGGTACTAATAATGTGGATCATTGTGCACGTATTTGTCATGCTGCATCTGTAGCAGGCTTAAAGCAAACTATTGGTGAAGGGGCTATGTCCTTAAGTGTGCCTGAAATTGAAGATGCAGAAGTTATTTTAAATATTGGCTATAATGGGGCTACTTCGCATCCTATTGTTGCCCGCCGTATTGTAAAAGCCAAAGCTAAAGGTGCTAAGATTATTTGTGCAGACCCGCAGATTTCTGAAACTGCTCGTATTGCTGATATTCATCTGCAACAAAAAGGTGGCACTAACTTATTATTATTAAATGCGTTAGCTTATACGATTGTTGAAGAAGGCTTAGTGGATGAAGAGTTTGTCAATAATTATGTAAATGGTTATGAGGAGTTTGCTCCTAAATTGGCTGGCTATGCCCCAGAAGCAGTTGCAGCACAAGTAGGTGTACCAGCTGAGCAAATTCGTGCAGCAGCTCGTTTATATGCATCATCTAAACACTCTGTAATCCTTTGGGGCATGGGTATTACCCAATTTTCACAAGGTGTTGATAGTGTAGCGGCTTGCTCTAACTTAGCTATGTTAACTGGTAACTATGGTCGTTATGCTACTGGCGTGGGTCCTGTGCGTGGACAAAACAATGTACAAGGGACTTGTGATATGGGTGTATTGCCTAATGAATATCCAGGCTATCAAGATGTAACAGATGATGCAATTCGTGAAAAGTTTGAAAAGGCTTGGGGCGTAAAATTATCGCCAACCGTAGGGTTAAAGCTAACGCAAGTGCCTGAACAAGTGTTAGAAGAAACAGATCCAAAGAAACAAATTCATGCGTATTATATTATTGGTGAAGACCCTGCTCAGTCTGACCCACATTTAGAAGAATTGCGTGAGGCATTTCAAAAGATTGACCTTATTATCGTACAAGATATTTTCATGAATCGTACCTCTGAATATGCTGATGTATTGTTACCAGCTACAGCTTGGGGCGAACATGATGCGATTTATACTTGTTGTGATAGAGGTTTCCAGCGTGTGCGCAAAGTGATTGAACCACCAGCTGGGGTTAAAACAGACTGGGAGATTCTCTGTTTATTAGCTACGGCTATGGGTTATCCAATGCATTACAACAATACAAAAGAGATTTGGGATGAAATGCGTATGTTAGCACCTAAATTTACAGGTGCAACTTATGAGAAAATTGAAGCTCTTGGCAGTGTTCAATGGCCTTGTTATGATGAAAGCATGGAAGACACAGGGACTATGTACTTGCATAAAGATGGAAATTTTGCAACCGCCGATGGCCGTGGTAACTTAGTTTTTCATGACTATCAGCCAGTAAAAGAAGAAGTAGATGATGAATATCCACTTTCCTTCTGTACAGTTCGCGAAGTAGGTCATTATTCAGCGCGAACTATGACTGGCAACTGTCGTATGCTTCGTCAACTAGAAGATGAACCAGGCTGGATTGCTATGAATCCTAAAGATTGTGAAGCATTAGGCGTTGAACAAGGTGATTTAGTACGTGTACGGTCTCGTCGTGGTAGCTTAATTACACGGTGCTTGCCAACAGAACGGGCTAAAGAAGGGGCAACTTATATGACGTACCAATGGTGGATTGGTGCTTGTAATGAGTTGACTAATGGCGTATTAGATCCTAAGAGTAAAACACCAGAATATAAGTACTGTGCTTGTCGTGTAGAAAAGTTAGACAATCAAGCAGAAGCAGAAGAATATGTGAAATCACAATATGCTCTTATTCGAGCAAAAATGGGTATAGAAAAGGCAGGTGCCGGCGCATGAATCGTTTTGTAAAAGGAAATCCCTTACTTTGTATTGGTTGCCGTACATGTATGGTAGCTTGTGTAGTTTCTCATCGTGGTAATGGTATTTTTACTACAGATCCAGATAGTGAAGACTTTTTCCCACGTATTCATGTAATAAAAACTAAAACAAAAACCATGACAGTACAATGTCATCATTGTGAAAATGCACCTTGCGTTACTGTATGTCCAGTAGGGGCGCTTGAAAAAGGACCTAATAGCATTCTTCTTCACGAAGAACGTTGTATTGGTTGTCAGCAATGTACTATGGCTTGTCCATTTGGCGCCATTCAGATGAAAAAGCTTTCGGATGAATCGGGTGTGCGGGTGGTAGCTAATAAATGTGACCTCTGTGCCCATACGGAAGAAGGCTCGCCAGCCTGCGTTTCCCATTGTCCAACTGAAGCATTGACGTATTATGTAGAAGATAGTATCGCTGATATTGCTAGTCAGAAGAACCTCCAAACAGCGAGAAAAGCATGGGCTGCAAAGGAGGGACAAGCATGAATCGATTCGTATTTTGTGATGTAAGTTTATGTATTGGCTGTGGCATGTGTGAACGGCAGTGTATTATGTCACATCAGGGTTTGGGAATGGCTGAGGTGCAGTTGGATAATCCATTACATCGGGCGCGGTGTAAAGCCTATCGACAACCAGAATTGAAAGTAGCAGTTCATTGCCGCCATTGTGAAAATGCACCTTGCATGGCTGCTTGCCCAGTTAATGCTATTTCCAAACGCAATGACAATATGATATTTGTGGATGAAGATATTTGTATTGGCTGTCGTGAATGTGTATTGGCTTGTCCATTTGGTGCGGTGCGTATGGCACCATTAGAAGATGGCCGCACGGTAGCAACAAAATGTGATTTATGTATTGATACAGAAGCTGGCACACCAGCTTGCGTAAAAGGTTGCCCTAAAAAAGCACTTACATTAGTGACAGAAGAAACTATGAAAGAGTGTATTGATCATAAACGAAAAACATTTGCATAGTTGAGTATTTAGTTTATAGTAGTATAGTTTGAGGCATGGAGCAGGAATATATGGAGGCAATTACAGTAGAAGCAAGTCAGCAAAAATGGCATACAGAATTAGCCAAACGGTCTAAACAGGCTGTTGAATATATACCGCTGTCTCAGGCTTTAGGACGAGTTTTAGCACAGGATTTAACAGCACAAAGTGATATGCCACCATTTCGCAAATCGCCTTATGATGGATTTGTGATTCCCTATGTGGCAAATCAACAACGGTTTAAAGTAATTGGCTTGATTGGTGCTGGTGAAGTCTATGATGGGCCAGTTAGAGCTGGCGAAGCAGTTCGAATTATGACGGGTGCACCTATTCCTGATGATTGTGACACTATGATTATGCAGGAGCGTTGTGATTTTGATGGGGAATATATCACTGTGCGAGGACAAATTACGCAGGGTGACAATATTGTGCCACAAGGTGAAGAATGTAGTATTGGTGAGACTGTAATTGCAGCTGGCACTTATTTAGATGCTGGTGTTATTGCAGTAGCGGTAGGACTAGGTTATGCTACGGTGCCGGTGTATGTACCTTTAAAAATAGTGGTATTGACCTCCGGGCGAGAGATAGTACCTGTAGGAGAACCACTTACGGCTGGTAAAATCTATAATTCAAATTTGTTTATGCTGACAAATTTATTAGCCGAACACAGTTTTTATGAAGTGGTGACATATCATGTTAGTGATGATCCAGCTGTATTAGAGCAGGAAATCAAAGTAGTAACAGAGTTAAGTCAGCAGGCTGATATAATCATGAGCACTGGTGGCGTATCAGTTGGTTTATTTGATTCTATGCCAGTCATTTATGAAGCGTTGGGCGCTCGAGAATTATATAACAGGGTTCTTATGAGGCCTGGTGCCGCTTCCTATGGTGGTATAATTGACCGTGGTGAAGGTAAATTTACACTCTGTTTTGGACTATCAGGTAATCCGACAGCGGCTTATAATGGATTCCATTTATTAGTGTTGCCAATTTTACGCTTTTGCCAAGGGTATGCTGTGTCTGAACTTATGAGTGTATCCTTACCTTTAGGCGTAGCCATTCATAAGAAAAATCCATTTGATCGGTATGTACAAGGCGTTATTACCTATACTGAAGAAGGTGCTACTTTTATACCGAATCGTGTATTTACCTCTAGTGCGTTACTAGGGTTAGCAAAGGCTAATGGTCTGGCTAAATTAGAGCAAGGAATACATAGTTATGATGCTGGCGATATAGTACCTGTTATATTGCTTAAAAATCATAACTAAACATCATCAATAATAAATAAGGCCCTATTACAATCGTGTCTAGAATATATTGAACGATTGTAATAGGGCTTTTTTATTAACGACAAAGGTCTTTTATCCGTTCGGGATGGGTCATACATTTAAACGAATCAGGGCGTAACACATTACATAGGGTAATATTGTATTGTTCAGCTAACGCAATACCTAAGGCTGTTGGCATTGCTCGAGAACACATGATAGGAACCCCAATGCGATTGACTTTCTTTATAACGGATTGAGGTACACGGCCACTAAAGATTAAAATTTTATCAGACGTATCAATTTGTTTAGTTACGATAATACCTAATAAACGATCTAGTACATTATGACGACCTACGTCTTCGGCATAGGCAATCACTTCACCATCTTTCACGATAGCACCTTCGTGAACACCATGAGAGGTATGATGCGCTTTGGTAATAGAATCCAATAGACCACCATAACTGCAAATTTCATCAGCTGTTACAGTGAAGGTATTATTTTTTTGAGGCCGTGAAGTGGGGGCCGCATCATGGAAATATTGAATATCATGAGAGAGGGTTACATCAATGCGATGAGTTTCACGATTCATAAAAATAGAAGCAATATCATCTGCATTTTCTACGTGCCCTTCCATGAGGCAATAACCGATAATTAAATCGCGAAAATCATGGGGCGAAGCAATTAAAGTAGAGATGAGCTTATTTTCTATATATAATTTGTAAGCCACTTCTTGTGAAATATCTAGCTGTTCTTGCTTAGCACCTTCACCTTGTCGATAGGAAATGCATTCATAATGATTAGTAGCTGATAGAGAGTACATAGGAAAACCTCCTTGCGTAAATCGCATTAATTTCTCATAAAAGTGTATATAAATACTATTCTCTACTAAAAATATAGGTTAATAAATATATTCTCATAATATCATGTAAAGCTAGTGTAGACAATTGTTAAATAGGAATACTTAAGAGGGAGTGACCTTAAAAATTGGTTGACGAATCTAAATTTATAAATATATAATAATTCAGTGATGCTATTTTAAGGTGACTTTTAAAAATAGCTTGGTATTATATATTATTTATGAAAAAATGTATGTTGGACAGTAGTCTAGTGTTAGTAAAGGAAGTGAAATATGCAAATCCTAAAAAAATTAAGCCTTGCCTCTTGGATTATAATTGGCTTATTAGCGGGTGTTCTCGTTGGTGGTGTAGCACCTGAAGTTGGTAAAGCCATGAAGCCATTAGGCGATGTATTTATCCGTATGATTAAGATGATTGTAGTCCCTTTAATTTTCAGCTCTTTAGTTATGGGGATTGCTGGTACTGGTGATTTCAAAAAGCTAGGGCGATTAGGTGGTAAGGCCATTCTTTGGTTTGAATTTGCTACAACCTTAGCTCTTATTGTAGGTTTATTTGCGGTTAATGTGATGGAACCAGGTGTAGGTGTTGCGTTAACGCAAAATGGAGCTTCTGAAGTGGTTAATAAAGCCGCTTCAGCTCAAGGGGTAGACCATATTCAAATGTTGGTTAATATTGTACCAACGAATATTGTGGATGCCATGGGACGTGGCGATATGCTACAGATTATCTTTTTTAGTTGTTTGTTTGCTATTGCGGCAGCTAGTACTGGTAAAGATGGCCGTCAAATTATCGATCTGTCTAAGGACTTGGCACACATAATGTTCAAAGTGACTCATTATATTATGTATGTGTCGCCTATTGGTATTTTTGGTGCGATTGCCTATACTGTTGGTGAATTTGGTCTTGGCATGTTATTGCCATTGTTAAAACTTGTTTTATGTCTTTATGCAGCGTTAATTTTATTCTTAGTTATTGTTATTTCTATTGCTTCATTTTTGACAAAAACAAATTTGTTCCCGCTGTTAAAAGTATTGAAAGAGCCATTAGTATTAGCCTTCTCTACGGCAGCGAGTGAAGCGGCTTTGCCAATTGCTATGGAAAAGCTAGAGCGTGCGGGCTTACCTAAGCATATTGTAAGTTTTGTATTACCCTTAGGTTATACCTTTAACTTAGATGGCTCTACATTATATAGTGCGTTAGCCGTTGTATTTATTTCTCAAGTGTATGGCATTCCATTTCCTTTAGAACTTCAACTTTTGATGTTAGTAACCTTGATGTTGTCAACGAAGGGGATTGCTGCTGTGCCGGGGGCTTCTTTAATCGTTATTGCTGGTACTGCTGCAGCGTTTGGCTTGCCAGTTGAAGGGATTGCTATTATTCTTGGTGTTGATCGTATCCTAGATATGGCGCGTACCTTCTGTAATGTAACCGGTAACTGTGTAGCGGCCGCTGTTGTGGCACGTTGGGAAAATGAAATTTCGCCAGAAGAATTAACTAAGCGAATGAAAGAACCATTTACTGAGGAAGAATTAGAAGCTTTAGAATTCGAAGCTAAATAATTAATAGTTTTATAACATAACAAAACCCCTAAGTGTGGAGACTTAGGGGTTTTGCCGTTTTGTAAAGAAGATGAAGTTTGTATAGAGTATCCTAAGAGGATATTTCAACATAGAGAACCTTAACAGCAGCATCCTCAAGGAATAAAGGCACCGTTTCCGTGCAATCGGATAAATAATATAATGTATCCGGTTGTATTTGGAGGTTACCTATTCGAGCCTTGGCAGAGGGTACAAAAGGTAAGTTGGGAACATAGATAAATCTATGTTCGTGAGGATTAAGTTGAGAAGAAGAAGTTAACACAGAGTAGTTAACCTTCATTCCTTGTTGGACCATAACATTAAAGTCAGTTGCTTTCCCCTTTGAAAAGGTGTGATAAGCACCATCGAAGTAAGCTTCTTCATATGGTTTTAAATGATATGTGTCTGCTGTTTCTTTAAAAGATAGGTATAATTGATTTGTTAGCGGAGTAATTAGACGGGTATACCCCGGAAGTAAGGTGAATTCAGATGATTCTACATCCACAGTTGCTGAGCTTATCCGAATAGCAAAATCTCTTCGTGCATAAGAGCTTTGCGGTGGATATATAAAGAACTCTGTTGTGGAGCCACCGGACCAGGTAGAAGTAGTCGCTTGGTGACGAGCAATCACTGTAATTTCCATAAAGCCTCCTATTGGGTACTTCATCTATTCGCTATATACACTATAAGTCAGCTACGTCTAAAAAGTGTCAAAAATCAAAAATTTTTTAAAATATAAAAAATTTGATGTTTTTTTGGTTATAGTTGATGTATATTGGACGTATAGAATTCATGTTTTGTTTTATAACATCATGATTATAGTGAGTTCATTTCAGAATGGAGGCAATCGTATGGCTAAGTTAGTTGAATTTGTTCCAAATTTTAGTGAAGGTCGGGATAAGGTAAAGGTTGAGAAAATTGTTGATGAAGCGCGCAAAATTAAAGATTTAAAAATTCTTGACTATTCAAGTGACGCTGATCACAATCGTTCCGTAGTGACTTTAATTGGTTCTCCAGAAGCTGTAACTGAAGCAGCGATTAATATGGCTAAAGTAGCTGTAGAATTAATTGATATGCGCACTCATGAAGGGGCTCATCCTCGTTTCGGTGCTGTTGACGTAGTACCATTCACACCAATCTCTGAAGTAACAATGGAAGAATGTGTAGAAATTGCGAATACAGTTGGTAAAGCATATGGTGAAATGGGTATTCCTGTATACCTTTATGAAGATGCTTGTACTAAAGAAGATCGTCGTAATTTAGCGTCTGTTCGTAAAGGTCAGTATGAAGGTTTCTTTGAAAAAATTAAAGATGAAAACTGGAAACCTGATTATGGTCCAAGTGAAATGAATGAAAAATCTGGTTGCTCCGCTGTAGGCGCTCGTGTATCTTTGGTAGCATTTAATGTTAATTTGAACACTAGCGATTTAGCTGTAGCTGATGCGATTGCTAAGAAAATTCGTCATATTGGCGGTGGTTTACGTTATGTAAAAGCTATGGGCGTTATGTTAGAAGAACGTAATCAAGTACAAGTGTCCATGAACTTAGTAAACTACCAAAAATCCTCAGTATATCAAGCATTTGAAATGATTAAAATGGAAGCTAAACGCTATGGTGTATCCATTGTAGGTAGTGAAATTATTGGTACTGTACCAATGGCTGCATTAATGATGGCTGCTGAATATTATTTACAAGTAGAAAACTTTGATATTAATCAAATTTTAGAAAAACAATTATTAGACTAAGAGTAGACTAATTTACAATAAAACTGCTTATATTATCATATTAGGGTTTGATTTGATGCGTAAGTGCCGATTTAGGGTCGATTATAACGCCTATATGTGTAATAGGAGTTGAAAAAAGTGCATATTTAGTGTAAATTAGAATGTATAAAGTTATTTTTCAAACGCATATCAGCCCTATAGGAGGTGCATTCATGTTCAGTGATATTGAGATTGCGCAAGCGAATCAGATGGAACCAATTACTGCCATTGCCGAAAAATGCGGCATTTTGCCAGAAGAGTTGGAACAATATGGCCATTATAAAGCCAAAGTATCCTTAGATGTGTTAAAACGGTTACAAGATAAACCGGATGGTAAATTAGTGCTTGTTACAGCTATTACCCCAACACCAGCAGGGGAAGGTAAATCAACTACAAGTATTGGTTTAACCCAAGCGCTTAATAAAATTGGTAAAAATGCCATTGTAGCTTTGCGTGAACCATCTTTAGGGCCTGTGTTTGGGATTAAGGGTGGTGCTGCTGGTGGCGGTTATGCACAAGTTGTGCCAATGGATGATATTAACTTACATTTTACTGGTGATATGCATGCGATTACAGCGGCAAATAACTTATTATCGGCTATGATTGATAACCATATCCATCAGGGGAATGACCTTAATATTGATGTGCGTCAAATTACGTGGAAGCGCGTTATGGATATGAATGACCGTGCGTTACGTAATGTAGTCGTTGGCATGGGCGGTAAAGTATGTGGTTTCCCTCGTGAAGACCATTTTATGATTACTGTTGCGTCTGAAATTATGGCGGCTCTTTGTTTGGCAACTAGCATTGAAGACTTAAAAGAACGTTTTGGTCGTATCGTAATTGGCTGTAATTATGCAGGAGATCCAGTATATGTACATCAATTAGGCTGTGAAGGGGCTATGGCAATGCTTATGAAAGATGCTATTAAGCCTAACTTAGTACAGACATTAGAGCATACACCAGCCTTAGTACATGGAGGTCCTTTTGCCAATATTGCGCATGGTTGTAACTCTATTTTAGCGACTAAGATGGCACTTAAATTAGGTGATATTGTTATTACTGAAGCTGGCTTTGGTGCTGATTTAGGGGCTGAAAAATTCCTTGATATTAAATGCCCATATGGCGATATTTTCCCGAAAGCAGTTGTTATCGTAGCGACTATCCGTGCATTAAAAATGCACGGTGGTGTTAAGAAAACTGAACTCGGTGAAGAAAATGTAGAGGCTGTTAATGCAGGTTTTGTAAATCTTGCTAAACAAGTGGAAAACATGCGGGCCTATGGCTTGCCTGTATTGGTAGCTATCAACAAATTCTCCTCAGATACACCAGCTGAAATTGAAAAGTTATTACAAAAATGTGATAGCTATGGCGTGGATGTAACACTCAATGAATGTTGGGAAAAAGGTGGCGATGGTGGTATCGATATGGCTAAGCAAGTAGCGGCTATGGTAGAAGGTACTAATCTTAAACCAGTTACAATGTATGATAAAGAAGAGTCTATTCCTGAAAAATTGACTAAGATTGTACAAAAAATCTACGGTGGTACAGGTGTAGAGTTTACTGCTAATGCTAAAAAACAAATTAAGCAATTAGAAGAATGGGGTCTCGACAAATTACCAGTATGTATTGCTAAAACACAGTACTCTTTGAGCGATGATCCTGCCTTATTAGGGGCACCAAAAGACTTTACTATTAATGTGCAAGATGTCCGTGTAGCTAATGGGGCTGGGTTTATTGTTTGTCAAACTAGCAATATTATGGTAATGCCTGGTTTACCTAAGAAACCAGCAGCTTTAAATATGGATATTGATGCAGATGGCAAGATTTCAGGTTTATTCTAGTTCGGTTATGGTAAACCACTAATTATAAAACATATTATAAAACATATCATAAAACATACTTCAATTATAGGAGGCACAATGGAATTAAAAGCATTATCCGTAGAAGGTTTTATTAATGAAACTGGTTCAAGTTCACCAGCTCCTGGTGGCGGTAGTGTAGCAGCCCTTAATGGTGCAGCGGCAGCTGCTTTGATTGAAATGGTAGCATCTTTGACCATTGGTAAAGAAAAATATGCAGCTGTAGAAGCTGAAATGAAAGACATTCAAGCTAAAGCACATGAAATGAAAGCACAATTCTTGGCATATATTGACGAAGATAGTGCAGCATTTAATAAAATTATGGATGCTTTCAAATTACCAAAAGAAAGTGACGAAGATAAAAAAGCTCGCTCCGTAGCGATTCAAGAAGCCACTAAAGGGGCTGCTTTGGTGCCATTTAAAATTGGCGAATTAGCGAATGAATTACTACCAATGGCAGCGACTGTTATTGAAAAAGGTAATCAAAACGCTATTACTGATGGTGCTGTAGCTACTATGAATGCGCGTACTTCCGTACATGGTGCGTTCTTAAATGTAAAAATCAATTTGGGTAGCATTAAAGATGAAGCCTTTGTAGCTGATTTAACAGCTAAAATGGAAGCTATTGAAAATAGTGTCGATGAAAAAGAACAAGGCTTATTAAGTAAAGTTGTTTTATAATATATAAACCGTGTTGACAGTAAAACAGAGCAGGCATGTTGTGACTGCTCTGTTTTTTTCAGCATTTACTCTAAGGGCCAACAGTGGAATACATAGTAAGGTATACTTTTTATGACAAATGTTGTAGCCTGCAACTGTTTTTGATAAATATAATACAGTTATTATGCGTAAATGTAATTTTAATTATTACTATAATGGGTGTAAAATGATAGTAATGACATCAAAACTTGATAGTTATAACGTTCGCGTTTGACAGATAGTATTTGATGTAACTTCAGGGATGAGGTAAGGTGTTGATAGCTTTTGTCAATGCTCTAATAGGTATTTAGTATTAAAGGAGTGAGTTCTCTTGTATAAAATTGTCAAAAAGGAAGTTTTACATGCTAATATGTATCAGTATGATATTTTAGCCCCTCGTTTGGCCGAGTCTGCTTTGCCAGGTCAATTTGTTATTGTAAAACATGGTGAATACGGTGAACGTGTGCCATTGACTATTACTGACTATGACCGTGAAGCTGGTACTGTTAGTATAGTATTTCAGACTTTAGGTGACTCTACTCAAAAATTAGCTAAATTAGAAGAAGGGGACTTACTTTCTGATTTTGTAGGTCCTTTAGGGAATCCAACTGATTTGGCAGAACTTTCTGATGAAGAATTAAAAGAAAAGAAAATATTATTCCTTTGCGGTGGGGTTGGAACGGCGCCTGTGTATCCGCAGGTTAAATACTTAAAATCTCGTGGCTGTGAAGCCGATGTGATTATAGGGGCTCGTAATAAAGATTTAATTATCTATGAAGAGCATATGCGTTCGGTAGCGGGTAATTTATATTTAGCGACTGATGATGGTTCTACAGGCTTTCATGGTAATGTAGTAGCTTGTATGAAGGACTTAATTGCCAACGGTAAAGAATATAATCATATTGTTGCCATTGGTCCCATGATTATGATGAAATTTGCTACTTTAGCAGCTAAAGAATTGGGGATTCCGATTGTTGTGTCCTTAAATTCAATTATGGTTGATGGTACCGGTATGTGTGGTGCTTGCCGTGTTACTATTGGAGATGAAGTTAAGTTTACTTGCGTAGATGGTCCTGAATTTGATGGCTATTTAGTTGATTTTGATAATGCTATGCAACGTCAGACTATGTATAAATCGGAGGAAGGGCGTAAACTAATTCGTGAAATGGATAAAGCTCATCCTAATCCTGATTGTACTTGTAAAGCGGAGGATAGTGTTGAAACTACGGAATTGACGGATAAAAGTAAACGAATTCCAGTACGTGAGCAAGATCCAGCGGTGCGCGCTACTAACTTTGAAGAAGTATGTTATGGCTATAGTAAAACCGAAGCTATGCTAGAAGCTCAACGGTGTTTAGATTGCAAAGTACCTCGTTGCGTACAAGCTTGTCCAGTACATATTAATATTCCAGGCTTTATTCAAGCCTTAAAGCAAGGGAATATTGAAGAAGCGGGTCGTATTATAGCACAGCAAAGTGCTTTACCAGCTATTTGTGGTCGAGTATGTCCACAAGAAGAACAATGCGAAGGTGCATGTGTTATGGGTATACGCAATGAAGCAGTTGCGATTGGTAAATTGGAGCGCTTTGTAGCGGATACTAATCTTCAAAATGGTGTAGTCTTTGGTGAAAAAGAGCCGGCTAAAGGTATTAAGGTGGCTGTTATTGGCTCTGGTCCAGCAGGGCTTAGTTGTGCCGGTGATTTAGCTAAGAAGGGCTATGAGGTAACCGTATTTGAGTCACTTCATAAATTAGGTGGCGTATTAGCTTATGGCATCCCTGAGTTCCGTTTACCAAAAGACCGCATTGTAAATAAAGAAGTAGAAAATATTAAAAATTTAGGCGTTAAGTTTGAAACGGATGTAATTATTGGTCGTACCGTGACTATTGACGAATTGATGGATAAAGAAAACTTTAAAGCTGTATTCATTGGCTCTGGGGCAGGTTTACCTAAATTTATGCATATCCCTGGTGAATCTTCTAATGGTGTATTATCGGCTAATGAATTTTTAACGCGTGCCAATCTTATGAAATCCTATGATGATAGTTATGATACACCAATTGCTATTGGCAAAGTATGTGTTACTGTAGGGGCTGGTAATGTGGCTATGGACGCTGCGCGGACAGCGTTGCGTTTAGGCTCCGAGTCTAAGATTGTATATCGTCGTAGTGAAGATGAAATTCCAGCTCGTGCTGAAGAAGTACATCATGCAAAGGAAGAAGGAGTTGAGTTTAATTTATTAACAAACCCAATTGAAATTCTTCATGATGATAAAGGTTGGGTAACAGGTGTTAAATGTATTAAGATGGAATTAGGTGAGCCTGATGCATCCGGTCGCCGTCGTCCACAAGAGGTTGCAGGCTCTGAATTTGTTATTCCATGTGATACAGTTATCATGTCTTTGGGAACTAATCCAAATCCATTGATTCGCTCCACTACAAAAGGGCTTGATACTCAATCGTGGGGTGGTATTATTGCAGAAGAAAGTACAGGTGCTACTTCACGACCAGGCGTATTTGCTGGTGGTGATGCAGTGACTGGTGCTGCGACTGTAATTTTAGCTATGGGTGCGGGTAAACAAGCTGCTACAGCGATTGATGAATATTTATCTAAATAAAATAGTTACTAAAATAATATTTAGACGTTAAGAAATCGGCTTCTATCCTATGGGTAGAGGCTGATTTTTTATTTTCTGTTTTCTTCTGTAATGTAATCAAATAATTAGAGTTTGCTTTTGATTATAATTATGTATAAAAGTCTTTCTTTGATGTGTCTAACGATTATGTCTAATTGAATTAATGGCGTTAATATATATAAACAAAAATCAATGTTAAAAATCAAGATAAATCGAATAGTGTTAGACGTTTTTCAGATGAGTAATGTATACAATAAATGTAATCAGTATAGTCGATACAATGCGTAAGCAAATATTGTAGTCATTTCAAAAGGGGTGGACCTATGAATAACAAAATTGTACAAGACGCTATGACCATTAAACTTGATTTTTCTCAAGGCTTACCGCCAAAGAAAACCTTTGAAGAAGGGATTCGACGGGCCCCTGATCGTGGTTTTCGTTTGACACCAGAACAGACGGAAGTGGCATTAAAAAATGCACTTCGCTATATTCCAGAAGAATATCATGATGAATTGATTCCTGAATTCTTAGAAGAATTGACTACACGAGGACGTATTTATGGATATCGTTTCCGTCCAGAAGGTCGTTTATATGGTAAACCAATTGATGAATATAAAGGCAATTGTGTAGAAGGTAAAGCGTTCCAAGTTATGATTGATAATAACTTAGACTTTGAAGTTGCTTTATATCCATATGAACTCGTTACATATGGTGAAACTGGTAGCGTTTGCCATGACTGGATGCAATATTTATTAATTAAACGCTATTTAGAAGAAGTAACTCAAGATCAAACGTTAGTTGTAGCTTCTGGACATCCTGTAGGCTTATTCAAATCTAAACCAGAAGCGCCACGCGTAATTATTACGAATGGTATGATGGTAGGTTTATTTGATAATCTTAAAGATTGGGAAATTGCTGAAGAAATGGGCGTTGCTAACTACGGTCAAATGACAGCGGGTGGCTGGATGTACATTGGCCCACAAGGTATTGTACACGGTACCTTTAATACCATTTTAAATGCGGGGCGTATGAAACTTGGTATTCCAGTAGATGGCGATTTAAGTGGCAAATTATTTGTTACATCTGGTCTTGGCGGTATGAGTGGTGCACAAGGTAAAGCGGCTGAAATTGCTAATTGTGTAGCTATTGTAGCTGAAGTTGACTACTCTCGTATTAAAACTCGTTTAGATCAAGGTTGGATTTCAGGCGTATCTGATTCTTTACCTGAAATTATTAAGATGGCGCAAGAGTCTATGGCCGCTAAAGAAGGTAAAGCTTATGCTTACCATGGCAATATTGTTGACCTATTAGAATATATTGCAGCTAATGATGTGCATGTAGATTTAATTTCTGACCAAACATCTTGCCATAATGTATATGATGGTGGTTATTGCCCACAAGGTATTTCCTTTGAAGAACGGACTCGTTTATTGGCAGAGGATCCAGCTAAATTCCGTAGTTTAGTTGATGAAACTTTGAAAGCTCATTTTGAAGCTTTAAAACAGTTAACTGGCAAAGGTATTTACTTCTTTGACTATGGTAATTCCTTTATGAAAGCTGTTTATGATGCGGGCGTAAAAGAAATTTCTAAAAATGGTATTGATGATAAAGATGGCTTCATTTGGCCAAGTTATGTAGAAGATATTATGGGGCCACATCTCTTTGACTATGGGTATGGTCCATTCCGCTGGGTTTGCTTAAGTGGTAAGCCAGAAGACTTACATAAAACAGACCAAGCAGCTATGGAATGTATTGAAGTAGATCGTCGTTACCAAGACCGCGATAATTATAACTGGATTCGTGATGCAGAAGAAAACAAGATGGTTGTTGGTACACAAGCTCGTATTTTATACCAAGATGAAGTTGGGCGTGTACGCATTGCTCTTCGTTTCAATGAATTAGTTCGTTTAGGTGAAATTGGCCCTGTTATGCTTGGTCGTGACCATCATGACGTATCTGGCACAGATTCCCCATTCCGTGAAACATCAAATATTAAAGATGGTTCTAATGTAATGGCTGATATGGCGATTCAAACATATGCAGGTAACGCAGCTCGTGGCATGAGTTTGATTGCTCTTCATAATGGTGGCGGCACTGGTATTGGTAAAGCTATCAATGGTGGTTTTGGCCTTGTGCTTGATGGTAGCCATCGTGTGGATGAAATTATTCGTTCCGCTATGTCTTGGGACGTAATTGGTGGTGTAGCTCGTCGTTCTTGGGCTCGTAATGAACATGCTATGGAAACTGCTGTGGAATTTAATAAAACACGCGCAGGGGTAGGCCATATTACAATTCCGTTTGTAGCTGATGATGCAAAAGTAAAAGCCGCTGTAGCTAAAGTATATCCCACTGCTAAAGTGATTAAAGACTAAGCTTACATTGTCTACTTATTAAATAGTTATGATTGACTCGCAATTATCATAACGACTCGCCAAAGTAGCAATTAAGTGATACACTAAAAATGTTAGCTCTAACAGCTAACGTTCTACTTAGTCATTAATGCTCGGTAGATACCGTTAGTCATATATAAATACAGCTCGGTAGGATTTAGACACGGTAGAAAAATTATATACTAAGTAGTTTATTATAATAGCAACCACTGTTAGGCCTGTTTGGCCTAGCAGTGGTTACTGTTCCATTTAAGGAGAGATATATGTCAGAACAATTACTAATAAAAAATGCATCTCAAGTAGTAACCCCATTAGGCCATACTGCTCTTAAAGGTGCTGCTATGAAAGATGTTCGTATTTATGAAAATACGTCAGTACTTATTGAAGATGGACGTATCAAAGCGATTGGTAATGACCCAAGTTGGGAAGCAAGCGTACCAGCAGATAAGCAAATTGATGCTACTGGAAAAACAGTTTTACCAGGTTTTGTAGATTCTCATACTCATTTTGTATTTGGTGGATATCGTGCTGATGAGTTCTTGTGGCGCATGGAAGGCATGACCTACATGGAAATCATGGAACGTGGTGGTGGCATTAATAATACAATGCAGGCTACTCGTAATGCATCGGCTGAGGAATTAATTGATCATAGCTTAGATATTTTAAATAAAATGTTGGCCTTTGGTATTACTACGGTAGAAGGTAAAAGTGGTTATGGTATGGACCATGATACTGAAATTCGCCAGTTGGAAGTAATGAAAGAGCTTGAAAATCGTCAACCTGTTGAAATTGTGCGTACCTTTATGGGGGCTCACTCTATTCCACCTGAATTTAAAGGGCGGAATCAAGAATTTTTACAATTCTTAGTCGATGAGGTAATGCCAGAAGTAAAACAAAAAGATTTAGCTCAATTCTGCGATATTTTCTGTGAAAAAGGTGTATTCTCTATTGAAGAGAGCCGTCAATTCTTGCAACAAGCTAAAAATATGGGGTTCGATTTGAAAATTCATGCCGATGAAATTGTAACCTTAGGTGGTGCTGAATTAGGTGCTGAGCTAGGATGTCATTCGGCGGATCACTTATTGCATGCTTCTGATGAAGGTGTTAAGGCATTAGCGAACAGTGATACAGTGGCAACTTTATTGCCGACAACCGCATTCTGTTTAAAAGAACAATTTGCACCAGCTCGTAAAATGATTGATGCAGGCTGTGCCGTAGCGTTAGCAACTGACTTTAATCCAGGTAGTGGTTTTACAAATTCTGTACCACTTATGATTGCTCTTGGAGTTATTTATATGGGGATGACCGCGGAAGAAGCGATTACAGCACTTACCCTAAATGGGGCAGCTGCTGTAGGACGGGCGGATCAGATTGGTTCTATTGAAGAAGGAAAACAAGCTGACATTGTGATTCTTCAATATCCTTCCTATAAATTCTTGCCATACCATACGGGTGTGAATATTGTAGAAACTGTTATTAAAAAAGGTAAAGTAGTATATCAAGCATAGGTTAATCAATCTATTATGATTAATAGCCGAACGACAAGGCGCTATATAAATTTAGTGGTTAAATTTTTGGCTACTTGAAAAGTCGGATATTGTTGTTTTATTTAGAAATGACATAATTTAATAGAAGTAAAAATATCGTACTACCTTATTTAATATTAAATAAGGTAGTACGATATTTTTTATTTATTTCCTAAATTTTAAAAGGATACAAAAATAATTGCTATATTTTTTGTAAGATAGTGATATCTTATTTATACATGAAAAAATGATGATGGACAAACGCTTATATATGAGATAAAATTGTCATAAATAGAATGAATATAGGTATAAAATATATTGATTAAGTGAGAGGCTAGGAGTGTTAGTATGAGACAGGCTTGTGTTAAAATGGCCATAGTTATGGCTATCAGTGCACCTGTATGGGGGATTGTACTAGTGAGTGCCGCTGATTTAGTGATGCTGAATGTAGTACAGCAAGAACAATTAGCAATGGAACGGCAACGAGCAGAGGCTTGTAATGAACAAAACCAGACAAAGCGAGTAGAGATAGAAGGTATCCGTACGTCCACTGAAATAGTAAGTACAGTAGATGAGATGGGATCTTCTTTTTTATTGCCTTATAAGTATGTACTTCGGAGTAAAATATTAAATTTGAAACTTTGTAGTTAATGTTATTGTCTGTTCGCTTAGGTTGTATGTTTTAGTGAAGGGCGTTTAATCACGTCATGGGAGTTTGGTTTTTGGTTTTGTGAAGGAGATACCTTAAATGTATAACATTTAGGGCAAGAGCTAAAACTGATTTAGAAAAGGTAGGTAAGTAATAAGATGATAAATCCAGGCGGTTTTTTTATGGCTGTTTCATGTTTTTTATCTTTTTACTATTCTAGATATGGTGATAGAAGAGATATAAATAGAACAATATGGTATACAATTTTATTTCTGCCACTAGGTATAGTTTTTATTATGGCTTCTTTGCTATCATTATCTTATGTAGGAGATGTTTTATTTGAATTTGGAGCAGGGCTTTTAGGTTGGACATGGATTTCTATAATTATTAGGTATTATAAATTAGGAAAGGTCTGGAATAAATTTAGCAGAAATATTAGGCGCCTTTTTTATGTAATATGTCATATTTTAAGAGTTTTTATCATAATATTATATGGATTTAAAGTTTGCATTATTTTTATGGTATGAATATTTTTTAGCGACGACTTTAGAATTACAGCAGATGTAACATATTATGTTAAACGCTCTAGCTCAGGCCTAACAGTTAGTTTAGGGCGCCTATACCTCGTCACAATCGGAATCGTTTCATTCGACAACATATATTGCTGGTAATGTCATTTCGAAAGATAGTCAAATATCCATTACGGCTACGAGTAATGATGATACAAAAGGTACTATTCAGGCCGTTAGTGAAGCTATAGGGGCAAATGATGTCTTATTACAGAGCTCTAAGCGCAGAATATTTGGAATCATATGTATATATAATAAAATTCAATGGAGTTATATAGTATTATGAAGAATTTATTTAAAAATAGTATAAAAGTTATAAGCATCTTGATTCTAATTCTAGTTTCTATAGCTTTTTTTCAAATAATAGGTTTATTTTTATGGCATCAATATGAATATTATACATATCGATATGTTATTATGGAAAAGTATAATAGTATTTTTGATAAAAAAAAGCAAATAGAGTTAATTGATAAAGGTCAATCTTTACTTAAAGAAGATGGAACTTATTATGCCTATAAAAAGGGAATTTATATTATATTTTCTGATGATAATGATGATATCTATTTATATTTAGATGAGATGGAATATCAAAATAGTTATAAAATAGAACTTATAAAAAATAAATATAATACCATTATTTTTAAATCATTAGAAGAAATGCCTTATAAAATACGTTATAACTATGAGTATTTGAAGAGTCACAATAATACATATAAATCTCAAGGTGCTTTTTAGGTATCTAGCATTAGCTTATAAATATGAATATTACCAAAGCCATACAGCGAGTGCGTTACAAGCCAGTATGGCAGAAGGGCGCGGCTTACAACAGATGGGGATATTCTTTAATGGATAAAGGAGATTTGTAAAGTGAGGAAATTTATTCGTAAATTAGGATATATATATGGAGGCGTTTTAATTTCCGTATTTTTATTGGGCTGCTTGTATCAAATTGTTTTTCACTCTTATATTGATCAGAGGGTAGAACTCTTGAAGCAGGCTGCAGAACAAATAGAGTTTGTTCAAAAATATGAGCATAGTGAAATGAAAGTTAAAGGTTATTTGCAGATTGAGAAGAAAATAAGCTTTATAGTACATACTAATGATTCTCCGGATATAATATTAAATGAATTAATTGAACAGTTTGAGCGAATGGGGTGGGTGATTAGTGAAATTGGTATAAAATATAAAGACTTTAGTGCTTATAATAATCAATATTTTTTTATAGCAGAACCAATAATGAAAAAAAATAAGATTACAGGTAAAGATGAATTTACTAATGAGTGGGTTGTAATATTTCATTATAATAATTTTTTTGCTCGGAGTAATATTTAAGACTGGATTTAAATTTCAATACTTTTAATGTAATTGGAATAGATTGGCAAAGAACTGGGGCAATCAATCCTATTGAAATATATGTAGAGTTTGAGATGGTTGTAGAGGTTAATAAATAAGATGTTAAAGAGAAATAGTGTTTTATGGTTTATATTAAATCTTTCGATAGTGGTTAATATTATATTTTTGATTTACTTTTATATTAATTCAGGAGTGTTTAAAGAAAGTAGTGATATGGTAGTAGAAGTTGATAATTATAATATTCAAATATTGAATAATGGTATGGTTTTAGATTTTAATCAAAAAAAAGATAATGTAATAGCTTTAAATGCTAAAGCATATAAAATAATTGAAGAAACACCGATTGGTTCTGAACGAAAAAAAGTGCTGATAATAAAAGAAGCTAGTAGTAATGAAAAAGATGCATATTTAATATATAGAGAAGCATATAATACTTGGTATTTTATAGATTCCTTTTATACAAGATTGGGACCATTTACAGGAGGCATAGTAAAATTAAATAATTGGAAATATTTAGAAGATATATCAAGTCAAGTAAATACTAATCCACAAATGATTATAAATGATAATGTGAAAGCAGGAGATGAGATTACCGTATTACAAATTAATGAATTAAAAAAGTTTATTAAAGAAAATAAGTGGATAATCGTAAAATAGTTTGGGGTATTATTTTATATTTTCACAGTAGAGTGATAGAGTAGAACAGGTTATCACTATAGGTAATAGTAATGGCATTGATAAGATTGGTATGATTCAGGATATAGGTGAAACTCTCTAAGGCAAAACTATAACTATAGTTACTACTTAAAGTTTAATATGAAAAAAGAGAGATGAGGGAAGGAACATGACTGATAAATTATTAATCTAGTTATTTTTGATGATAGCTTCTTTAGTTCAATTAGATTTATTTTTATATAAATATTTAAAAAAGCAAGTCATTTTTTGAAAGAAAATGATCATATTGATTTTAAAGTTATATTTTTCTTTTTTGATTCTATCCTACAATATATTTTCATTGATTTTGATTTATTATATTTGCACATATGGTATAGTTAAGATTAATTCCTTTCCTTTTTTATATTATGGTGTGTCAGTATTATTTTTTGTATTTTTGTACTTTAGGGGAAGATTTAATTCCATATATATTGGAGTTAATAAAATGAACGGGAACGTATTTTAAATAAAGGAGAATTAAAAGTGAACCCTGGTGGCATAATAATTGGAGCTGTATGTTTTTTCTTATTTTATGGGTTTCGTTATGGTAAAAGAAAACATATTAATAGAAATATATGGCAAATTTATTTATTTCTACCTTTAGGCATATTATTTGTTGCAATATCTTTTCTATCTCCTATTGTAGCTAATATTGGGTTTGAATTGGGACTTGCTATATTGTTAGGGCTTTCACTTTCTATATTTACATACTATTATAAAATTAATATGTTATGGAGAAATTATTCTAGAAAGGTTCGAATTTTATTTTTTATATGGATGTACATATTAAATATTGCATTTATTCTGTGGTATATTTTCCGAGCTTTTACATGGTGGTTTGGTGGAATTTATTTTAATTGAGTTAGTATAAGTAAGGTAAGTAGTAAGCACTTTATTTGGCCGTATTTCCTGGCGGTAGTGTAACTTCTCAATTTATAATGTTAGATAAAATGCTATTTTAAATAATTAAGAGAATAGAAGAATATAACATGTGTATTTTAAAAACTAGACTGAAATGTTGGCTTAGTCAATATTTCAGTCTAGTTTTTTATTGGCTATTTTTTATTCACACTGTCAGTGCGAGTTCATACCATTAGTGTAATTTGGCAGGAGTTAAAAATTTTTTCGAGAATTCTTCGTTAGCAGTGATTTTTAAAGGTGTATGTATGATATTTGAAATAGGTTGAGTTGTAAGTTGCTTTTATAGAGTTGAAAGATATTTTGGTAGATGATAGGGCGGTGTTGTTATTTTTATGTTTCAAGTAGAATTTGAGCTAGATGCAATTATTCATGAGGCAATGGTAGCGAAAGCTAGTGATATTCATTTTGATGCGGTAAAAGAGGGGATTTTAATTCGTTTTCGTATTGATGGAGTATTGGAAGCGTATCGAACTATAACTGGTCGTGAAGCGGAACAAGTTATAAATCGTATTAAAATTTTAAGTGGCCTAGATATTAGTGAAAAGCGTTTGCCTCAAGATGGTCGTTGGTGTTGGCATGATTCATCCATTGTAGATAAATCGAGAAGTCTTACTAGTGTAGATGTGGAGAAAGTGGGAGGTGCTACCAATAATTCTAAAATAGTATCTGCTAAGGAAGTGTTGCTTAGAGTGTCTTCGTTGCCGGCAATTTATGGCGAAACGATTGTATGTCGTATTGTAGGGAATGAAAATTGTTATAAAAGTTTAGCTGAATTAGGCATGTCAGCAGAGGTGCGAGAAGCTGTTGGAGAAATTTTACAACGGCCGTATGGTTTGTTTTTGATTTCGGGTCCTACTGGATCGGGTAAAACGAGTACTTTATATGCATTGCTCAGATTATTGGATACTAAGGCTGAGAATGTTATTTCCTTAGAAAATCCTGTAGAAGCAGATATTCCTGGGGCTATTCAAGTACAGATTAATCCTAAAGCTGGGTTGACATTTCCTAGAGCTTTGCGGGCTGTATTGCGACAAGATCCGGATACGATTATGGTTGGTGAAATTCGTGATACAGAAACAGCAGAATTGGCTGTTCAAGCGGCTCTTACGGGTCATCGTGTATTGGCGACTATTCATACGAATACTGCGCTTGGTGTGCGGGAACGTTTGCTAGATATGGGTGTTGAAGATTATTTATTAAAGGCAACTTTATTAGGGGCTTTAGCTCAGCGGTTGGTACGCCGAGTTACTACCACGGGCACTCATGGACGTTTAGCTTTATATGAATTATGGTCGGTACCAGCTCATTTAAGTAGTTGGAATACAGACACTTTAGCAAGATATGTAAAACCAACATTACAAACATCAGCTAAGACTGTTGTACAACAGGGCTTAACTACGCAACAAGCCATTCTTCAAAGTGGAATTTGTATAGACATATAGTTAGATACGAATTCTTTCAGTGTGAATAAGTTAAATATTGTGAGTAGTAGAAAATTACAAATACATAGAATGTTGTGAATAAGCAGAGCATACGGATAGTAAGGGATGAGCGGATGAAGTTAGTTGAATTATTAAATAAGGCTATAGCCATAGGGGCTACCGATATTCATTTGGAAACGGGAAAAGAGCCTTATTTTCGATTAGGTCGTGACCTACAAGTAGGTGAAAATAGTAGTGTTTCGAGTTGTGTATTTGATGAGATTCAGTTTGCTTGTGAACGGGGGGAGCTAAAGAATGAAGATGACTTAATGAGTGATAAGGGGTTGATGAAATCTAAATCAAAAGATAGTGCTTTTACCTTTCAAACAGTTCGTATTCGCGTTCATTTATATAAATCACAACAGACAATGTGTGGTACTTTGCGTATTTTATATAATCAATCTTTAGCTTTACCTAAAGGCGAAGCAGGTAAATTATTGCATCATATAGTGAAATTACAAGAAGGGTTAGTTCTCATTACAGGGGCTACAGGCTCTGGCAAAAGCTATACATTAGCGTCTTGTTTGGCGTGTATTAATGAGGAAGCTCATAAACATATTATTACACTAGAAGATCCTATTGAATTTACGTTTCAAAATAAAGGAAGTTTAATTCATCAGCGACAGTTAGGGCAAGATATGGATTCTATGGCAGAGGGTGTGCGTGATGCACTTCGGGAAGATCCAGATGTGATTATGATTGGGGAATTGCGGGATAGAGAAACATTGGAGGCCGCTTTGCATGCAGCTGAAACAGGGCATTTAGTTTTTGCTACTTTGCATACGCAGCGGGCTGTTATGGCTATTAATCGAATGATATCTGTATTTTCAGCGGAACAACAAGAAGAGGTGCGTGCTCAGTTATCGCAAGTCTTGCGTGCCGTATTGTGTCAACGTTTAATTCGCATAGACAATCAATTTATTGTGGCGCGGGATATTTTATTGAATACGCCAGCAGTAGCCAATTTAATCAGGCAACGCAAGGAGCCTCAAATTGTTTCTATTCAAGAAACGCAGCCGCCGATGCAAACGATGGAAATGGCAGTGGCAGCGCTTGAAAAAGAGTGGGGTTCTCGTCCTGAATTTAAGGAGGTATTGGAACAGAGTTATGAAATGCTATAGTTATCGCGCCTTCGATGCAAAGGGGGTGATACAAGAAGATACCATGTGGGCAGAAGCTAGTGAAGAAGTCGTGCAAAAGTTGCGACATAGAGGTTTTCAGATTTTATCATTGCATATTGCTAAGGAAACGAAGACAGGGAATAAAAAGTGGGCTTATAAGGATATTGTAGAGTTTTCTTATCGCATGTCACTTTTATTAGAAGCGGGGATTTCTATACGTCGTGTTATGCAATTTTTGAGTGATAAGCCGACAAAGCGAATTCCTTATAAGGCTATTAATGAAGCGGTTCAGCGGGGGCATGTATTATCCGAAGTATTGGGACAGTTAGGATTTCCTACCATAGGTTGTGCTTTATTACAAGCTGGTGAAGCGGCAGGAACTTTAGGCAATAGCTTTGGACAGATTAAAGGGTATTATGAGAAACAAATGGTTTGGCAACGCCAAATTAGTAGTGCAGCAGCATATCCTTTGTTTTTACTAGGCCTAATGTTGCTGTTTATTGGCGTAGCTGTAGGTTTTATTTTACCGGCCTTTAAAAAAGTGTTTATGTCCATGCAAGTACCATTACCGTGGTTGACAAAATTACTATTTAGTTTTGGTGATTTTGTTACGCTTCATGCAGGGCTTTGCAGTGCATTGTTATTAAGTGTAGGGACTTTTATATGGTGGCTCTGGCAACAATCGAAGTTTCGTTTTAAAATATTACGAAAGTTTTGGCAATGTGGTAGTGGCCACGAATGGTTTGATTGTTTTTATTTAGCTAGGCTTACAAAGGTATGGGCTATTTTACTAGATAGCGGTTTGACGATTACAGAAATGCTCAACTTAACAGGCTCACTTTGGGGAAATCCGTATGCAGAACAATTACAGCATAGGGTATGTGAAGAAATTAGTCATGGTCGTACATTGGGGGAATCTTTGAAAGAAGTTAAGCTAGGTAATGAATTTCTATGGGAGTTAGTGATGATTGGGGAAGAAACGGGGGATATGGGCGACATGTTACATCATGGCGCTACGTATTATGAACAATTGACTAATCGCTATATGAATAAACTGCAACAAATGTTAGAACCTATCATGGTATCTCTTATGGGGATAGGGGTAGCTATTTTAGTGATTGCTGTTATGTTACCAATGTTTAATGCTGTAACAGCAATGCAAAATGTATAAAAATATTAGGTTTAGAAAGGATTGTTAGTTATGGGAACAATATCTATGATGTCAATTACAGAACGTGTGAAACAATGGGTGATGGCGTATCGTAAAGCTATACAAATGAAGCGCAAGAAGCAAGGTGGTTTTACATTAGTTGAATTAATGGTAGTAGTTGCTATTATTGCAATTTTAGCAGTAGTTGCAATGCCACAATTTTTATCGGCTGGTGATAAGGCTCGAGATGCTAAAATCAAAGCTGATACACAAACGATTGCTAATGCAGCTCAGCTTTATATGGTAGATAAATCAACTAATCAAGTACCATCGGTAGATGATTTATATAAAGCTGGTTATTTATCTGAAGCGGTTAAAACACCTAAAGGTGGTGAATATACAGTTACTTCTGAAAGCAATGGAGGCGGAGCTGGTAGCCATATTGTAGTAACAGCTTCGGATAGTGCTAGTGAAACTAATTAAAGAATATTATTAAATAATTAAAACATATAGATTTAGAATATGTAGATTTAGAATATATGGTTATTTATATTCATTTATTAAATGTATGGTTATATTTATTTATAAATATTTATAGGTTTTAAGAAGGCCTGTTATTGTATAAAAGGGACGTTGTGGTTAGTATATGTGGTTTCAAATTAGTATTGGCAGTATATGTGGCCTATTAGCAGGTATAGGTAGTTTCTATCTCTTAAGGGAGTTTATTGTAGGACGAGAACGGCGTTCTGATAAGTTTTATCTACTTTGCGTATGTATAGGTTTACTAGTTGGATTAAGTGGTGCATATTTTATGAACTCTCTAAGTGAGTTATTTTTAACCATAATCTTCGGAGTTACTCTTTTTATAGGCGCTACCATCGACAAGCAGTATCTGATTCTTCCTGATGAAGGTGCTATTTTATTGTCTATAAGTGGGTTAGGTCGAATATGGCTAATAAATGGAGCTTGGAAGAGTGTAATAATTTCAGCAGCCTTAGTTTGGTTAGGTGGATTCTTACTTCGAAAAGTATCAAATGAAGGGTTAGGATTAGGTGATATAAAATGGTGCAGTACATTTGCTTTATGGTTATCATCAGTAGCTCTTTGGTATGCAATAGTATTGGCTTTTGTTAGTGGTACTTGTTGGCTTCTTATGTATTGGCTATTAACTAGAAAAAAACTATATGTACTACCCTTTGGTCCTTTTTTATGTATGGCTACCTGGTGTTTGTATATTTGGGAGCAGGGAGGTGGCCAGATATTGATTTACTAACTAGAAGAAAAAAGATAGGCCATAAATATACTGCATTTAAACAATCTCAACAAGGCTTTTTATTAGTTGAAGTATTAATTTACTTAACACTGCTCGGTTTATTACTTAGTATGGCTCATTTAGCTTTATCTCCTAACTTGAGTGAGACAAGGCGCTTTGATGAGGTGAGTCGACAGTTTTACTATACATTAAAACGAATGCAGTTTATATCTTTTAATGGCAGTACAGGGGCTATAATAAGTCCAGTAAATACAATGTATATTAGGCCAGATGAATATAGTAGTAATTTATATGGCGAACTTTGGGGGACGCAGTATATACATTTACCGAATACTATGAAACTTGTTAATAATTCAAGATCACAGCAAGCGGTATACTTAGGTAGTTATGATGGTCAAAATGATGTATTTAGTTATGAACTTTATGATTATCCATTGCACTTATATCGTAAATTTATTTTTTCACAGCAAACACCTCGTATTAGATGGGTGGAGGGGAGTTTTTAACTATGACGGTGCAGTGTATTAGGGGATTATTTAGCAAATTGGATAGGCGCAAAGTAGATCATAAAGAAGATCATAGAGCAGATTATAGAGCCGGTTATCTCTATGCCGAAGCCTTAGGCGGTACTGTAATTACAGTATTATTTATTTTAACAATTACTGCATTGATGGGATCTTTGATAATGCAATGGCGTAAAGCTAATATACAACAACAATTGATTCAAGTAGCTATAACAGCTATGGAAGAGGGAAAATATAATTATCAACATACGGGCATATTAGGGCGTATACCAAAGGTAGAAGTTCCTTATAGATTGGAACGTACAGTTCATAGTACGACAGCGCATGATATGGAGGTTAAAGAATTAGAGGTTATAGGATATTATGAACAACAGGAATTGGTTCATTTCAAAACATATATCTGGGAAGGGATTTCTGATTAGAATAAATCGTCATGCACGATATTATGGGAACCGTGCTAGCGGTTTTTTATTAGCTGAGTTACTTATAAGTTCTACTATTATTTGTATGGCTTTATTAGCGTTACTAAGTCTTATGGGAACATCAGTAAAATGGTGGCAACAATGGCAAATTAGTAATGAAGTATATTTAGATGCAACAACAACTCGTTTGACAATTGCTAATTATACGAAGCAAAGTCCAAAACAAATGACGGTAAGTCGTACGGGCAATTATGTATTGCAAGATGGTTTTAGACAATATGGCATTGTTGGTGGTGAAGCTAGTCGTATTTTGAGTGATGGTCAGGCACAAGCTATTTCATCATCTTCCTTAAGCCCACAATGGGGTGAATTGATTGTGGCACCCATAAAAGGAATGCCCCCTTTTTCTCAACTTATGAAAAAAGGACCTATTCGAATGAGTTGGCGAACTCGTGTAGATGGGCGTGCTAATGCTATTAGAGGTAGTGATTATGAGCAAATTACTGATGTTGTCATATATCCTAATATATTTTATTTTGGCTTTTCAAAGGGGAACTTTTAAGATTATATTTTGGTGAATGGGTAGTTTAGAAACGGGATGGATGTAGCCTTATGAAATACTTAGGCTGTGATTTACATGTGAATGAACGTGGATTTTTTACATATATAGCTTTAATTTTAGGGACTATTTTATTATTATTTTGGAGCGCTATTAGTACGACTATGCATATAGTAGTGAGTATGACTCATGATGAAGTGGGCTTAACTGCCATGAATTATTATGCGGAAGGTATCATTGGCTGTTTGCTACGGACTTATAGTGAGCAAGGAATAACTATGCCTACGGGGCGTGAAGTAATATATGAGCAGTCTGAACAAAGTGTTGTTACTTATATTTTGACACCACCTAGTCCCTTTAACGAAAAAGGGGATTTTAGAGTCGCATATCGTAATAAATTAACGGGACAACAAGTGAGATACTATGTAGTATTTAGAGAAGAAAATAAATCCTTAGAAGATAGAGGGGGCGCTTCACATAAGGAGAATACGTATGGTGTAGGGGATAAGAAGACGGTGATTGTGGAGCGAGTTTCACGGATTCAATAAGTGTGGAAGGGATACAGAAAATAATATGAAATCAGAATTTATTGGCATCGCTATAGGTATTACGCAAATGGTTGCCATTAAGATGGAGCAGACAAAAAATGGTGAGGTGGTTAATGATAGTATTGTAGTAGAACGACAAGGCAGTTTGTTTGAAGATTGTAAACGGCTAATTAAGACATATTCTTTGGAAGGCGTAGCAATGGGGATTGTAGCATTGGGAGAACGACAAGATAAGATTATGATCTTGCCTCGATTACCACGAATTGAAGTTGCTGAAATGTTGCGTTGGACAGTACCTGAATTTGTTACTTGGCCAGAAGATTCTTATTATTATGATTTTGTTTTAGAGGATATGCCCCCAGAGGCTGTGGACGCAGCAGAACAGCAATTACTCTACGTAGTAGCACTTCAAAAGCAACATATTACAGATTTAGCCACAGGCGCATTAAAAGGTGGTGGCAATTTGAAGATTATTGATGCGGCACCAGCTCCATTAACTCGTCGTTTTGTAGAAAAGAATGGTGCTGTTATAGGCATTGTAAGTGAAAATGCAATTGAATTTACTGGTTGGTATAATGGTCTTTGTATGAGTACCTATTTAGTCTCCCTTGATATGCAGGCTATAATCTCTGCTTTAGATGAAATGGAAGTAGATTTCTATAGCTATGGTATACAGGGAATTGCAGGCGTTCAAATCTATGAAGATGATTATAAACCGATGAAAATTGAAACGACTGTGGATTACCCTGAACTGAACAGGGGTATGACAAATTCGTCCAGACTAGAGTTAGGTGAGATAAATCCGATGGAAAAAGAGATGGCAGCAAGGGAGGAAACAGTTGAACCTTTGCAGTGGGAGCTTATATATGAAAAATATGGACGTTTGACGCCGATTCCTTTTGAAGAGGACCTTATGTTAAATACAGTAGCTAGTAAACAGACTAGAGCTATTGCAAAACCAGTATTATGGGATATGGCCTTAGGTCTTGCTTATCGAGGTGGTATAGGGGCAAAAAGGTAGCTTTTTTATTATGGGAAGTGATAATAGCTGTATATAAAGGCATGGTTCTGGAAGATCGTTAAGGGCATTAGAAAGGTAGTTAAGCATTGTATGAATTTTATGACATGGTCTATGAGATTAGAATATATATGTAAACTACATAAAAGTCGGTTAATAGGAGGAATAGTATTTCTGTTATTATTGCCGATAATTTGTTGGAGTTTAGTTTTTTATTGGTATATGGGAAATTGTGAACTTGAGGCTAGTACACAAAAATTAGTTGAAATGGGTCAATCTAATCACGAAGCTGTAACTTCATATAATGCACGTCTTAAACGTTTAATGGCGAAGGATTTAAGTCATACTACAGAAGCAAGTATGTTAGTGCATATGGTAGATTGTGCTAACTCTCACATAGTTTTAGATACGATTACATTTACGGATACAGGATTTACTATTGCAGGTATTAGTACAACTCCAGAAGTCGTATTGGCATATAGTCAAAAATTAAAGAGTGTATTAAGGGGAGTGACAATTAATGAGAAGCAAGGCATTGATGCAACTCGTAAAGTTCATACGTTTCAGTTATCAGGACGCTATGGCAAGAATGACGATTCCAAGAAAGCTGATAATAAAACTAATAAGTAGTTATTGCTTTATTACAATCCTAGGTGCTGTGCTTGCTTTTTGGTTTCATAGTGAACAAGCAATGTTGGTGGCCGCTCAAGAAGAACAGTCTTTGCAAAATGAAGGAGATTCAGTAGTAGTAGCAAGTCCGGCCTATGAACTAATTACGTCAACTGATAATGAGATTTCAGAAGGAAGTCATTTAAAAGATGTAATTATGCAAATAATCGGGAGTAAAGCTTTGACAATTATAGCGATGGAAGAACAAGAGACGAAACGGGGTAATCAGTTGAATATAGAAGTAAATGGAGCATTGCAGGACTATTTTACTTTTGCTACTGAATTGACAGAAGCCCATCCAACGCTTGAAATTAAGCCACAGGAATTGAAAAAAGAAAATGGTCAGTTACATATTTTATTTACTGTGTCCAGCAGAATGTTATAGTATATGGGCGATGAGATATTGATAATCTAATTGTGATTTTAGAATATATAAAAAATATGACAAAAAATATACATAAAATATGATAAATATGGCAAAAGAAGAATTAGATATAGAAATTGTTAGCATTGCATTTGAAGAAAAAAAGTTTCTTAAACAAGAAAAATAACCGCTTACCAAAGTAAGCGGTTATTTTGTATATGCGGTTATTTTGTATATATTGAGTTTTATAGTTTCCTTAGTTTATCTTTTGTTAGGGCTTAAAGAACTAGTAAGTACTACAGAAATAGCATGTATTAGAGTAACGCATGTGTTGAATAATAAGTTAGGAAAATAGCGTAAATAGGCTAATTTTAACTCTTAGTATATGGCGAGTTAATTTTGAATTTTAAAAAATTATGTAGTAGAATAGAAACAAAGTACTATCATAGGTGAACTATGAGAATAAAAATTAGGCGGGATTACGTGATGAAGCGAAATATAATATTAATTGGCACTATGGGGAGCGGCAAAAGCCACTTAGGGCGCAATCTAGCAGAGGCAAAGGGTTGGCAATTTGTGGATACTGATCGATTGTTAGAGCGTCGCTATAATTTACCTATTGCTGATATTTACGAGAAATTAGGCGAGAAGATGTTCCGCCATGCGGAGCGAGAAATACTTAAAAAAGTGTGTATGTATCATGAGTCGGTCATTTCGGTAGGCGGTAATTTCCCCTTAGATGTACGTACGGTTCGTTATTTACAGCGGTATGCGTATATTATTGGCATTCGTGCTGCAGAATATCGTATTGTTAAGCGTGTGAATCGTCGTATTGGTAAACGACCAACTATGGATTATTCTGATGTGCCGGGTTTTGTAGAAACTATGATGCAACGTTGGAAGCCAGTATATAAGAAGTGTGACTGTGTCATTGATACGACCTACGGCCGTACCGAAAATTTGATTGAATTAATTCATGATATATTAGCACGGGAGGGCGTTATGTTTAAAAAACGTCGCCCTTATACGGGGGTAAAGGAACATGAAAAAAATAGCAATTCTGACGAGCGGCGGTGATGCACCGGGCATGAATGCAGCTGTGCGTGCATTAGTGCGTAAGGGGATTTATGAAGGCTTTGAAGTATATGGCATTAATCGAGGGTATGAAGGCCTCTTGAAAGGGGATTTTCAGCTATTAGATCGTCGAGATGTAGGGGCTATTGTTAATAAAGGTGGTACAATGCTAAAGACGGCTCGTTGCGTTGAGTTTTCAGAATTAGCGCAACAGCAAAAAGCGGCACAGATATTGCGTGAACACGCCATCGATGCTTTAGTCGTTATTGGTGGTGATGGTTCTATGGCGGGGGCCATGGCATTAGCTGAGCAAGGAATTCCGACTATTACGATTCCAGGTACTATTGATAATGATATGTGTGGTACAGAGTATACGATTGGCTTTGATACAGCCCTAAATACAGTGGTAGATGCAGTTAGTAAGATTCGTGATACTACGACGGCTCATGACCGTGTAGCTATTGTAGAAGTAATGGGGCGTCATGCCGGACACTTAGCAGTGCGTGCCGGCCTTGCCTGTGGGGCTGAACTGGTGCTTATTCCTGAAAAGCCTATGAGCTTAGATACTGTATGTAATCATCTTCGTGATTCTCATGCCTCCGGCAAAACAAATAGTATTATTATGGTAGCAGAAGGGGCGTATCATAGTTTTGAAGTATACGCATATATTAACAAAGTATTACAGATTTCCCCTAGTGTTACTGTATTGGGCTATTTACAACGTGGTGGTTCACCGTCAGCACGAGATGCTAGTATGGCGGCCTTAATGAGTGAACGTGCTATTGATGCCTTAAAGGTTGGTACTTATAATTGTTTAATAGGATTAACTGGGGCTGTGATTGAAGCTATACCCTATGAAGAGGCACAACGGAGACGTTATCCAATTAGCGATGAAGAATATGAATTGATTTCTGTGTTAGCTCGCTAATATAAATAATTTTTAGTGAATTGTGAATATAGTGGTTAAATACGCTTTAGATTCATGAAGAACTCACAGTAAAAATTTATAATAACCATATAGATACATATAGATGTATGGCCTTCTTCATGTTGTTTGAGGAGGGCTTTACTTCAGTTAGGACTTATATATAGTAAGTATACATTGGGGATTTTAGGTGCAGCAGGATACAAAGTCTTTTCAAGATAAGCTAAAGTTTCCAGGTATATCGTCAGAAGCAAAGGAGTTTATAAGATGTGGCGAACACGTAAATTTTGGGGGATCCTCATAGCTATTTTGGTTATAGTGTTAGGGGGATTGTATTGGTTTAAGTCTAAAGACACTAGTGAAACTACGGCCTATACAACGGGTAAAGTAGAGCGAGGGAATATTTCATCAGTAATTACCTCTACAGGGACAATTAACCCTAAAAACTATGTCGATATTTCTACGAACGTAGCAGGTACGTTAGAAAGTGTATCTGTAAAAGAGAATGATCATGTTACGCAAGGTCAAATTATTGCAACAATTGATGCGCGTCAATTACAAGCTACCGCTGATGACGCGAGAGCCTCTTTAGAAAATACAGCGGCTGATTTAGACCGTTATAAAACCTTGGTAGCACAAGGGGCTATTCCACAACAGACGTATGATACAGCATTGATGAATTATCAAAAAGCACAAGCGGCATATGATAGAGCAATAGCTAATTTGGATGATACAACCATTACTTCGCCTATGGATGGGACTGTAATTGGTACACCACTAAAAGCAGGGCAAACGATTAGTACAGGTATTTCTACACAGATGATTATTGCTACGGTAGCTGATTTAAGTAATCTTGAAATCTATCTTACTGTGGATGAAACTGATATTGGCAGTGTAAAAAAAGGAGCTCGTGTTGATTTTACTGTTGATGCGCATCCTGGTAAAACCTTTACAGGTTATGTAAGTGATATTGCTTTAGGTACTAAAGGTAATATGGGTACTACCTCGAGTAGTGTAGTGTATTATACAGTGAAAGTAGCTATTTCAGAAGCTGATGCGGGGAATTTCTTCCCTACTATGACAGCTCGTGCCACTATTTATGGTGATGAACGTAGTAATGTATTAGTCGTGCCATTAGCCGCTGTTCGTACAGATAAAGTAGGCGAATATGTGTATGTAATTCGCAATGGTAAACCAGAACGGACTAGTGTGACAACCGGTATTACTGGTGAAACGACGATTGAAATCTCTAAAGGCTTAAATGAAGGCGATGAAATTGTAGTCAGTGGTGATGTAGGCTCTTCTGCAACAAAAAAGGCTAGCTCTGGCGGCCCTATGTTCTAGGAGGGATATATATGAGAGACGCAGTAATTTCATTAGAAGGTATTACTAAAACATATGTGAATGGCAAGTTGGTAGTACCTGTATTGCATGGGATCGACCTTAATATTTATGAAGGTGAGTTTACATCCATTATGGGGCCATCAGGGTCCGGTAAATCCACATTTATGAACATTTTAGGTTGTTTAGATAGACCGACGTCTGGTTCTTACAAACTAGATGGCGAGGAAGTAGCCAATTTGAGTGATGATGAGTTGGCCTTTGTTCGTAATAAACGGATTGGTTTCGTGTTTCAGAGCTTTAATTTATTGCCTAAATTGACGGCCCAAGAAAATGTAGCGTTACCTATGGTATATGCTGGTGTGGCTAAGAAAGAACGCAATGAGCGTGCGGCAGAGTTATTAGACTCTTTAGGCTTAGGTGAACGACTTGATCATGTGCCAGCTGAATTATCCGGCGGACAAAGACAGCGTGTTGCTATTGCTCGTGCTTTAGCCAATAATCCATCCATTATTATGGCTGATGAGCCAACTGGTAATTTGGATTCTAAGTCTAGTGTTGATGTAATGGATATTTTCACCAACTTATATAAAGAAGGGCGTACTATTATTTTGGTTACCCATGAACCAGATATTGCTACCTATGCAAGTCGTAATATTGTATTGCGAGATGGCAATATTGTTGAAGATACAGTAAATCCTAATATGGCAGGATTACTACGTAAAGGAGGTGCTGCCCATGTATAAAGAGGGCTTTTTAATGGCCTGGGCCTCCTTAGTAGCCAATAAGATGCGTTCTTTGTTGACTATGTTAGGGATTATTATTGGGGTAGCAGCTGTTATTGCCTTAGTATCGATTGGTTATGGGGTACGTAGTCAGATTCAGGACTCTATATCCAGTTTAGGTAGTAATTTGTTAATGGTGTATCCAGGAGCGCCACGAACACCGGGGGTACGACCAACGGCAGATTCACAAAAAACAATCAAGATGGAAGACTATACAATGATTTCACATCTTGATGATATTGAAATGGCTTCACCAGTATCTTCTGGTTCATCTTATATTGTGATTTACACCAATAAAAACTGGACCACATCTGTAACTGGGGTTAATTCTGATTTTCAATATATTAATAATTGGACGGTAAAATCAGGACGTTTTATTACGGCCACTCAAGTTGATCGACGGGAACGTGTTGCCGTTATTGGTAGCACTGTAGCAACTAATTTGTTTGGTGCGGAAGACCCTGTAGGTAAAGATATTCGTATTAAAAATAATCCGTACAAAGTTATTGGTGTTTTAGAAGCAAAAGGGTCAGGTAGTTTTGGGAATGACCAAGACGATATTATATACATTCCATATACTACTGGCATGGAGCGGCTTCAAGGGGTCGACTATTTGCGGATGATTTATATTAAAGCTAAAGAAGGGGCTGACCTTGACCGCTTACAATCTGACGTAGAAAATATTTTACGAGTTCGTCATAATGTTAAAAATCCAGAATTAGATGATTTTAATGTGCGTAATATGGCAACTATCATGGAAACTGTAGAGCAAACAACAGCGACAATGACCTTGTTCTTAGGTTCTGTGGCAGCTATCTCCTTATTAGTTGGGGGGATTGGCATTATGAATATTATGCTCGTATCTGTGACAGAACGTACTCGTGAAATTGGTGTTCGTAAAGCGTTAGGAGCTACTTATCGTGTCATTGTTATGCAGTTCCTTATTGAAGCGGTGGTAATCAGCCTTGTTGGTGGTGCTATTGGGATTGTTGTGGGCATAGGCTCGGCACAATTAATTAGTGCATTGACAGGTATGCAAACGGTTGTATCTATGGGACCAATTTTATTATCCTTTGGTTTCTCCATGGTTATTGGTCTTGTCTTTGGCTTATATCCTGCCCGCAAAGCGGCTAAATTAAATCCAATTGACGCCTTACATTATGAATAGGTATAATGATTATATAGCTTGAGGTTAATTGTTTATTAAACAGTAAGCAATGGCTAGTTAGATGTAATCACATAAGCGTAGTTACAATTCGTGGCTACGCTTGTTTTATGAAAGGATAGGTTATGAGTAAGCAAAAAGAAATGCGTACCTTAGTCGATTTTTTTGATCACATGTGTCATGAACATACTTTTGATTGGTCACAATATGTACGTGTCACTGGTGGTGACCCTGGTCATTTGGAAATGACTTTTTTGAGCGATGCTGTAAAACATGGTAATTTTATTGGCAATATTCATGGTGGTGTATACATGAGTTTAGCTGATACTGTTATGGGCGTAGCTTGTTTCACTTTGGGGAAGCGAGTTGTTACCTTAGAAATGAAGGGGAACTTTGTTAAAGCTGTGAAATCAGGACAGCGTTTGCGGGCTGTAGCCAATGTAGAGCATAATGGCAAAAATACAATGGTAACGACGGGCCGCATTTACAATGATTTAGGTGAGTTAGTTTATATGAGCTCGGGTACATTTTATGTCATTGATGGCTTTGAATTGCCACAGTTACCTTGGCGTTTATAAAAGGTACATAGAATTACCTTTGACAGGACTAGTAAGACTTGGTATACTTAGGTTTATATTGATAAGATAATATGGCGATGACAAAATTGGCGCCACATGAGTATTTTTCAGAGAGTGAAGTATTGGTGGGAGCTTCATAAATAGCCTGTGGAGAGCATTTCCTTTTGGAGCCATGGATTGAACTAAGAGTAGATTCATCGTGTGACCGCGTTAAGGTCTTAGAGTACTAATTAGGGTGGTACCGCGAATTTATACCTTCGCCCCTTGCTGGGGCGGAGGTTTTTTTGTTAGCAGGAGGTCGTAACAAATGGAAGAATTGTTAAAAGCCTTAAAAGCGGAAGCTGAAGCACGGATTAAAAGTGCTGATGCATTAAACGTTTTACAAGAGGCGCGCGTTAAGTATTTAGGTAAAAAAGGGGAAGTAACGGCATTATTGAAAGGTCTTGGTAAATTATCCCCAGAAGAACGTCCACGCATGGGGGCGCTTGTAAATACCGTACGTGAAGAGTTAGAAGGTATGATTAGCGAAGTACAGGCTAGTTTAGAAGCAAAAGTAATGGAAGCTAAATTGAAAGCTGAAAAAGTTGATATTACTTTGCCTGGTCGTGTAACTCGTAAAGGTCATGTACATCCTTTAACGGCTGTTAATGAACAGATTGAACAATTCTTTATGAAAATGGGTTACACCGTCGCTGAAGGGCCTGAAATTGAAAGTGATCACTATAACTTTGAATGCTTGAATTTACCAGCCGATCATCCAGCTCGTGATATGCAGGATTCTTTCTATATTACAAATTCTGTATTATTGCGTACGCATACATCGCCAGTACAGGCACGAACATTACAGAGCCAAGAACCAAATAGTCCTGTGCGTATGATTGCACCAGGTAAAGTATATCGTTGGGATTATGATGCTACTCATTCCCCAGTATTCCATCAAGTAGAAGGTTTAGTTGTGGATAAAGGGATTACTTTTGCAGATTTAAAAGGTACTTTGGAAATTTTCTTGCGCCACATGTTTGGCGAAGACACAAAGGTGCGTTTCCGTACAAGTTTCTTCCCATTTACAGAACCAAGTGCAGAAGTGGATATTTCTTGTTGCATGTGCGGTGGTGAAGGCTGTCGCGTATGCTCACACACTGGTTGGCTTGAAATCTTAGGCTGCGGTATGGTACACCCACGAGTATTAGAAATGAATGGTTATGATCCTAATGAAGTGCAAGGCTTTGCCTTCGGTATGGGTGTGGAACGTATTGCTATGCTACTCTATGGCATTGGTGATTTACGTTTATTCTATGAAAATGATATGCGTTTCTTGAAGCAGTTCTAGGAGGTAAGACAATGAAAGCTAGTTTAACATGGATGAAGGACTATGTTCCTGTAGACACAACAAAACCGGCTCAGGAACTAGCCGATGTATTAACGCAAGCAGGGATTCCTGTAGAAGATGTAATTAATATGGACCCTGGTTTGAAAAAGATTTATACCGGTAAAATCGTAGAAATTACTAAACACCCTGATGCAGATAAATTACAAGTGTGCAAAGTAGCTTGTTTAGATGATAAAACAGGCGAGGAAATCACAAAACAAATTGTAACAGCTGCAACTAATGTGGCTGTAGGACAAGTCGTTCCTGTGGCGTATCACAAATCTCGTTTGGCTGATGGTACAGAAATTAAAAAAGGTAAATTACGTGGTGAAGTGTCCGATGGGATGTTCTGTTCCGTAGCTGAATTAGGTGTGCCAAAAGATATGGTTATGCCTGGTGAAGCAGAAGGTATTTATATTTTGCCAGAAAGTACTCCTATTGGTATGGATATTCGTGATGCCTTAATGCTTAATGATACTGTATATGAATTTGAGTTAACCCCAAATCGGGCGGATTGTTTCTCCATGGTTGGCCTTAGCCGTGAATTTGCAGTTCTTACTAACCAGCGAAATACAGAGCCTGCAGTAACTGTTACTGAAACAGGAAATTCCATTGAAGGTTGTGTAGATATTCAGATTGAAGATACTGACTTATGTCAACGGTTCATGGCTCGTCTAGTTACTAATGTGAAAGTTGGCCCATCTCCATTATGGTTACAAAATCGTTTGCGCAATGGTGGTATTCGACCAATAAACAATGTAGTGGACGTCACTAATTATGTTATGTTAGAACTTGGTCAACCTATGCATGCCTATGATTATGATAAAGTGGTAGGCCATCAGTTAACGGCACGTCCTGCTAAAGCGGGTGAGACAATTACTACATTAGATGGAACCGACCGTGAATTAGCAGAAGGCATGCTTGTTATTGCTGATGTTAATGGTCCTGTTGGTGTAGCTGGTGTGATGGGTGGCTTAGATAGCGAAGTAACAGAACAAACTACATCTATCATTTTAGAGGCTGCTGTATTTAAAGGTGCTTCTATTCGTCGCACAGCGCGTGCGCTTGGTATGCGCAGTGAAGCCTCTGGTCGTTTTGAACGTGGCATCAATGCAGAATATACACCAGTCGCATTAGATCGAGCAGCCCAATTATTACAAGAATTAGCGAGTGATGTAGTGGTTGCTAAAGGTGTTGTGGATGTATATCCAGTAAAGGCAACAACAGGTACGGTTGCCTTTACTGTAGATGCAATTAATGCATACTTGGGCACCCAAATTGAAGCTAATCGCATGAAGGAAATTTTAACTACTTTATCTTTCCAATGGGAAGAAGCTAATGGTGTAGTGACTGTTGGCGTGCCATCTTGGCGTGGTGATGTAACGGTTATGCCAGATATTGCGGAAGAAGTAGCGCGTATTTATGGTTATGATAATATTCCAAATCGTACACCTTGGGCCAATCTTAACAGTGGTACTATGAGTGACAAGAAATTGTTATTCAAAGCCATTCGCAATAGTTTAGTTGATCGTGGCCTTAGTGAAGTGATTACATTTAGCTTCATGCATCCAGATAGTTTGAAAAAATTATTGCTGCCTGAAACGGATAGTCGCTATCAAGCGGTGCCAATCATGAATCCAATTACAGAAGATTTCCCAGTTATGCGCACAACCTTGATTCCAAGTATTTTGGATGTAGCAGCTCGTAATATTGCACAGAAAAATCAGGATCTTTGGATTTTTGAAAGTGGTGCTGTATATCAACCGAAGAGCTTACCAATTACGGAACTACCAACAGAAAGTTATCGTGTAACGGGCCTTATGATGGGTAAAACGAATGAAGTACAATGGGAAGAAGCGCAACGGGATACCGATTTTTATGATGTAAAAGGTGTATTAGAACGCATGTTAGCGGATAGTCGTTTTGAAGCGACTATAGAGCGCTCTACAGAACCATATTTACATCCAGGCGTAAGTGCTCAATATGTAGTAGATGGCACTGTAATTGCTACTTTTGGTGAATTACACCCGCAAGTAATGAAAGCCTATGACTTACCTGGTAAAGCTTATATCTTTGATATTGATGTAAGTGCTATTCTTAATATTCCAAAAGGACATTTACAGTACAAAGAGATTAGTAAATTCCCTGGTACAAGTCGTGACCTTGCTATTGTGGCACCAAAAGAAATTACGTCTCAAGATATTATACGTCTTATTTACCAGCATGGTGGTGAACATTTAGAGCGGACATTCATTTTTGACGTATATGAAGGGGAACATATTGAAGCGGGCCATCGTAGCTTAGCCTATAACTTATCCTTCCGCAGTAATGAAGGAACGTTGACTGATGAAGACATTCAACCTAATATTGATGAAATTATTGAAGCGTTGAATGAAATCGGTTGTAAATTGCGGTAAGTTAACGTAAAATTATAAATTACAATGAAAGATAAACCTAATGTAAAAGAGTATTTCAGGTACTTTTTACGTTAGGTTTATTTTGTTAATATATGTTGTCCTATAATTCAACCTTTGAAACGTTTTTTGAAGCCTAGTAGCTTTATGGTAGAGATAGGTAATTCATGCTATAATATATGAAGTAATAAGGATAAAGAGATAGATTTCTTTGTCCTTTTTTTGTGCCAGTGATATTGTCGAATGTGATATAATTTGAGTGTACATACAGTTTAATCACCCTTAAGGAGGGTCTCATGGAATTATTAGCACCGGCAGGAACGTCGGAGAATTTTTTAGCCGCTTTAGAAGCTGGCGCTGATGCTATTTACTTAGGTGGTAAAGTATTCAATGCTAGGGCTAATGCAGCTAATTTTGATATAGCGGAATTAGAAGAGGCCGTACGGTTAGCACATTTGTTAAATGTATCTGTATTTGTAACTGTAAATATTTTAGTTGGCGACACAGAATTAGCTGATTTAAAAGCCTATTTGCAGGAGTTAGAACGAATTCAGGTAGATGCTATTATTGTGCAAGATTTAGCGGTAGCGCAGTTAGCGAAGCAGGTGGCACCAAAGTTACATTTACATGCGAGTACACAGTTGACTGCCACTAATTTGGGAACGGTCCGTTTTTTAGAGCGAATGGGCTTTACCCGAGTTGTATTGGCTCGTGAAATGAGTTTGGCTGAGATTCAGCATATTTGTAAAGAAGCTAAGGCAGAGATTGAGGTTTTTGTTCACGGTGCTCTTTGCGTATGTTATTCTGGGCAATGTTTGATGAGTAGTTTCATCGGTGGTCGCAGTGGTAATCGAGGCGCTTGTGCTCAGCCATGTCGATTGCCTTATGAATTATTAGATGGCAAAGGCCAAACTATTAATGGCGCTGATGAAGCGTATATTATGAGTCCTAAGGATTTAAATTATAGCGAGTATATGAGTGAACTCATGGCAGCAGGTGTTGCTTCTTTTAAAGTAGAAGGGCGCATGAAAAAGGCCTCTTATGTACGTGAAGTGATTGGCTCGTATCGAACGATTATTGATCGAGCGGGCAAATCGACTAAAAAAGAGCAAGCCCGTTTAAAGGAAGGATTTAATCGCGGTTTTTCAACAGCTTATTTAGAAAATCGTTCGAGTCGTGAAATGATTACAGCGGTAGCACCAGGTAATCGTGGTAAGCGAATTGGACCTAGTGATGATGGCCCTAAAAAGACAGTATGGCAAAATTTGCAAGATTTTGGTCGGAAATATGAAGTGCATGCTTACTTAGATGGTGTAGAAGGGGCAGCACCACAGTTGACGTTATTATTAGAAGATGGTAAATCGGTTACTGTAAGTGCTGATTATGTGGTGCAACGGGCACAAAAAGTACCAACAAGTCGTGAAAAAGTAATGGAGCAATTAGGTCGTTTAGGTACGACTGTTTTTTCATTAGCTTCTTTATATATGCCCGATGAGCCGTTTATGTGGCCTAGCAGTGTGCTAAATCAGATGCGCCGGGATGGAGTTGCTCGGTTAGAAGAATTGTTACTAGCACAGCATGAAATGGAAATGGACACCACTTTACAGCGCATAGAATCAGCAATTCAACAAGAGTTTCACAATCGTCCAAATTATGCCTCTATGACAACCGCAAATTTACCGGCTAAGTCATTAATGGGGAATCCGGATTTGCCATTAGTGTCGGTACAGTTAGATGAAGAGTGGCAAATTGAACCAGCTATTTTAGCGGGGGCACAAAAAATTATATTTGGTGGTGATCGTTTACAGCGGACACCTTATGATTTAGATGTATATGCACGAGTGGTGGCGCTTTGTAAAACGCACCAGGTACCTTGCGTATTGGCAACGCCTCGTATTGTGCGAGATAGTGAAGTAACCAGCTATTTGCCAACGTTACAAGCGATGATTGAGGCCAAGCCTGATGGGATTAGCATTCATTTTTTAGGCGCTTTAGAATGGTTACAAGAGTTAGGCTATACAGGTTCTATTGAAGGGGATAGCAGTTTGCAACTTTTTAATAAAGAAGCAGTACAGCAGGTAGCTCAGTTTGTGTTGCGAAGTGTAGTGCTTTCTCAAGAAGCGACGCTTAAACAGATTAGTAGTATTATAAAACAGACGTCGTTACCAATTGAATGCATTGTCCATGGCTTGACAGAATTGATGATTTCGGAATATTGTGTAATCAGTAGCTTTGCGGGTATTGGTAAAAAAGAAGGCTGTCCAGCTCCATGTTTAAAGGATTCATATGTATTAAAAGATCGTTTGGGCGAGCAATTTTCGCTCCGTACGGATCCGTATTGTCGCATGCATATAATGAATAGTCGCATGCTTGATATGAGAGCGTATATACCAGATTTAGTAAGACGTAAGCTTGCTATATTGCGTATTGATGGTCGACAACAATCTAAAGCATGGTTGCAAGAAACGGTACAAGCCTATGTAGGGATTTTACAAGGTTCATTACCAGTACCACCTAAAAATGAAGCTGTACCAGTGACAAGAGGTCACTATTTTAAAGGGATTTTCTAGAAGTCATGATTTTCTAGAAGTTATATAGAGTATTACCTAATATAGGAGGGATAGATATATCTATGAACAGTGAAAAACTGTTAGATTTTGATTTAATTCGGGAACGGTTAGCAGAGGCTTGTTCGTCACGGATTGCTAAGGAATTAGCTCGTGAGCTTACGCCTTTAACGGATCCGATTGCCATAAAGACGGCCTTAGATGAAACGGTAGAAGCTGTTAATTCACTACAAATGGAGATTGAACAGCCTATCGGAGGGACTCGAGATATTCGGGAAGCTTGTTCTAAAAGCCGTAAAGAGATTATTTTAACTCATGATGAGTTATGGGATATTTACACAACGCTAAGTGCGTATAAACGGATGTATAGTTTTTTTCACAGTAAATATACATCCTATCCATTGCTTTCGTTGTGGATTCAAGATATGCCACGCCATGATGGATTGGAACGCAAATTTGAGCGAGTATTTGATAAAAAAGGGAATCTTATGGATTCGGCTTCGCCTAAATTACAACATTTGCGGACAACTATTGTGCGTACGAAAGAACGGATCAAGTCTGATATTCAGGCTATTATTCATGACCCAGATAATCAGAAATATTTTCAGGAAGCATTGGTTACACAGCGCAATAATCGCTATGTAATTCCAGTCAAACAAGAGTATCGGTATGCCTTTGAAGGGCTTATTCATGATCGCTCTGCTACGGGGGCTACTCTGTATATTGAGCCGATGCGCCTTGTTAATTTAAATAATGATTTACAAGAAGCTATGTTGGCAGAAGAAGAAGAAGTGCGCCGTATTTATAAGGATTTGTCCTTAGCAGTACGCAAGGATAGCAATACTTTGATGGATGCTTGTGAACGAGTGTCTCATGTAGAGTTTGTATATGGTAAGGCTTCTTTGGCTATTGCCATGAAGGCTACACCAGCTATTATTAGTGGTGCTCGTGAAGTAAAATTGATGAATGCACGGCATCCTCTGATTCCGGCTAATGTAGTGGTACCGACTACGATTACATTAGGTACATCCTATCGTATTTTGCTGATTACAGGGTCTAATACAGGTGGTAAAACGGTAGCTATGAAGACCTTAGGTCTACTTAGTTTAATGAATCAAGCAGGTCTTCATATTCCTGCTGATACAGGCTCGATATTACCTATATTTAACACGATTTATGCTGATATAGGTGATGAACAAAGTATTGAAGCTAGTTTAAGTACTTTTTCTGCTCATATGACCCAAGTGGTGCGTATTTTAAAAGTAGCGGGTGCTAAAGACTTAGTGTTACTTGATGAATTGGGCTCTGGCACCGATCCTGAAGAAGGGAGTGCTTTGGCGGTAGCGTTACTCGAATATTTCCGCAAACGAGGCCCTCTTATGATGGTAAGTACGCATTATAATGAGCTAAAACGTTATGCGTATAATACGGAAGGTATTGAAAATGGTCATGTGGAATTTGATGAGCGCACCTTGCGACCAACGTATCGACTTCATATTGGTGTGGCTGGTAGTAGTCATGCTTTAAGTATTGCTTCACGCTTAGGGGTTCCTCGAGAAGTGATTGATTATGCGAAACAACATCGTGAAGGGTCAGATCATCGTGACATGGAAGAAGTGTTGAGCGACCTAAATGAACAATTACGCAAAAATCAGGCGAAGGAGCGAGCTCTTAAGAAAGAATTAGATGAAGCACGACGCATGCGCACGCAAGCTGATCGTGAAAAGAAACAACTGAATGAACGACGTAAGCAGATTTTAAGTAAGGCACAAGAAGAAGCTCAACAGTTGAAACAGTCTATTCGTGTAGAAGGGGAGCAGATTATTAAAGAGTTGAAGTCTCAGTTCTCTGAAACCAATAAGACAAAACGCCAAGAGGCGATTACAAAAGCACGAAAAAATATTTCTGGCGTACATGTGCCAGAATTGGAGCAAGAAACACGCACGCCTGTGAATGTAAAAGAGCTTCAGGTGGGTCAAACTGTTTTTGTGACGTCTTTAAATGCTGTGGGTACAGTTGAAGCGATTCAAGGCAAACGAATTCAAGTTGCGGTGAATGGTTTATCGGCGAATGTGAAAGTGGCTGATTTAGCACTGGCTAGTCGTGAAGAAACTAATAATTTACGGCGTAAGCAAGAGGCGGTACAACCAAAACCACGAAAACGTGCTGGTGGTTCTGCTGTTGAACGACAAAAGCATGCTACGACAGAGTTAAATGTAATTGGACAAACTGTGGATGAAGCTAATCAGAATGTAGGTCATTTTATTGACCAAGCTTTGATGGCGGGCATTTCACCAGTGCGGATTGTACATGGTAAAGGTACAGGCGCGTTGCGGGCAGGTATTCATCAGTATTTAAAAACATTGCCACATATTAGTCGGTATGAAATTGCCGGCTATGATGAAGGCGGTGCAGGCGCGACTTTAGTATATTTAAAATAAAGATAACTTTTGTTAGAAATGTGGCCTTAAGCTGTTTACTTCTATAGTGTAAGGTGATACCATATGTGGCATAGGTATGATATAATGAGCTATATGACTTATTATTCGTAATGAGAGGTGTCGTATGAGTTTACAACGTTCGTCCCAAAGAGGGCGACAAGTTAAGAGTAGAACAACAGCGGGTAAATCACCGAAGAAGAAGTCTCCAGTCCGTCGCTTCCTATGGATTGTGGGCATTCTACTGTTTTTGATTATTGCAGGAGCTGGCTGTGGCTTTATTGGTGCCACTATGTCAGATTTGCCAGAAGTGGCCAATGTAAAACCAGCTGCATCCTCGCAAATTTATGATGTGCATGGTAATCTGCTTACTACCGTTCATGCTACGGAAAATCGGTTACCTGTAAAATTATCGCAAGTACCAAAAAACTTGCAAAATGCTTTTATTGCTACAGAAGACGTTCGTTTTTATAGTCATCATGGTATTGACCCCGTCGGCATTATGCGTGCTATTTGGGTAAATATTGCTCATGATGGAGTAGCTGAAGGTGGTAGTACCATTACGCAGCAATTAGCGCGTAATGCCTTTTTAACGCAAGACCGCACGCTTAAACGTAAGATTATGGAAGCTATGTTGGCGTTGCGCATAGAACAGTACTATACAAAACAAGAAATTTTAGAAATGTATATGAACCAAATATACTTCGGTCAAGGGGCCTATGGTGTGCAAGCAGCGGCTCATGTATACTTTGGTAAAAATGTACAGGACTTAGATTTAGCACAATGTGCTATGTTAGCTGGCTTACCACAAAGCCCTAACTATTATTCGCCATTGACGAATTTAAAAGCTGGTAAAGCGCGTCAAGCCATTGTATTAAATCAGATGGCAAAGTATGAATATATTGATCAAGCTACAGCCGATGCAGCTAAAGAAGCTGATTTAGGGCTTCGTGAAAAGGCTGAAGTAGCTCATAGTGATACAAATGCGTCATACTTCATCGATTATGTTATTTCAGAAATTGCTGAAAAATATGGTGATGATGCTATCTATAAAGATGGGTTGAAAGTATATACTACAATTGATATGAAAGCTCAGGAAGCAGCTGTTAGAGCTATGCATAATTTGCCTGACTTCTATACTGATTCTAATGGTTTACAACAACCACAGGGCGCTTTGGTAGCGATTAATCCACACAATGGGTATATTGTAGCTATGGTAGGTGGTCGTGGTGATGACTCCTTTAATCGTGCTGTGCTAGCAGAACGTCAACCAGGGTCAGCTTTTAAACCATTTGTTTACTTGGCGGCTATCCAAGATGGCATGACACCAGGTACTGTTATGGAAGATAAGAAGCTCGACTTTAATGGTTGGAGTCCTAAAAACTATGAAGGCACTTATTCTGGTAATATGACCCTTCGCTATGCGTTACAGCATTCGGTTAATACCATTGCCGTGCAGTTAGCGGATAAAGTAGGGATGAATAAAATCATTGATTTATCCTCCGCATTGGGTATTTCTACCTTAGTTAAAGATGGCGAGCCTAATGACTATAACTTGGCAGTTGCCTTGGGTGGTTTAACACAAGGGGTTAAACCGATTGACATGGCTGTTGCTTATGGTACCCTTGCTAATGGTGGTGTTAAAGTAAAACCAGTAGCGATTACGAAGATTGTGGATCGCAATGGACAAGTGGTTGAAGAAAATAGCACTGAAGAAAAACGCGTAGTAGATCCTAAATATGCGTATGTTATCACTAACATGTTAGAATCAGTTATGTCTGGTGGTACTGGTGGTGGCGCCTCAATTGGTCGTCCTGCAGCTGGTAAAACAGGGACAACTGATGAATCAAAAGATGCGTGGTTTGTAGGTTACACACCTGATTTAGTCGCTGCTGTTTGGATGGGCGATGACTATGGTGTTGAGACACTGAATGAAATTACTGGTGGTACTGTACCAGCAGTAATTTGGCGTGATTTTATGTCTGAAGCGTTAACAGCTATGGATATTCCAGCTAGTGATTTCACGGTGCCGCCAGGGGCTGCAGCTATTGCTAACCAAGGCTATGCACCTCCTCCTAAGAAAGAAGATCCTAAGGAGAAAGATAAAGATAAAGTAAAAAAAGACGATAAAGATAGTAAAGAAGAAGCTGTAAGCGAGGAGTCTGCGAGTTCTGAAGATGAGAGCAAAGAAGAACCAGCTAAAAAGCCAGCTAAGAAATCATCAAAATCGAGTAAAGATGAGTAGTTAGTTTAGAGGAGGAAGATTGATGAAAACATTGGAAGAACAATTACGCCTGATTAAACATGGCGTGGAAAATTTACTTCCAGAAGAAGATTTTAAAAAGAAATTAGCAAAATCTATTGCTGAAAATAAACCATTAAAAATTAAACTGGGCCTTGATCCAACCGCACCAGATATTCATTTGGGACATACGGTAGTGTTACGTAAATTAAAAACATTCCAGGATTTAGGTCATCAAATTATTATTTTGATTGGTGATTTTACAGCTCGTATCGGTGATCCTACTGGTAAAAGTGTAACTCGTCCTCCTCTTGATGAAGCGGCTGTAGCACATAATGCTATGACCTATAAAGAACAGATTTTTAAAGTGCTTGATGAGTCAAAGACTAAAGTTGTTTATAATAGCGAATGGCTTAGTAAATTATCTTTTGAAGATGTACTAAAACTATCTGCTAAATATACGGTGGCTCGCATGTTGGAACGGGATGATTTCCAAAAGCGTTATACAGAAGGGCGCCCTATTGGAGTTCATGAATTTATGTATCCATTGATGCAGGGTTATGATTCAGTAGCACTTGAAGCTGATATTGAGTTTGGCGGTACTGATCAGACCTTCAACTTATTAATGGGGCGTCATTTACAAGAAGAATATGGTCAAGCACCACAGACAATTATTACTATGCCTATTTTAGAAGGTCTTGATGGCGTTCAAAAGATGAGTAAATCCTTGGGGAATTACATTGGCATTAGCGAGGCTCCAGCAGAAATGTATGGTAAAGCTATGTCAATTCCTGATGAGCTTATGATGCGTTACTTTATGTTAGTAACGGATATGTCTATTGAAGAACAAGAAGAATTAGGCAAAGCCTTAGAAGCTGGCACAGCGCATCCTCGTGATACAAAAATGAAATTGGCTCATACCATTGTTCGTTTGTATCATGGTGAAGAGGCGGCTAATGAAGCGCAGGAACAGTTTATTCGGGTATTCCAAAAGCATGATTTACCAACGGATATTCCTGAATATGCTATGGCAAAACCATCAGAGCCTGTATATGTACCACAGTTATTAACAGATGCAGGTTTAACAGCAAGTAATAGTGAAGCACGTCGTTCCATTAAAGCTGGTGCCTTTAAAATTAATGGTGAAAAATGTGCTGACGAAAATATTGAACTAGCAGATGATATGGTGCTACAAGTAGGTAAACGTAAATTTATCAAAATTAAATTCAATTAATGTGCTGCACTATATAATATGTTGCACTATATAATGCAGTTATACATGTATTATATGAATATAAGCTATAACGTACACTGTATGAGATAAGCTATAACAAGAAATATACTTTAATGTATAAAAGACCCAGAGTTAAAACGTACAATTAACTCTGGGTCTTTTTATTTTGATTACATAGTTAGATAGTGCTTAATAGGTATATGTAACTATATTTAGTGTAGTTGTTTCTGTGCTAATGGCTATGCAATATATGAATAATATTCTATAAAGTGTGAAATATAATTGACATTTCATTAAATGTGTTGTACTATTTACTTAGTTGATGTATTTCTTTTCTTCAGGAGGTTTCATATAATGAATCGTGAAAATGCATATGTACTTTGGTTTGATGAATTAAAGCGTGAAGATGTAGCCTTAGTTGGTGGTAAATCTTCTTCGTTAGGGGAAATGACTTCCTCCACAAATGTACCTGTACCATACGGTTTTGCTACAACTGCTCATGGCTATCGGTTCTTTATGGAACGTACTGGTTTAGAAGACAAAATTAAAGCAGAACTTGATAAATTAGATGATGTAGAAAATTCTGCCTTGTTACGTGAAATTTGTGCTAATATTCGCAAATTAATTTGTGATGCAGAAATGCCACAGGAATTAGCAGAAGCTATTGAAAAAGCCTATGCTGAATTGGGACAGAAAGTAAATGAAGACAATCCTTTCGTAGCAGTTCGTTCTAGTGCGACGGCTGAAGATTTACCAGATGCAAGTTTTGCAGGCCAACAAGATACATACTTAAATGTTCGTGGTGCTGATGTAATTATCCAAAAAGTAAAAGAATGCTACGCATCTACATTTACAGATCGCGCTACTTACTATCGTGTAAAACAAGGTTTTGACCATATGACTGTAGCTTTGAGTGCAGCTATTCAGATGATGGTATTCTCCAAATCTGCTGGTGTTATGTTTACAGTTGACCTTGTGACTGGTAATGATGAAAGTATTTTAATTGAAGGGTCTTGGGGCCTTGGGGAATATGTAGTACAAGGAACAGTTACGCCAGATAACTTCACTGTTAATAAAAAAGCAATGAAAATCGAAAGTCGTATGATTAACGATAAAAATATTGCGCTTGTTCGTAATCCTGATGGAGACTGTGCTGAAATAGTAATTCCAGAAGAACAAGCTAAGGCACAAGTGCTTACTGATGAACAAGTTCTTGAGTTAGCTTCCTATGCTAAAGCTATTGAAAAACATTACGGTTGCTACATGGATATGGAATGGGGCGTTGATGAACGAGATAATAAGATTTGGATCTTACAAGCTCGTCCAGAAACAGTTTGGTCCCGTAAAAATAAAGATGAAAAACCAGCGGAAGAAGCTGTACAAACTACAACATCTCGTGAAATCGTGGTAAAAGGTTTACCAGCTAGTCCTGGTAAAGCGGCTGGTAAAGCTCATGTTATTTTAGACCCAGCTGATATTGATAGTTTCAAAGAAGGGGAAATTCTTGTTACTACAATGACGGCACCGGACTGGGTACCAGCTATGAAAAAAGCTAAAGCGATTGTAACTGATGCGGGCGGTATGACTTGTCATGCATCTATCGTAAGTCGTGAATTAGGCATTCCTTGTATCGTTGGTACTAAAAGCCGCAGTGAAGAAGGCACAAAACGCATTGCTGATGGTCAGATGATTACTGTAGATGCAACAAATGGTATCGTATATGATGGCATTTTAGAAGATGCTGTAAAACCAAAAGCAGAAGCTTCGGCACAAGTAGTTAGTGAATATATTCCAGTAACAGGCACTAAAGTATATATGAATCTTGGTGACCCTGATTTAGCTGAAAAATATGGTGTTTTACCATGTGATGGCATTGGTTTGATGCGTGAAGAGTTTATTTGGACTACCTTCATCCATGAACATCCATTGCATTTGATTGAAACTGGTCGTAGCCAATTCGCTATTGATACATTAGCTGAAGGTATGCGTAAAGTATGTCAGGCATTGGCACCTCGTCAAGTAGTGCTTCGCTTAAGCGATTTCAAATCTAGCGAATATCGTGATTTAAATGGTGGCGATAAGCACGAACCACATGAATCCAGTGCTTTACTTGGCTGGCGTGGTGCTTCTCGTTACTATGACCCTAAATATGCACCAGCTTTCCAATTGGAATTAGCAGCTATTCGTAAAGTTCGTGAAGAATATGGTTTCAAAAACTTACAAGTTATGATTCCATTCTGCCGTACCGTACAAGAAGCTGCAGAAGTAACGCGCGTAATGGCTGAAAATGGTTTGGCACGCAGTGCTGATTTCAAAATTTGGCTCATGGCTGAAATTCCAGCAAACATTATCTTAGCTGATCAATTTAACCAATATGTAGATGGCTACTCTATCGGCTCCAATGACTTAACTATGTTAATTCTTGGTTGTGACCGTGATAATGAAACGGTACAACATATTTATGATGAACGTAATTTGGCAATCCGTCGTGCGATTCATCACCTAATCGAAGTAGCTCATCGTGATGGCAAAACAGTATCTATTTGTGGACAAGCACCAAGTGTATATCCTGATTTCTGTGAATTCTTGGTACGCAGTGGTATTGACTCCATTTCTGTAAATCCAGATGCTGTAAAAGCTACGAAGAAAATGGTGGCTCAGTTAGAACAACGTATTATGCTTGACGCTGTGACTGGTCGCGGTCGCACTCTTGGTAATGAATTAGAGTGGTAATAATACTATGTGAAATAAACAGGAGGCTACATAGCCTCCTGTTTTTTATAGACGCTGCAACATGTGAAGTATTATATGAAGTATTATATAGAAATTATTAAGTATCATATGGAAACATGTGAAACATAATATGGAATCATATGAAATATAATGTGGAAACATATGTAATATACAGTAGAAGCACATAAAGCCTACTATGTTTCAGTTACTAAAGTGAAAGGAGGGTATACTTTGCAATTAACCGCACGGCAAGATAAAATAGTTCATATTGTAAAGGAAGAAGGCCCTATTACAGGTAAAGCTATTGCCGCAAAATTAGAATTAACAAGATCGGCGTTACGTTCTGATTTAACAGTGTTAACTATGATGGGGCTGCTCGATGCAAGACCTAAAGTAGGGTATTATTATATTGGTCAACAAGGTGTTAGCCCAGTAGCTAATGAGATTCGTCAATTTACTGTAGGGCAAGTGATGGCTCAAGCAGTAGCGGTAACAGCGGATACTAATTTGTATGATACGATTGTAACCATGTTTACGGAAGATGTGGGAACCGTGCTGATTTGTGATGAAGGTTATTTGCTAGGTTTAGTTTCACGTAAAGATTTATTGCGTGCAGCGATTGGGCAAAATGACCCCAAAACAATGCCTATTTCTATGATTATGACCCCCATAAGTAAAATGATTTCCTGCTATATAGAAGATAGCGTTGTAGAGGCAGCGCAGCGCATGATTGATTATGAAGTAGATTGCTTACCTATTGTTGAATTGGAAATAGAGAATAACCGTAGACGCTATAAAGTATTAGGGCGTGTTTCTAAAACAACCGTGACTAAATTATTTTTAGATTGTGGTGTGAAATAATATATACCTATAATTTTTAGGTGCATTAATAGTAATAAGCATTGTATAATAAATATATAGCGTATGTAGATTGTATATAGCTTGTACAAGTTTGGTTAGGCTATTACAAGTAGATTAAATAAGCTCTCATAAGTGAGGTGTGGCATGGAAAAAAATAAGATTATTTTTGCAATTTCTGACTCATTAGGTGAAACTGCTGAATCTGTGGCTCGGGCAACGGCCAGTCAATTTGATAAAGAAAGTATAGATATTATTCGTATTCCCTATATTAGTCAAGAATCGCAGATTGATGATGTAGTTAAAGAAGCAGCTCAAGGAAAACATATTATTTGTCATACTATTGTATCGCCTACTTTGCGCCGCTATTTACATAATGAAGCACAAAATCAAGGTGTAAAAGCGGTTGATATTATGGGACCTGTTTTGGATGCTGTAGGGAGTGTAGCAGATACTCGCCCACGTTTGACAGCGGGTATGATTCATAAATTGGACCAAGAGTATTTTAAAAAGGTAGAAGCGATTGAGTTTGCTGTTAAGTATGATGATGGCAAAAACCCATCAGGTTTTGAAAAAGCAGATATCGTTATTATTGGTGTTTCTCGTACAAGTAAAACACCATTATCTATGTTTTTAGCGTATAAAAAAATAAAGGCCGCTAACTTGCCGTTAGTGCCTGAAGTACCATTACCAGAAGAATTATTTAAAGTACCACCTAAAAAAGTAGTGGGCCTTATTATTGATCCCTATAAATTGAATAATATTCGTAGTGAACGCTTGCGTACAATGGGGCTTGATGGGGAAGCTAATTATGCTACCGTTGCTCGCATTGAAGAAGAATTAGCATATGCGAAAGCGGTTATGCGCCGGGTACATTGTCCTGTATTGGATGTATCGAATAAATCAATTGAAGAAACAGCTTCTTTTGTGATGCAGATTATTGAACGAAATAAACAGCAGGAGCAAGGCCGTTAGGAGGCTTACATGACTATTCGAGAAGAAATTGAAGCGAGAGAAGACTTAATATTGTCGCCACAGGCAACTAAAAGTAGCACGGCTAAACGAGATCGAGAAGAAGCGCCAGATCCTTTGCGTACAGCTTTTCAACGCGATAGAGACCGTATTATTCACAGTAAATGTTTTCGTCGCTTAAAACATAAAACCCAAGTATATATTGCACCAGGGGATCATTACAGAACACGGATGACTCATACTCTTGAAGTAGGGCAGATAGGACGTACTGTAGCACGAGCATTGCGCCTTAATGAGGATTTAGTAGAAGCTATTGCTATGGGCCATGATGTAGGACATACGCCGTTTGGGCATGTGGGGGAATATGCCTTACGTGATTTGGTGGGACATTTTAATCATAATGAACAAAGTTTGCGAACCTTAGAAGTTTTAGAAAAAGATGGGCAAGGTCTTAATTTGACTAAGGAAGTGCGTGATGGTATTTTAGGTCACACTGGTGTTCATAAACCTATGACTATGGAGGGGCAAATTATACGTTTAGCCGATCGAATTGCTTATTTGTGTCATGATTTTGATGATGCACAGCGTGCGGGGATGTTATCCATTGAAGATTTGCCAAGTTCAGTGCGAGAAGTATTGGGGACTACACCATCGCAGATGATTACCACGATGGTTATGGATATGGTGCGTGAATCAATGGACAAAACAGAAATTTTTATGTCCGATGATGTAACCAATGTGATGAATGAATTTAGGCGATTTATGTTTACAGCAGTATATAAAGCACCTACTTTAATACCTGATCGAAATCGAGCGGCTCATGTAGTGAAATATTTATTTTTACATTATTTAGAGAATCCTGAATTATTGCGCCATGAAATCGTCCGTCATGGTGGTGATGCAGAGCGCATGATTACACTGACTGATATTGTAGATTATGTGGCTGGTTTAACAGATCAGTATGCTATTAAACTGTTTAAAGAGATATATATCCCTAGAATTTGGGATCCCGCTAATTAAAATATGGTATTTCTTAAAAAGGGCAATAAAAAACTGCTATGACAAATGTCATAGCAGTTTTTTTAGAGTACATGTACCTTCTTATTTTTTACGCGCGTGTAATTTTATCGGAACGAAGGCAGCGAGTGCATACATTTACCTTTTTGGTTTCGCCGTCTACAATTGCTCGTACTCTCTGGATGTTTGGCTTCCAGGTCCTTTTCGTGCGGATGTGAGAGTGACTCACGTTCATACCGCTAGTGGTGGTTTTGCCACATACTTCGCAAAGGTTTGCCATAATTTCCACCTCCAAGCATAATTTACAACATAACATATGTATTCTATCACAAGGGGACAGAATAAAGCAAGTACATAATTAAATTCGTTGACGAATCATATAAATTGCCGTACTATCTTTCTTAACAGTATTATTATATCATAGATTTACAGATTATAAATGGATTTTCCGCAGTGAGATATAGGTTTAAATAGTAGTTTAATAGTTTAAGTTTGTATAAAGGTAGTGGACGTTAGGAGGTGTAGTGAAATATATGGAAGAATCCCTGTTAACTATTAAAGGGGTAGGGCCTAGCCGTGTGAAACAGCTGAATAAGCTGGGCATTACCGATGTATCTTCATTGTTAATATATTTTCCTCGCACGTATGAAGATCGTAGTGCTACATATTGTATTGGCGCTTTGAAGCAAGGCGCTGTAGGTGCTACGGAAGGCACTGTTTTACATATACAGGAAAAGAAGCCTCGTCGAGGTCTATCTATTTTGGAGATTACCATTGGTGATGCTACTGGTCGCATGAAAGTGGTATTGTTTAATCAGGGCTATAAGAAAAACTTTTATAAAGTAGGCCAGCGTCTTCATGTATATGGTAAGGTGGAGTTTGCCTATGGCTCTTTACAAATGAATACGCCTCATATTGAAACATTGCGTGATGGACAACAGGCAGAGGCTGGTATTGTACCAGTATACCCTTTGGTTGAAGGGGTAGGTCAATTTGTTGTTCGCCAAGCTATTACTAATTGGTTGGCAGCTAATGATTCACTGCCAGAACTGCTACCAGCTGAGATTAGGCAAGAACAGAATTTTATGTCTCGCTATGAAGCGTTTAAAGAAATGCATAGTCCTTTGACGGTTGAACGCTATGAATTGGCTCGCAAACAATTAGCCTATGAAGAATTATTTATTATGCAAGCAGGATTATTATTGTTACGCGCTAAAGAACAAGAAGAGCAAGGCATCAAAATGCAGCCTTCAGGGGCTATGGTAAGGGCGTTTTTAGAACAATTACCTTTTGCATTGACTGGCGATCAAAGTCGAGCGTTTCAGGATATTGCTACAGATATGGAAGCGGAACGACCGATGCGCCGTTTATTACAAGGTGATGTTGGATCTGGTAAAACTGTTGTGGGGGCATTAGCTTTAATTAAAGCGGTAGAGAATGGCTATCAAGGAGCTTTGATGGCGCCTACGGAAATTTTGGCACAGCAGCATTATGAGAGTTTGCAAGAACTTATGAAACCTTGGCTAAAACCAATAGCTACAGACACTAAACCAAATGAGAGTGAGGATTTATTTACTCTTGGTGATAGGGGTATAGCTACTCGTGATGAAGCGGAGTTAGCAAACGTTGCTCCGAACTTGCGGATGGCTTTATTAACAGGCTCTACTAAAACCGCTGATCGTCAGGCTATTTATGAAGGGCTAGCTGATGGGACAATTGATGTAGTAATTGGTACGCATGCGCTTATTCAAGAGGCGGTGCAGTTTAAGAAATTGGCAATAGTCATCGTTGATGAGCAACACCGATTTGGCGTAGAGCAACGGGCGACTTTACAGCGTAAAGGCACAAATCCACATATGCTAGTTATGACGGCTACCCCGATTCCACGGACTATGACATTATCTATTTATGGTGACTTAGAGGTCAGTTTGATTAAAGAAATGCCACCAGGGCGTAAGCCGGTGCTTACTTATGCGGTAGATTCATCGTATAAAGAGCGTTTACATACTTTCTTTGAAAAAGAGATGACCGCAGGCCATCAAGTATATGTAGTCTGTCCTTTAGTAGAAGAGTCTGAAAAACTTGATTTAGTAGCAGCGGAGCAACTATATGAGGAGTTAGCTGAAAAATATAATCGCAAATTTGGCGTAGGTCTTGTTCATGGCCGTATGAGTGCGACTGATAAAGAAGCGGTTATGGAAGCTTTTTATAAAGGGCAAACTAAGCTTTTGGTGTCGACGACGGTTATTGAAGTAGGGGTTAATGTACCTAATGCAACAATTATGTGTGTGGAAGGGGCCGAGCGTTTTGGTCTATCCCAACTACATCAGTTGCGTGGTCGAGTTGGGCGTGGCAGTACGCAGTCATATTGTGTTTTAGTGAGCGATAGCCGTAGTGAAGAGAGTCGCCAGCGCTTACAAGTTATGACTGAAACACAAGATGGTTTTGTGGTAGCTGAACAAGATTTATTGCTACGTGGCTCAGGTCAACTTTTTGGGTTAGCCCAATCAGGATTACCTGATTTAAGATTAGCGAATATTTTAAAAGATATAGATTTACTTGTGGCGGCACGACAAGATGCTAAATTGTGGTTACAGCAAGTTGGCTTTGAAGCGGGTGTTATACAGATGAAACCTGAATTGATACGTCGTTTTGGTGATAGTTTTCAGCGTATTATTTATAGCTAAGCTAATTATGATATGGGGGAATGAAAAATTCTGCTTTCATCTTGATAGAATTTGAGAAAATACTGTATTTTAGCATGTACAGAATAGGCCTTTTGAAGTATAATAATACGATAGAGAAGTCTATACAGCTAAATGATAAAGGTTTGTATAGGTAAAGACGTTTTCGATGATGGAGGTTGAGTAGAATGCCAATTATTCGTGTAGAATTAGTAGAAGGGCGTACCTTTGAACAGAAGAAAGAATTAGGCGAAGTGATTACTAAAGCGACAGCTGAAATTATTAAAGTGCCTAAAGAAGCGGTAAAAGTTATTTTTACTGATATGAAAGCAGATAACTTTATGGAAGCTGGCGTAATGCGCTGCGAAAAATAAGCGAATTACCAGTTTTGATGTATTAACAATGGATTGGTAATATAAGCCAATTACATTGTATGGCTAAGTAGAGTGAATCGATAAGAAATTAAGGAGAAAGGAAGTTACCATGAGAGAAGATAAGTTTGGGTTACGTGGTCTAACATTTGATGATGTATTATTAGTGCCAGCAGCATCTGATGTGTTGCCAAATCAAGTGGATTTGACTACGCACCTAACTCGTGATATTAAGCTCAATATTCCAATGATTAGTTCTGGTATGGATACTGTTACGGAATCTCGGATGGCCATTGCTATGGCTCGTGAAGGTGGCATGGGCGTTATTCACAAAAATATGTCCATCGAAGAACAGGCTCATGAGGTGGATAAAGTAAAGCGTTCCGAACATGGTATCATCGTTGATCCAATTTATTTGAGTCCACAAAATCTATTGTCGGATGCAGAAGAATTAATGCGTAAGTATGCCATTTCAGGAGTGCCTATTACGGAAAATGGTAAATTAGTAGGTATTATTACGAACCGTGATATGCGCTTTGAAAATGAATTAAATCGACCAATTGGTGAAGTTATGACTAAAGAAAATCTTGTCACTGCACCAGTAGGAACTTCTTTAGAGGAAGCAAAGGCGATTTTACGTCAACATCGTATTGAAAAATTACCTTTGGTAGATGAAGCGGGCATTTTAAAAGGCTTAATTACCATTAAAGATATTGAAAAAGCAACTAAATATCCTAATTCTGCAAAAGATGGTAGTGGCCGTTTGTTAGTAGGTGCGGCTGTAGGGGTAAGTAAAGATTTATATGATCGTATGGATGCTTTAGTGGCTGCTAAAGTTGACGTAATTATCGTAGATACAGCGCATGGTCATTCAGCAGGCGTGTTACGTACTTTAAAAGAATTAAAAGCAGCGAACCCACATATTCCAGTAATTGCGGGGAATGTAGCTACTGCAGCGGGCACAGAGGCTTTAATTGAAGCTGGTGCAGATGCTGTTAAAGTTGGTATTGGGCCTGGTTCTATTTGTACTACTCGCGTTATTGCTGGTATTGGTGTACCACAAATTACAGCTGTTTATGAATGTGCAGCCGTAGGTCGTCGTTACAATATTCCAATCATTGCTGATGGGGGGATTAAATATTCTGGCGATATTGCGAAGGCTATTGCAGCAGGTGCTAATGTTGTTATGATGGGTAACATTCTAGCTGGTACTGATGAAAGTCCAGGCGAAACTGTTATTTATCAAGGTCGTAGCTACAAAGTGTACCGTGGTATGGGCAGCTTAGGCGCTATGAAACTTGGAAGTAAAGATCGTTATTTCCAAACAGAAGCTAAGAAACTTGTACCAGAAGGTATTGAAGGACGCGTACCTTATAAAGGTATGTTAGCGGACACTATATTCCAAATGGTAGGTGGTTTACGAGCAAGTATGGGGTATTGTGGTTGTCATAATATCCAAGAAATGATTAATGATACTCAGTTTATCCAAATTACTGCTGCTGGGCTTAAAGAAAGTCATCCACATGATGTAAGCATCACGGTGGAAGCGCCTAACTATAGCGGCTGATTATTGAGGTGTATTTGTTTTGCGTAATCAATTGAGCATTCTTGATGTGCCGGTTGATGTTATAACCATGAATGAAGCAGTTCAGCGTGTACAGAATTTATATTCTGAGCCGGGGCTACATACTGTAGTCACGGTTAACGCTGAAATGGTTATGCGTGCCCGACATGATAAAGAATTGCACGACATTTTAAAACAAGCAGATTTAGCCGTCCCAGATGGGGCTGGTGTATTATGGGCTGCCGAACAACTAGGGCAGCATATTCCAGAACGCGTAGCTGGTTGTGATTTAGCAGTGGCTTTATTGCAAAAAGCAGCGCAACATAAAACGCCTGTGTATTTTTTAGGGGCCGCACCTGGCGTAGCTGAGCAAGCGGTAAAAAATATGGAGGCTAAAGTAGGTTCGTTAGAAGTAGTCGGTATCCACTCCGGCTTTTTTGATGAGCAAGAGGAAACAAAGATTATTCAGGCGATTGAAGCAGGGCAGACTAAATTAGTATTAGTCGCATTAGGTGTGCCTAAGCAAGAAAAATGGATGACTACTAAGTTAGCTCATTTAGATGGTGTTGTAGCTATTGGTTTAGGTGGTTCTTTTGATGTAATGGCTGGTACGGTAAAACGAGCTCCTAAATGGATGCAACGGAATCGATTGGAATGGTTATATCGATTGTTAAATCAGCCTCAACGGCTTGGTCGTATGATGGCACTGCCTAAATTTATGTGGGCAGTGAAACAAGCAAAAAAATAGAGAGGTGGTGCGAGATGCCCACAGGGTTTATTGTTAAAGATGGGTATCCTTTCATTGGGGTAACCTTTCTGATAGCTATTTTGACAGGATATTTTTTATCCCCTTATATAGCGATTATACCCTTAATACTGGCTTGCTTTTTCACGTTCTTTTTTAGGAATCCTAACCGTGTGATTCCTATTGATCCAGATGTATTGGTTTCACCAGCTGATGGTAAGGTCATGGAAGTAAGTGAAGTATATGAAGATTTATTCTTAAATACAGAATGTAAAAAGGTAACAATTTTCTTATCTGTTTTTGATGTGCACGTAAATCGGGCACCGATGGAAGGGAAAATTACGTTCCGACAATATACATGTGGCGGTTTTTTACCAGCTTATAAAAAAAGCGTAGGCTATGAAAACGAACGTCACTCCATTGGCATTGACAATGGACGCATTGAAATTTTAGTTACACAAATAGCAGGATTATTAGCCCGTCGTATAGTATCGTGGACTGATTTAGGGAATACATTAGCGAAAGGCCAATTATATGGGATGATTAAATTTGGTTCTTGTACGGAAATTTTTGTGCCTAAGTCAGTAGATATTTGCGTTAAAAAAGGCGATTACGTACGAGGTGGAGAATCAATTATCGGGAGGCTGCAAAAAAATGGATAAATCAATATTTCCAAATTTGTTTACGGCTGCTAATTTATCCTTTGGCGTCGTAGGCATTACTATGGCGGCTAACGGTGAATTTACATGGGCAGCGATTTGTGTGTTATTGTCATTATTAGCTGATGGCTGTGATGGTCGTGTAGCACGCGCACTTGGCGTGTCAGGCCCAATGGGGCGCGAATTAGATTCCTTAGCTGATGTAGTCGGCTTTGGTGTAGCGCCAGCATATATGTTATATATGTATCAATTGAGTCATACTGGTTGGCTTGGCTATGTGCCATTGTTGGCATTTTCTGTTTTTGGTGCTTTTCGCTTAGCGCGGTTTAATATTATGACGGATGAAGTACATGGTTACTTTTTAGGTTTACCAATTCCTGCAGCTGGTTGTATGGCGGCAACCTATGTGTTATCAGGTATTCAATTACCAGAATGGGTATTGATGATATTAATGATTATTGTGGGCTATTTAATGGTGAGCCGTGTTCATCATCCTGATTTTAAAGGCAAAGGGGCCGATCCAGTTAATACATTAGCCTTAGCTATTGTTGCCATTTTAGGGATTATCGCCTTAGTGCTTGATTGGCATAGTTGGCCAGTTCTTATCTTTGCGTTATACGCTGTCTTTGGCATTTGTAATACTATTATTAATCTTGTAAAACGGTGAGAGGTGAAGGACGTAAATGGATTATATTCTTGACCTTATCATGATTCCCTTACAAGTAATTATTGTATTCTATACAATTTATTACTTTGTGTTAGCTGTATCGGGAATGTGGCGAAGGAAAGAAAAAAAGAATTATACGCCTAAGAACTCGTTTGCCATTATCATATGTGCTCATAATGAAGAGGCTGTTGTAGGCCAATTAGTGGAAAATCTGAAAATTTTAGATTATCCTAAGGAGTTATATGATATTTTTGTAGTAGCAGATAATTGTACCGATCAAACAGCGATTATTGCTCGTGAAGCAGGGGCTTGTGTATATGAGCGTGAAAATCGCGAAGAAGTCGGTAAAGGCTATGCCATGGGCTGGATGTTTAATCGGATTTATGAAATGGATCGTAAATATGATGCCTTTGTCATATTTGATGCCGATAATTTAGTCCATCCTAATTTCTTATTGGAGATGAATCACCATTTAGAGTTAGGAGAACCAGTTATTCAAGGCTATTTAAATGCTAAAAATCCTACTGATACATGGGTAGCTGGCACATTTGCCATCGCTTTTTGGCAAGTGAACCATATGTGGCATTTGGCGAAATATAATCTAGGCCTGTCAACGGCACTAGGTGGCACAGGGATGTGTATTCGTACAGATATTATTAAAGACTATGGTTGGGATTGTAATTGCTTGACTGAAGATATGGAATTTTCTATGAAATTATTAATTCATGGAATTAAGACAACGTGGGCACATGATGCTATCGTATACGATGAAAAACCGTTAGGCTTTATGCAGTCATGGCGTCAACGTAAGCGTTGGGCACAAGGCCATTTTGATTGTGGTGAACGTTATATTCCTAAATTATTTGTCGAAGGGATTAAACAAGGCAATTTCCGTATTTTAGATGGGATTGTTCAAATTAGTCAGCCATATTTCTTATTAGTATCTACTTTTTATTTGATTATGACGTATATCAATGCATATGTGCCAATTTATACTAATATTATTTACCAGATTTTACCGGTTACAGTATGGACGATTATTGGGATAGGACAGTATTTATTCCCGCTGATTGTATTGGCAAGTATCAAAGTACCACCTAAAGTTTGGTTATATTATTTAGTATATCCATTATTTATGTATAGTTGGGTGCCGGTTACATTCTTAGGCTATTTAAATCGCCACGACAAAGTATGGGCTCACACAGAACATACTCGTGGGGTTTCCTTAGGCGATGTGAAATTGACACGCATGGGCGATGCGAATCATAAGATAAAAAAATAAAATTGAAATTAGAGTTTATGTGCAATGCGCATAAATCGTAGCGAGTTATAAAAAGTGCCTATTAATAGGCACTTTTTTAATATATAATAATAGATGTAATATTAATTAATAATAGGCTCTTTAATAGAGCTATATTATAAGTAGTTATACTGGCTATTATAAAAAGAAGTGAATAGCCTGTTTTATGGTGAAAGAAAGGATCTATAAACGACTATGCACATTTTATTAACAAATGATGACGGCGTATGGGCTAAAGGTATATTGGATTTGGGGGCAGAATTAGCTAAGCATCACCGTGTAACGGTTATTGCACCTGAAGTAGAGCAGAGTGCTAAATCACATGCCATTACAATTCAAATGCCAGTTCGTTTGCGTCGATTTTCTGAAGATGTTGACAATCCTAGACGTTTCGCAGTTACTGGCACACCTACTGATTGTATGAAGTTTGCGCTTTCCCATTTCTTAAAAAATGATATGCCTGACTTAGTTGTATCTGGCGTAAATAATGGTTTTAATTTAGGCTCCGATGCCTTGTATTCAGGCACTGTTAGTGCGGCTATGGAGGCTATGTTTTACAATGTACCAGCCTTAGCAGTATCTGTTGAACGCTATAGTCCAACGCGCAGTGCGGAAATTATGCCATTTATTCGAGAGTTTATTGAAGAAGTATATGAAAAACAGCAGTATAGAGGCCTTTTAAATATGAATTTTGCTAAAGAAGGACTAGTAGGTTGGGCTAATTGTGAAATTCTAGATCAGGGCTTGCAACAGTATTATGATATTATCGATCCACGCGAAGATCGTAAGGGTCGTAAATATTATTGGATTGGCGGTAAATTAGGATTTGAACCAGAAGCCACGCCAACGGATGTAGCCTCTGTAAAAGAAGGTAAGGTTACTGTGGTGGCATTAACTTGGAAACAACAAGATGCAGCGGGAACCGCTCAAATGCGCAATATTCTTGGCGAGGTTAAAAATCAGTAAAGTTGTAAATCAGTAAAATAGTGAAACCGCAAATGAGTAAGACCGCAAAAGAGTAAAACCATAAAATAGTAAAACCAAAAAATAGAAAAAGCGAAAAATAGAAAAAGCGAAAAAATTGAAAAATTGAAAAATGGCTAAACAATAAGTAAAGAAGGTTAGTTTTTATGTATTATAATGAAGTATTTAACATGCATATTTTTAATACAGCAAAAGCCTTAGCCTATGGTTTTAAAAAAGTAGGTCAGGTTTATGTTCTCCGTAGGCATTTGAGTCAAGATTCATTGGTGGCTGATTTTGAAATTGCTAAAGATAGTTTGAAAGTTACCATTTATGAGATGCCAGAACAGGTAGAATACGAATTATTTAATGTGTTAAGTAGTGAAGGGGCTTTTATTGGCCAAGTGAGAGACGAAATTAAGACCTTACTTACCGATGTTGTAGCGAATAGTTTTGATTCTTTTAATGTACGCAAAGAACTTCTTGCTTATGTGTATGAACAGTATGGGACAATTCCTGAAGAGCCGTGGGATAAATTTGCGTCTTATTGTACCTTAAAAACTAAGTATTCAAAAAAGTGGTATGGTTTGTTTATGAATATTCCATATGCGTATTTAATGAAGGATAAAACAGGCTATATTGATGTACTTAATGTAAAGGTAAAGCCTGAAACCATTGAAAACTTGGTGGATAATCATCATATATTTCCGGCCTATCATATGAATAAGAAACACTGGATAACCATTGTTCTTGACCAAGCTACTGATGTGGAGTTTGTTAAATGCTTATTAAATGATAGCTATACTTTAGTAGAAAAAATAAAAGCCCTGTGAGTGATTCACAGGGCTTTTGTGCATGGGGCTAATTACCATATCTTTTATATTGAATAAACCAGACACGACACGTATAAGCTACGGCTGAGCAAGCGACACCGCCGAGAAGTCCCATCCAAATTCCATAAGGGCCATAATCCATAACAAAGGTGAAAAAGGCGGCAATTGGTAGGCTAAGGCCCCAATAGCAGGTAAGGGCAATTAAAGAAATGATGCGCACATCTTTATAGCCTCGCAATACGCCTTGAAGGGGCGTACCGAAGGCATCAATTACAGTAAAAAATACGGCATAGGACAAGAAACTACTAATTAATCGAATCATATGTGGATCATTGGTATAAAAGCTGGCAATTTCTAGTAAATGTGTAAAACTATACATACAGATGAGGCCAGCAATAACAAGTGCTATTCCGCGAGCAATATAGGCATACTGTTTCGCATCTCGATAGCGCGTGGCACCAACTTCATAACCCACTGCAATGGTAGAAGCAATACTTAGACTTAGAGGGAAACAATAGAATAGATTGGTAAAGCTGATAGCAGCTTGGTGAGCGGCTATAATTTCAGTTCCATAATACGCCATAATTAAACCTACCACACTGAATAAGCTCATTTCGCAGAAAATAGCAATACCGATGGGAATTCCTAATTTTAGCTGCTCCATAACATAAGGTAATTGAAACGTCGGCCACCAGCGGAAAATTCCATAGGCTTTGAAGGCTTTATTATATAGGAGAATAAAGAAGTAGGCAAAGAAGTTATACCAAGAGCAAATGGCTGTAGCAATGCCTGCGCCTATACCACCCAGTGCAGGGAGCCCAAAGTGGCCGAGAATTAAGCCGTAATTTAATAGTACATTTAATAGAAAACTAGACATCATAATGTACATGGAATAATGGGTATAGCCATGACAGTCCACTGTATTACGTAGCACACTACTACACATAAGGGGCACCATACCAAAGGCTACAGCGAGCATATATTGATTGGTAATGGTACGTGTAGCTGGTTCTAAATTAATTAGAGTCAAGATTGGTTGCAGTGCAATAGCACCTAATAGAATAAGGAGAAGTCCAAGGGCTACTGCTAAATACAGACCGTGGCTAATAATAGTAGGAATTGTTTCTTTTTTATTAGCCCCTAAAAGTTGGGCAATAATGGGTGATATGCCTAATAAAATTCCCATAACACCAAAAAAGGAAGCAATCCAAATATTATATCCTACTGAAATGCCCGCTAAATCTACTGTACTGTATTGACCCGTTAATAAGATGGATACAAAGGAGCCTGCGATTAGCGAAAATTGAGTGAGAATAATTGGTAAGGCTAAACGTATAAATAGTTGAATTTTTTCGAAAATTTTAAAGGTTGGGTGCATAGCGCCTCCTTCGTGGATTATTGCAATAAAAAAATCTCCAATGAGTATGGAGAACAGTATTATAGGAAAAATTTACATAATTAATGATTATAATTTTATTGTAACATAGCCCTTTAGGAATGAAAAGTAGAACCTAATTAGTAGAAATTTATAAAATTTATGATTAACTAAGGCTAAACTATCGACAAGCGTAGTTTTTTTCGATATAATAATTTTGCTAGATTGATAAAATGCGATAAAGTTATATTGAAAGATGGGGGTATTGAATTTGGAACTGTTTACAGCTGCAGGTTTAATGGCTATTGCTAAAATTATTGTTATTGATATCTTGTTGGCCGGCGATAATGCAATCGTTATTGGTATGGCTGCTAAGAATTTACAAGATAAACATCGTAAACAAGCGATTTTCTGGGGGACCTTTGGGGCCATTGCTTTGCGATTAATTATGGCATTCTTATTTATTGAAGCCATTAATAATATTCCTGGGTTACGATTAGTTGGTGGTATTTTATTATTGTGGATTGGTTATAAGCTCATGGCGGCTTCTGAATCGTCACACAATATTGAAGCGAAAAGTAATTTGCGTGATGCTATTATTACTATTGTTATTGCTGATGGTATCATGGGGATTGATAATGTAATTGGCGTAGTTGGTGCTGCAGAAGGCCATATGGGCTTAGTATTAGCAGGGATTTTAATTACTGTTCCAATTATTATATGGGGTAGTACTTTATTTGTGAAATTAATTGACAAATATCCTGTTATTTTGTTCTTCGGTGGCGGTATTTTAGGTTGGATTGGCGGCGAAATGATTCACGCTGATAAATATGTTTTTGATTATATTGATCCAATTACTGTACCATTTAAAATCGGCTGTGTAGTATTAGTAGTAGGTGCCGCATTATTGCAGCGTAAATTAACAGCTAATAAAGCGAATAATCAATAAAATGATAAAAATAAAGAGGCTCATGTAATGAGTCTCTTTTTATATGTTTTATATGTGTAAATTATTTGAAATAAAATTTTCTCTAATAGAAAAAACAATATATTGAAATTTATCGAAATAAGGGGTATAATAAACTTGTAAATATGAATAAGACAAGTTGGCTAAGTAGTCAATTGTAGATACAAGTAGTTTATTGATAGAACAGAGATTAAGTAACGTTAAAATATTGTTACATTGCTTTTATTTAGGAGGTTCCCGATGAAAACATTAGAAGTAGCTGAAAAACGTCGTACGTATTACAACATTAATAAAGAATTACCAGTTAATGTTGATGAGGTAGTAGCTTTCGTAGAAAAGGCGACCGAGTTAACACCTGATTCTTTTAATATGAAAAGTTCTCGTGTAGTTGTAGCGCTTGGAGCACAGCATGATGCGTTGTGGGATACGATTTATGATGTATTTGAAGGTAAAGTAGCCCGTGAAAAAATTGATAGTTTCAAAGCTGGCTATGGCACTATTTTATATTTTGTGGATCAGCCAACTGTAGAAAACTTGCAAGGTCAATTTCCAATGTATGCTGATCGATTCCCTCATTGGGCAGCGCAGTCCGCTGGTATGCTTCAGATTACAATTTGGGAAGGTTTACGTGAATTAGGCGTAGGCGCTTCGTTACAACATTATAATCCAGTAATTAATGAAGCCGTACAAAAACTATTTGATTTACCTAGCACTGGGGTATTAGATGCACAAATGCCATTTGGTGGTATTGTGTCAGAACCTGATGCTAAGGATAAAGAAGATATTAGTCAACGCGTTGTGATTAAAAAATAATAGTTTTGAAACATCATAGCATGAATTGAGTTATGGTTATTATATTATGAGACGTTACACCAAATAAAAGGGCCCTTAAGGGCCCTTTTATTTTTTATTATATTGTTGTTCTATATTTTAGTGGAGATAATCCGTACTGTTTTCTAAATAATTCTATAAACTGACTTAGTTGAGCAATGGATGATATCTAAAGGTTTAAAATAGATTGTTGCAGCCTAAATATGCTTTTTAAGCATAGACCTAACAAAGAAAAGAGCATTAGCTATTCATTGCCTATGAAACTACAATAGAGATAAAGATATATTGGTGTGTATTGTAGTAGATTGGAGTGAATAGAATGAAGTATAAAAAAATTTTAGTCAGTGTTATTATAATGTTAGCGGCTATCTTATTGGTTTCGTATAATTATTTTTATAATCAAGCTCGTGAGTCCAGTGATTTTAAAATAATCAGTACAAATGTAGACTCTTCAAAATCATTACCAAAGCCGGTGGATGGTAAACGAGCTTTAGTCGTGTTCTTTTCGTTAACTAAAGGTGTATATGAAGGTGAAACACTCCCAATAGGAAATACCCATCGGGTGGCTAATTACATTCAAGAGAATTTAAGTAGTGATATTTTTGAGATTGTGCCAGCTACTGAATATACGTCAAATTATAATGAATTATTGGAGGTAGCTAAGACAGAGTTACGGAATAATAGCCGTCCTGCACTAAAGGGTACTATCCCTGATATGAGTCAATATGATGTTGTATTTGTAGGCGGTCCTATATGGTGGGGTGAATATCCTATGGTTGTGCGCACATTTATGGATCAAGTGGATTTAAATGGTAAAGTAGTAGTGCCATTTACGACGCATGAGGGGTCTGGATTAGGAAATACCGAAGCACAGCTAAAAGCACAATATCCTAATGCAAACGTATTACCAGGTATAGCTATAAAAGGACGAGACTCTGCTTCTAATGAAGCTAAAGCTGCGGTTAAAGAATGGCTTCAAAAAATTGGTATGCTATAATTAAAGGTAAGTATTTATAGCGTTTATATGGATAATAAGAGGTGAGGCTATGGAATTACGTGTATTAAACTATTTTTTAGTAGTTGCTCGTGAAGAGAATATTACAAAGGCAGCCCAATTATTACATATAACGCAACCTACCTTATCAAGACAGTTACAACAGTTAGAAGATGAATTAGGCGTTACTTTATTTCGTCGTGTAAAGCATAGTATCCAATTAACTACGGAAGGTCATTTGTTGCGACATAGAGCACAAGAAATGGTGGATTTAGCTCATAAAACTAAAGCTGAATTATTTAGTGTTGAGAGTGACTTAGGTGGAGAAATCGCTATAGGTTGTGGTGAATCACAAAATATGTCATTTATCTCACAATGTATCAAAACTTTTAGAGAAAAGCATCCACTGGTGACGTTTCAAATTTATAGTGCGCATGCAGAAGATATAAAAGAGCGCTTACAGCGAGGTGTCTTAGACCTTGGTTTATTGATGGAGCCGGTTGATGTAGCATCGTATGAATATTTGCGACTTAATAAAAAATCTCAATGGGGTATGTTAGTTCATGAGACAGATTCATTAGCGAGTAAAGACTATATAACGCATCAAGATATAGAGCTGGCTTCTTTATTATTGCCAAGTCGTGAAGCGGTTTCTAAAGAATTAAAGGCTTGGCTTGGAGATAGTTATGATAGTATACATATAGTAGGACATTATAATTTGTTGTTTAATGCGATGAATATGGTAGCTCATAAAGTTGCTTATGCTTTATGTTTAGAACTCGCTGTTACCTATAAAGGTGTGAAGTTTATTCCTTTATCTCCCACATTAGAGACGGGGGCCGTATTAGTTTGGAAAAAGAATCCCGTTTTTTCACCAGCCGCACAAGCCTTTATTAGTCTTGTGAAAGAAAAGTATATACATATTACTAAAAATGCTTAAAGAGCATTTTAACATAAAGATAATAAGCATTAGACGAATAGTTAAAGACCTATTACAGTAAAAGATGTAATAGGTCTTATTTTTTATAAGAAATTATATAACTGACCTAAGGCATTAGGTCAGTTATATACATAAAAAGAAGGTGTAATATGGCTAAAAAGGATGTAGTAAAAAGTATATTTGAACGAGAATTAGCAGGTCAGGTCATTTCAACTCATGAGGAAGAATACGCAGCTATTCATAAGATTATTAGGCAGGCGCAAGTGTTAACAGCGAAACTAAATACGGGTCATCATGAACTTGATGAAATTCGTAAGATATTTGCTGAACTAACTAATTCTACGATTGATGAAACTTTTAAAATGAATCCTCCCTTTTATACTGATTTTGGTCAAAATATACATATAGGTAAATCTGTATTTATTAATTTTAACTGTGTTTTTATGGATCGTGGCGGAATTTTCTTAGATGATTACGCTTTAATAGGTCCAGGCGTACATTTATTAACTACAAATCATGTGGAAAATCCATTTTGTAGAGAAAGTACCCAATCTAAGCCGATTCATGTAGGAAAACGAGTTTGGGTTGGCGGTAATGTAACCGTATTACCAGGCATTACAATTGGTGACAATTCCATTGTGGGTGCTGGTTCTGTAGTAACAAAAGATATACCTGCGAATGTAATTGTAGCAGGAAATCCAGCACGTATTATTAGGTCTATAACAAATGAAACATCGATATGAATAGAGGATAAAAAAATAAAGGAGTTTATTATGGACTGGTTTAATGTATTTCAAATGTATATAAGAACCTGCAATAAATCTGTATTTTTGAGTATTTTATTGCTTCTTTTTTCAATGAATGTTATGGCTTGTGGCAATCTACAAAATGAAGAACGTAGTGAGCAGGAATTAATTGCTAGCGAAGAGGGACGATTGATAGAAGATGCTCACAATAAAAATAGTGCGTCACGTGAAGGTGTAAGTCAGTTTGATGATAAAGTTATCAATAGTGAATCTTTTAGCAGTAAAAAATATATACGTGTGACAGATAATAATCATACAGTGGTAGAATTTATTTTGAATGATAGTGAAGCGGCAAAGGCGTTATATAATCAATTACCATTGCAGCTTGAAGTTAAAGATTATAGTGATAATGAAAAAATTTTTTATCCACCTCATGCATTGCCAGTTACTAATACGCCTCATGCTGCTGTTCAAGTAGGGACTTTAGCATATTTTGAGCCTTGGGGGAATGTGGTTATGTTTTTTGGTACGTATCGGCCACATCCAGGATTATATGAGTTAGGTCATATTATTTCGCCAGTGGAAACAATTAGCCAATTAAAAGGTACTATTGTTATTGATAAAGTAAATTGAGAACTAGTTTATTATAAGGAGTGATTTTTATGTTTTTAATTGATATAGTAATTAAAACGGAGTCTATGCCAAAGGAACAGGCTGATACATTATTGGACGGGCATCGATCTTGGTTTAAAGAACAATTTGAGGCTGGTCATTTTTTAGTAGTCGGCCCATATCGAGATCAAGAAGCGGCTGGTATTGTTATGGCACAAGCAGAATCTCGTGATGCTATAGATGCTTTGATTGCTAAGGATAGTTATTATCCAGATAAGGCTATTTATACAGTCCGTAAGTTTCAGGCTAATTTGATTGCTGATCAGATAACGTCTTATCGTGGTCAATGAGTATATAAAATAAAAAATTTAGAAAATAATGTGGTAAAATATAGATAATATAAAGGAGCTAATTATGAAAACAACAGTATTTGTATTCCATCCTCATATGAATGATTCCGTAGTTAATAAAGCCTTGGCTAAGGCAGCTGAAGGGACTCAGGTAGAAGTTCGCTATATGTATGATGTGTATCCTGATGGGAAAATTGACGTAAAAGCGGAACAAAAAATCTTAGAAGCTACGGATCGCATAGTATTACAATTTCCATTGTATTGGTATTCTTGTCCACCTTTGTTGAAACAGTGGGAAGATGAAGTGTTTGAACATGGTTGGGCCTATGGTTCGAATGGTACGGCCTTACATGGTAAAGAATTGATGTTAGCCATTTCTACAGGCGCTCAAGCTAGTGATTACAGTAAAGGGAGTCGTTTTAATGTAACGATTGATGAATTAGTGTTACCATTTAAAGCTACGAGTCAATTAATTGGTACCACTTGGGTTGCACCATTTGTAACCTATGGTACGTTAGGTATTGAAGAAGCTACATTGGCAACACAAGCAGAAGCCTATGTAGCGACTTTAAAATAAGCTTTGGCGTATGGGACTAACATAAAGATTGTAGTATTGATATAAAATAAAGGTTGTAGTATTGTCATAAAATAAGATTGGTAGTGTAGGGATATAGTAAGGAGATTCTTATGAAAAAACGTTGGTTAACTTTAGTAAGTGCTTCTTTGGCATGTTTAATGTGGGCTACAATTAGCGCTAAGACGGCAACTGCGGAAGAAGTGGTGCCCGATGTGACACCGGTGTATAATTTATTTACTTTTGAAGTAGCTGATGAAGTACAACCAGCCTTTTATGAAACAGGGTATCAAAACTTTACACAATCATTGGCTAATGAACCAGGGACTTGGGTAATGAATGCAGGTAATGATAAAACCAATAATCAGCTTGTGTATGTAGCCGAAGTCTATGAAAATAATAAAGCTTATGAAGCCCATAAAAAGTCACCTCAGTATAATGCCTTTGTTGATGCAGTAGGTCGTCATTTAAATAGTCGTGCCTTTTATTCTCTAGAGCCAGTAGCTCTGTTAACAAAAGAAGATCCATTACAGTTGGTAAATGAGGATACTGTGTTAGTTAATCTAGCTAAAGTAACTGTTAAATCGGGTTATAATGATGATTTTGCTCGCATTGTTGTAGATGAAATGAAACAATCTATAGCCGCTGAGCCAGGTGTATTAGCCATGTATGCTGGCCGTGTTAAAGGTGATCGGAATACTTGGTATTTCTTTGAAGTTTATGCGAATGAAGAGGCCTATGCTAAACATAGAAATACTTGGGCTTTTAAATGGTATATATCTGAAACCAAAGATATGGTTCTTGAAAAATCTGTTACGCCTATAGAAGCGAAGTTAATCATGCATAAGGGGCAGGTTAATTACGAAGCAATTCAATAAAAAATAACTTAGGCGTAGACAAAGGGCTGTAAGTAAATGTAGATTTTTTTTACATTTGCTTACAGCCCTTTTTGTGATTAATAAAAATATAAAATTATGCAATTATTTTTTACTGATTTGGGAATTTCAAGGTATAATAAAAGACAAGAGTATAGCTACATACAGTCATGATTGTTGTAGAAAATATATGAGGATAGAAATAGTTTAGTTGTGATTTTAACAGTAGGTATTGATAGAAAGGACGAAATGCTATGAAACAGACTGTGCCTGTCGCAAAGGGCCAAATTTATACGATTACGATTCAAGGGCTAGGAACGAGTGGTGAAGGGGTAGGGCGCTATGACGGGTTTACCGTTTTTATTCCCTTTGCGCTGCCTGAGGAAGAAGTGCGAGCAAAGATTACGTTGGTTAAAAAGAATTACGCCGTAGGGGAAGTTATAGAAATTTTGAAACCTTCCGCTCATCGAGTAGCACCTATTTGTCCTGTATATGGCACTTGTGGTGGTTGCCAGTTACAGCATGTATCGTATGAAGAACAACTTCGTTTGAAAACGCAAAATGTACGGGATATTATGGAGCGTATTGGTAAGACGAATCCTGATTTAGTTGAACCAGCGTTGGGACCTGAAAGTCCTTGGCACTATCGAAATAAAATGCAAATTCCTGTAGGCGTTGAAAAAGGGCAAGCCGCGTTAGGTTTTTATGCTCGTGGATCACATGCTATTGTGCCTTGTACAGACTGTGCTATTCAAGATGATGGGAATAATCAGATTGCCGCTGTTTGTGAACGCTTGTTACGAGAAACGAAATGCCAGCCTTATAATGAATTAACAGGCGAAGGCATGATTCGCCATATTATTGGTCGTATTGGTAAAAGTGGCTGGATGGTGATTATTGTTAGCACTGCCAAAACATTGCCACAATCGGAGTATTGGGTAAGTGAAATTCGTAAGCATTTACCGAATGTGACCAGCATTGTGTTAAATCACAATCCTAAGAAAACCAATGTAATTATGGGGCGTGACTGTACGTTGCTTTGGGGCGAAGAAACGATTACAGATACAATTGATGAATTGGAATTTCGTTTATCTCCGCATTCTTTTTTTCAAGTTAACCCAGAACAAACAACAATACTATATAAGAAAGCCTTAGAATTTGCTCAGTTAACGGGCAAAGAAACGGTGATTGATGCGTATTGTGGAACGGGGACGATTTCATTATTTTTAGCTAAACAGGCAAAACATGTGATTGGTATTGAAATTGTAGAACCTGCCATTGTAGATGCAAAAGCTAATGCAAAGCGCAATGGAATTACTAATGCAGAATTTATTGCCGCTGATGCGGCTAAAGAGATGCCTGCCCTTGTGAAACGCGGTGTAAAAGCGGATGTAGTCGTGTTTGATCCCATTCGTGCAGGTTGTAAAGAAGAAGTACTAAAAGCCGCGGCAACAATGGAGCCAGCGCGTATGGTCTATGTGTCTTGTAATCCCGCGTCCATGGCTAGAGATATTGTTGTGCTAAGGGAATTGGGCTATGAAGTAAAAGAAGTACAACCTGTGGATATGTTCCCGATGACAAGTCATGTGGAAGTGGTCTCAAAACTTGTCAAAATTAAGGGCTGAAAATTACAATGCATTTAAAAAATTAATGTTATATAGAAATAAAGGAACTGTATCCCTTGAAAGTGAGAATTTCAAAAAGTTTTATGAAGCAAGAAAAGCAATGATTATGGAGAGAATAGGTGAGTTATGAAGTTGAGCTGTTTGCTTCATAAGAGCGAACAGATTGGGGTGGTTTAAATGCTAAGCATTGAGGAATATATTGCACGAAGAAAAAAAGAAGATAAACTTAATGAATTTGACATTGATGCACGTACACAAAATATGAAAAATTGCGTTGATTATGTATTTGAGTATTTTAATAACTATTTGAATATTACTGAAGCTGAAGAAAAAACGATACTCAATAATAAAAAGCTAGATAAGTATCGGAATCAGCTACGGGAGTATGATCCTGAAGTTCGAGATTGGGGTGTGGGGATTTACAATGAATATGGGAAGCAAATGCACAGATACATTGGAAATATTATGAAGGAGAATGAGTTTTTCTTTTTATATAATACTGATAGTGAATTTAGAAATGTTTCCTATGATTGCTATTCGCAGCTTATTAAAAAGTTGCCGTTTCTTAAGGGGCAAACGGAGATGCTTTTTCTTTTTATAAAAGACTACCATAGGGTAACAAGTGAACAAGTGTTTAACTTTGGAATATCATCAATAACAGAAGAAATAACTGATTGGATAGATAAAACTTGGGCAAAATATCAGGTTAATCTTCTTGCCTTTGCTTATAGTTGGATAAATAATTTTTTTGATAATGAGGATTTTTGGCCATTAACTCACCGGAAGAAGAGTCAAGATACTTGGAGGAAATATGACTACGATTACAAGCAGAAAAGTAATCTCTTTAACCTAGATTCGTTATATAGAAAAATGCCGAAAAAATCCTTTACAAAAGGAAGAAAGCAAGAATTTGAGATTTTATTTATGTATTATTGGATACATGATATGGAAGGTGATGATGATTATTGGCAGGAGTATTTAGGAATGGTGCTACCTGCTTTTAAAAAGTAATTAAATATTAATAGGACGAAAAATGAATGAAAAGAAAATCAGTTAATAATTGAAGGAATTTTTAGTAAAACTGATTCAGGAGAATAAATATTGTTAAATCTTATTTTGGGTGATTTGATAAAGCTGAGGTAATAGGAAAAACTAAAGATTATAGAAAGAGTCGGCAATGCATTTGATGAATTAGTAAAGAAAGTCGTATAGAAAGCTATTTATATTGAGGTACTATAATGCTAAAAGGAATTATTTTTTTACTATTTGGGTTCGGGCTAGTTTTAATGATACCCCTATATGTAAAACGATATAAAGCAGAAAAGAATATAGAAAACGTATTGGTACTTATAGGGATTATATTATTAGGAAGTTCTAGTATAGTCCTAGGTATTTTAAAACTCTGCGAAAATAGTGAAGCCTAAAAAATAACTGTTGAGATCTCATCTGAGTGATGTTATCTCAACAGTTATTTTAGTTTTATCTATACTTTTAGAGTTTTGTTTTTACTAACCTTCTATATTCTTTTTATAGGTTTCTAAAGTAGTATCAGCGCCACTTACTAGGAACTTAGTATCTGCGCCAATACCTAGGAAACTTACACCTAAATCAATAAAGCGTTTGGCTTGTTCCGGGCTTAAAGCGATAGTACCGACAGGAATATTATATTCTTGAACTCGTTTGATAGCATAATCCATAGCTTCTTCTACTTCTGGATGAAATATATCTAAACCATGGCCCATATCAACCGCTAAATCGATAGGACCTAAGAAGATACCTCCAATATCAGGGACAGAGGCGATAGCATCAAGATTTTCAAGTCCTTTTTTGCTTTCAATTTGTGGTAAAATACAAATTTCATCAGCAATGCGTTCTAAATAGTCTGGAATACGACCATAGCGAGCCGCGCGTACAGAGCCTGCGCCCATACCACGATTGCCACGAGGGGCATAAGAGGCCCAGTACATAATTTCTTCTGTTTTTTCTGCACTTTCTACTTTAGGAATAATAATATTTTGAATGCCAGAATCTAATAATTGCTTAATAATACCAGTGCCAGCTTCAGGGATACGAAATACAGGGCTCACATTGTAAGGGGCAACTGCTCTAGCTATAGATACAATAGAATTAATGTCATGCGCTCCATGTTCACCGTCAACAAATAACCAGTCATAATTAGAGGTTGCTAAAATCTCAGCTACTTCTGCAGAGGGAATTTCTTGTGCCACGCCGTATTGCACATTTCCTTTTAGAATATTAGATTTAAATTCATTTTTCAAATAGTCTTTAATCATAGCCATAATAAACCTCCTTATAAAGCAATAAAATGAGTTATAAGTTAATAGATGGGTACTTACTTATATTATACATATATTTACCACATGATGAAGTTTATTTTTTATTTTTAACAGTTTTTTATTTATTAGTTTGTTTTACTTTTGGGATGAAAGGTATTAATTATATGCTAATTAGATATATTAATCATTTATAATCTATGAACTAATTCGTATTAATAATAACATTAGTTAGTTCTTCGTCAGCTTCAAAAGAAACATCTTCTCGTATACCATGGACATAGGCAATGTAGTTTATTTTCTTGGTGCTGTCTCTATTGGTATAATCTATTCGTATATGATAGGTTGTACTTAAATCTAAATCAAGTTCAATATTTTCTTTTTCTATATGATTTTGTACTAGTTTATAAAATTGATAGAATTTTACTCCATTTATTTTTTCATAAGGGAATACATCAGCTATATCTTCTTTAAGGGGTATTTTATAAGGTCTATCGTATTCCCATTCAGAAAATAAAAGATTAGTTGTATTATATACATATTGATCAAAATGAGTTGGAGTTATTGGGTCTTGAACTGTGACTACCATACGATCTTCGGTAGCAAATACATCAAGAATATTAAATGAGTGGCCTTTAAATTTTTTTTCTTGTGTGAGCTCATTGATAATTCGATCAAGATTTTCGGCACTTTTAAAAACTGTACCAGGACGGCCAAAATAACCTTGCACTTCATATCCCATTTGTAGCGTTGGAATAAATCGTATTTCACCAGTTAAAAACAATAGACCTATGAATATAATAGGTGATAAAAGAAGTAGATATTTGAGTGAACGAGGTAGGCTTGATTTATTTTTATTCATAATTAGTCTCCTTGTTTCTAACTGACATGTATTAAATAAGTGTATATAGTATACTTTAATTATATAGTAATAATTATTTTCTAGTCGTAAAATTATTGTAAAAAATAATGAAATATTAAATTTAATATTATGTATAAATAGGTGATATATTATTTCCTGCTTTATAAACAAAATATAATTTTTTAGCGAAATATTTAAAAAATTCCTTATTTTATGTCTTTCTTCTTTTATAGGCTGTTCTTTTTGATATAATAAAGTTATAAAAAATAAATTGTATATAAAAATTAATAGTTTATCATTAGTTAGATAATAGAGAGATATAAGAGGTGAGGAGATGAATAAAAAGACGTTAAATATAGGTAATAAAATTTGCACTATATATAGTGGTGAAAATCCAGAGTTTTTTTTAATTCAACCTGTTGATGAACATGATTTAGAGGTACTGGACAAAGAGGTTGATATGTTAACACATGAAGTGGGTTCTCATTTGTTACTAGTGGCAATACATATAGAGAATTGGAATGAAGAATTGTCTCCTTGGTATGCGCCTGCAGTGTTTGGTAATGCTGATTTTGGTAATCAAGCTACTGATACGTTAGATTATATTGAAAATGTAGTAATACCATATGTAATAGAAGCATATCAATTGAAGGAAACTATACCTGCTATATTAGGAGGTTATTCTTTAGCTGGGCTTTTTGTTTTATGGAGTGCTTATAAGAGTACACGATTTTCTGCTATTGCAGCCATGTCTCCATCAGTTTGGTTTCCTAAATGGCTTGATTTTGTAAGTAATAATGTACCCTTAGTTAATACTATCTATCTTAGTTTGGGTGATAAAGAAGAACGAACAAAGAATAAAGTGATGGCTACTGTAGGAGATTGTATAAGAAAGCAGGCTCAATTATTAGAAAGCCAAGGTATTGAATGCACCTTAGTTTGTAATAAAGGAAATCATTTTCAAGAGTCTGATACGCGGTGTGCTAAGGGTTTTTGCTGGTGTATAGAATCATTAAAGTACAAATCATGAAAAAGTACGATGGCTCTAGTTACTATATATTAGATATAAAGCGTAAACTATGAGAAAAGTTTTATTGCTAATGGATATTTAGAAAACTTTCCGTGACGGTTCTTGAGGGGCATGGAAAAATGTGTAGAGGAGGCTTAGTATGAAAACGTATGATGTAATTGTAATTGGTTTTGGTAAAGCAGGTAAAACGTTAGCAGGTAAATTAGCTAAACAGGGGAAGTCGGTAGCGTTGATTGAAAAAAATGTGTTTATGTATGGTGGTACTTGTATCAATGTAGGCTGTTTGCCGTCGAAACGATTAGTAACAGATGCAGAGTTAGCACCTAAGGCAGACTTTTCAGCTAAAGCTGCTTATTATAAACAAGTTATTGCAGAAAAACGAATGTTGACGACAGCGTTGCGTAAAGCAAATTATGATAAAGTGGCACAAGCTGGTGCTGATATTATTGATGGGGTAGCCTCTTTTGTTGATGCTACACATATTAGTGTTAAAACTGCTACTGGGGACATCACCTTAGAAGGTAAGCAATTTATTATTAATACGGGATCGACGCCAGTTATCCCAGCTATTAAAGGGTTAGCAGCTAGTACTGAGGTGTATACGTCTGAAACGCTTATGGAGTTAGATGATTTACCTGAAACGTTGACAATTTTAGGTGGTGGCTATATAGGGCTTGAGTTTGCTGCACTATATGCAAATTTTGGTAGTAAAGTAACAGTAGTACAAGATAGAGATACTTTCTTGCCGCGGGAGGATGAAGATATAGCAGCTAATATTCGCTCTGTATTAGAAGCTAAGGGAGTAAATATTATAACAGGCGCTGAGGCAACAGAAATTAAGGAGGGCACTTTATATTATAAAGTTGATGAAACACAACATTCTTTAGAAGCGTCAGCCATTTTAATAGCCACTGGTCGCCGTCCTAATACCGATGAGTTGGCTGCTGAAAAAGCAGGTATTAGACTATCAAAACGTGGCGCTATTGAAACAGATGAACATTTGCGGACGAATGTTCCCAATATCTGGGCGGCTGGTGATGTATGTGGTAAGTTACAATTTACTTATATTTCATTGGATGATAGTCGGATTATTTTAGAAGATATGCAAGGTGATAAAGAACGGACAATTAATAATCGTGGTGCGTTTGCCTATTCCGTATTCATTGATCCACCATTTTCACGGGTAGGTCTTAATGAACAAGAAGCAAAAGCAAATAATCTTGAGTATCGAGTAGTTACTTTAGCAGCGAATGCTATTCCAAAAGCAAAAGTAATTCGTAAAACAGACGGTGTTTTGAAAGCTTTAATAGACAGCAATAATAAAATTTTGGGGGCTCAGCTATTTTGTGCGGAATCCTATGAAATCATTAATTTTATTAAATTGGCTATGGATCAGAATTTAGATTATCAAGTATTACGTGACTTTATCTATACGCATCCAACTATGTCAGAAAGTTTGAATGATTTATTTGCTTAATCTATTTCAGTGATTTAGTTGATTTAATTGCATAATAGATTTAGTTACATATTAGATTTTGCTTACGTTGTTTTCCTTTGTATGTGTTACTCAGTTTTGCATGTATTCGTCCAACTATATAGTGTTTCATCCAAAAACATAGTGTAATTGGACGAAATAAAGATGAGTTGGATGAATAATGTTAGTTTGTAATAAAAAACAGTAATGTGCTGATTAAACAGCCATTGCTGTTTTTTTATTAGGTATTTTTTATAACTTCTTCAATTGACATATTATTAGATTGCGAGTATTATATTAATATAGAAAAATCTCGAATTATAGATTTGATATAAAATAGGATTAGTTAGGGTATGAAAAGGTATATATGGGAGCTTACATATAACTTAAACAGGAGGCAGCTATGAAAGTATCTGTTTTAAATTTAGTTCCTTTGAGAGAAGGACAAACACATAGTGAAGCGTTTCAAGATATGACCGAATTGGCAAAACAAGTTGAAAGTTTTGGCTATGAACGGTATTGGATTGCAGAACATCATAATATGAAGAACATAGGCAGTAGCGCTACACAATTGTTAATTCAACATACACTAGCAAATACAAAGTCTATTCGGGTAGGCTCTGGAGGGGTAATGCTTCCAAACCATAGTCCTTATATTGTGGCAGAGCAATATGGTACCTTAGAAACTTTATATCCGAATCGTGTAGACTTAGGTCTTGGTAGAGCGCCTGGTACTGATCAAGTAACAGCACGAGCTTTGCGTCGCACTCAAAATTTATATACAGATTTTGCTAGTGAGTTAGACGAGTTAAAAGGCTATTTTAATGATACCAATCCAGTACATGCGTATCCTGCTGCTGGTATTGATGTACCATTTTATATTTTAGGTTCTAGTACAGATAGTGCGTATTTGGCGGCTGAATTAGGTCTGCCATATTCCTTTGCAGCTCACTTTGCACCAACTATGATGGAAGATGCAATTGCTATTTATAGAGAACGTTTTAAACCATCTGATGTATTAGATAAACCGTATGTTATTTTAGGCCTTAATGCGATTTTAGCGGATAGCGATGAAGAAGCTATTCGGTTAGCAACAACGCAGACACAGAGTTTTTTAGGCGTTGTAACTAATAGTCGCAAAGGGTTGCAACCGCCAGTTAATTCAGAAGATGAAATCTGGGATAATTATGTAGCGGCTAGAACAGCACCTCATTTTGGACCGATTTCTTTTAGAGCGGAAGATTTAGCATTTAGAGAACAAGCGATTGTAAGACAAATGGCTTCAGTTTCTTTAATTGGTAGTCCTAAGACGGCTAACGAACAGCTGAAAGAGTTACAACAGCGCGTAGAGTTTGAAGAAATTATGGCTAATAGCCTAATTTATGATACAAAGGCGCAAATTCACTCCTATCAATTATTAGCTGATGTAGTAAAAAATAGATAAAATAAAAAGCTGTAGCAAACCTCTTTTGGGAGAGGTTGCTACAGTTTTTTATGAATTAGTATGTCTTTATAGTTGTTTTTGCTATAATTAAGCAAAGGAGGGCGATCAGAGGACGTTATTTTAAATTTAAAAGTCGGTCAAATTCCAGTAGCAATTAAGGGCGATACATTGACTATGAGCCAGAAGGCACCTACTTTTGGTGAATGTATTGATAAACGTGAAATTGCCTCTATTTTTGGAATTATAGACGCTGATATAGCTAATGAATTTCCTGTACAATGGGTGAGCACAGGCTTAGAAGCTGTGATTATACCACTGACTTCAAGAGAAGCTTTGCGGGCAGTGAAAGTAAATAAAGAGGCATTTAAGACCTATGTTGATAAACATCCTGCTTGTAATTGTAATCATCTTTTCTTTGTGCAAGAAGGTGCGACGCAATTATCGGCTCGCTGTTTAATGGAAGACTTTGTAGAGGATCCTGCGACAGGGAGCGCTAATGGAGATTTAGCAGGCTATTTATTACATCATAATTATTTCAACGCTTCAGATATTACTTATACAGTGTATCAAGGGGAGGATATGGGACGTGTTTCTGTCTTGCAAGTGCATGCTCAATATAAGTCTACTGATGAATGGGTAATTGAGGTGGGTGGCACTTGTCATATTGTAGCAAGTGGAGATTGGCTATAAAATATAAGGATATAAGAATAGTTAGGCGATAAGAGGCTTGTAATGGTTACTTAGTAATCGTTACAAGTCTCTATTTACATGGAGTAAAAGATATACTATAATATAACTACATCAATTATATCTAATTAGATATAATTGTGCGAGGTTGAAATAAATTTGCACTAAAATATAAAAAATAAGTATCAGATTATTTGTTATAGTAGCAAGGTTAGCAAAAAAGAATACTATTTAAAGAGAGGTACGTAAATATGGAACGTAAAATAAAAACTAAAGTAAAAGGTTTTAGAACACAAGATGGTGCTGGCGTGAGTTTAGTACGTGTTTTGGGCAATAATACAATTGAAGAGTTTGATCCTATTTTGATGCTAGATTCTTTTGATAGTATAAATCCAGAAGAATATACAGCTGGTTTTCCAATGCATCCACATCGTGGGATTGAGACGATTAGTTATGTTTCACAAGGTAGAATGGTTCATCGGGATAGCTTAGGTAATGAAGAAGGTATTTCTGATGGTGAAGTACAATGGATGAATTCTGGCTCTGGTATTTTACATGAAGAAATGGTGCCAGCATCAGATCGTTTATTAGGGGTTCAGTTATGGTTAAATTTGCCACAAGCTGAAAAGATGAGTAAACCAAGTTATCATTCTATAAAGCGGGCTGATATTGAAGAAATACCTTTTGAAGGTGGTAAAATTCGTTTATTGGCAGGTAAATATAAAGATCATCAAGGTTATAAAGGTGAACATTTACCATTAGATTATTATGATGTGCATATGGCAGCAGAGGCTAATATTACCATTGAGTCCGAAGAAGAAGATTCCGTTATGCTCTTTACTTTATTAGGTAATATATATGTAAATGGTGAGTTTATAGAAGAAAAAACAGCTGTTAAATTGACCGCAGGTACAGAAGTAACTTTGAAAATGGGCGATAAGGCTGGCCAAGTCTTATATATTAGTTCTAAAGCATTGCATGAACCAGCAGCTTGGGCGGGACCAATTGTAATGAATACACAAGATGAAGTGCAACAAGCGTTTGCAGAATTACGTAATGGCACATTTATAAAAGATAAAGTTGAATATTGAGGTAAATTTATTAAGCCCTTGCAGTAAGCAGGGGCTATTTTTAGTTTTCATAAAATTAGACATAATGTATTACTTTCTATAGAGAAATTGTGATAGAATGAAAAGAGACTTTTGTTAATAAATAGAATGGTTCATTGTAAAATAATAAGCATTATTTTAACCTTGGAGACGTAATAGGCCATTAAAAGACCTTGAGGAGATGAGTATAAATGGCGTTAGCAGATGATATGTTGCAACTAATTGAAACAAGGCGGAGTATTCGTAATTTTAAACCAGATGCAGTGCCAAAAGAATTGATTGAGAAAATAGTAAAAGCTGGTACTTATGCCGCTTCTGGTATGGGGAAGCAGTCACCTATCATTGTGGCCGTAACAAATAAAGAATTGCGGGACCAACTAGCTAAGCGAAATGCACAGCTTATGGGTACTGACATGGATCCTTTTTATGGTGCACCTGTTGTTTTAATTGTATTAGCGGCTAAAGAAAGACCTACACATGTTTATGATGGTTCCTTGGTCATGGGTAATTTAATGTTGGCAGCTCATGCTCTAGGCTTAGGGAGTTGCTGGATTCATCGCGCTAAGGAAGAATTTGAATCCTTTGAAGGGCAGGCTTTATTAAAATCTTTAGGTATTACTGGTGAATATGTAGGTATCGGTCATTGTGTCATTGGTTATGTGAATGGTAAAGAGCCAAAAGCAAGTCCTCGTAAGGATTCTTGGGTATATTATGTAGAATGAGATTATGACACATTGCATATAAAGTAACACGTTAAGAACAACGCAGTTTATACATAGAATGGTGGTATATATGGAGTTTTTAGAAGTAAGTACATGGATTATGATTGGCAAAATTATTGTAGTGGATATTTTGCTAGCCGGTGATAATGCCGTTGTTATTGGGATGGCTGTTAGTAAGTTAGAGCCTAAGTTACGAGAAAAAGCAATTATGTGGGGCACTTTTGGGGCCATTGCTATGCGATTAATTTTTGCTACCATTTTAGTAGAAGCCTTAGAATTTATACCCGGCCTTCACTTTATTGGCGGCTTAGTCTTGTTATGGATTGCCTTTCATTTACTCATTGGCGATGATGATGATGCTAATATTGAAAGTAAGGATTCTTTGCGAGGGGCTATCACTACGATTATTATTGCCGATGCTATGATGAGTATAGATAATGTAATTGGGGTAGTTGGTGCGGCTAAAGGTCATCTTGAATTAGTCATTGTAGGGATGTTAATTACGGTTCCACTTTTGATTTATGGATCTCGTTTACTAGCACGTATCATTAATAAATACCCAATTATTCTTTGGATTGGTGGTAGTTTATTAGCGTGGGTAGCTAGTGAAATGGTAACTGCAGAGCCATTCTTGAAACCTTATATTATGGGCTATGAGCGCGTAATTGAAATTGCTGGCGTTGTATTAGTCGTAATAGCGGCTCTTATGGTAAAACGTATGAGAAAATCTAAAACTACAGAAAAATAAGTGTATATCAAGTTGTAGATACTTAAAAGTATGAGCGACTCCTAGCGATGTATTATCGTAGGAGTCGTTTTTAGTGTGAAAATACAACAACATTTATTTAGCTATATACAAAATGTAAATATTGACATTACAACTTAGGTTAGTTACAATTAACATGTAATGTATAAAGTTACATGCTGGTGCGAGATTACGATACATGATGTAGCTAGTTAGTAAGGGCTCATAAGTAATCTTGCAATAAACGAATTTTTGATGTATATCGTAGGAGGTTATATTATGAAAATTGCAGTAGTAAGTTCTAATGGTAAAGTAGGGCGTTTGGTAGTCGCAGAGGCTCTTCGTCGTGGATTTGAGGTAACTGGTTTCGCACGGAGTGAAAATAAATCTGATGCTAAGCAGTTTGTACAAAAAGATATTTTTGATATTACGGCGGCTGATTTAGCTGGATTTGATGCTGTTGTTGATGCATTTGGTACGTTTTCACCAGATACTTTAGATCTGCATACACAGTCATTAATGCATCTAGCAGATGCTGTAGCTAATACGGACACTCGTTTATTAGTTGTTGGTGGGGCTGGTAGCTTGTATGTAAATAAAGAACATACAATGCAGCTATTAGATACGCCAGAATTTCCTAAGGAATATTATCCATTAGCTAAAGCACAGGCTGATGAATTAGTAGCACTTCGTAAAAGACATGATGTAAAGTGGACATTCGTTAGTCCTGCTGCAGAATTTGAAGCGGACGGCAAGCGTACTGGTGAATATATATTAAGTGGTGAAGAGTTTACTCTTAATGAACGAGGTGAAAGTGTAGTTAGTTATGCTGATTACGCCATGGCTTTGGTCGATGAAATTGAAAAAGGGCATCATGTACAGCAACGGATTAGTGTAGTTGGCAAATAAAATATAGGCTTTAGATCATTAAGTATATATTTTAGTGTATAGTTTAGCATATAGTTTTATTCGCTTTATAGTTTTATTAGCTTTACCTTATAGTGTATATATTTTAGATTATTTGGAGTATATATTTCAGCTTATATTCTTTAAATTAGGAGGCAAATAGGAACAGCTATAGTAAATTATATTAATTCGTGTTATACTTAAAATGTAATATTTAATATTACAAGGTTGTATTGAACTAATCTAAGAAGCGGGATTAGCTTACCATAGTATAAATAGGTGAAGTACCTTCACATTATGTAACATGAATTGAGGAGGGCATGATATGCAAATATCAAGTCGTTTTACTATAGCGGTTCATATTTTTACTTGCATTGCTATTGCTGAAAAAAATTATAAAGTGACCAGCAAATTTTTGGCTGGTAGTATTAATGTAAATCCTGTTATTATCCGCAATATTGTCCTTATGCTTAAGGCTCATGGCCTTGTGGATTCTCGTCAAGGGAGTTCGGGGATTAAGATTGCTAAATGTCCATCAGAGATTACTTTATTAGATATTTTTAATGCTGTAGAGTCCTTGGATAATGGTCAATTATTTAGTTTTCATGAAAATCCAGCTAAGGATTGTCCGGTAGGGAATCATATTCATGATGTGTTAGATCATCGCTTGGTACAAATTCAAAATGCATTGGAGAATGAGCTACAGAGTATTACTTTGGCGTCTGTAATTGAAGATGCAGAGGCTCAAATTGAAAAGGATGCTCAATAGTATTCTTTAGCGTAGCTGATATATGCTGCAATAGTGGTGTGTATAGTAAATGCTACTAATTGAATAAAGTAGTAAATGACAAGGCGCATGAATTATCATGCGCCTTTTTTATAATAAAAATATTGAAAATGAATAACAAATCTAAGATGTATGTGTTGACATTACAACTTAATTGCTATATAATTTACTTGTAATTAAAGATGTTACTAGTTGTAGAGCTCAAACAACGATAGATTGTTATTTTGTGTGTTAAATAAAGTTTGAAAGAGAGTTGTAAAGCATGAATGTATTATTGAAAAATTTATTCCGTTATCAGGATAGTGGCTTATTATTTTATCGTATTGTATTTGGTTTATCTATGATGGCTCATGGCTATTTTAAGTTTGCTGGCGGTGAGCAAGCCTTATATGGTGTAGGCAGTATGCTAGGAATATTTGGCATTACTGGTGGATATCTTGTATTAGGTTTTATGGCTGCCACAGCCGAATTATTAGGTGGCCTGTTGCTTGTTTTAGGATTGGCAACTCGTCTAGGCTCCTTAATGATTATTGGTACTTTATTTGTAGCTACGGTATTAGAACTAGGTAAGGGTTTCTTGGCTTGGGACTATCCATCACAAATGATGTTTGGTGCTATTATGCTGTTAATTGCTGGACCTGGTCGCTTTAGTATGGACTATAAATTAGCGCATAAAAAATAAAAACAAAATAAATAAAAAATTCCTCGAAAAGCAGGCTCTATTAGTAGGGCCTGTTTTTAATTTAAGAAAAATTTAACAAATATTAAAAGTTCTTTTGTAATATCTATTTCATTCTCTCTCTGTTTAGTGTATAGTAGGTCATATATTAGTATATACTTAGGAGAGCAGCTATGAAAAAACATTGTGCCATTGTATTAGGTGGTTTATTTTCTACCTTAGACGGGATTGATACAGCTGATTTTATTATTGCTTGTGATAGAGGCTATGCCTATTTAAAAGAATATAATTTAGAACCTAATTTGATAGTCGGTGATTTTGACTCATATCATGGGGCTGTGACAGCGGGGATACCGATTCTTGATTTGCCTACTATGAAAGATGATACTGATACGATGGCAGCCATTCGGTATGCATTAGATAATGAGTATTTAGACTTAACGTTGTATTGTGCATTTGGTGGACGTTTTGATCATTTAATGGGCAATGTGCAAGCGGCTATGTATGCGGCTAGCCGAGGTGCGGTTGTGCGTATGGTAAACCATGATACAGATAGCTATTTTATTAATCATGGAGAACTTATTATTGAGCCAAGAGAAGATTGTTCTTTGTCAGTATTAGCTATGACTGATGAGTGTAAAAATGTGACAGTAACAGGCACTACTTATGAGTTGAAAGAGGCTACGTTAAAAAATACTTTTCCTATTGGTGTGAGTAATGAATGGAAAGGTACCGCTCATATTAAAGTAGGCGAAGGGGTTTTAATGGTATCTATGGTGAATATATAAAGATTAGGAGGTCTTAGTGTGTTAACCTCTTTAGGTTTTATTTTATTAGGTGGGGCAGCCCTAGCAGGGCTGTGCCGCCGTATTCAACTGCCTACGATTATAGGGCTTATGGTGGCCGGTCTTATATTAGGGCCACAAGGCTATAATTGGTTAGATAGTACAATGCTAACTATTTCGCCAGATTTACGGCAAATGGCACTTATTTTAATTCTAGTTAAGGCGGGGTTAGCTATTAACTTGCGAGATATTTGGAACTTAGGTCGTCCATTACTTATGATGGCGACTGTGCCTGTGCTGTTAGAGCTTATTGTATTAACATATTTGGGGCTTACTGTTTTTGAATTACATGGGCTAGAAGCTTTATTACTTGCAACGGCTGTATGTGCCGTTTCACCAGCTGTTGTTGTATTTCGCATGATTCATTTAATTGAGCAGCGGTACGGGATTGCTAAAAAAATTCCTCAACTTATTATGGTGGCCTCGTCATTAGAAGATATTGTAGTTGTTGTAGTTTTTTCGCTCGTGTTAACTTTGGTAGAGGCCCATGTGGAAACGCCTGATGGCATAGGGGCATTAGAAGCTATGGCACAAGTTCCTATCGCTTTATTAGGTGGTATTCTTTTAGGTGTATTAAGTGGTGTATTATTAGCTTATATTGCGAAAATTATGAGCCCTAGTGCGCCTACTATAGCCAAAGCAAAGGTATTAAAAGTGAGTCAGAACTTATTAAAAGAAGAAGCTATTAATTCTGCAAAAGAGAATAAAGAAGGTAATCAAGCTAAGGCTATGAAGACCTATATGATGACGCCACAGCAAGCTACCTTACTATTAACCCTTATTGTTGCCACTGCATTTGTTTTAGTAGCTTTGGGGAATTGGTTAAAGTCTATTATTTCTATTTCGGGGCTATTGGCCGTCATGGTTATGGCTAGTGTGGTTAAGGGACAAGTTCCTTATGAATTAGGGCAAGGACTTAACCGGATGGTTAACCAACTTTGGATTCCTGTAGAAATCATTTTATTTGTACTTGTAGGCGCTGCTATTGATACAACATATATGCTTAGCATGAGTGGCATTTTAATGGCAGTTATTGGATTAGGTTTAGTAGGGCGCACTATAGGTGTGGTAATTTCCTTATGGAAGACGCCGTTGAATCGAAAAGAACGAGCATATTGTGCTATTTCTTATGCGCCAAAAGCTACAGTGCAAGCTGCGATTGGAGGAATTCCCTTAGCATTAGGTTTAGCTAGTGGGCCTTTAGTATTAGCCGCTTCCGCAATGGCCATTGTAATTACATCACCGATTGGTGCTATTTGTATGGACTATTTTTATACACGCTGGCTTACATATGATGGACAGGAGCAATAGAAATGACGATTAAACAACGACTTACTATATCTAACTTCTTGATGATTGGTATTCCTGTGTTAATTGCTTTTGTTATTAGCTTTTTTACGATTACGGCTCTTTGGGTTCCTCTTGTACAAGAAAATAATATTGGAGTGCGCGATTTAGATGACTTTGAAAAAACAAGTTCGTTTTTACTGACACAAATCGAAGGTAAGTTAAATGAAACATCCGCGCAAGGTCGAGATCCTAGACTATCTGAGGTAGGTAGTTCGTTGCGCCTACTAACAGGCTATACTGTATGTATTGAAGATCCACAAGAGAAGTTATGGGTTTGGGGCGAGGAGCCTAACACTTATACGAATTATTTACAAACATTAGCGGAGCAGTTAGAAGATAGAGGCATTATTTCGGTGGGGACACATGCTGTAGCCTTGCGAGATATACAGACCTTGTATGGTACTTATAGAGTGTATATTTTTGGCTCTGAAATACAGCCTCATGTATGGCCCGCTAAAGATACGGTTAAATGGACTTTGATTTTTATTTTTGCCGTTGTCATTGTTGGCGTTATTTTTGCAAATCGCTTCTTAACTCGGTTTGTATTTCAACGGATTCGCAGTGCACTTGATTTATTAGCGAAAGGCGTTCGCCAAATTCGTGATGGAAATTTAGAAGTAAAACTTTCTTATGAGGGGCGTGATGAATTTGCGCCTATTTGTGAAGATTTTAATGAAATGGCTCGTCGTCTTAAAGAATCAGTTGAGCTTATTCAAAAGCAAGAAGAGAATCGAAAAGAGTTGTTGGCTGGTATATCTCATGATTTGCGTTCCCCCTTAACGTCGATTAAAGCATACGCAGAAGGTATTCAAGATGGCATTGCTACAACACCTGAATTAGAAGCTAAATATATCCGCATGATTCAAACTAAGGCTGATGAAATGGAGCGAATGATTAGCAATTTATTTACGTTTTCTAAAATGGAAATGGATGATTATCCTAATTACCCAGAAGAAGTAGATATGGGGCAAGAGATTGCAAATTTTGTACGCAATGAAAGTGTAGCCTATGAAAATAAAGGTTTGCAGTTACAGTATGAGTTAGTTGGCGATAACTTTACAGTATGGGCAGATCCATTTCAAATTCGCCATATTTTATTAAATATTGCAGATAATAGTGTAAAATATAAAACAAAGAATAGGGGACACCTATACATGCGTTGTGAAAGTCGAGATAATTTTGTTACGATTTCTTTAGCTGATGATGGACCTGGTACGACAGCAGCTAATATGGAGCGCTTGTTTGAAGTGTTTTATCGCGATGATGCAGCTCGTAGTAATCCCCATGCAGGTAGTGGTTTAGGTTTGGCTATTGTTAAGAAAATGGTTCAACAAATGAAGGGAACCATTAGCGCTGAGGCAGTGGTTCCCCATGGTTTACAAATTACTATGAAATTCCCTATATATGAAAAAGCACATTAAAAGTGAAAAAGAGCAGTAAAAGTGAAAAGAGCAGTAAAAGTGAAGACGTGCATTAAAAAGTGAAGAAGGAGGATATATTGTGGCTAAACAGATTTTAATCATTGAAGATGATCAAGCCATTGCAGAAATTGAACGAGACTATTTAGAACTTAGTCAGTTTGAGGTAGTTTTAGCTCATGATGGGGAAGTCGGATTAAAGCAGGCTTTGACAGGTAAATTTGATTTAATATTATTGGATGTGATGCTACCTACGTTGGACGGCTTTACTATTTGCAAGCAACTTCGTGAAACATTAGATATTCCTATTTTATTAGTAACAGCTAAACAAGAAGACATTGATAAAATCCGTGGGTTAGGACTTGGTGCTGATGATTATATTGAAAAACCTTTTTCACCAAGTATTTTAGTAGCGCGGGTAAAGGCTAATTTAGCACAATATGATCGGTTAAAGCAGAGTCCCCGAAAAGAAACTTTAGCTGAAATTCAAGTCGGTCACTTAAGAATCCAACCTGGCTCACATCGTGTATTTGTCCGCAATGAAGAAATTACTTTAAAAAATAAAGAATATGAACTTTTATTATTTTTAGTACGAAATGGTGATTTAGTTTTTGATAAAGAAACTTTATATGAGCGGATTTGGGGCTTTGATGCTATTGGTGATGTAGCGACAATTCCTGTTCATATTAATCGGTTGCGTGAAAAGATTGAAGATGATCCAAGTAATCCCCGATATATTGAAACTGTATGGGGCGCAGGGTATCGGTTTAAATTATAGAGCAATTAGGCTGGCATTAAGATTAAATGTTTAACAATTGTTTATATTTGATGTAAATGGAGTTTAACATCCTCCGGTATACTGGCTATTATGATTGGCAGAATAGCCTACAAGGAGGTATATAATGCATAGCGTGTTCAATGATATTCAGCAATTTGATTTTGCTATTTTAAATTATATTTGGTTACACTGGCACACAGCGTGGTTAGATTCATTAATGATTAGTATTACTACATTAGGTGACAGTGGCTTTATTTGGCTGATTATAGGGGCCTACTTACTTTGGAACTCTGCATATCGTAAAACCGGGGTGGCTATTGTATTAGCGTTAGGCATAGGCTTTTTAATTTGTAATTTAGGAATTAAGCCTTTAGTAGGGCGTTTGCGACCCTTTGAGTGGGACTCAGCTGTGCAATTATTAATTACAGCCCCACAGGGATATTCGTTTCCATCGGGGCATACCTGGTCGTCTTTTGCCATGGCTACCATATTAATGCTAGAGAGAATTCCTGGTCGATATATAATCCTTGGTAGTGCTATTATTATGGGATTTTCCCGCATATATTTATATGTACATTATCCTACGGACGTATTAGTTGGTACACTACTTGGTGTTTTAATAGGTGGCCTAAGTGTTTATACTTGTTGCTGGCTATTTAAGACATACAGTCACCATTTACCTAATTGGTTGCAACAGCCCTTAGGTGTGGAACGGCTAGACTCATTCTCTATAAATAAGAACCAGTAAGCTATAGCTTACTGGTTTTTTATTATACTATGGCAGAATTAAGGCTTGTATTTGGAGACAGAGTGGCCTTCATATACATACTGTCTGATTAAGCGTTTAGGTTCTACTGTTTGAATTTTAAAATAAAAGTAATGATCTTGATTGTCTTTAGCATTTTCTTTGTTCAATTTAAAAAAGTTCTGCTGAGAATGAGCCATGCTTTGTAAAATATCATCCGTTAAAAACGTTAGTGGTGTATCTAAGGCCGAATATTCGTAAAAGTCCTTTTCAAATTGCAAATAGTTAGGAGTAAAATAGGCGAATTGTAGTTGATTGCGTTGAAACTCCCTAGTTTTCATCGGTATTCATCTCCTCGGTGGTAATACGCATAATTTGGTCTAATGAAACAGTGACATATGTTGAGGTTAGATTTATATCTTTTGTTATATTTAAATCTGAATCTGAGGGCACTATTTTTATAATGACTTCTTCTAAACTTATATTTTGAATGTAACCTTGTAATTGTCGTATAGTGGAGCCACTCTTGAAATATTCCTGAATATAAAATGTAGCTTTACATTGTTGTGCATAAAGGCGACTTAGCCAGATTAAGCGTTCTTCTTGACTCATAGCATTCCCTAATTCTAATGAAAAATGAGATTGTAAGAGGGCGGTTTGATGATCTGATAAAAAGAATCCCATCCATTTAGCCATTTTACGGTCTTTGTAGGTTCGTGCTGATAAGAAGGGTAAATATGATCGATTAGTCATAAGAGACCATCCAAGCCACCAGCGCCACCAGCAGCATGACCACCTATGAGTTTACTGCGTGTAATAGCTCGGGAAGCTTCTAAGAGGGCTGAAGCCCTTTGGACGGAAAGAAAGCCATGCTGGCAGCGAATATCATCAATGGTATGCTCCAAATTATAGGCTTTTTGCATGGTTTCAGGAGTATCAAAGAGGGACATGCTCTGTAAGGTTTCTGGCACTAGTTGGCTATAGCGTACACCAATTTGCCGTACCGCCTCTCCTTTATAATGTTTGCGAAAAAGGGTGAGTACATATTTAGTTAGGTCTTTTGTTAATTGGGTAGCATCTATCTTCATTTGTGCTTGAAAGGAATCACGTGTAGTCGTATTGTTAGTTTCATGGCTAGGTGTATGGAAATGGGAAGCTCTTGTTGAGGAATTTATCCTAAATGGTACATCTTTAGCAAAGCCAATGTAGAGTGATACGCATTGGGCTTGCTGGTGACTGCGGCGTAAGCGGATAGCTACTTGTTCGGCCATTTCAGATAATAATAATTCAATGTCAGTTTGTTTAGTATAATTACGTGGTAAAATTTGTGAATTACCGATTCCTTTTGAATGTACTTTATAAGGTTCTCGTACATTACTCTCATCAACACCGTTAGCATGAAACCATAGCTGTACACCAATAATGCCAAACTCTTTTTTTAGCATATCTGGATTTGCATGGGCTAAATTCTTAATGGTATAGATTTTTAAGTTTTCTAAACGGCGTGCTGTGCGGCGACCGATGCCCCAAAAATCTGTTAGTTTAGGTAGCTTCCAGACTCTAGTAGGAATATCTTCATAAGACCAATTGGCACGCATCATAGGTGTTGTTTTAGCTTCATTATCTAAGGCCAATTTAGCCAGTAGAGGATTGGCATTAGACATGCCAACAGTGCTAAAAATGCCAGTACGGCGCCATACATCATGTTGAATTTTGGCAGAGATAATATCTAATTTTTCACGGCGTGATAGATGATGTTGGGGGATAAAATAGTTAATAGAGCGAGTTAAATCAATGAAGCCTTCGTCAATAGAGTAAGGGCAGATATCTTCTGTAGCAGCGTATTCACGAAAAATTTGCTGAATTTCGATATTTTTTACAATGTATAATCCCATACGAGGTGGCACAATTAGGGTTCGTTGCGCCCAGCTTTCAATATAATTAATATATTTAGATGTAATGGGAAGGCCCTCTTGCAGAGCACGTTTCATATTAAAGCGGCGCGTTTCAATATCGAATGGTAAATCATAGGAGCGGCTTACATTTTGTTTGCCAAAAACATATTTGAAGGTGGGTGAGGAGGCTAGGATAAGACCTTTAGAGTTATCAGCACGACTCATAACACAGAGTGAAGTTGTTAACGGATTAAGGCCGCGTTCAATACATTCGACACTAGCGTAAAAGGATTTCATGTCGATAAAAGCAATGTCAGACCGTGGCTCTAAGTCATAATTAATGTATCCCATCATGCTCCCTCCTTTATATCTACTAAAATGATACATCGAACAAATATTTTAGTCAATAATATATTTGTTTGATTTTAAGGCGAATAAAGAGCAAAAATTGTATGAAGGGTAAGAGCTATAAATGGAGGAAATATTAGTAGAAATTGACTAAAGTATCAAATGTTATACTAATAATATTTAATTTGCGATAAGCTTTAGATTATAATGATGAAAAATGGGATGCTCATTTAGATGTGCGTGGTGTGATTGACCGACCTGGCCGTTCTGTAAGTGATGATAAGGAGGATTTCTTCCCTAAGAGCACCTATTGGATTACTAATATTAGTGCTAATTACCGAGTGAATGATGATTTTACCATCTTTGGTCGTGTAAATAATATTTTTGACGAATATTATGCTGAAATGTCTAATGTGGCCTATGGTGGTTCTCGCGATTGGTGGACTATGCCAGGGCGCAATTACCAATTAGGCGTAGAAGTATCTTTCTAATCTAGGGTCTTTATAGTATGAGTATGTTATAATATCAGTACAATAGTAGCTCTTTTAAAGGAGAAGAGTAATTTCTATAAATAAAAATACGGCAGGCTATAATAACAGATAGCTTTTCAAAATAATTTAAAGGAAGAGTTATTTACAATAGATTGTAATCAATGAGAGGAGACCATGTATGCATGAGGATTTAATTAGTATCAGTGATATGGCCAAATTACACGGTTTAACGCGGCCTACATTGCTATATTATGACTCAATTGGTTTGTTTTCACCAGTATATGTAGCTGATAATGGCTATCGCTATTATAGTCGTATTCAAATTCCTTTATTGCGAGAGATATGTTTTTTAAAATCTTTAGGGGTTAGTTTAAAAGAGATTCAACAACATCTCAATCAGCGCAATCCTGAAGTAGAGTTACAATTATTAGTGGCGCAAGAGGGCAAAATTGAACGTGAATTACAGGAATTGGGGCGCAAACGCTTAGCTTTACAACAGCGCCTTTATATGTATAAAGAAGCTGTATTAGCTGTTTCACAGCCACAAGAAAAGCCCTTTTTACGGCATTATAAACCACGGAGTATTATATTTCATCCATTTCAAGCTACTGAAACGGGCGAGGTTGATCGGCAAAATATACATTTGACAGCGATGGAATTGTGGCGCGATTTATATAGTCATGAATTTTTACCTGCTTATAGTTTTGGTACTTTGTTAAAACAAGAAGCATTGCTTACGGACAATCCTTTAAAAGATGGAGGTTGTTATATTCGAATTCCTGTAGAATCAACGGGCTTCGAATCAACATTAGTTACGTTGCCAGAAGGAGCTTATGTATGCCGCTATAAACGAGGACGACCTAATGATGTGGCGGTACTGAATAAACTTCTCGAGTGGATTAAAAGTGAAGGGTATGAAGTTTGTGGCGATGTAGTGGACGCTTGCTTTTTAGATACGACCTTTGATGAAGAATTGCATGATGAAGTATTTTCTATGTTACAAGTTCCTGTGAAGCCTCTTAACGATAAAAAATGAGTATTTTGGAGGCTAAGAAGTATAAGTTACAAAGCCTGTAGTAATGCTATCTAGTGATACTTTATATGCGTTCTTGTAAAAACAAAAGTCTTTTTAGAAAGTTCATATAAATTTCATAGGAATTTTGCAAAAAAGCTATTGACTATAAAGCTACTTTATAGTTTAGAATAACATCATAGTTAAGAAATAATCTATAGAATCTAGTAAAAATAGATTTTAAGAAAGGAAGTTTTTATTATGATGGCAATTCTAATTTTAATCAACCAATTACTAGAAGACTGGTACAAAGCACTATAATTTGATATAAATTTCAGAATGTAGTGAGTGAAAGTAGCGAGGTAGCTTTTAAAATGCAGTTTAGTGAGAGCTATACAAAGCAATGGAATAATGAATTAAAGAGAGTATCGCAGTAAGATGATAAAAATCATATACTGCGATATTTTTTATAGTGAGAGTAATTTGTTTTAACTATGAAAGTATTGTTTACATATAGCAAAAAGTTAGTTAACGATGATTCTTTTTTATTCAAAAGGGGTAAGAATGCCCTTTTTATTGACATTCTAGGCTTTGAAAGGTATCATTAAATATAATATAAAAAATGGAGGCTACCTATGAAACAGTGTATGGATGCGGATAATTTACATCGCCGTCTAAAGAAAATTATTGGGCAGGTACAGGCTATTGATAGAATGGTTGACGAAGACGTGCCATGTGAAGATATTTTATCGCAGATTAATGCTGCTAAATCAGCTCTTAATCGCGTTGGGCAGGTTATTTTGGAAGGTCATATTCGTCACTGTGTGCGTGATGGTCTAGAGCATGGGGATGTAGATAAAACATTAGATAAATTTACTAAAGCAGTAGAACGTTTTGCTAATATGCAGTAATACAATTATAAGTGATGCCATAATATAAGTAATATACTAATATAGTAACATTTAGATATGTAGACGAAGATACGTTGGAGTATACTTCGTCTTTTTTTATTGCATATCTTGACAACCTATACCCCCATAGGTATATAATTGGTGGTATAAGGATATACCTCTATGGGTATATTAGCCTAAATATATGAATGATTAATCATGTAAACATATAATAATTAATTGCAATGGGTGTCTATAGGAGGCAAACTGATGGAAGCTGCTATTCGTAAATTAGAAGTGACTGTATTTAGTCGTGTCGAGTATATATTAGAATTAGGTGGAATTAAAAAAGATATAGTATTTTTAGTGCTATCAGGTTTAGCTGTATTAGCTAGTTTATTTGATATTCAGCCATTTCCTTTTGATATAGCTTGGGTAGCGATTATTTTATGTGGTGTCCCTATCATTTTAGAAGCTATTATTGGTCTAGTGACTGAATTTGATATTAAAGCAGATGTACTGGTATCGTTGGCTTTGATAGCTGCTATAGTAACGGGTGAAATTTTTGCAGCGGCCGAAGTCGCATTTATTATGCAAATTGGTGCTCTTTTAGAAGATATTACTGTAGCAAAGGCGCGGGCTGGCATTGAAAAGTTAGTTAATTTAACACCGCAAGAAGCTCGCCTTATGACTTCATCTGGTGAGACTTTAGTGGATGCGGAGTTAGTGCAAGTTGGTGATATACTTCGCGTATTACCTGGAGAAACCATTCCTGTGGATGGCGAAATTATTTCAGGTGAAACATCTATTAATCAGGCCGTTTTAACAGGCGAATCATTACCTGTAGATAAAACTGTTGGTGATACAGTAGCGAGTGGGACCGTTAATCAATTTGGGGCATTTCATATGCGAGCAACAAAAGTGGGCGAAGATAGCTCTATTCAACGTATGATTCGACTAGTACAGTCAGCTGATGCGGGGAAGGCAAAGATTGTGGGACTTGCTGATCGTTGGGCCACTTGGGTAGTTCTTATTGCTTTATTATCTGCTGTGGGAACCTGGTGGGTTACTGGTGAAATTTTACGGGCTGTAACAATTTTAGTTGTATTTTGTCCTTGCGCCCTTGTATTAGCTACGCCAACAGCTATTATGGCAGCCATTGGCAATGCCACTAAGCACGGTTTTTTAGTGCGTGAAGGGGATGCTCTTGAACGATTAGCTACAGTAACAAAAGTTACGTTTGATAAAACCGGAACTTTAACTTATGGCACACCTACTGTGGTTGCTATTGAAACAGTTGGTAATACAGTGGCAACGACTAAAGCGCTTGGCGAATATAAGATTAATACCGTATATGGAGCTAATGGTGTATCTGGAACTAATACTACATATGAAACTAATACTGCATATGAAACTAATGCTACATATGGAACTAATGTTACACAGGAAAGTACTAGTACATATGGAACTAATACGGCACAAGCTATTTTTCAATTAACGGCTAGTTTAGAAGCTATGTCAGAACATCCATTAGGAAAGGCAATTGTTAAGGCCTATAAAGAGAAGCAAGCAGCAACACTGAAGGTAGACGCTAGTGCCGTTGATTCAAGGAAGGCAGAATCAGCCTATTTATTGCCTTGTTCTGATTTTAAAATGCTACCAGGACGCGGTGTGTCTGGCATCATTGGAGGGCAATTAATCTTAGCTGGTAATGACCGTTTAATGGCGGAGCAGGGCATTGCTATTAGTCCTGGTGTAGCTAAAACAGCTCAACTCTACTTAGATAAAGGAAGTACAATCGTTTACATTGCCATTGCTAATACATTAGTAGGCTATCTTGTTCTAGCAGATACTGTACGGCCTGACAGTGCACAGATGGTAGATCGGCTTCACCGCTTAGGAGTGCAAACTGTTTTATTAACTGGTGATAATCAAAATGCAGCCTATGCGATTGGCAGTCAGTTAGGCATTCGTGAAATTGTAGCTAATTGTTTGCCAGAAGATAAATTAAACTATATTAATCAGCGTCAACAAGTTAAGCAGAATGTGGCTATGATTGGCGATGGTATCAATGATGCGCCAGCACTTAAAAAGTCGAATGTAGGGATTGCTATGGGTGGCATAGGGAGTGATATTGCTGTTGATGCTGCTGACATTGCCCTCGTGGATGATGAAGTGAAAGAATTGCCTCACTTGATTGCCTTAGCAAAGCGTATGATGAGTACGATTAAGTGGAATTTAGCCTTTGCTATGATTTTAAATTTTGTTGCTATTGGATTATCCTTTCCTGGCATTTTAAATCCTGTAACTGGTGCTTTAGTTCATAATGCTGGTTCTGTATTAGTTATCATTAATTCAGCGTTGTTATTAAAATGGCGTAGTGCATAATTGAAACATTAAAGGCTCTTGAAAGTAAAGCTCTTTCAAGAGCTTTTTGTTTATAAGAAAGGTTGTTATAAGTTTGTTAAAGGGGAAACTAGCTTAATGTCGAAATACTATATAAGGGGATACATTGGAAAATAGTATTATCACACCTTTTGTTAAGAGAGGAGGCCATGCTAATATGAAAAAAGTATTTGCTGTATTACTTAGTTTAGGGATATTAAGTGCATTGCAATTAGATATAATGAATAGGGTACCTATGGAGTTTAGTGGGGTTCAGGCGGCTTCAAGTAATGAGGCAACACAACATCAAAGTAAATTGAAAAGTGCTTTAGCTAATATGACAGGGACTTATGACAATGCGAGACCTGGCAGGGCTTATGGTAAACCATTGCCAAAGAGTGATTTAACTATAGCTGGTGTTAGTTTGGGCGCTGATTTTTCAGATATTCAACGAAGTTTAGGAACACCTTCCGCTACTACTTGGTATGGCAATCAGATTGACTCACTTACGTATGGTGGCATTACATTTAGTACGTTTCAACGAAGCGAGAAGATGTTTTATATAGAAATTGTTAACCGTGATGCTGTAACTAATCGTGGTGTTGCGGTGGGGGATTCCTTGGAAAAAGTATATGCTCTGTATGGTAGACCAGATGCCGTAAATGAAGGTCATAACATGTGGTTTTATGGAGTTTTTTATCCTTTATCAGATAATATGCAGGGGATTCGTTTTGTTCATGATGGTAATAGAGTAACTAAGATTATAATTTGGTGATTTTGAGTAGTTTACTAAGTGATTTAAAAACTAATGTAATTGGGGATACAAGTAAATTAAAATGATAAAAAGATAAAATATAGCTAATAGTTTAAAATCTGTAAGAGTAGAAAGGAATTGTATGGAAATTATATATTGGTCAGATTATGCTTGTCCATTTTGCTATATTGGACGAAACCATTTGGAGGCAGCGATTCAAAAAATTAAAGCAGAAGAAAATATATCTTTTACTATTATTATGAAGGCCTTTGAATTAGATCCAGCGGCACCTACTGTTTGTGAAACTACAACTGTTGACCGTTTTGCTCAGAAATATGGACTAACTCGTGAAGTAGCTGAGGATAAAATAAATGGTATTAATTTGATGGGACAAGCTATTGGATTAGATTTTAAGTATGATAAAGCACAGTCTACAAATACGTTTGATGCACATCGTTTAACAAAATGGGCACAGAGCAAAAGTTATGAAATGGCCGATGCATTAGCTGAACGCTTATATGCTGCTTATTTTACAGAAAGTAAACCCTTAGCTGACCATGAGGTGCTAGTGGCTGCTGCTAAAGCAGTTGGTTTGCCTGAAACGGAGGCGCGTGCTGTCTTAACTTCTGAAGAATATACTAGCGAAGTACGTGAAGAAGAAGCTTTGGCCGCTCGTTATGGTATTCAGGCAGTGCCATTCTTTGTTGTTAATGACCAAGTAGCACTACCAGGGGCTTTGCCCGTTGAAGAATTTGAAAAAGTACTCCGTGAAATGTTGGCGAAAGAAAAAGAACATAGAGCGAAAGAATCTAAAGAAGAAACTCATTAAGAAGCTAATTAAGAGAAAATAAAAGATATGAAAAATTGAGTACACTGTAGCTGTCTAATCCAGAATCCTATAAGTAAAAGGACTGAACTAGTTAACTAGTTCAGTCCTTTTGTTGTGTGTGAAAATTATTTAATTGGGCGGATAATTAATAATTCCAGCCGAACATAGCAAAGAGCGTATCTTTGATTTGTTCGTGTTCGGACATTGGGACATATTTATTCCACCCAGAATCAAAATCTGATAAATAACCATCATAAATGAGATTTCCATGAATATCATAATATTCTGCAGAAGAACCTTCATAAATTTTAGTGGAATATACTACTGTATATTTAGTGATAGAAGTAGTAATTACATCTGGCTTTACATTACCTCTACTAGAATTACCAATCCACTGTGAACCTAAAGGTGTAAATACATGCATTACATGTGCTTTAACTTTACGATTTTGTGCTTGCCCACTAGCTTCTAAGCTACGACGATCTACATAGGTCGTATAATATTTGTTTGAAGATACTTCAATCCAACGCTCCCCACGTTGTGAAGCTTTCATAGTCCCATCCGATGTTGTAGTTGTACCAGCTGGTATGCCTAAGGCACGATCCAGTTTGTCTAATGTTTTACTGAGCCAACTAGCATCTACAGGATTATACAAAGTTGCCATAAATAAAGGGATAAATAATACCGTTAAAATACGCATGAGCTGTTTCATACTATCACTCTCCTAATTAAAATACAGCTTTTCACTAAACATATCTCCAAACAATGGTTGACTACTTAGACTTATGAACGTACAGTTTATAGAATATTGCACTGTATGCCATTTCATGTTGTAGTCATGTTTAGTATACAAAAATCTCCAATATAAGACAATACCTTTTAGTAATAGATGTTAAAAAGTGAAATAAACAAATATTTTAAGGCTATTACAATGATATAACTATGTAATCTTTAAGAGTCACTTGTGAAGTTTGCTTTAACATTTATAGTTAATGTATGCATGGAATTGTTCAAGACATATCATTTGATAATTTTGTTTAATTTTTTCAGCGGAGGAATTAGTTATGAAACGGCCTTATATTTTTTGTCATATGCTGACATCATTAGATGGAAAGATTATGGGAAAATTTTTTGAAACACCAGAAGGAGCTAAAGCAGGGGACGTATATTCAGGCGGGAATGTGTGATGAAGTCAGTATTGTTATAGCGGCAGCGGCTGATGGCTCTTTGAAAACTCCTGCTTTGTTTGCAGCATTTGAAAATGGGGAATCTGATAGACCTCAACGTTTTGAGCTTATTAATGTGTTACCACAAGACGGCGGGGCAATTTGGGCTCGCTATAAAATTATAAAACCATAATTATTTAAGCATGAGTATCTATGTAGGAGTATATTTTGGAGAAAATATAGGCAATGGAGTTTATATATTTAGTAAAATATATAATTGACAAAGGGTCAATGAAGGTGTATTCTAATAACAAATCAAAAAATTTTGATTTGTTAGGAGGATGAATTTATATGATAGAAAAAGGTCATTTAAATCATAAGGCAAATGCTAAAATATTTAAGGCTTTTTCCGATGAAAAACGCCTAGCTATTTTAGAACTTTTGCAACATGGTGAAGAATGTTCTTGTGTATTATTGGAAAAGCTTGATTTGACACAGTCAGGTTTATCTTATCATATGAAAGTTCTTTGTGATGCAGGGATAGTAATTGGTAGACCAGACGGTAAGTGGACATTCTATCATATATCTTCTGAAGGGTGTCAGCGAGCAGTTAATGTGTTGTTAAATGCAACTCATGTACTATAAATTTTAGTCACCCTAATATAGGGTGACTAAAAAATAACCATTAAATCAAAATATTTTGATTTGATGGGAGAGTTATAATTTTTAGGAGGTTGTTATGAAAGTAGAAGGTATTTCATTTTTTGAAAAGAATTTAACAATTTGGGTATTACTTTGTATGCTTTTTGGTGTTACTTTGGGGCAATTATTTCCTCAATTTTCACAATGGCTGGGGCAACTTGAGTTGTATAATGTATCAATACCTGCGACTATTCTATTGTGGATAATGATATATCCCATGCTATTAAAAGTAGATTTTTCAAGTTTGCGTAATATTAGTAATAATCCTAAAGGGCTATTTTTAACTTGGACTATTAATTGGTTGGTAAAGCCTTTTTCTATGTATGCTATTGGTTATGTGTTTTTCTTTATTATTTATCAGGATATTTTATCAAATGCTCTTGCATTAGAATATTTAATTGGTGCTGTTCTATTAGGTGCAGCACCATGTACTGCTATGGTTTTTGTATGGAGTAAATTAACTAAAGGAGATAGTGCTTACACCTTAGTACAAGTGGCAAGTAATGATTTAATTATTTTAGTAGCGTTTGTTCCAATAGTTAGCTTTCTTTTAAATCGAGGGGATATTTACATTCCATGGGAAACGTTAGTGGTGTCTGTTGTGTTATTTGTAGTCGTGCCATTGGCATTTAGTGTTATTACACGACAAATTATTGTTAAAAAACATGGTGAAACTTATCTAACAGAACAATTTATTCCTAAGTTTGATCCTTATACAATGGTAGGCTTATTATTGACTCTTATTATGATTTTTACCTTTCAAGGAAATAAAATTTTAGCTCAGCCGCTTGATATTGTACTTATTGCGATTCCGTTAATTGTTCAAGTATTTTTTATTTTTGGCATTACTTTTAGTTTAGCGTATTTTTTAAAGCTACCTTATTCTATGGCCGCTCCTTGTTCGATGATTGGGGCCTCTAACTTTTTTGAATTATCGGTAGCGGTTGCTATAGCTTTATTTGGCTTATCTTCTGGGGCTACGTTAGCAACGGTAGTAGGTGTATTAGTTGAAGTGCCAATTATGTTGTTGTTAGTGAGAATCGCTAATCGTTTATCTAGTAAATTTGCGTGACTGATTAAAATTTAGATTTAAATATACTAATACTTATTTTCTTTACTATGATATACTTAAATTACCTTAAATGTTTATTGTGGAAAGTCATGAAATACTAATAGAGCTAAGTATTTTTGACATTACTAGTGAGTAGTGTGTATTAGTAAGTGGGAGGTACTAGTAAGTAGGATGCACTAGTAAGTGGCCTAGATTTTATAACTATTGTAGAATGTATAGTGTTATCTAAGGAGATAGAGATAAGGAGTATCTTATGGGAAAACAAATTTTAATCGTTGTAGATATGCAAAATGATTTCATTTCCGGCTCGTTAGGAACTCAAGAAGCGCAAGGTATTGTGTCGAAAGTTGCTGAAAAGATGGCAAATTTCAGCGGTGATATATATTTCACTATGGATACACATGATGAAAGCTATGAAACATCGCAAGAGGGCAAATCGTTGCCAATTGCTCATTGCCAAGAGGGAACTAAAGGTTGGCAGTTAGCGGAGCAGGTGCTTCAAGCAACGGAAGTAGATTCTGAAAAAATATATTGCAAAGGCCAGTTTGGTTCGGTAGAATTGGCTGAAGATTTACAGTATCTGAATGAGGTAGAACCTATTGAGAGTATAGAGTTAGTTGGGCTTTGCACAGACATTTGTGTAGTATCTAATGCGTTGTTATTGAAAGCCTTTTTACCAGAAGTGCCAATTACTGTGGATAGTTCATGTTGTGCAGGTGTTACTCCGGAGAAGCATGAAGCTGCACTTGAAACTATGAAAAGTTGTCAAATACATGTAATTTAATTTGAGAGGTCACAAGGTTACAATGAAAATAAAAGTAGCTTTTTTATGTGTGCATAATTCTTGTCGCAGCCAAATTGCCGAAGCATTGGCTAAAAAGTACGGGGCACATATTTTAGAGGTATATTCAGCAGGGACTGAACTTAAAGACCATATTAATGCTGATGCAGTTCGACTTATTAAAAAATTGTACAATATTGATATGGAAAAAACACAATGCCCTAAATTAGTAAAAGATATTCCTGCTGTTGACTATGTTATTACAATGGGGTGCAATGTAGTTTGTCCTAGATTACCGTTTACACATGGCATTGAAGATTGGGGATTGCCGGATCCAACTGGTAAAAGTGATAAAGAATTTGAGTTAGTCATATCTGAGATTGAACAAAAAGTTCGAGATTTCATTGCTAAAATTGAGGCTACCAGAGTATAAACTGTGTAATACTTAATTTATAATGGTCCTAAATCGTGCCTTTACAATAGTCCTAATTCGTACTATAATGTATTTATGATTTTAGTACGAATTAGGACTATTTTGTTGTTTATAAGAGGCGTAATATAGCACCTTCCAAATGGGAAGTTAGTCCTAATTAGGATTAGAGAAATTCTCTTAAAAAGTAATATATACCTTATTGTATTTTGAGCATTCAATATAGTGTAAAAGGAGTGAATTTGTAATTATGGATCGTATATTGAAAGACCAAATTACGGCAATGGGTCGTTTTTTCGGAAAGACAGTAGAATTATATGCCGCTTGGGCAAAAACAAAGGGTCTTAGCTATAATAAATTAGCCGTTATTGCTACACTTTTTTATCACCCTTATGGTACGCAGAGCCAAGTTTGTAGCGATTGGGCTATTCCTAAACAAACAGTATCTACCATTTGTAAAGGGTTAGAACGAGAAGGTCTTATTTATTATATGCACATAAATAATGATAATCGGGAAAAGTGTATGGCTCTGACTAGAGAGGGGCAAGTTATATTTAGACCTATTATGAAAGAGTTACAAGCTATTGAAGCACATACGTTGACGAGCCTAGGTGAGCAACAAACTGCAGAATTATTAAAGGAGATGAATAATTTTGTTCAAGCTTTTAAGGAAGGTCTTGAACAGGTTGAGTTGAACCAAGAAATAGGAAATAGGAAATAAGAAATAAGAAATAAAAAATAAAATATAAAATTAACAATTATTCATAACATATTATATAGGAGGTTTTTATGGTTGGTTATTTATTTTTAGGTGCGGCTATCGTACTAGAGATTTTTTCTACATCAATGCTTAAATTATCGGTGGGATTTACTAAATTAATACCATCACTTACCTTTGTAGTAGGGATGAGTTCTTCATTTTATATGTTATCTAAAGCACTTAACTTAATTCCCTTAAGTATTGCCTATGCTATTTGGTCTGGTGTTGGTACTGCGATAACCGCTATTATTGGAGTTTATATTTGGAAAGAGGACGTATCTTTTACTGCCGTTATTGGTATTGCCTTAATCGTTATAGGGGTTATTTTATTAAATTTAAAAGGGACTCATTAAAAATAATAAAATTAATTATTGAAAATTTTGATTAAGAGAGACAGTATTTGTCTCTCTTTTTTGATTGAGAGTATATCGAAAATGGTAGTTTTTGATAATTATTTTCGATTTTATAAAAGTAGAAGAAAGTATTATATTAATTATATTTCTTAATAAAATAAATATAATTACACTATATTTATAGGGTTTGTGGTATTGATATCGAAAAAATTAAAATTAAAAATAAGTTATTGCGTATAGTTAATTTATAGTACAAACTGTTATTGACAATGGATGTAAATGTGAATTATTATCAAAATAAGTTGTCGTGATTTGTGACAGTAGTGTATTTTGAAGGAAAAAGTTGAGGAGTTGTACTATGAGATTAAAACGACTTGTATGTGCCGCTTTATTAACAGCGAGTGCTTTTGGCATTTTAGGCTGTGCAGGAACGACGGGTGATCAAGCCTCCCAAGGTGCGAAGAGTGACCAGCTCACATTTGTTAATTTCCGTGATGTGCGTGACTTAAATCCCCATTTATATGCTGGTGAAATGTATGCCCAAGAAATGCTCTATGATACATTAGTAGAGATTACTGATAAGGGATATGCTCCCGCATTAGCAGAAAGCTGGACGATTAGCGAAGATGGTCAGACCTATACTTTTAAGATTCGACCTAATGTAAAATTCAGCGATGGTGAAGTTCTTGATGCACATGCAATTAAGGCAAATTTCGACGCTATTTTTGAAAATAAATCTCGTCATACTTGGCTAGAGTCGATGAGTCTTATAGATAAGTATGAAGCAACTGATGATTTGACTTTTGTAATTCACCTTACCAAACCATATTACCCATTATTAACAGAACTTGGTGTAACACGACCATTTGCTATGATTTCACCAAAAGCTATGAAAAATGGTAGCACTAAAGATGGTGTTAATAAATATATTGGTAGTGGTCCTTATAAATTAAAAGAAGTTGTTACTGATAAATATGCAATTTTTGAAGCCAATGAATTATATTGGGGTGAAAAGCCAAAAGTTAAGACCATTTTAGTTAAGGTAATCCCAGACAATCAAACACGTATTTTAGCGCTTGAAAAAGGGGAAGTGGACTTAATCTTTGGTAAAAACATGGTCGATGCTGATGGAATTCGGAAATTCAAAGACCAAAAAGGCTTTAGTGTAGCTTTATCTGACCCTATGTCTACGCGTGAAATTGTTTTAAATACAACAAAAGCACATTTAAGTGATAAACTAGTTCGTCAAGCTTTACAGTATGCAACGAATAAAGAGGCTATTTCAGAAGGTGTATTCTATGGCATTGAAAAGCCTGCCGATACCTTATATGCTCCAACTGTGCCGTATGCAGATGTAGGGTTAAAACCATATGAATATAATGTTGATACAGCTAAATCTATGTTAACGTCTGCTGGTTATGTATTAGGAGCGGATGGAATTTTAACAAAAGATGGTAAGCCATTAGAACTGAACTTGTTATATAACAGTGATAGTGTAACAGAAAAAGCTATTTCTGAATTTTTACAAGCAGAATACAAAAAAATTGGTATTATACTTCATATTAAAGGGGAAGAAGAACAGTCTTATCGAGATAATATGAAGTCAGGTAATTTTGATATGGTATTTAATATTTCTTGGGGTTTACCGTATGATCCACAATCTTCCTTGTCGGGGATGCGCAAACCTGTATATGGAGATTATGCAGCGCAACAAGGATTGGCTGATAAAGTAGAAATAGATGATGCGATTACTAAGATTTTGACGTCTACTAATGAAGATGAGCGTCAAGATTTATATAAGTTTGTATTAACGCGCTTACACGAAGATGCTGTATATATTCCATTGACCTATGAAAATAATAAAGCAATCTATAATAATCGTGTAGAAGGATTACATTTTACCCCAACTTTATATGAAGTGCCATTTAAAGATGTAACCTTGAAATAGGATGTTTTGCAACAAGCTAGTTATAGTTACATAGCTAGTGGTAGTTATTGAGGCTGTTGTAGGAGTGACTACAATAGCCTCATTCTGATTTAGGGAGGCATTGCCATGAGGGCGTATATTATAAAACGTACATTGACGGCTATTCCCTTGATGTTGGCCATTTCATTTGTATGTTTCGTATTTATTAATTTAATTCCATCAGATCCGGCTGAAGTAGCCTTACGTATTCGTCAGACCCCAGTGGTAACGCCTGAAGCCATTGCACAAGTGCGTGCTGAACTTGGTCTTGACCAGCCGTATTTGATTCGGTATTTTAATTGGTTGATTGCATGTTTGCAATTAGATTTTGGGGTTAGTTATATTAATCCAGCGCGTACAGTATTGGGAGAGTTTCAACGCTGCTTGCCAGCCACTTTAGTACTCGCCTTTACTTCGCTACTTTTTGTTGTAGGGTTAAGTTTACCTATCGGCTTTTTCTGTGCTGTATATAAAGGCGGTTGGTTTGATAAAATCATGCGTGGTTTAGTGTTTTTAACAACTTCTATGCCTGCGTATTGGATAGGTTTATTGCTTATTTGGGTAATTAGTATCAAGTTAGACTTATTGCCTACCAGTGGCAGTGAATCTTGGCAGCACTTAATTTTGCCAGCTTTTACAGTATCTTTAACATATATTTCTACATATATTCGTTTAATTCGAAATAATATGCTCGAGAATATGAAAGAAGACTATGTAACATATGCTACAGTGCGAGGTATTCGGCAGCGAACAATTTTGACAAAACATATTCTCAAAAACTCGCTACATACTTGCATTATTGCCATCGGTATGAGTATCCCTCAGTTGATTGCTGGTACTATTGTAGTAGAAAATGTATTTGCTTGGCCTGGCCTGGGGCAACTTTGTATTAGCTCTATTTTTAATCGTGATTATCCAATCATTCAGACCTATGTATTGTTCGTGGGTTTCTTATTTGTTGTTTTTAACTTATTGTTTGACATTATTCAATACATTGTTGATCCTCGTCTTAGAGAGGAGCGTGCCCAATGATTCGTTTATTGTTAAAAAATAATATGGTAGTGGGTTTGAGCTCTTTTATTTTATTAATAGCTTTAGCAGGCATCTTTGCGCCTTGGATTGCTCCTTATGATCCTTATGAAAACAATATTCTCATGAAATTTGATCCTTATAGTGCTGAGCACTGGTTTGGAACCGACCATTTGGGGCGGGATATTTTTTCACGGTTAATCTATGGCATTCGACCAACCCTATTTTTATCTTTACTTACTATGCTAGCTACGATTGGGTTAGGCGCTATTATGGGGCTATTATCTGGCTATTTTAGAGGCATTATTGATGAAATTATTATGCGTATTGTTGATATGATGCTTTCTTTTCCAAGCCAGATTATGATATTTGCCGTTATTGCCCTCTTAGGTGTGGATGTACAAAATATTATTATTGCCAATGTTCTAATTAAATGGGCTTGGTATGCGCGTATGATTCGGACTAATGTTATGAAATATAGAGATAAAAATTTTATCTTGTATTCTCGCTGCATTGGTAGTAGTGAGCGTTTTATAATGGTTCGTCATCTATTGCCAAGTATTAGTTCTGAAATGGCTGTACTAGCTAGTTTAGATGTAGGTTGGACAATTATTAATATTTCTACATTATCGTTCTTAGGTTTAGGTATTCAGGCCCCATTACCAGAGTGGGGGGCTATGCTTAATGAGGCAAAAAATGTATTAACAGTTAACCCGATTCAAATGTTGGTGCCTGGTGTTGCTATCGTAGTATTAGTTTCTGCTTTTAATTTATTAGGTGATGCGATACGCGATGCTCTCGATCCAAAGGAGGTGCAGGAATGACTATTTTAACAGTGAATAATTTATCTGTTGTCCACCAAAATCGAGAGCGGTCCAAGCAAATTTTGGAGAATGTTTCCTTTTCTCTAAAAGCAGGAGCTTGTCTTGGCATATTAGGTGAGTCGGGCAGCGGTAAAAGTATGACTGCTAAAGCTATTTTGGGAATTTTAAGTCGTGATTTTAAAATTACTGGTGAAGCTCTTTATAAAAAGAAAAACTTGCTAACTATGTCCACCTTGGAATTAAGATCCTTACGGGGACTTGATATCGGCATGATTATGCAAAACCCTATGACATGCTTTGACCCTTTGTATAAAATTGGTAATCAAATTTTTGAGACTTTTGAAGCACATGATTTGTTTCCAAGAGGCGAATGGCAGGCTAAGGCAGTAGAAATTCTACAAAAAATGCACATTCGTGAGCCAGAAGATACACTTAATAAATTTCCTCACCAATTGAGTGGTGGCATGCTACAGCGTATTATGATTGGTGTGGCTATGGCAATGAAACCGGATATACTAATTTGTGACGAACCTACGACTGCCATTGATAGTATTACACAGTATGAAATCATTAAGGAATTTAAACGAATTAAAGACTCTAAGGAAGTAGCTATGATTTTTATTACTCATGACATTAGTGTAATCTCTCATTTAGCCGATGAAATTATGGTACTTAATCAGGGACAAGTAGCAGATTATGGAACGTTCAAGGACATTATGGCAAATCCTAAAGATGCGTATACAAAGATGTTAATTGAACAAAAACTGGCAGTTGCTAATCGTTATAGTCAGTTATTACATAAGCCAGTAGTCGCTGAAGGAGGGGCTTCATGTTAGTAGTAGATAATGTGGTGGTGCGATTTCCGAAACCTCACAGTAAATTGATTTTTAAAAAAGAATACCAAACGATATTACATGGCGTTACTTTTTCTGTTAAAAAAGGTGAATGTTTAGGTATTATTGGTGAATCTGGTAGTGGTAAGAGTACGATTGGCAAGGCTATTTGTGGGCTTTTAGAGCCTTATGAAGGTAATATTACATTAGGTGGCACCACTCTCTATGGTAAAGATAAAGTTTCCCCAGGCTTTTTGTCGGTAGTCTTTCAAGATTACACCACATCAGTGAATAGTCGCTTTACGATTCGTGACATTATTAAAGAGTCTTTAATTGTATTACAACGGCGTACGCAAATTAAGTTGGATTTTGAAAAAGAAATTATTGAATTATTAGAATTGGTAGGTTTATCGGCTGATTTTATTGATCGATATCCCCATCAGTTGTCAGGTGGGCAATTACAGAGGGTGTGCATAGCAAGGGCTATTGCGGTAAAGCCGGAAATTATTTTATTTGATGAAGCTATTAGCTCTTTAGATGCGCACACACAAGTGCAAATTATGGATTTGCTGATGAACGTTAAGTCAATATATAATTTTACCTATATATTTATTACTCATGATTTGCCGTCAGTAACCTATATGTGTGATCGTGTATTATTTCTTTATAAGGGGCGCGTAGAAGAAGTTGTATCAGTAGATGATATTAGTAGGGTACAAAGTGAGTATGCTCAAAAACTATTGCATTCAATTTTAGATATTAAAGTAGAGTGATACTGAACATATTTTATGAATTTAAATGAGAATATATATCGAAAATAGAGTAACTTATTAAGAGCTGCTCTATTTTCTTCCTTAGTGTTTCATTTTATTTTAATGTGAGGAGAATATAGTAAACATAAGGAAAAGATAGAAGGTGAAATAAAAAAAGTAATATTTTTAAATGATAAACAGTCTCAAATTATCAATTAGTTTTAAAATTGAAAATTGAGACTAGATTTATAATTATCGATGTGGTATAATTAAATTGTAAGCGATAATAAGTACTTATAAAGAATCAATTAAAGTTAGTAGTATTGTTTATAGCTTTATTTAATTAAGTTTCCAAATTAAAATTTATTATATAGGAAAGGTTTTAGGTGACATTTTATGAATAAGAATATCGCAAAAGCATTAAATGAACAGGTTATTTTTGAATTTAACTCTGCATACTTGTATTTAGCATTGTCTTTGGCAATGGCTGATGCTCGTTTTAAAGGTTTATCCGCTTGGTTACGTTTGCAGTATCAAGAAGAAATGGATCATGCATTCAAAATTATTGATTTCTTAGAGTCTCGTAATGAAACAACTACATTAGGCGATATTAAAGCGCAAGCAGTTGAAGTAACAGATCCATTGAAAGTAGCTGAAATGGTATACAAACATGAACAAGTAATCACTGGTAAAATTAATGACTTATATGCATTAGCAACTGAAGAAAAAGACTATGCAACTGTTAACTTCTTAAACTGGTTCATTACAGAACAAGTAGAAGAAGAAGCAAGTGCTCGTGACTTGGTAGATGAATTTACATTTGCTGGTGACAGCCGTGCTAGCCAATTGTTTGTGGATGCCCGTTTAGGTACTCGTCAACAATAATTACTTAGCTAAACTGGCTTAGTTTAGTGTCAATAGTAAACTACGTTTCCAAGTGGAAACACTAACCGATAAAAAATTACACATAGCTTATGATAGCTGCAAAAAGACGCTCTTTAGAGCGTCTTTTTAATATATTGAAAAGTCAAAAAAATAAAAAGTCAAAAAATTATAAAAAGTTTGACTTTTTCTGTTGACAAAAGTCAAAAAGTCAATTATTATATAGTCAAGGTTGAAAGAACAAAAGGTCAAAAGATTAGAAAGTCAAATTGAACCGAAGTACAATAAAGAATGAAGGTAGTATATGAAAGACAACACGATAATATATAAAAAGTTTGGAGAGATGATTTATGGGTATTTTAGCAGATCGTATTGAAAAATTTATTTTAGCTAAGTTGTTAGAAGAGCAAGCTAAAGAAGAGGGCATTGTATTACGCCGCAATGAATTAGCTGATGAGCTTAATTGTGCGCCCTCACAAATTAGTTATGTATTAAGTACGCGGTTCTCAAATGACCGTGGCTTTATTGTAGAGTCTCGTCGTGGTCTTGGTGGTTTTATTAGCATTACGCGTATTCCAGTAAAAGCCTTATTAGAAGCGCCAAAGCATAAACAAGATACTACAGAATCAAATGATAAACCATTAACTATAGGAATTATAGACAACTCTTTATTTGAGTTGATGCAACAAAAATTACTGCATAAACGAGAGGCGGCCTTGTTACATGAAGCCTTTGCCTTATTAATGGAGGAACCAGAGCGTAAGACACGGGAACTTAAAGTTCGTCGCTTATTTGAACAAGTGGTAGCCATGGTGAAGGAGGGATAAGGTTTATGTTATGTGATAATTGTAAACAAAATGATGCAACTGTGCATATGACACGAGTTGTTAATGGTAAAAAAACAGAACGGCATTTATGTAATGTCTGTGCAGCTAAACAGCCAAGTGATGGGTTTGGGAGCCAAGGGTTTATGAATTTTGGCCCTTCTTTATTAGATAATGATTTTTTTACCAACGACTTCTTTACTAATACTTTGTATCCAGATAGTTTATTAAATACTCGCCAGGAGGCCCGTTGTAGTCAATGTGGTATGACGTTTAGTGAATTTAATCAAACTGGTAAATTTGGTTGTGACCATTGTTATGAAACCTTTGAAGCACAAATAGCTCCTTTAGTAAAACGTTTACAAGGGTCTTTGTCTTATGAAGGTCGGGTGCCAAGTCGTGGTACCGGCGTTTTCAAGACAAAACACCAAATTAAGCGTTTGCGTCAAGAATTGGATAAAGCAATTAAGGCTGAACAATTTGAAGAGGCTGTTCGCCTACGTGATGAAATTAAAGTGTTAGAAGAATCCTTAAATAAAGAAAGTAAATAGGAGGTGTCACTATGTTAGACAAAATTTTAGACGAACCGTTAAGTAGTTGGCTACGTAGTACGGATCCTATTGGTGACATACATTCGCATATTGTATTATCCAGCCGTATTCGACTAGCTCGAAACTTTAAAGGCTTACAATTTACTAATCGGAACCACGAGGCTTCTTTAAAAGAAGTTGAAAGTCTAATGCGCGGTGTGCTAGGCACTTTAAAAGCCGCTGATGGGCGTGAGTATTCCAACATTAGTTTAGATAAATTATCGGATATTGAGCGCGAAATTCTTGTGGAAAAGCATTTGATGAGTCCACAGATGGGACAGAAATTACCATACCGTAGCTTAGTAGTAGCTAATGATGCTTCAGTGGCTATTATGGTAAATGAAGAAGATCATATTCGAATTCAAACTATGGAGCCCGGTCTTCGCTTACAGGAAGCTTTAAATCATGCGCTAACAATTGACGATGCTATTGAAAGTAAATGCGATTATGCATTTAATGAACGGTATGGCTATTTGACAGCTTGTCCTACTAATGTAGGTACAGGCATGCGGGCATCGGTAATGCTTCATTTGCCAGCGTTAGCCATGACGGGACGCATTAATCGTTTAATTCGTAGTATCACTCAATTAGGCTATTCCGTGCGTGGTTTATATGGCGAAGGATCTCAAGCTCTTGGTAATATTTATCAAATTTCTAATCAAGTGACGATGGGAATTAGTGAAGAAGATACAATTAGTCAATTGCAAAAAATACTTGAAAAATTGGTACAAGAAGAAGTGAAGGCTCGTGAAGCCATTAAAAATGGTGATTTTGAAGCCTTTGAAGATCGAGTATGGCGTGCTTTTGGTACCTTGCAATATGCTCGTCGTCTTTCTGGTGAAGAAGCCTTAGGTCTTCTTAGTGATGTCCAACTAGGTATGGATTTAGGTGTTTTACCACAACATTCAGCCGACGTATTTAATGAGTTAGTTGTTACTACAAGACCTAATTTTTTAAGTAAATATGCAGGTAAAGAAAATATGACAGCAGCTGAACGAGACAGTTATCGAGCTAAAGTAGTTCGTGATCGCTTAGCCCGTTAGTTAATTTACTGCCATAAATTTTTACAATGTAAGTTTATAATTCAAATTTAAAAATATAACAGTTACGATTTGTCGTATAGATATGAGGTGATTATATGTTTGAACGTTATACAGATGGAGCACAACGTGCTCTTGGTATTGCGCAAGAAAAAGCGAAGGAGTTTGGCCATGACTATGTGGGCACTGAACATTTGCTTTTAGGTTTATTGGAAGAATCTAATAGTGTAGCTGCTAAAGCATTACATGCTTTAGGTTTGGAAGGCAAAGCTACTGAAGAAGCTGTACTCGCTGCGGTAGGCCGCGGTAATGGCAGTGGTAGTGAATTGTATGTAACGCCACGAACTAAAAGAGTATTGCAATTAGCGGTAGAAATTGCTAATCGCATGCAACACAATTATGTAGGGGCTGAACACCTTTTACTCGGTATTTTACAAGATGGTGGTGGTGTAGCCGTTGCGGTATTACAGAAATTTGGTATTCGTAGTTCTGATGTAGTGAAAGCTATTAATAGTATTTATGGATCAGAACAATCTGGTGGTGAAGGGCCTAACGGAGGTGCTGTTAATGGTGCTAGTGCTGGCAATAGTAATTTAGGTGATTTGAAAGATTTCGCTACCGATTTAAACGAACTAGCTAAGCAAGGTAAAATTGATCCCGTTATTGGCCGTGATACAGAAATTAATCGTGTTATCCAAATTTTGAGTCGTCGTACTAAGAATAATCCAGTTCTAATTGGTGAACCAGGGGTTGGTAAAACAGCTATTGCTGAAGGGTTAGCTCAACGTATTGTTAATCAGAATGTGCCAGAAATCTTGAGAGATAAACGAATTATTTCTTTAAGCTTAACGGCTATGTTAGCAGGTGCAAAATATCGTGGTGAATTTGAAGAACGTCTAAAAAAAGCCATTGATGAAGTTCAAAAACATGATGATATGATTATATTTATTGATGAAATTCATACCTTAGTAGGGGCAGGCGCTTCGGAAGGGGCTATGGATGCAGCTAATATTTTAAAACCAGCTTTAGCACGTGGTACTTTCCAAGTTATTGGGGCTACTACCTTAGATGAATATAAAAAGCATATTGAAAAAGATGCAGCCTTAGAACGTCGTTTCCAGCCAGTTCTTGTAGGTGAGCCAAATGAAGAAGATGCCCTTGAAATCTTAAAAGGTTTGCGTGACCGCTATGAAGCTTTCCACAAAGCAAAAATTACTGATGCTGCTTTAAAAGCAGCGGTTGAATTATCTAATCGTTATATTTCTGATCGATTCTTACCAGATAAAGCAATTGACGTTATGGATGAAGCGGCTTCTAAAGTGCGAATGAAAGTGTTTACCGCGCCACCTGATGTTAAAGACTTGGAAAAACGATTAGCTGATGTGCGCAAAGAAAAAGAAGCGGCTGTAACAAGTCAAAACTTTGAAGACGCAGCGAAACTTCGTGATGAAGAAAAGAGTTTAACGGAAGAAATCGAAGCAAAACAAGCTCAACGTAGCAAAGAAGATGAAGAAAAACTTGTTGTTACAGAAGACGATATTGCCGCTGTTGTCGCAGAATGGAGTGGCGTGCCTGTAGCAAAAATTGCAGAAGAAGAATCCGCTCGTTTGCTTCGTTTAGAAGATGAACTTCATGAACGTGTAGTTGGTCAAGATGAAGCAGTAGTTGCAGTAGCTAAAGCTGTTCGTCGTGCTCGTGCTGGTTTAAAAGATCCAAAACGTCCAATTGGCTCCTTCCTATTCTTAGGGCCTACAGGGGTTGGTAAAACTGAATTGGCTCGTTCGTTAGCAGCGAACCTCTTTGGTGATGAAAATGCCATGATTCGCCTTGATATGTCAGAATACATGGAAAAGCATACTGTATCTCGTTTAGTGGGAGCGCCTCCAGGATATGTTGGGTATGATGAAGGTGGCCAATTAACCGATGCAGTACGTCGTAAACCATATAGTGTAATCCTCTTTGATGAAGTGGAAAAGGCACATCCAGACTTTTTCAATATTTTACTTCAAGTACTAGATGATGGTCGTTTGACAGATAATCAAGGTCGTACTGTAGATTTCCGTAATACGGTTATCATTATGACAAGTAACTTGGGGTCTAAATTCTTAAAAGAAGACAGTGCGGCTATGGGCTTCTTGGCTGCTAAAAATAAAGAAGATGCTAAGAAGAATGAAGCAGAAACATTTGCAGAAGCTAAGAAAAATACGTTAAATGCTGTAAAACAGCATTTCCGTCCTGAATTCTTAAATCGTATTGATGAAATGGTAGTTTTCCATCCATTAACTAGTGATGATTTAAATAAGATTGTTAATATCTTACTACAGGATGTTATGAAACGCTTGGCTGAACGTGAATTGACTTTAGAAGTAACACCAGAAGCGCTTGAATTGTTAGTTAAAGAGGGATCTGATTTCACCTATGGGGCACGTCCATTAAAACGAGCTATTCAACGTTTGATTGAAGATCCAATCTCTGATTTAATCTTAAAAGGTGAAGCTCCTGAAGGTTCTGTTATTAAGGCCAATGTGGTAGATGGAGATATTACTATGGTCGTATAGTTCTATTCTATTTGGTGAGCTGTATAGGTTACTGGGAACTATTTAAAATCATGAAAGTATAAAATTTATCTTCTGTTTGAAGGATATTGCATATAAAATCACGAATACTATTTAGATGGTGTTCGTGATTTTTTTATCTAGGCATGGTATTTATATTATGTAGCAATATTGATACCATAGGAAATATAAAATAAAGTTCAATAATTTGATTATTAAAGGGATTATATAATGGCTAAAGTTAAAACAGTTTACTTTTGTAATAATTGTGGGGCTGAATCGCCTAGATGGCTAGGAAAATGTCCACAATGTGGGGAATGGAATACGCTTGTTGAAGAAGTTGTTCGATCTACTACAACTAAAGGTGCGGCTGCTTATGCACCGGTAGATCGTTCAGCTACTAAACCAGTGGCTTTATCTGATATTAAAACAGAAGATTCACCACGCATGTCTACAGGATATGATGAAATTGATCGTGTACTAGGTGGTGGCATTGTACCTGGTGCATTAATGTTATTAGGGGGTGACCCTGGTATTGGTAAATCTACCATTTTATTACAAGTTTCAGGCCGTGTTGCTGATCGCTTCGGTAAAGTACTCTATGCATCTGGTGAAGAATCACAGATGCAGTTAAAACTGAGGGCCGAACGGTTAGGCATTGAAGGCAATCAATTAGCGGTTATGGCTGATACAAATTTAGATGCTATTTTACAAGAAGCTGCGCAGCATAAACCAGCTTTATTAGTAATTGATTCTATTCAAACTATGTTTACTGATGCCTTAGATTCGACACCTGGTAGTGTGGGGCAAGTAAGAGAATGTACTGCGCGACTTCTTCGCTTTGCCAAAGAGCAAAGTGTGCCAGTTATTATCATTGGTCATGTAACTAAGGATGGTAATATTGCAGGGCCGCGTATGCTAGAGCATATGGTGGATGTGGTGCTCTATTTTGAAGGGGAACGGTCTTATCAATTCCGTATTTTGCGGGGAATTAAGAATCGCTTTGGCTCAACTTCAGAATCAGGTCTTTTTGTAATGGAAGAAGAAGGGTTAGCTGAATTAGTCAATCCTTCAGCCACTTTATTGGCCGAGCGGACTGAGGAAGAGACCGGTTCAGCTGTTATGGCCTATTTAGAAGGGATTCGTCCTATTTTAGTAGAGGTACAGAGTTTAGTGTCCACTACTGCTTTTGGGATGCCAAGGCGCACCTCAATTGGCTATGATTTGAATCGCTTGATTATTTTGCTAGCTGTGTTAGAAAAACGTTGTGGATTAACTTTAGGTAATAAAGATGTTTATGTAAATGTTATTGGTGGCTTAAAAGTTAATGAACCGGCCTGTGATTTATCTGTGGCCGTTGCTATTGTGTCTAATTTAAAAAATCGGCCAGTCCCTGCTGATATGGTAATACTTGGTGAGGTAGGGTTAACTGGTAATATTCGAAGCATTCCTCGCATTGAACAGCGTATTGCTGAAGCCGCTAAGATGGGCTTTACTCGATTTGTAGTGCCTGCAGGTAATAGTAAACAAGTAAAGACAACGCGCAAGGGTATTACTATCCATGGTGTTACTACGGTGCAAGAAGCGATGAAGCTTGTTTTTGGCTAAATTTTGGCTACATAATCAATAAAATATGGTGTGTTTTTTCCTTTTATAGACAATGATATTAAATTTGTTTTAAATTTATTGAAAAAAAGTGCAGAAGTTTATGATTTATTTATCATTTTAATGTACAATAGAAGAGTACGATAAGAAAGGAGGTGAAATTGATGATATATAAAATTCTACGTTATGTCATAGCCTTATTGGTGGGTATCATGGGATATATGTTGACAGATAGTTTTATGCCAGTATGGGAACCGATTATTGATGTGAAGTTTTGGACAATGGGGTTCTTTGGCATTTCCATTATTAAAATATTAGCATTAGCGTTTGGTGGTTTAATCGGTGCTGTTATTGGCTTTTTTATAGCTATGCCGCTGATTAGTCAAGGATTACGCTTAGCTAAAAATATGGAACGTCTTTTATCGCGGGTACCTAATCAAGAATTAATGGCCGGCACAGCCGGATTACTCTTTGGACTCATAATAGCAAATCTTATTGGCTTGGCATTTTATCGCGTTCCTTTGATTGGATCGTATATTCCCATTATTTTAAGTGCTATTTTTGGTTATATTGGCATGCGTTTGGCATCTCGCAAGGGGCCTGAGTTATATGCTAATTGGCTTCAAAATCGGTCTATAGTAAAAGAAAAGAAAAAAGAAGCAGTTCCTAAAGACGTTGAAACTACTGCAAGTGTTACTGTTTCTGATTTTGAATCTATTTCGGTGGCTAAGTTACTTGATACGTCGGTTATTATTGATGGTCGTATTGCTGAATTATGTGCTACTGGTTTTTTAGAAGGACCTCTAGTTGTTCCTTTGTTTGTTCTTGAGGAATTACAGCATATTTCTGATTCTGCCGATGTATTAAAACGAAACCGAGGTCGACGTGGCCTTGATATTTTACAAGGGTTACAGCAGAAAGATCTCATTGATATTAAAGTGATTGATGATGATTTTGAAGATATTGCTGAAGTTGATTCTAAGCTCATGCGCTTAGCATTAGATAAAAAATGGAAAATCGTGACAAATGATTTTAATTTAAATAAAGTAGCTAGTCTACAAGGCATTGAAATTTTAAATCTTAATGATTTAGCTAATGCGTTAAAACCAGCTATGATTCCTGGTGAATGGATTCGCGTGCAGGTAATTAAAGAAGGGAAAGAAGATAATCAAGGGGTAGCCTATTTAGATGATGGTACTATGATTGTTATTGAAAATGGTGCTCAATATGTAGATACCTCTATTGATGTAATGGTTACGTCTGTATTGCAGACTAGTGCAGGGCGAATGATTTTCGCTAAAGCGAAAGGAATTAAAGAATGATTAGTTGTATTTTATTGGCTGCCGGTGCGGGCAAACGAATGCAATGTGAAACGAATAAAATCTTTTTGCGCTTAGGATCCTATTCTGTATTGCAGTGGAACCTTCGTCATATGGCGCAAGTCCCAAATTTAACTGAAGTTATTATTGTGGTAGCTGATGGTGAATTAGAGGCTGTTCAAAACGAAGTGGCAAAGCTTGATTTGCCTTGGAAACCTATTTATGTGCTTGGGGGCGCAGAACGACAAGATTCAGTGATAGCTGGTACTGAGGCTGTTAGTGAAACGTCAGAAATTATTTTAGTTCATGACGGTGCACGGCCGATGGCTAAATCTGATTTATTTATAGCTGTAGCCACTACGGCTCAGCAATATGGTGCGGCTGTAGCTGCTGTACCTGTAGTAGATACTATTAAGCAGGTAAAATCAGACCAGACTGTGGCACAGACACTAAAGCGTAGTGAGTTATATGCTGTGCAGACGCCACAAGGGTTTAGACGTCAGTGGCTGTTAGAAGCACAAGCGTATGCACGAAAAACAAATTATTTGGGGACTGATGATGTATCTTTAGTCGAACATCAAGGGAAACCAGTACATATTGTAATTAGTGATTATACAAACTGTAAGCTTACAACCCCCGCGGATATTGTAAAAGCAAAACAGTATTTAGGAGTGACAGAACCTATGATGCGTGTAGGCTTTGGCTATGATGTACATCGTTTTAAAACGGGACGTCCTTGTATTTTAGGCGGTGTTCAAATTGAAAGTGAATTTGGTCCGGATGGCCATAGTGATGCAGATGTATTGATTCATGCACTGATGGATGCCTTATTAGGGGCTGCCGGTTTACCTGATATTGGCTATTGGTTCCCGCCCGAAGATGAAGCTTTCAAGGATGCTTCTAGTATGGAGCTATTAAAGCAAGTTGTGAAGCTACTACACGAAAAAGGATTTAAGGCGTATAATGTAGATGTTATGGTTATTGCAGAAGCGCCAAAATTAAAACCTCATATTCAGGCTATGAAAGCAAATTTAGCGAATGTGTTAGGCATTGGTGAAGACTTTATTAGTGTAAAAGCAACGACTCACGAGAAGTTAGGTGCTTTTGGACGTTTAGAAGGTTTGGCAGCGCAAGCTGTAGCGACTTTGTATACTGTATAAAGACAAAGTATAGGAATTTTTATACGGTTTTATATAGTATTCAATATAGAGATAGCCCTAAAGGAAAGCCAAGATGATAGTAAAGGAGTGGATATATACATGGCAAAGATGAAAGTGCGTTTTGCACCAAGTCCAACTGGCCCGTTTCATATTGGCGGTGCTCGTTCAGCATTGTTTAACTGGTTATTGGCACGTAAAGAAGGAGGTACTTTCCTTCTTCGCATTGAAGATACAGATTTAGCTCGTTCTACGCGGGAGAGCGAAGAAAATATCAAAGCAGCCCTTAAATGGTTAGGCATGGATTGGGATGAAGGTATTGATGTAGGTGGTGAAAACGGCCCATATCGTCAAACAGAACGCCTTGATATTTATAGAGAAGTGACACAGCGCTTGTTGGATGAAGGTAAAGCGTATCGTTGTTATTGCTCGGAAGAAGAATTAGAAGCAGAGCGTCAAGTCCAGTTAGAACGGGGTGAAACGCCTAAATATAATGGTCATTGTAGTCATTTAACGGACGAACAGATTGCTGCCTATGAAAAAGAAGGCCGCAAATATACAGTTCGTTTACGTGTACCATTAAATCAGACCTTTGCTTTTAATGACATGGTTCGTGGTCATGTGTCTTTTGAATCTAATGGCGTTGGCGATTTTGTTATTGTCAAATCTGATGGAATTCCTGTATATAACTATGCTGTTGTAATTGACGATCATACGATGGGGATTACTCATGTTATTCGTGCTGAAGAACATCTTTCTAATACGCCACGTCAAATTGCAATTTATAATGCTCTTGGTTGGGATGTACCAACTTTTGGACATATTTCCTTAATTCTTGGTAAAGATTATAAGAAGATGAGTAAGCGCCATGGTGCGACTTCTGTGGATCAATATCGTCAACTGGGGTATTTACCAGATGCTATTGATAATTTCTTAGCCTTACTTGGTTGGGCACCAGAAGGGGAACAAGAATTATTTACGTCTGAAGAATTAATTCAGAACTTCTCTATGGATCGTGTAGCAAAAAATCCAGCTGTATTTGATATTGATAAATTAAATTGGATTAACTTTAACTATATGAAAAATTTAAGTGATGAAGCTTTGTATGAATTATGCTTGCCTCATTTGCAAGAAGCTGGTTATGCATCAGCTACACCAGATGAAGCGGAAAAAGCAAAACTTACTATGCTTTGTGTATGCTTAAAGGATCATATTAGTTTTGGTGCTCAGATTAAGGATGAAGCCAAGCTTATTTTTGACGATACGTTTGTGTTAGATGAAGCACATGCTGAGGATATTAAAGCTGTATTAGCAGAAGAGTCTTGTCCAACAGTGCTTAAGGCATTCCGTGACGCAGTAGCTGGGTTAGAAGAAATTACACCAGATATAGTAAAAGCAACGATTAAAGGCATTATGAAAGAAACTAAATTAAAAGGTAAATTCGTATTTATGCCGATTCGTATTGCTACAACAGGCCAAATGCATGGCCCAGATTTAAATTATATTATTACTTTATTTGGTAAGGATAAAACATTAGCTCGTTTAGATGAAACAATTAGCAAACTATAATTAATTGTTATTGGTTTAAACGTATCAATTAGGGCACTGAAATATAATGTGCAAGCTGTATTGGTTTTCCGACAAGCCAATTTTGACTGCGGGAGGGAAACCTCCCGCTTTTTTATGTATATATTTTATGTATATAATTTTGTTTTTCATTTGTTCCATATTTACTTAACTGCGTGGGGGCATAGTTAAGGCGTAGTCATAGTTTTTATTAAGGAGGATTATTATGGAAACCATGATTGAACGCTTTTTGCGTTACACAAAAACAAACACACGCTCTGATGAAGCATCTACAACGGTACCAAGTACAGAGTCACAAGTTGCCTTCGCTAAGGTCTTAGCAGCCGATTTAAAAGAACTTGGCTTAGAAGGTGTTAAGATTAATGAAAATAATGGCTTTGTTATAGGTGCGTTGCCTGCTAATACAGAGGAAGATGTGCCAGCCATAGGCTTTATTGCTCATATGGATACGGCTGATTATAATGCTGAAAATATTACCCCACGGATTATTGAAAACTATGACGGTACAGATATTCTCCTTAATAAAGATAAAGACTTATATAGTCGTGTAGCTGATTTTCCTAATTTAGCTAATTACAAAGGCAAGACTTTGATTGTTACTGATGGGACGACTTTGTTAGGTGGCGACGATAAAGCGGGCATAGTAGAAATTATGGAGAGTCTTCGCTACTTAAAAGAACATCCAGAAATAAAACATGGTCTTGTTATGTGTGCTTTTGGACCAGATGAGGAAATTGGTCGTGGCGCTGATCTTTTTGATGTAAAGGATTTTCCAGTAGATTTTGCTTATACTATTGATGGCACTCGCTTAGGTGAATTAGAGTATGAAACGTTTAATGCTTGTGCAGCAACAGTAGAATTGCATGGTGTATCTGTTCATCCTGGCGCAGCTAAAAATACAATGATTAATTGTAATAAATTGGCTATGGAATTTGATCGTATGTTACCACAAGCTGCTGTGCCAGAATTAACTGAAGATTACGAAGGATTTATTATGTTGACGAGTAATGAGACAGGTATTGAATCTGGTACTATGAAATACATTATTCGTGATCATGATCGTGGTTTGTTTGAAAGTAAAAAGAAACTTTTTGAATTAGCCACTAAAGTAATAAATGAACGATATGGTCGTGACGTAATTACACTTACACTTAAAGATAGCTATTACAATATGTATGATGTTATTAAAGATCATATGGAATGTGTTGAAATAGCTAAAGCTGCTATGGAAAAAGCTGGCGTTACACCATTAATTCAGCCAATTCGTGGTGGTACTGATGGCTCTAAGATTTCTTTCATGGGTATTCCAACACCAAATCTATTTACTGGAGTAGAAAATTTACACGGCCCTCATGAATTTGCTTGTGTAGAACATATGCAATTGGCAGTTGATACTATTGTAAATATTGTGTCCATAGAGAAATAAGTATACATATTGGCATTGGCATTGGTATTAGTATTAGTATTAGTATTGCTATTGATATTACTATTATTATTACTGTTGTTAGTGTTATTGCTGTTACTATATATCTATAATTACAATTATTAGTAGGCTTCACTTTTACTAAGATATATATTAGTTGCGCTCTATTTAATTTATCGTCAATAAATTGTGTAGATATGCTTGCGAGACATTGACTTTAACAGTCTTTCATGCTATTATACTCTATATATCGATAAAAATTGTTATTAAAGACGATGAACGAAATAAGTACTTTGTGACTAGCTTTACAGCGAGAACTAAATGGTGGAAGGGTTCAAGTGTGGCCAAGGGAAATGCATTCGGGAGTTGATAGATTGAATTCAGTAGATCTATTCGGTTGCGCCCGTTATGCGTTTGAGTGAGTGCTACATAGGACTTAACAGAGTGGAACCGCGGGCCACCGTCTCTGTAATGAGATGGTGGCTTTTTATATTTTTATGGAAGTGAGGCATCGGTAGCGATGAGAGAAATTAAAGTATTCAATACGATGACAAGAGAAAAAGAAATATTTAAGCCAGTAAAGGAGGGAGAAGCTAAGATTTATGTATGTGGTGTAACACCATATAACCATCCTCATATTGGCAATGCTCGTCCGTTTGTTACTTGGGATGTTATTCGTCGTTACTTGACCCATATTGGCTATAAAGTAACGTATGTACAGAACTTTACAGATGTGGATGACAAAATTATTAATACATCTAATGGTGAAGGCGTATCTTGGGACATTATTGCTAACCGTTATATTGAATCCTATTTTGATGTAATGGATGCTCTTAATGTGCGTCATGCTGATGTATATCCGCGTGTATCAGAACATATTGATGAAATCGTAGCCATGATTGCTACTTTAATCGAAAAAGGTTTTGCTTACGAATTAGATGGCGATGTGTACTACAGTGTTGAAAAGTTTGAAGACTATGGTAAATTATCAGGTCGTACCCTTGAAGACATGGAAGCAGGCGCTCGTGTAGATGTAGATGATCGTAAACATAATCCAATGGACTTTGCTCTTTGGAAAAGCGCAAAACCAGGTGAACCATTCTGGGAAAGTCCATGGGGTAATGGTCGCCCTGGCTGGCATATTGAATGTTCCACTATGAGTAATAAATACTTAGGGGAAGAATTTGATTTCCATGGTGGCGGTAGCGACTTAATTTTCCCGCATCATGAAAATGAAATTGCTCAGTCCGAAGGTTGTACAGGACATCATCCAGCTGTTCGTTACTGGTTGCACAATGGCTTTATTACAATTAATCAGGAAAAAATGAGTAAATCATTGAATAATTTCTTCTTAGTAAAAGATATTTTAGAAGAATATAGTCCTGATGCACTTCGTTATTTCTTATTAAGTACTCATTATCGCAGTCCATTGGATTTTAGTGATGAACGCTTGGAAGAAGCTAATAAGTCTTTAGAACGTATGACAACAGCCATTGAAAATCTTCTCTATTTAGAAAATCAAGAAGAAGGCGAATGTGATGAAGAAGCAAAAGCCTTATTAGATAATGCACGTAAATATGCATCTGAGTTTGAAGATGCTATGGCTGATGACTTTAATACCTCTTTGGCAGGGGCTCCAATGTTTGGGCTCGCAAAAGAAATTAACATTTATTACCAAGCTGTACAAAATTGCAATGGTAAAGTATGTCATAAAACATTAGATGAAGTAAAAACTATTTTCAAAATGATGACAGATATTCTTGGTATTTTAGAACAAGCTTGGGAAGGTCCTAATGCAGGGGCTGGTGCCGAAGAATACGAACAATTAATGCAGGTTATTTTGAATGTTCGTCAGAATTGCCGTGAACGTAAACTTTGGGACTTAGCAGATGCAATTCGTGATGAATTGGCTAATATTGGTGTAGTTATTGAAGATTCGCCACAAGGGGCACGGTGGAAGAAACGTGAACTTTAAGCGCTATCAATTTTTACGGACTACGGCCATTGAAAAATTAAAAGCTATAAAGGAGCATGAGGGAATTATAACAGCTAGCGCTGAGGATTCCCTCATGCTTGCCTATATAGGCGATGCCGTATATTCTTTGTTTGTTCGTGAGCGTATGACTGAAGCGGGCATTATGAAAGTACAAGTGTTACATAATTTAGTAACAGATTTTATTTGTGCTAAAATGCAGGCAAAAGTATTACAAGCTTGGGAAGAAACGTCTATACTGACTGATATAGAGCTACAAGTAGCGAAGCGTGCTCGCAATAGTAATGTGCATGTACCTAAAAGTGCTACTGTACAAGAATATCGAGCAAGTACTGCCTTTGAAGCCGTATTGGGGTATTTATATCGAACCAATCAGCAAGAGCGTTTACATGAGCTAATGGCGAAAGCATTTCAATATACATTAGATACGATGTAATAGAGGAGACTGAATAACTATGAGTGATTATATTGTAGGTCGCAATGCGGTGCGTGAGGCGTTAAAAGCTGATCGTACGATTCAGCGCCTTTTTATTGCAAATGATAAAGTGCAAGGTTCTTTACAAGAGATAGTAGGCCTAGCTAAATCAAAAGGAATTGAAATTCGTCGTGTTGGTGATAATCAATTAGCAAAATATGCAAATGGCGTGGTACATCAAGGCGTTGTTGCTTTGGCTGCGCAAGTAAAGTTTGCTGATTTAGATGAAGTGTTGGCAAATTGGCCAAAGGAAAAAGCACCTATTTTAGTATTATTAGATGGCATTGAAGATCCCCATAATATGGGTGCTATCATCCGTACTGCAGAATGCTGTGGTGCTACGGCGGTGCTCATTCCTAAACGTCATACAGCACCGATTAATGCTACGGTAGCTAAAACATCGGCCGGTGCTTTGGAATGCATACCCCTAGTACAAGTTGGCAATGTAGCACAAACAATTGAGGAATTAAAGAAGCAAGGTTTTTGGGTACTAGGTGCTCATATGGAAGGGCAACAGACCTTATACCAAGCTGATTTAACGAGTCCTTTAGTGTTAGTAATTGGCAATGAAGGGAAAGGCTTGAGTCGTTTAACGAAAGAACGCTGTGATTTCTTAGTGACAATTCCTATGTATGGGCGCCTTAATTCGTTAAATGCATCAGTAGCAGCGGCAGTTTTACTATATGAAGCGGTGCGACAGCGACAATAATGAGGTCTTAAGATGAAAGAAGACATTTTAATTGTAGATGGTTATAATGTGATTTTTGCTTGGCCAGAGCTAAAGAAAATTAGTAAAAGCTCCTTAGAACATGCACGGTCACGCATCAAGAGCATTTTACAGAATTATGGCAAGCATAAAGGTTATCGCGTTATTTTGGTATTTGATGGAAAATTTGCCAATTCTGGTGCGGCCGAAGAATACATGACTGATGATTTCTTAGAAGTATATACAGCGGATGGTGAAACGGCTGATTCATATATTGAGCGGACTGTGTTTACTTTTAAAAATACGTATGCTAATGTGTATGTATGTACATCAGATTATGCAGAACAAAGTCAAGTCTTAGGATTTGGAGCTTTGCGTATTTCAGCGCGAGAGTTAAAAGCACAAGTAGAACGTGCTAAATTGGATGAACAAAGATATTATAAAGGGCTTCATAAACGGGATAGTTTGCGTTTACAACGGAATGAAGTCGGTCACCAGTTAGATGGTGAAGTAGCTAAGGAATGGGAAAGCTTGCGACGTGGAAATAAATAGCCTTGCAGAACTGGGGTCTATCAAGTATAATGAGAGATACATTAGTTGTGTTCTGCTAGAACAGGAAAGTGGAGGCTGGCATGTGCGTTAATGAACGCTTAAACGATGAATATCGTCGTTATGTGGAGTTATCTGATGAAGAAATTTGTAAATTAGCGCAAGAGCAAGATGACCACTTAGCTGTGGATTATCTAGTCAATAAATATAAAAATTTTGTGCGCGCCAAAGCACGATCTTATTTTTTGATTGGTGCCGATAAAGAAGACATTATTCAAGAAGGGATGATAGGCCTTTATAAAGCCACCAGGGATTTTAAAGGTGATCGTCTAGCTTCTTTTAAAGCATTTGCCGAACTGTGTGTAACTCGCCAGATTATTACAGCCATTAAAACGGCTACACGGCAAAAACATATTCCTCTTAATTCGTATATTTCTTTGAATAAACCTATTTATGCGGATGAAGCGGAACGAACCTTGATGGATGTTTTGATTGAAGGTCAAGGTACAGATCCTGAAGAGTTATTTATTAATCGTGAAGAATTTTCCGATATTGAAGAAAAAATGGGATCTATTTTAAGTGATTTAGAAGGTAAAGTATTAATGGGGTATTTAGATGGCAAGTCTTATAATGAGATTGCGGCTGAATACAACCGAAGTGTTAAATCCATTGATAATGCATTACAACGAGTGAAACGAAAGTTAGAGAAGTATTTAGAGCATCGTAGTAATTCAGCAAAAAAGAATGAGCCATAGGAAGGATGACAATTGTGAGAAATTTCTTGATGTTTGCAGAAGTGGTAGTATCTGTTTTATTGATTTTGGTGGTTGTGTTACAATCGAGTAAGAGTGCTGGTATGGGGGGCGCCGTAAGTGGTGCTGCTGATTCCGTATTTGGTGGTAAAGCTCGTGGTCTTGATGGTTTATTATCAAAATGCACTATCGTATTAGGGATTCTTTTTGCCGCCTTAAGCTTATTCTTGGGAATTTACTTAAATCAATATTAATGGGAGCCTGCCTTGTGCAGGCTTTTTTGGTAGAGGTAAGAAACTATGGAAGATATGAAAAACAAGATTTTAGCCTTTTTCAAAGCCATTAGTCCAGAAGCGTATCATATAGAAGATGCTGCTTATATTTTAGGGATTAAAGGGGCTGATGAATTAGAAACTTTTATGGAGCAAGTACAAGCACTATCTGAGGCTGGTTTATTAGTAAAACGCAGTGGTGATTACTATAAATTAGCAGCACCGACCGCGCAGGCTAAGGCTGGCAAGAAACAAATTAATGTTGTAGAAGGGACCTATAAAAGTTTGCGCAATGGGCGAGGCTTAGTAGTAGATCCAACTGGCACCTATGAAGTAGCTATTGGACCAGACGAACGTAATGGAGCTATGCATAATGATAAAGTCGTAGCTTATATATTGCGTTTTAGTCGTGTTGGTGATCAACGACCAGAAGGTCGTGTAGAAAGCATAATAGAGCATGTGAATACAGAGATTGTAGGTACTTATGATCGACAAAAGAATTTTGGCTTTGTTGTGCCTGATGATGAGCGTTTAGGTGATGACATTTATGTGCCTTTGCCAGATTCTTTGGAGGCACGTAGTGGTGCTAAAGTCTTAGTGGAGATTACTTCTTGGCCAGATGCTAAAGGACGTCGCCCTGAAGGGAAAATCAAAGAAATTTTGGGTTATACAGGGGATATAGGGGTAGATATTAACTGTATTATGGCAGCCCATAAAATTCCGTTTGCCTTTCCAGAGCCTGTTTTAAAAGAAGCTGAAGAAGTAAGTTTTGATGTATTACCTACTGGCAAGCGCCTTGATTTGCGTGAAGTGCCTATGATTACTATTGATGGGGAAGATGCTAAAGACTTAGACGATGCAGTCAGTTGTAAGCAGTTAGTTAATGGTCATTACCAATTAGGGGTTCATATTGCGGACGTAAGCCATTATGTAAGAGGCAATACGGAGCTCGATAAGGAAGCCTATAAACGCGGGACTAGTGTATATTTGGTAGACCGCGTAGTCTCTATGTTACCAACGGTATTGTCAAATGGCATTTGTAGTTTAAATGCTAAGGAAGACCGCTATGCTATGAGTTGTATTATGGAGATTAACCATGCAGGCAAAGTGGTTGATTTTACCATTAGTCCATCGGTAATTCGGGTAGATCGTCGTTGTAGCTATCCTGAAATATATAAAGCTTTAGAAGAAGAGATTATTCCTGATGATTTACTACCACTTATGCCAATGGTGCATGAATTACATGAAGTAGCAAAGATATTAATTGCTATGCGTGAAAAATCAGGAGCTATTTCTTTTGAATTTCCTGAGTATAAAATATTGTTAGCCAATGATGGCACACCGCTTAATATTGTACGCAAAGATAGAACCATTGCGGAAAAGATTATTGAAGCGTGTATGTTAATTGCTAATGAAACAGTAGCTACCTATTTACGGGATTCGAATAAACCAGCTATTTATCGAATTCATGAGCAACCAAGTGAAGAAAAATTGCAAGCTTTACAGACTGTAGTGACGTATTTAGGCAAACCGTTTCATTTAGCTGATGGGGCTGTAGAACCAAAGGATATTCAGCGATTTTTAGATAGTTTAGTTGGGACTGATGTAGAGCAAATAGCTCAGATTATGACCTTGCGTTCTATGCAACAAGCGCGCTATTCCTCGGCTAATGTGGGTCATTTTGGTTTAGCCTCTGCTTGTTATACCCATTTCACATCACCTATTCGACGGTATCCTGATTTGATAGTCCATCGACTTTTGAAAAAGCAATTGCATTGGCCTGATGGATATAGTAAATATGATGATTCTGAAGAATACCTAGCAAAGGCAGCTGAACATTGTTCTATTCAAGAGCAAGTTGCGGTTGCTACTGAACGAGATACTAATGATTTGAAAAAAGTTCAATATATGGAACCTTATGTAGGGGAAGTGTTTGAAGGCAAGATTAGTTCTATTACATCTTTTGGCATGTTTGTAGAACTTGAAAATGGTATTGATGGATTAGTGCATATTGCCACTATGGATGATGATTATTATTTCTTTGATGAGGAACATTTTTTATTAGTCGGTCGTCGCACTGGCAGGACATACCATCTAGGTGAAACGGTTCAAGTGACACTTATAAAAGCCGATAAGGATAAGAAACAAATAGATTTCTTGCTTGGTGATGTAGATGCAGCCACTTTAATTCAAAAGTCATTGCAAAGTCGTACACGGTTAGCTTCGTCAGGTAAAAGCTTCCGTAATAGTAGTGCCAAAGACAGTAAGACTGGTAAAAAAGAGCGGTTTTCAGCTAGTAGCGATAGAAAAGGTCGTAAAAAATCAGGTCGGGACTCTTTTAATAAAGTAGCTAAGAAATCGAAAAGTAAGAAACAGAGTAAGAAGGGCAGTAAAGGTAAGAAAAAAGGTAGTAAAAAGAAGTAATGGAAGTTGAGGAGGAACGTAGTGAGTAAGGCAAAAAAAGATAGTAGTAGTTTAATTGCTGATAATCGCAAAGCGCGCCATGATTATCATATACATGAAACATTTGAAGCGGGTATTGTATTAACAGGTACTGAAGTTAAATCAATTCGCCAAGGTCGCTTGAATTTAAAGGATAGTTATTGTGGGATTCAAAATGGTGAATTATTTTTATTTCAAGCGCATATAAGTCCCTATGAGCAAGGGAATCAGTTTAATCATGAACCGATGAGAACTAGGAAGTTACTGATGCATCGCAGTGAAATCAATCGTCTATTAGGTCAAGTAAAAGAAAAAGGATTTTCCTTAGTCCCTTTGAATTTTCATTTTGCTCATGGATTAATAAAAGTGACAGTAGGCCTTGTAACTGGTAAGAAGAATTATGATAAGCGTCAAGATATAGCTGATCGCGATGCTCAACGAGATATTCGTCGGCGTATGAAAGAGCAGAGCCGAGATTATTAACGTAAAAGGGAGCATAGGTGAAGATAAAACTAGGGGTTATAGGGAATTTAAAATTATTTGAAATATAAAAAAGGCAGTAGGAATTAGTCAATGACTATTCCTACTGCCTATATTAGTTGTGGTGGAGACGAGGGGAATCGAACCCCTGTCCAAAAGCGTTGCCCCATAGACTTCTCCGAGTGCAGTCGCTGTTTTAGAATCTCAGTCAGCTATTGTACAACGACAAACTACACTAACCCAGCTCAGAGGTTTAACCTAATTTACTTGAGCAGATAAATTAGGCGAGCCCGTAGTTTGACGCCTTATCCCTGCTCACGGGCAGAGCAAGGTAAGACGTAGCTTATGCAGCTAATGCAAAGTTTTCTTTTGCGTTTAATTTAAAAGTTCCACTGTTTTACGGCCTCATGGAACGCCGACTCGCTATCTATGATACACGCACCCCTGTCGAAACCATTACGTCCCCAAGTGTGTATTAACTATGATTTTATATGTAGAATTATAGTTGTGTATATATGTGTATATATTATAAACAACTGTAGTAGGCGTGTCAAATGACAACTGCAATAGAAGAGTCAAATAGACACGAAAAATAAATCTATTAAATAGTGAGTAGTTTTGTAAATTAGAAAGCAAAAATAATTTGTAAAAGTATATTGACATGATTGTAAAGTTTGCGTATAATAATTAATGTTCCGAACGTGCCGGAGTGGCGGAATGGCAGACGCACTTGACTCAAAATCAAGCGGGTAACACCGTGTGGGTTCAAGTCCCACCTCCGGCACCATATCTTAAAGGTCTGTAACTAATACATTTAGTTACGGACCTTTTATGTTTGTATTGATATTTACCAAAGCCCTAAACTGTATTGTAATAAAAGAGTTGAAATGGTAATACCTGTCCAACATAGTAAGCCTATTAATAGCGGTCGTGAGCCACTACGAATCAATTTTACTATATCTGTGTTTAGGCCAATGGCTACCATTGCCATTACAATAAAGAATTTAGATAAGCTTTTCATAGGTGTAAATATTTCAATTGAGATGCCAATCATCGAGGCCATGGTCGTAATAAGACTAGCGCCAATGAAGTAAAGAATAAAATGAGGAAACACTTTTTTGATTGAAGGGGGAGTTGGTGCTGTAATAGTAGTATTGGAATTTAAATGAGCTGAATTGTTGGCATTGTTTTGCTTATTAGTTAAAAATGCGAGAAATAGGGTAATTGGAATAATTGCTAATGTACGAGTTAATTTTACAGTCACAGCTTTATCTAAGGTTTCATTGCCTAGACCATACATACTATCCCAGGTTGAGGCGGTAGCTGTAACTGATGAAGTGTCATTAACAGCCGTTCCAGCAAATAGACCAAAGGCTTCACCTGATAGTTGTGAGATACCTAATAAAGTACCGAGTGCAGGAAATAGTAAGGCGGCTAGCACATTAAAGAAGAAAATGACTGAAATAGCTTGGGCAATATCTTTATCGTCAGCTTTTATAATAGGGGCAGTAGCTGCAATGGCAGAACCGCCACATATAGAAGAACCTACACCAATTAATGTAGCCATTGAACTAGAAATAGACATAGTGCGATAACATATATAGGCAATAAGTAAGGCTACTGTAATGGTACAAAGAATGATAGGTAGTGATTCTAGGCCAGTTTTTAATACAACTTGTAGATTCAAGCCAAAGCCAAGAAGAATAACTGCATATTGCAGTATTTTTTTACTAGTATAAGTAATACCGGGATTAACGACTTGACGATTAAATGATAATTGGTTTATACCCATGCCTGTTAATATAGCGATGACAGGTCCGCCAATCAAAGGAAAAAATTGTCCTAATATATAACAGGGGATGGCAATGGCTGCACAGAGTGCGAGGCCAAGCCGTTCTTGCTGTAACCAGTTCATACATAAATCCTCCAAAACATTACATGTAAGCATTTATTGGTTAATTGAATGCTAAGTAGTATGATTGTATTTATTGTATCATAATTAGGATATCTTTTTATATATAGGAAATATGAATTAAAAATAGTGCATTGATTGTTAAATTTAAATAGTTTAACTAAGTTATCTCTTAGAAATGAATATAATCTTTTTATAATATAAAATCCTGTTAAATTTGTATATATTAATGCTTATTTTAGCAAAATAAAATACAAAAGGTCCTCATAGATTATAAACACATTAGTAAGTGTTTATCTATGAGGACCTTTTTATGTATTAATTTAGGGATTATTTAGTAGAATTATTAGTATTTACTCGATTATTTGCCATATTTTTCAAATAAGGCTTTTAGCATGTTGCCGTGATTTACTTCTTGTTTGGCAATAAAGTTCATATGGTCAGCTGCTTCTGTAAGGCCAGCCGCACGTAAATCGTCAGCACGGGCGTCTAAGCGATCGCCAGCTTGTTCTTCCAGTTGTTGAATTTGTTTAGCTACAGCCCAAAAATCTGGTTTTTGTTCACCATTACAGAGGGCATAAAAACCTGCGTGTTCAGCTTCTTGTACAGCAATTTCATGGAAGGCTGCGGCTACGTCGTCTAAACCTTGTTCCTTAGCTAAAAGATATAAAGTCATATATACACGAGTTCCGTGTAATTCGGCTTCAACGCCACCTTTGAAAATGTCTTCAAATTTTGTGTCTTTAGTTACATTGTAAAAACTCATAGATTCCTCCTAGAAAATACGGTATCAAAAAAGATAATACACACTAAGGTGCAAAGATTATATCGATAAAATGTAATGACTGCTATATTTTTCGATTTACTTCATTTATTATACTTGATGAAAATATTTTTGTCAATTAAATTGTGCAAAATTTTTATGCTGAAAAAAGTTGATATATACTGCTAGAAAGCTATTTTTGATATTGACATTTGAATTATTTTTAGTTAAACTGAGATATGGTACTAGAGTTTTCAATTCGGTTTTCGTGGGCTAGTGGCGTAATGGATTGAGAACTTTTTTTGACGTATATTGACTATAATTTATGAAAAACTTTATAAATTTTTGTGTAATATATGTGTAGTGTATGTCTAGCATATGTTGTTGATGTGAAAGTAAGTTTGTATGTAAAGTGAGGGAGGCGACAATGAAGCAACGAATTCTTGAAGCTGCCGTAGCTGAAATAGAATTGTATGGCTCATCCTTTCGGATGGATGATTTAGCTAAGCGGTTAAATATTAGCAAACGCACGTTGTATGAGAATTTTCACTCAAAGAATGAAATTATTGAACGAATTTTATTTGAGAAAAGTCAGGATTTTTATAATCTTCATAAAGAAATCCTTGAAGACCCTACATTAGATTGTGTGACTAAGTTGAAGAAATATTTTTCTGTGCGGTCTGATTTGTATGCGGCTATAAGTGGTGATCATTATCGGTTAATGTTTGCATCAGTACCATCTTTAGTAGATCATGTGTTACGGGTATTTGAGCGAGACTGGGAATTACTCGGAAGCTTTTTAGAAGAGCAACAACGCATGGGAATTATTAAACCAGGAAATATTGAAGTGTTGTTGTTAATGTTAAAAGGCGTAGTGCGTACAGTTTTTTATGATGAACATCGTAATCCAGAAGATTGTATTACAATTTTATCAGAAGCGATGAATATGATATTACATGGTATTTTAAATGAGGAGGCAAAGAATGAGTAAGTTTCGTTTTTCAGGTGCTCTAGTAGCTATTGTAGCAATGATGCTAGTAGTGGCTGGATGTGGCAAGGAGGAAGCAAAGCCTAATGAAGTGGCTGTTAACACATATAAAATAGCAGCAACAGACACACAAATTGCTACGTCTTTTAATGGTACAATTACGGCTCAGAATAAGACGGCTATCCATGCACGTGTGTCGGGTCATGTAGTTGAAAAGTATGTAAAAGGTGGTCAACAAGTCGTAAAAGGACAACCTTTATTCCGTTTGGACTCTCGACAATATGAAGCTAATTTAGCAAGTGCACAAGCAACAGCAGCGTCTACGAATGCATCGTATTTAAACTCAGAACGTGATTTACAACGGTATCAACAATTAGCGAATGAAGATGCCATTGCACGTCAGACTTTAGATACGCAAGCAAGCACTACTGAACAGCAAAAAGCAGCTTTAGCTGCTAATGAAGCCGCTGTTCGTATTGCACAAGATAATTTACAAGATACTGTAATTTATGCACCATTTGATGGCACATTAGAAATGGATGATATTGATTTAGGTTCCTTTGTAACTGCTGGGACAACTACATTAGTGACGATTAATACAGTAGATCCTGTATATGTTCAATTTGCTATGAGTGAATCTGAATATCTTGAATTCATGAAGAATAAACAAGGTCAAACTATGGATAATCTACCATTACAACTTCGCTTGTCTGATGGGTCTATTTACCAATATACAGGTACTTTAGTACAAGCTGCTAAAAACCTTGATAGTTCTTCTGGTCAATTGATTTTTAAAGCATCTTTCCCAAATCCAGAACATATTTTATTACCTAATATGTATGCCTCTGTTGTATCTCCTGGGGACATTATTAAAGGTGCTATCTTAGTACCAACTAAAGCGTTGACACAAGTATTAGATAAATCATTTGTATATACTGTTGATGAGTCTAGTACAGTAAAACAAGTGCCTGTTGTAACTAGTGGCACACAAGGTATTTATACTATTGTTAAAAGTGGTCTAAAAGCAGGTGAAACTGTTGTTGTAGACGGTTTAACTAAAATTCGTAATGGTGTGAAGGTTAATGCAACAGCACTAACTAAAGACCAAGTAGAAAAGAGTAAATAAGGGGGGATATCGTGTCGAAATTTTTTATAAACCGACCTATATTCGCCATCGTTTTGTCCTTGATTATTACGATTGTTGGCTTAGTTTCTATGTTTACTTTGCCAGTTGCACGTTATCCAGAAATTACACCACCGCAAGTTCGTGTTAGTACAAGTTATGTTGGTGCTTCGGCTTCGGTTGTTAGTGATACAGTAGCCTCTGTTATTGAGTCACAGATTATTGGTGTTCAGGATATGGACTACATGATGTCCACCAGTAGTAGTAGCGGTAGTTATTCTTTGACCGTTCAATTTAATCAAGGTACTGATGCTGATATGGACACAGTTAATACACAGAACCGTGTACAACGTGCCTTAGCATCTTTGCCGTCAGAAGTTCAAAACGTTGGTGTAATCACAACTAAATCTACAGGCGATATGTCCTTAGTATTTGCGTTAAAATCACTTGATGAAAGTTCATACGACCAGACATTCTTGAAAAACTATGCATCTAACTACATGATGGATGAAATTAAGTCTATTAATGGGGTAGGTAGTGTTCAAGAGTTCGGCTCTGACTTTGCTATGCGTATTTGGTTAAATCCTGCTAAGATGGCACAGCATAATGTTACTATTGCTCAAGTAGTTAATGCTATTTCTTCGCAAAATAAACAGGCCGCTGCTGGTTCGTTAGGAACTGAGCCGATACCAAGCAATCAACAAGTATCACATAATATTACCATTCAAGGTCGTTTAATGACTACTGAAGAGTTCGGTAATATTATTATTAAGACAGATACAACGGGTAATTTATTGCGCCTTAAAGATGTATCTAATATTGAATTAGGGTCTAAAGATTATGGCTTTAGTGCTAAGAGTGATGGTAAGCCGATGGCGGCCTTTGCAGTATCTTTGACAAGTGATGCGAATGCGATTGAAACCATTACTAAAGTAAAACAAGTTCTTGAACAACAAAAAGAGAATTTGCCACCAGGTGTTGAATATACGATTATTGTAGATAATACAAACTTCGTTACAGCTTCTATTGAAGAAGTTATTCATACCTTTGTGGAAGCCCTTATATTGGTAGCCTTAATTGTATACATCTTCTTACAGTCTTGGCGTTCCACATTAATTCCAATGATTGCGGTTCCTGTATCGTTATTAGGTACCTTTGCAGCCTTTGAAGTCCTTGGATTTACCATTAATACCTTAACCTTATTCGCCATGGTACTTGCCATTGGTCTGGTTGTCGATGACGCGATTGTTGTTATCGAGGCCGTTGAATATGAAATTAAAGTAAATGGTTTAAAACCACATGAAGCTACGATTGAAGCTATGAAAAATGTACAGGGCCCAGTAATTGGTATTGCCTTTGTATTGGCTTCTGTATTCGTACCAGTATCCTTTATGGGTGGCATGACGGGTATTCTGTATAAACAGTTCGCCTTGACGGTAGCTGTTTCTGTAGCGATTTCAGCTTTTGTGGCATTGACATTAACGCCAGCACTTTGTGCTATGATGTTAAAACCACATGTGCCTAAAGAAAAAGAAGACTTCATTCATCGTGGTCTTAATAAATTTAATGATGCTTTAGAGCGTTTTAGTGATTGGTATGGCTATCAATTAGCTCGTTTAGCTAAACATTTATGGCTTACAGTTGTTGTATTAATTGGATTTGTACTTGTTTCAGTAGGTGTATTCCGAGTTTTACCTTCAGCCTTCGTACCTTCAGAGGATAATGGTTACTATATGGTAGCTATTAGCTTGCCAGAAGGGGCAACTTCCTCAAGAACTATGGAAGTTATTGAAAAAGTTACAGCCTTCATGAATGAGGACTCTGATATTGTTGATAAAGCAGGGATTTCTGGTTTTGATATTTTATCTAGTGCTCAAAAAACAAGTGGTGGCTTAATGTTTGCTACCTTAGCTGACTGGAGTGAGCGTAAGGGAGCTGGGCAAGATGTTGATTCTAAAATTGGCAAATTGATGGGCTTTACCGCAACGGTGCCAGAAGCAACTATTTTACCTATGAATCCACCGCCAATTCCTGGTTTAGGTAGTACAGGTGGTTTCTCCATGTATATTATTAACAAAGCAGGAGACACACCTGAGCAAATGGCGACAGTAGTTAATGATTTCTTAGGTGAAGCTCGTAAACAACCAGTGTTTGCTTCTATTTATACTACTTACAGTGATGGCACGCCGACTTATGATTTTGAAATTAATCGTGATAAAGCAGCTAGAGATGGTGTAAGTGTTTCTGACATTTTCACAACGCTACAAGGTTTCTATGGTAGTATTCAGGTCAATGACTTTAATGAGTTTGGTAAAAACTATAAAGTAGTTATCCAAGCGCAGCAAGATTATCGTGTATCACCTGAAAACAATAATAATGTGTATGTAGCTAATAGTAGCGGTACTTTATATCCTGTAGCTAACTATATTAAATCAACAGCAACTACTTCTGTATCCACGATTACTCGTTTTAACAACTATCCAGCTGTTAAAATTGGTGGTTCTCAGGGGGCTGGGTATAGTTCTGGTGATGCTATTGCAGCATTAGAAGAAGCAGCTAAAAACTTGCCTCAAGGTTATACATATGACTGGGCCGATCAAAGTCGTGAGGAAGTTAAAGCAGGGACACAGACTATTCTTATCTTAGGGATGGGGATTATCTTCGTATTCCTAGTGTTAGCAGCTTTATATGAATCTTGGAAGGTTCCATTTGCAGTATTGTTCTCCGTTCCATCTGGTATCGTAGGGGCAGCGTTGATTCCTTGGTTGCTTAACTTGACTGGTACATATAATTTAACAAACGATATTTATTTACAAATTGGTTTGTTAACTTTGGTTGGTTTGGCAGCAAAGAATGCGATTTTGATTATTGAATATGCTAAGATTCGTGTTGATGAACGAGGCATGCGCTTTGTTGATGCAGCGATTGAAGCCGCTAAAATTCGTCTTCGTCCAATTTTGATGACATCTTTAGCATTTATTCTAGGCTGTATTCCATTAGCTATTTCTAGTGGGGCTGGTGCCGGTGCTCGTGTATCCATGGGGATTACCGTAGTAGCTGGTATGACCTCTGCTACTTTATTTGGTATCTTTGTAATCCCAATGTTATTTATCTTGATTGAAAATATTGGGTTTGGTAAAAAAGATAAAAAGCATTAATTGATACGTTAGTTTATTGATTAGGCTTGCCAAATAGACAATTATATATGGACAGCAATTCCTTATTTTAGGAAGTTTATGAAGTGAGTATTTCGTTGCTTGATTAGAAACGATGAGTATACCTTTAGGTATGCTCATCGTTTTTTAGTTGGAAGGACGAGAGAATACAGAAATACTTAGCTGTTTTATGCTTCATAATTTTCAGAAAAAGTCAATGTCACTTATGCATATTAAGTATAATTAAGATGAATAGGTTCGTGATATAATGTATACAAAATTAGATGTATGTGTATGAGATGGACAGCATGCATCGGCAATAACACTGAAAGAATTACTAAGTTGTGATTAAAGTAAGGAGGTATGCATGTGAATATTTTAATTTCAGTGATTGTTATTTTATGGATTGGTACCCTTGTATTTAAACGGTACAAAGCGCAAGCCGTGCTCTTTATTGGTGGTATGGTATTATTGGCATTAGCATATTTACTAGGGTATGGCACGATTCTAGGGGCTAAACAAGCAACGGGGAATTTTATTTTTGATATTTTCGAACTTATTCGTATTTTATTTAGTGAACGTGCAGCTAAATTAGGTCTTAATATTATGGCGGTAGCAGGCTTTGCACGTTATATGGATCATATTGGAGCATCCCGTGCGTTAGTTACATTAACAATTCAGCCTTTACGGAAGTTAAAATCACCTTATATCGTACTAAGTGCTTGCTGGGTATTAGGTATGGTAATTGGGTTAGCTATTAATAGTGCGTCTGGTTTAGCGATGCTATTGATGGTAACTATGTATCCAGTATTGATTGCATTAGGTGTAAGTAAATTGTCTGCTACAGCAGCTATTGCTACTACTCTTTGTTTGGACTGGAGCCCAAGTGATACAGGTACAATCTTTGCGGCTGAATTAGCAGGTCTTGACCCAGTAACATATTGGCATTCTTTCCAAGTGCCAGTAGCGCTATGGGTATTCCCAGTAGTAGCAGTTCTTCATTACTTTACTCAAAAGTACATGGATAAACGTGATGGCCATGTAGTGGTAGCTCAAGAAGCAACTGTTAATGAAGACAAAATGACAAATGAAGACTTAAAAGTTGAAGCACCGTTGTATTATGCTATTTTACCAGTTATTCCATTAGCTTTAATTTTATCTTTCTCTAGCCTATGGATTTCTTGGATTAAAATGAACATTATTATGGCGATGTTAATTGGTACAACTATTGGCATGATTTTCCAATATGTACGTACGTTAGACGGTAAATCCGTACTTGCCGATTTACAAGTATACTTTGATGGTATGGGCCGTCAAATGGCGAATGTAGTCAGCCTTATCGTAGCAGGTGAATTATTTGCTAAAGGTCTTATGGCGATTGGTACTATTGATGCGCTAATTAACTGGGCTAAGTCATCTGGTTTTGGTGGTATCGGTATTACCTTAGTAATGGTAGCAATTATTGGTGTATCTTCTGTTGTAATGGGGTCTGGTAATGCGCCATTCTTCGCTTTTGCTAACTTAGTACCATCCATTGCAGCATCTACAGGGGTTTCTGCAGCTCTTATGATTTTGCCAATGCACTTTATTGCCAGTGCGTTCCGCGCAATTTCACCAATTACAGCTGTAATTGTAGTAGCGTCTGGTATGGCTGGTATATCTCCATTTGATTTGGTAAAACGAACAGCCATTCCAATGATTGGGGCCGGTATTACCTTAGTTATTGCTAACTTTGTTATGTTCTTATAATTAAAACATAAGTAAAGTAATAGTTTTTAAAACATGGTTATGATAGTGTAATTGCAGAGTGATTACAGCGTAGTTGCTTGATACAATTTAATGAAAATCTCCACCTGATTAATTGGGTGGAGATTTTTTTGTCATCCTCTATTTACCCATACTGAAAAGGGGTAATCTATGATATAATAAATAAGATAAATTAACTTCGTTAATTCTAAATATTTTATGAGGTGATATACATGAGTGAAAATGTGATTTTCGTAACTGGCCATAAGAGCCCTGATACTGATTCTTTTTGTTCTGCTTTAGGCTATGCTAATTTAAAAAATCAAATGGGTATTCCAGCTAAAGCAATTTGTGCTGGTCCTGCGAATAAGGAAACGTCCTTTGTACTCGATTATTTTAAAGTAGAACATCCTGAAATCGTAACTAGCTTTGCTGTACACATTAAAGATGTATTAGAAGCTGTGCCAGCGGTAGAAGTAAATGCTAATTTAGAAGCTGTTCTTGCATGGCGCAAAGAATATGATATGAATCGTGTTCCTGTTGTAAAAGATGGTAAATTTGTAGGTGTAATTTTACCAAGTCGTTTGATTGAAGCGTTAGCAGGTGCTTGGCTTGAGCAGAAAACTGTGACAGCTGGTGAGTTAGTATCCAAAGCTGGTTGTCAACTTATTTCTCCAGATTTAAAATTGAAAGAATTTGATCGTGGCCATAATGGTGCATTCCCAGTAGTTGATGGGGATACCTATTTTGGTATGGTTCGTTCTCATGTAGAAGCACCTAAAGAAAAACAAAAAGTAATTTTAATCGATCATAATGAAAAGGTTCAAATTATTGATGATATTGAAGACGCTGAAATCGTAGAAAACGTAGATCACCATCGTATTGGTGGCTTAGTGACTGAAAATCCTATTTTCATTCATTACGAGCCAGTAGGCTGTTCTTGTACTATTGTAGCTAATTTCTACTGGCAATATGGCCAAGACATTCCAAAACATATTGCAGGGCTTTTATTATCAGCTATTATTTCTGATACTGTATTATTCCGTTCGCCAACTTGCACACCAAAAGATGTAGAAACAGCTAAAAAATTAGCTACTATTGCTGGTGTTGATTTAGAAGCATATGGTCTTGAAATGTTAAAAGCTGGTGCTGATGTATCTGATTTTAGCGATGAAAAAATTGTTCGTACTGATATGAAAGAATTTAGTGCTAATGGCCAAGTATTTACAATCGGCCAATTATCTACTATGAATGCTGATGATGTGTTGACTCGTAAACCAGCGTTATTAAAAGCGTTAGAAGAATTACGGGCTGCTAATAATTATGTAGCATCTTATATTATGGTAACGGATATTCTAAAAGAAAGCACAAATCTATTATTTGCTGGTGATGTAGCACATATTGTAAAAGCTGCTTTCGGCGAAGAACCAAAAGACCAAGAAGTATTCCTCGCTAATACTTTATCTCGTAAAAAACAAATTGTTCCTCAAATTTTGGGAGCTATGAAATAAGCCAATTAAGTAGTAGATTAGCTATTTAATTGAAGCGTGAATTTACAAAAACGTTGCCTCTTGCAACGTTTTTGTTCATTACCGATTAAAAGTAAGGAAAGGACTGTTATGAGTAGTTTATTTGATGGTTTGAATACAGAGCAACAAGAAGCGGTACGCACTACGGAAGGTCCCTTATTAATTGTAGCGGGCGCCGGTTCCGGTAAAACACGAGTTCTTACTTATCGAATTGCTCATTTATTAGCGCAAGGGGTAAATCCCTATGAAATTTTAGCAATTACTTTTACAAATAAAGCCGCTAAAGAAATGAAAAGTCGTGTAGAAGATTTGGTAGGTTCTTTGGCAGATCGTATTTGGCTTAGCACATTTCATTCCTTCTGCGCTAAATTCTTACGCTTTGAATTAGATAATTTTTTAGGGTATAGTAAAAATTTTACTATTTATGATACGGGTGACTCTCAAGCCGTCATTAAAGGCGCATTAAAAGCATTAAATTTAGATGATAAATATTTTCCTGTAGGCGCTATGCTCAGTGCTATTTCAGATGCTAAGAATCGTTTGTTATTAGCGCATGACTTTCGTATGGAAGCTCGTGATTTTTATAGTCAAAAAGTAGCTGATGTTTATGACTATTACGAGCGAGAACTACGCAAAAATAATGCTCTTGATTTTGATGATTTATTGCTCGTAGCTGTTAAACTATTACAAAGCAAAGCAGATGTATTAGCTAAATATAGTCATCGTTTTCGTTATATTATGATTGATGAATATCAAGATACAAATCATGCTCAATATACATTAGCCCATTTACTAGCTTCTAAATGGCAGAATATATGTGTAGTAGGTGACGCGGATCAGAGTATTTATGCTTGGCGCGGTGCTGATATTCAAAATATTTTAGATTTTGAAAAAGACTATCCTGCGTGTAAGACAATTAAGTTAGAACAAAATTATCGCTCCACAAAAACTATTTTAGAAGCCGCCAATGCGGTTATTGATAATAATGAAGGGCGCCCTGATAAAGTGTTGTGGACTGATCAAGACATGGGCCCTAAGATTCGTCACTTTGAAGCACAATCTGAACAGGAAGAAGCCGCTTTTATTAGTGAAACTATTACTAAACAGCACGATTTACATGAAGTACCTTATGGTAATATGGCGATTTTATACCGTACTAATGCTCAATCACGGGCGTTAGAAGAAGGGTTAATTAAACGAGGTGTGCCATATGTTATGGTAGGGGGCACTAAGTTCTATGATCGTAAAGAAATTAAAGATGTACTGGCCTATTTGAAGGTATTGTTTAATCCGTTTGATGATTTGAGTTTATTGCGGATTATTAATGTGCCAAAGCGGAGTATTGGGGCTACAACAGTAGGGAAATTACAAGATTATGCACGGGAAACGGGCAATTCTTTATTTATGACATTAACGATGTTAAATCAAATTCCTACGATTAAAGGAAAAACTAAGGATAAATTAGAAGAGTTTGGGATTTTAATTTTTACCTTAGTAGCTATGATGGATGACCATAATGTACTTCAAATTTTAGAGTCTATTTTAGAAAAAACAGGGTATTTAAAAGAGTTAGAACTTAGTACAGATCCACAAGATGAAGCACGGGTAGAGAATATTGGTGAATTGCTTTCTGTGGCTAAAGTATTTTTAGATGAAAATCCAACGGGAACAGTGCAGGACTTTTTAGAGCAAGTGGCTTTAGTAAATGATGTAGATACTTACGAACAAGCCGATTCTAAGGTAACGCTCATGACCTTGCATTCTGCAAAGGGCTTGGAGTTTCCTATTGTATTTTTAGCAGGCCTTGAAGAAGGTTTATTCCCTCATAGTCGGACTCTTATGAATCCAGAAGAGATTGAAGAAGAACGGCGTCTTTGTTATGTAGGGATTACGCGAGCTGAAAAAGAATTGTACGTATTAAATGCAACGACACGAACTGTGTTTGGTCGAACTAATGGTTATTTGCCATCTCGATTTTTAAAAGAAATTCCTGAAGGCTTAATAGAAGAATTACGGCCTAAACGAAAAGTTCGGGACGACGTACAGCGTCATGTACCAGCTCATCTTTCTGTTATGTCACGCCCTGTGACTAAGCCGACTTTACGCAATCCTGTAGTTGAAGATTGGCAAGTCGGCGATACCGCAGTTCATGCTAAATGGGGAAATGGTACAGTATTAGAATTACAGGGGTCAGGACCAGGTTTGAAACTTAAAATTGAATTTCCTACACAGGGTGTGCGCTTAATTATGGCGCAATTTGCCCCAGTAAAACGATTAGAAAAGTAAGATTGCAGGAGAATATGTTATGCCAACAATGACAACCTTACGAGAGGCATTAGATGTAGCGACTACAGAAGAAGCTAAAACACATGCGCTACAACAATTATTGTCCTATTGTGGTTACTTGTATTACGTTAAAGATGCGCCACAAATGGAGGACTATGAATATGACAAGCTATATCGTGAATTGGTAGAGCTTGAGACGGCTCATCCAGAATATATTACCTCGTATTCACCGACTCAACGAGTGGGTGCTAAAGTGGAAGGGGATTTTCCAAAAGTAGTACATGGCTCACCTATGCTTAGTTTAGGTAATGTATTCACGTATGAAGAAGTGAGCAGTTTCATAGAACGGACTGAACGAGATTTAGGTCACCGTTCAGAATATGTAGTGGAACTTAAGATTGATGGTTTGGCATGTAATTTACATTATGAAAATGGCGTATTAGTGCGGGCTGTCACTCGTGGTGACGGCCGTGTAGGTGAAGATGTTACTAATAATGTGCGTACCATTCAGTCGGTTCCGTTATGGATTGAAAATGCCCCACCTTATATAGAAATTCGTGGCGAAGTATATATGCCGCATAAAGAATTTCAGCGAATTAATGAAGAACGGGAAGCAGAAGGCCTACCTATATTTGTGAATCCACGCAATGCGGCTGCCGGTTCATTACGCCAATTAGACCCAGCCATTACAGCTAGTCGTAATTTAGATTTTTTTGCCTATGCTTTGGGATCTTCAGAAGGTGCTCATATCCAATCTCAAAGTGAATTATTACACACCTTAGACAATTTTCATTTTCATGTAAACCAAAATTATACGGTATGCCATACAGCGGACGAGATAATTGAACGAATCGCTTATTGGGATGAAGAACGGCATAATCTACCGTATGATACAGATGGTATGGTAATTAAGGTCAATGCTTTTGAAGATCAAGAGCAACTTGGGGCTACCGTTAAGGACCCTCGTTGGGCTACAGCCTTTAAATATCCACCAGAAGAAGTAGAGACGATTGTTAAAGATATTACGATTAATATTGGCCGCACGGGCGTGTTGACACCTACGGCTGAATTGGAACCTGTATTTGTGTCAGGCACGAATGTGGCGCGTGCTACGCTTCATAATGAAGATTTTATCAAAGATAAAGATATTCGCATTGGTGACCATGTAATGATTCATAAAGCGGCAGAAATTATTCCAGAAGTCATTAAATCATTACCTGCAAAGCGGACTGGTAGTGAAGTAGAATTTACTATGCCTAGTCATTGCCCAATTTGTGATTCGCTTACGGTACGTCGTGTTGGCGAAGTGGCTGTTCGTTGTAGTAATGAGCATTGTCCGGCGGTAGAAAAAGAGAAAATCATTCACTTTGCCTCTCGTGATGCCATGAATATTGATGGTTTAGGCCCAAGTATTGTAGAAAGCCTGATTGCCTATAAATTAATTACTACAGTAGCTGATTTGTATGCATTAACAGAAGATCAATTGGTAACAATGGAGCGCATGGGGAAAAAGTCAGCCCAGAATTTATTGAACGCTATTGAGGCTTCTAAAACGAGAGGCTTAGGCCGCTTGTTATTTGCTTTAGGTATTCGCTTAATTGGCGCTAAAGCAGGGCGTACAATTGCAGAACATTTTCCTACGATGGAAGCCTTACAAAATGCTACCGTGGAGACCTTAACAGCCGTCAGTGAAATAGGCCCTACTATGGCAGAAAGCTTAGTAGCTTATTTCAAAGAACCATATAATTTAGCCTTAATTGAGTCCTTACGCAAGGTAGGCGTTGTTATGGAAGAAGATGTAGCTGAACCAAGTGGGACTGAATTAGCTGGTGAAACCATTGTATTAACTGGTACTTTGGAAAGTATGGGCCGTAAAGAAGCGGGTGAGTTACTAGCGTCTCATGGGGCGAAGATTACCGGTTCGGTTAGTAAGAAGACTACCATTCTTATTGCTGGTGCTGAAGCCGGTAGTAAGTTAACTAAAGCTAAAACATTAGGTATTCGTATTATGAATGAAGCTGAGTTTTTAGATTTAATTAAAGACTGGCAGTAGGCTTGTTTTGTATTGTTACAGCTGATTTGATATAATAATACAATGAAAGGATGTGTACGCATGAAAATCAATCGGGACGAAATCAAGAAGATTGCTTTATTATCACGCTTAGATATTAGTGAAGAGAATATGGGCTCTGTAGAAAAAGCCTTAAATGACGTTTTATCATATGTAACAGAATTAGAAGAATTGGACCTTGATGGGGTACAACCTATGGCTCACGCAGTGCCTTTACAAAATGTATTCCGCGAAGATGAAGTTAAACCATCACTCGACCATGACTTAGCATTACAAAATGCACCAGAAGAAGAAAATGGTTACTTCAAAGTACCGCGAGTTATACAGGAATAGGAGGAAGCACTGTGACAATTCATGAATTACATCAAAAATTAGCAGCTAAGGAATTATCTGCTGTAGAATTAACCAAAGCTGTTATTGCTCATAAAGAAAAGACTGAGCCAACCGTACATGCGTACTTATCTGACTCTCATGAAGCCGCTTTGGCAGTAGCGACTAAAGTAGATGAAAAAATTGCAGCTGGTGAAACAATTTCACCATTGGCAGGTATTCCAGGCGCTATTAAAGATAATATTTGTATTAAAGATCAAAAGGCTACATGTGCTTCTAAAATGTTAGAAAATTTTGTGCCCCCTTATAATGCTACAGTTATTGAAAAGTTAGCCAGTCAAGACTATGTAAGTCTTGGTAAAGTTAATATGGATGAATTTGCTATGGGTGGGTCTACAGAAAACTCAGCGTTAGCTAAAACAACGAATCCATGGAATGCAGAATATGTACCAGGTGGTTCTTCCGGTGGTAGTGCAGCCGCTGTATCAGCTGGTAGTGCCATTTGGGCGTTAGGGTCTGATACAGGCGGTTCGATTCGTCAACCAGGGGCGTATTGTGGCGTAGTAGGTTTAAAACCAACCTATGGTAATGTATCTCGTTATGGTTTGATTGCCTTTGCATCTTCCTTAGATCAGATTGGCCCTGTCACACGCGATGTCACTGATGCAGCCATTGTATTGAATGCGATTACTGGTCATGATCATCGAGATTCTACGTCTATTCCAGGGGACCGTCCTGATTATACAAAAGCCTTGGTAAGTGATGTAAAAGGCTTAAAAATAGGTATGCCAAAAGAATATTTTGGCGATGGTATTAATAGTGAAGTTCGTGAAGCAATTGAAAAAGCCGCAAAGACTTATGAAGATTTAGGCGCTAAAATTGTAGAAGTTAGTTTGCCTACGTCTAAATATGCCTTGTCTGCGTATTATATTATTGCCTTAGCAGAAGCTAGTTCTAACTTAGCCCGTTATGATGGGGTAAGCTATGGCTTACGTGTACCAGCTGACAATTTAGTTGAAATGTCGACTAAGACGCGTACGGAAGGTTTTGGCCCTGAAGTACAACGCCGTATTTTACTTGGTACTTATGTATTGAGTTCTGGTTACTATGATGCTTATTATTTGAAAGCATTGAAAGCGCGTCGTTTGATTAAAAATGAATTTGATGCGGCTTTTGAAAATGTAGATGTATTATTAACGCCAACAGCACCAAATACAGCATTTAAATTTGGTGAAAAAATTAATGATCCATTATCCATGTATATGGAAGATATTTGCACCACCCCAGTTAACTTAGCTGGTATTCCTGGTATTTCAATCCCTGCTGGTTTTGCAAGCAATGGTATGCCAATTGGCATGCAATTATTGGCGCCTGCTATGGGTGAAGAGGTGTTACTACGCACTGCTTATACCTTTGAGCAAGCTCGTCCTGAATGTAATAAAGTAGCATCCATTGGGGAGGTAACACTATGAAATATGAAACAGTCGTAGGGCTGGAAGTACATACAGAATTAAAAACAAAGTCTAAAATTTTCTGTGGTTGTACCACTGAATTTGGTGGAGACCAAAATACCCATGTGTGCCCTGTTTGTTTAGGGCTTCCAGGGGTATTGCCAGTACTTAATAAAAAGGTCGTAGACTATGCGATTCGTGTAGGCTTAGCTTTAAATTGTGAAATTTTACAATTTAATAAATTTGACCGTAAAAACTATTATTACCCAGATTTGCCTAAAAACTGGCAAACCTCGCAATATGACTTACCAATTTGTCTCAATGGTCATTTAGATATTGAAGTGAATGGTGAAACTCGTCGTATTCGCATTACTCGCATTCACATGGAAGAAGATGCTGGTAAATTAGTTCATAGCGGCAATACCATTAGCACGTCTGACTCTTCTAATGTAGACTATAACCGTACTGGTATGCCACTTCTAGAAATCGTATCTGAACCAGATCTTCGTTCTGGTGAAGAGGCTAGAGCTTATGTGGAAAAACTTCGCTCCATCATTAAATACTTAGATGTATCGGATGTGCGTATGGAAGAAGGTAGTTTGCGTTGCGATGCTAATATTTCAGTTCGTTTAATGGGCGAAGAAAAATTAGGCACAAAAACAGAAATTAAAAATATGAACTCCTTAACTGCTTTGCAAAAAGGGATTGAATATGAAGCCGTTCGTCAGGCTGAAACATTAGAAGATGGTGGCGAAATTGTACAAGAAACACGCACTTGGGATGATGGTAAGGGTATGACTTTATCTATGCGTAAAAAAGAAGCAGAAAATGATTACCGTTACTTCCCAGAGCCAGATTTGGTACCAATCGTAATCAGCGATGAACAAATTGAAGAAGCCCGTCAATCCTTACCAGAATTGCCAGATGCTAAGATTGCTCGTTTCAAAGCAGAATATGGTTTATCTGAAGAAGATAGCAATATTTTGACCACTATGCGTGAAACTGCTGATTATTTAGATGCCACTGTAAAAGCAGGAGCTGATGCTAAAACAGCAGCTAACTGGATGCTTGGTGATTTATCTAAAATGGTCAATGAAGCAGGCATTACCTTCGCTGAAGCTAAAGTAAAACCAGAACAATTAGCAGCTATGATTGCTTTAATTGAAAAAGGTACTATTTCTGGTAAAATTGCTAAGAAAGTTATCGTTTCTATGTGGGAAACGGGTAAGGATCCTCAGAAAATCGTAGAAGAAGAGGGCCTTGTTCAGATTACTGATACAGGCGCTATTGAAGAAATCGTAAAACAAGTTATTGCGGATAATCCAAAATCAGTTGAAGATTTCCAAAGCGGTAAAGGTAAAGCGATTGGTTTCTTAGTGGGTCAAGTTATGAAACTTAGCAAGGGCCGTGCTAACCCTGGCGTAGTTAATGAATTATTGCAGAAACACTTGAAAGCATAAGTAATTACTGATATATTTATTAGCTGTATCAGTAAAAATCTGCTCGTCTTATAGTAAGGACACAGGAGATTGCCTATGGAAAATAAACAATCTTATGAAACAAAAAACACGAATGTCTTATCTGATGAAGAGCGTCGTGCTTTCGATGGTATGACCATTGATGAAGAAGGCCGTGAACAATCAGAAGAAGATATTCGTCGTGCTAAGCAAAAGGAAACTAAAGAGGCCTATGCCTATGGATCGAATGAAGGGCCTTATGGTACCCATGAAGGCTTTCCTAAGATGAAGGTATATACGTTTAGTTCTTTAGGTTGGAAGGGAAAGCTTGTGTTGGCTACCTTGGCGGCCGTTGCTTTAGGTGTGTTGTTCTTTTTTGGTAGTTTATTTTTGATTGGGTTTAGTGTAGTCGCAATTGGTGTTGCTTTATTGGCGCTTTTGCGAAAACTGTTTTAAGAGATAAACGCTCAGTATGAAAATCGTTGGCTCGCTGTGTAAACACGGATGTCAGCTTATTTTCATACTGAGCGTTTTTTGAAATGATTTTGTGATGAAGTGCCAATAAGGCAGACATAATTGCTATGAGACTGTAGTGCGGATGTCAACTTATTTTTATATCGAGAGTTTTTTGATTGGTTAATAGCTTGCGTTTGCTCAATATTTTCGCTATTGTATATGTATATAAAGTATTAGAAAAGCAATTTAAAAGTAATTTAAATGTAATTCAACAGTAGCTTACGAACTAAGTTAATCGCAGGCTATGTAAATCAATAGTGAATAGATGAGGAAAACTATGGAGCAAATAAAGAAGCCTATTGTGGCGTTAATGTATGATTTTGATAAAACACTTTGCACTAAAGATATGCAAGAATATGGTTTTATTCCTGAGCTTGGAATGACGCCTGCCGAATTTTGGCAAGAAGCTAATGGTTTAACTGATAGTGAAGGGATGGACGGTATTTTAGCATACATGTTCATGATGGTTAAAATGAGTCAACGCCATGAAGTACGTATTACCCGAGAAACGCTTAATAGTCTTGGTAAAGGTATTGAGTTTTTTCCTGGTGTAGCAACTTGGTTTGACCGTATTAATGCCTATGGTGCTTCACAGGGAGTAGAAGTAGAGCATTATATCGTATCATCAGGGGTAAAAGAAATTATTGATGGCACTAGTATTGCTAAGTATTTTAAGAAAATTTATGCTTGTGAATTTAAATATGATTATAATGAACTCATTGAATGGCCTAAGGTAGCTGTTAATTATACAGCTAAAACTCAGTTTTTATTCCGCATCAATAAGGGTGTGTTAGATATTACCACGCATAGTGATAGAGAATTAAATCAATATACGCCTGAAGCTAAGCGACGGGTACCTTTTAGTAATATGATATATATTGGTGACGGGTTAACTGACGTGCCGTGTATGAAATTGGTTAAAGTCAATGGCGGGCAGTCTATTGCGGTATATAATCGTGATAATGAAACTGGTTTGGGCTCGGCCACTAAGTTGATAAAGGATAATCGAGTGAATTTTATTACCCCTGCTGATTATGAAGAAAATAGCCGTTTAGAAAGCATTGTTAAAACTATTATTAACAAGGTAAAAGCAGTAGAAGAGTTGCAGTGTATGTAAATTATAGCTAGTTATACACGTGTTTTAGTTATAATTGTGTAGGTTTATAGGATAGAACTCCCATAACAATTAAAGAATTATAAAAATCCCCTAATAAAGCTGTAAAAAGCTAGTATTAGGGGATTTATTATAGTTCGCTTTCTAATAGTTCATTCTTTAAGGTATAATACAAATCTGTATAATATGGTTTCATCTGTGACTCTAATAAATCACCACCATAGGCACGACGACTGACTACAATAATTGGGGGACTTTGGATGCGTTTAGCTACCGCCATACCGCTAAATAAGTTCCACCAACGCTCGAGGTCATTAATAAACTCTTGAGTTGTTTTAAAATAATGGTGGATTGATTGTGGTATAGCTAGTAGTTCTTCTAAATAATCTTCTTTATAGGCCAAGAGGAAATCTTCTGGGCTTAATCGATTCCATGGTTCAATCATGGCACGAAATAGACGGTCGTGATATTCATATTGTAAAGGATCCCCTTGGCCTTTGGTAATATCTTGATTTTCAGATAGTTCAGCACTAGGAATTATATCAATCGTACCTTGGGGGATGACTTCTCGCTTGTAGATTTCTTTATTTAAATATTGTGCTAATCCGTATACCTGGTATTTCCATAAGTCCCCAGTAGCGGCTATAAATCCAGCTAAATCACCATACAGGGTTGCATACCCAATCGTAAATTCAGTTTTATTGCCATTACAAGTAAAGGCTCCTCCACCAATAGCAGCTGCTATACCAGCTAAAATACGGCTAGAGCGGTCGCGAGCTTGGATGTTTTCTTTAACAAATGAGCTGATAGTCAGTGTTTCCGTTTCACCAGAAGGTCGACTAAAGGTCAATTCACTTAATTGGTTAGTTGTTAAATGGAGACTATCTTCTACAGGACACACGGCATAGTGGCAACCTAAATTGTGTGCTAGTTGAGCAGCTAAATCTTTTGTAGCACTAGAATTGAAGCGCGACGGCATATTTACTAAATATATTTGACTTGGATCTAGTATAGTAGCAAATAGGGCCGCATTAAGAGCTGAATCGATGCCCCCAGAAGCACCAATCACTATTTTTTTTATACCTGTTTGATTTAAAAAGCTACGAATTCCATATTGTAAGGTTCTAAAAATTTGTTCAATTTCATTAGGCGGCTCTATATTAAGGGTCTCTTTTTTTATGGCCTTACCTTCTAATAGATTGACAGGCTCAAAGTGGCGACCATCTAACTGTTCCAACAAAACGGGATATACCGTTGCTTCGTAGGCAGGTAACTGAACACTAATAGTTCCTGTTGCTGTATACACGGTAGATTGGCCATCAAAGGTGCAGAGAGATTTGCCATTATTTTGTAAACCTACTGAATTAATGTAGAAAATAGGGGTGTCTAATTCATTAGCACGTTCTTGAAATAAGCGATGGCGGCGTTCATTTTTACCAAGGGTAAAAGGGGATGCTGAAATATTGATATAAGCATCAATGGCAGTATTACTGTTTTTTCCTTTTTCATAAAGGGCTGCCGTAGGGGAGAATATGTAATTTTCATCCCAACTATCTTCACATAGTAAAGGTGCTACTGTAAATGGTTGCTCTTTAAAAGAAAACGGTAATAGGCCCACAAGTTCTTCAATTGGACGCTGTAATTCATAGGCTACTGTTGTAAGATTTGTAAAATATCGAGCTTCATTAAAAAAGCGATAGTTTGGGTCTAATGTTTTTATTACAAATGGATAGGGCGATTCTTGAGGTGCAATTTTTTTACCATTTTGAGCGGCGAAGATAGCATTATACTTGCGAATACGACCATCGGCGTTGCGTTTAGTTGCATCTATGCCAACATTACCGAAGATGAGAGCGATATTCTGCGTAGCGGCTATAATATCTTCGCCCATTTTTACACATTCATTTACAAAAGATGGTTGATCCCAAGCATCGCCAACTAAATAGCCACTAATGGCTAGTTCAGGTAAAATAAGTAAATCTAAGCGTAGTGCTTTAGCGTAGGCTATGGCTTGGAGAATGGTTTCTTTATTTTTACGGGGGTTGCCAGAGACAACTTCAATTTGTCCTATTCCAACTCGAATCATAGAGATCTCCTTATATAGTTTTAGTAGTTCCATAAAAATAGTTTTATTCCTTATTTTTACGTTTAAAACGCGGTATATCAGTAATTAAAAAGGTTGCTAATAGAGCTAGCCAGCATATTGGATTAAGGGTTAGCCAAGCGGTTTGCAAATCATAGATATCTGCTAATTTACCAATTAAAGGCGTTACAATGCCGCCTAAGGTGATACCAAGACCTAGGGTAATTCCCGAGGCAAAACCGATATTTTTGGCTAAATATTGTTGGCCTAGAATAACGATAGGGCTATATTGTGAGAAGACACCAAAACTTAAAGGTAATAAAAGTAACATAGATAGCCAATATTCATTACTGAGGGTAAAAGCTAACATGATTGGTACAAGTAGTATGTAACAATAACGAATGACTTTAACAAAACCGATGCGATCGGCTAAGGTGCCGCCAATAAGGGTAACTATAACACCGCAGATAAAAAAGGCTGATAAGGCAAAGTTGCCTGACGCTGTATTTTGTCCTAATTGGGTGATCCAATAAATAGGAATAAAAGTATTTAACACAGAAAATATAATGGAGCGAGCGGCAATAACAATAAATAGTATATTGAAACTATGCCAATCGTTTTGGGCAACTACAGTTTGGGTTTGTTTGGCTTGTTGTTGGCGAGCCGCTACTAATTTATAAGGTTTGGCTAATAAATAAAAGGTAACTAAAAGGGCCCCCATGATTGAAAAGAGAATCAAGCTTTGTGGGCCCCAGATATAAGCAGTACTCGCTAAAATAGGACCAACTGCAAAGCCCGCTTGGCCACCTACAGAAAAATAGCCCATAATCTTTCCTTTCTTTTGTCCTGAAAGGGCATTTACCCATCGAGCAGCTTCTGGATGGAAGAGGGCTGAGCCAAAACCGGCAATTAGGGAGCATAAGATAATGCTTTCATAGGAGCTGACAAAACCAATGGCTGATATGCTAAGGCAACAGATCATAATACCTATAGGTACGCTGGGCCAGAATGTTCGTTTGTCTGCTAAATAGCCAAAAAACGGCTGAGCTATAGTAGCTAGGGCTGTGTTGAAAAAGATAATGATAGCGACTTCTTCATAGGTTAAGCCATAATTGGTAATAAATAAAGGTAGGAGCGCTGGTAGCGAACCTTGGGCTGTATCATTGACCATGTGGCACACGGCCGGTAGATATTCACGGCCTTTTTGGAATATATTTGGTTCTATTGGTTCTGGGGTAAGACTGGCTTCGTTTAGCATAGGTACCTCACTGGATAATTATAGTATGTAAAATAAATGTATTTTTATATTCTTTATGTTCCCATATTGCTTGTGTTGTCAATATGCAACATTCAATTTGATACATTAGTTAAGATTTGGCACTCAATTTTGTTTAATCTAGTAAAAAAGTTGCTTAATTTGTCAATTGTATTTTTATTGTAACACTAATAGCCTTATTTACCTACATTAATTATCGTTAATTTGACCTAGTAGAAGGGAGTTTATATAATAAAAGGAGATATACGCTAATAGACCGTCTATTTTCGATTAAAAAAGGAAAAAGTTTATATATTTGATATATTTTAAGAGAAAATATTGATATATGGAAAGGATTTATATGGCAACGATTTAGTGGTACTGATACGGTAGTTGCTCTTTTTACCCATGCTTTGTTTATGAAGGCTTTTTTTCAGGTATTAGAACAGCCTACAGCGCCGACTAGTAAGCTGATGGCAGAATTTTTTGATTGTCCAGTTATTCGTAACTGTGACATTTTAACCTACAAACTAGGGTAAAAAATTCATTTTCCGTAAAGCTTATGTAAAACCTTGGGCAAAACAGTATTGTCTTTCCTCTATAACTATCATAGTTGCCTTAGTTTGTGGTATAATAAAGCGAAATAACTATGTTAGTGGCAGTGTAGTTTACTGCGATCATATGATGAGGATATCGATGAAAGTTGTATTAAGTACTTTAAATTCAAAATTTATACATTCGTCCTTGGCTTTGCGTTATTTGCGTGCTTATGGGCGTACCCGTGGACAGGCATATGATATAGTGGAATACACTATTAATATGCCTGTTTTGGATATTATTAGTGATTTGACAGAGCATGAAGCGGATGTAGTTGGCTTTGCTTGTTATATTTGGAATATTGATATGACGCTTCATGTGGCAAACTTATTAAAAGCCGTCAAACCAGAGGTAAAGATCGTATTAGGCGGTCCAGAAGTTTCCTATACGGCTCGACGCATATTAGAGGCTCACTCGTATATTGATTACATTGTGCAAGGTGAAGGGGAGGAAGTATTCGCTGAATTAGTAGCGCGACTTGAAGCCAACCAATCTCCGTTTGAACCTGAAGTTACGGGTCTACTAGGCCGTGAGACTAGTGACGACCTTCATAGCTTAGCTTCTAATAATGCAGCAGTGACTATGGCTGCTGATAGGGACATAACAAAAATTAAGGGCTCTGAAACGATAGCTGAAGTAGCTGATTTAGGGAGCATTCCTTTTCCCTATGATGAATCTGATATGGTGGATTTGGAGCATAAGATAATTTATTATGAATCGTCACGAGGCTGTCCATTTTCTTGTCAATATTGTTTATCTGGTAATGCTAATACGGTACGGTTTTTCCCTAAAGAACGAACCTTTCAAGAATTACAGTGGTTTGTAGACCATAAGGTAAAACAAGTTAAATTTGTAGACCGTACCTTTAACTGTGCGAAACATCATCATTTACCACTGATGCAGTGGATGCATGATGTTGATACAAATACAAATTTCCATTTGGAAATGGAACCTGTTCTTATGGGATCCGAAGAAGTGGCTCTGTTAAGTACGGCCCCTAAAGGACGCATGCAGATAGAAGTGGGCGTACAAAGTACAAATGCTGATACATTAAAGGCAATTCGTCGGTATAATAATTGGGCGCATATTTGTGAAGTTATTGCACCAGTCATTAAAGCGGGACGCACTCACGTACATATGGATTTGATTGTAGGATTACCTCATGAGCCATATGAACGCTTTGCGCAGTCCTTTAATGATGTGTTTAGTTTAACGCCTCATGCGCTGCAAATAGGCTTTTTAAAGTTATTGCAAGGTTCTGGTTTAGAACGTAGTGATGATTTTGAGTATGTGTATGATCCGAAAGCACCGTACGAAGTATTGGCGAGTCATGTAATGCCTTATGAGGACATACGCTTTTTAAAACATTTTGAAGATGTATTTGAACGTTTTTATAATAGTGAGCGTTTGCGTACTGTATTTGGCTATTTAGGCCAGCGCCTTATTAAGGAAAAAGCAAGCGCTTTTCATTATTTTGAAGAATTGACTGAGGCCTGGTTACAACAGGGCTTGCATCAGCGCAAATTGAATGATCGCGACCAAATGGCATTTTTACATACCTATTTTGAATCTCGAGATGATGTGATTAGTCAAGAATTATTAGAATATGATTGTTTGGTTAGCTTTGGTGGTAAGGTACGTGGTGATGAGTTAGGTTTACCTAAGCAGACGAAGGAATTATTGCAATCAGGCGAGGCTTTTTGGCGAGACGAAGAATTGGTGCAGCAATTTATTCCTACATATCGTTTTGTAGAATGGCGCCGAATTCGCCAAGATTATTGTGAGCATACAGTAACCTTAGGAACGGCTCACATTTTAGGCGCTATTACAGAGGAGTCAATGTCTGCTTATGAAAAAGCGGGGCTCTCCAAAGTAACCTTAATTATAGATGTAAAACAACGGCAAACGCCGTTTGTAAGACCGGAGGTAGCAGCTAGTTAATGAGTGATACAACGAAACCAAAACGGTATCGACCAATATCTACATTTTTAAAAGAAAAATATGGTGAAAAAGTATATAAATTACCAGTAGCTTTGCCTTTAACTTGTCCGAATCGTGATGGTTCAGCGGGCGTGGGTGGTTGTGTATTCTGTGGTGAAATTGGAGCTGGTTATGAGAATTTGCCAGCTTCTATGACAGTTCAGGAGCAACTCGTTAAAAATATTGCCCACATTGCGCCCAAATATAAGGCGTATAAATATATTCCCTATTATCAAAACTTTAGCAATACTTATTTAGAACCAGAGCGTTTCAGGGCTTATATGGAAGCAGGTTGTATTGATAGCACCGTTGGCTTGGCTATAGCTACACGACCAGATTGTATTAATGATACCTATTTAGAGATTCTACAAGATATTAAAGAAACCTATGGTGTCGATATATATTTAGAATACGGTTTACAATCGGTCAATTATCATACTTTAGAAAAAATAAATCGTGGTCATGGCATGGCTGAATTTATTGATGCGGTGTTGCGCACTAAACGATATGGTTTTAGCGTGTGCGTCCATATGATTGTTAATTTGCCGTGGGATACGATGACTGATACGGTAGAAGGAGCCCGTATGTTGACTGCTTTAGGCGTTGATCAGGTGAAACTTCATGCACTGTATATTGTTAAAAACACACTTATGGCGAAGTGGTATGAAGAAGGGCAGTTTACTTTGATTAGTGCTGATGAATATATTGAGCGGGTAATTGCCTTTTTGCGCAATCTAGATGAACAGATTGTATTGCAGCGCTTAGTTGGCCGAGCTCCAGAAGAAAATACCTTGTTTACTAATTGGTCCATGGGCTGGTGGCGTATTCAAGAAGAAATAGAACGGCGCATGGAAGAACGAGATGTGCGTCAAGGTGATTTATGTAATTACTTAAATGGCTCAGCTGTACGTAAATTTTTATAGCAAAGGAGAAGTGTATGACGGAACGAACATTTACGTTTCCTCGATATGAAATGGCAGGCCCTATTTTAGGTTTGCAAGAGCGTCATTTAAAAATTATGGTAGAAGAGTTACCTTGCCAAGTAGTGAGTCGTGGCGATACGTTACAACTGAAAGGTGAGGACGAGATTGTCAATCAATTTTGGCGAGTATTAGAGGAATTAGTATTCCTTTATAATGAAAGTAGTGCCATCACGGAGCAGCAAATTCGTATGGCTGTAAAAATGGTAAAAAGTGGTAAAGCTGATTTATTGCATACCATGTTTGAAGATACAATTAATGTGACTATTAAAGGGCGCATGATTACTCCTAAAACTGAAGGGCAAAAGGTATATGTCGATAGTATTCGTCGCAATACGATTACTTTTGGCATAGGGCCAGCTGGTACGGGCAAAACCTTTTTAGCCGTGGCATTAGCTGCTTTTTACTTGAAGAATCGTGATGTAGAGCGCATTATTTTAACACGGCCTGCGGTAGAAGCGGGTGAAAAACTTGGCTATTTACCAGGGGATTTGAAAGAGAAAGTAGATCCTTATTTACGTCCTTTATATGATGCGCTTAATGATATGTTTGGTTTAGAGCAAGTGGATCGTTTCATGATGAAAGGTATCGTTGAAGTAGCTCCTCTTGCGTATATGCGTGGGCGTACCTTAGAAAATGCTTTTATTATCCTTGATGAGGCCCAGAATACAACACCGGAACAGATGAAAATGTTTTTAACTCGTTTAGGGAATAATTCTAAAATGGTTATTAATGGTGACCGTACTCAAATTGACTTACCAGGTCGGATGATTTCTGGTTTAGTAGAAGCTGAAAAGGTATTAAAAGGTTTGGCTGGTATTTCTATGGTACATTTCACCGATGAAGATGTAGTGCGTCATGATTTGGTAAGTAAAATTATTCGTGCCTACGAGCGCTATGAAGGCATAAAAACAAGTCGTGAGATTGCTAAAGAGGCAGCTAAAGCCATGAATAAAGAGACAAACGAGTAATGATTGTGAATATGGGGACCTTGATGATTTAATTACTCAATATAGTGAGGCAAGACAGTATAAAGGAGTATGTATTGTGGACGTAACAATCAGTTATGCAGAAGGCATACAGATGGAAACAGCATATGAAGATATTATTTATAAAGTATGTGCTGAAGTGAGCAAAGTATATGGACTCAGTGATGAAGAAGAATTAAGTGTTTTATTATGTGATAATGAATATATTCATGGCTTGAATAAAACTTATCGAGGGATTGATAGACCTACTGATGTGCTTTCCTTTGCCCTTAATGAAGGGGAAGAAGAGGATGGCGAAGAAGAATCCCATTTGCTAGGGGATTTAATTATTTCCTTAGAGCGAACAGCTGAACAGGCAAAGGAATATGGACATCCATTTGAACGGGAATTAGCTTATTTAACGGTCCATGGTTGTTTACATATTTTAGGTTATGATCACATGACTGACGAGGATAAAAAAGAAATGCGTCAGGAAGAAGAGTTTGTATTAGGTAATTTAGGTTATGTGCGGGAGGATGCACCATATAATGAATAAAGATAAACATTTTAAATCGGGTTTTGTGGCCGTAGTGGGACGTCCTAATGTGGGAAAGTCGACTTTGATTAATGCATTAATTGGCGATAAGATTGTCATTGTTTCTGATAAAGCACAAACCACGCGCAATCGAATTGTTTGCGTATATATGGATGAGAAAAAACAAATTGTGTTTATGGATACGCCAGGTATTCACAAGCCAAAGCATAAATTAGGGGAATTTATGGTAAAAGCGGCTGTTGATTCTTTAAAAGAAGTGGAAGCCGTGTTATTCCTAGTAGCGGGTAATGAAAAGCGTGGCCCAGGGGATAACTTTATTATTGAACAACTTAAAAATGTAAATGTACCTGTATTTTTAGTCATTAATAAGATTGATACCCTATCTAAGGAACAAATTTTAGAAGTCATTGTGGAATATCAAAATTTATATCCTTTTGAAGGTATTATTCCTATTTCAGCCTTAGAAAAAGATAATATTCAAGAGGTACTACAAGTATTAGAGACTGTATTACCCGAAGGTCCACAGTACTTTCCAGAAGATATGATTACGGATCAGCCAGAGCGTTTGATTATTGCGGATATTGTCCGTGAAAAGATTCTTCTTAAAACAAGAGAGGAAATTCCTCATGCCATTGCTGTAGATGTCGATGAAATGAAGCAACGTCCTGATGGAACGACGTATATTCGTGCAACTATCTATTGCGAACGAGACTCTCAAAAGGGTATAATAATCGGTAAAAAAGGAAGTATGCTCCGCGAATTAGGGGCTGAAGCTCGTACTGATGTGGAACGCTTATTAGCGACAAAAGTATATCTTGATTTATGGGTTAAAGTGAAAAAAGATTGGCGCAATAAATCGGGAATGCTCTCCGAATTTGGTTATGAATAATAGAAAGGACTGATTTGTATCGATACCCCCCTTGAGGCTAGCTTGTTAATAGTTGGGCTAGCCGTAATCTGCCTGTTAATGATTAATATTTTAGTATTAGCTAAATTCTCATTTGCTCGTCTTAGTGAAGAGCATTTAGATGATATGGAAGATTTGAGCGAAGAAGCTAAAACTTTTTTGCGCAAATTATATCAACGACCAGAGCGTTTTATTAATACGACGCAATTTTTAATTTTATTTTTTATTGTTTTATTAGCCAGTGTGGGTAGTTCCTTAATTGCGCCTTACATTGATTTGTGGGAACAGCAATTAGGCCTAGATAATGAATGGCTTACGAGCCTCTTTGATATTATTATATTGGCTCTTTTTGCTTTAATTATCTTAACTTTTGGCGAGATTATTCCTAAAGCCTTAGGTTTATCATTTCCCATCCGCTATGTGCGTTGGACCTCAAAATTTGTAGTGGCACTTGGTGCTATTACTACGCCTTTTGTATTAGTGGCTCAATATGTAAGTGCTATTTTATTAAAAAGTTTTGGTACTTTATATAAGAATGAGTTGGACTTAGTTCATACAGAAGAAGAAATACGTATGATGGTTAACCGCAGTCACTTGGAAGGACAGTTAGACCAAGTGGAAGGGGAACTTATTGGCAATGTATTTGATTTTGTAGAGCGTATGGCACGTGAAGTTATGATTCCACGTCAAGATGTGGATTGTATTTTTGTGGAAGATGATTTTGAAGAAACCTTAAAGATTATTTCTGCCACAAGTCATACTCGGTACCCTCTATGTATGGAAGATAAAGACCATGTAATTGGGTTGGTCCATATCAAGGACTTAATGGAACAAAAGGAGAAGGCTCGTAAGGATTTACGTTTGGTGCGTCGGGATATTTTGACAATTCCAGAAGTTATGAAGCTCTCTGTTTTATTGCAGTATATGCGTACACGCCGTATTTATCAGGCCGTTGTAGTTGATGAGTATGGTGGCATGGTAGGCCTTGTTTGTTTGGAAGATATTATCGAAGAATTAGTCGGTGACATTAAAGACGAACATGAAAATGATTTACCAGCAGTTATGATTAATGACGATGGTACATTTGATTTTGATGGTAAAGTATTAGTGGATGAAGTTGAATATGCAATGCATGTTGACTTTAATGATCCAGAAGAAGATACTATTGGTGGCTATATTTTCGGGATTTTAGAGCGTACGCCTGTAGTAGGTGATACCGTAGAAGTGGAAGGCTATATTTTTAAAGTTACTGAAATGCAAGGGTATCGTATTGCCCGTTTAAAAGCCACACCAGCGCCACCAAAGGATGATGCGGTGCTATCTGAGGAAGAATCTTCATGAGTACGGCTAAGCTGACGATTAATTGTGATGCTATTGTATTGTATCGGCGTAAGCGTAAAACGTATTCCATAGTGACGTTCTTGACAAAACAACGAGGTATTGTTAGTTGTTCCATACCTCAGCGACGGTGGCAAACCTTAAAAAATGTTGGGTACTTACAGCCTTTTAGTAAGGTATATATAACCTTGAGTCCTAACGGTGAATACTATGAGTTGCAGCAAATAGATGGCATCTATTTAATTCGCTCGATTGAAAGTGATTTAGACAGTATTTGTTATGCTGCTTTTGGTGGTGAACTAATTAGTTCTGCCTTTGCACAAGGGGAAGTCGATTTAGCTTTATATGATTTGGTGGTTCGTTTTTCAAAGTTAATTCAATCGAAGCCTGTGCCTTTAGCTGTCATTTTATTAGGCTGGCAGTTGTTGAGTATAGCTGGCTTTATTCCATCGGCTAAGGCTTATGCGCAAACGGATGGAGTGACACGCTTTATGGCTGAGTTTAAAGGTAGTACAGGGTTTAATTTATCTACAAAAGCTCAAGCAGCATTAGGTGAGATTTTGAATTATAATTGGCAACCCGATTTAGTGGTACAGTTACCACGTTCCTTGTGGCAAGAATTAGAGCGAGGTTTATTTGCCTATGCTACGATGCAATTAGGTGAGGAGTTAAGTTCGTTACGATTTTTATATGACATGAAGGCAAAAGCATTTTAAAATATTAGAATACGTTACTTCTCAATACATAACGTTTTTTAGTTGACAATATAAACGGGACTTGGTATTGTAACAGAAGTTATAGTCCGCAACGGATAATAGTTTAGGAGGAATGGACATGACATTTCAAGAGATAATTTGGAATCTCCAAAAATTTTGGGCAGAGCAAGGCTGTATTTTACAGCAGCCATATGATATTGAAAAAGGGGCTGGTACGATGAACCCAGCGACCTTTTTACATGCAATTGGGCCAGAACCTTGGGCCGTTTGTTATGTAGAACCGTCCCGTCGTCCTGCTGATGGCCGTTATGGGGATAACCCAAACCGTTTATTTCAACATCATCAATTTCAGGTAATCATTAAACCATCGCCTGATAATATTCAGGAATTATATTTAAAAAGTCTAGAAACCTTAGGTATTCATCCAGAAGATCATGACATTCGTTTTGTAGAAGATAACTGGGAATCGCCAACGTTAGGCGCTTGGGGCCTTGGCTGGGAAGTATGGCTCGATGGTATGGAAGTTACTCAGTTTACGTATTTCCAACAAGTAGGGAGTATTGATGTAAAACCTGTATCGGTTGAAATTACGTATGGGTTAGAACGCTTAGCTATGTATATTCAAGGCGTAGAAAATGTATACGATTTAAAATGGAATGATACCATTACTTATGGTGATATTTGGCATTTGAATGAAGTTGAGCAATCTGCGTATAACTTTGAGTTAGCAGACACAGAGATGTTATTTACTTTATTTGAAATGTATGAAAAAGAAGCAAAGCGCACTTGTGGTGAAGGATACATTTTGCCAGCCTATGACTATGTATTAAAATGCTCACATACCTTTAATTTATTAGACTCTCGTGGCGCTATTAGTATTAGTGAACGTACTGCTTTTATTGGCCGTGTACGTAATTTAGCTCGTATTTGTGCACAAGCTTATTTAGCTAAACGCGAAGAATTAGGATTCCCTCTGTTGAAAGGAGATAAGTAATATGGCAAAAGATGTATTATTTGAAATTGGCGCTGAAGAAATTCCTGCCGGCGCTATGCCAGGCATTTTAGCCCAGCTTAAAACTTTAGCAGAGAATAAATTAGCTGAACATAATTTAAACTATGGTAGCATTCGTACTATGGGAACACCACGTCGCATTACATTGTTAGTAGATGGTGTGGCTGATATGTCCGAAGAATTGAGTGAACGTCATAAGGGGCCTTCTGCTAGTATCGCCTTTGATGGTGATGGCAATCCGACTAAAGCCGCTATTGGCTTTGCTCGTGGTAAAGGCCTTGATGTAGCTGATTTAGTAGTAGAAGATGGCTATATTTATGCGGAAACTAAAACTGCTGGCGTAGCAGCGATGGATATTTTTACAGAAGTATTGCCTCAACTAATTCATGACTTGAGTTTTCCTAAATCCATGCACTGGGGCAATTTAGATGATAAATTTATTCGTCCTGTACGTTGGATTTTAGCCTTATTAGATACGGAAGTAATTCCAGTGGAATTTGCTGGTGTTCGTTCTTCTAATTTTAGCCGTGGTCATCGTTTCTTAGGGGAACGTGGTGTTTTAGTGCAACATCCTGCGGACTACATTCAAAACTTGGAGGCTAATTTTGTCATTGTCGACCAAGAATTACGTCGTGATATGATTACTAAACAGCTAAAAGAGTTAGCGGCTAGCAAAGAAGCTGCTATTGTGTGGGATGAAGATTTGCTAGAAGAAGTACTATATTTAGTAGAATATCCAACAGCTCTTTGTGGCACTTTTGATGAAAGTTATTTGAATTTACCTGATGCAGCAGTTATTACACCAATGAAAGATCATCAGCGATATTTCCCATTAGTATCAAAAGAGGGTAAATTATTACCTATGTTCTTGACGGTTCGTAATGGGGATAGTAAAAGTCTTGATGTAGTGGCGGCTGGTAATGAGCGGGTATTACGGGCGCGTCTTGATGATGCTAAATTCTTCTTTAATGAAGATCGTAAAAAAGCATTAGCAGATCGTTCCGAAGGCTTAACAAAGATTGTATTCCAAGAAGGTCTTGGTAATTTAGCCGATAAAACAGAACGCTTATTAGCTCTTGGCGAAGAGTTTGGTGAAGCTTGTGGTCTTGGTGAAGATGCTATGGTAGAACTAGAACGAGCTACCATTTTAGCTAAAACTGATTTAACGACTGGCATGGTAACGGAATTTACCGAGTTACAAGGGGTAATTGGTAAAGAATATGCTTTATTGGATGGAGAATCTCCAGAAGTAGCAGAGGCCATTTTTGAACAATATTTACCTCGGTTTGCTGGCGATATATTACCACAAACTCCAGCTGGTAAAGTATTGAGCATTATTGATAAAGTAGATAATATTGCGGCTACATTTAGCCGTGGTTTAATTCCAACGGGCTCTCAAGATCCATTTGCTCTTCGCCGCCAAACTATTGGGGTATTGAATATTCTAAGTGAAAGTGCTTTAGATGTTTCTTTAGAACCAGTATGGCGTAAAGATTTAACTTTGCTTGGCGTTGATGAAGCAAAACATGATGAAATTGTGGCTCAGTTGGCTCATTTCTTTATTCTTCGTTTGAAAAATATTTATTTAGATCGCCAAATTCCTCATGATGTGATTGAATTAGTGCTATCTAATGCGGATGTTACTGTAGCCAAGGCTGATGGGTTAGCTAAAGCCATTATGAACCATCGCATTGATGAAAATGTTGAATTAGTACAAGCCTTTACTCGTATGTATAACTTAGTTAAAGAGGTAGATTATACAGCGGTTGATGAGACTTTATTTGAAGATAAAGCTGAAAATGAGTTATTCCAAGCAGCTATTAATGCTTATGAAATGTCTCAAACTGCGTTAGAAGCTAAGGATTATGCTAAAGTGGTGTCCTTACCTGAAACTTTAGTGCCAGCTATTAATAATTTCTTTGAAGCAGTTATGGTTATGGCTGAAAATCCGGCGATTAAAGCTAATCGTTTACAATTAGTTCGTTTAGCTTACGAAGTGATGGCTGTGATTGGTAATATTAGCGCTTTAAAATAAAAGTGAAAATAAAGCTTGCTATTTTAGCATAGTATGTGATAAAATAGTAACGTTAATTTGAGATAGTCCGCTGCCTATGAGGTATGGGTAAGAATGTCTACAATAAGGAGGAAATAAAAGTGAACATTATTAACGTACTTGAGCAAGAACAACTTCGTGCAGACATTCCTGCATTCCGCGCTGGTGACACCGTTCGTGTACACGTAAAGGTTGTCGAAGGTAGCCGTGAACGTATCCAGGTTTTTGAAGGCTTGGTTATCAACCGTCAAGGTGGTAGCGTTCGAGAAACTTTCACTGTTCGTCGTATTGCTTCTGGTGTGGGTGTAGAACGTACATTCCCACTTCACAGCCCACGTTTGGCTAAAATCGAAGTTATGCGTCGTGGTGTTGTTCGTCGTGCTAAATTGTACTACTTACGTAATCTCACTGGTAAAGCTGCGCGTATTCGCGAAAAACGCTAATTACAAAGATAGAGGGCTGCCTATGGCAGCCCTTTATTTTTTGCTATAATGAAGATATAGTATTGAATGAAATGGTTAATAAAATTATTGTCTGAATTATTGTCTGAAATTATTGCTTGAATTCATTGAGTGAATTTATTTTGTATGAGTAAATAAAAAAGTGCTGTATGAGTGAATAAAATTATTAGTCTAAAAGACATTCATATATTTTTTATATAAATTTACTTAAAATTAACGAATTGCATAATTTTAGATTTTGTTGAAAAATAGAGATAATTTTAACCATATTTTACTGAAAGACAGGTAAAATATATAAATTATTATTAAAGCGTAAGTGAATCATTAGTAGTATAATTGCAGACTGCATGTATATATTTAAGGTAAAGATAAATGATTGGAGGCGTAGTAATGGCAGATACGAAACAAGATATATTTCCCGTAGTGCATTGGTTTCCAGGGCATATGGCAAAAGCCACGCGCATGATAAAGGAATATGTAAAAAAGGTTGACGTAGTCATTGAGTTATTGGACGCTCGTATTCCACGGAGTAGTGCGAATCCAGTAATCAGTGAGGTTGTTGGTGAAAAGCCTCATATTATTGTATTAAATAAAGCAGATTTAGCAGATCCTAAAGAAACGAAGGCTTGGACTGAATATTTTACTGAACAAGGTATGACAGTATTGGCTATTGACTCTAAGTCTGGTAAAGGCAATAAACAGCTTGTGAAGGCTGTAGAGCGCCTTTCTCAGCCTATTATTGATAAATGGCTAAAAAAAGGCATTCGCAGTCGTTCCGTTCGTACGATTATTTTAGGGATTCCTAATGTAGGTAAATCTACTTTGATAAATAAATTAGCTGGCGCAGCTGCAACTCGAACGGCGGATAAGCCAGGTCATACACGAGGACAGCAATGGGTAAAAATTGGTAAAAACTTAGAGTTACTAGATACACCTGGTGTTTTGTGGCCTAAATTAGAGGATCAGCGGGCTGCGGCTCGTTTAGCTATGACTGGTGCCATTTCAGATGATGTATATGATTTAGAATCAGTCATGAAGCAGTTATTGCGTCAGGTAAAAGAAAATAATCCGACACTACTAGCTGAACGATATAAACTTAAACCAGAAGAATTGGAAGATACTGATCAGTTATTAGAGTCTATTGGACGTCGCCGTGGTTGTTTGGTTAGTGGTGGCATTGTTGATTTAGATAAGGCCCGTCGAATTGTTTTGGCGGATTACCGTAATCAAAAATTAGGTAATTTAACCTTGGATGGGGTCTTGGAAGAACCCGTTGTAATTGAGGATACTGTAGAGAATGACGAAAAATGAGTTTGAACAGTTAAAAGTAAAAGATATTAAGGCCTTATTAGAATCAAATCGATTCGAATTTGATGTATTATTATGGGCGCAAGAAGATAGTCGTTCATCAGTTCGTAAATTAGCTAGTGCTTATGTGATGCGTCAAAAGAAAAAACTGTTAGAGGTACAGCGCTTAGAAGCTTTATATACCTATGAAGCCAGTTTTTATGAAGAAGGTATTTATGAAGTAGCTGGTGTTGATGAAGTAGGCCGTGGTCCTATTGCAGGGCCAGTCACTGTGGCGGCGGTTATTTTGCCACCCCATACACATATTGCTGGACTTAATGATTCGAAAAAGATTGCGCCTCATAAACGAGAGTTAATTTATGATGAAATTATGGCTCAAGCCGTAGCTGTTAGTTGTATTTCGTATAGTCCTGAAAAAATTGATGAACTTAATATTTATCGTGCTACTCGAGAAGCTATGTATGAAGCGATTAGGACATTGAAAGTACCTGCTAAAGCAGTGCTAGTAGATGCTATGCCATTGCCTGATTTAACGATTCCTGTAGAATCTTTAGTAAAAGGTGATATGAAAAGTGCGTCCATAGCGGCTGCATCTATTATTGCTAAAGTAACACGAGATCGGTATATGGAGTCGTTAGAAGCAGAGTATCCTGGTTATGGTTTTGCCATACATAAAGGATATTATACCCCGCTTCATCGAGAGGCTTTAGAACAGCAGGGTGTTACACCATTGCACCGTAAGAGTTTTGAACCGATTAAAAGTATGGTAGGTTTTACCTATCCTAGTGATAATAAATAGTGAATAGTAGATAGTAAGTAGTACATAACAAATACTAAATAACAAGTAGTAAATAATAAATAGAATGATGCTTATAGAACCAGTCCAGTAGGGCTGGTTTTTTTATATTGTCTATTTTGCTAGAGGATAAATAGGGCAAAGATGAAATAAATAGTATTTATTATGTATAAATATTCTTAGATATAAAGAACGAATAAAAATTTTTTGTCAAGTTTTAACAAGGAGGTTAGTTAGAAAATAGGAGGAATATTGGCGCTTTCCTATCTTTACAGAATAAAAACAAACTGATATTGTAAATACTTAATAGAGTATATTTAAACAATAGAGTCAAGTGTAAAAGGGAACTCTTAAATAGAACAAAATAAACTCTTAGATAGGGGTGTATACGTTGACAACATTAGAGTTGGGGCAGTTTGGGGAACAGGTTGCTGTAGAATATTTATTACATCACAATTATACTTTGGTAGGTCGTAATATTCGTACACATTGTGGTGAAATCGACATTATTGTAAACGATGAAGACACTTTAGTTGCTGTGGAAGTAAAAACGCGCCGCACGCAACAATATGGTTTACCTTGTGAAGCCGTTAACATAGGTAAACAGCGTCATATACGGCAAAGTATGCTTTTATATATGGCTATGCATAATATGGCGAATAGGAAAGTTCGTTTTGATGTGGTGGAAGTATATGTGGTAGCTGATACAGTGCGGCATTTACGTCATTTAAAAGGGTGCTTTTAGTTTGCTTTAATTAATATAAGCGTATTCAATTGCCATAAAAATGTACAGTAAAAGGAGTGTAGTAGGATGTATGCGAAAACAAAGGGGATAGTTCTATGGGGATTGCAAAGTGAAATTGTAACAGTAGAAGTAGATATTGCGGCGGGCTTGCCCTGTTTTGAAATTGTAGGATTACCAAATGCAGCTGTAAGAGAGGCGAAGGAGCGTGTAAGAGCAGCGATACGGAATGCAGGCTTTGATTTTCCTATGCGACGTATCGTTATTAATTTAGCGCCAGCGGATATTCGCAAAGATGGATCTGGTTTAGATTTAGCTATGGCTATGGGCATATTAATTGCTTCTCGTACCGTAAAAATAAAGAAGGCCGAATTAGAAACTTTGACCGAGACATCGCTTTTTATTGGTGAAGTTTCTTTAGAAGGAAAGATTAAAGGTGTTACAGGCGGTTTAGCTATGGCTATGGGGGCTCGTGCTAAGGGTATAACTACTCTATATACAGCGCCTAGTATTGGTAGTGAAGTGAAAAGCGGGTTTGGTGGCGATGTTATTGTTGCCAATACTCTGACTGAATTAGTAAATATGGTAACAGGGAAAACGTCCCTTTGTTTAGCCAATAAACATATGGACAGGGGGCAGGAAAAAGAATGTTTATTAGATTTTAAAGATGTGCAGGGGCAAGTAATAGCTAAAAAGGCATTAGAAATTGCGGCAGCTGGTGGACACCATGTACTATTATCAGGTTCGCCAGGTGCTGGTAAAACAATGTTAGCGCGTGCCATGCCTTCGATTTTGCCGCCCTTATCAGAAGAAGAGCAGTTAGAGGTAAGTCAGATTTATAGTGTGGCAGGTTTATTACCTGTTGAAGGGCTCATACAAGCACGGCCTTTTCGCAGTCCTCACCATACGATTACGCTAGCTGGCATGGCAGGCGGTGGATCAATCCCAAAACCAGGAGAGATAACACTTAGTCATAGTGGGGTCCTGTTTTTAGATGAAGCACCAGAATTTTCACGCACAGTTCTTGAAGTATTACGTCAGCCTTTAGAGGAAGGAGTTATTCACATTGCTAGAGCGAGAGGGAATTATACATTTCCCTGTCGATTTATTTTGTTAATGGCTATGAATCCCTGCCCTTGTGGGTGGTATCACAGCGGAGATGGTCATGTTTGTACTTGTACGCCTTGGCAACGTGAAAATTATATACGTCGTTTGTCTGGTCCCTTATTAGACCGAATCGACATGGTTATTGAAGTATCACGACCGAGATACGAAGAGTTTTGTGGTCATGTAGACAATGAATCGTCGGCTGTTATTAGAGACCGAGTCATACAGGCCAGACAATTTCATGAGTGGTGTTTGAAAGAAAAGAATCTTTCAGGGGCTTTATTAAATAGTGAGTTGTCACATAGTCAATTACTCAATGTATGTGAATTAACTAGTGTAGCAGAAACAATGTTAGCTCAAGTGTTTCAACGATTACAAGTGAGTATCCGTAGTTATGATAAAATTTTGCGGGTGGCGAGAACTATTGCGGACTTACATGAATCGGTTAAAGTTGAAGCTGATTATATAGCAGAGGCTTTGAGTTACCGTATGAGCTAATTTAACTAGGTGCTTACATGAACTAATTCTGTTTACATGATTGCATAAGCTAATTCTGCTGCGGTGATTGTTATTTCAGTAGATATAAAGTTGTTAGCATAAGAAATAGATTATTATAGGGAATAAATTCGTATATATAGCTGTTTGAGGGAGTAAAAAATGGAAGATGAACGATTGATGTTGGCTGCCCTCGGTTCATTGCCGAATGTAGGGAGTGTTACTTTAAAAGAAGTGTTAGCCTATTATAAAGATGCTCAGACTGTATGGGAGGTCATTCACCGAGATAAGGCAATTGATCCTAGGATTGCAGTGGCAACGCGTTATAAGAATGCCTTAATAAAAGGTGTATTGGCAATTGATTTAGAGAAGTTAGCCCACCAAATGGAGCGCTATCATATGTCAGTGTTAGGAATTACAGATGAAATATATCCAGACCAATTAAAAGAAATTTTTAACCCACCGCAAGTGCTGTTTTACCGTGGTGATATTACGGTACTACAAAACCCTAGACAAGTGGCTATGGTAGGAGCTCGTAACTGTACACCTTATGGTCGTAATGTGGCAACCGTCTTTGCTTCGCAATTGGTTCGCTATGGCATTACTATTGTTAGTGGCGGGGCTCGAGGTATCGATTCGTATGCCCATGAAGGGGCTTTAAAGGGAAAAGGAAGTACTATTGCCGTCATGGGCTGTGGTCTTGATCATTGTTATCCTCGTTGTAATGCTAAACTCTTTCATCAAATTGAAGAAAAGGGTGGTCTTTTATTATCTGAGTTTGGCCCTGGGGTAGCACCGCAGTCAGGACATTTTCCTATGCGTAATCGCATTATTAGTGGTATTGCTAAGGCCGTCGTAGTAGTGGAAGCTAAAGCTAGTAGCGGTTCATTGATCACGGCAGATATAGCCAACAATGAAGGTCGTGATGTATATACTGTGCCAGGTAATGTGTTGACAGATGACTTTGTGGGGAATCATTGGTTATTATCACAAGGGGCGACTTTACTAACAAAGGCGGAACAATTGCCTGATTTATACAATTGGAATACGAAAGATTTAGATATATCGCAAAAAATGGGTAGCCATAACGGCATGTGTGTGTTAAGCTTTACTTTGGAGGAGCGAAAGATTTTAGAATCATTATCAAATGCTCATGAAACATCATTAGAGACATTAGCTATGAAGACAAATCTTTCTGAAGGAGTACTTCATTTAAGTTTGTTAAACTTAGAACTTAAACAGTGTATTGAGCGTACTGCTTCAAAGGGATATATAATCTTGGAATACGGGAGGAATCAGTTTGTCCATTAAACGTTCCATTGTAATAGGAGAAAAAGAAGGGGCTAAAGCTCCCACTAAAAAAGAAGAACGTCGCTTGGAAGGTAAAGTAGCTGTTTCAGCTAAGGGCAAAGCTAAGCCTGTTATGCAGGCTGTAGGCGATCTTGCTAAAACTATGCCACCACGGACGTATAATCCTGATGGTAAGACATTAGTTATCGTAGAATCACCAGCAAAATCAAAGACAATTGAAAAGTTTTTAGGTCCTGACTATATAGTTAAAGCAAGTATGGGGCATTTACGAGATTTACCTAAAAGTCAATTAGGTATCGATATTGAAAATGGTTTCGTGCCACGATATTCTAATTTGGCTACTCGTAAGAAATTAATAGAAGAATTACAAGCTGAAGCCGACGAGTCAAAAGCTATTTTATTAGCTACTGACCCTGATAGAGAGGGGGAAGCTATTTCTTGGCATTTAGCGTATATTTTAAACGTAGATGAAGCGTCAAAATGTCGTATTACTTTTAATGAAATTACAAAGCATGCTGTTGCTGAAGCAATTTCAACGCCGCGTACGATTGATAAGAAAATGGTTGATGCACAGCAAGCACGACGTATGCTTGACCGTATTGTTGGCTATAAATTAAGTCCTTTATTGTGGAAGAAAATCTGTAAAGGTCTTAGTGCTGGTCGTGTGCAATCAGTGGCAGTACGGTTAATTTGTGAGCGGGAACGAGAAATTCAAGCCTTTATTCCTGAGGAGTATTGGTCTATTGAGGGGCAATATGAGACAGCCAATAAAGAACGTTTTATGGCTGAATTGACTCATAAAGGACAGGAAAAGATTACTATTCCGGATGAAACCACTGCATTAGCTATTCAGGCTGAGTTAGCCAAACAAACGGCGGAGGTTCTCAGTGTTGATCGCCGCAAACGGTCACGGAAAGCACCAGCTCCTTTTACAACATCTACATTACAGCAAGAAGGGGTACGCAAGCTTAATTTTGGGGCTAAGCGTACAATGATGATTGCGCAACATTTATACGAAGGTCTTGAAATTGGTGGGTATGGCCATGTAGGTTTAATTACTTATATGCGTACTGATTCGACTCGAATCGCGCAAGAAATGCAAAGTGCTGCGAAAGAGTATATTATTAGTAATTTTGGTAAAGAGTATTACCCAGCAAAACCTAATGTTTTTGGCACGAAAGAAAGTAGCCAAGATGCGCATGAAGCAATTCGACCTACGACTTTAGAATTACCGCCAAAAATGGTAGAGCCATTTTTGAGTAAAGATGAATTAAAATTATATACTTTAATTTGGAATCGTTTTATGGCGAGCCAAATGGCGCCACAGCAATCGGAGATTGTAACGGCTCAATTAGCATGCGGAGACTATACTTTGCGAGCTTCTGGCAGTAAAGTTACTTTCAAAGGCTTTACTGAAGTTTATGAAGATACTAAAAAGGATGGGGAGGAGCCAAAATTAATCCCTAGTATGGAAGCGGGGCAAGTTGTGACAAATACTGCTGTTGATCCGCAGCAACATTTTACACAACCACCAGCTCGTTATTCAGAAGCAAGCTTAATTAAAACGCTAGAAGAACGTGGTATTGGACGTCCAAGTACATATGCGCCTATTATCGATACGATTATGACGCGTAATTATGTAGAGAAACAAGATAAACAGTTTATTCCAACTGAACTTGGTTTTGTAGTAGTGGATTTCTTAATTGAACATTTTGAAAAGTTCATTAATGTAGATTTTACTGTCCATTTAGAAAAAGATCTTGATGAAATTGCCAGTGGTGATGAAACCTATCAAGATGTTTTAAATGAGTTTTATTCTGTATTTGCTAAAGAGCTAGATGAAGCGAATGAAGTAGAACGGGTAAAAATTGCTGATGAACAAAGTGATGAAGTGTGCGATCTTTGTGGCAGTCCAATGGTGTATAAATTTGGCCGTTTTGGACGCTTCTTAGCATGCTCTAATTTCCCAGATTGTAAAAATACTAAACCGATTACTGTAAGTACTGGCGTGACCTGTCCAAAATGTAAAGAAGGGACCATTGTAGAACGTAAGTCTAAGCGTGGTCGTATTTTCTATGGTTGTGATCGTTATCCGGCTTGTGATTTTACGCTCTGGAATAAGCCAATTAATGAAACTTGTGAAACCTGTGGTAGCATTATGACAGAAAAAACATATAAAAATGGAACAACTAAGAAATTCTGTTCTAATGAAACCTGTCCAACACAGCCTAAAAAGCGAACTCGCAAGAAAAAAGCTGAAGAAGCTACTGTAGTTGATGAGTCAGTAACAACTCAAGCTACAACTCAAGCTGCAACAACTCAAGAAGCTACAACAAGTAAAGAAAGTAAATCATTAAAAACAACTAAAACTAAAACATCTAAATCAAAAACATCTAAAACAAGAAAGACTTCTGATACAGAAGCATAATATAAAGGAGGCTATTGTGACTACATCGAAAGTTACGATTATTGGTGCAGGTTTGGCAGGTTCTGAAGCAGCGTGGCAATTAGCAAAACGCAATATTCCTGTTACCTTATATGAAATGCGGCCACAACGAACTTCGCCAGCTCATCATACGGAACAGTTTGCTGAATTGGTATGCAGTAATTCATTACGGGCTGGTAATATTGAAAATGCAGTGGGGCTTTTAAAAGAAGAAATGCGTCAACTTGATTCTATTATTATGGCTTGTGCTGATGCTACAGCAGTTCCAGCTGGTGGCGCACTGGCGGTTGATAGACATTTATTTAGTCAAATGGTAACTGAGCGTTTAACAAATCATCCTATGATTACGGTTGTACGTGAAGAAGTGACTGAATTACCTACTGATGGAATCGTAATCGTAGCGGCTGGGCCTTTAATGTCCGAAGCATTGGCTGAGCAAGTAAAAGCAAAGACTGGTACTGGCGATTTCTATTTCTATGATGCGGCCGCTCCGATTGTGACTGCAGAGTCATTAAATTATGATAAAGTATTTGCTGCTTCGCGATATGATAAAGGGGATGCAGATTATTTAAATTGCCCTATGACCGAAGAAGAATATAAAGCCTTTTGGGAGGCTTTAACAACGGCGGAAGTGACAGAGTTAAAAGAATTTGAAAAAGAACAATATTTTGAAGGTTGTATGCCTGTAGAAATTATGGCTTCCCGTGGTATTGATACATTGCGCTATGGTCCGTTGAAGCCCGTTGGCTTAGTAGATAAACGGACTGGTGAAGAATCTTATGCAGTAGTACAACTTCGCAAAGAAAATAAAGAAGCTACTATGTTTAATTTAGTAGGCTTTCAAACCCATTTAAAATGGGGCGAACAAAAACGAGTATTTTCTATGATTCCAGGCTTAGAAAATGCTGAATTTGTTCGTTATGGTGTTATGCATCGTAATACATACATTAATTCACCTACATTATTGAATGAATTTTTCCAATTAAAAGCAGATCCACGTTTGTTCTTTGCTGGTCAGATGACAGGGGTAGAAGGCTATTTAGAGTCTGCCGCTTCAGGTTTAATGGTAGGTATTCAGGTAAGCCGTGTATTAGCTGACAAAGAAGGAATTAGTTTCCCTAGAACAACAGCACTAGGTGGATTAAGTCACTATATTAGCGAATATGAAGGTTCTGACTTCCAACCAATGAATATTAATTTTGGTATAATGGAGCCATGGCCTACTAAGGTCCGCAAGAAAAAAGAAAAAAATGGTCTTATTGCTCAACGGGCGTTAGAGACCTTAGCAACCCTTAAGGAGGACATTTAGAATGAGTGTAGAATTTCATGCCACTACCATATGCGCTGTAAAACGTAATGATGCAATTGCTATTGCTGGTGATGGACAAGTTACAATGGGGCAAAGTGTAGTTATGAAAAATACGGCCCAAAAAGTTCGCCGCTTATATAATGGTAAAGTGATTTCTGGCTTTGCTGGTTCTGTAGCTGATGCGTTTACTTTATTTGATAAATTTGAAGCTAAATTAAATCAGTATAATGGTCAGTTAGTGCGCAGTGCTGTTGAATTAGCTAAAGAATGGCGTAGTGATAAAATGTTGCGCAATTTAGAAGCCCTATTGTTAGTATCGGATGGCAAGACAATTTTATTGGTATCGGGTAATGGTGAAGTTATTGAGCCTGATGATGGAATTTGTGCTATTGGGTCTGGTGGTAATTATGCATTAGCGGCAGCGCGGGCATTAGCTAGTAATACGGATTTAAATGCTCGTGAAATTGCTGAAAAGGCATTGCATATTGCTGCTGATATTTGTGTATACACTAACCACAATGTTATCGTTGAAGAACTTAAATAAGATATAGGAGAGGATTGAATGGATAGTAACAATTTTACACCTCGCCAGATTGTGGCCGAGTTAGATAAATATGTTATTGGCCAAAAAGAAGCCAAAAAAATGGTAGCCATTGCCTTGCGTAATCGTTGGCGTGCTAAACAGTTACCAGAAGATGTACGTGAAGAATATACGCCAAAAAATATTCTCTTAATTGGCCCTACTGGGGTTGGTAAAACAGAATTGGCTCGTCGTATGGCTAAGTTGGTAAAAGCACCTTTTGTTAAGGTGGAAGCTACTAAATTCACAGAAGTTGGCTATGTAGGTCGTGATGTGGATCAAATGATTCGTGATTTAGTAGAAAATGCTGTTCGTATGGTCAAAGAAGAAATGATGGAAGGCCAGCAAGAAAAAGCAGAAGAATTAGCTAATAAGCGTTTATTACAAATTCTTTGGCCTAAAAAGGAAAATGAATCTTCTAAAAAGATGACAAATCCTTTAGAAGTGCTATTTGCTAATCCTGATGAAACAAAAGAAGAAGAAAAGAAAGAGCCAGAAACGCCAGAAATGTCTGAGAAGCGGACTCAGTTCTACGAACAATTAAAAAACGGTCTTATGGATAGCCGTGAGATTGAAATTGAAGTAGAAGAGCAAGCGAAAGCTTTTGCTATGCCCTTAAACGGAGCTCCTGATAGTATGGGGACAGATATTTCAGAAATGTTTGGTAATTTATTGCCTAAGAAAAAGAAAAAACGTCATACTACGGTAGGGCAAGCCCGTAAAATCTTCATCCAAGAAGAAGCACAAAAATTATTAGATATGGATGCTGTAAATGACCGTGCGGTTCAATTAACGGAACAAGAAGGTATAGTCTTCATTGACGAATTTGATAAAATAGCAGCTCGTAATGGTCAATCAGGCCCTGATGTATCGCGTGAAGGGGTACAACGAGATATTTTGCCTATCGTAGAAGGGGCTACCGTCAATACTAAATATGGACCTATTAAAACGGAGCATATTTTGTTTATTGCAGCAGGTGCTTTCCATGTGTCTAAACCATCTGATTTAATTCCTGAACTACAGGGGCGTTTCCCAATTCGGGTAGAATTAAACAGTCTTACACAAGAAGATTTTAAAGAAATCTTAACAACACCACAACAAGCCTTGTTAAAACAATATCATATGTTGTTGAAAGCGGATAAAGTAACAATCCACTTTAAAGAAGAAGCCATTGATAAAATTGCTGAATTGGCATATCGCGTCAATAATGAAACAGAAGATATTGGGGCTCGTCGTTTGCATACGATTTTAGAAAAATTACTACAAGATATTTCCTTTAATGCACCACCAGCTGAAGAAGTGGATGTTACTATTACGGCTGAAATGGTGGAAGAGCGTTTGGGTACAATTGTACAGGATGTAGATTTATCTAATTACATTTTATAATTGGGCAGGAATAAGAGTTTTATTCATAGTACAGTAGTAACTAGTCATTAATTGTCGGTTATTACCAGTTTTAAAAATCAAAATAAAAAGCAATCAGTATACCTAAAGTCTTTTGAAGGCTAAAGGATAATATTGATTGCTTTTTTTATTATTAATGTTGATTCAAAATAGGCTTGACTTTGAGTTAACTTCAAGCGGTAGGCTAATAGTAGTTTCTACAAAGGTTCAGTATGTATTGCGTTAACGTTGGAGGATCTATTGTTGTTTTGTTATGAAGAAAAAGAAGAAATAGGGGGAGTTACAAATGAATTTAGCTCGTTATGGACAAACTTTAGTGGTAGCTATTTTACTTACTGTTGGGTTAGCCTTACCATTAATGCTATTTTTAAGTCAAGGTTTGGTGGAAACGCCTTATAATTTAATCAGTTATAATATAGCGATTTTAGCTTATGTAGCCTGGTTAATAGCGCTTGTATTAATGAGTGGTCTTAGCTATATAAATCGAATGACTTCGAAAATTTGGCCAGGTTTTAATTTGCATTTACATCGACTATTGGGGCCATTGAGTGTATTGCTTGGTTTGATACACTATTATATGAGCTTCTCTATGCATGAGGAGGTTGTATATACAGGCATAAGTGGCGGTATCATTGTAGTAGGTGCGATGGTAAGTATGATGACGTTACGTCCTTCTAAGTTACGTCGATGGTTACATAGGACCATTGTGCTTGGTATTTTCCTTATTTGGCTACATGTTCATTTAATTGTGCGTGTGGCTAATGTGACATCTTTTATTCTGGCCTTCGATGCTTATACACTCATTGCTTTAACCGTTTATATATGGAAGTACTATAAGAAATAAATATAAAATAATATATAAGAGTCCATAGTAACTTAAGATTAGTAATCAGATGAATACTTTTATTTTAGGTAGTACCTTACAAAATTGTGCGTTCTTGTAAAAAAAGATATACTTACTGAAAGGATAGTATTGATGAGTGATAAATACAAGGAATTTGTCGTATACATATATTTTGAGTCTATATTCTCACATTTTAAAAAGTAGTATGAATTAGCCCCTACTATTAGCTAAATAAATCTAATAGTAGGGGCATTTTATAAAGAAATCTTTATGTGCTTGTAAGGTAATTACTATAATATGCAATTTGGGAAGCTGTAGTTATTTTCGTTTAGTATGTTTCTTAGCTGTTGTAGTATCATTTTTATGATTATTAGTCGCTGAAGCATTATTTTTATGATTATTGGTAGTTTGTTTGCCTTTATTACTAGAAGTAGCTGCTTGGTCAGCAGCTTCATGGGCTAATAATACATGCTCATCATATTTACCTTTAATTTGTAAAATAATAAAGACGATAATGCCTACAATTATTACAGCTAAGCTTGTCATTTGTGCTGATTTTAGGCCCATAGTGAGATTAACATAGTCACCGCGCAAGAATTCTAGGAAGAAGCGAGCAGCTGAGTAAAGTACAGCATATAATACAAAAGTTTGGCCTTTTTTATGTTTAGTTGTATTGAATAGTAAAAGTATAACAAAAATTAAGATATCAATTTGGCCTTCCCAGATTTCGGCAGGCCAGAGGGGCTGAGCGCCATACGTTTTAAAGGCTAGGGTTGTTTCAGGATAGAGAATCCCAAAATTTCCGCCTGTAGGGTGACCAAAGGCATCGCCATTCATAAGATTGGCCATGCGCCCTACGGATTGACCTAGAATGAGGGCTGGTACAAAGATATCAGCAAATGCCCAAGGATCGATACCTTGTCGTTTTACATACCAAATGCCGACTAAGGTGCCTAAAATAACACCACCTTGAATAGCCATGCCACCTTGCCAAACGAAGGGAATTTCTAGTAGATGATGTTGATAATAGTGCCAGTCAAAGAAAAAGACATCCCATAAACGGGCCCCTATAATGCCAGCAATGCCTGTATAAATGGCAAAATCCACCATGTGGACATGCCAGCCACGGCCATCCTTTTTCAACAAGAAATAACCAACGGCAGCGGCACAAAAAATGCCTAGCGATAAAAGTAGTCCGTAAGCTCGGACTGGAAAGTCACCGATATAGAATAAATACTGATGCATAGGAACCTCCTGTAATTAATATCTCTTTCATTATAACGGAGGTCTATTCTTATGACAATAAAAAGGGCATATGTTATAATAAAAATTATTGTATGAGTGGGGCTATGGCATTAGCGAGGCAAATTGGGAGGAGACGATGAATGTGAAAACTATATCTTTTTTAGGGCCTAGAGGGACCTTTACTGAAGAAGCGCTACATCGTCTTTGTCAATGGCAAGGTTGGACTGTGCAAACTGAGGCAGCTCATACTATCGAGGAAGCCATTGAAGAAGCTATGGGGAACAAGGTTGATTATGCCTTTGTTCCAGTAGAGAATTCATTAGGTGGTACGGTCTTGACGACGATGGATTACTTGGCAGACCATGAACATGTAGAAATTGTAGCAGAAATTAGTATGCCGATTCGTCATTATGTATGGGGGCTTCCTAAGGCGAATTTACAAAATTTAAAGGCTGTTTATTCGCATCCACAAGCATTACGACAGTGTAAGCACTTTTTAAAAGAAATACTGCCAGTGGCTCAGCATGTGACTACCTCTACGGCAGAGGGCGCACATATAGTGGCGTCTACAGGAGATATTTCATTAGGAGCTATTGGCGGTGAAGCTATGGGCGCGCAATATAAGCTCCTTAAATTGACCGATGAAGTACAAGATAATGCGTTTAATTTAACGCGTTTTATTTTAGTGAAGTCAAGTTATGAAATAGGCTTTGACAGTACTAAAGTTTCAGGTAAAGTATCGTTACAATGTGAACTAGATGGTCTTCGCCCAGGTTCTCTGTGGGAATGCCTTGGTATTTTTGCTAAACGACAAATTAATTTAGTTAAAATAGAATCTCGTCCTACAAAAGGGCGTTTAGGAGATTATAAATTTTTCTTAGATTTACAAATTGCCCACAATGGGTCTCAAATTGAGGAAGCGCTAGAAGAACTAAGGTCTTTAGCAACTTCTTTACAATTATTGGGGACCTATGATACATATCATGTGGAGTAAACTACCATTATTTTAAAGTTGTTTTTAACTATAAAGTAAGTTAGATAATGGTAGATAGAATGAAAGGATGTACTATGAAATATAAGATGTTACGTGCTTTAGTCATTGCTTCATTAGCTATTGGAGTTACTACGGTAGACGCCGCTGATGTGGTTGTAACTAAAGAAGGTTCTAATGTGGTCGCCACTAAAGAGGGCACTGATGTAGTTACTATTAAAGAAGATACTAATGTGGTTGTAACTAAAAAAAGCACTGATGTAGTTTCTACAAAAGAAGGTCGTAATGCAGTTGTTACAAAGGAAGCCACCCCTGCGGTTACATTAAAAGATAAAACAAAGGTAGTTGTGACGAAAGATAGCACGACTGCTAATAGTGGTACTTTCAGTGCAGTAAATACGAAACCTATTTTATTGCGCACATTATATGGGCAAGTATCACCAACAGAGGAAGTGGCTATACAGGATGGTAAGCATCTTTATGTGCCATTAGCGATTTATAAGCAAGTAAATCTAAATCCAATAAATTCTGAAAAAGGGCAACCATATGTACAATTACCTGTACCACGGCGAGCTGGAGATATGTTATATGCTGGTGATACACGGCAAGGACAGCGCAAGATTCAGTTAGCAACCACTACGCTAGACGGGCAGTTATATGTTGATATGAATAGTATTTCACCGGCGATTGGTGTGATGGCGACTAAGACGAAACAGGGGATTGAACTATCGGCGCCGTTAGGTTCTATACCTTTAGGAGAGCGGAAAGAAATTCAAGGTCCTGTGGCTTGGGTCTTTGATCCTTTTGTTACTACTGCATATGAAGGGCCATTGGCTAAAAAGAGTACGTCCATAATATCTCCAACTTGGTTTGACATTAGTGAAAAAGGATTAACAGTAAAGCCTAATATTCAATTAGCGTATGTAAACCAATACAAGGATCAAAAATATCGTGTATGGCCTTTAGTGACAAATACGTTCAATCCTGATTTTACAAGCCGAATACTGAATAATGAAAAATCTTGGTCGCTCATTGGTGATGATTTAGTTCTCTATGCATTAACCTATGGCTATGATGGTTATAATTTAGATTTTGAAAATATTCATTATAAAGATAAAACTAAATTGACAAGTTTTGTGGCTTATTTAGTGAAACGTTTACATGAGGCTAATCTTTTCGTTTCCATGGATGTAACAGGGTATTCAGATAGTGAGAATTGGTCGCTTGTATATGATCGTAAGCATTTAGGTGAATTACTAGATTATGTTGTTCTTATGGCTTATGATGAGACTCCGGCAGGGAGTAAAATAGCAGGTCCAGTTGCGTCGTATCCTTGGGTTAAAGAAAATGCAACGGCTATAACTCGTGAAATATCTCCTGAAAAATTGGTACTGGGGATTCCATATTATATGCGTATTTGGGAGAAAACAATCTCTGTAGATGCTAATGGTAAGGTTCATTATGGGCCAGCAAAGAGTCGTACGCTGCCGATGGCTGAAGCAGAAGCTCTTAAAACAAAATATAATGATCGTGTTACTTGGGACGATGAGTTAAAGGCAAATTATCTTCGTTTCGGTAATGATAATTTAGGTGAGATGTTAATTGCGTATGCCGAAACTGGTCGTGAGCCACGGATAGCTGGCGGTTTACGTAATAAAAAAGCGATAATTTCTGAAGTTTGGTTTGAAGATGAAATGTCTATGCAGTATAAATTAAATTTAATCCCTGAACTTAAACTAGCAGGCTTTGCCGCGTGGCGTAAAGGGTTTGAAACACCAGAGTTCCGTCAGTATATGGCAAAAGAGTTTACGGCAACGAAAGTGAAAAAAAATAGATAAACCTAAGGGAAAGAAATAGGATAAGGCAGAGTGACTATATTCTCATATTGACGGTAGTTGACAATTAGTAATATAATTAAATTTAAGACTTGTAGTTTAACGATACGGAGCAGGTTTTAGAGGAATTTGAGTGTAGGAGGCTGTGGCATGAACGAAAAATATGTAGCCCAGGATATTGAAAAAAAATGGCAAGCCTATTGGCTTGAACATAAGTCTTTTAAGACAGAGTATGATGAAAATAAGGAAAAATATTATGTATTAGAAATGTTCCCATACCCATCAGGGAACTTACATATGGGGCATGTGCGTAACTACTCCATTGGTGATGTGGTGGCCCGTTTCAAAAAAATGAAGGGCTTTAATGTACTTCATCCAATGGGATGGGATGCTTTTGGTATGCCTGCTGAAAATGCAGCTATTAAACATGGCATTGCTCCAAGTAAATGGACGCTTGAAAATATTGAGAATATGAAGCGTCAGCAACAAGAACTAGGTCTTTCTTATGATTGGGACCGTGAAGTTGCTACTTGTAAAGAAGATTACTACCGTTGGACACAATGGTTATTCCAACAGTTCTATAAAAAGGGCTTAGCATACAAAAAAGAAGCTAAAGTTAACTGGTGTGATCATTGTCATACAGTATTGGCTAACGAACAGGTTATCGATGGTCTTTGCTGGCGTTGTGACAATAAGGTTGAGAAGAAAGACCTTAAACAGTGGTTCTTGAAGATTACTGAATATGCTGATCGTTTATTAGCTGATTTAGATACCCTTGATCATTGGCCAGAACGAGTTAAAACAATGCAGAAAAACTGGATTGGCCGCAGTGAAGGGGCTCAATTTGCCTTTGAAATTCCTGAAATCAATAAAAATATTGAAGTGTATACTACCCGTGTAGATACTATTTATGGTGTATCCTATATTGTGCTAGCACCAGAACATCCATATGTGGAAGAATTAATTGCTAATAAAACCAATAAGGCCGAATTAGATGCGTTCATTCATAAAGTGCGTAATTTAAATGAAATTGATCGTACTTCTACTGATGTGGAAAAAGAAGGTCTTTTCACAGGAGCGTATGCAAAACATCCAATGACAGGCAAAGATATTCCAATTTGGATTGCAAACTATGTATTAGTTGATTATGGTACTGGTGCTGTTATGGGTTCGCCAGCTCACGATGAACGAGATAATAAGTTCGCTCGTAAATATAATTTGCCAATTCTTCCTGTTGTTCAAAACAAAGAGCACACTTGGACTTTTGATGAATGGACGAGTGATGTTCATGAAGATGGTGTGCTCATTAATTCTGGTGAATATGATGGCATGACATCTGCTGATGCTCGAGAAGCCATTATTAAGCATTTTGAAGAACGTGGTATTGGACGCAAAATGGTGAACTATCGCTTGCGTGATTGGTTGATTTCACGTCAGCGTTATTGGGGTGTGCCAATTCCAGTAGTATACTGCGATAAGTGCGGCGAACAATTGGTACCTGAAGAAGAATTGCCAGTGCGTTTGCCAGAAGATGTAGTATTTGACGGTGGTGCTATATCTCCATTGGCTACATCTGAAAACTTTGTAAAAGCTACTTGTCCTTGCTGTGGTGGCGAAGCACATCGTGAAATTGATACAATGGATACGTTTATTGATTCCTCTTGGTATTTCTTGCGTTATGCAGATGCTCGTAATGATAAAGAAGCGTTTAGTAAAAAATTGGCTGATTACTGGATGAATGTTGACCAGTATATTGGCGGTATTGAACATGCTATTTTGCATTTGTTATATTCTCGCTTCTTTGTAAAAGTAGTTCATGATTTAGGTCTTGTTAGCTATGATGAACCATTTAGAGGTTTGTTGACTCAAGGCATGGTTCTTAAAGAAGGTAGCAAGATGTCTAAATCAAAGGGCAATGTTGTTTCGCCAGAAGAAATTGTAGCTAAATATGGCGCTGATACAGCTCGTTTATTCATTTTATTTGCGGCTCCAGTAGAACGTGATCTTGATTGGAGCGATGAAGGGGTAGAAGGCTCCTATCGTTTCTTAAATCGTGTATGGCGTATTGTTGATGCTTATCAGCAAATGGTTAAAACAGGACACAGTGAAAAATTATCGAAAGAAGAATTTGCTTTACGTCGTGAATTACACCGTGTAATTAAAAAAGTTACTGAAGATTTAGACGGTAAATTCAACTTTAACACGGCTATTTCAAGTATTATGGAATTAGTTAATGCAATGTACCAGTTCAAAGACTCTCATGAAACAGTACAAGCTGAGTTAGCTAATGAATTAGTACAAAAATTATTATTACTTTTAGCTCCATTTACGCCACATATTACAGAAGAGTTGTGGCATGAAGTTGGTTTTGAAGGTAGTATTCACCAACAAGATTGGCCTGTTTATGAAGAGGCTGCTCTGGTAATTGATGAAATTGAAATTGCTATTCAAGTTAATGGTAAAGTTCGTGATAAGATTACAATTCCTGTAGACATGCCTAAAGCAGAACTAGAAGCATTAGCTTTAGATTTGGATCGAGTAAAAGAATTTACTACTGATAAAACAGTGGCTAAAGTAATTATTATTCCAAATAAAATTGTAAATATTGTTGTAAAATAAAACGAAAAGCTCACAAAGTTAATATATTGACTTTGTGAGCTTTTTTATACAATAATAAATAAGTAGTTAGATAAGAATAGAATTAATGAGTTAAATTTAAAAGTTAGAAGTTAGAAGTAGTGAGTTAAATTCTAAAAGTTAGAAGTTGTGAATTAATATAGGAGGTGTCACATGCCAAAACGCAGTGATTATATAACATGGGATGAATATTTTATGGGCGTGGCTATTTTGGCGGCGCAGCGCTCTAAAGATCCAAATACACAAGTAGGGGCTTGCATAGTTAGCGAGGATAATAAAATTTTGTCCATTGGGTATAATGGTATGCCTTGCGGTTGTAGTGATGATGAATTTGCTTGGGGCCGTGATGCTGACAAAGATAATAAGTATTTTTATATCGTTCATAGTGAATTGAATGCCATATTAAATTACCGTGGTGGTTCTTTGGAAGGCAGTAAAATCTATGTTACCTTATTCCCTTGTAATGAATGTGCTAAGGCTATTATACAAAGCGGTATTCGCGAAGTGATTTATTGGCAAGATAAATATAAAGATACACCAGAAGTAATCGCCTCAAAACGTATGTTACGAACCGCAGGTGTACAGATTAGTGAATATATACCTACAGGGCGCACCTTGAATATTAACCTATAATTTGTGGCTGTAGTTGTACTCTAAATAAGATGATAAAGGAAGCCGAACAGCAAATCCTCACTCCGAGTTCTCACGAACAAAGTCGTACGGATTTCGCTGTTCGGCTTCTTTCTACTTACTTTAGAGAAAACAACTGTAGCAAAGCAAGTATAGCGTTAAAGACAGCGGTGTGTGGAGGTAAAAAAGAAACAGGACAACAAAAGCTAAGCGACTGTTCGAAAGAACTCGGAACGAAGCTTTGCTTACTGCATTTATTTAACTATTATATGAGAAGCTGACCTTTTTTCATAATTGTTACGGCTTCACCAGTAGCCGTAATTCCTTCTATATCCATATCCTCATGTCCAATCATAAAGTCTACATGAGTCAAGGAGTAGTTAAGGCCTTCTTTTTTTAATTCTTCTTTGCTAAGACCATCACTATTGGCTAAGCAAGTAGGATAAGCCGCGCCAATGGCTAAGTGGCAGGAGGCGTTTTCATCAAAGAGCGTTTCATAATAGATGCGATTAGATTGGCTAATTGGTGAATAGTGATCAACTAAGGCGATTTCACCTAAATAAGCAGAACCTTCATCGGTTTCAATGAGATGTTTAAGATGTTCTCGACCAACTTTGGCATCATAATCGACGATTTTACCATTTTCAAAAGTAAAGTGGAATTCATTGATTTCATTGCCTTGATAGATGAGTGGTTTAGTACTATAGACAATACCATTTACACCATCGTATTGAGGGGCTGTAAAGACTTCTTCAGTAGGGATGTTAGCATCAAATATGATACCGCTTTTGGAGGCTTCCGCACCACCTTGCCACAGATGATTTTTAGGTAAGGTGATCGTCAAGTCTGTTCCGTTGGAGCAAGTGTAGTGTAGTGATTGAAAATGATGCTGATTCATGGATTTGGTGCGTGTTTCTAAGCGGTTTAAATGAGGGGTTAATTCTTCTTCCTTACTTACATTTTCAATTCGGCATAAGGTGAAAATTTCACTCCAAAGAGCATCAATTTTTTCTTCATTAGTACCAGTGAAGCCAAGAAGTTCAGCCCAACGCAAGGTGGCTACAGAAGCTACACACCAAGTAAGCGTAGAATCCATAATCGCTTCATGATAAAAATGGAGCACCTTATTAAGATTGCGTGACTGACTGGCAATGCGCTCAGATGGTACGCCTGCAAGGGCTTTCGGATTGGCGCTGATTAAAGATAAAAAGGCAGCACCTGCCTCTACATAGGTTTTGTAGTATTCTGGAATCCAAGGAGCTGGGTTAGCTAATACTTCATCGGCTGCATGAAGTAGACGCTCTTTGCCAATAGTTGTAGAACGCCAATTGAGGACTACTTCTTTAGCTCCTAAGGCATATGCTTCTTGGGTCACGATGAGTGCAAAATCTTGATTTTCTACATCTACATTGATTACTAAGGTTTGATTTTTTTGTAAATTTACACCTGTTGTTAAGAGGGCTTGGGCATATTTTTGTAAACGAATTGTTTCCATGATAGTTTCCTTTCATATATATAAATGAGTATAAAGTAAATTTATAAACTGGCTTCTATATTACTCACATTCCTAGAGTGAATTCATACCAATGGTGTGAATTAGCAGGAGTTTCTTTAATAAAAAAGAAACTCTTAGTAGTCATCACCATAGGTAGGAGGAATGTAATATGGAATTAATAAAAGCACATAAAAAATTTTGCCTTTGTCTTGGGCTGGTTTGCTTAGTGTACCTTTTGGTACTACGGCCTATTATAACAGATTCAGAGACGCAAATGAATAGCACTGAAGCCACTGCTGTAGCAACACAAACACAAAATAGATCGCAACAGGTTGAAACATCAAGTGGTGATAATGAATATGTGTATATTACTGGTGCGGTGGAAACACCAGGTTTATATAAATTGCAGGAAGGCCAAACTGTAGGGGATATGATTCAAGCTTGTGGCGGTTTATTACCTTATGCATCTGTAGATACTATTAATTTAGCTGAAAAGGCAAGTAGTGGTAGTCATATTCATGTAGCATTTAACTTCATGGGTAATCCTGAAGAATTATTACGGAAGCAAAAAATTAATATCAATACAGCTAATGAACAAGAGTTAGTTAAACTATCGGGCGTTGGACCTGGAACGGCAAAGAAAATTATTGCCTATCGAGAACAAAGTGGTTTATTTAAGTCTATAGAAGACATAAAGAAGGTTAAAGGAATTGGTGAAGCTACCTTTAAAAAATTAGCACCTCATATAACGGTTTAAAACAGGTAAGGTAGTAACTGGATTTATTTAACTAATTTAGAGTTACGTATTATTTTAATAGCTTAGTATTTTAATGATTGGTTGTAAATTTTAAACTACATTGGACAGTATAGAGGAGGCAGTATGACGTGCAGGCTAAAGTTAACATACTATATAACTATTTAAAACAAGCCATTCAGGCCGGACTCTATTTTTTTACTATTACAGAATGGGGTGCTTTGTTGTGGTTAGCACCAGCCTGGGGGATTGTAATAGCTTATGGAATGTCTTATGAGTTTACTAATCCTATGATCGTTCTATTAAACAGTTCTTGGTATTTTATTTGGCTACTATTACAGCGATATAAAAAGAATGGCAAGAGTAAGTATATTTATGTTAATTTGTTCCAATTTAGTAATTCTTATCAGTTAGTTAGGACAGGCGCTACATCATGGCATAGTTTAGTAGTTGTCATTTTAATAATAATTAGTTTATTAGGCTTTGGCATGTATCGAACTCAACAAACAATAGATAATTATAGGGGGATTAACCCTTATTATGTGGGGGCTACAGGAATTTATACCTTGCGAGTAACAAACTTACCAGAAATAGCTACTGTAAATGGAAATTCTTATTGGCATTTAACCGGTGAATTAGTTGCCATGGATCCGCAAAAAGAAACAATTGGAAACTGTCAATTACCAGCTGAAGGGACTATTGTTGCTTATATTGTGCCGTCTAAAACAGTGCTGTTTAACAAAATTTTGCCAGGTCAATATATAGCGGTTAAAGGTAGTATTAGCAAAACAAAGTTTGCGCCCGAGGAAGGGCGTATTGATTTACGAGCTCGTTATATTACTGATCATAGAATGGGGACTTTGTATGAAGGTGATATGGTAGGCCTTGTCCCGATGAAAGAGTTACCTTGGGGTACGAAAATAAGTAATTCAATAATGGGCATGTTAGGGTTTCTTCGTTATGAATGTGGTGATGTATTGAAGGCTCATTTGCCAGGAGCGCTTGGAGAGATGAGTCAAAGTTTATTACTCGGTGGTGGCTATAATTCATTGGATGAAACGATTATGGATTCATTTGCAAAAACAGGGTTAATTCATATTTTATCCGTATCTGGCTCCCATGTAGCACTTTTATTTGGCTTTTTATTCGTAGTAGCTTCATGGCTCGGTATTAGTAAAAGACGAGCGACTTATGGCGCTATTATATTCGTAATTTTATATTGCTCAATAGTTGGGTATAATCCACCAGTGGTAAGGTCTGCTCTCATGGGAATTATTATGGGGCTTGGGATTATTGAAGGGCGATTATATCAAAGTCGACAAGCCTTACATATAAGTGCTGCAGTACTATTATGTATGGAGCCATTATTATTGATGGATGTTAGTTTTCAATTATCTTTTGGTGCTACTTATGGAATTTTGTTATTTGGTCGTAGTATCTACCAGCGGTTACCAAAGGGGTGGCCCTATGTAATGGGGCCACTAAGTTTATGTATAAGTGCGCAATTATTGATATATCCATTGCAATTATATTATTTTCACTTAATGGGCTTAGGCGCTTTTATAGCGGCTATTTTAGTAGGTCCTATTTTAGATTTAGCTATTTTAGGGGCAGCTATATTACTTTTAATGAATTTAATAGTGGATATATCATTAGGTTGGAATGTTCTAGCATGGCTTTTAAAAGGAGCCTTATTCTTAAATTTTTCTATTGCTAATATACCTGGCTTTGTTAATTATTGGGGCGCTTTAACTATTATGGCAGGTTCTCTTTATATATTAGGTTGTCGATTTTTATATTATTATTTTTCAGAATCAAGAATGCTCTATTGGTGGCGCGAAGCAATGATTGTCATGGGGCTTATGGCCTTATTGTTATTACCAATACATAGTATATTTCAAAGGTCTGTATATGTTCATATAATTCCACTATCGCAAGGCGCCGCTTTTTTGGTGGTAAAGGAAGAACCTTTTAAAGGGCGAGTCGGTTGGCTTCATGTAGCGACGGAAGGAAAAACCTTATCTCGTGTATCACAGGGCGCCATTGTTAATGCTGTACATTATTATGGGATTACTAAACCGCAGCAAATTTCTTTAGGGGGAGTAAAGCAAACTGAAGACACTAATTTAGAACCTTTAATGACTTCACTGCATTGGTCATTTCAGGATTTACATAAAAGTCAAATCAATGAAGACATTTATATTGGGCAATGGACTGGAGATTTTAATGGCATTTTTGAGGAGCAACCTAATGCCGTAATTGCAAGGGGCGCGCATGGAGGATTCCTATTCAGTAATGGACAAAACAGTAAAAAACATCTAAAATTAAAAGAGATGAAATCATATATTGTTGGAACTACAAATGCCGTTTTAGCCACGTCTCATAATCGAGATGAAGCGAATAGTTTCCCTGTCCTTGTGTATTGGTCGAATGGAAATAAACGGAGTGAAGTAGACGTAGATCCAGCCGATGAAAATCGATATATTACGGGCACAACTGTGATCCCGGATTTTTTATTGTAGGAGAAGCTATGGCGATACAGTTACTATATGGTGATGAGTCACAGCTCATAGAAGAAAAAAAGCAAGCCTTTTTAAAGGTCCATTCGGATTTAACAGTTCAAATGTTAAATGATGAAGTGGGCGCAAGGCGTATATGTGAAAAACTAAGTGAAGACTCTTTATTCGGGGAACCAACCTTATATTGTCTGGTCAATATACCTATTTTTGCTAAAGCGAATAAAAAAGTGAGTGATGAGTGGCAGCAAGTTTATGATATGTTGTTAACTTACGATGGGAATCATCCCGTTTTATTGTTATATCATGAGACAATAGATAAACGGTTAAAGGCGAATAAGGATTTCTTAAAAGCTGTTCCTAATGAGGCCTGTGAACGATTAAAAGGGCCTGAAATTGTTACATGGTTACAAACATATTGTAAATCTCATGGCTTTACTATGAGTGCTGATGGGATGGAATATATTCATCATTTATTAGAACTTTGGCAAGATGTACCAGTTAGCTTTTTACGGACTGAATTTGATCGTTATTTTTTATTATTACCACCAAAAGGTCAAATTACGCAGGACTTTTTAATTGCTAATGGTAGTGACTATGGAGCGAAAAATATTTTTTTATTTAAAGAAGCTCTCTTTAGAAAAGATGTAAACACTTTATTAGCTCTATTTCCTTATATGCTACAAAATAAAGAAGTAGAACGGGCTATGTCATATATTGAAGGTCAATTACGTTTACAGCTTATGGTAAGTGAGTGTAGAAGTAGTGGCTTAAGTGAGCGGGCGGTACAAGAATTGTTTAAAGAAGCTGGGTCAAACGTAAAAGCATATCCCATTACACTTGCTTATCGTCAAAGTCAACAAATTTCAATTCGTGCCTTGGCGAAATTATTACGTGGTTTATACGAAGTAATGCGTGATAGTCGTCGTGGTGAAGGGTCAGTGTCGTATTTTAAAGATTTATGTTTAGCCTATTGTGCTGAATAGGCTGTGGGGGTTTATATGAAACGTAAAATTGGTATTATAGCAGGTGCTGTATTAGGTCTTGTATCGATTAGTGCAGGCGCTTTTTTATATCCAACAGGCAATGTGATTCAAGGTATGCAACTAGCTGGACAAGATGTATCTAGAGTGGATAAAGAAGAATTAGTAGCTATTATAGAGTCGGAAGCTTCTAAAGCACCAACTCATATGACTGTAAAATGGAAAAATGGTAAAGAAACGAAAGTGGCCTTAGCTGATATTGGGGTAAAACCAAATGTAAATAAAACCATTGAAAGCATTATGTCTTATGGCTATGAACCTTCTATGGAAGAATATATTGTTAATCGTTGGCAAGCATTAGTGAAGCCTGTTTCTAAATCTATTGTGTATGATGTAAATGTTCCGGCCCTAGAAGCGTTGCTACAGACCTATAATAAAGAGATTGCTAAAAGTGGACATGATGCCTATTTGACAGTAGAAGATGGCAAAGTTGTACTGCATAAAGAAATTGCTGGACAGCGTTTAGACATTGCTAAAACGGTAGCCAATTTGCAAGAACAATTAGCTAAAGGCGAAGTAACAACCTTAGCTTTAGTAATTGATGAGCAAGCTAATCCTAAAATAACGGCGGAAGATTTAAAGGGCATTAATACTGTTTTAGGAACGTATAGCACTACTTTTAACTCTGGGGATACAAGTCGTACACATAATATTCAATTAGCTACTGATAAAATTAATAATGTAGTAATACAGCCACACCAAAAGTTTTCCTTTAATGTAATTGTTGGTGAGCGTACTGCTGAAGCGGGATATGATGATGCTCCAGTATTTATGGACGGTAAATTAGTGCCTGGCATTGGCGGGGGAATTTGTCAAGTTAGCTCTACTTTATTTAATTCTGCTTTATTATCAGGGATGACGATTGAAGAAAGGGTGCCTCATTATGCACCAGTTGGTTATATTTCGGCTGGACGTGATGCAACAGTAGCTTATGGATACATTGACTTTGTATTTAGTAATCCGTATGAACATCCGATTTATGTATTAGCCCATACGATAGGTGACACTTTGACAATTAGTATTTTGGGCTTTGCGGCTGATGAACCAACAAATGCTTCAGTTGTAGTAGGTGGTGAAACGGCTATTCCTCATGAGACTCAAGTAACTATTGATCCAGCCGTAACTAAAGAAGAAGTTAAACAGGCTGGACATGATGGCTTAAGTGTAAATACAACGGTTCAATTGACGTATAAGGATGGGCGGACTACAACAGATAGCTTTAATTCTACCTATGACCCTGAAACAACGATTATAGTTCGTCCTAATAAAGCGGTAGATGCTAAGAAAGAGGTAGAACCTAAGAAAGCAGACACTGATTCGGCTAAACAAGAGAGCACGGATACGAGTAGTGATACCAGAAAGTCTGAACCGGTGAAAAGCGAAACGGCAGAGTAATTACGTAGTAAGAAAGAAGGATAGTCATGAAAGTACGCTATCATATAGTTCCCAAAGCTAAGCAAGAAACAGCGATGCTTATTGAGAGCGATGATAAGTCTATAAAAGTTAAAAATGTGCTGTCCTCAGAGGAAGCATTTAAATTATTACATAGTAAGTTAGATCATTGGTATAAGGAAAAACAAATTCAAGCTAAACAAGTTGAAGCCTATGAATCTACTGTCTTTGTGTATGACTGGGACAGTGAACCAATTCATGATCATACGGCTGAGGAATATTGTTTTGCTGGAGGTTGTGATATTGCTGAGTTAATTGCTGAATTAGAAGAGCAACATAGAGAAGAGCTAGAACTCAAGCTTACTGATGCAGAAATTGCAGAGGAACAAGCGCTAGCAACTCAAATTTATTATGACAGTACTATGCCAGATGAAATGATAGCTATAGATAGGCTTGAGGCAATGGATGCTAGTTTTGAGGATGAGTTTTTTCCCTTTGCTACAGCCGCTGATGAACCAATTCCTATGTATGAAGATCCCGTGTATTGTGATTATGTGCCGGCAAAATCGACAGTGCCCATTAGTGGTAGTAGCGGTGAAAGCGGTTTTGCCTATAAGGGCAAACGACGTCGCAGTTTTAAGCGGGATGTGACGGATCCTGGTATGTTATTAGGACCAACTATTGAAGGCGATTCCCTACCTATTGCTTCAGTGAATGAAGAAATGAATAATGCAATCTTTGAGGGGATTTTTGTTGGCTTAGTATTAATTAAGACAAAGACAGAAAAAGGCCTTATTAAAGGTAGTATTGTAGATGGCACGAATAGTATTCAGTTTGTAAAATTTGTAGATAATTATGAAGATGCTGAAACACTCTTAAAAACAATGGAAAAAGTTAAGGGTGTGCGTGTGCAAGGGGATGTAAACTATGATGATAAATTTGAAAAAGATTACATCTTTAGTTTGCGCAGTATTCAAGAGTTAAAAAAGGAAAGAAAGCGCACAGAAAATAGAGCTGATTCTCGTGTAGAATTACACTTGCATACTAAAATGAGTGATCGTGATGCCTTAGTTAATGTCAAAGAGTTACTTCAAACAGTCAAAGATTGGGGTCATCCAGCAGTAGCTATTACTGACCATGGTGTTATTCAAGCTTTTCCAGAAGCGCAAGATATTGCTGGTAAATTAGGGGTTAAAGTTATCTATGGTGTGGAAGGCTATCTCATTGAAGATGAAGAAAATGATACTCGTTCACATATTATCTTATTAGCGAAGAATACAGTAGGGCTTCGTAATTTGTATAAGATGATTACCATTTCCCACTTACAGTATTATAAACGCCGTCCACGCTTGCCAAGAGCGGTGATTGAAGATCATAGAGAAGGTATTATTATTGGCTCTGCCTGTGAAGCGGGTGAATTAATTCGCGCTATTGTAAAAGGGGAATCACAGGAGCGTTTATTAGAAATTGCCTCTTTCTATGATTATTTAGAAATCCAGCCATTAGAAAATAACCGATTCTTACTATATGATAGACGAACTGGGGAGCAGATTCGCGAAGAATCTTTTTTAGTTGATATAAATAAAAAAGTAGTAGAAATCGGTGAAATATTAAATAAGCCAGTTGTGGCTACATGTGACGTCCATCATTTGAATGATGATGAGAAAATTTATCGGCAGATTATGCTTACTGTATCTGGGTTTAAAGATATTGAGCGTACACCATCTTTATATTTGCGCACAACGGATGAAATGTTAGAAGAATTCAAATATTTAGGTGAAGAAAAAGCCTATGAAGTTGTTGTTACGAATTCTCGTATGATTAATGATAGCATTGATACCTTACAGCCAGTTCCACAAGGTAAGACTTATTCACCTAAAATCGAAGGGGCCGATGATGAACTCACAGAGATGTGTTATAAAAAGGCAAAAGATATTTATGGAGATCCTTTACCAAAAGTTGTGGCTGATCGTTTGGATTATGAGTTGACTCGTATTATTGGTAATGGCTATGGCGTGTTATACTTCATTGCTCATAAATTAGTACGTAAATCCTTGGATGATGGTTATTTGGTAGGGTCCCGTGGTTCGGTAGGGTCCTCTTTTGTAGCTACTATGGCAGATATTACAGAAGTAAATCCATTGCCACCGCATTATATTTGTCCAAATTGTAAGCATAGTGAGTTTTTTGAAAAAGGCGAATATGCAGGGGGCTTTGATTTGCCACGCAAGAATTGTCCGGAATGTGGTACGCCCCTTAATACGAATGGTCACGATATTCCATTTGCGATTTTTATGGGTTTTAATGGTGATAAAGTACCTGATATTGACCTTAACTTCTCTGGTGATTATCAGCCTCGCGCTCATAAGTATACAGAAGAATTATTTGGTCGTGATAATGTATTCCGGGCAGGTACGATTGGTACGATTGCTGAAAAAACAGCTATTGGTTATGTAAAGAAATATGCTGAAGCTCAGGATATTCAAGCGCGTCAAGGCTTCCTTGAAGCACTAGCTAAAGGTGTTACGGGCGTTAAAAATACAACAGGTCAGCATCCAGGCGGTATTATGGTTTGTCCACGTGATATGGATGTGCATCAGTTTACGCCAGTACAATATCCAGCGAATAAAAAAGATAGCGGCATTATAACGACTCATTTTGATTATCACTCTTTTGAAGGTTGTATGACTAAACTTGATATTCTGGGCCATGATGATCCTACTATTATTCGTATGTTAGAAGATATTACAGGCGTAGATGTTCAGACAATACCATTTGATGATCCTGAAACCTTGAGTTTATTTTCCTCGACTAAAGCCATTGGTTTAACACCAGAGCAGTTAATGGGGGATAAAGTAGCTTCATTAGCAGTACCTGAGTGTGGTACGGGCTTTGTGCGGCGCATGCTGGAAGATTCAAAACCACAACATTTTTCTGATATAGTTCGAATTTCTGGTTTTTCACATGGAACGAATGTGTGGCTAGACAATGCACAAACGCTGATTAAAAATGGCACTTGCAAATTGAATGAAGCAATTTCTACTCGTGATGACATTATGAACTTTTTAATGCATCGAGACATTGAGCCATTGACTTGCTTTAAAGTTATGGAAAATGTGCGTAAAGGTAAGGGCATAGATAAACTCAATAAGGTAGGGGAAAAGGAAACAGATTATGAGGACCAAATGCGGGCCGGTGGTATTCCTGATTGGTTTATTGATTCTTGTAAGAAAATCTCCTATCTATTCCCACGTGCTCACGCCGTAGCGTATGTTATGATGGCGTTCCGTATCGCTTGGTTCAAGATTAATTATCCATTAGCTTTTTATGCAGCCTATTATTCTATTCGAGCTAAGGCGTATGATATGAAAATTATGGCTAGCTCCTTAGAAGTACAACGGGCTGAGTTTGAACGTTTAAAAGCTTTAGATAGAAAAGCGTCTAATAAAGATAAGGATATGATGAGCGCTTTAGAAGTGTCTATGGAAATGAAACAGCGTGGTTTTAATTTCTTAGTAGCGGACTTAAATCATTCGGATGCACATCGTTTCAAAATTCATGACGGGGCGTTGTTGCCACCATTTGTAGCCGTAGATAGTTTGGGTGAAAAAGTAGCTGATGCTATTGTGGCTGAACGTGAAAAGAGCCCATTTACATCGGTGAAAGATTTGCAGCGTCGTTGTAAGATTTCAGAAAGTATTTTGGCAACTATGCGTGATTTAGGCTGTTTTGGCGACTTGCCTGAAGATGAGCAAATGAGTTTATTTGGTTAAGATTAAGAGCTGGCAGTGATAATCGTTGTAGTATAACAGTATAATCTTTATACTACAACAGTAAATAATCACTAATAAGCAAATGAAAAGAGGCGGTTATAATGACCTTAAAAGTAAAAGAACCCGTTTGGATAGGTGTAGACGTTGGTACTACTGGTGTGCGTGCTACTGCTTATACTTCAACTGGCAAAGCCGTAGCCACTACGGAGGCTTTTTATAGTTTAGAAACACCCCAGTATGACTGGGCAGAGCAAAATCCGCAACAAATTTATGATGCTGTAGAGGAAGTGGTAAAGGGGACAGTCGCTGAACTACAGTATAAATTAGTGACCATTTCGGGATTGGCTTTGAGTTCAGTTATGCATAGTTTTATTCCTCAAGATGAAAATTTTCAACTTCTAGGAAATATGATGACTTGGGCAGATAGTCGTAGTGCTGCCATTGTACGCCGTTTAGAATTAGATCCTAAATGTAAAGAATTTTATTTTAATACAGGCTGTCCACTTCATGCATGTTATCCTTTGGCAAAAATTTTGTGGGTAAAGGAAAACCAACCTTCTATTTTTGATAGAATGGCACATATTGGTTCGATTAAAGATTTTATTTTCCGCAACTTGACAGGGGAATGGGTAACTGATAAGTCAGTAGCAAGTAGTAGTGGCTTATATAATGCGCATAAAGAATGTTGGGATGAAACAATTCTTGATTTCCTAGGAATTACTAAAGACCGTTTACCAGAGGTTGTATCTACAACTCATAGCAATGAATTAGTTCCAGACGTTGCAAAACGCTTAGGTTTACCTGCTGGCTTGCCAGTAGTAATTGGCGCTACTGATGGTGTATTAGTTAATGTGGGAATTGGTGCAGTGTCAGCCGGGCAATTAAGTTGTACAATTGGCACTAGTGGCGCTATTCGTATGTTAACTGAAAAAGCTCGCATGGATAAGAACCAAAGAACTTGGTGTTACAATCTAACTGACAATATGTGGGTTGCTGGTGGTGCGATTAATAATGGTGGCATTATTATGCGTTGGATGCGTGACCGAATTCTTCACTTGCATGGGTCTCAAATGGAGCAACTGGATGTGGATCCTTATGATTTGATGACGATGAAAGCTCGTCATGTGCCTGCTGGTTCGGGCGGACTACTTTTGATGCCATTCTTTACTGGTGAACGGGCGCCGTACTGGAATTCTGATTTGCGAGGTGCTTTTATTGGTTTATCGTTAAATCATAGTCGTTCTTATATGATTCGAGCAACTATGGAAGGAATTTGCTATAGCTTGCTTTGCGTGTTACAAGCTTTGCGTGATTTTGAAGAAGTAAAAGACATTCGTGTTAGCGGTAGTTTTACAAAATCAGAATTATGGTTACAAATCATGGCTGATGTATTTAATGAGTCTATTACATTACCAACTAATAGTGAAGGCGCTTCGTTTGGGGCTGCTGTTTTAGGCTTTATCTCTGATGGTACCTTAAAAGATATTAAAGATACGGCCACGTTAGTTACAGCTCAAGAAGTATATACACCAAAAACGGCTAATCGTGAAATTTATGATGAATTATTTAGAATTTATGAATCTTTATATACTAATATGAAGGATGATTTAGCTCGTCTTGTTAACTTCCAGCAAGAACATCCATTTAATCGTTTATAGTTTAGTACTTATTATTTGAGATTGAATAGCTTACAGGATTGTAATACTGAGTTTTTAGAGAGAGAGTATATTTGTTATCTCAGTTTTGTTAGGGTGTTTTACTATGGGGCCTCGTCGTTTGTGAAATGTGTAGTTTGAAAGGAGGCGCTCTTATGCCACTGGTTATTTTGGCATTAGGCATCGTGCTATTATTCTTCCTGATTGTAAAAGTGAAGTTAAATAGCTTTTTATCTCTTATTTTAGTGTGTATTTTATTGGCCTTTGGAGAAGGGTTACCAATCGATAAAATTTTCCCTACCATTCAAAAAGGCTTAGGGTCAACATTAGGTGGTTTAACTATCGTTGTTGGTTTTGGTGCCATTCTTGGTAAATTGATGGCTGATAGTGGTGGGGCTCAACGAATTGCTACTACCCTTATCAATATGTTTGGCCGTAAAAATGTAAAATGGGCAGTTTGTTTGACTGGATTTATTGTAGGTATTGCCTTATTTTATGAAATTGGTTTTGTGCTTTTAATTCCTTTGGTATTTACGATTGCCGTAGCTGCAGATATTCCTTTGTTAGAAGTGGGTATTCCTATGGCAGCGGCATTGTCAGTAACTCATGGATTTTTGCCACCGCATCCAGGTCCTACGGCGATTTCCGTTATTTTTAATGCTGATATTGGTAAAACTTTAATTTATGGATTAATTATCGGCATTCCAACTGTTATTATTTCGGGACCTTTATTGTATAATACGGTTAAAGATATTAAAACTGAAATCCCAGAAGGGCTTCATAATGATAAAAACTTCACTGATGAAGAAATGCCTTCTTTTATGAGCAGTATTTTAACAGCGTTAACACCGGTTATTTTAATGGCTATTAGTGCTGTTGGTAAAATGATGGGTATTCCTAAAGATGCGCCAATTATGCATATCTTTAACTTTATTGGCGATCCAAGTGTAGCATTAACAATTTCTATTATGGTAGCTTTTTATACTTTTGGTTATGCTCGTGGCAAAACAACTAAAGAAATCATGGAAACTTCTGAAAAAGCAATTTTAACAGTAGCTATGATTTTGTTTATTGTTGGTGCTGGTGGTGCTTTAAAACAAGTGCTTATTGATAGTGGTGTAGGTAATTATATTGGATCCCTTGTGATGGGGGCTAATTTATCGCCATTACTCTTAGCATGGATTATTGCTGCCGTTATTCGTATTGCTGTTGGCTCTGCTACAGTGGCTGCTTTAACAGCTGGTGGTATTGTGGCACCATTAATTCCTATGACTGGTGTAAGTCCTGAACTTATGGTATTGGCTGTAGGTGCCGGTAGTGTAATTTTCAGCCCACCAAATGATCCAGGCTTCTGGCTGTTTAAAGAATTCTTTGGTTTAACAGTAAAACAAACAGTTCGCACTTGGTGTGCTGTAGAAACTGCCATTGCCGTATGTGGTTTAATTGGTGTAGAAATCTTAAATTTATTTATGTAATATATAAGCTGACATTGTTTACTACATTGCATGATGAGTAAATTAGGCTTATAAGAAGTTTAACAATTTCTAGAATTTAATAGATTAATAATTTAATAAGGTGATTTCCTTTAGATTAGCTTTTACAAAGCGCTTTCTTATTAGGAAATCACCTTTTTATTTTTTTAGAAAAGATATTTGAGGCTGTAGTTTAAAGATTAAATACTGCTTGAGTAGCATGTATTAGTTCGATATAGGATATCTAGATCTTAATCGGGTTTATATGCATAAACAAAAATATTAAATACATATAAAAATAATGTATATTATAAAATATGAAGACTTAAGAGTTTATATCTTGTAGAGTATATTTAATTATAGTTTGTTGATAAATTCCTATATGCTAACTGAATTTTATGGTGCTTAATAACTCCTGATAAATATAGGCTAGATTAATTTTGCATTTTAGGAATTTATGAATTGTTATAAAATAATGAATGATTACTTGAAAAACAAATTAGTATAAATTATAATATGAAAATAAAATAATAAGTGATATTTTGTGTGTAGTAATTTAGGTGATAGAATGAAACGAAAAAGTAAGCAAATACTTGCGCTATTGGTATTAAGTGCAGTTGGTTCTTTGTGGAATGGTTATGAAGTACAAGGGGCAACAGATTATATTAGTGTTTATTCTACGGAAGCACTTCCAAAAGATACAGGCTATAATAGTGTAGCTATAGGACCTAATGCAGAATCTGCTGGTGAAAACTCTTTGGCTACTGGCAATGGAGCTATAGCTAAAGGGGCTAGCAGTATTGCCACAGGTTATGAAGCCAAAGGGCAAGCAATTCGCAGTATTGCTACAGGGACATCTGCACAGATTGATGAAATTGCAGCTAATGCTATTGCTATTGGCTATAATGCTAACGTAGTTAGAGATTCAGATTACAGAGATAACCTTTCAAATGGTGGTAAAGCTAAGACTAGTGGTCAAAATGCCATTGCTATTGGAACTAATGCCTATACATCAGGGAGCCAAGCGATTGCTGTAGGGACTACGGCTAAGGCAGAGGGCTATAATTCAGTAGCTATTGGCAATAATGTAAGTGCTACTGGGGATAGTTCTACTGTTATTGGCGATGGGGCTTGGGGCCATGGCGTAAAAAGTACTGTATATGGGCAAAATGCTAAGGTGTACAATGCGAGCATTGACGAGGATGCCAAGGAATTAAAAGCTAAAATTGATAATTTGCGAATTGACAATCAGCAGTATTTGACTGGCTTAGGTGAATTAGAAAATCAAGGTAATAATGCTGTAGCTATTGGGGGCGATACAAAAGCATCTGGCTGGGGTGCTTCGGCATTAGGCTATAAAGCTTATGCTTTGCACAGTCAAACTACAGCTTTGGGAGATGATGCTAAGGCAATGAACTATGCAGCTAGTGCTGTGGGTACCCATAGTTATGCCTCTGGTATACAGGCTACTGCCTTAGGGAATGGTGCTGAAGCATTAGGTATGCAGTCTGCTGCCTTAGGCTCTGGGGCAGCTGCTACTGGTGCACAATCCTTAGCGGCTGGCTGGGGCGCTGGTGCGAGTGGTAAAAATGCTATTGCTCTTGGATCTTCCACTAAAAGTGTAAAAACCTGGAATACTAAAGGTGGTGAAACCAGTACATATGCTACTGAATTGGGACAATGGAATGCATCAGGTGATTATTCTGTAGCTGTGGGCACTGACGCGCTAGCAAATAATACCGATACTATTGCAGTAGGTCGTAATGCTACAAGTACAGAAGCTGATAGTGTAGCTGTAGGTCATAATGCTAAGAGCTCTGTAGCTGGTGGGGTGGCGCTAGGTAGTGCGTCGGTATCTACTCGTGGTGCTTTAAGTGATGTAACGGTGACGAACACCGCAAGCTCCGCTAATAATCAAGTTTATGGGGCAGCGAATAGTACTGACACTGCTAAAGCGGCTATTGCAGCTACAGTAAAAGGGAAACTAGGTGCAGTATCTGTAGGTAATGACGGAGCTACTCGACAAATTACGAATGTAGCAGCTGGTTCTGATGATAGTGATGCAGTGAATGTGGCGCAATTAAAATCGGTAGAAACTTCAGTTCGAGAATATGTAAATGCTAATGCAGTCGATGTAAAACAAGGCAATGGCATTATCGTAACAGAAACGCCAGCTGGTACAGATGCAGAGGGCAATGAGACTAAACATACCTTTACTGTTGCATTAGCTGATGACATTAAGAATTCCATTACCAATAATACGAATAATATTAGTAAGCTTGGCGATACTATTACAAATCTAAATAGTCAAGTACAAATTAATATAGGCGATATTACGAATTTAAAATCGCAGGTTGCTAATAATACGCAAACTATCAATACTCATACAGAGCAAATTAGCGATCTAAATAATCGTGTAAATGGCGTAAATGGTCGTATTAATAGCTTAGATAACCGCATGGACAAAGTGGGCGCTGGTGCAGCGGCCTTAGCAGGCTTACATCCACTTGATTTTAATCCTGATGATAAATGGAGTTTCTCTGTAGGTTACGGCAATTATGGTAATGCTAATGCAATGGCAGTAGGTGCTTTTTATCGTCCTAATGAAGATGTGATGGTAAATGTAGCGTCTTCTACGGGCAATGGTGAAAATATGATTTCTGCTGGCCTTAACTTTAATATTGGTCAAAGTAGTGGTGTTTCACGTTCCCGTGTAGCTATGGCAAAAGAGATAGAAGTATTAAAAGCTCGTATTGATCAATTAGAAGCGCAGCAACGAGGTAATAAGGCTAACATTTCATCTAATGCAGTTAATATGAATGTGAACTTCCCAGATGTGCCTGAAAATCATTGGGCCTACGCATATGTAAAAGAGTTAGCGTCTAAAGGTCTGCTTGTTGGTTATCCAGATGGAGAATTTAAAGGTAATCAATCTATGACGCGCTACGAATTTGCGGCTGTTATTTACCGTGCTTTACAAAATGGAGCTATTGTTGATGGTAATATGGCTCGTGCTACTGAAGAATTCGGTCAAGAAATGGTGGCTGTTGAAAAAGCAGATAGATTCCGTGTGGACTTAGTTCATGGTAAACCAAGTGATCGTTACAAAGTAGAACGTATTCGTGTAAATAGCGAAGATAAAGAGAGTCGCGATGTGTATGGTGGTCATACAAAAATGTAGAAAAGCATATTCTAATTAAAATTTAGCCATACTAAAATCCTCCTACCTATTGTTAATGGGTGGGAGTTTTTTTAGAAATCGTGACACATTTCGAAGGGACCTTTGTTCCTTATTAATTCGTGTGTAAGAGAAGGGGCATATTTTTGTACCTTATATTGCACATTTCATGCATAATATTTTTAATGAAACCCTCTTGTCACACTAGTGCCTCATGTGCTATAATTTTCAGGTATGAAAAATTACGCACGCAGTCTGATTCAATGTCTGTGTCAGGAATTGTCCTGATTTATATTGAATATGATGCTGCGGAGGTTTATTAACAGGAGGTGCCAACATGGCAGTAGTATCAATGAAACAATTATTGGAGGCCGGCGTACATTTCGGTCACCAGACTAGAAGATGGAACCCTAAGATGGCTAAGTTCATCTTCACTGAACGTAATGGTATTTATATCATCGACCTTCAGAAAACAGTAAAAAAAGTAGAAGAAGCTTATGATTTCCTTCGTGAAGTAGCTCAAAACGGTGAAGTAATTCTTTTCGTGGGCACTAAAAAACAAGCTCAAGAATCCGTTAAAGAAGAAGCTATCCGCGCTAACATGTTCTACGTTAACGAACGTTGGTTAGGTGGTATGTTAACTAATTACAAAACTATCGAATTACGTGTTAAACGTTTAAAACAGCTTGAAAAAATGGCTGAAGATGGCACATTCGAACTTCTTCCTAAAAAAGAAGTTATCGGCTTACGTCATGAAATGGAAAAATTAGAAAAATACCTTGGCGGTATCAAAGATATGCCTAAAATGCCAGGTGCATTATTCGTAATTGACCCTAAAAAAGAACGTATCGCTATTGCAGAAGCTAAAAAATTAGGTATCCCAGTAGTAGCAACTGTAGACACTAACTGTGATCCTGATGAAATCGACTTCCCAATCCCAGCTAATGATGACGCTATCCGTGCTGTTAAATTATTAACTGGTAAAATGGCTGACGCTGTATTAGAAGGTCGTCAAGGCGAATCTTTAGATGATCAAGGTGAACACCAAGAAGCAGCTGATCAAGCTATGAAACAAATGGAAGCTGATTCCGCTGAAATGGTACAAGACGGTCAGGGCTAATAGCTGACATTGCCTTAAAACTTAAAATTTATTTAATAATATGTTAAATATTATTTGATAAAATATGTAGAACGATATAAAATTAAGGTAAGGCTAAATAGACCTTACCTTAATTAATGTGTAGGAGGTATATATTATATGGCGATTACTGCTGCATTAGTAAAAGAATTGCGCGAAATTACAGGCGCAGGCATGATGGATTGCAAAAAAGTGTTAACAGAAGCTGAAGGCGATATCCAAAAAGCAATCGACTTACTTCGTGAAAAAGGGTTAGCTGCGGCAGCTAAAAAAGCTGGTCGTGTAGCGGCTGAAGGTGTGGTTGCTTCCTATATTCATGGTGGCGGTCGTATTGGTGTTCTTGTAGAAGTTAACTGTGAAACAGACTTCGTTGCTAAAACTGAAGACTTCCAAGACCTTGTAAAAGATATTGCTATGCAGATTGCAGCAGCAAATCCTACGTACTTAAATCGTGAAGAAGTACCTGCTGAAGTTATTGAACATGAAAAAGCAGTTCTTTTAGAACAAGCTAAAGCAGAAGCAGAAGAAGATGTAAAAGCTGGTCGCAAACCAAAACCAGAAGCAGTTCTTGAAAAAATGGTTAATGGCCGCGTTGAAAAATTCTATAAAGAAAACTGCCTATTGGAACAGGTTTTCATTAAAGATGGTGACAAAACTATTACTGATGTTATTACTGAAAAAATCGCTAAAATCGGTGAAAACATTAACGTACGTCGTTTCGTTCGCTACGCTTTAGGCGAAGGAATTGAAAAGCGTCAGGACGACTTCGAAGCTGAAGTTCGTGCAGCCGCTGGTCAATAAGATTTAAGAGATAAGAGAACACCGTCATGTGTTCTCTTATTTTGTAATAGCAGAGGAGTATCGCAATGAGTAATAGAAATTTTAAACGTATCGTCTTGAAATTAAGTGGTGAAGCTTTAGCAGGTGATCAAGGCTTCGGTATTAACCCAGTTGTAGTAGAAGAAATTGCCAAAGAAATTGCAGAAATTGCTAGAACAACAGATTTACAAATTGCTATCGTAGTAGGTGGCGGTAATATTTGGCGTGGTTTAGCTGGCAGTGCTAAAGGCATGGATCGTGCGTCAGCTGACTATATGGGTATGATTGCAACTGTAATGAATTCACTAGCCTTGCAGGATGCACTTGAACATGCTGGTGCAGCGACCCGCGTGCAAACAGCCATTGCTATGCAGGAAGTAGCAGAGCCATACATTCGTCGTCGTGCTATTCGTCACTTAGAAAAAGGTCGTATTGTTATTTTTGCAGCTGGTACAGGGAATCCATATTTCTCTACTGATACAACAGCTGCGCTCCGTGCTGCTGAAATTGAAGCTGACGCTATTTTAATGGCGAAAAAATTTGCTGATGGTGTGTATGATAGTGACCCACGTACTAATCCAGAAGCTAAAAAGTTTGATGAACTTACTTACATGGACGTAATTAGTCGAGAACTTAAAGTAATGGACTCTACATCTACGACCTTGTGTAAGGATAATAATATCCCAATCGTAGTATTTAGCATGGATATTCCTGGTAATATTACACGCGCTGCGAAAGGGGAAGTTGTTGGTACTATCGTAAGAGGTGAAGAATAATGGACATTCAAGAGTTATTAACCCGTGAAGAAAGCCGCATGGACAAAACCATCGAAGCTTTAAAGCAAGAATTTGCTTCCATCCGCACCGGCCGTGCTAGCACTGCCCTATTAGACAAGGTTATGGTTGATTATTATGGTACACCATCTCCAATTAATCAGGTAGCTAATGTAACAGCACCTGAACCTCGCTTAATTTTAGTAAAACCTTGGGAAAAATCTATGATTGGCCTTATTGAAAAAGCAGTTTTACAATCGGATTTAGGTTTAAATCCAAGTAATGATGGCGATACAATTCGTTTAGCAATTCCTCAACTTACTGAAGAACGTCGTAAAGAACTTGTTAAAGTAGTAAGTAAAAAAGCAGAAGAAGCAAAAGTGGCAGTACGCAATATTCGTCGTGATGCTAATGATGCTATCAAAAAAGAAGAAAAAGCTAAAACAATTACAGAAGATGATGCTAAACAAGGTCAAGACCAAATTCAAAAATTAACGGATAAAAAGATTAAAGCCATTGATGATTTGAAAGATAAGAAAGAAAAGGACGTATTGGAAGTATAATGAATACGCCAAACTTAATGGTTGGATTACCTTGGCAGCTTGCGCAGCAGATGTTGCAAGCTGCCAATATCCCTTTTGCAGTAACTATCGGTGAAAATTATAATCGATTTTTCACTGTTGCAGACAATGATTTTTACGTAGGCCGAGTAGCGTACGTAGAGGAAATGGGGATATGGCAAATATTGTTATATCGTCCGATGGTAGCAAGTGGTTTTGAAAACTGCAATGAGGTACAATATGCTAAAGAAATTACTACGTAAGAATGAGGATACTAAAACATTAACTGATGTTATACTGGATCCTCACAATATACCTCACCATGTAGCTATTATTATGGATGGCAATGGTCGTTGGGCTAAACGCCGTGGTTTGCCTCGTACGATGGGACATCGTGCTGGGGCTGATGTATTAAAAAAAATAGTTATTGCTGCTGATGAAATTGGCATAAAAGCATTAACAGTATACGGTTTTTCTACGGAAAACTGGAAGCGTCCAGAACAGGAAGTATCCTTACTTATGAGTTTGATTCGTGAATACCTGTTAGGCAATGTGCGTGATATGCATGAGAAAAATGTGCGTATTCGCTTTGTTGGCTATATAGGGGGACTTTCTGAAGAATTGCAAAAAATTATTGCTGACGCTGAATCCTTAACACAGAATAATACGGGTCTTACCTTACAGTTAGCCATTAACTATGGGGGACGCGATGAAATAGTACGAGCTGTGCGTGCCACTGCTGAAGACGTGGCTGCTGGGACTTTGGCTATAGAAGATATTACAGAAGAGTCTTTTGGTAATCGTTTGTTTACGCAAGAATTTAGTAATGTAGATTTATTAATCCGACCAAGTAATGATTATCGCATTAGTAATTTCTTATTATGGCAACTCGCCTATGCGGAATTTTGGTTTACAGAAACGCATTGGCCTGATTTTACAGCACAAACATTATTAGATGCTGTATATGCTTACCAGCAGCGAGAACGTCGCTTTGGTGGTTTAAAGACGGAGGAATAATATGCTCAAGACTCGTGTCATTACAGCTTTAATTGGGTTTATTATTGCTGTGCTAGCAATCACTGTAGGTGGTTATCTTTTTAATGCGATTATATTGCTGTTAGCTTTATTAGGTTGGCGGGAATATGCAAGTATGCTGCGTAAAATTGATATTGTAGTTCCTGAACGTTGGGGCTATGTATATTCCACACTATTAATGATAATGCTGACCTTTGGTTTTTATAAATGGGCGATTATGGTGGCCGCAGCTGCTGCTATGACCATGGGCTTGCTTTATATTTTTGGGTCAGCACGTTTAAATATATCTGTTGTAAGTTGTGCCACTTTTGGTTTTTTCTACATTAACGGTGGTTTTGCTGCTTTGTTGATGCTTCGTGAAACTTCCATTTATGAATTATTGTCTGTTCCTGTAGTGAGTGCCAACATGGGGGAATTAGTAATCTGGTTATTACTATTTACAACTTGGGCTAGTGATACTTTTGCTTATTTTGCAGGCCGTCAATGGGGAAAACGTAAGATTGTCCCTAATATTAGCCCTAATAAAACCTTAGAAGGCTATGTTGGTGGCTTTATAGGTTGCTTATTTACGGGCATAATTTATGCTGTGATTGTTGGCATGCCACTTATGCTTGGTTTAGGCGCTGGTCTATTAACTGGTATCGTAGCACCATTAGGTGATTTATTTGAATCTAAATTAAAGCGTTATTGTGGTGTAAAAGACTCGGGTGTATTATTACCTGGCCATGGTGGTGTTTTAGATCGCTTTGATAGCTTGCTTTTTTCAGCACCTATGGTATTAGTTTATTTATTATAATAAGGATCTCAATCTATTATAAGGGCTTTGATATATTATAAGTACGATTGTATAAAGAGAATTGTATGAAGACGTCTGTATGAAGGCGTTTGTATGTATACTATTGCTATTAATATGATTGAGGTATAAGTTACGTAATATATAAAAGTACAGTGCAAACTGTATTGGATTGGAGTTTCTATGAAAACACTGAGTATTCTTGGGAGTACCGGTTCTATCGGCACACAAACATTAGATGTGGTGCGACAGCATCCTGATTTATTTTCTGTAAAAGCACTGGTGGCTAATCATAATGTAGATGTCTTAGAAGCTCAAATTAAAGAATTTCAACCTGAAATGGCTGGCTTAGTTGATGAAACAGCGTTTTTAGAATTAAAGAAGCGATATAATGGGCCAACCAAATTGCTAGGGGGCAAAGAGGCTTTATTAGCTGCCGCTACTTGGTCTACGGCTGAACTTGTTGTTACTGCAGTAGTTGGAGCCGCTGGTATTGAGCCAACTGTAGAAGCTATTCGCGCTAAAAAAACAATTGGTTTAGCGAACAAAGAAACATTAGTAGCTGGTGGTTCTTTAATTACATCCCTTTGTAAAGAATATGATGTGCAATTATTGCCGATTGATAGTGAACATAGTGCTATTTTTCAATGTTTAGAAGGACAGCAACGAGAGAATGTTGATTCACTATTGATTACGGCGTCAGGCGGTCCTTTACGGACATGGCCGTCAGAAAAAATTGCTACGGCTACGGCAGCAGATTGTTTACGGCATCCGACCTGGAATATGGGAAACAAGATTACTATAGATTCAGCGACCTTATTTAATAAAGGATTGGAAGTTATAGAGGCACACTGGCTATTTGGTTTTGATTTTGACCATATTAAGGTGACAGTTCATCCTCAGAGTATAGTTCATTCTATGATTATGATGAAAGATGGGGCAATTCTTGCTCAATTAGGCAATCCCGATATGCGCGAGCCAATTCAATATGCTTTAACATATCCTGAACGTAAACCGTTAAAAATGGATACCTTAACCTTTGAGGAAGCCTTGCAATTAGAATTTTTTCCACCACGGTATGATGATTTTCCTGCTTTAAAATTAGCTTTTGAAGTGGGCCGTGCCGGTGGGTTTAAACCAGCAGTTTTTAATGCAGCAAATGAAGAAGCTGTATATGCTTTTTTAGCTGGAAAAATTCAATTTGGTGATATATATAAAACTGTTGTCACTGTATTAGAGCGTATGGAATCAGAGCCAACCTTTACCTTGGCTCATTTACGCGAGATTGATTTATGGGCTCGTGAAACAGCGAGAACCTTGATTAAATAGGAGAGATTATGTTGTTAACTATCGTTGCCACAATCTTTGTATTTGGCATCATTGTGTTTATTCATGAATTCGGGCATTTTATTACCGCTAAAGCAAGTGGCATGCGGGTTGACGAATTTGCTATAGGTTTTGGTCCAGCCCTTGTTAAGGTTCAAAAAGGAGAAACTTTATACTCCATTCGAGCTATTCCTTTAGGTGGCTATAATAAAATTGCTGGTATGGATCCAGAAGAACCATTAGATAATCGTTCGTTTTTAAATAAACCGGTGTGGAAACGTTTTATCGTTATTGCGGCGGGCGCGATTTTTAACTTTTTATTGGCTATTGTTATATTCTTTATAGTATATGCTACTTATGGCGTGCAAACGCCTTCAAAAGAGCCAATTATTGGGAATATGTTGAGTAATTCACCAGCGGCTATGGCACATATGCAGGTGAATGACCGGATTATATCAATTAAAGGCAAACCGGTAGCAGAATGGACAGATATTTCTAAGCAGTTACAAGGAACTGCTAATACCGTTGTTCCTATCGTAATCAGTCGTGATGGACAAGAGCAAGAATTATCTGTTATTCCAACACAGACGGGTAATGAAGGGCGTGCAGTGATAGGCATTAACCCTGTATCTATTGTGCAAGAATATACAATTGGTCAATCAGCTGTTCAGGCAGTTAATACGACTGGTTATGTTTTAGTAAGTATGGTAGAGGGCTTGTGGTCTATGATTACAGGAACTACTAATGCTGAATTAGCAGGCCCTATTGGGGTCGCTCAAATGGCTGGTCAAATGGCTGAAAATGGTTTTATGTATTTATTACAATTTACTGCTTTACTAAGCTTAAATTTAGGCGTAATTAATTTATTGCCTATTCCTGCTTTAGATGGTGGTCATTTAATTGTATTATTAATTGAAGGAATTACGAGACGACGTTTGCCAGTGAAGGCATTGCAGTATATTCAGATGACAGGGGTCATTATTTTAATACTCTTATTTGTCTATGCTACGACTCATGATATTAGCCGTCTGTAATATAGGAGTTACCTATGATTAACAGAAAAGAAACAACGCGTATTAAAGTAGGGAATGTGCCAATTGGTCATTTTGCACCTATTAGCGTGCAATCTATGATTACTACTAACCCAGTGGAAACTGAAAAAGCGATTGCTGAAATCAATCGTTTAGCTGAGGCTGGCTGTGATTTAGTTCGCTTAGCAGTGCCAGATATGGCAGCGGCTAAGGCAATTAAAGCAGTAAAAGAGAAAGCTCAAATTCCTTTGATTGCAGATATTCATTTTGATTACACCTTAGCTTTGGCGGCTATAGATAGTGGTGTCGATGGCTTGCGCATTAATCCTGGTAATATTGGTGGTATTGATAATGTAGTTGCTGTCATTGAAAAAGCAAAACCAAAGCATATGCCAATTCGTATTGGGGTAAATGCTGGTTCTTTGCCTGCTCATATTTTGAAAGAATATGGTGGTCATCCTTGTGCTGATGGGATGGTAGAAGCTGCTTTAGAGCATGTTCGTATTTTAGAGTCCTTAGACTATAAAGAAATGAAATTATCAATTAAAGCAACCGATGTGCCACTTATGATTGAAGCGTATCAGAAATTATCAGCTAAAGTACCGTATCCTCTTCATTTAGGGGTTACCGAAGCAGGTACTATTTCACAAGGCACTGTAAAATCTTCTATTGGGATTGGTGCTTTATTGGCACAAGGGATTGGTGATACTTTGCGCGTATCTTTAACAGGTGATCCTATTCATGAAGTAGAAGTAGGAAAAACAATTTTAAGTTCCTTAGGACTTCGCAATTACGGTGCTACTATGATTTCTTGTCCAACATGTGGTCGTTGTCGTGTCAACCTCTTTAGTATGGCTGAAACGGTAGAAGCTCGTTTAAAGAGCATAAAAGCACCTATTCGTGTGGCTGTTATGGGCTGTGTTGTGAATGGCCCCGGTGAGGCTAGAGAAGCCGATTTTGGTATCGCTGGTGGTGATGGTCGCGGCATTGTCTTCCGCAAAGGCGAAGTTATTAAGACTGTAGATGAAAGTGAATTAGTGGATGCTTTATTCCATGAGATAGAAACGTATTTAGAGACAGAAGCAAAGGAGTAATGAATTAAATGTTAGCTAGTAAATTATATGCCCCAACGTTAAGGGAAACACCTGCTGATGCAGACGTAATTAGTCAACAGTATATGTTACGTGCTGGTATGATTCGTAAAATGACTGGCGGTATTTACTCCTATTTGCCATTGGCTTGGAAAAGTATTCGTAAAATTGAAGCTATCGTTCATGAAGAAATGACAAATGCTGGGGCACAAGAAATTATGATGCCTATTATTCAGCCCGCTGAAATTTGGCAAGAGTCTGGTCGTTGGAAAGTATATGGCGCTGAAATGATTCGTCTAAAAGACCGTCATGATCGTCAATACTGTCTTGGACCAACTCATGAAGAAATGATTACTACATTGGTAAAAGGGGAAGTTAATTCGTATCGCCAATTGCCATTGACTTTATATCAAATTCAAAATAAATATCGTGATGAACGACGTCCTCGTTATGGGTTGATGCGTAGTAGAGAATTTATCATGAAGGATGCTTATTCTTTTGATATGGATGAAGCTGGTTTAGATGTATCATACTGGAATATGTATCATGCGTATGAACGTGTTTTCAGCCGTTGTGGTTTATATTTTAAACCAGTAGAAGCTGATTCAGGTGCTATTGGTGGTAGCAATAGCCATGAATTTATGGCTTTGGCGGAATCTGGTGAAGCTGATGTTATTCATTGCAGTAGTTGTGACTATGCTGCTAATATTGAAATTGGTAAACCTGGTGTCATTAAAGCCGAGGTGGAAGACGCATTAGAGCTTACAGAAGTACCAACACCTGATGCGAAAACAATTGAAGCTGTAGCAGAACAATTAAGCTTACCATTAGCTAAAACAATTAAGGCTGTAGTATTAGCCACTGATGGTGTTGTCGTATTAGCGATTGTTCGCGGTGATCACGAAGTTAATGAAATTGCTGTACAACATGCGGTAGGCAGCACAATTGAACCAGAAATGGCAACAGAAGAAGAACTTCAAGGTGCTGGTTTAACAGCTGGTTTTATTAGTCCGGTTGGTTTAAAACAGACTGAGACTTTTAAAATTGTTGTAGACGAAAGCGTTATGGAAGCCTATAACGTTTGTGGTGGTGCTAATAAAAAAGATGCGCATTACATTAATATCAATCCAAAACGTGATTTCAATGTTGAGGATATTATTGTAGCGCCAATTCGTTTAATTACAGCTGATGATGTCTGTCCAAATTGTGGTGGCGAATTAAGTATTGCTAAAGGGATTGAAGTAGGGCAAGTCTTTAAATTAGGCACTAAGTATAGTGAAGCTATGAGTGCTACCTTCCTTAATCAGGATGGTCGCCCTAATCCATTTGTGATGGGATGCTATGGTATTGGTGTATCGCGTACATTAGCAGCAGCGATTGAGCAATTTAATGATGAAAATGGTATTATTTGGCCACGAGCTATTGCGCCATTTGAAGTAGTGGTAGTGCCAATTAATGCAAAAGACGAAGCTCTTATGGATGTTAGTACCCGTGTATATGAAGCATTAAAAGCAGCTGGCGTTGATGTGTTATTAGATGATCGTAAAGAGCGTGCTGGTGTTAAATTTAAAGATGCTGATTTAATTGGCTATCCATTGCGCATTACAGTAAGTAAAAATACGTTAGAATCTGGTGCTGTAGAAATGAAGCTTCGCAAAAATGGTGAAGCCGTTGAAGTGCCAATTGACGAAGTAACTACAGTTGTAGCAGACACGTTAAATACTTTATAAGCTATGGCAGTCGATGGAGTTTCTATCGACTGCTTTTGCCATTTATTTAGTTGTGCTTATAGGAGTGCTATTCATGATTGGTTATAGGATTGATACTTGTATAAATCACTATTTTAGGTCATAATAAAAAGATAGATTGTTTTCAATACATGAGTTAATACAACTTTTATCTAGATATAGTAAGCTTAGGAGGTAAGATTATATGTTAGTTGATTTTCATATGCACAGTACCGCTTCTGATGGCGTTATGCGACCTTTAGACTTACGTGAAGCTAATAAAGCAGCTAAAATAAAAATTATGGCTTTAACTGATCATGATACTATAGAAGGCTCCTTAGAATTATTGAATCAATTAGATCCAGATATTACAGTTATACCTGGTTGTGAATTCAGTTCAACATATCATAATGGTGATGTACATATTTTAGGCTATGCTTTTGATTATACGAATAAAGAATTATTAGATTATATGGCTTTTTTTAAAGAGTCGAGACAATCTCGTATTTTTAAAATGATTGATTTATGTGCAGCCAATGGGTATGACGTGTCAGTGGAAGAATTAAAAGAAATGTTTCCTCATGCTAACTCCTTAGGACGTCCTCATTTATCACAATTATTAATCAAAAAGGGATATGTTACTACAGTGAGTGAGGCATTTAAAACAATTTTACATCGCACAAGTCCTTGCTATGTACCTAAGTTTAAAGCAGAGCCGAGTGATGTTATTGATTTAATACATCGTGCTAATGGTTTAGCTGTCATGGCGCATCCAATTTTAATTCGTACAGCAGAAGATGTACATGAATTATTGGAATTGCCTTTTGATGGTATAGAAGTATACCATGTGAAACATAGTAAAGAAGATTCCACAGCGTTTCGTAAATTAGCTAATAAGCATAAATTACTTATTACGGGAGGCTCCGATTTTCATGGCATTAAAGATAAAGAGCCATTAGCTGTAGGGGACTATTTAATTGAAAGTAAGGATGTAGCAGAATTTTTGCGAGTGTTACAGTCTTAAGTGTTATAGTCTAAATAATAATTAGCAAATGCTATACATCATAAGATAGGGAGAGAAAACTATGGAAGTTATTGCTTTTGTTGGCCCTAGTGGCACTGGTAAAAGTCATCGTGCCTTAGTAGTGGCTCATGAAAATAGTGCAGAATGTATTATTGATGATGGGATTTTAATCCATAATAATCGCATTGTAGCAGGCTTTTCTGCAAAAAAAGAAGAAAGCCGTCTTAAAGCTGTACGTCGTGCAATATTTCAAGATCCAGAACAGGTTCGGTCTGTTAAAGAACAACTAGATATTATTAAGCCTAAACGTATTTTAATTTTAGGTACATCTGAAAATATGGTGGGTAAAATATCAACAGCTTTAGGCATTGGTAAACCAGCACGCTATATCCATATTGAAGATATTGCGTCTTCAAAAGAAATTGAAAAAGCACAAAGTGCTCGCCTAAAAGAAGGTAAGCACATTATTCCTGTGCCAACGATGGAGTTGAAACCTCATTTTAAAGGTTATTTGATAGATCCAATTAAATCTATATTGCGCCGTACTCGATCCACAAAATCTACCGGTGCGCCTGAAGATTTTGAAAAATCTGTAGTACGTCCTGTATTTAGTTATTATGGTCGTTTAACATTTTCTGACCAAGTGATTGAAGCACTCATTAAAAATAGTTTGTCAAAAGTGCCTGGTATGGCAGAATGTGATGATATTAAAATAAAAAAAACCTCTAAAGGAACTAATGCACTACTCCTAGATATGGGGGTGTCTGTGTATAAAGGTCGGCCTGTTAAAGATATTATGCATGATATGCACAAAGCCATATCTAATGAAATTGAGTATATTACAGGCATGTCGGTAGAGCGTCTTTCTATTGTGGTAGATAATGTAGTAAAACCTAAATTAGGATAATAGTAATTAAGGAGACCCTATGAAGCAGTATTATATATTTACTTATGGCTGTCAGATGAATGAAAGTGATTCTGAACGCTTAGCTCATCAGCTAGAGTTAGCTGGCTATACAAGTACTGATAATTTTGAAGAAGCTGATTTAATTATTTTAAATACATGCTGTGTTCGTGAAACAGCGGAACATAAAATTTATGGACGTATTGGTGAATTAAAGCATTTAAAAGCTAAAAATAAGAACTTGATTATCGCTATTACTGGTTGTATGGCGCAGAAAAATCAAGCGGATATGTTTAAACGTGCGCCTCATATTGATATCGTATTAGGGACTCATAATTTACGTCATATTAATGAGATGGTAGAGGAAGTACAACGCACTCATAAACATCAAATTAATATTGAAATGGATAATTCAGTGTTGCATGAGTTAGAAGCAAAGCCAACAGGGACTTTTTCAGCTTGGGTTCCTATTATGAATGGCTGTAATAAATTCTGTACCTATTGTATTGTACCTCATGTTCGTGGGCGTGAAATTAGCCGACCAATTTCAGCTATTGTAGAAGATGTGAAGAAATTGGGCGCCAGTGGACACAAAGAAATTACTCTTTTAGGGCAGAATGTAAACTCCTATGGCTTAGACTTTAAAGATGGCACTCACTTTGGTGATTTAATTGATGCCTTAGATGGTATTCCTGGCATTGAGCGAATCCGCTATATGACGAGTCATCCACAAGATATGAATAAAGAGATGATTGATGCTTTAGGTCGTTCTTCTAATGTAGTTACACAATTACATTTACCTATTCAATCAGGGTCCAACCGTATTTTACAAAAAATGAATCGCCGTTATACGGTAGAACATTATAAAGAACTCATTGAATACTGTCGTGAAAAAATTAAAGGCTTAACCTTGACTACTGACTTAATTGTAGGCTTTCCTGGTGAAACAGAAGAAGATTTCCAAGCAACCTTGCAATTATTAAAAGATGTTCGCTATGACATGGCGTATACGTTTATTTTTTCAAAACGGTCTGGCACACCAGCTGCTACTATGGAAGATCAAGTCCCTGAAGAGGTTAAACGAGTTCGTTTGCAAGCGTTAATGGATGTGCAAAACGAAATCTCCTTAGAGTTAAATAAAGCTATGGAAGGCGAAGTATACGAGATTATTGTAGAAGGGCCAAGTCGTAATGATGAAAATGTTTGGTTTGGTCGCACATCAGGTAATAAGATGATTTTATTCCCTAAAGATGAAAATCTTGCCATTGGCCAAACTGTACAAGCATGTGTAGATAAAGCGCAAACTTGGATTTTATATGGTACAATCATTTAGTTGAAATTAGAAAATGGAGGCGTACATGAGCAAAAAACAAACGCCCATGATGGATCAATATTTTTCCATAAAAGATAAATATAAAGAAGAGCTTTTATTTTTTCGTTTAGGCGATTTTTATGAGCTCTTTTATGATGATGCCTTAACAGCCTCAAGAGAGCTAAATATTACCCTAACAGGTCGAAATTCTGGTGAAGAAGAAAAAGCCCCCATGTGTGGGGTACCTTATCATGCGGCCGAAGGCTATATCGAAAAGCTCATTAAGAAAGGTTACAAGGTAGCCATTTGTGAGCAAGTCGAAGACCCGAAAACAGCTAAAGGAATTGTAAAACGGGATGTAATTCGCGTAATTACGCCTGGTACTGTGTTAACTGAAAATGGTACTGAAGCGAGAGAGAATAACTTTTTGGCTCTATTTTATCGTACTGATGAAGCGTTAATACTTATTTTCTGTGATGTATCTACTGGAGAAGTTATTTGGGATCGTATTAGCCATGGTGAGCGTCAAACGGGCGTGTATGATGCACTTGCTATGTATCGTCCTTCTGAGTTAGTAACTGTTGGAGCTATGCCTTTAGGCAAAGAGTTGCAAGATTTTATTGATGTACAGCTAGATAAAGTGGCTTTATCGCCTTTTACGCCTGAGTTGACATTGGAAGATGTACGAAATCAGGGTCGAATTCATTTTACAGAAGCCGGTCTTTTAGAGGAAGATGTATTAGAAGGACTGGGGTATTTATTAACGTATTTAGCAACCGTTATTAAAACTGATATTTCTCATATTAATTATATACATCCTTTGCACATTGGCGATCGAATGGTGCTTGATACATCGAGTTTGCGACATTTGGAAGTGACTCATAATCTTCGTGATGGCGGTGTAAAAGGGACATTGCTTCAGGTGTTGGATAAGACTTTAACACCTATGGGCGCTCGTCTTTTAAAACAGTGGGTTGAAAGTCCGCTTATGGATATTCACCATATTCAACGCCGTCAAATGGCCTTGACCGAATTGATTGCAAAACCAACTGAACAAGGTAAATTGCGTGAACTATTAAAACTGATTTTTGATTTTGAACGTATTCTTGCTCGCGTAGAAACAGGTTCTGTTTCACCACGAGATTTTACCTCCTTAAGAGAGTCTTTGCGGATTCTGCCTGAATTAAAAAACATTGCCAGCACTTTTGAAGGCACTTTATTGCAAGAAGTGGTGACGCAAATTGATTGTCATGCAGATATGTATGATTTAATTAATCGAGCGATTGCTGAACAGCCTGCTTTGACTTTAAAAGATGGTCGTGTTATTCGTGATGGCTATAGTCAAGAGCTAGATGATTTACGCTCCTTGGCGTCTAATAGTCAAGAATGGTTACATCGATTAGAGGAAGAAGCAAGGGCCAAGACAGGCATTCGCCTTAAAACTGGATATAATAAAGTCTTTGGCTACTACTTTGAAGTTTCTCATGCCAATGCGGCTGATGTGCCAGATTATTTCATTCGTAAACAGACATTAGCAAATGCAGAGCGATATATTACACCTGAATTAAAAGAGTTTGAGGTTAATATTTTAAGTGCTAAAGATAAAATTGTTACTTTAGAACAGAAGTTATATCAAGAATTACGCCAAGCTGTAAAAGAGGCGGTAAAGCCTATTCAAGCCACAGCTCGTGCCTTAGCTAAATTGGATGTACTTTCGGGCTTAGCACAAGTGGCGTATGAGGAGCAATATATTTGTCCCACTATGACGATGAATGGGCAAATTACAATTCGCGATGGGCGTCATCCGGTTATTGAAAAATTCCTAAAACGAGAAGTCTTTGTCCCTAATGATGTAACGTTAAATCATAATGGAGAAGAGTTTTTGCTTATTACAGGGCCTAATATGGCGGGGAAATCTACATACATGCGCCAAGTAGCGGTGCTTATGATTATGGCTCAAATTGGGTCATTTATTCCTGCTAGAGAAGCGGTTATTTCGCCAGTTGACCGTATCTTTACTCGTGTAGGTGCTAGTGATGATATTTCTACGGGGCAAAGTACCTTTATGGTAGAAATGAAAGAAGTGGCATATATTTTAAACAATGCCACATCGAATAGCTTATTAATTCTTGATGAAATAGGTCGTGGAACAAGTACTTTTGACGGCTTAAGCATTGCCCAAGCTGTGGTGGAATATATTTGTAAACATATCCACGGGAAGACCTTATTTGCGACTCACTATCACGAATTAATTCCATTAGAAGAACAGTATGAGAAACTAAAAAATTATACTGTGGCAGTGAAAGAAAAAGGGAAAGATGTTGTATTTTTACGTCGCATCATTCGTGGTGGCGCAGACCGTAGTTATGGGATTCATGTAGCTAAGTTAGCCGGTTTACCTAGTTCTGTATTAAAGCGGGCTGAAGTAATTTTGAGCGCCTTAGAAGGTAGTGCTGAAGCGAAAGAGGCTGATGCATTAGCTCGTATTAGTGGTTTAACAACAGATAGCTATGAAGGCGCTGATAATGTTGTTGAAGCAAAAGCTACTGTACTAGGTACTTCATCAGCTAATGCAGCAAGTTCTAATTTATTTACTACGTCTGTATTAGATGATTTATTGGCTGTTGATGTAATGAGTTTAACCCCGATAGAAGCATTGAATGTTTTATATAAATTACAAGAAGAGGCCCGTAAGGGAGGTGGCCAGTAATGGCACTAATTCACGTTCTTGACGAAGTAACGATTAATAAAATAGCCGCTGGTGAAGTAGTTGAACGCCCTGCGTCAGTAATTAAAGAGCTATTAGAGAACTCCTTAGATGCAGGTGCTACTTCCATTGAAGTAGAGATTGCTGATGGCGGGACTACGTATATGCGTGTTACGGATAATGGATCGGGTATGACAGAAGAAGATGCTCGATTAGCTGTATTACGCCACGCTACGAGTAAAATTCGTTCTGTCGATGATTTATTTGATATCGCATCTTTAGGCTTTCGTGGTGAAGCATTAGCCAGTATTGCTTCCGTATCTCATTTTAGTTTAACTACTCGAAAAGTAGACCAAGAGTTGGGAACTCGAATTTTAATTGATGGCGGTAAATTTACTGATTGTTTGCCTTTTGGTGCACAGCCTGGTACGACAATTGAAGTGCGCGACTTATTTTTTAATACGCCGGCGCGTCGTAAATTTTTAAAAACAGAGCGCACTGAAGGGGCTAAAATTCAAGATATAGTAGGTAAACTAGCGTTAAGTAATCCTCATGTAGCATTTAAGCTTATTAGTAATGATACAGTTAGCATTGTAGTGCCAGGCAATGGTAATTTAATTGATACAGTGTCAGCTTTATACGGCTATAAAGTAAGTGATGATATTTTTCCTATTGCCTATGAGTCGGAAGGAATTACAATTCAAGGTGTTGTGAGCAAACCTACTTTATTAAAAAGTAGTCGTATTTGGCAAACTGTGGTAGTTAATAATCGGGTAATTTCTGACAAAGCGATTACGAAAGCAATCGATAATGCCTACCACGCTTTATTACCTAAGGGGGGCTATCCTTTAGTTTTATTGATGATTACAGTACCACCAGGTACGGTAGATATAAATGTACATCCTCGAAAAAGTGAAGTGAAATTTGAAGATGATAAGCCTGTTTTTAAAGCTGTATATCATGCTGTATTGCAGGCGTTACAAAATCCTTTGCAGCAGGGGCAGGATCAATTATTAAGGCAGGATAGTGGATATACAACGTTTGAGGGCACACAACCTGTTACACCAGATAGTATTACAACAGCTGTAAGTTATGACAAATCTTTTACTAAGCAGGGCTTAGAAAAGTTAAATGACATTGATATTTTAAATACGGCGACTGCCCCTGTTGATTTTGAATATGAGCGACCAAAAGTATCAGCTATAGCTCGTGAAAAAACAGAAGATTTCGTGCAGAAGCTGCGCTCTGAAGGCTATGAAGCACCAAAACGCACAACCTATGAGCAAAGCTCTTGGGTTGAGTCTGGTGATTTTACTGATGGGGTAGTACCAAAGAGCTATACCGCAGAGGATAAAGAAAAGTTCAGACAGTTGGCCGAAAATTTACGAAATCAACAAAGTGCCGTAGATTCTTCCACTGTGCAGTCACCTTTGCCTGTAAATACAACTGGTTTATTACCCTTAGGTCAAGTCGCTTCTTGCTATATTTTAGCTAAAAAAGGGGATAATTTATATATAATCGATCAACATGCTGCGCATGAACGAGTTCGGTATGATACATTGTGCAAATCGGCAGAAGCCATTCCTATGCAAGATCTATTAATCCCTCAATATTTAGAGGCTAATGAAGAAGAATTAATTATAGTGGAAGAACAGGCGGATACCTTGTTAAACCTTGGTTTTCAAGTAGTTCAAGGAGGGCCTACACAGTTAAAAATTGAAGGGCTACCTATAGATTTAGTAGAAAGTAAAGGGGAAGAAATACTTCGCTATGTATTTTCTCTGTTAAAAGATTTTCAAGAGCCTACAAAAGCACAGTTGCGTCATGAAATGTTAGCCTATGCTTCTTGTCGTGGGGCGATTAAAGCGGGGCATAATTTGAATACCTACCAAATGGCTGTGCTCATTGAAGATTTATTTCACACTGACAAGCCTTATGTATGTCCTCATGGTCGTCCTACTATTATTAAATTTACTCCTGAAGAATTGGGTAAATTATTTTTGCGGAGCTAAATATGGCCATTGTTACGATTTCGCAAAAAGGAAAAGAAACGGAAGCGATAAAGGCAAAAGAGGTAGCTCGTTTATTGCAACTCCCTTATGTGCCCCGTAATGGGTTATCTTTGCCACGGTTACAAGAGCAATTTGAAGGAGAAGATATTTTAATCCTCAGTAAACAGGGCCCTAAGCTTTATACTGGTGAAGGGAAAGCTCATGAATTTCATTTATCCATGGCACAATTGCGTATTATTGCGTATGATCGAGGACAACGAGATCACTTAATAGCTGCCTTAGGTTCGAAGCCTATACATTCTTTTTTAGACTGTACAGTTGGACTAGGTAGTGATAGTTTGTTAGTGGCTTATGCGAGGCCAGAAATTAATCATTTAGTGGCCTTAGAGGGAAATCCATTACTGGCGTATGTGACAAATTATGGCTGCCGTCATTTTACTCATAAGTCTGAGCTAGTAACAAAAGCATTGCGGCGGATTCATGTGTGTGCTACGCGGTATGAAACTTTTTTAAAGCAAGCCAGAACGAATAGCTTTGACATAGTGTATTTTGATCCTATGTTTGAAGTACCCGTTAATGACAGCCCTCAGTTTTTAAGTTTGCGAGGTCATGTGTTGGCAACGCCCATGACAGAAGCTATGTTAGTGGAAGCTAAACGGGTAGCGCGGAACCGGGTAATTATTAAAGAACGACCTTTTAGTTCTATTTTTAAGACATGGGTACCTACGTATATAGAAGGAGGTACCTATAGCAATGTAGCCTATGGTGTTTATGAAGTTTAAAAAAGGAGGTAGCCCATGGAAGAATTAATTACTATTCTAGGCCCTACAGCAGTAGGAAAAACTGATTTAACCTTGCGTTTAGCTCAGGCTATGAATGGCGTAGTGATTTCAGGGGATGCCTATCAAATTTATAAAGGTTTGAATATTGGTACAGCTAAACCTACGGCTAAAGAACTAGCTATGGTGCCACATCGTCTGATTGATATTCGTGATGCTGACGATAGCTATAGTGTGGCTGACTTTCAAAATGAAGCTAGTCGAGCGATTACAGTTGCTCATAATGAAGGGCAGATGCCAATACTATCAGGGGGAACAGGTTTTTATGTACAATCCTTGTTGGAAGGCTTTGATTTCTCTGTAGACGGGCCAGATACAGGTATTCGTGAGCGCTTAGAACATATGTGGCAAGCAGATGGTGAATCAGCTGTATTAGCCTATGGCAACGAATTAGCTGAAAAAGGCAATATTACGCTACGCTTTACTGATAAACATCGATTATTTCGTGCTATTGAATTGATGGAACAAGGCAATTATGAGGCCCTCATACATCAAACAAAGGCAGGTTTATCTTACGAAGGACCTGTTATTGGTTTGCGACGTAATCGTGAAGAATTGTATAATCGTATTAATTTACGTGTGCAAATTATGGTAGATCAAGGTTTATTTGAAGAAGTAGAAGAGTTATTGGCTAACGGTGTATCTCCTCATTGCCAGGCTTTTAAAGGGATTGGTTATAAAGAAGTGGTAGCTTATTTTGCTGGGCAATGTACAAAAGCAGAGGCCATAGAGGCTATTCAACAAAATACACGTCGTTTTGCTAAGCGACAAATCACTTGGTATAAGCGTATGCCTTATATTACTTGGTTAGATTGCGACAATAGAACAAGTGAGTCTGTTTATGAGGAGGCTATGGCGCTTATTCAATCACAGCTATGGATAGGTTAGTGAAGTGATTACAATTAGAGCGCAACACTATATATGTTGGACTAAAGTTTTTATAGGCTATTAGTAGAACCAGATTAATCTATTTATTATTTTAAGTTAGGATGTTTATATAGAATGAATTTAGAAAGTATCCGTGATGAAGCTTTGCGCATAGCAGAGCCTCAATTTAAGAAGTTTGAACCTATTGCATTGCATAATACCAAAAAAGTATTAGAAGCTTTTAAAGAATGTCAGTTAAGTGATTATCACTTTAATGGATCCAGTGGATATGGCTATAATGACAGTGGGCGTGAAAAACTTGATGAAGTATTTGCCCATGTATTTAAAGCTGAAAAAGCGTTGGTGAGAGCTCACTTTGTATCTGGTACTCATGCCTTAGCAACTACTTTAGTTGCTTTATTAGGTAGTGGTAAAGAAGGCAAGGAGTTTGTTTATGCAGTAGGTGCTCCTTATGATACGATGCAATCCGTAATTGGTGTACCGCATACAGTTCGTAATTCCTTAGTAGAACGAGGATTTATTTATAAAGAAGTTCCGTTAAAGAATAATACTTACGATTTAGAGGCTATTGTAGCTGCTGTAACGGAAGAAACACGCGTTGTTGTCATTCAAAGATCCCGTGGTTATAGTACACGAGAGCCTCTATCAGTAAAGGATATTGAAATTATCTGTAAAGCAGTAAAAGAAAAAAATGGCAAAACGATTTGCTTTGTAGACAATTGCTATGGTGAATTTACTGAAATGACTGAACCGCTAGAACATGGCGCTGATATTATGGCTGGTTCATTGATTAAGAACGCTGGTGGTGGCATCGCACCAACTGGTGGCTATGTAGCGGGGAAAGCAGAGCTGGTAGAAGATGTGGCCTATGAGTTGACGGCACCAGGCTTAGGGGACCATATGGGTTCGTATTCACCAGGCTATCGCTTATTCTTTCAGGGGTTATTCTTAGCTCCTCATGTGGTTTTACAGGCTCTAAAAGGCGCCGTATATACAGCGGCTGTCGGCACTTTATTAGGCTATGAAGTATTTCCTAAAGTAGACTCTTCACGATACGATTTGATACAAGCTATTAATCTTCATAATGCTGATGAAATGGAACAATTCTGTCGTGGTATGCAGGCTTATTCACCTGTAGATGCCCATGTACGACCTGTACCAGGGGACATGCCTGGGTATACAGATCAAATTATTATGGCTGGTGGTACCTTTGTACAAGGTTCATCAATTGAATTAAGTGCTGATGGTCCAGTACGACCACCATATACCATCTTTATGCAAGGTGGTCTCGTATTTGAACATTCTATGCTGGGGATTTTAGGGGCTGCTGAAGAAATTTTATCGCATAGAAAATAAAAGCTTTTTTGATGATATTTCTAAATATCTATATATATTACACCTATTTTATGTTATACTATCTGTTGCTTTAGTTTTAAAGCGCTCTGTATCTACATTTTTATTTTTGAGTCAGTATATACATATTCGGACTTTCACTCTGTATCATGTATATTGAGTTACTGTACAGGTCAAGCGACCAACAGAAGGAGAAAGCATGGAAAACGTTGTAGCAGTTGCAATGAGTGGGGGCGTAGATAGCTCCTTAACAGCGTCGATGCTGTTAGAACAAGGGTATAAGGTATTTGGTATTACCTTGCGTTTATGGGTAAGTGACACAGATCCTGATGATGTGCCATTAGCCGTAACTGATGCTAAGAAAATGTGTGATTTTCTTGGTATTGAGCATCATGTAGTCGATGCTCGGGATATTTTTTATGATAATGTGGTAGATTATTTTGTTAATGAATATGCCGCTGGCCGCACGCCGAATCCCTGTGTATTCTGTAATAAAAATATAAAATTTGATTTATTATTAAACAGAGCGTTAGAACTAGGTGCTACGCATATGGTAACAGGTCATTATGCACAAGTTCGTTATAATGAAGCAACAAAATTATACGAACTTCATAAAGGGGATGACCCTTCTAAGGATCAAAGCTATGTATTATATACTTTGAATCAGCATATTTTAAGCCATTTGATGTTCCCTCTAGGATCTCAAAAGAAAACATTAACTCGTGAAATGGCGAACGATCGTGATTTACCAGTAGCTAATAAACCAGATAGTGAAGATATTTGCTTCTTGCCAAATCATAACTATCAAGGGTTTATTAAAAAACAGTTGACAACAGCGCCTAAGTCAGGCAATATTGTTCATGAAAATGGTGAAATTTTAGGTCAACATAATGGTTTATTTAATTACACTATCGGTCAACGTAAAGGCCTTGGTATTGCTTATAAATATCCGCTTTACGTAGTGCGTCTTGATGGTGAGAAAAATGAAGTAATTGTTGGTCCTGATGAAAGTTTATTTACTAATCGCATGATTTGTAAGCATTATAACTTCTTATCAGGTACTATTCCTAAAGAGTTACATGCATCTGGTAAGATTCGTTATGCAGCGAACCCATCACCATGTGTAGCTCGTATTCTTGATGATGAAACGATGGAAGTTGTATTTGAAACGCCACAGCGGGCCATCACGCCAGGTCAATCGGTCGTATTCTATGACGGCACACAAGTCCTTGGAGGAGGCGTTATCGAAACTGTTTGTTAGAGAGAGGTAATTTGATGTCCACTGAGCATATCCGCAATTTTTGTATTATTGCCCATATAGACCATGGCAAATCTACTTTGGCTGACCGTTTGATTGAAACAACGGGGACCCTCACTAAACGTGAAATGGAAGCCCAAGTATTGGATTCTATGGATTTAGAACGTGAACGAGGTATTACCATTAAAGCCCAATCGGTTCGTCTATTACATACGGCTAAAGATGGTAAACAATACACGCTAAATTTAATTGATACGCCAGGTCACGTTGACTTTAGTTATGAAGTGTCTCGCTCCTTAGCTGCTTGTGAAGGCGCTTTGTTGGTCGTTGATGCTGCACAAGGTGTGGAAGCCCAGACCTTGGCTAATGTATATTTAGCATTAGAACATGACTTGGAAATCATTCCTGTCATTAATAAAATTGACTTACCAAGTGCTGATGTGGAACGGGTAAAGAAAGAAATTGAGGATATTATCGGTCTTGATGCATCAGATGCTATTCTTGCCAGTGCAAAATCAGGAATTGGGATTCAAGATATTTTGGAAGCTATTGTAGAGCGCATTCCAGCACCCCCAGATAAATCGGATGAACCTACTCGTGCTTTAATTTTTGATTCTCGTTTTGATTCCTATAAAGGCGCTATTGCTTACGTTCGTGTTAAAGAAGGATCACTTAAAAAACGTGACATCATTCGTATGATGCATGATAATAAAGATTTTGAAGTAACTGAACTTGGTGTATTTACGCCTAATTTACTACCTGTTGAAGAATTGACTTGTGGTACTGTAGGTTGTGTAGCTGCTAGTATTAAAAATGTAGGGGATTGTCATGTAGGCGATACCATTACGAAAGCAGATGCACCAGCTGCAGAGCCATTGCCAGGTTACCGCAAAGCAGTCTCTATGGTATATTGTGGCTTATATCCAACAGATAGTAAGGATTATGATAATTTACGAGATGCCTTAGAAAAATTAAACTTAAATGACGCAGCTCTTGAATATGAACCAGAAACATCGATTGCTTTAGGTTTTGGTTTCCGTTGTGGTTTCCTTGGTTTATTGCACATGGATGTTATTCAAGAACGCTTAGAACGTGAGTATAATTTAACGCTTATTACTACAGCTCCAAGTGTTAACTATAAAGTCCATAAAACAAATGGTGAAGTGCTTGAAATTGATAATCCAGCAAAGTTACCACCACCAACTGAGATTGATTTTATTGAAGAGCCTTATGTAAAAGCGACTACTATCGTACCTAAAGATTTTGTAGGAGCTATTATGGAGTTATCTCAGGATAAACGAGGGGAATATCAATCTATGGAATATTTAGATGAAACTCGTGTATCTATCGTATATCATTTGCCATTAGGTGAAATCATTTATGATTACTTTGATAAGCTAAAATCAGCTACAAAAGGATATGCGTCGCTCGATTATGAATTAATTGGCTATCAAACTTCACCAATGGTTAAAATGGATATTCTGCTTAATGGTGAGCCTGTGGATGCTCTTAGTATTATTGTCCATAAAGATCGTGCTGCTATGCGTGGTCGTGCTTTGGCTGAAAAATTAAAAGAGTTAATTCCTCGTCAAATGTTTGAAATTCCAATTCAGGCAGCGGTGGGAAATAAAATTGTTGCCCGTGAAACAGTAAAAGCATGGCGTAAAGACGTATTAGCAAAATGTTACGGTGGTGACATTAGTCGTAAACGTAAATTATTAGAAAAACAAAAAGAAGGTAAGAAGCGCATGAAAGCGGTAGGAAGTGTTGAAATCCCTCAAGAAGCATTCATGGCAATTCTTAAAGTTGACGACAAATAAATCAGCATTTATTGATAAGAGGCGTCAATATTTATGACGATATAAAAAGGAGTTTGTGTATGAATAACAAACGCATGTCTTCTTTTACGACGTCGCATACACGGGATATGGGGGTATACCTTCATATCCCGTTTTGTCGTAAAAAATGCTCTTATTGTGATTTTGCCTCTTATGAAGGGTTAGAGGCTTATTATGATGATTATGTGGCTGCCCTTTGTACTGAAATTGAAGTATGGGCGAAGCAATATCCAGAGAGTACATTGGTGCCTGTACAAACTATATATTTTGGTGGGGGAACACCGACTCAACTGTCCATTGCACAAATTGAACAAATATTAAACGTGCTATACAAACACTATCAGTGTAATAATGTAGTTGAAATATCTATGGAAGCGAATCCAGGAGAAATAGACAAGTCCTATTTGAATGATTTAAAATCCCTAGGTGTTACACGTTTGAGTTATGGTGTACAGACTTTTGATGATGTCCTATTGAATCTTTTACGTCGAGGCCATACGTCTAAAATGGCAAAACAAGCTATTTCAGATGCCTTAGATGTTGGCTTTCATTCTGTCAGTGGTGATTTAATTTATGCATTACCGGGTCAACATCTTAAGGATATTGAAACTAATGTTAAAACCTTGGTTGATTTAGGAGTGAGCCATGTTTCCATCTATGGGCTGCAATTAGAGGAAGGAACAAATCTTCATAAACAAGTGGAGCAAGGACAGTTAACATTGCCTAGTGATGATGAAAATGAAGCTATGTATGATTGTATGCTTGATCAATTAGCTACTTATGGCTTTGAGCGGTATGAAATTTCTAATTTTACAAATCGGAAGGCCTATAGCTATCATAATTTACGCTATTGGCAATATAAAGAATACTTGGCGTTTGGTGCTGGTGCATATTCCTTTTATAGAGATGTACGGCGTAATAATGAACCTTATGTAGTGCCGTATATCAATCGATTGCGTCAAGGCTTATTACCTGTAGTTTTTGAAGAAGTGATTAATGAAACGAGAGCTGTTGAAGATTTTTGTTTTTTGGCTTTGCGTACTAAATGGGGATTGTCAAAAATTAATTTTGAAAACCGCTTTAATCAATCGTTGTTAGCTATTTTTGGCAATGAATTAGAACAGTTAACTAAGCAAAAGTTATTACAACAAATTGATGATTCTTGGCGCTTAACAAGAGAAGGGGCTAAACATGGAAATTATGTGTTTAGTCAGTTTATACGATAAAAAATGTGACTTATAGGATAAAACTGTAAAGGTCGAGGTTATGTACTCGGCCTTTATTTTTATCAGTCATTATTGGTAATGTGATATATTATATGTTTAAAAGTTAGATTATATTGACATAGTCCATATGTATTTAGTAATATATAGGAGTAATGCATGGGGGTATAGCTCAGCTGGGAGAGCGCTTGAATGGCATTCAAGAGGTCAGCGGTTCGATCCCGCTTATCTCCACCATATAAACCGCACAGAAGTGCGGTTTTTTTATTATATGTAATGTAGTTTAAATGTATTTTATAGTACATGCAGTAGTACATTTCAGAATTTACTAGAATTAATGAAGAGTTATAGTAGGGTGTTCTTTTCGATTAAAGCGTGTTTGTTTCAAGATAGGTATTATTAAAAAATTCAAGAACAAGGTATAATATGAAATATAAATGAATATAGAGAGTGTTTCATTGGTATTGTAATTAATAGGGAGGCATGACAATGAGAAAGCTTTGGGTAATGTTACTAGTTGTATTTTCAATGGTATTTTTAGTAGGGTGCGGGGATACTGTCAGTAGTTTGACCGGCGGCAGTAAAAGTAATGTGCTTACCGAGCCAGGTTTAGCCAATAAGATTATTGATGAACTAAAAAACAGAGACGAATTAAAAGGCCATGATTTAAAAGCAATGGATGGTATTATGTTTAATTACTATAAAGAGTTAGGTACTATAGTAATGATTCAAGTCCAAAAACCAGGAACTACTGATAAGGTTGATGGCTATAAATATGAAAATGGCAAATGGAATGGTCCACAACCAGTTCAATTAACAGGTGATGGTGTGTTAGCTGATAATGTAGGTTCTATTAGTACAATTGACTTTAATAAAGTTTCTGATATGTACAAAGTAGCTCAAGAGAAGGCTAAAAGTATAGAAGGTGGCGAAGTAAAGAGTGGTGTATTTTACTCGTTCTCTGTTAATGATGGTGTATTTACAGCTATGATTACTGTAGAGGGTGCTCGTGAAAAATATGATTTAAGATTTGATGCACAAGGTAACTTAATTAAAGAAACTAAACGATAAGATTTATAAATCAAATTATTGCGCTTAAATGTGCAATAGATTGTTACTTACTAAAAGACCTATTGGATGTATAGTTTGTGTAATACATCCAATAGGTCTTTTTATTAGAGCTGAAAGGATTGAAAATATTGTAGAATAGAGTGATACTTGTAATACAAACATGTAATTCTTGTATTACATTTTGCTTTTTTGTAAAATAAGCAGTATCATATTAAGGAGAAAAGGAGGCTTATTATGAGTACTATTTCTTTACGTCTATCAGAAGATGAAAATAAGCTCATTAGATCGTATGTAGAAATGAATAATTTGAACGTATCTTCTTTTATTAGAGATATTGTGTTAGATAAAATTGAAGAAGATTTAAAACTTGATGAAAAGAGAATTTTGAAAGCTAAAAAATTGTCAAATCATGAAAAGACATATTCACATGAAGAAGTTTGGAAAATGCTAGGTATATAATATAAAATGTATAGGGTGGAATTTGATTATCGTTTGTTTGCTGAAATTAACGATGAAGTTTTGAAAATTTTTTTATTTGAAGTCGCACATCGTCGAGAGATTTACAAAAAGAAGTAAGGAAGTTTGCAAGATGAGAGATTATGTAATGTTTGGCTGGCGCGCGTGTTTTGCTAGCATTGGTTTTGATTTAGTAAGTTTAGCTGTGGTCTTTTTTTCTTATAAGTGGTTATATCATATATTGCCTGGCGACAAGTTTCACATAGCGGCAGGCATTATTTTATTTGTAGTTATTACAGCATTTGCCCTATTATGTAGGCCTTTTTATGTGAAAGGGCTTAAAAAGCGTTTTCCTGATACGCATATTTCCCGCAGTGCTTTTTTATTTATTTTATATGCTATTGCCCTTATATTAGCTATTGTGTTAGCTTTACTATATATAGCTTGTGTAGCCCTTTTTATGACTGAATTACAAGCGGGACAAATTAGTGATAATGAAGTTATTTCAAGATTTTCATTAATCTTCATGGCTCTATCGAGTGCCGCTTATTTTTATTTTCTTCTGTATGCAACGGCTAGTGCAGAATATGTATGGCGTAAATATTTACAACATAAGTTAGAAAGTCTTGATGATGAAACAATTTCTACGATGCTATAGCCTTTTTAGTCATAACTTTTAGTTATTTGGTGATATTTGTCACAGTTTTGTAGAATAGTAATGTGATACAAATACATATAGTTAAGATTTATTTACAGATATAAGTAATCTCATTAATCAGTTAACTAAGGAGCTTTCATGAAAACATCTATTATTCTACATTCTTTATTTAGTGAATTTTCCCGTGAACAATTACATGCTATTATGGACTTAGCCGATGAATTTAACGGCAATTTTCGAGTGGTAGTAACTGGGATTCAGATTTATGACATTACCAAAGAAGCTAAAGCGGCGATTCTAGAACGATTACCAGAAGGTGTGCAACCAGTAAAACATGCGGCTGTCAACTCAGTGGTTGCGTGTCGAGGTACGGATGGTTGCTCTCATGCTTTTATGCAGACTATTCCCGTAGCTAAATATATTGATGAAACCTATTTTGGTGAAACAATGCCAAATAAAGTACGAATTGGTATTAGTGGTTGTCCCCGTTGTTGTGCAGAATCAATGATTAAAGATATTGGTGTCTATGGTATGCCTGATGGCTTTGTATTAGTTGCTGGAGGTAAAAGTGGCAATCGCCCTAAAGGTGGTGAAACACTAGCAAAAGGTTTAACGGCAGAAGAAGCACAAGCAAAAATTGAGTTTTTATTACAATGGTATAAAGATAATGCTATGCCAAAGGAAAAGTTTGATCATTGCTTAAGTCGTTTAGGAAACCCTTTTGCAGTAACTGAATAATCATAGCAACTTTTGACGAGTGGTTAAGAGTGCTGAAATGATAGATATGTTTAGAAAGGGTATGCGATAATTACGTCGCATATCCTTTTTTAGTATCAATAGTTTTTTATTGGCAAAATTTTAAAAAGAGGTATAATACAAATATATTACTATCATAATAAATAGAGGTTTCACTATGCTTTTAAAACCTAATTTACACAATCAGCCAAAGTCGTGGCGACGAATATGGCGCGAATCACTTATGAATAATCCACAGCGCATGTTAGCACTTAGTTTTGCGATTTTAATGTTATTGGGAGGGGCTTTGCTGACCTTGCCAATGGTTACGATTGATGGTACTAGTACTCATTGGGTAGATGCCTTATTTGTAGCTGTATCTTGTGTATCTGTAACAGGCTTAACCACGGTTGATACATTTCACCACTGGAATGTATTGGGACAAACGATCATGATTTTCTTGATACAAATTGGTGGTTTAGGCACTATGACGTTTACTACTTTTATATTTTTAATTCTTCGCAGAAAAGTAGGGTTAGAAAATAAATTATTATTACAAGAAGATATTGGGGAAGACAATATTTCTGTACATACAGTGCTTAAAAAGATTGCGTTGTTGACTTTTGGTGTTGAATTCATAGGTGGCATTGCTTATACCATCGATTTATGGCCTTACTTAGGTAGTAGTGCTATTTACTATGGTTTCTATCAAGCTATTTCCACATTTTGTAATGCTGGTTTTGTATTCTTTGATAACAATCTGCCCTATGATTTAGTAGGAAATTGGGGATTCACCATAACGACTTGTAGTTTAATTCTTATTGGTGGCTTTGGCTATATGGCGACCTTTGATATTTTTAAGAATTATAAACGAGGTTTTCGTAGTTTTGCTTTACATACTAAAGTTATGCTTGTTGGCGAAGCTATCTTAGTGATTGTTGGTACGCTTGCCATTTTAGGACTTGAGTGGAATAATACGTTGCAGCCCTTACCTGCACTTACGAAGTTACAAGGTGCATTGTTTCAAGCTGTAACACCTAGAACAGCCGGTATTCCGACATTAAATTATGGGGATTTACATCCTATTACGGTTTTTATTACCGTTGTTTTTATGTTTATTGGCGCTGGCCCAAACTCTACGGGCGGTGGTATTAAAATTAGTACAATGGCCGTTTTATGGGCTACCTCATGGTCTTTATTTAGCAATAAACGACGTGTTGAGTTATTTGAACGTAGTTTAAGTCAAGCTGTTATTTATAAGGCCTGTGGCATTGTATTTTTTTCGTCCATTCTTGTAGTGCTAGCAACATTTATACTGGCGGGTATTGAAGAATTTCCATTTCTTGATTTGCTATTTGAAGTAACCTCAGCATTTGCTACTGTCGGTCTTACGATTGGTATTACACCTGAATTATCGACCGTGAGCAAATTAACCCTTATTGTGGTTATGTATACAGGTCGTATAGGGGTGCTTACATTAATTGGAGCCTTTTTCTTGAAACGGCGACGTACAACAACAGCGTATTATCCAGAAGACAATGTATTGTTATAGTAATTTTAGGAGTTTTATATGAAGCGTAAAACAATAGGTATAATTGGGTTAGGGCGTTTTGGTGGCACCTTAGCAAAGCAGGTAGCAGCCTTAGGTCATGAAGTATGTGGTATTGATATTGATGAAAAAGTAGTTCAGAAAGTGGCACCTTTTCTTACACATAGCATGGTAGCTGATTTTAGTGATGAAGAGACTATTCGTAGTTTGCATTTACAAGAGTTTGATGTAGTAGTAATTGCTATTGGCGATGATTTAAAGGCCAAATTATTGAGCGCTATGGTTTTAAAAGAATTGAAAGCACCCTATGTAGTAGCCAAAGCTTCGAGTGATATGGAAAGCAAGTTATTGGAACGAGTAGGCGTAGACTTAGTCATTTTTCCTGAAATGAATATGGCAGATCGTTTGGCACAGATGTTGACTCGTGAATATATTGTTGATTATTTTCAACTATCGCAAGATATTGGTCTTGTCGAAATGAATACACCTGAATTTATGGTAGGCCAATCTTTGGTTGAGCTTTCACTACGAAGCCGATATGGAATAAACGTGGTAGCTATAAAAAGGGATAAAGAAGTCTTAGCACCACCAGAACCAAAGGAACCGTTAAAAAAGGATGATTTATTAATTCTCATTGGTCGCAATGAAGATATCACAAAAATGAGTCGACTTTAAGGGGCAATATGCCGATTAGTTATCAACTGTACACTAGTAATTGACATTAATAATAATACAACATATAATCAAGTTAGATAAAAGAGAGGGCTATTCATGGCAGCATGAAAACCCTCTCTTTTGTGCGTGTTAGCGGGATTTTTGTACATTGTCAATATTTCTTTGAGAGGAGGAAGTTGTTGATAAAAATGTAGCGGTATTAATGGTGCAAGCGGAGCAGTGAACATTAGGAAGTATGTTTTTCTGGTATTATTTTTTATATTTTTACGTGTTTTATGTATTAAGGAGATGATGAAATGGCAGCGTCAGGACATCATGATGAGGTCCGCCCAATTATGGACCCCACCAAAAATTATGAAGAAATTAACAGTTATGTTATTTTCTGGGGCTTATTTTATGCTGCATTATTTGCTCTTGCAGTAGGTTATTTATGCTTAAAAATCGGCCAAACAGTTGATGCCTTTGCACCGGTATCTATTCTTTCAATGGGGATGGCTGTATTGTTTAAACGTAAAAATGCTTTCCCTGAAACAGTACATATTCAGGCTATCGCTAGTTCTGGCACTAATGTATTATGTGGTGCTATGTTTATCTTACCGGCTTTATTTATTTTAGATATTCACCATGTAACCGTGCTACAAATGATTATTCCGATTATACTTGGTGGTATGTTAGGCGTATTCCTCTGTATTTTCTTCCGTCAATATTTCTGTGTGGAAATGCATCATGCCTATCCGTTCCCAGGTGGACGTGCAGCTGCAGAAGTATTGAGTAGTAATGATGGTAGTAAAGCGAAGCTTATGGCATTAAGTGGTTTACTTGGTTTATTCTATGACTTTGTGCTAAATACATTAGGATGGTGGCGTGAAGTATTCTCCACAACTACATTCAAATGGGGGCAAATATTCCAAGATAAAACAAAAGTTTCTTTTGCCCTTGATAGTGATATTGCTTTACTTGGTTTAGGTTATTTTACTGGCTTGCGTTATGGTGCTATTATTGCAGCAGGTTCTTTCTTCGCATGGTTTGTATGTATTCCTATTTTCTACTTCATTGGTGGCGATCATTTGATGACGGTAGGAGGCAAAGAAATTCTATTAGCTGAAGCACCTGTTCGTACAGTATTCACGACTTATGTACGTCATATTGGTATTGGTATGTTAGCCATGGCAGGGGTAATTGGCCTATTAACTATGTCCAATGTAGTTAGCAAGATTATGAAACGTGCTATTGTTGACATGTTCTCCCGCGGTAAAACAACAACAGTAAATATTTTACGGACAGAACGGGATTTGCCAAATTCAGTATTAGGTTTAGGTATTATTTTAACGACTGTATTGTTTGGTATTTTCTTCCATATTTATTTTGCAGAAACTTTGATGCAATCTGTATTGGCCTTCCTAATCGTGTTGATTATGTCGTTCCTATTATCCGTAGTAGGGATTAGTTCCATTGCGTTTACTGGTAATGAACCAGTATCTGGTATGACAATCTTTATGATCCTTATTAGTGCAGTAGTGTTAACTAGCGTTGGTATGGGTGGTACTACTGGTATCATTGCAATTTTGATGATGGCCGCTTTCTTAGGTACTACAATTGGTGTAGCGGGTAACTTCATGTCAGAACATAAAGTGGCTCATTTGACAGGCGCTACGCCTGCTAAAATGCAGACTTGGCAATTAGTTGGGGTTGTAGTATCCAGTATTGTATCAGTGGGTGTTTTGATTCTTTTAAATAATGCGTATGGCTTCGTTGGTGAAGGAGCCTTAAATGCACCTCAAGCCAATGCTATGGCTGCTATTGTTGAACCGCTTATGACAGGCGGTAGTGCGCCATGGCCACTTTATATCATTGGTGCGGTGTTCGCTGTTTTATTATGGATGGTAGGTGTGCCACCATTGGCCTTTGCCCTTGGTACCTATTTACCAATGGAAATTAATACACCAATCTTACTTGGTGGTTTCATTTCCTATCTTGTAAAACGTAGTGCCAAAGATGAAGCTGAAGGGGAAGCTCGTGTGAATGAAGGCGGTACTGTTGCCTCTGGTTTTGTAGCTGGTGGTGCTATTGGCAGTTTAATTAGTGCTGTACTTCGTATTGCTGGTGTGGATTGGTTCTTAGAAGCTTGGGAACAAACACCTGAAGCAACATATCTAGGTATTGTAATTTATTTAGCGCTTTGCGTATTAATTTACAAAGTAGCGACTCGTAAACGTATAGTTTAGAATATGTATATGCTTTATTAAATTAAAAGTATTATAAGAAAAGGCGTTTGGCAGTTATTGATTGTCAAACGCCTCTTTGATTTTTTGACTAATCAGTAAATAAGCGAACTTTTAGGAAATTTTTTTAAAATAATTGCTTGACATTTTGACGTTTTATGATAACATTATAGCTGTGATTAGCACTCGACATTGATGAGTGCTAACAATGAGGTGTGATTATGGATGAACGTAAACAACGCATCTTACACGCAATCATACAAGACTACATAAAGTCAGCTGAACCAGTAGGATCACGCACACTAGCTAAGAATTATAATTTAGGTGTTAGTCCTGCCACAGTTCGTAATGAAATGGCTGATTTAGAAGACTTAGGTTTTTTGGAACAACCACATACATCAGCAGGTCGTATTCCATCAGCCAAAGGTTATCGTTTTTATGTAGATGCCATGTTGCATTCGAACGGTACAGAGCGCGAAGATGCAGAACAAATTAATCGAATATGGCAACAAAAGCCAGCTAATTTTGAAGATTTCTTTTTAAATGTAGCTAAGCTAATTTCACAGATTAGTCACAACATGAGTTTATTCTTAGCACCAGCTCATGATACATCAGTGCTTAAATTTATTCATGTATTACCTATAGGTGATAATCGGGCGATTATGGTTGTGGTAACCGATCAAGGCGCTTTAGATAATGAGCCTATGTACTTTAAAGAATCTGTTTCTGACGATGTGTTAGCAACAGTGACTATGCGGCTTACCAATGCGTTAAAAGACCTTAGGATTTGTGACTTAACCTTACATAGTTTAGAAGCAACTATTCAATTAATTGAAGGGCCTCGAGCTGTGTTAATGATATTAGCTGAAACATTATATCGAGCGATTGCTAAACGTAAGCTGTTTTATTCAGTAGGTACTACAGAACTTTTAGAACAGCCAGAGTTTAAAGATATAAAGAAAGTACAGCCAATTTTATCTTTATTAGAAGAACAAGATCAATTAAATAAATTATTAGCATCTTCTAAAAAAGACGGTATCGGTATTACCATTGGGAGCGAAAATAAAGCGGAGACCATGAAAGAGTTGAGTGTTATTCAAGCTGACTTTGGTGACAATGATGAGCGAATTGGCACATTAGCTATTTTAGGACCAACTCGTATGGAGTATGGTCGTATTATTGGTATTTTATCGTATATGCAAGATTTTATGCGTGCATTAGCGGAAAATAAAAATAGAAAGTAATGAGGTGATACTCACGATGGGAGCAGACGACATGAAACAAACAGAGGGCCAAGAAACTGTAACAAATGAAGAAGTAACAGCTAATGAACCTGAAGTAACCGTAGAAAGTGCTGAAGATGTAGCTGCTAGTGAAGCTAATGAAGTAAGTGAAGCCGTTAGTGCTGAAGCAGATGCAGTTCAAGAAGCACTGGCAGAAGCAGAAAAACGCTTTGTTCGTTTGCAAGCAGACTTTGATAATTTCAAGCGACGTACCTTGCAGGAAAAAGATCAATTAGCAGGTTTCGTAAAAGCTGATGTTATGAAAGACTTATTTGGCGTTTTAGATAATTTTGAAAGAGCCTTAGCGGCGCCGACTACAGCGGAAACGAAAGCTTTTTTGGATGGCTTTGTAATGATTCACCAAAACTTGATGGCTATGTTAAGTAAACATGGTTTGGCTGTAATTGAAGCTGTGGGGCAACCGTTTGATCCAAATTATCATCAAGCTATTATGCGTGTACCGTCTGATGAATATGAAGATGATATGGTATGCGAAGTGTTGCAAACAGGCTACACTGTAGATGGCAAAACTGTTCGACCAGCTATGGTTAAAGTAGTACATAATGATTAATTCTTAAAAAACGCAAAACTTTAAAATTTATACACTACATTAAAAGAATTAACATGACAATAGATAGAAGTAATAATTAATAGGAGGTCATTTAAAATGGCAAAAGTAATTGGTATTGACTTAGGTACAACAAACTCTGTAGTAGCTGTTATGGAAGGCGGCGAACCAGTAGTTATTACGAACCAAGAAGGTTCTCGTTTAACACCTTCCGTTGTAGGTTTTGCAAAGAATGGGGAACGTTTGGTAGGCCAATTGGCAAAACGTCAGGCTGTATCAAACCCAGATCGCACTATTTCTTCCATTAAACGTCATATGGGTAGCGATTACAAAGTAAAAATTGACGACAAAGATTACACACCACAAGAAATTTCAGCAATGGTTCTGCAAAAATTAAAAGCTGATGCTGAAGCATATCTTGGTGAAAAAGTAACGCAAGCAGTTATTACTGTACCTGCTTACTTTACAGATAGCCAACGTCAGGCAACTAAAGATGCTGGTGCTATTGCTGGTCTTGATGTTCTTCGTATTATCAACGAACCAACAGCAGCGGCTCTTGCTTATGGTGTAGATAAAGACGAAGAAGGCAAAGTGCTTGTATTTGACCTTGGTGGCGGTACTTTTGACGTATCTATCCTTGAACTTGGTGATGGCGTATTTGAAGTAAAAGCTACTAGCGGTAATAACCATTTAGGTGGCGATGACTTTGACCAACGTGTAATGAACTGGTTGATTGAAGAGTTCAAAAAAGATACTGGCATTGACTTGTCTCAAGATAAAATGGCAGATCAACGTTTAAAAGAAGCAGCTGAAAAAGCTAAAATTGAGTTGTCTGGTGTAATGAGCACTAACATTAACTTGCCATTTATTACAGCTGATGCAACTGGTCCTAAACATTTAGATTTAACTTTAACCCGTGCTAAATTTGAAGAATTAACTCATGATCTAGTAGAAGCTACAATTGAACCAACTCGTAAAGCTTTAGCAGACTCTGGTTTAAGTGTTGGCGAAATTGACAAAATCTTATTAGTTGGTGGTTCTTCTCGTATTCCAGCCGTTCAAGAAGCTATCAAACGTGTATTAGGTAAAGAACCTACTAAAAACGTTAATCCTGATGAATGTGTAGCTGTTGGTGCAGCTATCCAAGGTGGCGTACTTGTTGGTGAAGTTAAAGACGTGTTACTTCTTGATGTAACTCCATTGTCTTTAGGTATTGAAACGTTAGGTGGTGTGTTCACTCGTATTATCGATCGTAACACAACTATTCCTACTTCTAAGAGCCAAGTATTCTCTACGGCTGCAGATAATCAACCTTCTGTAGATATTCATGTATTACAAGGTGAACGTGATTTCGCTGCAGATAATAAAACTTTGGGTCGTTTCGAATTAACTGGCATTCCAGCAGCTCCTCGTGGGGTACCTAAAATCGAAGTTACTTTCAATATCGATGCTAACGGTATCGTAAACGTAAAAGCTAAAGATATGGGTACTGGTAAGGAACAAGCGATTACAATTACTTCCTCTGGCGGATTACAACAAGATGAAATTGACCGCATGGTAAAAGAAGCTGAAGCTCATGCTGCGGAAGATAAAGCTAAGAAAGAAGAAATCGAAGTTAAAAACAATGCTGATTCCTTAGTTTACCAAGCTGAAAAAGCAATTAAAGACTTTGAAGGCAAAGCAGATGCTACTACTTTAGAACAAGTAAAAACGGCTAAAGATGCTTTGAAATCTGCAATTGAAGCTGGTAATGTAGAAGACATTAAAGCTAAGAGCGAAGAATTGACAAAACCTTTATATGAATTGTCTACTAAGATGTATGAACAAGCGCAAGCAGCTCAAGATGCTGCTGGTGCGGCTCAAGGCGCTGATGCAGCTGGTGCACAATCTAACGATGATGTGGTAGATGCTGAATATACTGAAGTAAAAGACGATAAAAAAGACTAAGAGGACGGTAACTAATGGCGAAGGATTATTATGACGTCTTAGGGGTCAATAAAAACGCCTCTCAAGATGAAATAAAGAAAGCATTTAGAAAAAAAGCTCGCCAATATCATCCTGACGTAAACCGTGACAATCCAAAAGAGGCCGAAGAGAAATTTAAAGAAGCCAATGAAGCCTATGAAGTATTGTCTGATGAAACTAAACGTTCCCAGTATGACCAGTATGGTCATGAAGCCTTCACGCAAGGTGGAGGCGCTGGGGCCGGTGGTTTCGGCGGCTTTGGCGGTCAAGGTGGTTTTGGCGGATTCGGTGGCCAAGCTGGTGGCTTTGGTGATATTTTTGACATGTTCTTTGGTGGCGGTGGTGGTCAACAAGCCCGTGGTCCTCAAAAAGGGGACGATCTTCGTCATGATGTTGAAATTAGCTTTGAAGATGCCGCCTTTGGTCGCAAGATGACGATTGAAATTCAACGTCATGAAGAATGTGATCATTGTCATGGTACTGGTGGTGAGCCAGGTAGCAAAGTAGATACTTGTACTCGTTGTCATGGTTCTGGACAAGAAACAGTGGTACAAAATACGCCATTTGGTCAGATGCGTTCTGCACGTACTTGTTCAGCTTGTCATGGCTCTGGTAAAAAGATTGAGAAACCATGTAAGACTTGTCATGGCAGTGGTGAAACAGTAGCTCGTCGTAAGATTGAAATTAAAATTCCAGCTGGCGTTGACAGTGGCTCACGTTTGCGTGTAGCGAATGAAGGGGAACCAGGTATTAAAGGTGGCCCTAAAGGTGACTTGTATGTTTACATCTATGTAAAACCTAGTCGTGAATTTGAACGTCAAGGTAATGAAGTTGTGAGTGAAGCTAAGATTACATTTGCTCAAGCTGCTATTGGTGCTACGATTAAGGTTAATACATTAGATGGTAAAGTAGAATTGAAAATCCCTGAAGGTACTCAAACTGGTACTATTTTCCGCTTAAAAGGAAAGGGGATTCCATACTTACGTAATCCAAATCAACGAGGGGATCAACACGTTCGTGTTACTGTGGCAACGCCTAAGAAGTTGACTGATAAACAGCGTGAATTGTTAGTTCAATTTGCAAAAGAAGGCAAAGAAGATGTAACAATTTTGCAGGAGAGTAAGAGCATTTTAGAAAAAATTGGCGACAAAGTAAAAGATGCCTTGAGTCTTGATTAAAGAGGTATATATGAAATGGATTGAAATATCCGTTGCCATTGAAAGAGTAGTCCTTGAAGAAGTGACTACTCTTTTTGATACTATGAGTAGCAACGGTTTTATAGAAGAAGACGTACCGAATGAACCCGATTGGGTACAGATTACCTTATATGGTGATACAGCTAAAAGTGTTGATGAATGGGAACAATGCATTGCCCATGAATTAAAACAAGCCCAGTTTCAGTTTAAAGATTTATATGCGAAAGAAGTAACTGATACAGATTGGTATAATAGTTGGCAACAATATATTGAACCGACTGAAATTTTACCCAATTTAGTGATTCGACCTGCCTGGAAAGAATATATACCAAAAGAGGGTGAACAAGTGATTACGATTGATTCTGATCTTTCTTTTGGAACGGGTGCTCATGAAACAACACAGGCTTGTGCAGAGTTAATGGCAACATATGGCGCTAAGGCAAATACTTGTTTAGATATTGGTACAGGCACAGGCATTTTGCTTTTAGTAGCCCATCAGTTAGGTATTCCTACTTTAATTGGTATTGATATAGACAATAGTGCAGTCGTGCAGGCAGAAATTAATTGTAAAACGAATGGCGTTACTGCACAGCTTATCTGTGGTGATCTGGCTACTGATTTTAAGGGCACTGCTGATTTAATTTTAGCGAATTTGACAGTCGATCCTCTTAAAATGTTATTACCGACGATTAGTGAAAAGTTAGCTCCTAAGGGGACACTGATTATTAGTGGTATCATTGATGAGCGTTACGAAGAGATTAAGCCATATATTGTCGAGCATTGGCAGATTGTGGAAGAAATAGTTAAAGGTAGCTGGCATACATTTGCCTTAACACATAAGTCATAATTGGAGGAACCTCCTGTGCAAGAACTTATTGTTCTTGTGTAGGAGGTTTTTCCCATAGAGAAACATCGATAAACATGGTATACTAATATGTAACTCTATTTGAGGGGGCTATTGACATTGCAAGAAAGGAGTATTTAATGAAGAAGATATTTATTTCCACTCCATTAGATACTGAAATAATAATACCTAAAGAAACAACGCATCATTTACTGACTGTGTTTCGTCATAATGTAGCCAAGCCAATTCGTGTAAGTAATAACGATGGTGGTACGGCTACCTATCGCATTTTAGATGTGGTAGATGGTGAAGCTAGAGCTGAGCGAGTTGGTGATGTAGATACTACATCACCGGGCGATGTGGAAGTAGTGCTGGTACAAGCTTTTTTAAAAGCTGACAAATTAGAATGGGTGCTACAAAAGGCAACGGAACTTAATGTTCACACTGTATATGCTGTCCCTATGAAACATTGTGTAGTTCAATACAAAGCCGATAAATTGCCACAAAAGGTAGAGCGTTGGCAAAAAATTATGAAAGAAGCTTCTCAGCAATGTGGACGGGAACAATTGCCAAAGCTAGAGATTATGCAAAATATAAGTGAAGTGTTAACGGCTGAAGCAAAACGTGGAACACGCTTTTTGGTCGCTTATGAGAATGAAGCAAGTCATACTTTGAAAGAAGCATTGCAACAAGATGACTCACAACGCGTGCTTATCATCATCGGCCCAGAAGGTGGATTAAGTGAAAGCGAAGTTTCTCTAATGATGGACTTAGGTGCTGATGTAGTAACGCTTGGTAGTACCATTTTACGAGCTGAAACGGCAGCTATTAGTGCAGTGAGTATGTTGCAATACGAGTTAAATATGTAAATTGAGAGGAGTTAATCAAAAAAATAATGAAAACAGTAGCATTTACTACCTTAGGTTGTCGCGTTAATCAATATGATACGGACGCTATGCGTGGTTTATTTATACAAAAGGGCTATGAGCCTGTAGATTTTGATGAAAAAGCGGATATTTACGTAATTAATACTTGCTCTGTTACTAATATGGGCGAACGAAAATCACGTCAACTCATTCGCAAAGCTAAACGTACAAATGAAGATGCCTATATTATCGTAACAGGCTGTTATGCGCAGTTAGCACCTGATGCGATTGCAGCTATTGAAGGGGTAAATCTTGTCATTGGCACAAATAATCGTCATCAAGTTGTAGAATTAGTAGAACAATTAGAATCTACAGAAAAACAGATTAGCATTGTTCGTAATATTATGGAACAAGCTACATTTGAAGAAATGCCTTTGTATGGTAATGAAATCGATAAGGCTCGCGCCTTCATGAAAATTCAAGAAGGTTGTAATAATTATTGTACTTTCTGTATCATTCCTTATACTCGAGGGAAATTAAAATCTCGCCGTATTGAAGATATTGTGAAAGAAGCGAAGCGCCTAGTAGCGCACGGTTACCATGAAATTGTATTGACTGGTATTCATTTGGGGAATTATGGTATTGAATTACCAGAAAAACCAAATTTAGCTCAAGTAGTGAAAGCTTTACTTGAAATTCCTGAATTACAGCGTATTCGATTAGGTTCCATTGAATCCGTAGAAGTTTCGGAAGAATTAGTCGATTTAATGGCAAAAGAGCCACGTTTCTGTACGCATTTACATTTGCCATTACAAGCTGGCTCTGATCATATTTTGAAATTGATGAATCGTCATTATACGTTACAAGAGTTTAAGGATTTAATTACTCGGCTTCGTAGTCGTATTCCTAATTTGGCAATTACTACTGACATTATAGCGGGTTTCCCTGGAGAAACGGATGAAGATTTCGAAGAAACCATGAAGACGGTTGAAGAAATTGGGTTCACTCATATTCACGCGTTTCCTTATTCAAAACGGGAAGGCACACCAGCAGCCGTTATGGAAGATCAAGTTCCAGAAGCCGTAAAGAAAACACGGGTAGCACTTTTGAATACTTTGGGGCAAAAAGGCTTAGTTAAATTTGCCGAGTCAATGATAGGCAAGCCAGCTCAAATCTTGATTGAGCGTGAAGAAGATGGCTATTATCTAGGCTTTACTAATGAATATATTCACGGTAAAATAAAGAAAGACGAAAGTTCTTATGAAGTGGGCACAATTATTGGTGGTACGGTAGTAGCCCTTGACGGTGAAACAGTTATCATTGAATAAATGTACACATTGTATTAATTTATTAAGGAGCGATGACACATGAGTGATTGCATTTTTTGTAAAATTATTAATGGTGAAATTCCTTGTAACAAAGTATTAGAAAATGATAAGTTCTTAGCATTTCATGATATTAATCCTGTAACAAAAGTGCATGTCTTAGTGATTCCTAAAAATCACGTAGCTAATATTGCACATTTAACTGATGAAAAAGTTGAATATGTAGAAGGAATTCTACCATTTATTAAAGAAGTAACAAAAGAGTTAGGCTTAGCTGCTGATGGTTATCGTGTAGTATTTAATACTGGTGCAAAAGCTGGACAGACAGTATTCCATTTACATGCTCATATTTTAGGTGGCCAAGAATTAGGATGGCCAGAAATCTAAAAAAATGTATATAAATACAGCGCATAATGACCTTCTAATATTGACAAACATAGTGTCAAATATTATAATATCTTTATGTGCGTATAGTAAATACCTGCACTTCCATCGAATAATTGGAGGGAGGGATATAGATGTCTGAAATTAAAGTCGGTAAAAATGAAACGCTTGAAAGTGCTCTTCGCCGTTTTAAACGCTCCTGCCAAAAAGCGGGTGTTTTGTCTGAAGTAAGAAAACGCGAACACTATGAAAAACCAAGCGTGAAAAGAAAGAAAAAATCTGAGGCTGCACGTAAGCGCAAATTCAGAGCGTAAGATTTATCTTGGAGGCACGGTATGTCCTTAAAAGAACAGTTAAAGGCGGATATGAAAGAAGCCATGAAAGCACGTGAAGCGGGCAAAGTGGCATTAGGCGTTATTCGCATGGTTAACGGAGCAATTAAAAATACGGAAATTAACGAAAAGCGCGAGCTTAGCGATACAGATATACTTGGTATTTTGGCGAAAGAAATGAAAATGCGTCAAGATTCACTGGCTGAGTTTGAAAAAGGTCAGCGTGATGATCTCGTAGATCAGACTAAAGAGGAAATGGAAATATTGAAGAAATATTTACCAGCCCAACTTAGTGAAAACGAGATTCGCACTATCGTAGTAAATGCTATTAACAGCTTAACGGCCCCTGTTAAAATGGGTGATGTTATGGGCAAAGTAATGCCTGAAACAAAAGGTAGAGCTGATGGCAAACTTGTGAATATGATTGTTCGTGAAGAAATTGCAAAGGTTAACGGTTAACCTGTTGTTGACATACTAATGTGAGTATGTTAATATACCTTTAAAGATAATAACTGGTCAATGAAGGCTCCTTGAGCATTGCTAATTCAGCAGTGCTAAGGGGTCTTTTTGCTTATAACAAGGAGGAAGTATTATGTCAAACGAATTATTGTACTATATTCCCGCTGGTCAATATGGTAAAGAAGGGGTATTAGCATTACTAGAGCAACATCCTGAAATTAAATTTGTATCTTTAGTAGGTGTTGATTTGGCTGGTAATGACACAGATGAAAAAATTCCAATTGCTATGTTCTTTGATGATTATGAATCTTTCTTTGAAGGTCGTGCTGTACAGACTGATGGTTCCTCTGTTGTATTGACCGGCATTGCTACATTAAATAATGCTCGTGTAGATATTTGGGGTGATCCAAGTGTTAACTGGTTTGTAGATTATAACTATGAAAACATCGATCCAGCTACTGGATTACCAACAGGAACACTTCGTATTCCTGCTTTCTTAAAACACTGTGATCGTTACGTTGACTCTCGTTCCATCTTAAAAGAAACACTAGATTTTGTAAAAGTAGAATTAATGACTTTACTCAAAAACAATGCAGTTAAAGGCATGGAACATGTAAATGTTGACGATATTGCTGACTTAGTATTTACGACTGCTACAGAATTAGAGTTTTGGGTAAAAACACCATCCAAAGTAGTAAGTACTAAAGAGTTATCCACATCTCAAAAACTACAAGAACAATACTGGCAACGTACACATGGTGCGGTTCGTACCGCTATGGAACAAGCTGTAGAAATGCTTGATGCTTATGGCTTAAATGCTGAAATGGGGCATAAAGAAGTAGGTGGCGTTAAAGGTAAAATTGATGACGAAGGTCATATGGATCATGTATTAGAGCAACTTGAAATCGACTGGAAATATACTAGCAATCCATTGCAAACTGCCGATAATGAATTACAAGCTCGAATCATTGTTCGTGAAGTATTCCGTGAAAACGGACTTGATGTTACTTTCCAAGCAAAACCAATTATTGGCGTAGCTGGTTCTGGAGAACATACTCATTTTGGCTTGATGGCTAAAATGAAAAATGGTAAAATGGTCAATCTTTTCAGCCCGGAAGACATGAAAAAAGCCTTCTTAAGCCCATTAGGTATCGGTGCGATTATGGGTCTTTTGAAAAACTATGAAGTTATCAACCCATTTATTACATCTACAACCGACTCTTTAAACCGTTTAAAACCAGGCTTTGAAGCACCAATCTGTATTGTAACGTCCTTAGGTAATCAACCTGATGAGCCAAGCCGTAACCGTACTATTCTTTGTGGTTTAATTCGTGATATTGATAATCCAATGGCGACTCGTTTTGAACTTCGCTCGCCAAATCCATATACTAATACATATACGGCTATTGCTTTAATTTATTCCGCCGTTTTAGATGGTTTACGTTATGTCATTACATCGGGCAAAACGCCAGACGCTTTATTAGCTGAATTATCTAAAAAGCCAGAAGACAGTGCTGATTATTTAGAAACTGGTCGTGCGTATCGTTCTGAAAAGAATGTATTTGATGATTATACAGAAGAAGAACGAAATAGCATGTATGGTGTTCCACCAGCTACTGTATGGGAAAACATCTTAGGCTATAAAAACAATCCAGTTAAAGTAGACGCTTTGGTTAATGGTGGTGCCTTTGCTAAAGATTTAATGGAATCCTTTATTGCAGGTATTTTAAATCGTTGGAAATTAGAATTAATCAATCGTTTAATTCCTGCCAATATTAATACAATCCGTGCTATGAAACCAATTCATGGGGATGATAGTTTTGATACATCACGCTGGGATGTAATCAATGAAATGCGATATTACCTTGCAAAAGATACAGGCGCAGAAACGTCTTTATTTACTCGTATCTCGCAAGCAATTATTGCTGGTGATTATGATACAGCTTCAAAATTACAAGTTGAAATGAATGAAAAAATGCTCGAATTAGAGGCAAAATACGCAGAATATGCGCGTAATGTTCTTTAATTTGTAGGTTAAGTAAAAAGTAATAGGTTCCCACACTACTCCGAGTTCTAACGAACAAGTCGTAGTTAAGGGAACCTATTACTTTTTTTGCGTTAAACATTATATTAAAATAAAGTCTATTACGCTGAGTATTCTGGTGTATTTTAGGGGAAAGAGAGAGGTTCCCACACTACTCCGAGTTTTGACGAACAAGTCGTAGTTAAGGGAACCTATTACTTTTTTGCGTTAAACGCTATATTAAAATAAAGTCTATTACGCTGAGTATTCTGGTGTATTTTAGGGGGAGGAGAGAGGTTCCCACACTACTCCGAGTTCTAACAAACAAGTCGTAGTTAAGGGAACCTATTACTTTTTTACATTGAACGTTATATTAATATAAAGCGTATTATGCTGAGTATTCTGATGTATTTTAGGGGGAGGAGAGAGGTTCCCACACTACTCTGAGTTCTAACGAACAAGTCGTAGTTAAGGGAACCTATTACTTTTTATTTTCTGTATTAATTCTATATACTTTCTGTATAATATCTATATACTTATTAAAGAGAGAGAGGTATAATAAAGATATAGTTAGGTGAATTGAGGTGATTTTACATGAAAGATTATAAGAAAATAATTATAGATTTAATAGAAAATGCTAATGAAGGTGAATGGTTTGAATTTAAAGAGAATTGGTATGAGCCAAATCAATTAGGGGAATATATATCTGCTTTAGCTAATGCAGCGGCTATGTGCAATAAATCTTATGGTTATTTAATATGGGGGATTAGTGATTATAACCATGACGTAGTTGGGACTACCTTTGATTTTACAATAGCTGTTAATGGTGAGCCTTTAGAGCATTTTTTAGCAAGACAATTAACACCAGATACGGCATTTAGATTTCATGAGATTTCCTTTTTGAATAAGCGATTGGTTATTATGGAAGTACCAAGAGCTACTAAAACTCCTGTTTCATTTAAAAATAACCGATTTATAAGAATCGGATCCAGTAAAGTTAATTTGTTAAAATATCCTGAGAGAGAAGCCACTTTATTTGAAAAATTACGTCGAGATGGAATGTCTTTAAAAAATATGGTTGCTGAATATCAAGATTTACAATTTACTAGCTTGTTTAATTATTATAGCGGAGTAGGTATAAAGCTTAACCTTGATACGTTTGACGTTACGTTGGGATTACGAACAGATGACGGGCAATATAATATGCTTGCTCAATTATTATCAGATAATTCTCATATTCCAATTAGGGTATCAGTATTTTCTGGAAATACTAAAGAAGCACCCTTATATATGGTTAAAGAATTTGGTAATCGTTGTTTATTAGTTTCAGTAACGCAAATTCTTGAATATGGGGATGTATTGAATATTATGCAAGCAGATGAGCGGCGCAGAGTAGCGATTCGCAAAGATGTTCCTTTGTTTAATAGTAATGCTTATAGAGAAGCGATAATTAATGCTTTTGTACATAATAAATGGACTGATGGTAATGCGCCTATGATAAGTGTGCTTTCAGATAGAATTGAAATTTTATCACGAGGTACATTAGCTGCTAAGCAAACTAAAGAAGGCTTTTTCAATGGTGCCTCAGTACCTGTTAATACTGAATTAGCGAATATTTTTTTACAACTTCGTGTAAGCGAACGTTCTGGACGAGGGGTTCCTACCATTATTGATGCATATAGTAGGGATGTATTTACTTTTAGTGAAAATACGATAACTGTAACATTGCCTTTTAATAGAATTTCTACGTATCAAGTGTCAGAGCCTATATCTCTTTATGGAATGAATTCTTATAAAAACCATATTTATAATATAAACTCTGAAAAAGAAGAGTTACTAAAAATTAAGTATAAGCAAGGCATTGAAACTGATGAAGGTAAAAAATTTTTACATACTATATCAGTGTTGCCTCTACTGAATAAAACAAGGTTAGCCATATTAGAGCATATGGCACGAGATCCTTTTATAACACAAAAGCAGTTAACTGAATTATTATCAATTAGTATAGCTACGGTTGCTAATAATATTGCTTTTTTGAAAGCAAATAGCTATGTTACACGTATAGGACCAGATCGAGGTGGTTATTGGCAGGTTTGTCAAAATCCACAGAATGACGTAAAATAAGACTAAGTATTGGGTTCTACAGTATTACGTTTCAGCAATAAATTAAGGAGAGTTTATTGCTAGAGTAATTGGAGGACAACATGAAACAAAATATCTTTCCTACAGCGTTAACGATTGCAGGAACTGATCCATCAGGTGGCGCAGGTATTATGGCTGATTTGAAATCGTTTCAGGCTAGAGATGTATATGGCTTGGCCGTAGTAACGAGTGTAGTAGCACAAAACACTATGGGTGTACGAATGATTCAAAATATAGATTTACCTGTATTAGACGAACAATTGGCTTGTGTATTTGATGACATTCCACCAGCAGCATTGAAAACAGGTATGATAGCTAATGTGGATATGATGCATATTATCCGTAAATATGTAGATGGTTCTGTGCCGTATGTAATGGATCCAGTTATGGTAGCTACCAGTGGTGATCACTTAATTGATCAGCAAGCATGGGATCAATTTAAAGCGGAATTAATGCCAGTGGCTACTTTGGTGACCCCAAATTTATCAGAAGCTGAATATTTGGTAGGCTTTAGCATTGAGACGGAAAGTGAATTGGAAAAAGCGGCACAAGTTATTTTACATGAAATGGGACCTAAGGCTGTTATTATGAAAGGTGGCCATTTTGGTGAAACAGCGAAAGATTATTTATATATAAAAGGTGAGTCATGCATTACTTATGAAAGTCCACGCTTTGATACACCACACACTCATGGTACAGGTTGCACATTTTCAGCAGTAATTACCGCTGAATTAAGTAAAGGAAAGTCATTGCCAGAGGCCGTAGGCATTGGTAAAGAGTTTATAACTAAGGCTATTAAAGAAAATCCTGGTCTAGGAAAAGGACACGGGCCGGTTAATCATACGATTAAGTTATGATTTTCTAATTTATTTAGTTTTCTAGTTTATTTAGTTTTTTAGCTTATTTAGTTAATAGAGTGTTGGGTTGCTACGAGATATAGAAAGAAGACATATTATGAAATATATAGCAGCATTGAGGGAGAAAAATCCTCTGGTTATCTGCTTAACTAACGATGTGGTAAAGAATTTTACTGCAAATGGTTTGCTAGCTGTTGGTGCATCGCCGGCAATGAGTTCTTGTATAGAAGATTTGCGTGATTTATTGCCTCATGCACAGGCCTTATTAGTAAATATTGGCACGGTAAATCCGGAATTAGCAGCTTTTTATAAAAAGGCAGTAGCTCTTGCTAATGAATTAAATGTGCCCGTTGTATTGGATCCTGTTGCTTGCAGCGCAGGGCCATTTCGACGAAACATTGCCCTTGATTTATTATTAGAACATAAAATTACTTTGCTCCGCGGTAATGCGGGTGAAATAGCGTCATTAGTACAGGCGAAACAGGAATTAGACGTGGCTAATGGACGTAATTTTGAAATAACACAGGCTAAAGACATTACGGCGGTAAGCTCTAAAGGCGTAGATAGTGCTGGCGTGGCTAAACCTGGTATGTTAGCGACACAGTGTGCGAAGGCCTTTAATGTACTTACTGTAGTAACGGGTCCCATAGATGGTATTTCCAATGGAGTCAAGACGATTGAAATAACTAATGGGTCTTCTATGATGCCACTTGTAGTGGGGACAGGTTGTTTGTTAGGTGGATTTTTAGCAGCCTTTATTGGCTCTACTTCAACTTCTATGGAATTTAATCTGTCTTCTGACAATGCTACTGATGAAGATTTGTTTTCGCGTACTTTGTGGGGGCTAACTGCGTATTCAGTAGCTGCTGAAATGGCTGCTGAAAATTGTAAGGCTATATATCGACAAGTAGAGCCAGGCAGTTTTCAAATAGAGTTTCTAAATGCCTTATATGGTATTACCGATGATGTTGTAACAAATCGCAAGAACTGGCAAATGGTATTTAACCGCAGCCAGTTAGCAGTATATTTTATTTGTGGCACACAGGATTTTAAAGGAACTCAAAATTCTGAAGAAGCTGCTTTGATTTGTATAGAAACAGCATTGCAAGCAGGCATTACAATGTTTCAGCTTCGTGAAAAAGGTGAGGACTCTTTACAAGGCGAAGCTAAACTGGAGTTTGCTAAAAAGGTACAAACTCTTTGTCAAAATTACCAAGTGCCATTCGTTATGAATGATGATATGGCGTTAGCGGAACAATTAAATGTTGATGGTGTTCATATTGGACAAGAGGATGATTCAATTGAAAGCGTTCGGCAACGATTCTCTAATAAGATTATTGGTTTATCGATTCATTCACCAGAAGAATATAGTCACTCAAGAGTAGATTTGGCTGATTATATTGGGGTAGGACCGGTATATGGCACACAGTCAAAAGGTGATGCTAAAGCACCTATAGGGCCAGAAGGCATTCAAGCCGTACGCAATGTAGATTCAGAGATCCCTATTGTAGCTATTGGTGGGATTACAGCGGAAACGACAGCTATTATTCGAAATCATGGTGCCGATGGTGTATCCGTAATTTCGGCTATTACAAAAGCTAGTAATGTAGTTGAAGTTGTGAAACAATTTAGAGAAGCAATAAAAAAGAGATAAAGATAGTATAAAACACATCCTTGAAGGATTCCGTAGCAGCAAGCAATGCTGAAAATCAATCCTTGAAACAAGAAGTGGCTGGTCAAAAAGCTGAATTACAGGCACAACGTCAAGAATTAGAAGCTCAACGTGAACAAATTAAATTGCTCATGGAACGCTTAGGTATGTAATTGAAGGCTAATTAAATATAAAACTGTCCAGTATGGCAAGTTTGTATATTGACAACGTAATATACTGTTAGTTTAGTAAAATCACATATCATAAAGATAATAAAGGAGACTGTAGAATGCTTCGGCGCTCTACAGTCTCCTTATTATATATGGGGGTTTTCCTAGTTCTTTACTATCAATTGAACAATATATTACCGTCAAATAAAGCATCATCAATGGCAAGTGAATTAGAATACTGCCACATATGTGCAGTAGGCCAATCACAAGTAGTATTATATTGCGCACACCATTGAGGACGGCTTAATTGAGAGGTATCTAGATTGTTAAGCCACCAATCTAAATTGGCATAAATACCTGTGAAGGTATAGCCTGTTTGCCATAAGTGATTGACGAAGGTACTTGCTATATTAGTGATTTCTTGTTTTTGATACCCTTTGACTTCACAAGCCGTTAAGATACTTGGGTCTTCTAGGTCATACCATACGCCCATAGGAAGTTTAGCGAGGGGAAGTCCACAATCTAATAAGGTTTTACTTACATAGTGGGCCTCTAGGGCAGCTAGATCACAATTTGTAGCATAGCTATAATAATAAATACCTATAGATATACCAGCCGCAATAGCAGTGTTAACATGATCATAAAATAAGGAGTCTAAGTGCCCCTGACCATAGCCAAGGCGGATAATGGCAAATATTACGCCTGCTTTTTTGACCGCATTCCAATTTATGGCTCCATTATGCTCGCTAATATCTATGCCTAAGCTATACTTTATACTAGGTCTATTTATGTTACTATTCATGTGAGTTTTCGCCTTCTTTTTAGTGTATATTTCTTACAAATAATGGTTAATCCTGATTTATGTTGTTTATTAATACTATTCATTAAAAAAGACTGTCAAAGCGGTAAGGGCACGATTTTTATGTTGTTGCATTGCTTGACGACTGATACCATGTTGGCGTGCTAATTCTGACAGGGAAATACCTTTCACATAGTATGCGTATAATAAGGCTTGTTGTGGCTTGGGTAAGCGATGAAAGGCTTTAGTAATTCGTGTTTTATTTTCATGTGCTAATACTGTATCCTCAGCACTCACCGTTGGGTCTAGAATATCTTCAAAGGTCATGGCTGTGTCTTCGCCATCTGTAGATATATTCATAATAAATGACTCATGTTGCCATTGACGGCGTAATTTTTTAAAGGCGTTATACTGTCCATACCGAATTCGACTTTGTACAAAGCCTGAAAAGGGAACGGAGCCTTTGGTGTTATATTCTTTAATGGCGCGGATAAATAGTTCCCATAAAAGATTTTCCATATCAGCGGACTCACATTTTACAGCTGTTACATGGGCATATTTGCGAATCAACCCTTTATACTGATGACAAAGTTTAGTTAAAAGCTTTTTTATTGCCTTGTTGTGCTAATGTAATATATTTTGTTTCATAAAATGGTTCTGTCATTATATCTCCTTTATATTAATGACTAATTTTGAATAAAAGGTGATTGCAATCACAATTAACAGTATAGTATTGTGAATATTTTGCTGCAATCGTCTAAATTTTTCCTTTGAACAAAAAATTCTATACCAAAAAATTTATTTTTGCACATATTTAATAGAATTTGCTTAGTAATATAGGAGTTTGATAGCAGGGAGATATAAATAATCTTAATTAAGGATAGAACTTGTTAACTTTACCTTTAGAAACAGGTCTATGGCTATACATATATGTAATAATCACAAAAGGATGGTTCTTTGCAGCATTATATCTAGTTTACTGGTCAACATCTTTGACTTAAATAGCACAGTTGACGTGTTTTTTAATAAAAGTTCCTTTATTTTTACATATTTTATTTCGTTAATAAATATTTTAAGGCCATATTATGAATTACAATTTAAAAAACTTACCATCTATATTAATTTTTGTAAGGAAGTGTTATAAATATGTCTGAATCTATAATTGAGACTGCTAATGATAGAACTCGATTTATTGATGGTGGTAAAGATTTCATAATTCCTCAATATATTCATTTTTTCTTACTTATGTTAGAGGATTTATTGGAAGAATCATTACAAGATAAAGCTATTATTCCTCAGTTGATGGCACCATTTAATAAGGGCTATCTTGAAGTGGTAGCGTATTTAAAAGAGAATTCCTATTCCCGTCGTCATGTAGATGAGGTAGTGGAGATATTTAACCAAGGTTATTTTTTAGTGTTAGAAAGACCCCATAGGCTGACGGCTAAGGGGAAGGTAAAGTTTGAGCTATATGGACATATTATCATTAGTAAATTATGTCACTTAGTTCGTTATGAACAGCGATATTTATTTCATCACACCAGTGCTACTACAATGCTTGCGGTGTATTCCTGGCAAGATTTATTTAAAGTAACAAATCTAAAAATGGATGACTGTACTTGTAAATCAAAGGAAAATCCAGAATTTAGTTGTGGTGATATGTATGTTAATGGTTGTCAATACAGTGTAAAACTTATTCACACAATATTGGTGTCCCTCTATTGTGAAAGTTCGTTTAATTCTCATAATAATATAAAACATCTTATATATCGAGTTTTACAACTTCATGAAGGTATATATAGATTAGACAATTTAGCAGTTTTTATCTCAAAGAAAGTGAAGATTCAGCGAGCACATATTCGGCGTGAATTAATGTATGTGCAATATCAATATAAAATGTTTGAAAAATCCTTAGCAAAGATTTTGACTCGAAGCATAATTAGTACACAATATACGCAAGTGGCACAACAATTAAAAAGTTTGGCGATTAATACTATAGCACTTCAATGGGGCTTATACTTTTTAACTTTACTTTACGGAAGTGCTTATATTGATCAAAGGGGGAATATAAAAATACATAGAAGTAGTGAAACAAAGGGGCATCTGGTTTCACCACTTGCAGAATCCTATAAATGATAGTATAATCAACTATAGAAATAGTAGTCATTACAAGTTTACAAAACTTGTAATTAAGTATTATTTTTACCTTATATATTTTACAAATTAATAAGGATAGTCTTTGAGGCAAGGTGCGAATCGAATAACAGAATTGATTATTCGCATTCAATTCCTGACCGGCGGTGATAGTCCGCAAGCTCTGAAATGGGTTGACTCGGTGTGATTCCGAGACCGACAGTATAGTCTGGATGGGAAAAGACACGGTATGAGTTCGCCTTCTTACGAAATACGAACAATCAAATTATTGTATTAATGATTGTTTGAGGTGTCGCATAGAAAGCGAAGTTTATAACGCAATTTACTCAGGGACTATATGCATATAGTCCCTTTTATGTTAGGAGTTCATAGTATGACAGATGAACAAATAAAAGACCTAGAATTACAAAAGCAAATTGATGAAACCTATATGGCACGGGCTCTAGCGTTAGCGGCACAAGCTACAGGACGGACCCATCCTAATCCTATGGTGGGGGCTGTGGTTGTAAAAGATGGGCAGATTATAGGTGAGGGCTTTCATCATAAAGCTGGCGAGGCTCATGCTGAAGTAAACGCATTGCAACAAGCTGGTGAAGCTGCTAAGGGTGCTACCTTGTATGTAACCTTAGAACCTTGTGCTCATTATGGTAAAACGCCGCCTTGTGCCAAACGAGTGATTGAAGCAGGCCTTCAACGCGTTGTCATTGGTGTGGTTGATCCAAATCCATTAGTAGGTGGCAAAGGCATTCAAATGCTTTTGGACGCTGGTATTGAAGTGACATCGGGTGTGTTAATAGATCAATGCTCCAAATTAATTGAGGGCTTTTTGACCTTTATTAAAACAGGACGTCCTTTTGTTACGTTAAAATCAGCCATGTCTTTAGATGGAAAGATTGCTACACGGACAGGTCATTCACAATGGATTACGAATGAAACGGCACGGCAAGATGGACATCGATTACGAGCTACTCATGATGTGATTTTAACTGGCATTGGTACAGTATTAAGTGACAATCCAAGTTTAAATTGTCGTTTACAAGCCGATAGTAAATTATCAGAAGAAAATATTCAAGAATTAAATGCTACACCATTACATCAGCCTGATGTGGTGATTTTAGATAGTTTAGGACGAACACCAGTAGATGCTAAATTATTTGAACAACCTAATCGTGATGTTTATATTTTTGTTAGTTCGGCTTGTAAAGATTGTCAAATTAAAGCTCTAACTAATAGAGGGGCTAAGGTAATTCCTGTAGAGTCTACCGTAAATGGTCTTGATATAACGTTGATATTAAAACAGCTAGGTGAGTTAGGTTTTACCTCTGTTTTAGTGGAAGGTGGTAGTCATGTGATTGCTTCCTTTGTAGAAGCAAAAGCATTTAACAAAATAGTAACCTATATTGGCAATACGATTATTGGTGGCCAAGCTGCTTTAGGTGCAGTTAATGGACAAGGCATTGATCAATTAGTGGAAGGTGTTCAACTGCGTTTTGAATCAGCTGCTATACTAGATAATAATATTCGGTTAGAAGCATATGTAGAGGAAGGAAGTGACGCTCATGTTTACCGGAATAATTGAAGAAGTCGGTAACGTTGTAAGTGTTCAACGAAATGCTCAGGCTATGCGACTGACGATTGAAGGTCATAAAATTTTCGAAGATATGGAAGTCGGTTGTTCTATTGCTGTTAATGGCGTATGTTTAACTGTGACTGCCTTTTCTGGCACACAATTTGTAGCGGATGTTATGCCTGAATCAGTGAATATGACAACGTTAGCTAAGTTTACTGCAGGGCAAGCCGTTAATTTAGAACGTGCTATGGCTGCCAACGGTCGCTTTGGTGGTCATATGGTAGCTGGCCATGTAGATGGACAGGGCCGAATTCGTAATATTCGTAAACTTGATAATTCGGTTATTTTTACCATTGAAACAACGGCTGATGTGTTAGATTATATTATTTACAAAGGTTCGATTGCCGTTGATGGAGCTAGTTTGACTGTTTCAAAGCGAGAAGCCACTTATTTTGAAATTTCAATTATACCTCATACGATTGCTAATACCATTTTGGCAACGGCTACGATTGGTACTGTGGTGAATTTAGAGACAGATATTGCAGGGCGCTATATTCGCCATTTTATGAATTTGTCTGAGCCTGTTACAGCTGATGGTGTAGCAGGAAGGTCAAATTCTACAAGCGCAAAAAAATCAGAAGCCAAACATTCAGGGCTGTCTAAAGATTGGCTAGCTGCTAAGGGCTTTATATAACCATAGATACCTACTCATTTAGAGGATAAAAGGAGATATTATAATGACAAGAACGTTGAATACGATTGAAGAAGTATTAGCAGATATTAAAATTGGTAAACCAGTAGTTATCGTAGATGATGAAAAACGTGAAAACGAAGGGGATCTCATGATAGCAGCTGAGTTTGCCACTATGGAAAATATAAACTTCATGGTGAAGGAAGCTCGGGGTATTGTATGTACACCTATGAGACGGGAAGATTTAGAACGTTTAAATATTCCTCAAATGGTGACAAAAAATACAGATAATCATGAAACGGCCTTTACTGTATCGGTAGACCATGTTGATACAACTACAGGTGTTTCCCCTTATGAACGGGCATTGACGATTCGTGCTTTGGTTGATGATACAGCGCGTCCAGATGATTTCCGCCGTCCAGGTCATGTGTTCCCACTACAATATAAAGAAGGGGGCGTTTTAGTTCGTCAAGGTCATACCGAGGCTTCTATTGATTTATGTCGTTTAGCAGGTCTTAAAGAGGCGTCCGTTATCTGTGAAATTACTAAAGATGATGGTAGTATGGCTCGCTTAGATGATTTATTAGAGTTTGCTGATAAATATGATTTGAAAATTGCGTCCGTTGCTGAATTGATTGAATATCGTAAATTGCATGAACCAATTATTACATTAGCCGCTGAATCTAAGTTGCCTACAGCTTTTGGTGATTTTCAAATTTTCGTATTTAAAAATTACCTAGACCATAAAGAGCATTTAGCCATTGTTAAAGGGGATGTAAAAGATCAAGACGATGTGTTAGTTCGAGTACATTCTGAATGTTTAACTGGTGATGTATTTGGTTCGCAACGTTGTGATTGTGGTGAGCAGCTTCACAATGCATTACGTACGATTGAAGAAAAAGGTCGTGGTGTAGTCGTGTATATGCGCCAAGAAGGCCGTGGCATTGGTTTGACAAATAAAATTAAAGCCTATGCTTTACAAGAAAAAGGCTTAGATACGGTAGAAGCGAATGTGAAACTTGGTTTCCCACCAGATATGCGTGAATATTCATTAGCGGCCCAAATTATTCGTTTCTTAGGGATTAAAAGTGTTAATTTATTGACTAACAATCCTTTGAAACGTGAAAGTCTAGAACACTGGGGCATTGAAGTTAATAAACGAGTGCCTGTGATTATCAAGGCTAATAATGTAAATGCAGGTTATTTAAAAACTAAAAAAGAAAAAATGGGCCATTTATTATAATGTAGAATAGTTTTTCATGTAGAAACGGACTATTCGAACTAGGAGGAATTACAAATGATTACAGAAGGTAAATTATTAGGTACAGGTAAACGCTTTGCGATTATTGGTTCTCGTTTTAACGAGTTTATTACTTCTAAATTAATTGGTGGCGCTATGGATGCTTTGCTTCGTCACGATGTAAAAGAAGATGATATTAATACAATTTGGGTACCAGGGGCTTTTGAAATTCCTGTAGTAGCTAAAAAAGCAGCTCTTAGCGGTAAATATGATGCAATTATTTGTGTAGGAGCGGTTATTCGTGGATCCACAACACACTATGACTATGTATGTAGTGAAGTTTCTAAAGGCATCGCGCACATTAGCCTTGAAACAGGGGTGCCTGTTATGTTTGGCGTATTAACTACTGAAAATATTGAACAAGCCATTGAGCGTGCTGGCACAAAAGCAGGTAATAAAGGCTTTGATTGTGCTATGGGTGCTATTGAAATGGTTAACTTATTAGAACAAATTTAAGTATAAGAATAAAGGAAGATAAAATTATATGGATAGTATTCGTCGTTATACCACCAAGGAAGGGGTTCGTTTAGCTTTTGCTGTTACTACGGATACCGTAGAAGAAGCAAGAGTTCGTCATGAGTTAAGTCCAGTAGCTACGGCTGCTTTAGGACGTGCCATGACAGGGGCTCTTTTAATGGCTGGTGATTTTAAAAATGAAGAAAATGTTAGTTTACGATTGAATGGTAAGGGGCCATTAGGGGTTGTACATGTAGATGCGTTTAGTGATAATACAGTGCGTGGCTATGTGGATAATCCTCATGTGGAAGTACCTCTTAAATACGAAGGTAAGCTAGATGTAGGAGCTGCTGTTGGTCATGATGGTGAAGTACAAGTGACTCGTTTTACCAAACTTCGCCAAGATTATACGTCTCAAAGTCCTATGCAGTCTGGGGAAGTGGCCGAAGATTTAGCCTATTATTTGTATACGTCGGAGCAAATCCCTGCAACTATTAGTTTAGGTGTTTTAGTGAATACAGATCATACCACTAAAGCAGCTGGTGGTTTCTTAGTGCAGGCGTTGCCAGATGCTACCGATGAAGCATTAGCACAGGTAGAAGCTAATATTAATGACTTAGGGCCTATTTCAAAGTATTTAGAAGCACATCCTGATGGAGCGGGCTTAGTTGACAAAGTATTGGCTGGTTTAACGAAAGAACAAGTATATGAGGGTGAAGTTCATTTCAATTGTACTTGCAGTCGTGAACGTTTTGAGCAAATTTTAGCTACTTTACAGCTTCATGATAAAGAGGAGTTGCTCAAAGATGAGACAACCGAATTAGTTTGTCATTATTGTAATGAAAAATACCACTTCAGTCGTGAAGAGTTAAAAAAAGTATTTGATGAAGCTGCTAAGGCACCGCTTAATTAATCGTATTTTATGATAATCAAGGTTAACCTTGCAAAAACAAATGATTAACTCAATCACTTATAATGTGGTACAATAGAATAAACGAGCCTTAGGGCAGCAGTAACTAAGGTATGGATTCTCCAGGGCTTGCTCTGGAGTTTTCTTTTGTTTTACATTGTATTTGACTATAGTAAATGGTGATAGTTCACAATTTTGTGGCTCACTGTATGTTATGTTTATTAAAGAGGTGACTATAATGGGTGTAATCGCAGTAATTGGTGGTACTGGTGTGTATGATCCATCGATGTTTGAAAATATTGAAGCGAAAACCATGTCCACACCATATGGGGACATTGCTTATACACAGGGCAGTTATAAAGGTAAGCAAGTAGTATTCTTGGCTCGTCATGGCATGAAACATTCGATTCCGCCTCATTTAATTAATTATCGAGCTAATATTTGGGGCCTTAAAAAGCTAGGGGTTACCATGATTATTTCTACCACTGCTGTTGGTTCCTTAAACGAAGACTTTGGACCAGGGCATTTTGTATTGGTTGACCAATTCTTAGATTTTACCAAATCTCGTGTAAGTACCTTCTTTGATGGCGATGGTAAAAAAGTAGTGCATCTTGGTGTAGGTAATCCGTATTCACCAGCATTGCGTAAAGTCGTTGAAGAGGCTGCTAAGAAATTAGATATCACCCTTCATAATGGCGGTACTTACGTATGTACTGAAGGGCCTCGTTTTGAAACACCAGCAGAAATCAAAATGTTCAAAATGCTTGGCGCAGACACAGTAGGTATGACTAATGTGCCTGAAGTTGTATTAGCAGGGGAAGCTGAAATTGCCTATGCCACGATTTCTATGGTTACTAATTATGCCGCAGGGATTTCACCTACTGAATTAACTCATCAAGAAGTATTGGATATTATGGCTGAAATGTCAAATAATTTTAAGGCGTTAATCCTTGAAACAATTGAACGTTTAGACCCCGATCAAGATTTGCCTTGCCATCATCGCTTGGCTGAATACGGTGGGTTCAAAGCTGCGTTAGGCAAAGAAGGGGAATTGCTATGAGTTTACATGAAGCAGTTAACTCATTAAATACATTAAAGAGCCAGTCTATGAAAAGTATTCAGTGGAATGGTGAAACTTTAATTTTGCTAGATCAAACTAAATTACCAACGGAAGAAGTTTATATTGATTGTACTGATTGGCGTCAAGTGGCGGAAGCTATTAAAAAGTTGCGTGTTCGTGGTGCACCAGCTATTGGGGTAGCGGCTGGTTATGGTTTAATCTTAGCAGCCCGTGAAGCCATAGAGTCAGCGGCTGATGAAGTGACTCAACGTGCTAATTTCTTAGATTTTGCGAATACTCTTAAGGAGACCCGTCCAACAGCTATTAATTTGGCGTGGGCGATTGATCGTATCGTGACTAATATTGTATTTCCTTGCGATACTATGGTAGCTGCGTTACCGCTTATTGAAGCTGAAGCTAAAGCTATTGATTTGGAAGACCAACGTCTTAATGAAGCGATGGCTAAAGCAGGGGCTACTTTATTTGAAGGCCAACAAGGCATTCGTATTTTAACCCATTGCAATGCAGGTGCTTTAGCTACTGCCGGTCTTGGTACGGCTTTAGGGGTAGTTCGTGAGCTCCATAATAATGGACAGTTGGAACGAGTATATGCCGATGAGACTAGACCATTACTTCAAGGGGCTCGTTTAACTGCTTTTGAGCTTCACCACGATGGGATTCCTGTTACCTTGTTAACCGATAATATGGCTGCTTATGCCATGCAACAAGGTTTAATTGATGCTGTTATTGTAGGCGCTGACCGAATTACTACAGATGGCGATGTGGCAAATAAGATTGGTACTTATGGTGTCGCTTTAGCCGCTAAGGCTCATAATATTCCTTTTTATGTTGCTGCTCCATATAGTACCTTTGATTTTACTTTACAAAAAGGCTCGGATATTCCTATTGAAATGCGCAGTCCTGAAGAAGTGCTCTGTTTTGGTGGTATTCCTACAGCACCTGCTGATATTGAAGTATTAAATCCTGCTTTTGATGTGACGCCTCATTCCTTAGTTAGTGCTATTATTACGGAAGAAGGGGTATTGACAGCACCATATGATAAAGCAATTGCTAATTTACAGAAAAAGATTGTTAAATAAAATGAAGTATAAAATGAAGTTTCTTGTTTAGTTTATGATAGTTCATAGATTAAACATTTCTATATTATGAAAGAAGAGGTCCCTATGAAATCATTAATTCGTGACATTGCTTTAGCCCCAGAAGGTCGTAAAAAAATTGAATGGGTATCTAATTTTATGCCTGCCCTTAATAGTTTGCGGGAAGAGTTTAAAGCAAGTCATAAGTTTGAAGGTAAAACGGTTGTTGTAAGTGTTCACTTAGAGGCTAAAACAGCATATTTATCAACGGTACTTAAAGAAGCTGGGGCTGAGGTAATCGTGACTGGTTCTAATCCATTATCTACGCAAGATGATGTAGCGGCAGCTTTAGTTGATATGGGACTTACCGTGTATGCTTGGTATGATTGTACGGAAGAAGAATACTTCATGTTCTTAAATAAAGCGCTAGATCACAAACCACACATTATTATTGATGATGGTGGTGACCTTGTTAATTTGTTACATACAACAAGAACAGATGCTAAAGAACGTCTTATTGGTGGTTCGGAAGAAACAACTACGGGTGTCCATCGTTTACACGCATTAGCCAATGAAGGGAAATTAACCTTCCCAATGATTGCGGTTAATGATTCTTACTGTAAATATCTCTTTGATAATCGTTACGGTACAGGGCAATCCGTTTGGGATGGGATTATGCGTACTACTAATTTGACAGTAACGGGCAAAAATGTAGTTGTTGCTGGTTATGGTTGGTGTGGTAAAGGTGTAGCTATGCGTGCCAAAGGCCTTGGCGCTCATGTTATTGTAACAGAAGTGGATCCAATTAAAGCGATTGAAGCTGTTTTTGATGGTTTCAAAGTTATGCCTATGATTGAAGCAGCACCAATTGGTGATATTTTTGTTACAGTTACAGGCTGTAAAGACGTCATTCGCAAAGAGCACTATGAAGTTATGAAAGACAAAGCCATTATGTGTAATGCTGGTCATTTTGACTGTGAAGTAAATGGTGTTGAATTAGCTGAAGTGGCTGTGTCGCATCAAAACGTTCGCAAGAATATTGAAGGGTATACACTTGCTGATGGTCGCATTCTTTATTTACTAGCTGGTGGTCGTCTTGTTAATTTAGCCGCTGGTGATGGGCATCCTGCTGAAATTATGGATTTATCCTTTGCTATGCAGGCCTTAGCGGCAGAATATTTATTAGACCATGGTGCAACTATGGAAAATACGGTTCATATCTTGCCTCATGAATTAGATGAACGCATTGCTAAGGTTAAATTAAATTCTATGGGCTATGATATTGATGCACTTACACAGGAACAATACGACTATTTACATAAAGTACAATAAGGAGATAACATGGCTGATATTGTAATTCGCAACATTGATTGTATTACAGGGGAACGTGCAGAATCTGGGAAAGATATACTAAGAAATGTAACTTTAATTATTAAAGATGGTTACATTGATAGAATTTTGACAGAAGAAGAAAGTAAAACTCCATTTGGACAAGAGCTGATTACTAAAGAATCGGGAAATGCAGCTTATATACTAGATGGTAATGGGCGTGTAGCAGCTCCAGGCTTAGTGAATACACATACTCATATTGCTATGGGTTTATTCCGTAATTATGCAGATGATTTAGAACTCATGGACTGGCTTCAAAATGCTATTTGGCCCGCTGAAGCTAAATTGACTAATGATTTAGTAGAGGTGGGGACTCGTCTTGGTATTGCAGAGATGTTCCGCAGTGGCACAACTTGCTTTAGTGATATGTATTTCTTTATGGAGGATACAGCAAGAGTTGTAAAAGAAACCGGTATTCGTGCTGTTTTATCCCGTGGTATGGCTGGGGTTGCACCAACAGCTGACCAAGCTCTTGTAGAAAGTCGTGAGTTGTTTACTAACTGGCATGGTTTTGACCATGATCGCATTAAAGTTATGTTAGGGCCTCACGCGCCATATACTTGTCCTGATGACTATATGCGTAAAGTTATGGAGTTAAGCCATGATATAGGCGCACAAATTCATATTCACCTTTGTGAAACAAAAGGGGAAGTAGACAATGTAATTAAAGCTACTGGTAAAACACCAATTGCTCATTTCAATGATTTAGGTGTATTTGATACGGGCTGTGTTGCGGCTCATGGCGTTCATTTAACAGAAGACGATTTGGAGATTATGAAGGCTAAGAATGTTCGCGTAGCTCATAATCCACAGTCTAATCTTAAATTAGCTAGTGGTATTGCCGATGTACCAGCCATGTTAGCCAAGGGGATTACAGTTGGTCTTGGTACTGATGGCTCTGCTAGCAATAACAATGCCGATATGCTTGAAGAAGTTCGCTTAGTAGCTACTTTACATAAAGCAACTCATTTTGACCCTAAAGCCATTCCGGCTCATCAAGCCTTAGCACTTGGAACTGTAGAAGGGGCCAAAGTATTAGATTATCAGGATTTGGGGCTCATTAAAGAAGGGTATCGTGCAGATATTTGTTTGTATGATGTAACGGGTATGCATTGGTTACCACGTTATAATGATGTAGCCTCTTTAGTTTATGCAGCTAATTCTTCTGATGTGCAGACAACTATTGTTGCAGGTAAAGTTGTTATGAAAGATCGTGAATTATTGACGATTGACGAAGAACAATTGCGTTATGATGTGATGAATAAAACAAAAGTGTTTGTGAAATAGTAAACAATATGGTAAGGCTGTAACTTAAGCATGAGTCTAAGTTGCAGCCTTTTTATTATGGATTTACTAAAAGAGTAAGAACGAGTATAATAAAGTTGAAATTAATAAATAGTATATACATTCCAACGAAAGGTGGTGTATTTCTATGGCTAAAGCGATTGATGTTGCTAAATTTTTCATTGAATTAGTTAATAATAATCCTAATGAAGACCTTATGACTAATTTACGTCTGAATAAATTATTATATTTTGCACAAGCAGCTAGTTTTAAAAAACTTGGATATGCTCTAATTGATGAGTCTTTTGAAGCTTGGCAATTTGGACCAGTTTTACCAGAAGTCTATGAAAGATATAAACATTTTGGCAGAAATGGAATTCAAAGTGAGCCATTTGATAGAAGTAAATTATCGCGTAAAGAACAATTATATCTTATTGACGTACTTCGTACTTATAATACTATTTCTACTTCAGCTCTAGTTAAAATGAGTCATGAAAGTGATGGGCCGTGGAGAAAAACCTATAAAATTAATACTCACAAAATTATTGATAATGAAATTATAGAAGATTATTTTAAAGATAAAGATATTGTAGAAGATTTTAAACCTTTATTTGCTAATTCACAATTTGTAGGGCATAGAGATACTGCAGATGATGTACTTGTTTTGCCAAAGGACATGGATTATGCCGAATGAATGGGAAGTATGGTGGGCGTTAGTTAAATTTGAAGATTCAAATCAAGCTAAAACAAGACCAGTTATAGTCTTAGAAAATAATCAAGCTTATATTTTATCTTTAAAAGTAACAAGTCATGGTCCTAGGAAAAATTTCAATGGAGAGTTTGATTTAATGAAATGGAATGAAGCTGGTTTGGAGCGTCCTTCAACTGTTCGATTGAGTCAACCATTAAAATTAAAAGAAAAGGACTTTAAATCAAAAATAGGGGATTTAGATGCATTTGATATCTATGCTATTCAACAACTATTAACCTATTATGATTTTGAAAACTATTAATTTATCTTGAAAGTATTTTAGATATTAAACTATTTGTGAAATAAAAAAAGGGCTGTAGCAATGGCTACAGCCCTTTTGGCGTACATATCATCATGTCTACCATAGTAAATACTACAGTAGTACAGGGATAACAAGTAAACTTATATTAGATTAATTTTTTTACAGCATCAACAGCCGCATCAAAGTTAACAGATTGAGTTACTTCTGGTACATATTCAACATAGGCTACTTTGTCATCTTTGTCGATAACTACGATACCACGAGTTAAAAGACGAAGTTCTTCAATCAAGAAACCATAAGCTTCGCCGAAGCTTGCATCTTTATGGTCAGAAAGAGTTACTACATTTTCAACACCAGCAGCACCGCACCAACGTTTTTGAGCGAATGGAAGGTCCATGGAAATAGTTAATACAACTACATCATTGGAAAGTTCAGTTGCTTCTTTGTTGAACCAACGAGTCTGAGCATCACAAACGCCAGTATCTAAGGAAGGAACTACAGAGATAATTTTTACTTTACCTTCGAAGTCTTTCAAAGATTTTGCTGCTAAGCCATTATCTAAAACAGTAAAGTTAGGAGCTGCTTCGCCAACTTTTACTTCTTTACCTACTAATGTCATTGGATTACCTGCGAAAGTGATTACGCCAGTACGTTTTTCCATAATAAATAACCTCCTAAAGATTAATTTCAAAATTTCATTTCTGTTCTTAATAGCGAGTGTATTGTACACTCACTTGACACTATTAAGTATATCATGGTGTTTTGCATAAGTAAAATAAAAATTGATAATTTTCGATGTTATACTTTATATGATACAATAGAAACATAAAATGTAAACTTAAGAGATACAAAAAATATCTGAATGACAACTGGAGATATACATAATGAAAAAACTTACTATTTTTTCACAGTTTTTCAAAGGCTATGGTCCCATTTATTTATTGGGTATAGTCCTATTGATTACGATTAATATTCTATTTCTCTATGTGCCAAGGCTCATTGGGGAATCAATTAACACCTTATATTACGGTAAGGAAGGCCTTACTACTTATATAGGGTACTTTTTTATGTTAGGTATAACGGTTACCATTCTAAAATTTGGATCACGCCATTTACTATTAGGCTCTATTCGTCGTTTTGAATTTTTATTGCGGCGTCGTCTTTTTGATCATGCCTTATATATTCCTACTGCTTATTATGAAAAGAACGGCCCTGGTAAGGTTATGGCTTTGATGACTAATGATGTTACGTCCCTACGAGTTTCACTGGGCCTTGGTGTTATGATTTTAGTGGATGCCATTTTCTTTGGCATTTGTTCGTTCTTTTTAATGGCTAAAGAGATTAGTGTGTCTTTGACTATTATGACGTTATTGCCGATGCCTTTTATTTTATTTGGCATGCTCTATGTAAGTCGGCGCATGCGTCAACGTCAAAAAGAAGCTCAAAATACCTATAGTGATTTAACGGAATTTGCGCAGGAATTATTTTTAGGTATGCCTGTTATTCGGGCATTTAATCGTGAAATGCGCAGTTTATGGCGTTTCCAAAATATTAATAAAATTAACTACGAAAAAAATATGAGAGTGGCTCTATTAGATGCCATTTTAGCACCATTAACTTTTGTAGCCCCTTTTATGTGTCACGCCATAGCTATTTTTGTATGTGGACGGTTAATTATTGCCAATGAAATTTCTGTAGGGGATTTCGTAGCAGTTAATGGGTACTTAAGTTTAATTATTGGCCCTATTATGGGTATAGGCTCGCTACTATCGGTCTTGCAAAAAGGCTTAGCCTCTTTAGATCGAATTTATGATTTTCTTATGATTGAGGAAGAACAATTAACGGAAGATACTCGTGAGTTACCACTGACAACTATGACGATTAGTAACTTATTTTTTACATACCCTGAAACATCGGCTCCTATGTTAGAAAATGTTAATTTAACGATTCAGCCTGGCGAATTTATCGGCATAGTAGGGGGGCCTGGTTCGGGTAAGTCTACGTTATTTAAATTGTTATTACGTCTCCATGATACACCTGCTAATAGTGTATATATTGGGGATGAAGATATAACGAAATTACCGCTTCAAGTATTGCGGCGTAGTATTGCCTATGTGCCACCAGAACCATTTTTATTGGGCACCACCTTGGGTGAAAATATTGCCTTTGGTGAGGCTTCTAATCATACTATCGATTTAACTGAAGCTGCTGAAAGAGCTGCGTTAACACGTGATTTAAGTGAACGCTTAGCGCCGGCGGCTAAACGACTTAAAGAAGGCGGTACTGATTTATCAGGCGGTCAAAAACAAAGAGTTAATATAGCGCGCGGTCTATATAAAAATGCACCATATTTATTATTAGATGATAGTTTTTCGGCGCTCGATACAATTAGTGCTAGATCTATCATTAAAACCTTGCGTCAAGGTCGCCAACAAACTTTATTATTTATTTCACAGCGTCTTGAAGCCTTACGTGAGGCCAATCGTATTGTAGTATTTAAAGAGGGGACCATTGTAGAACAAGGAACTCATGAAGAGTTATTAGCTCTCAATGGTGAATATTGCCGGTTATATGCCCAGCAAATTGATGAGCCCTTGGAAGAAGAGGATATGGTGGCATTAGCAAAGGAGGTGTCTCATGAGTAAGCAACATAGTAGTTCCTATACAGTGCAGGAAGAAGTAGCTCTTACTAAACATGAAGATATCTTATTGTTACGGCGTTTGGGACAGTATATTAGTCCTCATAAATTCTTGCTTATTTGGGCTGCTTTATTTTTACTGTTTGCATTAGGCCTTGAATTAGTTCGCCCTATGCTTATTAAGGGGGTTATTGATACAGCCTTTCCACAACGAGATGTGGGGATTATTTTAGAATATGCAGGCTTGTATTTCTTGACGATTACATTGAGTATCGTCGCTATGTTTGTTCACAATTATACCTTACAACAATTTGGTCAGCGTATTATCTTTGAAATTCGCAATACGGTGTTTGCCAAAATTTTAGCCCGTACGCCGGCCCACTTTGGTGAATTGCCAATTGGTAATTTAGTAACTCGTGTTACCAATGATACCGAATCCTTGCGTACGCTTTATACTGATGTAGTTTTAAAACTTGGCAGTAGTACCTTGATGATTATAGGTATTTTAATTTCCATGTTCTTTTTAAATGCAAAATTGGCAGCTGTCGTGTCTTTATTGGTACCACTTATGGCAGTGTTAATTTTTGTGTATCAAAAGTATGCTCGTAAGGCCTTTCGTGGCGTGCGTACAAAACTGGCTGCTTCCAATACATCTGTTCAAGAAATGCTTAACTTTATTGTTATAATAAAGTCCTATGTTGGGGAAAGTATTATGGCTAAGCAATATGATCGTATTAGTCGTGAGTTTTTACAGGCCGGTTTATTTGAAGTAAAGACCTTTGCCATTTTTAGACCAATAGTAGATGGTATGTTGTTTGTAATTTTTATTGCGATTTTTAGTTTTACTAATTGGTTTGATTCAGTAACTGAGGCGGGAACTGTATTTGCCTTTATTCAGTATATGGATAAATTCTTCCAGCCTTTAAAAGAGATTGCTGAAAAATATAATAATTTACAAAGCGCTTTAGCAGGGGCAGAACGTTTAGTACCTATTATTAATGAAGATGCGGATACAACGATTGAAACTATTACTGTGCCTGATGAATTTGCTACCATTCATACTATTGAGTTTGATCATGTATGGTTTTCCTATGATAATTCTGAAAATTATGCACTCAAGGATATTTCAATTACTATTCAAGGCGGCCAGTTCATTGGTATTGTTGGCCCTTCTGGCGGGGGCAAGTCAACGCTCATGGCTTTGCTTATGGGGTTCTACCGCCCTACTAAAGGGACTATTCGTATTAATGGCTATGATACGGCTCAATATGCACCGGCTGTTTTACGTGAGGTAATGGGCTATGTATTTCAGGATAGTCATTTATTTAAAGGTACGATTCGTGAAAATTTATCCCTCTATGATGATGCTATACCAGAAAGTGCTCTTATAACAGCTGCTCAAAAGGCTCATTTACATACTATGATTGAACGGTTGCCTCAGGGCTATGATACACCGGTAGGGTATTTAGGATCCTTATTATCAACTGGTCAGAAACAATTGTTAGCCATGGCTAGAGTATTGGTGCGAGATCGTCAAGTTTTAATTTTTGACGAAGCTACGGCACATATTGATAGTCATACGGAACAACTAATTCAACAATCCATTGAAACGATTCGTGGTGAAAAGACAATCATCAGTATAGCTCATCGCTTGTCTACTATTCGCAGTGCTAACCAGATATATTTGATTAAGCAAGGAGAAATTGTTGAGTCTGGTACTTATGAATCTCTCATTGCCCAAAAAGGTTCTTTCTTTGCCCTTTGGGAAGCACGGTCAGTTGTGATATAATTATTTAAGATATAGAGTTTTTTGAACTTTGAAAGTTTAACTAATACCGCACAGGCAATCATACATTTGCTGTGCGGTATTCATTACTATTGTGGAGGGATATATGGAACGTATTACATCAAAAGAAAATAAGGTTTTGAAATACGCCCAATCCTTGCAACGAAAAAAATATCGCAAACTACATGGCGAATATTTGGCAGAAGGTTTGCGCACTGTAGCAGATATGATTGCTACTGGATTAGTGACTACTGTTTTTATTAGTGATGAATATGCAGTTACTAGTGAAACATATGAGATAGCTGAACAAGCAGCGACTCAAGGAAGTATGGTGTATCAGGTAAAGGCAGCCTTACTAAAAAGTATTGAAAGTACGGTGCATGGACAGGGGATTATTGCGATTGTAAAGAAGCAAACACATCAGTTAACAGAGTCTTCTTTTGGTAATGGCCTTTATGTCTTGTTAGATGAAATTCAAGATCCTGGTAATTTAGGCACCATTATTCGCACCGCTGTTGCTGCTGGTGTAAAGGGCTTATTTTTAACTAAAGGTAGTGTAGATCCGTATAATGAAAAAACGGTTCGCAGTACTATGAGTGCTATAACTAAATTGCCTATTTATGAGAATGTTTCTATTGACGAACTCATGCCAATAATTAAAATGAATCAGATCGCTGTGTATGCTACAGCTTTAGAGCAGGCATCACCTATTTATGATGTTTCCTTTGCACCATCAACATTGCTTTTATTAGGTAACGAAGCTAATGGACTTAGTGAGCCGTGGTTTCAAATAGCGCAAGAGCGCATTACTATTCCTATGTATGGCCCTATTGAGTCTTTAAATTTGGCCATAGCAAGTGCGTTGTGCATGTATGCAGTGAGAGAGAGTTGGTTACATGAGTAAATCTATTAGTGAATTATTAGAGGCCTATAAAGAAGGAAATCTTTCCTTAGAGTCCTGTGAAAAACACATAAATGAGATTATAAGCTGTGAAATTCGTAATGAAGCTAGAGTATCAAGTTTACAAGAAGCTGTTATTGATTTAGATCGTGCTAATCGTCAAGGATTTCCAGAGGTAGTGTATTGCGAAGGTAAAACAGATGAACAATGCATTACTATTTTTAAGGAATTAAATCATCACTATGGTACTTACATGGGGACTCGTGGTCGAAAAAGTATTTATGAAGCTCTTTGCGCTGAGATTCCCGATTTACAATTTGATGAGACGAGCGGTATTTTATATTGCCGAAGAGATTGGCAGTTGCACAATGAAGCACGGTCAATTGCCGTAGTTACAGCTGGTACTAGCGATATACCAGTAGCAGAAGAAGCAGCTTTAACGGCTGAACTTATGGGAAATGAAGTAGTCCGTATCTATGATGTTGGTGTAGCGGGGATTCATAGACTATTTCATCGCCTTGAAGATATTCAAGCCGCCAATGTTGTCATCGTAGTAGCTGGTATGGAAGGGGCCTTAGCAAGTGTTGTAGGTGGTTTAGTGACTAAGCCAATTATTGCAGTGCCTACCAGCATTGGCTATGGAGCTAATTTTAAAGGCCTTGCGGCTTTATTATCTATGCTCAATTCTTGTGCTGCTGGGGTTGGTGTTGTGAATATTGATAATGGCTTTGGCGCAGGACGTTTGGCCCATGTTATTAATAGTCAGCGGTAAGGGAAGGAGTGGCTATGGAAACTAAGGAGGCAAGTAAGGAGATTGATTTAATACAAATCGAAGCGAATATAGATAATATGAATCCAGAGTTTTATAGTCCCTTACTGGATATCTTATTACAAGCTGGTGCTAATGATGCATGGTTAACACCGATTATTATGAAAAAAGGTCGCCCAGCTATTTTGTTAAGTGTATTAGCTAATCATAGTCAGTTGGATGAACTAAGTGAAATAATTTTTCAAAATACCACAACGATTGGCTTTCGCTTTTTTCCTGTTAATCGTATTATTTGTGAACGGGAATTTAGTGAGTTTCTTTATGAAGGGCAACAGATTCATATTAAGCGATCGTATTATAAAGGGCAGTTAGTCAATACTTCGTTAGAGTATGAAGATTTAAAGCAAGCATCTCACGTATTACAAATTCCTTTAAAGGATTTACAGCAGAAAGTTTGGCAAGCTTTGCCGAAAGAACTTTAAATTTTGTGGTTATTTTGCAAGTATTCTTAAAATTATAGTATATTCACAAAATAACACTATACACTACCAATAGACATATGTTAAAATAACATATATCCTCTTTATATGAACAAGGATTAAAAGAATAGAAGGTGCGTATGATTCGATTAATAGTTAATGCCGACGATTTTGGCTTACATGAAGCTGTCAACGAAGGTATCATTAAAGGGCATACCGAGGGGATTATTACAAGTACATCATTATTAGCAAATGGGGAGGCTTTTGATCAAGCTGTAACTCTTGCAAAAACTGTTCCTCAGTTAGGTATTGGTGTACATACAGCCTTAGTAGGTGGTTTAAAGCCTCTATGTGACCCTGAGGAAGTACCTACTTTGTTAGAAAATGGACGCTTTCTCAACTCCTATCCAGACTTTATAAAAAAAGCTATGACGGGAGCCATTAACTTTGAAGAAGTGTATAAGGAATTAGACAAACAATTTGAAAAAGTTGTTTCCTCTGGTTTACCTATTACTCATGCGGATGGTCATCAACATCTTCATGTGTTACCACAAATAACACCGATTATGGTTACGCTATTGCGGCGTTATGGGATTAAAAAAATGAGAATTCCTGCAGAAGATCGTTTTTTCCGTAATGGCATAACGCAATGGGAACGTCTTGCTGGTAAGGTAGGGTTAGCTGAAGTGGCTGATAAAGCCTATACATTATCCAGTAAAATGGGGATTTGGTCGCCCCGTTATTTTTGGGGGATGATGAGTGGTGGTCAGTTAACTGAAGACCGATTGATGGAAATTCTTCAGCGTATTGCTACGACACGTGGTAGTCATGAAATTATGACTCATCCAGGTAATAATGATAGACTTCTTAATTCATTATACCCATGGAATTATCATTGGGAAGGCGAATTAGCCGCAATGTGTGCAGAACCAGTAAAACAATTTATTCAGTTCCACCAAATTCAGCTAGTTAATTATGGTGAGTGTGAATGAATAAAGTTTTAAAACGAGGCCTAATATTAGGTTTGGTGCTGGTAGTTATTTCAGGACTCACCATTTACTTTACTATTGATTTAGATTCTTTAGCTACGCTTGAAACATTCAATCTCAGTTCTTTGCTTTTGGCTTTGGTAGCCTTAGCAGTAGGAATGTATTTTGATGGTTTGCGATTACAACGGCTCGTGCATATCGGTGGTTATGATTTACCGATTATTGCCATTTTGCGAGTAATTTTTGGCAACTATTTTATGGCCATGTTAACTCCCGGGGCTAGCGGTGGTGCTGTAGCTCAAGTGCTAATTCTTAAAAGTTATGGTGTGCCAGTCATGAAAGGGGCTCCCATTGTACTGATTCGTACTGTATTTTCAATTTTGTTTTTAATTGTAATGTTACCAGTTATCTTTTTACATAGTTCCATTACAATTCCCTATATTAGTCGTGAAGCGTTACTAGAAATATCTTTATTTTTAGTCGTTTGCACAATTGTTGGTCTCTATGTATTGCGGACCAATTTAATGAAGCGTTTTGTCTATATGTTGGCAGAACGATTCAAAAAAGGCAATCCTAAAGCGTGGTTAGCTAAACTGACTGAACTTAATGAAGGGTTTTCATTGTTATATGCAAAACCATTACAATCATTATTAGTTTTTATCGAATCAGGGCTTAGTTTATTAGCTTTATATGCGATTGCTCCAGCACTGATGTGCGCCTTTACTTGGGATATACCGATTGTGGAAGTCCTCAGTCGGATGATATTATTAAATTTAATTCTGTATTTTGCGCCAACACCTGGTGGTACTGGCGTGGCAGAGGGATTATTTATTTATTTGTTTACTTCATTCTTGCCCGTAGGGACTGTTGGCATCGTTGCTGTCGGTTGGCGAGTAATTGCCGAGTATTTGCCGTTTTTTATAGGTATGTATTCCGTATTTACATTATATGGCCGACAATTCGTAGCTGGCGCAGCGGCAATTGAAGGAGAAAATGGAGGTAAGAACATTGGCTAAGTTAAAGAAAGACAAATTCTATTTGGTACAAGAAGATATTCTTCCAGAAGCAATTAAAAAGACAATTAAAGTAAAAGAAATTTTAAAATTAGGGGAAGCTAAAACAATTAATGAAGCTGTAGAACGTATGGATTTAAGTCGTTCTGCTTATTATAAATATAAAGATTATGTATTCCCATTCTATGAAATTGCACAGGGTAAAATCGTATCAATTACTATTTCTATGTCTAATGAAGCTGGTATGTTATCTAGTATTTTGCGTACCATTGCTGAAAGTAACGGTAGTATTTTAACAATTAATCAGGATATTCCATTACAAGGGATTGCGAATGTAACGATTGCCTTTGAAACTAAGGATTTATCTACCCCACTAGAAGAGTGCTTGAATAATATTCGTTCTATTCGTGGTATTTTACGTGTAGAAATTTTAGGCCAAGCTTAATCACATTAATTTAGATTATATTGTTTGACAGTAATTATACATATAGGTGTAGCCCCGACTTATATTAATAGGCCGGGGCACTCCTATAAAGAGAGAGGGATAGTATGGAACCAATTAAAGTAGCCTTATTAGGTTTCGGCACAGTAGGACAAGGGACCTTTGAACTACTTGTAAAAAATGCTGATTTAATTGCTAATCGAGTAGGTGCGCCTGTTGAAGTTGCTAAAATCTATGTGCGTAATAAAGAAAAATATAGTCATATAGCGTTACCAGCTAATACAGTTTTTGTTGAACAAGTAGATGAGGTATTGGATGATGCTACCATCCAAGTGATAGTAGAAGTTATGGGAGGCACAACCTTTGCTCGCGAATGTATCGAAAAAGCGCTCACTAAAGGTAAAAGTGTAGTTACCGCTAATAAAGACTTATTGGCTGAAGCCGGTCCATATCTTTTAGACTTAGCAGCTAAGCACAACGTTGATTTACGCTATGAAGCAAGCGTTTTAGGGGGCATTCCGATTATTCGTACTCTCTATGAATCGTTAGCAGGGAATCGAATTACGGAAATCGTAGGAATTTTGAATGGTACGACGAATTTTATTTTGTCCAATATGACTGAAAAAGGAGCTGGCTATCAGGAAGTACTAGCTGAAGCGCAAGCCTTAGGGTATGCGGAAGCAGACCCAACTGCTGACGTTGAAGGTCTTGATGCAGCTCGTAAATTAGCTATTTTATCATCCATTGCCTTCAATCGACGTATTTTCTTCGAAGATGTATCGGTTGAGGGGATCACTAAGATTGATGCTACCGATATCGCTTTTGGTAAAGAATTTGGCTATACCATTAAATTATTGGGGATTGCTAAAGAGACTAAAAAAGGTTTGTCCTTAAATGTACATCCTTCGTTCATTTCGAGTAATCATCCATTAGCTTCAGTACGTGGTTCTTATAATGCTTTATATGTAAAAGGTAATGGCATTGATGATGCTATGTTCTACGGTCGGGGTGCGGGGAGCTTACCAACTGGTAGTTCTATTGTAGGGGATATTATGGAAGTGGCTAAAAATATTCGCACTAATCATTTAGGGGCTTTAGCGCCATTCTATTTTTCCGAGAAAAATCTGTATTCTTCTGGCAAAATTGAATCGTCCTACTATATCCGTATTTTAGTAGATAACTCTACAGGTGTATTGGCTAAAGTAGCAACTAAATTAGCAGAACAACGAATTTCGGTGCAAGCTGTTACACAGCGTAACGAAAGTGAAACAACATCGACTATTGCGATTGTTACTTCTTCTTGTCCACGTTCTTATATTGTAAATGTAATTAATGCCTTTAATAATTTGCGTGTAGTTCGTGAAGTTGGCAGTGTTATTCCTATTATGGCAGATTAGGAGGCAAGGAATGGAATCTATTGTTGTACAAGTGCCAGCCACAAGTGCTAACTGTGGTCCTGGTTTTGATTCATTAGGCCTTGCTTTAGAATTATATAATACATTTACTTTCATGCCTGATGAAATGGCTTCTACTAATACATATAGCTTTGCAGGTTTTGATGCCAATTTATTAGCTAAAGAAGATCAGACTCATAATTTAGTTGGCTTTGCAATGGCGCAAGTATTTAAAAAAGCTAATGTAAAGCCTTTATATGGAACAATTCATAGTGAAGCTGCTATTCCGCCATCAAGAGGTCTTGGCAGTAGTTCTACAGCTATTGTAGCGGGCCTAATGTTAGCTAATGCAACGTTAAGTTCACCTTTGAGCACGCATGATTTACTAATACTTGCTAATGAAATTGAAGGTCATCCTGACAATGTAGCACCAGCTTTATTAGGAAATTTAGTATGTTCTGTGAATCATGAAAGTGGTTTATTATATACTACAGTTGATTTGCCAGAGGAATTAGTATTTGCTGTAGTTGTACCAGAAGTAACTGTTGCAACAGAGTATGCACGCAGCGTTTTACCTAAAGAAATTGCTCATAAGGAAGCTGTAGCGAATGTAAGTCATGCTACTTTGTTTGTTACGGCTTTATTGCAACATAAGTTGGAGTATTTGAGTGTTGCTCTTGAAGATTATCTTCATGTACCTTATCGTAAAGCTTTAATTCCTCATTGTGAGGAAGTCTTTGCGGCTGCTTTAGCTAATGGTGCGTATGGTGCGACTATTAGTGGCTCTGGTTCAACGTTAATTGCCTATTGTCCTAGATCATCTGCCGAACTCGTAAAAGAGGCTATGGCACAAGTATTTACCGAAAATGGCATTGCGTCCCATGCGTATGTAGTAGAAGCTGATACAGCAGGTGCTAAGTATGTAAATTGCCAAAACTAGGCAATTACTATATAATTATAGTGTGAATAGATATTTTTCAAAATTGTTGATATAATACTATTCATCGGGGCGTAGCTCAGCTTGGTAGAGCGCTACCTTGGGGTGGTAGAGGTCGCAAGTTCAAATCTTGTCGTTCCGACCATGTGTGTATGAAGGATACATTGAAGAAAGAGGCAAGTATAAATTATGAATAATGTAAAGACAGCTGTTTTACTGGCATTAATGACTGGCTTATTGATGGTAATCGGACAGTTGGTCGCTGGCAGGACTGGTCTTTTGACGATGTTTATTATTTCTATGGGGATGAACTTGTTTAGTTATTGGAATAGTGACAAGCTTGTTCTCAGCATGTATAATGCACGTCAAATATCGGCGACAGATAATCCCGAGTTATATAATATGGTAGCAAGTTTAGCTAAGCGTGGTAATTTACCAATGCCAAAGGTATATATTATTGAATCTAAGGTACCTAATGCTTTTGCTACTGGGCGCAATCCTGAACATGGGGCTGTGGCGGTTACTACAGGCATTATGGAGCTGTTGACTGATGATGAAATTGAAGGCGTATTAGCGCATGAATTAACCCATATTAAGCATCGTGATACTTTAATTAGTACTATTGCGGCAAGTATAGCTGGGGTTATTACTATGATTGCTAATATGATGCAATTTTTTGCTATCTTTGGTCGCAGTGACGATCGTGAAGGGGCTAATCCTATTGCTATGTTGGCAACGATTATTTTAGCACCTATTGCAGCAGCTTTAATTCAAATGGCTATTTCTAGATCAAGAGAATATTTAGCTGATGAAGGTGGGGCTGAAATGAGTGGCAAACCATTATCATTAGCATCAGCGTTAGGCAAAATTGACTATTATGCTAAGTATGGTGCACTGCCAACTAGTGAATCACAAGTAGGTACAACGGCTCATATGTTCATTATCAATCCATTAAGCAATGTAAAGGACTTTACTAGTTCTTTATTTAGTACTCATCCAAGTACAGTATCTCGTATTGAAAAGTTAAAAGAATTAGCTGCGCGTATGCGCTAGGAGGGAATCATGGAACACACGTTAGTACTCGTAAAACCTGATGGAGTAAAGAAAAAACTTTGTGGTGAAATTTTAGCTCGTTATGAGCGCAAAGGCTTAACAATTAGTGCCCTAAAATTAATGCAAGTACCGTGTGAGTTAGCGGCCGAACATTATGCAGAGCATAAAGAAAAACCGTTTTTCCAAGAATTAATCGATTTTATTACGTCTGGTCCTGTACTAGCTATGGTGTTGAGTGGTGAAAATGCTGTAGCTGCTGTACGTCAGTTGAATGGGGCTACCGATCCATTAAAAGCAAATCCTGGTTCAATTCGTGGGGACTATGGCTTGGCTATTGATGAAAATGTAGTACATGCTTCTGATGCTGTTGATACAGCAAAACGTGAAATTGCGTTGTGGTTCCCTGAATTTTAATTATTTATATTACAAGAGGTGATAGTATGAACGCAAAGGTATATACTAAAACAGGTGATAAAGGTTCAACTTCTTTGTATACTGGTGAACGTCTTTCTAAAGCGTCACTTCGCGTAGAGGCTTATGGTACGATTGATGAGCTTCAAGCGGTGTTGGGCGTTGCTCGTGCTTTCTCTGAGCATGATGACATTCAGCAAGTAATTTATGGAATCCAAAAAGAATTATGGCAATTAATGGCTGATGTAGCTAGCTTAGGTCAAGAACCAACCATTACCGATGCTCATATTGAAAATCTTGAAAAAATTATCGATAGCTATGATGCTAAAATGGAGCCACTTACTAAATTCATCGTTCCTGGTGATAAGAAAAGTTCGGCTTTATTGCATCAATGTCGTACTGTAACGCGTCGTGCAGAGCGAGCTTTATGGCGAGCTGCTGAATCAGGTGAAGCAATCCACGATGTAAATATTCGTTATTTAAATCGTTTATCTGATTGTTGCTATATGTTAGCTCGTGCTGAGTTTGAACTATAATAGGCCATCTCTATGTATTCATTGTGTTCTTGTGTTTCACGTAGTTGAAGTGGCAGTAACTTCATACTTGCTGGACGCGTGAATACGGAATATGGTCAACCATATAAAAAAGCTATGTTACCGAATTATTCGCGTAACATAGCTTTTATTATTGACTAAAATTAGTTGTATTGTATCTTATTGAACCTTTATTCTGGTTTTAAGTCAATAGTACCTGTATTGAGTACATCTTCAGGGCTTGGATAATAGAAAAATACAGTGCTAATTTCATATTGGAATTTTTCACGGATTTTAGCCGCTAGAATAGTTTCAAATTCAATTAAATTTTCTGGTTCAATAGTGCCATCTTCAATGAGCATTAGTAATTGTGGTTCTACTGCAGGGGCGTTATCAGGTAATACTTCAGGCGGTAGGGGAATATTTACGATGACACGAGCTGTAGCAGCATATTGTTCATTTTGGTCAGTAATGACAGCTCGATAGGTATTCTCCCATAAAGTGGCCATTAGTTTAACATAAAAATTTTTCATTTCCATAAAATAAACACTCCTTTTTTATTCTCCCTAGATTTCCTAAACGGTGTATAATGGGAGATATGGGTATTGATATGAAGTTATTGTATACTTATAGCGACCCAAAAAGCAAGTAGTGTCTATTAATTAACAGTAGGAGTATAGCGGTTCATGACAGATGAAAAGAGTAAAATCATCCTATGCACTGGTGGCGCTCGTAGCGGTAAGAGTGAATTTGCGGAACAGTTAGTATTATCATTACCAGGAACGAAGGGATATGTTGCAACGAGTCAAATTTTTGACGATGAAATGGAAGATCGGGTAGCTAAGCATAAAGCACGCCGTGGTTTAATATGGCACAATTATGAAATTCCCTATGATCTGCCCGCTTCATGGCCAAAGGTTTTAGAACAATGCGATGTCATTCTGGTAGATTGTTTAACAATGTATGCTACCAATGCCATGCTCAAAACAGAACCTCACACGCAAGCCGCGTGTAATGAAATAGCAGAGGCCTTAGTAGGTCAAGTCGAAACAATTCTTTCACAAAGTCGTGAAGCTCAAAAAACAGTTGTATTTGTGACTAATGAATTAGGTTTAGGCATTGTACCGGAAAATCGATTAGCTCGTTTTTTCCGTGATATAGCAGGCCTACTTAATCAAGCCGTAGCCAAAGCAGCTGATGAGGTGTATTTTACCATTAGTGGTATTACAACAGAACTTAAATCCAAGGAGGTTCATATATAATGGCTAAGAAAATCATGTTTCAAGGAACAAGCTCTAATGTTGGTAAAAGTATTTTGACAACGGCACTGTGCCGTATTTTTTATCGTAGAGGATTAAAGACAGTTCCTTTTAAAGCGCAAAATATGGCCTTAAATTCTTATGTAACGCGCTGGGGCGATGAAATCGGTCGTGCACAGGTAGCACAAGCGGAAGCGGCAGGAATTGACCCTATTGTGCAAATGAACCCAGTGCTATTGAAGCCTACAGGTAATCAATCTTCACAAGTAGTATTAATGGGAAAACCTGTAGGGGTTTATAGTGCTAAAGAATATCATACACAATATTCTTTAACGGCCCTTGATAAGGTGAAAGAAAGCCTCCAATTTTTAGATGAAAATTTTGACATGATTGTCATTGAAGGGGCTGGCAGTCCTGCTGAAGTGAATCTTAAAGCCAATGATATTGTAAATATGCGTGTAGCTAAGATGACAAATTGTCCAGTTATGCTTATTGCTGATATTGATCGTGGTGGCGCTATTGCCTCTATTGTAGGCACTTTAGAATTATTAGAACCAGAAGAACGTAACCTTGTAAAAGGGATTGTGATTAACAAATTCCGTGGTGATATTAATTTATTAAAACCCGCTTTAGATTTTATTGAAGAACGAACTGGTCGTAAAGTGGTAGGGGTTATTCCTGCTATTGAAAACCTTGATATTGATGAAGAAGATTCGGTGGCGCTTGAAAGTAAACATACTACTATTAATCGTGATATTACGATTGCTGTTATGCAGACGCCTAAGATTTCTAACTTCACTGATTTTGATGCGTTAGCTTATGAGCCGGATGTAGCAGTTCGCTTTGTAAAACCTGGCGATGCCATTGGGGACCCAGATTTAATTATTTTACCAGGGTCAAAAAATACATTGGCTGATTTGAAGTATCTACAGGAGCGTGGGTATGATAAAGATATTCAAGCTTTAGTAGCAAAGGGGACTCCGGTGCTTGGCGTATGTGGTGGCTATCAAATGTTAGGTGAAAAACTACATGATCCAGATGGTGTTGAAGGGGATATTCCAGAATTAAATGGTCTAGGCTTATTGCCAACTGAAACAACTATGACTGGTACTAAAATGACACATCAAGTTACTTTTAATACAACAAAGTTAGCTTTTTTAGGTATGAATTATAGTGGCGAAGGACTACGTGGCTATGAAATTCATATGGGCGATACGCGAGGTGTTGGTGCTGTAGCTGAGTGTTTTAATATTACTTCAAGAAGTGAGCAACCAGTAAATGTAATGGATGGGTTTACTAATGAATCTGGCCAAGTTATGGGTACCTATATTCATGGTATTTTAGATAATGATAGTTTGCGCCGTCATTTAATCAATGCGTTACGCACTAAAAAAGGATTGGCACCACTTGATGAAGTATTCCATTATTTTGAACACAAAGATGCAGCCTATAACCGCTTAGCAGATATTGTAGAAAAGCATTTAGATATGGATTATATTGATAGTTTATTAGAGGAACAAGCCTAATGGAGTGGTTTGTACATAATGCCTACTTTTTTATTCCTGTGTGGGCCTTTTTATTAGATTGCTTGTTAGGTGATCCTAAAAGTCAATATCATCCAGTTGTATTGATTGGTAAGGTTATATCTTTTTATGAAAATTTGTTATATGGTCAAACAGATTCGTCTAGAAAGAAAATAGCATATGGTGCTTTAACTGTATGTTTAACACTTCTTACGGTCACTGGGATTGGTTTTATAGTGCTTCTTATTGCTGGTACTATTCATCCATGGATTGCGTATATAGTGGAGATTATTATTGTATATATTACAATTAGCCCTCGGTCACTGGCTGAAGCAGGTCTTGAATTGGCTCGTTTGTTACAGCAAAAAAACTTGCCAGAAGCACGACGCAAAGTGGGCTGGATTGTAGGACGTGACACCTCGGAATTAGATGAAAGTGAGATTACACGTGCTACTATTGAAACAGTGGCTGAAAATACTGTAGATGGCATTATATCGCCTTTGCTTTTCTTTGCTGTTTTTGGACCATTAGGCGCTTTATTTTATCGTACAGCCAATACAATGGATTCCATGTTAGGCTATAAAAATGAACGCTATCTTTATTTTGGTAGGGTAGCAGCTCTTTTTGATGATCTTGTTAACTGGATTCCTGCACGAATTACGTTATTCCTATATATTGCAACCGCTTATATTTTGCGCCATGACTGGCGTAATGCTTGGCATATAGCGAAACGAGATGCGGCTAAACATCCTAGTCCTAATGGTGGCTATGCAGAAGCACCCGTAGCAGGTGCGTTGCATATTCGTTTAGGTGGCTATAACAAGTATGGTGATACCATGACATTTCGGGAATATATGGGTAATCCTGATGTGCCTATGAGAGGAATTCATATCCAACAGACTATTGGTATGATGTATGTATGTTCTTTATTAGGGGTTGCTTTAGCAGCCTTAATTTCTAGAATCTTGGTGATAGTATGAAGTCATTTTTTATTGGCTTACAATTTTTGACTCGCCTTAAAATTGTGAATCAGACTGAATGGGATATTCATGATTTTGGCAAAAGTGTAATTTCTTTTCCTTTAGTAGGTTTGGTTATTGGGGCCTTTATGGCAGTATTATATTGGCTATTAGCTGATGTATTACCTATCCAATTACTTGCTTTATTATTGGTTATTTTTGAATTTTTATTTACCGGTGGTCTCCATGCTGATGGCTTTATGGACACTTGTGACGGCTTATTTTCTGGTCGCGATCGAGAACGTAAGCTAGAAATTATGAAAGACAGTAGAGTAGGTTCTAATGGCGTAGTAGGCTTTGTATTCCTTACTTTGTTAAAATGGCAATTATTAGCCCATGTAAGTCCACAATTCTTATGTGCCTTGTTACTGTTCTTACCTATTATTAGCCGATATACATTGGTGTTAAGTATACGTTTATTCCCATATGCAAGACCTGAAGGGATGGGGAAGGCCTTTGCCGTTTATTCACCAAAGAGTACCCTTTGGTGGTCTACTTTATTTGCACTTTTACCAACTCTTTATTTTCATTGGGAGTATGCTACTTTTTTAGGAATTGGTATTATTCTTAATATAATATTAAATACTTATATTTCTAAACATTTAGGCGGTGTGACTGGTGATACTTACGGGTTCGTTATTGAAACTACGGAAGTATTATTAGTTTTAGCTGCTATTGCAATGGGATTCGGGTTTTTACAATAAAAACAGTTTACAAGAGTTTTACTGATTATTTACTGTGTGATTTTATATTTTTTTGTATATTAGTATGGAGGAACGACAGGTGTCATATTATGTGCGAGCACCAGGGACGTGCGGTGAATTTTTGCAAGGTTCCATTGATGGTCAACCATTTTTGGTTACCTGTCCAATCAATCGCTATTCGTATGCTCTTAGTGAGGTCAAACAACCATTACGGCCTTATTTTTGTTCATTGCAACCAAAGGCTGCCTTAGCGGCGCAACAAGTAAAACGGTTATTGATGAATGAACGTCCTTTTGATTCCGTAATGTGGAGCCAAGAAACGCCAGGGCCTACAGTCTATGTACGATCAGATATTGTTCAGGGGAAAGGCATGGCTTCGAGTAGTGCTGATATTAGTGTAGCTGCTATGGCTACTGCATTAGCTCATGGGCGACCTTTGACTTTGGAAGAGTTAAAAGATATTTGCCTTAGTATCGAACCGAGTGATGCGTCCTTTTATCCTGGTGTTGTACAATTTGATTATATATCTGGTGTTATTACAGAGCCATTGGGGCAGTGTCCACCTATGAAAATCATGATTTTTGATGAAGGTGGTGAAATTGATACGGTAGCTTTTAATGCTCAAGTTGGTTTGCATGATTTGATTGCTGAAAAAGAGCCTTATATTTTAGAATCATTGGCTTTATTTAAAGAGGGCTTAGCACAGCATAACGTGTCGCTTATCGGTCAAGCTGCTACCTTAAGTGCCTTTGCTAATCAGCGTATTCTCTATAAGCCTTTGCTCTATGAATTTCATGAAATAGGAAATCATTTTAATAGCGTTGGGACTATTATTGCCCATAGTGGTACTATAATGGGATTACTTTTTCCGTCAGATGGTTCACCGTTAGCTGATTGTCGAGCGGCAGTGCAGCAAGCGTTACCAACATTACATTATTTAGATACGGTTGAGACAACGAATGAAGGTATTACGTTTATGAAACGCTAGGGAGGTGCTAACTTATGAAAAATATACATGGTGGTAATATTTATAAAATAGCTGCAGCCCATGGCGTTAATCCCCAAGATATTGTTGATTTTAGTGCCAATATTAATCCGCAAGGATTAAGTCCTAAGGGAAAAGAAGCTCTTTTAGGGCATGTGGAGGAAGTTATTCACTATCCAGATCCTAATAATGAGGCTTTATTAGAGGTAGCTGCCAAATTATTAACCGTGCCAAAAGATAATATTTTATTTGGTAATGGGGCCGCTCAGTTGCTATATGCTTTAATGGAGTTACAGGGAATCGCGCAAGTATTGGTTCCAGCTCCTGGTTTTTCAGAATATGCGTTAGCTGCTATGGCCCAGAATATTAAAGTTCAATCGTATTCATTACGATTGGAAGAAACACCTACCTATCATTTTGAGGTTCCTTACGATGTATTGCGTGAATATTTAGTGGCAGCAAAAGAAAATAATATTCAAACATTACTTTGTTTGGGTAATCCTAATAATCCAGATGGTAGTTTGCAGATGGTTAATGAAGTAATTGCGTTAGCTAAACTAGCTGAAGAATCCGGTAGTTTATTACTGGTGGATGAATCATTTATTGAATTTACCAATGAAAGTCATAGTTTGCGACCTTATATTGAAGAAAACTCAAATATTTTAGTTCTTCATTCATTTACAAAGTTTTATGCTATTCCTGGTTTGCGTTTAGGCGCTTTGTTAGGACAGCCTCAGATTTTAAACGCTATAAAACAATTTATTCCTGCTTGGTCAGTGAACCATTTAGCGGCACAGTATGGCATAGGGGCTCTTCAAGACGAAGTATATCGTCAGAAAAGTCGCGCTGTAGTGGCAAGAGAAAAGGAATGGCTTTATGGCGCTATAAAAGCGTTTCAATTTTTAACCGTTTTACCGCCAAGTGTTAATTTTATGCTATTGCATTGGCAACCAAAGTCTCCAAATTTGCAGGACTTTATGGAATTTTTAGAGACAAAAAATCTGTTAATTCGCAGTTGTGAGGCCTATGAAGGTTTGGGAACTGGTTGGTTTCGCATAGCAGTTAAAGATAGAGCTAATAATGAATTATTAATCTCATATGTAAAGGAGTTCGCCCATGCACACAATTTATTTAGTACGTCACGGTCAAACTGAATGGAATAGTACAGGCTTTTATCAAGGTTATACTAATGTTCCTTTAAATGAAACTGGTATTGCGCAGGCAGAAGCGGTTGCCAAAGAATTAGCCTCTGTACATTTTGATACGATTATTGCCAGTGACTTAGATCGTGCTCGTATTACGGCTGAGACGATTTTAGGGGAGCGCCAAATCCCGTTCCGTACCGATGAGCGTTTAAGAGAAATTAACTTTGGCGATTGGGAAGGTTTAACGTATGATCAAATTGAAGCTAAATGGCCACAAGCTGTTTACACAATGTACCGTAGCCCTGATAAAGTAAAAATCTCCAATGGTGAATCATTTCAAGATGTGCAACTTCGAGCTTGGGAAGCTTTACGGGAAGAAATGAGTCAAGTAGGTGAAGATAAAACGATTCTAGTTGTTGCTCATGGCGGTACTAATCGTACACTGATTTGTAAAATGCTAAATTTACCACTCCATTTTGCTTGGAATTTTAGTCAAGGGAACACATCGATTAGTCGTATAGAATTCTATGGCTTAACAGAAGATGATCATAACACATTAAGTTTATTAAACTATACGAAACATTTAGAAAGTTTAATTATAAAGTAGTGGGTTGAAGCATGCGTTTACGTTTAGATAAATTTCTTGCTAATAAAGCGTTGGGTAGTCGTAAAGAAGTTCATGGCTTAATTAAGCAAGGTTTAGTTACTGTTGATGGAATAGTTGCTACTAAAAAAGACCAAGCCATTAATATTCCAGAACAGGTTATTGCTGTAAATGGTGAAGTTATCGATAGTCGTCAGAATTATTATGTCAAGCTCAATAAACCAGCTGGCTATGTATGTGCCGTAGAAGATGCACGTCATCCCACAGTAATGGAACTATTGCCACCTGAATTTTTAACCATGGGTGTTGTTCCAGTGGGACGATTAGATAAGGATACAGAAGGCTTATTATTGTTATCTAATGATGGTGTGTGGGCTCATCGTATTATAAATGGTAAAAAACATATTTCTAAATTGTATTATATTGAATATGCCGGTGAACTCACTGACACTGGTTTGGCACGTATACAAGAAGGTATTGTTCTAGGCGATGGCACAGTATGTAAACCAGCTATTCTCGAGGTATTAGAGCCAGGTAAAGCTCAAATCAGTATTGAAGAAGGTAAATATCATCAAGTAAAACGGATGATAGGGGCTGCTGGTGGTGAGGTTACTTATTTACGACGTCTATCGGTAGGTCATTTAACTTTAGCTGGAATTGAAAATTTAGGTGATTTTGCTTATATTGATGAGGAAGACGTGGAAAAACTATAGTCAAAATACGTAATTTATGGTATCATGAAATGAAAAAATTTATAGCAAGGGAGTCTTATCATGAATGGCTTATTACGCCTACAGGATTATTTGACTGCGCACCAGTATGATGGCATACTCTTGCTTAGCCAGACCAATCTTAGGTATTTTGCTGGTTTTACAGGTACTACAGCGGTAGGCTTTGTAACACCTAAACAAGCGTATATAATTACAGATAGTCGCTATACAGAACAGGCACAGCAACAATGCGAAGGCTATGAAGTAATTCAGTATACATCGTCAGTATGGGACAGTATTACAACAATATGCAAAGAGCAACAAATTTCCTTAGCTGTATGTGCTTTTGAAGGGAATTATGTGCCAGTAGATACATACCAAACCTTTTCAGAAGTGCTTACTGATAGTCAGTTTGCGTCAGTGAATTTAACTCCATTACGGGCCGTGAAACGACCGGATGAGTTGGATTTAATGCGCAAGGCGGCTCAGATTGCCGATGAAGCTTTTGCCGCTATGCTACCTCAATTAAAAGTAGGTATGACTGAACAAGAAGTGCGTGTTATTTTAGAAATTGAAATGATGCGTCGTGGTTCTGAAGAACCATCTTTTGAAACCATTGTAGCCTCAGGACATCGCTCTAGCATGCCGCATGGTGTTGCGTCTAATAAAGTGATTGAAAGGGGCGACTTTGTTACCTTTGATTTTGGGGCCGTTTATAAAGGGTATCATTCAGATATGACTCGTACGATTGTTATGGGTGAGGCTTCAGAAACACAACGTAATTTATACGACGTAGTTCTTACGGCCCAACTACTGGGATTAGCGGCTGTTAAAGCTGGTGTGACTGGTAAGGTTGTAGATGCTGCTTGTCGTGATAGTATTTATAAAGCTGGCTATGAAGGCTATTTTAATCATGGCACAGGTCATGGTGTTGGTCTTGATATTCATGAAGAGCCAGTGGCCTCACCAAAATCTAATACAGTATTAGAATCTAATATGATTGTTACTGTAGAGCCAGGGGTATATTTGCCTGGTGAAATGGGTCTTCGCATTGAAGACAGTGTTATTGTTACTGACGAGGGTTATGAACTATTGACTCATACCTCGAAAGAATTAATAGAAGTAAAAGGTTAAACGGAGGGATTTAAATGATTTCTAGTAATGATTTTCGTCCGGGCGTAACAGTTGAGCTCGATGGCAACGTGTGGCAAGTAGTTGACTTCCAACACGTAAAACCAGGGAAAGGGGCTGCTTTCGTTCGTTGTAAATTGAAAAATTTGCAAACTGGCGCTGTAGTTGAACGTACATTCAATGCTGGTGAAAAAGTACCTAAAGCTCATGTAGACCGTCGTCGTATGCAATATTTATACGAAGCTGATGGTGCCTATACCTTCATGGATAGCGAAACATATGATCAAGTTGAACTAACTCTTGAACAATTAGGTGAAGCTAAGAATTTCTTACTTGAAAATATGGAAGTAAGCATTATGTTCTTCCAAGGTATTGTAATTGGTCTTGATTTGCCAGTAGCCGTAGAACTTCGTGTAGTTGAAACCGATCCTGGTATCCGTGGTGATACTGCCACTGGTGGTAACAAACCAGCTACGCTTGAAACTGGCTATGTAGTTAAAGTACCGATGTTCATCGAAGTTGACGATGTGCTTCGCGTTGATACTCGCACTGGTCAGTACATTGAACGTGCGTAATTTCATTTAAATTTAAAAGCATTTGTCTTTAACGCACTATGTGAGAGGCAAATGCTTTTATGCTATGACAGAAAGGCTGGCGTACTATGAGTGAAGAGACTACATTCTTTGAAGGAAAAACCAAAATTAGTGACACTGTGTATGGTACTATTGCTCTATTAAAGGCATTAGAGATTAAAGGAGTTGCCTCTATGAGTACGACTGCTGGTGATGATTTTGCCAATTTTATTGGTATGAAAAGCCAGTGGGAAGGAGTTAAATTACAACATGTATCCGATACGTCAATTTCGCTAGATTTATATTTAGTAGCTCGGTATGGATATCGTATTCCTGATGTGGCCTTACGCGTTCAAGAAAATGTAAAGACTGGAATTGAAATGTTAACGGGAACTACCGTAGAGGGTGTTAATATTTTTATTCAAGATATTGCGTTTGATAGTGCTTTAGGCACAACTACTGCTGATGGAAGGAGTGATACTTAGTGGATAATAAAAATAAACAGGTTGAAGTATCAGATGCGGTTATTTTACAAATTACCAATCATGCACTCACACTAATCCCTGGCTATCATTCCTTAAATAGTAATTTTTATTATGGCATGGTGGATGGTATTGCTCGTAATTTTGGGCAAAAACGCTTACCAGGTGTAAATGTAAAACATCGCAAAGAAGGTCTGGAAGTTAATATTTATATTAATGTCCTTTACGGATATCCTTTAATGACGATGGCAGAGCAAATTCGTCAACAAATTCGCAAAGATTTAAAAGAAAAGGCTGCCATAGATAAAGTACGTATTGACGTACATTTTGAACATATTATTGATCCAAATCAAAAGTTCGAGGAGACAAGCAATGAAACAAAATCGTAATCGTCGCCAAGCACGATTGTATGCATTTCAAAGTTTATATGCAAAAGAATTTCATAATGTAGAAGATACTATTTCAGTTCCTGTAGCGGAAGAAGTACATACAACACAAGGCATGGATGTAGCCTATGCAGAAGCTATTATTCAAGGTGTAGAAGCCAATAAGACGACTATTGATGCACTATTACAAAGCCATTCACCAAAGCGCAAAATTTCTCAGTTAGGAGCGGTGGAACGTAATGTATTGCGTTTAGCAACATGGGAACTTATCCTGTCTAATGAAGTTATTGACCCTCGCATTATTATTAATGAAGCCATTCAATTAACTAAAGACTATGGTGCAGAAAAAAGTTATAAATTTGTAAATGCAGTACTTGATACAATTGCTAAAAATAAAACAGCTGTATCTACCTCTACAGAGGCCTAAGAGGCTATTATGAAAGTATTTTTAGGGATAGATACCAGTTGTTATACAACGTCTTGTGCACTTGTAAGCGAAGATTGTAAGTTAATAGGGGAAGCACGTAAACTATTAGAGGTGAAGCCTGGTGCACGAGGGCTTCAACAATCGCAAATGGTATTTCAACATACTCGTGCTTTACCTAGTTTAATTGAGCAATTACCTCAGAACTATACCCTAGCTGGCATTGGTGTGAGTGCGTTTCCTAGACGGGAAGCTAATTCATATATGCCAGCTTTTCTTGTGGGGCATGGTTTAGGTAGAAGTTTGAGTCATATGCATAATGTTCCTTTATTTGAATTTTCTCATCAAGAAAATCATATTTTAGCAGCTTTACGTGTACTACAAACAATTCCTTTTGAACCATTTTATAGTCTCCATGTATCAGGGGGCACGACGGAACTTTTATATTGTGTGCCTCATGAAGATCATTTTTTTACAGCACAACTAGTTAATGGTGCGATAGATTTACATGGAGGACAATTCGTAGATCGTGTTGGAGTTGCTTTAGGATTACCGTTTCCTGCTGGACCAAAGCTAGAGCTATTAGCCAAAACGCTTTGTGCTAATCCAGCTAATTTAGCAGAAACAGTAAAAACATTAGTTAAGGAAGAACGGTTTCAACCATTGCCTGTAGCGGTTAAAAAGGGAGCTTTAAGCTTTGGCGGCCCTTGCAGTGAAGCTATGCGTCGTCTTGAACGCTTAAAAAATAAGGAGCATCAAGGTGATGTGGTTTCAGAAGATATACAAGCACAAATGAGCTTAGCTGTGTTTCATTGTATTTGCCAATCATTAACTAAAATGCTTACCTATGAGTGGTCACAGCGACCAGCTAATCGTTTAATTGCTGTTGGTGGAGTTATGGCTAACAGCTATTTGCGAGAAGCTTTACTCGCTTTTGGGCAGAAGCAGGAGGTAACAGTAGAGTTTGCACCACCTCAATATAGTTCAGATAATGCGACGGGTGTAGCTTATGGCGCCGCTTTATTAGGAAAGTAGAGGTCTTTATGGATGTTTTTTCGGTAGCTCGTTTAAATTCATTAATTAAACGGGTATTAGAGCGTGAATATATTTTAAAGAATTGTTATGTTGCTGGCACTATTTCAAATTTAAAACGACATAGTACGGGGCATTATTATTTTTCCCTTAAAGATGAAGATGCTTCTGTAGACGTGGCTCTTTGGGCTGGAACGGCTCAGAAAAAGAATTTAGTAGGTGCTTTAGAAAATGGTCTTTTTGTTACCATGCGAGCAACTATTAATTTTTATGAAAAAACAGGTCGTTTAAGCTTAATTTGTAATGATATGGAAATAGGACAAAAGAGTCCTTACCAATTAGCGTACGAAGCTTTAAAAAAAGAATTAACTGCTTTAGGGTATTTCGATGATCTTCATAAACAACCATTGCCAGTCATGCCTACTTGCATAGGTCTTGTTACCTCTGAATCTGGCGCTGTACTGCATGATATTTTACATGTAGCGAAGCAACGTAATCCATGGGTTCACTTTAAATTATTTGCTGTACCAGTGCAAGGGGATAAAGCAGGTCCTATTATTGCCAAAGGCATTGAACGGGCAGATCGAGATAAAGAGGTAGAATTAATTATTGTTGGTCGTGGTGGTGGCTCTATGGAAGATTTATGGTGCTTTAATGATAGAGCTGTTGTAGAAGCTGTTTATCATTGTAAAACACCAATTGTTTCAGCCGTAGGTCATGAGACGGACTATACCTTATGCGATTTTGTTGCTGATGTTCGAGGCGCTACGCCTAGTCATGCTGCTGAATTAACTGTATACCCTGTAACTTTACTGTGGCAACAACTCAAAGACAAAGAAGAGTATTTGCACCAATTTATGAAGCAAATGATAGAGTCGAAGAAGCAAGATTTACAAGCAATTTTTAATCGTAAGTTAGGGATTCCAGCTCTTACGCTTATTCATAAAGAAAGTGCTAAATTAACAGCTTTACAACATGAATTACAGACTAGCCTTACTAAAGGCTTAGGGAAAAAGCAAAATGATATTGTGCTATTAGCACAACAACTAGAGTTACTAAATCCGCTTCACCTATTGGTAAAAGGGTATACAAAAGTTGAGCATAAGGGTTTACCAATTCGATCTACGAAAGAATTGAACACTGGTGATCATATAGATATAACCATGCAAGATGGTACATTAGAAGCTGTAATAGAGGAGATTCATAGCAATGGCTAATACATTAAAAAACTACGAAAAGAAATATGCAGCCTTAGAAGAAATTGTTCGAACATTGGATGCTAATGAATTATCAGTCAATGAATTGCTAACACAATATAAAAAAGGCTTAACTTTGGTAAAAGAATGCTCTGATATGCTACAAAGTGTAGAAGGCGAAGTGCGTCAGATTATTGAAGAAGTACGAATTGGCGATGAAATGTAGAAATAATCTATGTATAAATTAGAATAAATGATGTATAATAATTAGAAAGAGAGTATTTTTATAATTTCTATCTATTAATACATAAAATGTTATCTACTGGTGCATACCTATAGGGTAGGAGGAACTATGCTAACAGAATATTTAAAAGCCAGTAAAGCTTGGACAGAATCGTATTTGGCCTCCCTATTAGAGGCGCCCAATGCAGAGTATGCTAAGTTATACGAAGCTATGCGTTATAGTTTACTAATGGGGGGCAAACGAATCCGTCCGATTTTAACAAAAGCGGTTATGGAGTCATTAGGTGTTTCGCCGGAACCTTATAAAGAAATCGTTTGTGCTATTGAATTAATTCATACATATTCGTTGGTACATGATGATTTACCAGCCATGGATAATGACGATTATCGTCGTGGCAGTTTAACGAATCATAAAGTATATGGTGATGGTCTTGCTATCCTAGCCGGTGATGGTTTATTGACGTATGCATTTCAATTAATGTGTCAAAATACAGTTGCCACACCTAGTCAACAATTGTCTTGTGTATTGGCGTTAGCCAAAGCAGCTGGTCCAGAAGGAATGGTTGGTGGGCAAGCGTTTGATTTAGAGTCAGAAGGCCGTCATATACCACTTGAAGAATTACAAGTATTACATCGTGGTAAAACAGGTGCTTTATTTTTAGCAGCCATAGAGATTGGGCTTATTTTAAGTAATGCTACTCCAAAAGTGCAGGCTTCGTATCGTACTTATGGCGATCACTTAGGGTTATTGTTCCAAATCACTGATGATATTCTTGATGTAACAGGCACTATTGAAGATTTGGGTAAAATGCCAGGAAGTGATGAAAAACAAGATAAATCCACCTATGTATCCGAATTAGGTGAGGCTGGTGCTAGAGCCAAAGTGGCGGAAACGGCAGCTACGGCTAAAGCGGCTTTAGCAGAAATTGATGGTGATACTACTATATTAGAAGCCTTAGTAGATTATCTAGTGCATAGGACAAATTAATTATGCAATTCTTAAATGAACTCTTTAGTAACTATATAGCTATTAGTGCGTTTTGGGGTTGGTTTTTAGCCCAAGCTTTAAAGTTTGTCATTGTGCTATTACAAATTCGCCGTTTGCAATGGGAACGCCTTATTGGGTCTGGTGGGTTTCCAAGTTCTCATACATCTTTAGTGGTAGCTCTATCAACGGCAACGGCATATCAACATGGACCAACATCTGATTTATTTGTTATTTGCTTAACCTTTTCTTTGATTGTTATGTATGATGCATCTGGTGTACGCCGTGAAGCTGGTCGCCAAGCACAAATTCTCAATCAATTGATGGAACATTTCAAGAAACGGAACATTCCTGTTCATATTGAAGGGGGCCAAGTGCTTAAAGAACTATTAGGGCATACTCCATTTGAAGTGTTTGGCGGAGCTATTTTAGGTTATGCAGTAGCATCAATTATTTATTATAATTTTCTTTAATTGTAAGGGAGTTTTATGAGTACTAAAGAACGTTTAGACGTACTGCTAGTTAACCGTGGTTTATTTGAAAGCCGAGAAAAAGCAAAAACTGCAATTATGGCTGGTCAAATTTTCATGGGCACAGTATGCGTTGATAAAGCGGGCACTAAAATTCCCATAGATGCTGATTTATCAGTAAAGGGAAATACGTTGCCTTATGTTAGCCGTGGTGGGTTAAAATTAGAAAAAGCATTGCAACTCTATCCCATTGATTTAACAGACGCTGTCATGGTAGATATTGGAGCATCAACTGGCGGTTTTACAGATTGTGCTTTACAAAATGGAGCCGCTAAAGTGTTTGCTATTGATGTAGGGTATAATCAATTAGCTTGGTCACTGCGTCAAGATCCACGCGTTGTTAATATGGAAAAACAAAATATCCGTACTGTAACAGTTGGACAATTAGGGGAGCTTGTTGACTTTATCTCTATTGATGTGGCCTTTATATCTTTAGATAAAGTACTACCGGTAGCGGTTACCTTACTTAAAGACAGCGGTTCTTTAGTTGCTTTGATTAAACCACAGTTTGAAGCAGGTCGTGAAAAAGTAGGTAAAGGTGGTATTGTTCGTGAAGCCAGTACTCATAGAGAGGTACTATTACGTATCTTACAAGTGGCTGAAGCTTGTGGCTTATATTTGCATGGTGCTACATATTCTCCTATTAAGGGGACAGAAGGAAATATAGAATTTTTAGGATTTTTTAAGAAGACAAAGGAAGGGGCTTTGCCAATAACTGATGAATTAGTAGAGTCAGTGGTTGCAGCCGCTCATGAAATGTAGGTGATGATATGCGAGTAGGTTTTATCCCTAATATGGGCAAAGAGAATATTATAGCTGTGCTACAAGAAGCAAAACGTATTTGCGATAATTGTGGTATAGAAGTTTGGCTTCCTGAAGATCTTAAAGAGTTTGATTTGCCAAAATTGCTTAATGTTTCCGATGATCAAGTATTACCAAGACCTGAGATTTTTAAACATTTAGATATTGCCTTTAGTTTTGGCGGTGATGGCACGCTCATTCATTTAGCTCGCCAAATTTATATGCATGATGTGCCAATTTGTGGCATTAATCTTGGTGAATTGGGATTTCTTAATCAAATAGAATTGGCAGATATGGAAGATAGGATTACAAAGATTGCTAAGGGTGATTATCGAGTAGAAAATCGAATTCATTTAGCTGCTGAAATTCGGACTGCCGAAGGAGCTAAGAAATTAACCCCTATCATTAATGAAATCGTTATCACTCATGAAAAACCAGGTCGCATGGCTCGCATTAATTTATCAATTAATGAGGGCTATACGCAAATGTATCCCGCTGATGGTTTGATTGTTGCCTGTTCGACTGGTTCAACGGGGTACAATCTATCCGCTGGAGGTCCTATAATGGCACCAGATAATCATTCGATTATTGTAACACCTATAGCACCACATCTACTACAGAGTGTCTCATTAGTGCTTAAAGAAAGTGCCCGCGTTGATTTAACCATGCCAAAGCGTCAAGAAAAATTACATATTTGTATTGATGGTACTTTTGATTATGAATTCACTAATGAAGATACGTTACATATAGAAGCGAGTGCTCTTTATAGCCGTTATGTACGTTTTTACGAGCAAAAATTCTTTGCAACCTTATTCCGTAAGTTATCGGCTCGGCGAGATGAATTATTATGATTAATTTTAATCATGCCGTACAATTTCAACGTACTTTGTGGCTTGATCAATTACGACGAGCACGCACCATTGTAGATGCAACGGTAGGCAATGGTCATGATTTACTTTATTTAGCTACTCATTGTGAGTCCGGAACTTCTTTATATGGTTTAGATAAACAGAAAAAAGCGATTGAAGCTGCTACTGTTAGATTAGCAAGAGAATGTGAGCGAAAGGACATTGACTGTCACTTTATCGAAGGTTCTCATGAAATTCTATTAGGTGCTACAGATTGGTTAGCACAATCAATTGACTTACTTATTTTTAATCTAGGATATTTACCCGGTAGTTCTCATGAATTAATGACACAACCGGATACTACCATTGAAGCTATTTCTAAAGGGCTTACTTGCTTAGCACCAAAGGGGCTCATTACAGTGGTAGCCTATCCAGGTACAGCTACAGGCGAAGCCGAAGCAAAGGCAGTACATACATTTTTATCAACCTTGCCACAGCAAGCTTATGATGTGGCAATATGGATGCCAGTTAATCAAATTAACAAGCCTCCTATTTTATATATTATTAAAGGACGGTGACCTATGAAACGCTACAGATATAACAAGATTAAAGAAATCGTACAATCCCGCTCGATTGAAACGCAAGAAGAATTAGCGGCTGCTTTAGCAGATGAAGGCATTGAAGTAACACAAGCTACCGTATCTCGTGATATAAAAGAATTGATGCTTATTAAAATTCCTACCGGTGATGGTCACTATCGCTATGCTTTATCACCTGAAGAAAATGTCTTGCTTATTGGCAATCGAATTAGTCGTCTATTCCAAGACTCTATTACTCGTGTAGATTACAGCTTAAATCAAGTGGTATTGCATACATTGCCAGGCTCGGCTCAATCAGTAGCATTTGCTATTGATCATGCTAAATGGGGCGAATTAATTGGAACTTTGGCAGGGGACGATACGATTTTACTTATTGCTCGTTCTGTTGAAGACGTGCAACCAATTTTAAAACGTATTTCGGATTTAATGAAAGACTAAGGCTATTAAACTATGCTTACACATATGGGGATTCGTAATTTTGCTTTAATAGAACAGATGAATTTACAATTTTCTGATGGAATTACTATCTTTACTGGTGAAACTGGGGCTGGTAAATCCATTTTAATGGACGCCTTCAGTATATTGCTAGGTGAACGAGCTAGTAGTGAGTTTATTCGCCATGGTAAAGACGCTTTTGTGATAGAAGGGGTTTTTGACGTAACTGGTGATTCGGCTTTATTAGAGTTATTAGGGAGTAAAAATATTTTAGTTGAAGAGAATCAACTTATTTTATCACGCTCTTTTAATCGTCAAGGTAAATCTACTATTTTAGCAAATGACCAAGCAATCCCCTTAAAAGCATTGCGTGAAATAGGGCTTTATTTGGCGGATATTCATGGACAATATAGTAATCAGCTACTTTTGGATCCAGAGGTACATCATCGCTATTTAGACGAATATAGTCAAGAAGGTCAGGTTGCTTTTGAAACCTATGTAGTAGCGTATAAAGTCTATAAAACAGCTAAACAGCAGTTGGATGGTATGGAAGCCATGGCTGCTGAACGAGCTCGTGAATTAGATATGTTGCGCTTTCAGATTGATGAAATTGAAGAAGCACAATTAAAAGTTGGTGAAGATGAAGCCTTAGCAGCAGAATTGAAACGTCTGGATAGTTTTGAGCATTTAGATAAAGTACTGGGTGCTTGTTATAATGCTTTTTATAGTGATCGTCATGCTATTTTAGAAGCTGTTAATAGTATTAAAGCTGAAGTACAGGACTTAGTTCGCTATGATGACAGTTTAAAAGAATTATCAGAATTGGTAAATTCGGCTTACTTTCAATTAGAAGAAGCAGCGCAAGGTCTTGATCGTTATCGTGACACTATTTCTTATGACGAGGAGCGCTATGCCTATTGCCAAGAACGGGATTCTTTAATCTATGGACTAAAACGGAAATATGGCGATACGATAGAGGCTATTTTAGAATTTGAAACGCAAGCGCAAACGCGTTTAGAAGAATTAGAGGCACAGAGTTTTGCTAAAGAAGATTTAGAAAAAGCGGTTGCTGTGGCAGAAGAGAAAGCTAATGCTGCATTAGTTAATTTGACTGCTATACGTCAAGCTAATAGTGCTATTATAGCTACTCAATTAAAAGAACAATTAACTGATTTAGGCATGCCTAAGGCGGAGTTACAATTTGCCTTAGACCTTAGTGAAGAGTTAACACCGTTAGGTGCTAAGCATATAGAATTACTTTTTAGTGCCAATGCAGGTGAAGGCTTATTACCGCTTCATAAAGTAGCTTCTGGTGGTGAAATTTCTCGTATTGCATTAGCTTTTAAATCTGTATTTAATGTTAAAACCTTTAAAACCCTAGTGTTTGATGAAATCGATGTAGGGATTAGTGGTGATATAGCATTACAAGTGGCGGCAAAAATTCAACAATTAAGTAATAGTACACAAGTATTTTGTATTACACACTTACCGCAAACAGCGAGTATTGCTAAATATCACTATCATTTAGCTAAACATGAAGAAGAAGGGCGTACCGTATCAAGCTTAACTGAACTATCTGAAACAGAGCATGTTGAGCAAATTGCACGTATGATGTCAGGACAAAACTTTTCTCATACAGCCTTAGCAACAGCTAAAGAGATGATTGCTCATTTTAAAAATAAACAGGCCTAAGAAAGATTGTTATTAAGCATTTATAATGTATACATAATAAAATTTGACGATATTAAAAAATAAATGTATACTAATAGTAATCATTTTTTAATTGAATAGATGGAGATAGAGGCGCGAAGGTTAAGAGTATTCATATTGAGTGAGGCACATGTAGACGTATGAAGAAAGGAAGTTTCGCCGAAGCCTGTTTGAGCCAACAAACAGTGCTGGTTGTGCATCGAATAGGTGTATGACTGTCATCGTTAGATGGAGTGCTAGCTCATTGTTCCGACTATCCTAGTCTTGATACTTACTAATCAAGCAAGATAGCTCGTTCAGGTAATCATACCAAGATCAGTGGCAGCTATGCGCTGGTCTTTTTTTTAGGAGGAATGCATATGATTACAGTAATGGTGTGTGGTGCCACCGGTAAAATGGGGCGTGAAGTAGTAAAAGCTGTTCATAATGATCCAGAGCTTACCTTTATTGGTGGTATTGATCCAAAGCAAGCTGGAGAAGATGCTGGCAAGGTTGCTGGCTTAGAAGAATTGGGACTTCCATTATATAAGGATCTTACATCTGCCTTGGCTGATAAAAAGCCAGATGTAGTAGTAGATTTTACAAATCCTGCTATTATTTTTGAAAATGCCAAAACTGTGTTAGCAGCAGGTGTGCATATTGTAATTGGTACTACTGGTCTTACGGCAGAGCAACGTGATGAATTAGCTGCTATTGGCGAAGCTAATAAGGCAAATTGTTTAGTGGCGCCTAATTTTTCACTAGGTGCTGTTATGATGATGAAAGCAGCTGCCAATTTAGCACCTTATTTTCCTAATGTAGAAATCATTGAATTACATCATAATCACAAATATGATGCACCCTCCGGTACGGCTGTATTAACAGCTAAATTAATTAATGAAGCCAAACAGGCCGCTGGTGCTCAAGGGGCAGAAGACTTAACTAAAGAAAGTCTACCTGGTGCACGAGGCGCTAAAGTAGATGAGGTAACGATTCACAGTGTTCGATTACCAGGTTATGTGGCTCATCAAGAGGTTTTATTTGGGGGTTATGATGAAACCTTAACCATTCGCCATGACTCACTTAGTCGCTTATCCTTTATGCCAGGCGTTGTCTTAGCTTGTAAAAAGATTATGGACAAACCAGGTCTTACATATGGCTTAGAACATTATTTATAGTTTTTAGTGGGAGAGATACACATGAGAAAACCAAATGTTGCAATTTTAGGCGCTACAGGCGCTGTAGGTCAAGAGTTTATTAACCTATTTGAAGAACGTAATTTTCCATTTGCAGACTTAAAATTATTGGCATCCGCTCGTTCAGCTGGTACTGAATTAACTGTATGTGGTAAGTCATATATCGTTGAGGAAGCAACACCTGAATCTTTTGAAGGCATTGATATTGCTTTATTTGCTGGTGGTTCTATCTCGAAGACTTTAGCACCAGAAGCAGTTAAACGAGGGGCTATTGTTATTGATAATTCCAGTACATTCCGTATGGATCCAGAAGTTCCATTAGTAGTGCCAGAAGTGAATCCAGAAGATATTGATACACATAAAGGTATTATTGCTAATCCAAATTGTTCTACAATTATTATGGCATTAGGTTTGAAACCGCTTCATGATTTATCACCAATTAAGCGAATTGTAGTCAGCACCTATCAAGCTGTTTCCGGTGCCGGTAAAGAGGGTATTGATGAATTAGATAATCAAGTAAAATCACATATGGCTGGCGAAGAAATGGTAGCTAATATTTTACCAAGTGGTTCATTACCAAAACATTATCCTATTGCTTTTAATGTAATTCCACAAATTGATGTATTTATGGATAATGACTACACTAAAGAAGAAATGAAAATGGTACTAGAAACGCAAAAGATTTTGCATGATGATACAATTCAAGTAGTACCAACAACTATTCGTATTCCAGTATATCGTTCGCATTCTGAATCTGTGCTAGTAGAAACAGAAGCACCTGTTAGTGTATCTGATTTTAAAGCTGCTTGTGATAAATTCCCAGGCTTGATTGTAAAAGATAATCCACAAGAACAAGAATATCCAATGCCATTATATACGTCTGGCAAAGATGATTGTGAAATAGGCCGTATTCGTAAAGATTTATATAATGACAAAGGTATGAATTTCTGGATTGTAGGGGATCAAATTCGTAAGGGTGCAGCACTTAATGCATTACAAATTGCGGAATACCTTGTAGAAAACCAATCTTTTTAAATGAAATTATTAGAGGAGGTTCCTATGAAAACCTTAGGTCGTGTTTTAACTGCTATGATTACACCATTTCACGCAGATGGTTCAGTAGATTTCGAGGGCGCTGTAGTACTTGCTAAGCACTTATTAGGAAATGGATCTGATGGCCTTATTGTATGTGGTACTACTGGGGAAAGCCCAACTATCAGCAATGAGGATAAGTTAAAGCTCTTTAAGACTATTGCGCAAGAATGTGGTCATATTGGTGCAATCGTGGCCAATACAGGGTCTAATGATACTGCTAAAACAGTTGCTTTTACAAAGGAAGCTAGTAAAACTGGCGTTCATGCAGTAATGGGAGTCGTACCTTATTATAATAAACCAAATCAACAAGGGGTATTTTTACACTTCAAAGCTATGGCTGAAGCGACTGATTTACCAGTTATAGTTTATAATGTACCAGGGCGTACAGGTGGTAAAATTTTGCCAGCTACCTTAGCAAAACTTCGGTCTGCTTGTGAAAATATAGCTGCCGTAAAAGAAGCAAGTGGCGATATTAATGTAGCTTCTGAAATTTATCATTTACTACCAGATGATTTTATGATTTACAGTGGTGATGATGGTTTGACCTTACCTATGTTAGCTGTAGGTGGTTGCGGTGTCATTTCTGTAGCGGGTCATGTGGTTGGTAATGAAATGAATGAAATGATTCAAGCTTATGAAGCTGGCGATGTAGCAAAAGCTAAAGCTATACATCGGGAATTATATCCTGTATTTAGTGCTATGTTTGTTACAACTAACCCAATTCCTGTTAAATATGCAGTCCGTCAAATGGGCTTGCCAGCAGGTCCATATCATTTACCAATGTGTGAACCATCAGCTGAAGAAGCTGCTGTAGTGGACGCCGCTATTAAACCATATATGAAGTAAGTATAGTAAGTATAGTAAATACAGTAAATATAGCAAGTATAGTAAATATACTAAGTATAAAACGAACACCTGTTTAGTTGCTTGAAAATAGGGCAGCCAAACAGGTGTTCGCTTTTTGTTTCTTGTTTCTTGTTATATATATTATTTAAGCAAAAATAGTGAATAGTTAGTGTATAGGTTAGTCATATTTTGAGACCATATGGCTATATATGATCGCGAATAAGTCCGATTACCTTACCTTCAATAACACAATTATCAGTATAAATTGGCTCAAAATCGCTATTTTCTGGTTGTAAACGAATACGATTACTTTCGCGATAGAACCGTTTAACAGTAGCTTCATCATCAATGCGAGCAACTACAATATCACCATTATTAGCAGTCGATTGATTGCGAACAATTAATAAATCCCCTTCGTACATACCAATATCACGCATAGACTCACCACGAACACGAAGTAAGAAACATTCAGAGTTACCAATGAGTGTCATAGGTAATGGAATTTGAGCTTCTTGATTTTGATAAGCTGTTACGGGTAAACCGGCTTGGACAGTCCCAATCAGTGGTACATTTTTCAACTTCATATCCATAAAATCAAAGGCATCAGAAGAGGTAACTTGACCATCTATAGATGTATTAACTTCAGGAATAGCTTTTGGCTTCATACCAACGACCGTAATAGAACGGTTTTTATTTACATCCCGTTTAATATAGCCAAAACGTTCTAATGTATTTAAGTGGCTTTGAACAGTAGAGGTGGAGCTTAGGCCCATATGATTGCAAATTTCACGTACACTAGGGCAACGATATTCTGTCTGTAGGGATTCAGTAATAAAATCTAGAATCTTTTGTTGTTTGGAGTTAATATCGGTAGCTGGACGTCTCACTGTTAAAACCTCTCATTCTGTAGTAAAAAGTTGCAAATATATAAATAATCTCATCATTATTATAGAACGTAAGGTAAAGTTTTGTCAAATGATTGTTCGATTAAGTATTGACCGAACATTTATTCGTGTGGTATACTAAATTCATAAACGAACATACATACCGTTGTAATGTTCGTAAGTATTGCTCTTATTTTAGATAATAATACATGTATGTTAGGGGCCTGGGATGAGTTTATTAATGAGGTGATAGTATGAAACGTGATTTTTTAATCGTTTTCAGCATGTTTTTAACATTAACAATGGGTTATTTTATTAATACACCGACTATTGAATTAGATACACAAAATGTTCGTACTGTAACTGTTAAAGCTGGCGATACTGTTTGGGGTATTGCGACTGAACACAGCAATAGCAACATCGATGTGCGTGAAATGGTTCATGCCGTAAAATCACTGAATCAGTTGGATGAAAGAGCTAATTTAGAACCTGGTAGCCAAATTAAAGTGCCAACTATTAAAACACCAAATCATAAATTACCTATTGATTATTTAGCACAGAATGAATAATATGATAGATCCACTGTGAGTTATTTTACTCTAGGGTTTATATAGACAATTGAATACAATAAAACGGTGATACTTAGGCGGCTAGGTATCACCGTTTTTCTATTGTTACTATATAGTATTGATTCTATAGAAATATGTTAGCGTTTTCTACTACCAAATATAGTACTAATTGGGTTATCGACAAATTTATTGGCTTCATTAATATATCTTCGTACCATATTGACACTATGATGGCGAGTTTGGCGCATAATATTACGTTCTTCTACACCATAAGTAGCTGCTGTTGTAGCAAAACCATGACGTAGACTATGGGCTCCATACATAGCCGGGTCTAAGCCAATAAGTGAAATATATTTTTTTACTATATCAGCAATGCTTTTATCACTTAATGCATTCTTACGAATGTCCATTTTCTTCGTAAAACCTCTAAAAATTGGACCACTTTTAATACCAGTATACCGGAGCCATGCCTTAACGGCCCTTACAGCGCAAAATTCAGCGTTTTCTATATAAGGGATAGCTACAACGGCTCCTTGACCTTCTTGGTCGGCTTTTGAAGAGCGTATAAACACTTCTAAGCCTTGTGGAGAGAAGGTAAGGTCCTCTACAGTTAAAGCACTAATTTCACTTCGTCTAAAAGCACCCATAAAGCCGATTAATAGAATAGCTTTATCTCGTAGTAGTTGAATCTCTGGTAAGCCAAGAGAATCCATTTCTTGAAAAATATCTTCTAAATCTTCTAGCAGAATAGGGGTTTTACCTTGTTGATAGGTTCCTTTAGCACGACGAATGCCACGCAAGGCCTGACTGACTAGCGATGATTTACAAGGATTATCCGATATACCAGAGGCATTAAAGTTTTCAGAAATAGCACTAATGCGGCGAGATATGGTATTAGCTTTGGCATGATCAGCTAAGTCATTAATATAGTTAACAATGGTTTCAGGGGTAGCTGGAAAAAATGAAACGTGACGAGATTCACACCAATATACAAAATCATCCCAATCTGACTCATACGCATCAACTGTATTTTCAGATTTAGATAAGAGAATGCTTTGTTTAGCTTTTTCAGAGAGTTTGCTGCTAGCCTTGAGGATTTCATTGTCCCGTAAGTAAAAATGCTTGTTAGCGCTCATAATAGGAAACTCCTTATAATACGATAAAATACCAAGGGAGGTATCATAGTATATAATAGTTGTAAAATACGACTAAACCTTGATATTGCTTAATTCACTGTAAAATAACCTAAAAATTACTTCCGATAATATATCGTTATCGGAAGTAATTATATCATAAAGCTAAAAAGAGTTCAATAATAAGCTCTAAGATCTTACCTATATAAATAGCCCTCGACATGTATCGAAGGCTATTTTTTATGAATTGTTCAAATTTTATGTTCAAATTTTATTTTCTTGTAGAACAACGGTCTAATAAGTAAGCAATACTTACAAATGGAATACCGCCATTTTCACCAAGACCAATTTCACAAGTGGAACTGGAACTTACACCTAAAGTGCAACCATATTTTTTAACTTCATCAGCTAAATCTTTAGTGGCACATTTATTAAGTTCTGGTGTAAAGAAACCTTTTTGACCAGCAAAACCATCACAAGCAAATGATTTAATATTGAATACTTTATCTGTACATGCACGAGCTAAATTTTCAATATAATCGCCTTTGTTTAATGTTTTAATTTTACATTGTTTGTGGACAATTACTGATTCATTGCATTTAGTTACATTTAGGTTTGGTAAAATTGTATACAAGAATTCAGAAATATCAAGAATTTTTAAGCCTTTAATGTGTTTAAATGCATGGTTAAAGCAAGCGGAATGGTCAATAACGACTGGATAAACACCACCTTCACTAGCTTTCATTAAAGAAGCTGTTAAATCTGCTAACGCTTGTTTATCAATTTCTTCATAATTTTCAAAACTTAAACCACAGCAAAGATTTTCAATATGTGGTGGATAAATTACATTATAACCAGCTTTATCACATAAACTTTCAAATACTTGTTGTAAGCTACGAGTGTCATCATAGCCTTGATTTTGGCGGAATGCACGGTTAGCACAAGTACTGAAATATACTACATTCTTCTGGAATAATGGATTCCGTTTATTGCTCAATTTATAAGTATTAGCCTTAGGCATTGTTTTTGGTAAATAAGGTGTTAAGCCAGTTAATTGATGGGCATCTTCTGAAATCTTAGCTAATAAAGTTTTAGTAGCTACTTTTCCTGCTACCCCACCTAAGGTTACCCCTACTCTAGCCGCTTTTAAAGTCGTGCTAAAGTTATTATAAATAGCTTGCGCCAAACTACGCCCTTTAGGATCAATTTTACGCATAGAAATAGCAATCTGAGCTGTATCAATCCCTAATGGGCAAAGCTGCGAACACATAGAACAAGCAGCACATGTATCTACACCATAATATTCATAGCCTTTTTTAAGCTCCGCTGCCATTGCAGTGTTGCCTTCTTTAAGCAAGCGTTGTTCTTCGCGAAGTAAAGAAATACGTTGCCGTGGTGTTAAGGTTAAATTACGACTTGGACAGTTCTTTTCACAGAAGCCACATTCCATACACATATTGTATAGTGGATCAATATCATTCATGGCTTTTAGATTTTTCTTATAAACGTCTGGGTCATCAGTAATGATAACATCTGGGTTTAGTAGACGTAGTGGGTCAAAGATTTCTTTAATGCGACGGTTAACAGCATATGCTTTTTTACCCCACTCTAATTCTACGAATGGTGCTACCATGCGACCTGTACCATGTTCAGCTTTAATAGAGCCTTCTACGCCAGCTACTCGTTCTGCCATTTCTTTAACAAGACCAGCAAAGTTGTCCATTTCTTTTTGTTCATTAAAGTTAGGTGTAATGATAAAGTGAACATTACCACTTAAAGCATGACCGAAGATAATACCACTATCTACAAAATCATATTTGTGGAATAATTCAGTAATCATTTCGATACCGTCAGTAAAGTCTTCAATTTTGAAGCATACGTCTTCTGTAATAACAGTTGTACCAGGACGACGAAGACCAGCTGCAATTGGTAATAAACCTTTACGAATCATCCACCAGGAGTTATATTCAGCTGCATCTTTGGAATATAAACTTGGGATTACAGTTGGAATATCTTTTAAATGTTCTTTGATATATTCTAAGTTTTGATCTAATGTAGCTTCATCATTGCTTTCAGATTGGAATAAAATACAGCTAGTGCCTTCAGGTACACCGCGTACAAATGATGGCACTTCTGGCAATTGTTGTACACTTTTTAGACTTAAATAGTCCATCATTTCAGCAGCTACTACTTTTTCACGAGACATATTAGCTAAGGCAACTACTGCGCGAGATGCATCATTTAATTTTTCAAAGAATAAGAGACCACAGCCTTTGTATTTAGCATCTTCTACGCAATTATATGTAACTTCACTAACAAAGCCTAATGTACCTTCACTACCGATAAATAAATGGTTTAAAATGTCTACTATATTTTCGAAATCAACTAATGAGTTAATACCATAGCCAGTTGTATTTTTGATTTTATATTTACGGTTAATTAAATCTACTAATTCTTGATCAGCCATGATTTGACTACGTAGGTTAAGAATATCTTCAATCATCTTACCATGAGTACGCATGAAGTCATTAACGCTTTGCGCATCACCGGTATCAAGAATAGTACCGTCGGCTAATACGACGCGCATAGAACGAACTGTTTTATAGGAGTTTTGAGCAGTACCGCAACACATACCGCTGGAGTTATTATTAAAAATCCCCCCTACTAAGGCTGTAGTAATTGTAGCTGGATCCGGCCCAATTTTTTTACCATAAGGAAGTAAAGCTTCATTAGCATCAGCCCCAATTACGCCACAGGCTAAGCGAATTGCATTGCCGTTTTCTAATACATGAGCATATTTGAACCCGTCATTAGCTACGATTAATACATCTTCAGATGAGCATTGTCCTGATAAGGAACTACCTGCAGCGCGGAAAGTAACAGGTGTGCCACAGCGATTAGCTAACAAAACTAATTGTACTACTTCTGCTTCCGTATTTGGTTTTACTACTACTTTTGGCAAATAGCTATAACAAGATGCATCTATGCCATAAGCATAACGTAATAAATAATCTGTAAAAACACGATCTGGTGAAATCTTTTTTGCTTCTGATACAAAGGTATCAAAATCACGTTTCAAATATAAGCTCATATGTTAGGACCTCCTACCTATTGTTATGCTACTAAGCACGACGTATAGTCTAATATAAACTTAGAATAGCATACTGATGTTATCATGTAAATCAATGATATACCTATGCTCTAGAGTCATATATAAATAATTACCATTAAATCCCTAATAAACTCATAAAATAAAAAATATGTTCTCATAAATAATTACACGAATTGAATAATTTTCAAAAATATTGTTTCAATAATTCATGAAACTCATCATTTATCTAATTAATAAATCTTCTCACTAACTCATTATAAGGCCCATAAATATGGGAAATTTATAAATTATATTTCAAAAAGTTATTAAGAAAAATTTAAACTATATATTCAAATTATTCGTTTTATAATATAAAAAATATATTTGATGTTTTACAATTTTTAAGGTTCACGGTATAATATAATGATATAAAAATACATAAAATGTATATGTTGTATGTTTTTCATAAATCACAAGCTGTTGAATCAGCTTGTCACTATATATTAATGCTTATAAGGAAGGTGTCACAGTGTCAAATTCAATTGGAACTCATTTACTTATTGATTTATATACTTGTTTAGAAGATGCGATTAACTCCCCTCTTATTATTCAAGAGAGTGTTACTAATGCCCTAGAAGCAGCCCAACAGCCGATTGATGAAATTAGCTGCCAAGTGTTAGATGATGAAATTGTTTTATTTGCTGTATCTCCTCATTGCCATATTGCAGTTCATGCCTATCCCGAAATGGGCTATGTAGCCGTTGATATTTACACCTTTAATATTTCTTTGCAGGCCACTTTAATCATGCGTGTTTTAAAACAATCCTTTGGTGCTGATCGAGTAAAAGCGACTAGCATTAATCGTGGTGATTTTGGCTCAGTTAAAGATATGAAACCACGGAAGAAATCGTCTGTTTCTGCCCTAGCCCGCGTGACTAGAACACGGATGCGCTTACAGCAAACAGGTACAAAATTAAAGTCTACAGGAGCTAAAGTATTCAAGGTTATTTCTTCTAAAAAAAATCGCCATGAGCAACCTTTAGATTAAACAATACAAAAGACTATCCCAAAGCAAATTGCTAACGGGATAGTCTTTTTTTATATAAATTCTAATTATTATAATAAGGTATCAACAGCAATATTTAAAATTACATCAGAAGGGGTATGACAAATATAATCAGCCCCAGCTGCTTCTAATTCCTCTTGTGTTCCATAACCATAGGTAACGGCAACTGCACGACAATTTAGCTTTTTAGCAGCTTCCATATCATATTTTCGGTCCCCTACCATGTACCAGCCTGTAATTTCTTTTTTTGTGCGATTTGAAGAAATTTCTTTCATGTCTGCTAAGGCTTCTTTTAGAATATCTTCTTTATGCACTATACCACGGGCATTATCAGCCCCTTTGATAATTTCAAAGTACTTAGTTAAACCAAAATGGTCTAGCACTTCTTTGGCCAACGGTTCTGGTTTGGCAGTAGCTACAGCAACATACGTATTAGTTTGACGTAAAGTTACTAACATGCGTTCTACATCTTCATATACTTTATTTTCAAATTTCCCAACTGTATTATACCGTTCTTTGAAGTATCCATAAGTCTCTTCCGCATCAGCATCGTTCATATGACAATGTTCTCGCAAGGAATCAACAATTGGTGGCCCAATGAATAACGTAAGAATTTCATCAGACGGTACCGGTACACCTTTTTTTTCTAATGCATAAATAACAGATTTTTTAATACCTTCGGCTGAATCTGTTAAAGTGCCATCCAAATCAAATAAAACACAAATCATATTTGAATCCTTTCTTAACTATACATAGAATTAAAAATCTGTGGTACAATAAATTTATATAGTAGCCCTTATTTATATCTTATACATTGGATTTGGTATACCCTATTCCTATTTTTAGATATTATAAGCCTAACTACTATTAAATTAATAGCTATACTAAGTAGTATAGGGAGGTAATACAGATGGAGTTTGAAGAACAAAAAGTACCCGATAGTATTTTAGACAAATATACTAAAGTCTGCACTTGTCGTAGCATTTCACGTAAAACCATTAAAGAAGCCATTAATGATGGTTGTGATACGATCCCTAAAATTAGAGAGCGTACTGGTGCTGGTACCGGATCTTGTGGTGGCAAAAATTGTGGTGTCCGTATTGTTAAACTATTACAGGACATGGGCAAATTGCCAAAACCAGGTGCACCGAAAGAAGACTAATTTATAGGTTTGGTAAAAAAGGAGTTAACTCATAGCAACAGCAGTTGTTATTGGTTAACTCCTTTTATTATACATGATTATATGTTAAGTAACTAGCTATGAGATTCTTCCTTTTTTAACGCTTCTTTTAAGGTATGCCAAGCTAATACAGCACATTTTACACGAGCTGGCATATTAGAAATATTTTGAAGAGCAATAGCATCTTCTAATTCTTCTAATTCAGCTTCATCAGTTACTTCTTTTTTGATCATGCCTAAGAAAATATCGACTAAACGAAAGGCTTCAGTCACAGATTTACCTTTAATAATGTCAATCATCATAGAAGCCGATGCTTGACTAATAGCACAACCAGAACCAGTGTAAGCGGCATCTTTTACTACGCCATCAGCTACATCTAATTGCAAGGTTAAATCATCACCACAACTTGGATTATGACCATGTTCTGATACTGTGAATACGTCTAAAAGACGTTTATTTCGTTTATCTTGATTATGTTCTAAAATTAACTCAGTATATAACTGATCCATTTCCATAAGTAGGAACTCCTTTATACTTGCTTATTTCCCCCTCGTCAATACTTAGGGATATGGTTTACTTTAGTCTTCTTTAGTCTTTAAGACCCATTGTAGGTCGTACTTGTTTTACTGCATCTAAGAAAATATCTAAATCTTCTTTACGGGTATAAATGTACATGCTTAAACGATTAGAGGCAGGTACTTTATAATAGGCACCCAATGGCTGAGCACAATGATGCCCTGAACGAATACAAACACCATAGCTATCTAAAATAGTAGCTACATCATGAGGATGTACATCGTCAATCGTAAATGCAATTACACCATGTTTCTCTTTTGGATCTTCAGAGCCGAGCACATGAGCATGTGGAATGGCTAATAGTTTTGGCAATACATAAGCTACTAATTCCTTTTCGTAGGCATTAATATTATCCATGCCATATTCTTCTAAATATTCAATAGCAGCCTTCAAAGTTACAGCCCCATGTGCATTTGGTGTGCCTGCTTCAAATTTATAAGGCACTTCATTATAGGTTGTACTTTGTTCTTGTACATACTCAATCATATCACCACCTAATAAGAATGGTGGCATAGATTCTAGTAGATGGCGTTTACCATACATAACACCAATACCTTGAGATGCACACATTTTGTGGCCTGAGAATACAAAGAAATCACAGTCAAGGGCTTGCACATCGATTTTTTTGTGAGGCGCTGACTGAGCACCATCAAGAATAGCAATAGCACCTACAGCGTGAGCTCGTTTAATTAGCTCATCTACAGGAAACTCCATGCCTAGTACATTACTTACATGGGCGAAGGATACGATTTTTGTATGGCTATCAATCTTATCCATCTCACCATCTTTCAAATGGCCCGTTTCATCTAAGTACATATATTCTAAAATAGCCCCAGTTGTTTCCGCTACACGTTGCCAAGTTACTAGATTAGCATGGTGTTCGGCAATGGTAATGACGATTTTATCACCTTTTTTTAGATTATGTAAGCCATAGCTAAAGGCGATTAAGTTTAAGCTTTCTGTCGTATTGCGTGTTAATACAATTTCTTCCCTAGCTTTTGCATTGATGAAACGTTGCACCGCATCGCGTGCTGTTTCATACGCCTCAGATGCTTCCACAGCCAACACATGGGCTCCTCGATGAGGATTACCATTATGATGTTTTAAATGGGTTTCAAGGGCATTAATAACCACTTCTGGTACTTGTGTAGTTGCTCCACTATCTAAATACACTAAACGGTGACCTTTATGCTCTCTTTGTAATATAGGAAAATCTTTATATGCTTCTGCAATCGACTTCATAATACACCTTCTCTATTCTATCTTATTACTACGGCCCAATTAAATCTTAGCTCGTACCGCAGCTAATACTACTTCTTCTAACTCAGCATCTTCGAGTCGATCAATAACTGGACGTAACATAGATTCTACAATGATATGTTTAGCTTCTTCTTCACTGAAACCACGGCTCATTAAGTAGAATAATTTAGTCTTATCCAATTGGCCGGCACTAGCCGCATGATTCCCCACTACATTATCTTCTTTACAAAGAAGTAATGGCAAAGATACAGATTTTACTGTTGGATCAAGTAATACACAAGTATCTTCTTCAGCCCCTTCAGCAGCTACGCTACCACGAATGAAATCTAAAGTACCGCGGAAGGATTTTTTAGAATTATCGGCTAAAGCGCCTAATACGTGAATATCACTTACTGACTTAGGTGCTACATGAGACATCAACATAGAAATGTCAAAGCGCTGTTCATTGTCACCTAAATAGGCTAAATCATGTTCAATATGAGCTTCTTTACCTACTAAATCTTGCGTGTAATGCAAGAAGTTTTCGCCCCCACCTAGCTCTACATTGAGAAAGGCAACATGGCTGTTGTCAGCTAATTTTGTATAACGGTGTTCAATTTGTTGCACCCCTTCATTCAATAGCTGAACTTTTTTGAATACTACATTTGCATTTTCTGCAGTATTTACTTCTGTTAAAAGGTTTAAACCACCTTCAGTGGCGTTGCCTTTAACTACATATAATACTTCTAAAGAAGCACCTTCAGCTACATCAATAGCTAAGCGAGTTTTATCACCTACACTAGCATTGTCCGCATCAATGGTGATGGCTACTTTTTCAGAAGCCCCAGCAGGCACGGTAATAGCTAGACCTTTAGTATAGTCATTAGTAACAGCTGCTAATGAGGTTGTTTCAGCCCCTTCAAAATCAGCTTTTAATAATGCATTATTAGTTAACTCCGTTACTACACCAGGATTAGCATCTACTGTTACAATCGCAGGTTTACTACCAGTAGCAACTACCCCTTCCGTATGATTTACCTTTAACCACCGGAAAGTAGGTCTAGGGAGTTCATTAAATAGTACGTTACTCATCAGTACCTCCTAACCGATAGAGCCTTCAAGCTCTAAGGAAATCAAATTATTCATTTCAACAGCGTATTCCAATGGCAATTCTTTAGAAATTGGTTCTACGAAACCGCGAACTAACATAGCACGAGCTTCTTCTTCACTAATACCACGAGTCATTAAGTAGAAGATAGCTTCGTCTGAAATACGACCGATTTTTGCTTCGTGACCTAAGTCAACATTATCATTTTCAATAGAAATGGATGGAATTGTATCGGACTGAGAGATTTCATCTAGCATCAAGGATTCACAAGATACTGTAGCTTTCGCATGTTCTGCTTTTTTACCAATATTTAACACACCGCGATAAATAGCAGCGCCACCACTCTTAGAAATGGATTTAGAATTAATATTGGATGTAGTATGTGGAGCTACATGAACTACTTTAGCACCTGTATCTAAGAACTGTCCTTCACCAGCAAAAGTTACACCAGTAAATTCGCAGTGAGCGCCTTCACCAGCTAAGATACTCATTGGATATAAACAAGATACTTTGGAACCAAAGGAACCACTTACCCATTCAATAGTACCATTTTTACCGACAGTTGAACGTTTGGTGTTCAAGTTGTACATATTCTTAGACCAGTTTTCAATTGTGGAATAACGAAGGGTTGCATTATCTTTAACAAATAATTCTACACAACCAGCATGTAAGTTAGCTACATTATACTTAGGTGCAGAACAACCTTCGATGAAATGAGCTTTAGCCCCTTCTTCGATAATAATCAAGGTATGTTCAAACTGACCAGCCCCTGGCGCATTTAAGCGGAAGTAGGACTGTAATGGAATGTCAACTTGTACTCCTTTTGGCACATATACGAAGGATCCACCAGACCAAACCGCACCATGTAAGGCTGCAAATTTGTGGTCCGTTGGCGGAACTAATGTCATGAAGTATTGACGTACAAGATCTTCATGCTCATGAAGGGCTGTTTCAATATCAGTATACACAACACCTTGCTTTACTAAATCTTCTTGAATGCTATGATATACTACTTCAGAGTCATATTGCGCACCAACACCAGCTAGTGATGTTTTCTCAGCTTCAGGAATCCCTAAGCGATCAAACGTGCTTTTAATATCTTCTGGTACTTCATTCCAGTCACCTTTCATGTCAACTTTTGGTTTAACATAGGTAACAATATTAGCCATATCAAGACCGCTAATATCAGGAAGCCAAGTTGGAATATCTAATTCATTATAAATTTTTAAAGATTTTAAACGGAAGTCAAGCATCCATTCAGGTTCATTTTTATTTGACCAAATTTCGCGGATAATATCTTCCGTAAGGCCTGCATTCGATTTAAAAGAATATTCAAATTCATTCTTTATATCGTAGACGCCACGGTCCATATCCTCCACATAGGTTTTTTTTCTAGTTTCCATGAGTGCCTCCTAAACTAACGCTTTGTAAGCATCGTAGCCTTTGCTTTCAATGTCTGCTACTAAGGATGCGTCCCCAGTTTTTACGATTTTACCATTAATTAAAACATGTACAAAATCTGGTTTTAATTTTTGTAAGATGGAGTTATGATGCGTAATAATAAGTACGGCATTTTCTTTAGTATGGAAGCGATGTACCCCATCTGATACAATACGTACTGCATCAACGTCAAGACCAGAGTCTGTTTCATCAAGCATAGCTAATTTTGGATTCAAGATGGACATTTGTAAAATTTCATTCTTTTTGCGTTCACCACCACTAAAGCCTTCGTTAACATAACGTTGTGCATAAGATGCATCAAAGGATAATTCATCCATTTTTTCTTTTAATTCTTTTTTGAAGGCTAACGCACGAACATTTTCACCGGTTACAGTAGCCTTAGATGTTCTAATAAAGTTTTCTACGGTAATACCAGGAATAGCAATTGGATTTTGGAAGGACATAAAAATACCAGCCTTAGCACGATCATTTACGGCTTCGTCTGTAATATCTTCACCATCAAATGTAATAGAACCTTCGGTTACTTCATATACAGGATTCCCCATAATAGCATTTGCTAATGTGGATTTACCAGCACCATTAGTACCCATTACAACATGGATTTCACCTTTATTAATAGTTAAATCAATACCTTTTAGGATTTCTTTGCCCTCAACGGACACGTGTAGATTCTCTACGCGAAGTAATTCTGACACAGTACAGTCACTCCTTTTATTCTTAATTATGTCTTTAAGTCATATATTATGTATTCGTTAGATTTTATAAGAAAAGCGGTATCCCACCAAAGTGAAACACCGCTTTTAACAGCAAAAATATTCTACCACTTCGGTAAACAGCAAATCTTACAACATCTATTCCTAATAAACATTATACAATCTAACTGTATCCAGTGCAAGTTAATTTCTACTATTTTACTATGAATTTGTTTATATTATCGAATTTTTTGAATTTTATCAAAAAATATGACTCTCATTAGCTTTATTAAACTAATGATTTTTGGGCAAACTTTGAAATTACCTTTTAATTATAACATATTATCATTAGAAATGATAGTTTTTCCTTATAAATCAGTAAAATCTAATGTTGCAAATAAATCATCCAAGGTTTCTGCTCGACGAATTTGAGTAATGGACCCATCTGCATTTAATAACAGTTCAGCTGATTTTAGTTTACCATTATAATTAAAACCCATAGAATGTCCATGAGCACCTGCATCATGAATTATGATGCGATCACCTCTATCGATTTTTGGTAATTTACGATCAATGGCAAATTTGTCATTATTTTCACAAAGTGAGCCTGTTACATCATATACCTGATCATGAGGAGCATCTTCCTTCCCGACTACGGTAATATGATGATAAGAACCATATAAAGCAGGACGCATTAAATTAGCCATACAAGCATCTAAACCGATATAGTTTTTATAAATATTTTTATGGTGGATGGCTGTTGTAACTAAATAGCCATAAGGACCTGTTACCATACGGCCACATTCAAAGGCCAAGGCAATAGGGCTATGATTATTACCTATAATCATACGGTCATAGGCTTCTTTAATCCCTGCACTCAAGGCTTCATAGTCAACTGGTGTTTCTTCTGGTCGATAGGCTACACCAATACCGCCACCAAAATCAATGAAATCTACTTCTATGCCTGATTCTTCTTTTACACGAAGAGCTAAATCAAACATTAACTCAGCTGTGCCAATGAGCCCTTTGATATCTAATTCATTAGATACTACCATAGTGTGTAAGCCAAAACGGGATACACCACGAGTTTTGCAATAATTAATAGCTTCAATAATTTGATCTGCCATCATACCATATTTAGCTTCTTCAGGAAGACCAATAATTGTATTACCACCATGCTTTAAAGAGCCTGGATTATAGCGGAAAGCTAAACGGTTAGGCAAACTACCATGTTCTTCTAAATAAGCGACATGAGTAATGTCATCAAGATTAATAATGGCCCCTAATTCCATGGCTTTGGCATACTCTTCATACGGTGTATCATTGGATGAAAAGATGATATTATCCCCCATTATACCAACTTTTTCACACAATACGAGTTCTGCCATAGAAGAACAGTCTGCACCTACGCCTTCGCGCTGTAATAAACGCATAATATATGGATTAGGTGTTGCCTTTACGGCAAAATACTCTTTAAAATCTTTAGCCCAACTAAAGGCTTTAATAAAGCGACGAATATTATTTACAATTCCTTGTACATCATATAAATGAAATGGTGTAGGATATTCAGCAATAATTTCTTCTAAACGGGCCGCTGTAATGGGTAATTTTTTCTCATTCATCAATCTTTCTCCTCACTCAATGACCTTGCAATTAGTAATAATTGTCAGCCCTTGTTTTAATTATGTAATAATGAATCTTAAGTATATGTAAGATTATACTTAATTTTATTGGCGTTCGTCAATTCTATAGAAAAAATAAAAATACCCACATCGATTGATGTGGGTATTTTATTAAATGCCATGTAGCAGCATAATTACCTATTAGCTGAGCCTACTATTACTAGGTATAAGATAATCTAGATTACATCATACCGCCCATGCCACCCATTGGAGGCATAGCAGGTGCTGCTGGTGCATTTTCTTCTACTTTATCAGCTACAATGCTTTCTGTAGTCAATACTAAGGACGCAATGGAAGCTGCATTTTGAAGAGCAGAACGAGTTACTTTAGCAGGGTCAACGATACCAGCTTTAACCATATCTACATATTCTTCAGTTAATGCATTGAAGCCTACGCCAGAATCTGTATTTTTAACACGTTCAACTACAACAGAACCTTCTAAACCAGCATTGTAAGCAATCTGGCGAAGTGGTTCTTCAACAGCGCGTTTTACAAGGTTAATACCAGTTTGTACATCCCCTTCTTCTTTTAAAGTTTCAAGAGCAGGTAAGATGTCAATTAAGGTTGTGCCACCACCAGCTACAATACCTTCTTCAACAGCTGCACGAGTTGCATTTAAAGCATCTTCAATACGAAGTTTTTTATCTTTCAATTCAACTTCAGTAGCCGCACCAACTTCGATAACAGCTACACCGCCAGATAGTTTTGCCAAACGTTCTTGTAATTTTTCTTTATCAAATTCAGATGTTGTTTCATCAATTTGACCTTTAATTTGTCCTACACGCTGTTTAATAGCTGTATTATCGCCAGCACCATCAATAATTACAGTTTCGTCTTTAGTTACACGCACTTGACGAGCTGTACCAAGGTCTTCTAATTCAACGCTATCTAATTTACGGCCCATATCTTCAGTGATTACAGTACCACCAGTTAAAATAGCAATATCTTCAAGCATTGCTTTGCGGCGGTCACCAAAACCAGGTGCTTTAACAGCTACAGCTTTGAAAGTACCACGCAATTTATTAACTACTAATGTAGCTAATGCTTCACCATCAAGATCTTCAGCAATAATCAATAATTCTTTACCTTGTTTTACAACTTTTTCAAGTGTTGGTAACATATCAGCAATAGCACTGATTTTACGATCTGTAATCAAGATGTATGGTTCATTCATAACAGCTTCCATTTTATCTGGATCAGTTACCATGTAAGGAGAAATGTAACCACGATCAAATTGCATACCTTCTACTACAGAAAGATCTGTTTGCAAACCTTTAGATTCTTCAACAGTAATTACGCCGTCATTGCCAACTTTTTCCATAGCTTCTGCAATAAGACCACCGATTTCAGAATCCCCAGCGGATACAGAGGCTACTTGTGCAATATCAGCTTTACCGTTTACTTTAATCGATTTTTTCTTAATTTCTTCTACCAAAGTTTTTACAGCTAACTCAATGCCTTTTTTCAAAATCATTGGATTAGCACCAGCTGCTACATTGCGCATACCTTCTTGAATCATAGCTTGCGCTAATACAGTAGCTGTAGTTGTACCATCACCAGCTACGTCATTTGTTTTGGTAGCAACTTCTTTTACAAGTTGTGCGCCCATATTTTCAAATGGATCAGCAAGTTCAATATCACGAGCAATAGTAACACCGTCATTAGTGATAGTAGGTGCACCAAATTTTTTATCTAATACTACATTACGACCTTTTGGTCCTAAGGTTACTTTTACTGCATTTGCTAATGCATCTACACCGCGGCCTAAAGCACGACGAGCGTCTTCATTAAAAAGAATTTCTTTTGCCATAATCTATTACCTCCTAAGGTTAATTACATAACCTCAATATATAAATTAGTGAATATATAGTAGCTACTTGCTAGATTATAAAATAGCTAAAATATCACGTTCGCTAATTACTAGATGATCTACACCATCAATTTTAACTTCTGTACCGGCATATTTGGAGAACATTACTTTGTCACCAACAGCTACTTCAGGAGCAACACGTTGACCATTGTCATATACTTTACCAGCACCAACAGCTACTACTTCACCTTCGGAAGGTTTTTCTTTTGCTGTATCTGGTAAAAAGATGCCACTTTTTGTTTTTTCTTCTTTTTCAAGGACACGAATTATAACACGGTCGCCTAAAGGTTTCATCATTGTCAATCTCTCCTTTGAACTAATGGATTGTAAATTTTTATTTTGTTAGCACTCACTAACCTCGAGTGCTAACTACAAGTATTATTATATCCGAATTGAAAATAATTGCAAGTATTATTTTTGATTTTTTGACTTTTTATCACTAAAAAAAGCAGTGCTTATACACTGCTCTTTTTAGCGGCGGCTATAATTTTTTGACAAGTTTCAACAATTGTTATGTGTTTATCCATACTAAAAGAGCGCAAGCGCTTATACGCTTCGTCTTCACTTATTTTATAAAGGTCTTGTAAAATTCCCGTCGCTTTTGCAATTAATTTTCTTTCTTCTAAGGTATTTTCTAAGGCCTCAATGTTAGTTTTTAAAGTTTGCTCTTCGGTATACCGATGATACGCCATTTCTAAGGTAGGAATGAGTTGATCTTCTCGCACAGGCTTAATCAAATAGCCATATACGCCCGACTGGCCAGCTTTTTTGACTAAATCTTGCTGACTATAGGCAGTTAGTAGTACAACCGGTCCCCACTGATTATGGCGAATTTGTCGAGCCGCTTCAATGCCGTCTAATTCTGGCATTTTAACATCCATTACAATCACATCAGGTTTTAAACTTTTTGCTTTAGCAAGGGCTTCGACCCCATTTTTACCTTCCCCAATTACTTCATAGCCTGCCGCTTCTAATTGATCGCGTATATCCATACGAATTAAAGATTCGTCATCTACAATAAGGACTCTCATGACATTCTCCTCAATTTTTAACTCACTATTAACTTTTCTATTACCTCACTTTTAAAGCTTCGTTATAATTCAGTTTCTTCTGGAAATTGAATTATAACTACAGTACCTTTAATCTCACCTGGTCCAATTTGAAAAGTACCAGCAAGTTCATTAGTGACTAAATTTTTTATTATTTGTAAGCCTAGTCTACTAGAAGCTATACTGTCAAAATCTGCAGGTAAACCCTGTCCATTATCACTAACCCTTAGGGTAATCAAACCTGACTGTATGCTCCCTTGTATTTCTAAAGTTGGTATATTTTGCGAAGTTAAGTTATTTATATCATCTGTAATTGCGGTAGTTCGTTTAGCTAATAAGGCAGAACGGCCAAGAGCAAAGCCGTGTTCAAAGCTATTAGAAATTAGTTCATTTAAAATGAGAGATATGTAGCCCGCTCGATGAGACGACAATAAAATAGGTGGTCCTATATATTCACAGTTAATTACATCATCAGCTTGTAATAAAGCTCGTTTTAAAAGTCGAATGAGCTCTTCGGCAATAGTTCGTAAATCAATATAATCTTCTTCATAATGAGAAATTACTTCATGGACTAAGGCCATGCTTTCAATACGACTTACCCCTTCTTGAAGTGCTTTTTTCACTTGCTCTGAGTCAGAACGACGAGCTTCCATACGTAGTAAGCCGGCCACAGTTTGTAGATTATTTTTTACTCGATGGTGTATTTCTTTTATAACAGAATTTTTTACCAATAATTCTTGTTCCTTACGGCGTAAGGCTGTTTTATCTTTTAAAAATAAAAAACTTCGTTTAGTACGACTACTACCTGTAATAGGTAGTATTGTTTGTTCTACGATAATATCGCCATAAATTTCTTCGGCAATGGACCCACGGTGTTCACGAATCGCTTGTTTAACCCAGCTCATTTTTAAAGCGCCACCATAAATGGAAGTTCCTAATAAACGACGATCAAAGCCTAATAAATCCACTAAATGAGAAGCCGCTTCATTGGCATATAAAATGATTCCAGCCTCGTCAAAGATAATAATGCCATCTTGATACGATAAGGGTTTATATAAATCATCTTGATTCTGTTGTGGTACAATCATGGCCATATACGTCGTCTCTGCCAAGACATCAGAAGCCGCTAATAAAAGTGCATCTGTTTGAGGTTCTAAGCCATTGTGAATGATAGCTAACCCAGCAATACATTTTCCCCCATTATCTACAATAGGAAATGCCAATAATCGAGCTAATTGGCCATAATGACGCTCCATAAAGCCTTTAACCGGTTGTCCCTGTTGTAATAGTTCTTGCCATAAACTCACTTCATAAGGGTTTAACAGTATAGTTTCACCATCAAGCTGCTGTTGCGGCCAGTCTTTCAAGGAACCTAACACTAAAATTTGTTTATCATTAGTGCCAGTAAATATGCAAACTTCTTGCTGTGGCAAAGAAGCACCAAATGGTAATAATTGAGCTACTTGTAATAATAGGCGCTGTTGTGGTTCTGATAAATCCGTATATTGTTGTAATCGCTCTGCTAGTATGGATTTTTCATTCATAGATTAGCACCTTATGCTTGACCTAGCGGTATAGCTGGTTTGGCATTTAAATGTAAATCACTAAATTTGCCAGCCTTAGCCATATAATAGGCACGACAACCAATCATTGCTGCATTATCTGTGGCTAAAATACCACTTGGGCGATAAAAGGTGAAGCCTTCTTGTTCACACATAGTAGCTAAGGCATCTTGTAAATGTTTATTAGCTGATACACCGCCAGCTAAGGTAATTTTCAGTTGTCCCGTTGCATGAGCAGCTTCACAAGTCTTATGAACTAGCACATCAATGATGGCTTGCTGAAAAGAGGCCGCTACATCAGCTTCATTAATAGGTTTCCCTTTTTGTTTAGCACTATTTAAATAATTAAGAACCGCTGATTTTAAACCACTAAAACTAAATTCAAAATTCCCCTTCTCTTGTAAAGCTTTGGGAAATTCAATAGCAAAAGGATTTCCTGTAGAACCTACTTTTTCAATTTGTGGTCCCCCTGGATACGGATACCCCATAACACGAGCAATTTTATCAAAAGCTTCGCCCGCTGCATCATCACGAGTTTGGCCTAATACTTCAAACGTTTCATAATCTTTAACTACGACTAACATAGTATGGCCACCAGAAACAACTAAACTTAAAAAAGGTGGTTCTAAGTCAGGATGAGCTAAAAAGTTAGCAAAAATATGACCTTCCATATGGTGAACCCCAATAAGTGGAATGCCAGTAGCAAAGGATAAGCCTTTAGCCGCAGCCACGCCAACTAATAAGGAGCCTACTAAGCCAGGGCCATAGGTAACGCCAATATGATCCATATCTTCTAATTTCACATTAGCATCTAATAAGGCTTGATCTACTACAGGAATAACTTGTTCTATATGATGGCGGGATGCAATTTCAGGCACAACGCCACCAAATCTTTGATGAATGGGCACTTGACTAGAAATTACATTCGATAAAACTTGACGACCATTTACTAATACGGCCGCCGATGTTTCATCACAACTACTTTCGATGGCTAAGGTATATACATCGTTCACACCAGGGCCTCCTCTCTTATAATAGACATAATATAGGCATCTTCAATAGGTTCGGTGTAATAATTCTTCCGAATCCCTTTAACGGTAAGACCTAAACGGCGATACATTGTAAGAGCTGCTACATTAGAAATGCGCACTTCTAAAAATATTTCATTCATGCCCCGTTTAAATAATTCTTTTATGAGTTTACGCGTAAGCATAGCGCCATATCCTTCGCGCCGAAAATCAGGATGAATGGCTATATTTGTAATTTGACCTTCATCTAAGACAAGCCAAGCACCAGCATAGCCAATAATTCGATTATCTTCTTCAGCTACTAAATATAAACGTTGTTCTGTTTCCGTTAGTTCAGTCGTAATTGAGTCTAAGGACCAAGGTACAGAAAAGCAGGCTTTTTCGATTTCCAAAATAGCTTCTTTATCGTCTAATGTAGCCAGCCGTAAACTAAGCATGATCCACCTCATCATGCAATGTAGGGGCTGCTTCAGTAACCACTACAGTAGGTTCTTGCCCTTTCATTTGAGCCGCTAATTCAGGATGTTTAGCATCCCAAACAACTTCCGCTTCAGAACGGCGAATATAATAAGGGGCTATAGCATTGGCTTCATCAGGTGCACCTTGTAAAAAGCGTGGTAATGCTGCAAGCAATAAACTGCTAGCCCTAGGAATGCGCAAAGACAAGGGGCCTAGTAAAAGTTGTGAACCATATTCAGAAATTGCACTAGCTACTTTAGTAATACCATCACCTACAAGAGTTACCATTTCGTTACGCTCAGCCAGTTCTGCTAAGGCTTCTGCACGTACTTTTACAGTTGGTTCTTGAATACACTGTAAATGCCCTTCTTGCCAACGATATAAACCTTCATATACATTCTTTTTCTGGGCATCAATCATAACAGCTAATAAGCCATTAGCTTGCCAAAAGTTATGAGCCAGTACTTCCATGGTCATTACACCTAATAAAGGTACCTGCCATGCATAGGCTAACGCCTTAGCTGTTCCTAAACCGATTCGTAATCCTGTAAAAGAGCCAGGTCCTATACTTACTGCAATCCCTTGAATGGTATCTTTTGTGACGCTACATTGTTTCATTAATAATTCAATATGAGGTACTAATTGCTCCGAATGTGTTAAACCTGCTTGAATGGTCAACTCGCCGACTAATTTTTCTTCAGTCATGAGTGCTACGCTAGATACAGCGCTGCTTGTTTCAATGCCCAGATACATATTGTCCTCCTATTGCTATAAGTTCATCTTGTGTAAGTTCTGATGTCTGCCAAATGCTCTCTCTACTGCCATCAGGTTGCGCCATTAAGGTAATCCATAATACTTCTAAGGGCAATGCATCGGGGAATTTATCAGCCCATTCTACCAAACTTAAGGTATCTTCAGTAAATTCACCAAAACCAATATTTTCTAATTCATACACATCATCTAAACGGTACACATCAAAATGATATAAAGTGCCGGCTGCTGTTTCATATGTATTCATTAATGCAAAGGTTGGGCTTGTTACTTCATCAGTTACACCAAAACCAAGAGCTACGCCTTGTGAAAAATGAGTTTTGCCCGTACCTAAATCACCAACTAAAGCAATACAAAGGGGCTTATTATATGTTTTTAAAAAAGTACCTAACTGATACCCTAATTGTTCCGTATCGCTAACAGTATTAGTATTACAATGTAGGACTTGAGTATCTTTAGTCATATTTATCATATATTTCATTACTCCTTTGATTGATGTTGTTTAAAATGATCATATCCTTTAGCATATAAAGAGATTGTTGTATTAGATCTAGTACGTAATATAACATGATTTGCGTTATTGCTACTATTAGAGGTAACTCGTCCAATACAATGAAGTGACTCCTGAGCTTCTATTAAAGGACGTAATTTAGCTGGTACAGTAGCAACTAATTGAAAATCTTCGCCTCCATATAAGGCCCAATTTAGAGGATCAACACTTAATTGCTCTGCCAAAGTTATAACTTCTTTATGAAGCGGAATTGATTCTGCTTCAATCTCAATTGATACGTTTGAAGCCTTAGCGATTTCATGAAGTTCGCTGCTAAGGCCATCGCTAATATCATTTAGTGCCGTAGCTCCTTGTTGGCGTAACCATTGACCCCAATATATTTGTGGCTCTGGTTGTTGATGTGCTTTCTTACAGAAATTAAAACCTTCACATTTCTCTAATAGAGCGGCTAAGCCGGCCGCACTACTACCTATTTCATTTGTAACTACCACAATATCGCCTACCTGGGCACCACTTCGTAACACAGCTTGCCCGCTTGGTACTTCACCAATTACAGTAACATTCAAAACTAAAGGGCCTTTCGTTGTTACCGTGTCGCCACCAATAAGATTTACCTTATATTTACTACAGATAGCTTTTAGGCCTGTAAAAATAGACTTCATATAAGCCAGTTCCGTAGCTTGAGGAATCGCTACTGCAATAACGGCTTGTTTAGGTACACCACCCATAGCTGCAATATCGCTAATATTAGCAGCCCCTAAGCGATAACCTACATCAAAAGGAGCCGTTGTTTCAGCAGAAAAGTGTATGCCTTCAACCATCATATCCGTTGTAATAAGTTGCTCATAGTCTGGCGTAGCTCGATAAACAGCACAATCATCACCGATGCCTTGTATGACCGACGATGTATCATAGAGGGTATTTGTACTAATGGCATCAATAAAACCAAATTCACCTGTTTCTGAAACCTTCATAACGCCCTCCTAACTATAAAAGTATTTATAAATATATTTCTGTTTCATAGAATCGTTATTATTATAGCATACTTTAAAAAATGGTTCAGCGTACAACAGATAAAAAGGACATATCATTGGTTATTCAAAAGTTATAAAAACTTTTAAACCATAACCAACGATATGTCCATAATTATATGAGTATTAAAACATATGAATTGTATGATACTCTTATTTTACAATTTGTTGCTCCATACGACTCATAGGTTCACTTACATCATAACCGCCATAGGTTTCAATTCGTTCACCATCTACGAGAAGTAGAACTTTTTTGACAGACTCAAAACTAGTAGCCGTATTTACGATTGAGGCTAAGCGAAGTTGTGCAGATAAGCCATCTACTTTGCCCCCTTCTAAGAATTCTTTAGACAAGTTAATACGAGCTACATCATCTTTAATTGCCACATCTTTAACTGTTACCTTCTTTGGAAATACAGGATATTTTTGACGACTATCTTCATCAAACAAGAAAGAAATCGCATATTTTAAAGTTTTCTTCTCTGTATCTACCGTAATAGTCTGTGGGCGAACCCCCTTACCATCATCTCGAGGCACATAAACTACCATTTTTGACATGGAATCTTTAGTATCCTTGTCATTTGTAGTTTGGCTACTTGATGTAGTCACAGCTTGTTTAGAACCCTCGGCTGATTCAGTGGCAATTGAACTACAGCCAGCTATTACAAATAGTATAACTGCCAGGAGGGTAGTATATACGAGTTTTATATTATGAAACATAATTATTACCCCCTAAAATAGTTTTCAATGCCATCGGCAATTTCATCAGCAAATTCTTGTTGTACTTTATCGGATTTCAATAAAGCTTCTTCCTTAGGATTAGAGATAAAACCTAATTCAACTAAAGCAGCTGGCATTAAAGAGCGACGTAACACATATAAGTTACCTGGTTGGATACCACGATCGCCACCAAAGCCTGTTTCATCAGCAATTTGAGCTTGAATACGAGATGCTAAACGCGTATCATACTGAGTTTTATCATAATAATAAGTTGAAATGCCACCTACATTTGGATTACTGAAAGAATTGATATGTACACTAATAAATAAATCAGATTTATTAGCTGTACCTACATCAACGCGTGCCTGTAATTCATCAGGACCAGATGCATTAGGGCCGTATACATCGACATCAGTAGTACGAGTCATGTTAACTTTTGCCCCTTTAGCTTCTAAGGCTTTTTTCAATTTCATAGAAATTGGTAAGGTAACATTCTTTTCCATTAAACCAGTTGGACCAATTGCACCTGGGTCACTACCACCATGACCAGGGTCAATAGTAATCACTTTACCTGCAATGCCACCACTTGTTTTGTAATCAATCGTTATTGCCTTAGGTTGACTGGCCGTAGCAACAACAGTTGGCGCTTTAGCTGGTTGCGTAGTGCTTGCAGTTTGGTTAGATTTTTTATTTGATTTCTTATCTGTATTGACTGTTGTGGTTGTTGTTTTAGGTGTAGTTACTTTTGGTGTACTACCATAGTATACACTTCTTGGTGCAACCCCTTTTTGTTGAATATCAATAACCATACGATCTGGTTTATTATTCACCTTATCCTTTTTAAGGGAAAAGACTTTAATATCTCCCACATCAATAGCAGTTGGTGTGTTGAGAACAACATTAACATGTTTACTCTTTTGGCTTAATTGAGCTTTGGATACAATTTTTGGATCCATTGATAATGATGTTTCTTTTGTTTTTAACTTTACATTTTTTAATTGCACTGTTGTTGTTGTCCCTGCTTTATCAATGGAAGCTGAAGCTTCTACTGGCGCAGTTAAACTTAAAACCACCCGTACAAAAGGAATTGGTGCATCATTTCGTGTCACCCAATTAACATCTGTTACATCCGCTGCGCGTACAGACATAGCCCATAAGGGAAATGCTATTACTGTAAACAACAGGGCTAACCATAGTTTTCGCAACAATCTCACTCCTATCACTGGCCTTATAGTAAAAAAGACCCCTTATTTGATTTCTAAGTAATTTACATACACAACACATATATTCTTACAGTCCCTATTGTTCAACACAAAGTCTGAAAACCATATGGACATGTTTAGTTTATTATAACATAGGTTTTCCAAGATTCTTGAAAAGCCCATGATTTTCATAGACTGTTCACAAAGCAAACATACGCTCCTATAGCGTGTAAAGCCCGATTCAAAAGGGTTTTACCATTCCTATAGGAGCGTATGTTTTAAATAATAGTCTTTTAGTTTTTACTTGACAAGATTTATCGTTCCGTTGTTACATTCCAAGTATTGCCATCTGTATGAATGCGAATTGTCCCTTGCGTATCTGTACGGTATACTAAAATATTCTCAGCATTGAGACGTTTTAAGGCTTGTGATGTAGGATGTCCATAATCATTATGTAAGCCTACCGAGATCACAGCTAGTTCTGGTCGAACAGAGCGTAAAAAGTCTTTTTGTGATGAACTAGCACTACCGTGGTGGCCTACTTTAATAACCCGGCTTGATAGTTTGGTATTTTCCTCTTTAATTAACCGGTTCTCTTCCGCTCGAGAGGCATCACCAGTAAAGAGCATAGAAAATTTGCCAAACACTAATTTACCTACAATGCTATTATCATTAGGGTCAGGTCGCCCCTTATTATCCAGTATATAATCTCCTTTTGTAGGCGCATATACAGTGAAGGTTGCCCCATTGCCTAAATCAACTGTATCCCCTTTATATAGAGCTGTAAGAGGAATTTTTTTATTAGTAATATTCTTTACATATGTTTTATATACGGATGTAGTAGCGTCCATGCCATTATCATATACGTGACTAATAGGAATCCCCGCTTTAATTAAGGCATAAAAACCACCCATATGATCCGCATGAGGATGAGTAATAATTACATTTTTTAAGGATTTTACATTATACTGTTTTAATAAGGCAATTAAACGCTCTCGATGATCAACGTCACCAGTATCAATTAAGGTATACTCATCACCTACTTTAATTAAATGCGCATCCCCTTGCCCTATATCTAATGTATATACATCGAGTGTACCTGATATGTCAGCACTTTGACTTGATGCGGTGCTATGACCACTTTGACCTAAATTAGGAATATTAGCTTGTAAATTACAGCCACTAACTGTTAAAGAGCCAACAACTAAAGTAATTACGAGTGTAATATACGTAAGCCAACGTTTAATATAATATTGCATACTTCACCTGACTTATTCTTCTTCCATTAAAGCTGTCATTACATAAGGTACCTGACGACTAACTTCAGACGGGGTAAATCCTTGATGACGCTCTTCATATAATACATCAGCCGCAGCTCCATGAAGATATACACCGGCCATAGCGGCTTCTACTTCTTCTAATCCTTGACCTAATAAACTTGCAATAATACCGGTTAACGCATCACCCATACCACCAGTGCCCATACCTTCATTGCCACTGTTGTTAACAGCTACTAAACCATCTGGTGAAGCTATAACTGTAGGAGCTCCTTTTAGAACTAATACGACTTGGTATTTTATAGCAAATTGACGTGCTACTTCAATACGATTAGCTTCTATCGTTTCAATGGTGAGTCCTGTAAGGCGAGCAAATTCGCCAGGATGAGGGGTCATAATCACAGGGCGCTCTCGCTTACTAAATTCAGACCCTATAATATCCATATGGCCTAAAGCCCAAAGAGAATCTGCATCAATTATGAGAGGAACCGCTGTGGTTGTCATAAAATTCTTAGCCAATGTAGTCGTTTCTTCATTGCGGCCTAAGCCAGGGCCAATAACAACCGCTTCTTTATCCACACTATGCATGCGTAAATGAAGTAAATTGCCAAAAGAACCGGTCATAACTTCAGGCATTACTTTAGTCTGTAGCATAGTCAAACAATTAGAAGGGACCACTGTAGTCACTTTACCAGCGCCCGTATGAATGGCAGCTTCTGCCGCCAGTAATGGGGCCCCTATCATACCATCTGAACCACCAATAATCAAAGTATGACCATTAGTCCCTTTATGAGCTGTTGGCTCGCGTTCTGGCAATAAAGCAGCTACTAAATCAGCTGTAAGCAATTCTGTAGGAAAATATTCATTACTCTCATCTAAGAGCGCAGTTTCCCACGCAAAGCCCAAACCTTTGATAATAATTTCACCACAATAAGATTTTCCAGGATACAAGCACATTCCCTGTTTAGGGGCACCAAAAGTAACTGTTATATCCACGCCTAACGTTCCTGTAGCAACTGCACCAGTATTAGCATTAAGCCCTGATGGTACATCAATCGCTACCAAGAGAGTGTCTGGATATGTATCAACATGAGCTTCCATGCGATCTAATAATTCTAAAATAGGCTCTTGTAATTCCCCACTTAAGCCTGTGCCAACTAATCCATCAACAATAACATGAGCAGCTTCAAAAACATCGCCGTCCTCTAGGGTGAGCACAGGAATTTCTAAAGCTTCAATGGTAGCCAGTTGTGCCTGAAATAAGGGGGAACCTGCTTTATTATCATTAGGAAGAACGATGCGAACTTCGTGCCCCCATTCTTCTAATTGGCGAGCCGCTACTAAACCATCAGCACCATTATTACCTTTACCAGCTACAATAACGACTTCTAAAGGTCCTTCTACTTCTTCAAAAGCAGTTACAATTGCTTCGGCCACACCACGTCCAGCATTTTCCATGAGCACAGCTAATGGTAAATGACCTTTTATAGGCGCCCATTGATCAATAAATTGAGCCTCTTCTTTGGCTAAAATACGCATAAAAACTCCTTTCTAACCCTGTAGCAATCTTTTTATATTATATTTGTTTAATCATACATCCCTTGGATAAGAAATTATACTAACAGTACTGTAGCCACTGCATAAGCATGACAGTGACTAATCGTGACTTCAATTTGAGTAAATCCCTTAGCCTCAAATATATCTTTGAATTTACCTTGCAAGACAAAATGTGGAGCGCCTAGTTTATCTCGGCGTATTTCCAAATCTTGCCAAGAACCTTCTCTAAAACCTGTTCCTAAGGCCTTAACAAAAGCTTCTTTGGCAGCATACATCCCAGCCAACGACGCAGCTTCTTGCTTACCACGACTATTTGCATACTTTAATTCTTCTACTGTATACACACGATTTGCAAAATTATCTTTAGTTACAGCCTTAGCAATTCTTGCAATTTCAATTATATCTGTGCCAATTTTCATGGAATTACCTTTCCCATTGCGTCTAAAATAAAAGCCCCTGAAACTCAGGAGCTTTTCTCACTAACCGCGTAAAGAACGAATCATATCTGCTCTATCAGTTGCCCCAAAGACAGCTGAACCAGCCACTAAAATATCTGCACCAGCTTCACGAACTAAAGGAGCCGTTTCTAAATTAACACCGCCATCTACTTCAACAACGGCATTTGTGTTTTCAAAATACTCAAATAAAGCTTTTGCTTTTTTTATTTTGCGAACTGCATGAGGAATAAATGATTGTCCCCCAAAACCAGGATTGACGCTCATAATTAAAATCATATCTAAATCACCAGCAATATCTTCCAATACAGCTACTGGTGTGGATGGATTTAAAGATACCCCTGCTTTCATACCATAGGATTTAATTTCCTGTACTAAGCGGTGCATATGAGGTGTGGCCTCAGCATGAAATGTAAAATATTCAGTCCCAATATCAGCAAAGGCTTTAACATAATCAGCAGGATTAGTTACCATTAAATGCACATCAAAAGGCAATGCTGTATGTTTGCGTAACGCCTTAATTACGGGAGCACCAAACGTGAGATTTGGCACAAAATGTCCATCCATGATATCAATATGTAATAAATCAGCTCCACTTAATTCAATGCTTTTTATTTCTTCTTGTAGACGCGCAAAATCAGCGGATAACATAGAAGGTGCAATTTTTACCATATTCTCACCATTTCCTTTGACTGCGAATTTCTTCGCGAATGACTAAATACGATTCATATCGGCCAGCACTAATTTGACCATTTTCTAACGCTTCTTTTACGCCACACACAGGCTCATGTTCATGGTAGCAAGGGCTAAATTTACAGGATTCTTCCGCAGCTAAGAATTCAGGATATAAAGACGGTAACCGTTCTTCAGATATATCGCTAAAGTCAATAGCACTAAAACCAGGTGTATCCATGATAAAAGAGTCGCCGTCTAAACTATATAAAGAGGCATGACGGGTTGTGTGACGTCCTCTTTTTATTTTATCACTCACTTCCCCAGTTTGAAAAGCAAAAGACGGTTCAATACCATTAAGTAAACTACTTTTACCTACACCGGAAGGACCTGCAAAAGCACTTACTTTATGATGTAATTGCATTTTTAACTCTTCAAGGCCTTCACCTGTTCGCGTTGAAGTAAGAATTACAGTATAACCAATTTTACGATATACCGCCGCTAAAGCAGCGGTACTCTCATCTTTTAAGTCACATTTATTAATACAAAGTACTAACGGAATATCGGCATGCTCAATCATTACAATTAGCTTATTAAGTAATAATTCATTAATATCAGGCTCATGAGCTGCTACTACTAAAATTACTTGATCTAAATTAGCTACATGAGGTCGTTTCAACTCATTATGACGTGGGAGTATTTTTTCAATTGTTCCAGCAGGGTCAAATGTTACTCGATCACCTACTAATAAAGAGTAACGTCCTTGTTTTAAACGACCACGTACTTTACATTCATGAACATTCCCCACTTCATCCTGTACATAGAAATAACCGTTCATATTTTTAATGACAATGCCTGTATTCATAGTCCTCCTATAATGTTTGATCTTGTACTAAAGCGCCATTTAAATATACTTGAATTTGAACTTTTCCAGTACCCGACACATCTTTTACAATTCGTTCGCCCGGTTGAGCCGTTCCATCAAAGACCGTATTAGAGTCAGCATCATCGGTTACAACAATACGAACAGATTGATTAGCTTTACCAGATGGAACTGTAATGTCTACTGTGCCCTTAGTTACGGAACTTTCACTTGCTTTTGGGTCAGCCTTTTTCTTCACTTCTCCAGTTAAAGATACGGCGGTATTAGCATCTAAGGAACTACCCGATTCTGGATTTTGTTGTGTTACAACTGCTGTATCTTCACTACTTCCACTAATTGGACCTACTGTAAGGCCTAAAGCAGTCAATGCGTCTTTAGCCTCTTTAATAGTCATTCCTACTAAATTAGGTAATTCTATTTTTTGAACTTTAACTCGATTAACAGTAACATCGACAGTGGTTCCTTTAGTCACCTTTGAATCACTCGGTGGTGATTGCATTAAAATGACCCCATCTTCCTTGCCATCTTCAGAGGCTGTTGTTATCTTACCTACAACTAAGCCTAGCCCTTTTAAACGACTCTTAGCTTGTTCTAAAGTCATCCCTGTAATATCTGGCATAGTAATATCGCCTACACCTTTACTTACGACTAAATGGACTGTCCGCTGTTCTTTAACTTGTTCGCCAGCTTCAGGGCTTTGTGAAATAACTTGTCCAGCTGGAACATCAGGATTAGACACTTCACTTGTAGAAACACGTAGGTGATTATCTTCTAAAATATGTTTAGCTACCGATACTTGTTTCCCCACTACATTTGGTACATCGACAGTAGCATTGCTCCAGAAATTACCAAAACTTAAAAAGGCCCAAGCAAACGCTAATAAAAAGACGAAAAAAGCACCTAACAAAATATATTTTTGTGGTAAGCGAGATAATTTAGTAAGCCAACTTTCTTTAACTGGCTCGTTTCCATAATAAACATCATCATCTTCTAATTCACCATATGGTGATTCACTAACAGGCACCATAACTTGAGTTCCAAAGTCATGCGGTACGCGTCGACCACTATTACTACTTACAAAGCCTTGTGACATGCGCAGTGCTGAAATCATTTCAGATATATTATTAAAACGATCCTCTGGTTGTTTCGCTAATGATTTAATGACAGCTGACTCTAACAAAGTAGGAATACTCGGATTATAACGAGTTGGGGATATTAATTTTTCTCTTACATGTTTTAAAGCAACGCTAATCGGTGTTTCGCCTTCATAAGGAACTCGGCCTGTTAGCATTTCATAAAGCACAGCCCCTAAGGAATAGATATCAGTGCTTCCATTAACTGGCTTGCCACTAGCTTGCTCGGGTGATAAATAATGAGCAGATCCCATAATAGAATTTGTATACATCATAGTTGTGCCAGCATTCATAGCACGGGCAATACCAAAATCAGTTACCTTAATGCGACCTTGTTTAGTTATTAATACATTATGGGGTTTTATATCACAATGAACAATTCCCATTGCATGGGCATGTTCTAAACCTTCAGCAATCGCAATTGTAAATTTAACTGCATTATCAATAGGCAAGCGTTCATGTCGAGTAATATATTCTTTTAAGGTTTCTCCTTCAATGTATTCCATGACAATATAGTGATACCCTTGATCAAATCCTACATCGTACATGCTCACAATATTAGGATGGCTTAATTTACCAGCTGCTTGAGCCTCTCGTTTGAAGCGGGCTACGAAATCATCATCACCAGCAAAGTTTTGGTGCAATACTTTAATGGCTACAGGACGGCCTAATAATAAGTCTTCCCCTTTAAATACATCAGCCATACCACCAACGCCAATTTTAGAAATTATTTTATAGCGATTATCAAGAACTAAGTCTTGTAATTTTGTTGCTGTTTCTTTCATGTTCTCACCTCACTCCTAGTCAACAGTACCTATCACTATTGTCACATTATCTCGAGCCCCATGATTGTAAACTAAGGTCATTAAGTCCTCAATAAGACGTTTATCTTTTGCTTCCTTACGGAAGGCTTCTTCAATCATACTTTGCTCGATGTAACCAGTGAGGCCATCAGAACACAACAAAATTCTATCCCCTGGAGCTAACTTATATTCACCGCCATCTATATCGACGACTGCCCCTACGCCAACCGCACGAGTTAATACATTGCGTTGCGGATGTTGTAACATATCGTCAGCAGCTAATTCACCAGCATCATACAAAACTTGTACCATCGAATGGTCAATGCTTATTTGTGTAAGTTCTCCCTCATGAAAAACATAAAGCCGACTATCGCCTACATTAGCCCAATATAAAGTAGTCCCCACTACATAGGCTACAACAGCCGTTGTTCCCATTCCTTCTAATTCTGGTGTAGCTTGTACTCGATCAAAAACAGCTATATTCGCTTTAGCCACTGCTTGACGTAACGTGTCTACAGAAATAGTGTCTGCTGCTTGTAATTCTGCCGATATAGTATCGACTACCATGGTACTTGCGATTTCACCACCTTTATAGCCACCCATTCCATCAGTGACTATACAAAAGGAATCGCCAATATAAAATCGGTCTTCATTGCGCTGACGCACTAAACCAATTTTACTCATGCCTATACTTTTCATAGGTCCTCCTTCACACATGTTTCAATCATTCAGACTGTTTCTGAGCGTGTTGCACTTTTAATTGTCCACAGGCAGCTTGAATAGCATCGCCCATTTCTTTACGCACAGTTACAGCTACACCATAAGAAACTACAATATTTTTAAAAGCTTCCATTTGGCGTCGTGACGGTTTAAACAGTTGAATATGTTCATTCCCATTAACAGGAATTAAATTAACATTACAATTTGGAAAATCTTTTACTAATTCACCTAATTCATGTGCATTTTCAATAGATGAATTAATACCATCAATTAATATATATTCAAAGGTAACTCGACGATCAGTTTTTTCATAATAAGTTTTTACTGATGCCAATACATCTTCTAAATTATAGTGAGCACCAATTGGCATAATTTCACGTCGAATAGTATCATTTGGGGCATGTAAACTAAGTGCTAAGGTAATAGGAATACCTTCATCAGCTAGCAAATAGATATTCTCTACAACACCACAAGTAGATAAGGTCATACGACGATAGCCAATATCAAAGGCTTCTTTTTCATGAAGCAGACGAAGTGCATTAATAGTGTTGGTATAATTTTGTAGTGGTTCGCCGGCTCCCATGACTACGATTGAGTGAATACGCTCTTTTAGTAAAGCACCAAAAAGTAGTACTTGCGCCACAATTTCATGAGTTTCTAAATTCCGGTATAGACCTCCTGTGGTAGAAGCGCAAAACACGCAACCCATAGCACAGCCTACTTGTGAAGATACACAAACTGAATTACCATAATGCTGTTTCATTAACACTGTTTCCACTTGATTACCATCTGAAAGTTTTAACAGTAGTTTTTTGGTTAGACCATCGGGCGCTGTCTTTTCAGTCACCACTTCCGGAATAGAAATTACGCACTCCTTTACTAACCAGTCACGCATATTGCTTGGTAATTGTTGCATTGCTTCGAAGTCAAAAACATAACGTTTATATATGTAATCCATAATTTGTTTGGCACGAAACTTTGGAAATCCTGCCTCCACAATTATGGTTTGTAATTCTGTGAGGTTCTTACCTAATAATTCTATCATAATTATATCCTTAAGTAATCAATTTTGTAAGTATTAACCCTGTTTACGTAGGCGTGCTATAAAAAAGCCATCCATTTCATCGCGTTGCGGCCATAACGTAATCATTGGACCTGTTACAGGAAATGGTAGAAAAGGAGCACTATCTTCTAAGACAAATTCGCTATGAGTAGCTAAAAATTTATTAACTACCTCTTCGTTTTCGGCTTCATTAATTGTACAAGTTGAATATACAAGTACGCCGCCGTTCTTTACTGTTTTAGCAGCTTGTTCTAAAATATCAAACTGTAAAAGTGGTAAAGATTGTAAAGACTCGGCTGTTTTATGCCAACGCATATCTAGCTTTCGCTGTAAAATACCTAGACCTGAGCAAGGCGCATCTACTAATACTTTATCAAATGTTTCTTGCCACTCAGAAGGTAACATTGTAGCATCTTGCAATTTAAACTCAGCGTTAGTAACACCTAATCGTTTCGCATTTGTAGCCATGAGTCCTAATTTGTGCTCATGAATATCATCAGCTATAATACGACCCTCATTATTCATGCGAGCTGCCATATGCATTGTTTTCCCTCCTGGAGCGGCACAGCAATCAAGAATATGCTCACCAGGCTTAGGATCCACTACATAGGCTACGGCCATAGAAGCTTCATCAGAAAAGGTTAAAATACCATCTTTTACTAATGAAGAGTTTTCTAAAGAACCATGATGGCGCGTAATATGTACTGCTTCTGGCAGTTTACCCGTTGGCTCTACTTCCCAGCCAGCATCTTCTATCGCCTTCAGTGCTTCAGGAATGGAAAGCTTTAAGGTATTGATGCGGGCGGTCAGTTTAGGTCGTTCGTTAAACCAAGCACATAGACCAAGGGTTTTTTCTTCACCATAAATAGTTAGCCAATGTTCTAATAACCAAAGAGGCTGATTATAAATAAATGCTAAACGCTCCACTTCACTTGTAGCTAATTCATCAATGCTAAAGCTATCACGATTACGAATAAAGTTGCGCAATACACCATTTACAAAACCATCAAGGCCTCTAGCCATTTTTTTAGCCAGCTTAACACTTTCATTGACAGCAGCACTATCAGGTACTTTATCCATATAAATAAGCTGATAAAGCCCTAATCGTAAAATTTCAACCACAATCGAAGATAATTTGCGTAAAGGTCTTTTGGCTAAGCCTTCAATAATAGCATCTAAATAGTTTTTTCGACGAACTACACCATACACAAGTTCTGTAAAAAAACGGCGATCCACATCTCCTAAGTGTTGTTCGGCCAATATTTGTTGCAACACAATATTGGCATACGCTCCGTCACGATTAATCGTTAATAAAGCTTGTACAGCTAAGCGGCGAATATTTACTTGTCCTTGCGAGGTTTGCCTCGACGTTTGCATGTTAGCCATTAATTAACTTCTCCACTACATCTTTAATTCGGCCTGTATCTACCCGTGTATTACAACAAGGCCCACAAGGACGCTCATTAAGTACACCTATAACAGGAATTGGAAATACATCATTCATACCACTAACTAGATCTCGTTCACAAGCAATGGCCACAATAGCTTTAGGTCTAATATTTTTAATCATAAGCCTTGCCAAAGTGCCGCCAGTAACTACTACAAATTTACACCCATATGTATCTGCAATATCAAGTAAAGTTCCTACCTGACAGCGTCCACAGCGTTTACAATTATGAACATCCGTAGTTACTTTGTGCACACAGTCACTTTGTTGTAAACAATGAGGCGTTAATAGTAGCACTCGATCAGCTGGTACCTTATACAAATTTAACTCAACTAAATGGTTAATTAAATCAATTAGTGCTTGACTAGCCTTATCTTTAGTAATACCTACAATTTTACCGATTAATAAAACAAACGGAAAAAATGCATAGAGCCAACGATTACTAATACGAAGCCAAATGGGATGAATTCGTAAATGACTCGTTGCTGCTAAGGCCATACTTCCCCACATAATCCAACAGAGTAAAGGAAATAGAGCTAAAAGAATTTCTGCTGTAATCGCTATAGGTTCACCCCAGCGATGTAGCCCAGGCCATAATAAATAGCCTAAAACTGCCCATAATAAAGTGAGAATAACAAATACAGCAAAGGTTAATTTAAAATACAAAGGATATTGTCCTAAGCTTTCTTGTTGATTACGCATTCAGTGTTAATCCTGCCTTTACTTGATGTCCACGACAAAAATCGCCAGCGTTCATGCGTTTCTTATTATCTGGCTGTACTTCTACTATTTCTAATACACCACTGCCAGTAGTTACAAAGAAACTTTTCTCTGTTACAGCTACAATTGTACCTGGCATAGTTGTAGCTACATTAGGTAATAAATTGGATAGTAAGGTGGTATCTTTAACTACATTTGCTTGCCATACTTTAATACGTTTACCATCGTCCAAAAAAGTGAAACAGCCTGGCGCTGGACTAAGACCTCTAATTTGATTAGCCAATTCCTCAGCGCTGCGATTCCAATCTAAGGCTCCCATGTCTTTGGTTATTTTATTAGCATAGGTAGCCAATGTATCGTCCTGCTTAACCGGTTGTAGAGTGCCGGCTATAGCTTTTGCTAACACTTCGTTAATGACTTCGCCCCCCATAGGTGCTATACGGTCAAATAATTCACCCGTTGTTTCATCTGGTTTTATCCCTATCGGAATGACTTCAAGCATATCACCTGTATCTAGGCCATCATTCATTTGCATAATCGTCACGCCTGTTTCCGTATCGCCATTTAAAATAGCCCAATGAATTGGTGCGGCACCACGATATTTTGGTAATAAGGATGCATGTACATTAATGCATCCATATTTAGGTAAACGAATAAGCCATGGCGGTAAAATTTTACCATAAGCGACGACTACTACCACATCAGGTGCTAGTGAGTGCAATAAGGCTTCAGACTCTTCATCCCGTAATGTAGCAGGTTGATATACAGGCACATCAGCTGCTAAAGCACACTCTTTAACTGGTGGCATTTGTACTTTTTTGCCACGTCCTTTTTGTTTATCTGGCTGGCAAAAAACGCCGACTACTTTATGCGGGCCATCAATTAAAGCCTGTAAAGTAGGCACAGCAAAATCAGGGGTTCCCATAAAAATAACCCGTAATGACTCCATGTATACCTCCTATGCTTGTGCTGATTCTTTTACAATATCAGCTTCCGCTTCTGCCATAGCCACTGCATTTTCATCTTTTAATTTATAAGCGGCTTCTACTTTTTCTATGAATAAAATACCATTTAAATGATCAATTTCATGTTGAATAATTCGAGCTAAAAAGCCTTCCGCTTTTAATTTTTTCTTTTTATTATGACGATCAATATAGTGAACTTCGATATCTTGATAACGTTTAACATCACCAAAATACCCGGGTACACTTAAACAACCTTCCACACCGATTTGCTCACCATCGGCTTTAACAATTTCTGGGTTAATAAATTCTTGTAAGCCTGTACCGTCATCCACTACAATGATTCGTTGTGAAACATTAACTTGCGGTGCTGCTAAACCACAACCATCAGCAACACGCATAGTTTCCGCCATATCATCTAATAATTGACGTAATTTTTTATTCACAAAGTCAACTGGCTCTGCCACTTTCTTTAATACGGGATGTCCCGCTTTTACAATATCTAAAACTGCCATACTTCCTCCTATTAAACAGGATCTACATCAATATGTAATCCTTCTTGTGTAAAAATCCATGAATTGTATATAAAGTCTTTTATGGACTCTAAATTATTGCCTCGTACCATAATAGCCACACGATATAAATCACGTACTTTCTTGATACCTTCTTCATAAGGCCCCATAATATCAAGCTCACCTGGCACTGCAAAAGGCTCCAACGCAGTAACAATCTTTTCTGCAATGGCCATCGCTTTAGATGACTCTTTATGCTGGATTCGAAAATGCATCATCGCGCCTAGCGGTGGATACCCGAGCATTTCACGGGCCTGAATTTCTTCACTATAAAAGCCAATATAATCATGAGCCTTACTCTTTATTATAGCATAATGTAGCGGATTATAGGTTTGAATTACTACTTGCCCCTTCCCCGTACTTCGTCCAGCGCGGCCTGCTACCTGTGTTAATAAGTCAAAGGTTCGCTCTGAAGCACTATATAAAGGAATATTTAATACCGAGTCCGCTGTCAATACGCCAACGGCAGTAACACCTTTAAAATCATGACCTTTCGCCACCATTTGAGTACCTAGCAAAATATCGTATGCCCCGGCACCAAAATCAGCCAGAATTTGTTCACCATTGCCCTTTTTAGCGGTGACATCTTGATCTAAACGGGCAATACGAGCCTTTGGAAAATTACGCTGTAATTCTTCTTCTACTTTTTGTGTGCCAGAACCAAAGAATTTAATCTTCTGGCTACCACAATGAGGACATACTTTTGGCACAGGCTCATGATATTCACAATAATGACATCGTAACGCATCACCACTTTGGTGATATACCATAGCAACATCACAATGAGGACACTTAATCGGTTCACCACATTCACGACACATAACAAAGGTACTATACCCACGACGATTCAATAAAACAATCATCTGTTCTTTATTCGCTAGCGTTTGACGAATTAAATGACTCATGGCTCCTGAAAATACAGAATAATTGCCATACATCATTTCTTCTTTCATATCAATAATCTGTACTTTAGGTAATGGCTGGTGAAAAATTCGATGCTTTAATTCTAAAAGCTTATACATTCCCTCTTTAGCCAAATAATACGACTCAATAGATGGCGTAGCCGAACCTAAAATTAAAGGGCAATGATTGGCCTTAGAACGCCACTGAGCCACTTTACGAGCATGATAACGGACCATATCTTCTTGTTTATATGATGTATCATGCTCCTCATCTACTATAATAAGCCCAATATCTTCAGTAGGCGCAAACACAGCTGACCGAGCACCAATTATAATGTGACTATCTTTACGTCGTAATCGTTCCCAATTATTATACCGCTCACTAATCGTTAACTTACTATGGAATACCACTACTTCATCACCAAATGCCTCTACAAACCGAGTAACAATTTGATTAGTTAACATAATTTCCGGTACCAGTACAATGGCAATACGATCCATAGCAATGCAATCGCTGGCTGCTTTCATATAAATTTGTGTTTTGCCACTACCAGTAACACCATGTAATAAAAAAGTATCAGCTACACAATTTGTAACCGCTGTTTTAATCGGTTCATAACATTGGCGCTGCTCATCAGTTAAGGATAACTCTTTCATTGGACAAGAATTAAACTTTGTCTTTGTTTGAGTATATCGCTCCTCTACCGTAATGCCTTCATACATCATGACTTGTTTAATAACCGGTAAGGTAAAACCGTCTTTTTGAAGGCTATGAACCGATGCAGTGCCTAACTCTTGTAAATAGAAACCTAATTCTCGCTGCTTTTTCCGTTTTAGTGGAATATGCGCTGGTTGAAACCAGGGCTGCACTACTAGCCATTGTTCTTTAGGCCGTTCATAACTTTTCAATTGTTTCTTATCAATAGTAAATAAACTTAACGCTTCCGATAAAGCGCATAAATAATATTTACTTAATTTTTCTGCTGTTGCTAGCATTTCCTGGGTAAACCACGGTTCTTTATCCAATACTGCTTGAATAGGCTTGATTTCATAAGAAGGAATCTCATCTAACTCACGATAGCCAATAAGTATACCTTCTTCTTTTGTTCGCCCTAAAGGGACAGCTACCCGTGTACCAATGGCAATTTCGCCTAATTGTGGCGGCACAGCATAGCTGAATGGACTATTCATTTTCTTTGCTGGGCGATTAATAATAACCTCCGCTACACGCATACTATCCCTCCTTTGCAGTATTTTTTATTATACCATTTTTTTCGATATTTTTAAATAAAAGACAGTCTTAGAATACAATAAAAAAATCGTCATACAAATTACGAAACGACAATATTCTTAAGAATGTCGAATGCCTATTTGTATGACGATTTTTAATTATAAGCCTGCTTCTTTACGAAGAATATCTGCTTTATCAGTATGTTCCCAAGGAAGATCAACATCAGTACGACCAAAGTGACCGTATGCTGCTGTTTGATGATAAATTGGACGAAGCAAGTCAAGCATTTCAATAATACCTGCTGGACGAAGGTCAAAATGTTTCTTAACAAGTTCCGCGATTTTTTCTTCCGCAACTTTAGCAGTGCCAAAAGTTTCCACCATAATGGATACTGGTTTTGCTACGCCAATAGCGTAAGCAATCTGAATTTCACATTTATCAGCAAGGCCAGCTGCTACAATGTTTTTAGCTACATAGCGAGCTGCATACGCTGCACTACGGTCAACTTTTGTAGGATCTTTACCAGAGAAAGCACCGCCCCCATGACGAGCCATACCACCGTAAGTATCTACAATAATTTTACGACCAGTTAAACCAGCATCCCCTTGAGGACCACCAATAACAAAACGGCCTGTTGGATTAATAAAGAATTTAGTATTTTCATCAACAAAACCTTCAGGTAATACTGGTTTAATTACTAATTCTTTTAAATCAGCTTCAATTTGTTCACGCGTTACTTCTGGACCATGTTGTGTAGAAATAACGATAGTTTCAATACGCTTAGGCACACCATCTACATATTCAACAGTTACCTGAGTTTTCCCATCGGGACGAAGATATGGTAAAGTACCATCTTTACGAACTTTAGTTAACTGACGGGATAAACGATGAGCCAACGCGATTGGCATAGGCATAAATTCTTCTGTTTCATTGGTAGCGTAACCAAACATCATACCTTGGTCACCAGCACCAATCTTATCAAATTTATCACTTCCGCCTTCACGAGTTTCAAGTGCATCATCAACACCCATAGCAATATCTACGGACTGTTCATCAATCGCTACATTAACACCACAAGTATCGCAATCAAAACCATATTTAGCACGAGTATATCCAATTTCACGAATAGTTTCACGCACTATATGATTAATATCAACATAACATTTAGTAGAAATTTCCCCTACTACATGAACCTGACCTGTTGTTACGAGCGTTTCGCAAGCAACATGAGCCGTTGGATCTTGTGCAAGAATTGCATCAAGCACAGCATCCGAAATTTGGTCAGCAATTTTATCAGGATGACCTTCTGTTACGGATTCTGATGTGAAAAAAACATGTTTTTCAGCCATTTACCCAATACCTCCATAAAAAAATTCCTCATCAGCCAAACGATGAGGAATCAAACCCCATCTTTCGGCATAGTACCGTCGGACTTAGCACCTTTTCATTATGAATGGTTGCTGTAGCTTCACAGGGCCTTTCCCTCCACTACTCTTGATGAGACAAAAGTTATTATTAAACTGATTGTGATACTTCATATCACTGATTCATTATACAATAGAATTACAATTCTGCCAAGGCTGAAATAATTCGCTTAGCTACATCAATTTTTGTCATAAGTGGCAATGGACGAACTTGACCACCTGGATAAATCAAGGTAACTTCATTAGTGTCAACATTAAAGCCTGCATTTTGCTTACTTACATCATTGGCCACTAACATATCAAGATTTTTGTTAAGTACCTTAGATTTGCCGTATTCAATAACATTTTGAGTTTCCGCAGCAAAACCAATTAACTTTTGATGAGTTTTATTCGCACCTAGCCCTTTAAGAATGTCTGGATTTTTGACTAATTTAAGTTCTAATGTATCCATCTTCTTAATTTTTGTGTCAGCCATATTCTCGACTCTAAAATCAGCTACAGCAGCGGCCATAATAACAGCATCACAATCTTCATAGCGACTATTTACAGCTTCTTCCATAGCTCTAGCAGAATCAACAGAAACTAATTCTACACCAAAAGGCACAGGCAAATTTGTTGGCGCGGAAATTAAAATTGTACGAGCACCAGCTAAGGCCGCTTGTTCAGCTATAGCATAGCCCATTTTTCCGCTTGAACGATTGCCAATATATCGCACTGGATCGATAGCTTCTTGTGTACCACCAGCTGTTACGATTACTGTCTTATTAGACAATAGATTAGTTTTCATCATGTGAAAAGATAACCACTCTACAATGCGAGCTGGTTCTGGTAAACGACCTTTCCCCGTTACACCACAAGCTAAATGACCACTATCAGCTTCTAAAATATGCATGCCTAATTCTCGTAAAGTATTCATATTTCGTTGCGTAATAGGGTTTTCATACATATTAGTATTCATAGCAGGGCATAAAAAGATAGGCGCTTTTGTTGCCATAAGCTGTGTAGTGAGCATATCATCAGCAATGCCAGATGCTAATTTACCAATTACATTAGCAGTAGCAGGTGCAACTACATAGGCATCAGCCCAAGTAGCCAATGCAATGTGCTCTACATTCCAATCATGAACATCTTCAAACATCTTTACAGCGACTGGATGTCCACTAATTTCACCAAATGTCATAGGGGATACAAATTTAGTTGCATTTTCAGTCATAACAACTTTTACTTCTGCCCCTAATTTACGAAGACGACTTACTACTTCTACTGCTTTATAAGCAGCAATACCACCAGATACACCTACGATTATGTGTTTATTTTTCATCCTCAACACCTATTATAGTTCACGTTTAGCGTACGCTTTATTTAATACCATCTTTAGTACGAGCAAAGCCAATTTTATCATCTGCAATTTCATGAAGCGCTACTGATACTGGTTTATCTGTATCAAGACCGGTAACCATAGCTTCATCGCCATCGGTTAATTCACGAGCTCGCTTCGCTGCTAATGTAACCAATGTATATTTACTATCTACATGTTTTTCTAAATCCTTTAATAAAGGTTTTACCATCATAACGCATTACTCCTTACTTCGCATATTGCTTATAAATATATTGTATTTTTTCTTTATTTCGCTTAATTTTACAAGCTTCAGCACGTAAAATGGACGCCACTTTTTCTACTGCATCTGGTAATATATCATTCACCACAATGTAGTCGTAGCGATGTGCTAAGGCTAATTCAGAGCTTGCTTTGGAAAGGCGCTTATCAATAACCTCAGCAGCATCTGTACCACGATCCCGTAGACGGTTTGATAATATATCTAATGATGGCGGTACAATATAAATAAACACGGCTTCACTAAAGCGCTCTTTTACCTGCATAGCCCCTTGAATATCAATCTCTAAAATGACGCTCTTGCCTTCGCTTAATAAATCCATTACATGCTGCTTAGGCGTGCCATAATAATTATCATATACTTGAGCATATTCTAAGAAGGCATCTTCTTCGATAAGCTGTTGAAACGTTTCCTTATTGCGAAAAAAATAACTAACCCCTTCTTCTTCACCAACGCGTGGTGCTCGTGTAGTCATAGATACTGAATACACAAGATTGGGCATTTGTTTACGTAGTTCGGCACAAATAGTCCCTTTACCAGCCCCTGAAGGACCAGATAACACAATCAAAATCCCTCTATCCGACATAATAGCACCTACGCTTCCGTAGACTCAGCTGGTGTAGCTTGAACAATACGATGCGCTACTGTTTCTGGTTGAATCGCTGATAACACAATCTGACCACTATCCATCACTAAGACAGCTCGTGTTTTACGACCATATGTAGCATCTACTAATACACTCTTTTCACGCGCATCTTGAATCATTCGTTTAATTGGCGCGGACTCTGGACTGATGATAGCAATTAGGCGATTTGCCGAAACCATGTTACCAAATCCAATGTTTAAAAGCTTTGTACTCATACTTAGTGACTCCTTACTCTTGCAACCTACTCTATATTTTGAATTTGCTCTCTAATTTTCTCTAACTCACATTTCAATACTACAACACGGTCTGTTATGGCTAAATCGGATCCTTTAGATCCCATTGTATTTACTTCTCGATTCATTTCTTGTAATAAGAAATCTAACTTACGCCCAATCGGTTGATTCTCTTTTAGTGTGTTTCTTAATTGTACCACATGAGAGCCAAAACGTACAATTTCTTCTGTAATATCTGTTTTATCACTCATAGTGGCTACTTCTTGCAGAAAACGATCCATGTTAACCGTTACATCGGTTTTATCTAGCACGTTTTGAATCCGCTGTAATAAGCGCTCTTCGTATTTTTTTACAGCTATATCTTTGTTAGCCGTCACTTCTTGCAATACTGACTCTAATGTATTTACTCGTTTTTCAATTTCAACTTGTAAATTATTACCTTCAAGAGCACGCATTTCACAAAGACCCTTTAACGCTAAATTTAAAGCGCTAACAGCAGCGCCTTCTAATTTAGACTCTTCAAAGGGTACATCTTCTAAAACTAACCAATCTTGTGAAATACTCATCATATCCCGTAAGGCTACTCGTTCTTTAGTTGGTGAAAAACCCTGGACAACTAAAAAATCTCGAATTTGATTAGCCAACGTTGTATTTACAGTAAAAACTTTCTCCCGATCACTTGTATTTTTAAGCGATACATTAATTTCTACTTTACCTCTTTGAAGGGTTTCTTTGATATGACGTCGTAATGTATTCTCTAAAAAATATAAGGTTGATGGCATATTGAGATAAAGATCTAAAAATCGTGAATTTACACTTTTTATTTCAATTGTAATCTGTAAACTCTCATCAACCCCAATGCCACGACCAAAACCGGTCATACTATTCATAATACCAGTTATCCTTTCTACATAATATTGTTTCACATATATGTCTTAATCTTCATATTCTATTTCATTTTATCACGTTACTTACACAGGGTAAAGGAATCTACTCCCTTCTATAGTTTATAAATGTGATATACTTATTATATTGAATATTACAAAGGAGTTAACTATGAATTTAGATGGTTTAACCTTAGCCGTTTTAACCAAAGAATTAGCCAAGCATCTTGTTACTGGCCAAATTCAGCGGCTATTGCAAATAGATAAAACAACTTTAGTACTTAAAGTAAATACAAGTAAAGGTAATCAAGATTTAGTAATCACGGCTGGTAATATGCCTGCCTGTTATTTAAGTCATGGCATAACAGATTTGCCAAAAGAACCGACTGCTTTATGCATGTTCTTGCGCAAACATTTAGAAGGCGCTCGTATCACTGCGATTGAACAGCTTAATGGCGATCGTATATTACGTGTTAGTGCTGATAAATTAGCCCTTGATGGCTCACTTATTTCTAATCGAATTTACATTGAATTAATGGGCAAATATTCAAATTGTATCTTTGTGCAAGATGGACTTATTTTGGAAGCCTTAATCCATGTAACGCCATTAATGAATCGGGAACGTTCCATTGCCCCTAAACTACCTTATGAATTGCCCCCTAATAGTGAACGTGGTAGTTTATTCGAGTTTAAAGATAACGAAATATTAGAGTTATTGCACAATTTTGGTCAAGGTACAGTAGCTGAAACTGTACGTCGCATTTTTAATGGCTTTGGTCCAGCCTTATTAAAAGAAGTTTGTTATAAAGCTAATCTTAGTGAAAAAACAGAGTTAACCACTTTAACTAGTGAAGCCATTAATGAATTAGGCCAGGCTTTAATTGCACTAAAAAACGATCTGTCTATAGCAACCCAATTATTAGAATATGAAAATGAAAAGCATAAGAAGTTTTATAGCCCTATTCCCCTCACTTACTTAGTGGCGCTAGGTGGCCAATTAAAAACTACCTATGATTCTATATCAGAACCTTTAGAATTAGCCGTTGTCAAACAAGGAGGTATTAACACAACCACTCACGAGTTAGAGCGAACTTTGCAACAGGCCATAAAAAAAGAAGAGTTACGCCATTCAAAGATTCAAGCGGAATTAGATGCTAGTGATAAAGCCGAAGAATATAAATCATATGGTGATTTATTAATGATTAATGCCTATTTAGATACTCAATATAAGCCCACAATTACTTTGGATAATATTTTAGTAGAACCTGTAGAGCCCATTACGATTCCCTTACAACCAGAATTAACAATTGTTGAAAATGCACAGCATTATTATAAACAATATACAAAATTAAAAAATCGTATGCAAAGTGGCTTATATCAATTAAATCAAAGTGCACAGCGCATAGATTACCTTCAATCTGTCTTATATAGCTTATCCATTGCCGATAGTAAAGAGTTAGTACAAGAAATTTATAACGAATGCGAACAAGCAGGTTTACTAAAAAAATCTAAGAAGCCTGTTAGCTACAAAGCACCTAAACATAATTTTATGCGCTTTCCTATCAATGGCGGTGAAATATTTATAGGTCGTAATAATCAACAAAATGAATATTTAACCCATCGTTTTGCCAAGCCTACCGATATTTGGTTCCACACCTTACAAGTTCAAGGCAGTCATGTTATTTTACGGCCTATTGAAGGAACTATGGCAACTGATGAAATGCTTACCTTAGCAGCTCAATATGCAGCTTATTTTAGTAAAGCTCGTGAGTCTTCAAAAGTGGCCGTTGATTATGCGCCTATAAAATTTATTAAAAAGCCCCCTGCTTCGCCACTGGGTTTTGTTATCTATACAAATCAAAAAACAGCGGTCATTGATCCAAAAGAACCACAGCTCAACGAAGGGACAAATTTATACGAATAATTCTATAAGAAACCAAAAAGGCTCTCAGGAAACACCTTATATACTAAGGTTACTTCCTGAGAGCCTCTTTATTTACTTATTCTCGATTGGATTGTTTTAAGCTTTCACGATTTTGACGTAAGCTTTCTAATGTTTTTTCTAAATTATTTTCTACATAGCGCATTACATCACTAGCGTATTGAATTGAGCTATCTTTCAATTCCTGTGAGGATTGATTAGCTAACATAATAATCTGGTTTGCTTGTGTTTGCGCTTGCTTTACTAATTCACTTTCTTCTGTCAATTTAGCAATGTAATCTTTAGCTTGTGCAATCAAAGTATCTGCCTGACGTTGTGCATCAGCCAAAATTTTGTCTTTTTCGTTCATAATGCGACGAGACTCTTCAAGCTCTAATGGCAAGGACTCATTAATAGCGTCTAGTACGCGCATAATTTCTTCTTCTTCAATAACACGTTTGGTGGTCATAGGAATGCGACCACTGGTTTCGATTAAATTTTCCAAATCTTCTAAAAGTTTTTCTGTTTTCATTCTCGCCACTCCTATTAGTACTATTTACTACGATTTGCAAACTTTGCTTTCAAAGCCTCTTTTACTGTTTCAGGAACTAAACCGTCCAAAGAGCCATTAAATTTCGCTAACTCACGAATTCCTGTTGAACTAACAAAAGAGTACTTATTATTTGTCATAATAAACACAGTTTCAATATCATCATCTAAATATTTTGAAAATAAAGCTCGCTGAAACTCATATTCAAAATCACTGAGCGCTCGCAAGCCCCGAATAATCATATAACTATTCTTTGACTTGGCATAATCAATTAATAATCCCGATGCACAATCAACCTCAACATTTGGTATATGGGCTACAGAGGCTTTAATTAATTCCACACGCTCTTGTTGCGTGAATAAACTATGTTTATTAGGATTATCTAAAACCGCTACAATCAATGTATCTACAAGCTTACTCGCTCGTTCGAAAATATCGACATGCCCATTTGTGACAGGGTCAAAACTCCCTGGACAAATGCCAATACGCACTATACTAGCTCCTTTCAAGCTCATAGGGTACACAATACGTAACCTTTGTATAACCAAATTGCTGCTCTTTCAGTATATGCCAGCCTTCTGGTAACACAAGTGGTTCCTTTTCATGATGCTCCACAATAAGCATTCCATTTTCTTTTAGTAATTGTTGATTCACTACTACAGCTAACGTAGCACCTACAAAACCTTGCTCATAGGGTGGATCTGAGAAGATATAGTCAAATTGCCGACCTGCTAATTGTTTACCTGCTACTTCAATAGTAACTGGTAAAATTTCCACGTCTTGTTCAAAATGGCAATGAACTACATTTTCTTTAATAATACGCGCTGTCCGTTTATCAACGCAAACGGCTAGTGAGGCACCACGACTTACTGCTTCTAATCCAAAAGCACCTGTGCCAGAGAATAAATCAAGGACTGTCGTATCGACTAAACCATAATTACTTAACACATTAAAAATACTTTCACGAACCCGATCTTGGGTCGGACGTGTATTCATCCCTTTAGGTGCTTTTAAACTATGGCCTTTGGCACGACCTGCAATAATTCTCATACTTCCCTCTTTATGCCTACACTTGTCTCTTAATTATAGTATATTATATAACAAAATAAAAGTACATGTACGGTGAAAAATTAATTATAGGAACATTTCATCTTTTAAATTTCGTCCCATTAAATCCATTAAGGCCTCTTGTGGTGCTTTTTGATGATATAACACCTCATATAAAACACTTGTAATTGGCAAATCTAATTGCTTCGCTTGGGCTACTTCATACACCGTTTTTACTGCAAAAAAACCTTCTACAACCATATTGGAATGATTCATAATGTAATCCATAGTTTCGCCATTAGCTAATTTTTGGCCGGCAGCGCGATTGCGACTATGTTGACTCATACAAGTAGCAATTAAATCACCCATCCCTGCTAAGCCCGCATAAGTTTCGCGCCTTGCCCCTAAAGCAACACCAAATTTTGTCATTTCGTGAAGCCCTCGTGTAAGTAAGGCCGATTTACAATTGTCACCCAATGCCATACCATCAGCAATCCCAGCAGCTAGCGCAATAATGTTTTTAGTGGTACCTGCTAATTCTACACCGGTCATATCTTCGTTAACATACACTCTAAAATTATGGGTGCTAAGAGCTTTTTGCACAAACTCCGCAGTCTCTTTACTAGTACCAGCCACCACGGTGGTAGCTGGCAAATCACGGCCAATTTCTTCTGCATGATTAGGCCCCGATAAAATAGCTAGTCGATCTGTAATACTACTTAGTACCTCTTTAGCTACTTCTGATAATCGTTTACCAGTTTCTCGTTCAATGCCTTTTGAACAAATAACCACAGTAGTAGACTTGTTCACAAAAGAGTGTAATTGTTCTAATGTGTGCCGTACATAAATAGAAGGCGTTACAATCAGTAAAATATCACTATCTTTTGCAATCGTTGCTAAATCAGAACTTATCTGCAAAGAGTCAGGTAACATAACACCTTTCAAATAGGTCACGTTTTCACGAGTCGCTCGCAGTGCTTGAACTTGTTCTTCACGACGACAATAGAGCCAGGCTTCATTGCCTGCTTGAGCAGCTTTACACGCTAATGCTGTCCCCCAACTCCCAGAACCTATAATACCAATTTTCATTAGGAATCATCACGCTCCGTTCGTTCTACTTTTAGTTCTTGACCACGCAAGAGCCGTAAAATATTTTCACGATGTCGTAAAATTACAAATAAAGCGGCTACGCCACCAAAAATGATATACCAAAATGGTTCGCCAAAAACAATCATAAGTATAGGCACCAAGGCAGCCCCTACAATAGATCCTAGTGAAACATACTTAGTAAAGTAGACAATCACGGCCCAGGTAGCAAAACAAATAGCAGAAATAAGAGGCACTAAAAAAATAAGTACTCCTAATCCCGTAGCTACACCACGGCCTCCTTTAAAGCCCAAAAATACAGACCAATTATGACCAACCATTGCTAAAATACCACCTAAGAGCATTAAGTTTGGCTCTGGTGAAAAAATCGCTACCCCTGCCATACCTTTAGCCGCGTCACAAAGGAATACCGGTAAGGCTGCTTTCATGCCTAATACGCGATACGTATTAGTGGCACCAATATTCTTACTTCCATACTGACGCACATCAGTATTAAAAAATAACTTACCAATAATTAACCCACTAGGAATAGAGCCTAATAGATAGGCAACTAAAGCCAATAAAACCGTATACATTGTAAACATTAGTCGTCATCATTTCCCTTCTTGCCACGTAAAATTAAACGAATTGGCGTACCTTCAAAACCAAAGGATTCACGAAGACGATTTTCTAAGAATCGCATATAAGAGAAATGAATTAATTCTGGTTCATTAACAAATAATATAAATGTTGGCGGTTTTACGGAAGCTTGCGTCATATAATAAATCTTAGGCAAGCGTCCACTGCGAGATGGCACAGGATTTACATTTTGCGCATCAGATAACACTTGGTTGAGCACACTTGTAGAAATGCGCATATGCTGCTGTTCTGATACAAATTTAATCAAATCAGATAAGCGATGAATTCGTTGTTTAGTCAAAGCTGAAGCAAATAAAATAGGTGCATAACGCAAAAAGCCCATTTCATCATAAATATCTTCAGTATAGCGAATCGTAGTTTTATCATCTTTTTCAACTAAATCCCATTTATTGACTACGATAACAATACCTTTACCAGCTTCATGAGCATAACCAGCAATTTTTTTATCTTGCTCAGTCACTCCATCTACACCATCGAGTACAAGCACTACAATGTCAGCTCGATCAACAGAGCGCAAAGAACGTACAATACTATAGCGCTCTACTGGTGCATCAATTTTTGCTTTACGACGCATACCGGCTGTATCAATCAAAATAAATTTCTGACCATCATGTGTCCAATGTGTATCAATAGAGTCTCGTGTAGTACCGGCTACATCACTTACAATAACACGATCTTGCCCTAATAAGGCATTTGTTAAAGAAGATTTACCCACATTTGGTCGGCCAATCAAAGCAACGTGAATGGTATCTTCTTCTGATACTGCTGTGGCACCATCAGGAAAATGCTTAACTACATCATCTAGCAAATCCCCAAGATTCATTAAGTTTTTTGCAGAAATGCCAATAGGATCACCAATGCCTAAATTATAAAACTCATAAATATTTGCTTCTTGTGTTACACTATCAATCTTATTAACTACTAGAATAACAGGCTTGCCACTGGCTCGTAAAATATTGGCTACTTCTTCGTCTGCTGGTACTACCCCTTGTTTACCATCTACAACAAATAGAATAACATCAGCTTCTTCAATAGCCAATTGTGCCTGTAAACGCATCATTTTAGGAATTTCATGACTATCAGCGGTAATAAACTCTATTCCCCCTGTATCAATCATAGTAAATTCTCTATTTAGCCATTCTGCGTCAAAATAAATTCTATCCCGTGTTACACCGGGAATATCCTCTACAATGGAAATACGTTTATTTACTATGGCGTTAAACAACGTAGATTTTCCCACATTAGGACGCCCTACTACTGCTACTAATGGTTTTGCCATATTGTCACCTCAATCAAACATAAAATATCACTTTACATTGTAACATATTCAACGTAATCCATAAAGAACTTAGCCTTCACTATAAGCGTAAAAAACAAACTAATTGCTTTACTTCATCATAAAATAGACAAAAGGAGCTGTAAAGTGGAAATTCCACCTACAGCTCCTTTATAAAAGCACTATGTGCTAATTGCTAAAATTATTCAGCGTCAGAATCAGCAGATTCTACTGGTTCCATTAATTCAGTTAAAGCTAAACCCAATTTCTTTTCATCTTTGTTAAGAGAAATAACTTTAACTTCTACTTCACGACCACGAGTTAAGTAGTCTTCTACTTTAGCATTACGTTGTTTAGTAATTTGAGAAATGTGAAGTAAACCTTGGATGTCGTCGTTAACAGCTACGAATGCACCGTAAGCTACTAAACGAACAACTTTACCAGTTAATACATCACCCACGTTGATAGTTTCTTCAGCTACATCCCAAGGGCTCTTAGTTAATGCTTTTAAGGATAAGGAAAGTTTGTTGCTTTCTTCATCAAAGGATTGCAATTTAACTTCAATTTCTTGACCAACGGATAACACGTCTTCTACGCGTTTAATTTTGTGCCAAGAAATATCGGAGATGTGAAGCAAACCTTCAATACCACCGATATCAACGAACGCACCATAAGGCATAATTTTACGTACAATACCTTTATAGTTGTCGCCAACATTAATATTTTTCAAGGCTTCTTCTAATTTAGCCTGACGAGCTACTTCTAATACTGCACGACGGGAAAGAACCAAACGGTTTTTCTTTTCGTCGATTTCTAATACCTTAGCTTCAAATTCAGTACCTACTAAGCTATCAAGAGATTTAACGAAGTGTACATCCCCTTGGGAAAGTGGAATAAAACCACGAAGGGATTTTACAGTTACTACAAGACCAGCTGGAATTGCGTCCACACCTTTACAGATGATAGGTTCGTCTTTTTCCTGAGCTTCTTGTACATACTGCCAATCTTCGTCTTTAGCCAAACGAGTGATGGACAAGTAGATAGGATTATCTTCCTTGATGTGGTTCATGATTACGGCTTTGATGTGATCGCCATTTTTTAGCACGTCTTTTGCAGAGGCAGGTGCTGGATAAGCGATTTCAGTACGGTTCAAAGTTGCTTCTGTTTTATAACCGAAGGAAACGTACGCTTTGTCGTCGTCAACTTCTACTACAGTACCTTCTACTACAGTGCCTTTCTTAAAGTCTTCTGCCCAGTCAGCTTCTTTGGCTAACAATTCTTCAAATTCATTCATTGTGTCAATGACCTCCTTAATTATCCAGTCGGGTGTCGATGCACCGGCTGTAACCCCTACCGTGTTGACTTCGTTAAACCAAGCCAGTTCTAATTCAGCAGCGGTCTCTATATGATAAGTAGTACATCCAACGTCACGACAGACCTCTGCTAATCTGTTCGTATTACCGCTGTTTTTACCACCTACCACAATCATAAGGTCCACCGTTTTTGCCAAGTCTACTGCCGAATTTTGACGTTCTTGAGTAGCTGTGCAAATCGTTTTGAAAACCTTTAGATTTTGAGTTTTTTTCTCTAATATATCTATTATACTTTGAAATTTAAATTGTGAAAAGGTAGTTTGTACAACTACACCCCTATTTTCCACGAAAGGCAGAATTTCAGCTTCTTCTTCCGATTCTATGACTATGCCTTTGTTTTGCGCCCATAAATTGATACTAATTACTTCAGGATGCTTTTTTTCGCCCAAAATAACAAGTGACATTTCAGAGTCAATTACCGATTTAGCATCTTGTTGCGCTTTTTTTACATGCGGACAAGTAGCATCTACTACATGAAGGCCTTTATTAGTAGCTTCATCATAAATAGCAGGCCCTACCCCATGAGAACGAATAATGACAGTGCCTTTAGGAATTTCTTCCAAGGAATCCACAGCATATACACCATGATTTTCTAAATTGGCAACTACCTGAGGGTTATGAATAATAGGACCTAATGTATAACTACGGTCTAAATGGTTTGAGGTATCTTGTGCCATGCTTACAGCACGCTTTACACCATAACAAAAGCCACAATTTTCTGCAATACGTATTTCCACGTTTGTCTCCTTTATCGTTTAAAGTCAGGATGACTAGCTCTATACTCTTCCATTAGGCTTTCTAAGGCTGATTTAATTTCTTCATTTAAAGCAGCAATAGCTTCTGCTGTGGGCTTTGCTTTTTCTACAGGAATAGGCTTACCAATTATAGCCGCTACTTGTCCCCGTTGTATTGCATAGGAGCCCATAATTGCTACTGGCACTACTGGTACACCCGTGCGAAGAGCCATAGAAGCAACACCATCATGAAAACGGCCTAACATTTTATCTTTTTTTTGCCGTGTACCTTCTGGAAAAATACCTAATACCAAATTTTCTTTTAGCAAATTCATAGCATGTCGAATTGCGATTTTATCTACACCACCCCGTTTAAGCGGAAAAGCGCCTAACCAGCGGCAAAGAAAATTGGATATAGGATTTTTAAATAATTCTTCCTTAGCCATGAAACTTACATGTCTAGGCAAGGCATGCCCCACAATACAAGGATCATTATTGCTTTTATGATTTGGCGCTACTATTACAGGGCCTTCCTTAGGAAAATTCTCACGCCCTACTACATCTGTTTTGTATATCCAACCATATACAATTTGAAAGGCAGAACGCCATAAACATTCTGAAAATTTATCCATAAAGCAATACTCCTTTACTGTTCAGCTGCTGTTATTAATTGTACCATACGGTCTACAGTTTCATCAAAAGTTAAATTATCTGAATTCACCACAATCGCTTCTGGTACACAAACTAATGGAGACTCTTTACGATTGGTATCCATCTCATCACGCGCCATTACACTAGCTTTAATAGTTTCTAAGGAAATAGATTCTTTCTCTTTAGTTTCTAGCCAACGACGCTTAGCCCGCGCATCTACTGAGGCTGTCAAATAAATTTTTAATTCCGCCTGAGGCAACACAACCGAACCAATATCACGACCATCTAAAATAACGCCACCACCAGCAGCCATAGCACGTTGCTGAGCCACTAAAAATTGGCGTACCGTTTTAATGGATGCAATTTGAGATACAGAGTTATTGACCATTTGACTGCGAATAGCATCAGTCACATCTTCGCCATTAACAAATACTTTAAAAGCCTCAACAGTTGGTTCCAAACGCAAAGTTAAATTATCTAACAAAGTTGTTACAGCACTTTCATCAGTTGGATCAATTCCCTGCTGTAAAACTGCCCAAGTAACTGCGCGATACATAGCACCTGTATCAATATATAAATAGCCTAATTTTTTTGCTACTACTTTAGAGATACTACTTTTGCCTGCCCCAGCAGGTCCATCAACAGCTACAGCAATCCGCTTATTACTCATAATGCAAAACTCCTTGCCATGCAGTAAGCATGGACTTAAAAATACTATATTTCATCACTATACACAGCATGTTGAGCCGCCACATACGCAGTAGCAAAAGCGGCTTGTAAATTATAGCCTCCTGTAAAAGCATCAATATCTAATACCTCGCCAGCTGCATATAAGCCTTTTATTTTCTTTGACTCCATTGTCTTAGGCACAAACTCTTTAACGGAAATACCACCAGCCGTTACTATAGCTTCCGCAATCGGACGCATTTGTTTAAATGTTAATGGCATATGTTGTAAAACATGAACTAAGCGTAACCGTTCTTCCCGACTGATTTGATTGATAAATTTATCTGATTCTAGTTCCGCCAATTCTATTATGACAGGTATTAACCGCTGTGGTAATAAATCTTTCAAACCATTAGCTAATTGCTTCTTGGAATAGGTTACAAAATCACGTTGTATACGCTGATCTAATTGTTCTACTGTCAAAGCTGGTTTTAAATTAATCTCTAACAAAATCGTGCCTATATTCTTTTTCTTTAATAGCTTCCCTACGGTATGACTCAACGATAACACAATAGGGCCTGTAATACCGAAATGAGTAAACATCATTTCGCCAAATTGCTTACTCTGCACCTTGTCTTTAGCTACTACAGAAAGTTCAACATTACGTAAACTTAAACCCATTAAATCCTTTACCCATAGCTCTTTGGTTTCTAGAGGCACTAAAGATGGTCGCAAATCTGTAATCGTATGACCTACCGCTTCTGCCATTTTATAACCATCACCAGTAGAACCTGTCAAAGGATAGGATAAACCACCAGTAGCTAAAATAACAGCATCACCATAATAAGTCTCCTTATCGGTTACAACACCTTTTACTTCACCAGCTTCTACGATTATTTTTTTTACTGCTTCGTTCAAATGAAGTATACCGCCATACCCTTTAAAAACACGCATAAACATATTGCGTACTTCTAAGGCTGAGTCAGACTCTGGAAACACTCGGCCACCTCGTTCTACTTTAGTTGCTAGTTTCCAGCTATGTAATAAATCCAATAAATCACGATTATCAAATTGTTGATAGGCACTCATTAAAAACTTGCCATTACCAGGCGTTTTACCAATAAAATCAGCAATAGGTGCATCATTAGTAATATTACAACGCCCTTTGCCAGTAATACCCATTTTTTTGCCTACCATATTCATCTTCTCAATAAGCGTAACTTTGGCTCCTTCACGGGCTGCAATAGTTGCCGCCATGAGTCCTGCTGCGCCAGCACCTATCACAAGGATATGTTTCATTAACGGCCTCCTCTACTATGGCGTTGACTGCCACGATTAGCGCCACTACGACCAAATTGCTTTTTATTGTCTTTAGTTAATACACGTTTACCATTTGCATCATTATTACTAGTCTTGCCAAACGGTAATTTGCAAAAAGCTTTTAGTTGTCTTACTTCTTCGCCTTGTAATTTGCGATAAGCACCACGTTTTAAACCAGATAGAGTTAAACCACCATAAGCTATGCGTTTTAAATTGTACACACTGTATTTAAAATGTTCAAACATTCGACGCACTTGACGATTACGACCTTCATGAATAGTAATTTCTACCGTCGTAGTATTAGTTTTGCCATCAAATCCATAATCAACTAAATCTGCCGGCGAAGTTATACCATCTTCCAATGTAATCCCTTTACTCAAAGCCTCAAGATGTTCATCCAGAACTCGACCTTTTAGTTTAACTTCATAAGTCTTTGTAATACCTCGAGAAGGATGCATTAAAGCCTGTGCTAGGGCCCCATCATTAGTAAAAAGCAATAAGCCTTCTGTATTATAATCAAGTCGACCTACAGGATAAATTCGAGTTTTTATATCTTTTAAATAATCCATAACTGTCGCTCGGCCTTGAGGGTCACCTACTGAAGTGATACTTCCCTTTGGTTTATTAAAAATATAGTATTCCAATGCTTCAGGTTCAATCCGCTGCCCTTCAATCTTTACTCTATCAATGGCAGGATTAATTTTAACACCCAATTCTGTAACTAAGCGCCCATTAACTTGCACTTTGCCCGCTACAATTAGTTCTTCTGCTTTACGTCGGGATACATATCCACAACGGCTAATATATTTTTGCAAACGTTCTGTTTCCATCAGTATATCTTTACGCCTCCTTATGCTCAATTGCTATATCTTCAATTACTTCTTGCTTCAATGTCTCTACAGACTCAATCCCTACACTACGTAAGAAAGTATCCGTAGTGCCATATATAACAGGACGTCCTATACTTTCCTTCCGTCCTAATTCCATGACTAAATCCCGCGTGACTAGCTGTTTTAACACTTTTTCACAATTTACACCACGTATTTCTTCTATTTCACTCTTTGTCACAGGCTGCTTAAATGCAATCACTGCTAAAGTCTCCATTGCGGCTGGAGACAAACGATCTTCGCGCTGTCGAATTTGACTCACATAAGCGCTACTTTCAGGTGCACTTACCAATTCAGCACCTACACCGCTAATCTTAAGTCGCAGCCCGCGTTGATTCTTTACTAATTGCTCATTATAGAGTTGTAATAAGTGATCTAATTCATCTTCAGAGAGATTAAATAATTCACTTAAAAGAGCGAGTGGTACTGGTTTGGCCGCTGAAAATAAAACGGCCTCTACATGGGCCAATAACATCGTTTCCGTAGGCTGATTCACATCTGTCATACTCTATTTTCATACCTTTCTTTATACATAAACTGATTCAAAGGCTTAAATAACTTCACTAATTAGTGTTACATCTTGCAAAGAACCATCATTATTTCCCTCATTAGGAGCACTAATGCTAAAAATCTGTCGTTTCAGCAATTCGAGTACAGCAATAAACATAGTTACTTTCGCAGCTCTTACTGTAGTTTCTTCCAACAATGCGACAAAACTAAAACGACGTGTTTGTTTAGCTCGTAACAATAGGGAATCAATCATCTCCTCTAAACTATACGCTTCTTTTTCCACTTTAACCTTAGGCGGTTCAGGTACTACTTCTTGTGCCCGTTCATAGCAAGATTTAAAGATTGTATATAATTGAGCAATATCAAAACGAAATACAGATTCTTGTCCCCATTGACTTAACGCATCAGGACGACTAAAACTTTGACTACTTATTTCTGTCTTTGCAGTCAATGCATCGGTCAACTCTTTAATTTGTTTATACTCTAATAAATTAGCCACCAATTCATCACGAGGATCTTCCGTTTCCTCTGGATTTAAAGGGGCTGTTCGTGGCAATAGCATGCGAGATTTAATCTGTAATAAAGTCGCTGCCATGACTAAGAACTCACTACTATATTGAATATCAAAAGTTTGCCATAATTCAAGTTGTGCCATGTATTGTGAAGTAATTTCTACAATAGGAATATCATATATATCTATTTTATGCTTTTCAATTAAATGGAGTAATAAATCCAAAGGCCCTTCAAATACAGCCAACTTATATTCGTAGGATTTCATCCTGTCTCCTCACCTTATAGTCAAACAAATAAGAGGGGTTATACGCCCCTCTTATTGCTATCACGAAGTCTCGATAACCTTTTTCTCATTGTATCATAGAAATTTACTATTTAACAACCTAAAGTATAGGTAAAATCCTATTATCTCCTTGTAATTTTGCCCTAATTCTGCTATCGTATTGATGATATTATATTACAAAGGACTTGACTATGAAACCACTTACTTTTTGGTGGCGCAACGCCATCTTACAGGCAGCCTTGTGGTGTATCCTCATCTTTGCCGTCTTTTACTATATTTACGAACCTATTACCTTGGGTTTTGATTGGGAAGATATAACTTTACTGGCTATCCCTTCCATCTTAGGTCTAGCTTTATTTCAGCAATTAATTCGTAGTACCTTGTGGCATCGTGTATTTTTAGGCCATGGTCTATTGGGCTTTAGCTGGGCCCTTACATATCCACTACTATATCACTGGTCGTATACAAAACCATTTTACTTTTATGAATTCTTTTCAGATTTCTTATTTGGCGCCTTGCTCTTTATGGGACTTAGCTTAATCCATTACTTTATAGCCTATCACTTACCCTATCGACGTAGGGTAAGCCTTATTATAGCGCTAATACAATGGAGCCTTTCTATAATACCTATAATTCAGATTGGCTACTACATAAAGACTTGGCATTGTTTAACGCCAGCAACCCTTATGGCATTATATCAAACGAATCCAGAAGAAGCATTTGGTTTCTTAAAAAGTGCTGGAGGAATCTGGGGCCTCATGGCTATGACCTTAGGAGCCATTCTTCTATTTTTATTCTACTACTGGTCAAATGAGGGCATGAGTAAACTTGCCCGCCGTCAAGCGATGAGTAAATTCCGCCTTGGTGGTTTAAGTATTATTTGTTTAAGTTGTGCTATCTATCTGCCCTTTGGCTTTTATCAAACTGATATAGTAAAAAACTGGTGTGATGTAGCCACATATATGAAAGAATTACAACAATATAGTGATAAACATCAGGCCATATATAATGAGTTACAATTAACAAATACAGATACAGCAGCGCAAAAAGTACCAGGTACCGTAATCTTAGTCATCGGTGAATCTTCTTCAAAAAATTATATGAAAGTATACAATCCTAATTTCGAATATGAAGATACCCCATGGCAAAGTGAAATGGCTGCCAATAATCCTAACTTTATCTTTTTCCGCAATGCCTATTCTTCATATGTGCAAACAGTGCCTACATTAGAAAGAGCACTTACAGAACGTAATCAATATGACGATAAGCCATTTTTAGAATCAGCCAGCATTTTGGATGTAGCTAAAAAAGCTGGTTACTTTACAAGTTGGTTTAGTAATCAAGGCGTATATGGCGAATATGATACGGCTATTTCACTGATTGCTAAAACAGCTGATCGCCCTCTCTGGGCCCATGAAGCATATATGTTCTCTGACAAATATGATGGCGTATTATTACCATTACTTGATCAAATAGAGCCTTATAAAAATAACTTTATTGTAATTCATATTATGGGCAGTCACATTTATTATAATGATCGCTATCCGCATGAATTCAGTAAATGGAAAGTTGGCGAAGTACCTCGTGGCAAAGAAGCCTATGCCAATAGTCAACTATACACAGATTGGCTCTTACAGCAAATCTATACCTATGGTAAAAACAAATTAAATTTACAAGCTATGATTTATTTCTCCGACCATGGTGAAAGTTTACATCATTCTCACAATCCAGATATTTTTGATTTTGATATGACACGTATCCCGCTCTGGGTATATGTATCCCCAGAATATGAAGCGGCCTTCCCTGAAACTACTTCAATTCTACGAGATCATGAACACAAATATTTTACTAATGATTTACTCTATGATTTTATATCAGGCATTCTACAAGCGCCTTCCAATCGATATGATCGAAGTCGTGACTTCTCCAATCCAAATTATCGCTTTGACAAGTATAATTTGACAACCTTATTGGGACAAGAGCCTTTGACGAATGATCCAGAAGCAGTAGATCCATAAACCACAAAAGCGAAGTAAGCTATAACAGCCTACTTCGCTTTTTTATTTCAAATTATAGACAACCCTCACTAGTAATGAATATACCAAGACTTCAGATTGAAAATTTTATGCCAATGGCAAGGATAAATGAACAACCGTACGTACAGGCTTTTTCACGTTTCTATCAGTACTCTTAAAACCTAATGCTTTATATAATTCCTTAGCGCTTTCCATGCTAGGCAAACTATCCAATAATAAAGTCTTGTAGCCTTTTTCTTTAGCTTCTTCTACAATAATATGAGCAATATTCATACCAAGGCCCGTACGACGAAATTCTGGACGTACATACAAGCGTTTCATTTCAGCTGTTTCATAGTTCACATGACGTAATGCTACACAACCAGCTGGTACATTGTCTACAAAGGCAATATATAAAGCTTCGCGTTCCCCTTTGTACTTATCTTCTAATCCTTCAAATTCCTTTATATCGGCCGCTACACCAAGGGACCGAACATAATCGACAAATAATTTTTTTACTTCATCAATATACTTGTGACCATCCCGAAGTTCAAAGTTCATACAAAATCCTCCTTTAGCTAGGCCTTACAGCTACTAAGCAATCCATTCCTAGCAATTACCTTTTAAAACTAACAGCTAAAGACTTAGCTGCTAAAATAATCATTTTATGGCTATGATTAATTCTTCATTTATATAGTTCGCTATGGAGGATTAAAACTCCTTCTTTTGAATTAAAACTTCTTAAAATAAAAATAGACTGAACACGAATGTTCAGTCTAAATGGTGCCGAGGACCGGAATCGAACCGGTACGGTTGTCTCCAACCGACGGATTTTAAGTCCGTTGCGTCTGCCTGTTCCGCCACCCCGGCATGGGTGGAATATATATGGAGGCGGCACCCAGAATCGAACTGGGGAATAAAGGTTTTGCAGACCTCTGCCTTACCGCTTGGCTATGCCGCCAAAAAAGTGGAGCGGAAAACGAGATTCGAACTCGCGACCCCCGCCTTGGCAAGGCGGTGCTCTACCACTGAGCTATTTCCGCACACATGGTGCCCCAGGACAGAATCGAACTGTCGACACAAGGATTTTCAGTCCTTTGCTCTACCGACTGAGCTACCGGGGCAAACGTGGCGACCCCGATCAGATTTGAACTGACGATCTTCGCCGTGACAGGGCGACATGTTAACCGCTACACCACGGGGCCGTTTACGTTACTTTGTTATTATAGGGGTTTCAGCAGTAAATGTCAAGCAACTTTTTTAAAAGATTTTTAAGCTTCTTTTTCCTACTTACATAAGCCTTAACAACGAAAATAATTCTACCATTTTTCTAACCACTTTGTCTAGTGCAAATTTAAAATTTTATTTCAAATCTTTAATTTGCACTAGTCATCCACATTCTATTCCCTCTTATTCAGATTTTCCGCCCAAATAAGCATCCATTACTCTTGGATTATTAGCAATCTCTTGGGCAGTACCATGAAGCACAATTTTACCTGTTTCTAATACATAAGCATAGTCAGAAATTTTTAAAGCTTGCCGTGCATTCTGTTCTACCAACAACACAGTAGTACCAGCCTCATTAATCTCTTTTATGGTTTTAAAAATATCATTAACTACTAAAGGTGCGAGTCCCATAGATGGTTCATCCAATAGCAATAACTTAGGCCGTGCCATTAGGGCTCGACCAATCGCCAGCATTTGCTGCTGTCCGCCCGACAAAGTGCCACCAAGCTGATAACTGCGTTCATCTAAAATAGGAAATCTTTGAAACACAGCTTTAATATCTTGCTCTATTTCCTTATCTTTGCGTGTATAAGCCCCCATTTCTAAGTTTTCATACACAGACATATCTTGCAATATTTGACGGCCTTCTGGAACTAAAGAAATCCCTTGTTTTACTATATCGTGAGTCTTCTTATAACAGATATTCACGCCATCAAAGGTAATAGCCCCTTCAGAAGGATTTAATAACCCCATAATGGTACGCATCGTTGTAGATTTACCAGCCCCATTAGCACCAATAAGTGAAACAATAGAACCTTCAGGCACTTCAAAGCTAATATTCTTTATAGCGGTTATATTGCCATAACCAGCTACAACACCTTCTAACTTTAGCATCTTATGCCTCCTTCCCTAAATACGCTTCAATAACTAATGGATTGGCTTGAATTTCAGCTGGCGTTCCTTCTGCAATTTTTTTACCAAAATTAAACACCACTAATCGATCACAAATATTCATCATTAATGACATATCATGTTCAATAACAATAACAGTAATTCCTAAATCGCGAATTTTACCAATCAATTGACGCAATAATTCCGTTTCACTATCATTCATACCCGCTGCAGGTTCATCCAACAAAATTAATTGCGGATGTGTTGCTAAAGCCCTCGCTATTTCAAGTCTTCGCTGTTTGCCATAGGGCAAAGAAGTAGCCACTGTATTAGCATCTTCAGCTAAACCTACAAATTCAAGAAATTCATAGGCAATTCCACGACAGCGTTCTTCTTCAATGCGCTGCCGTTTAGTTCGTAAAAAACTACTTAAAAAGCCAGAACCCGTTCGACAATGCATACCAGTAAATACGGTGTCCAAGGCTGTCATATTGCCAAAAAGCCGAATGTTTTGAAAGGTGCGCGCAATCCCCATTTCTACCGTACGATGAGGCTTAATACCAACAATGGATAAACCATCAAATACAATTTCACCGTCTGATACAGGAAATACACCAGTAATTAAATTAAATAAGGTTGTTTTACCGGCTCCATTAGGACCAATTACACCATATACTTCACCTTGTTCAACACCAAAGGATATGCCTGTCAAAGCAGCAATACCGCCAAAGCGTTTACTTACGTCATTTAGTTCTAATAACATGGCTATCCTCCTATCGTTTATGTTCTTTAGGCTGCTCTAAATGTTCAGCCCTCATACGTTGAAAACGTTCTGTTAAAACCTGCTGCTCACCAGTTGGTTGATAATCTTTAATCCAACCAAATTTTCTACCGATACGATCAACCACTTGTTCGGTAATCAAACCATCGGGGCGAACAGCCATAAGCACGACTAACAAAATACCATAAATTACATCTCGGTAATCAGCCATAAAGCGTAATACTTCAGGTAATAAGGTTAAGACAAAAGAACCTAATAATGAACCCCACACTACATTTGAACCGCCAAAGACTGGATATAATAGTATTTGTACTACTTTGTGATAGCTAAAATCAGTAGGATTAATAAAGAATGTAATATGCGCGTACAAACCGCCACCAATACCAGCGATAAATGCGCCAATCATAAAGGCTGCCATTTTATAATACACTACATTAATCCCCATCAATTCGGCTGCATGAGCATCCGCCTTAATGGCGGCAAATGCACGACCAATTCGGCTGTTATTAATGCGTACACAGAAGAAAATTAATAAAGCGAGTAAAACAAGCAATATAATGACTAAACCAATATTGCCTAATGTTTGTGCATCTAAATCGCCTATACCATCAAGTCCTATTTCATAAAAAAAGACAGTTATTTCTTGTGCAATTGATGGAATACCTGATAAGCCCAAAGCACCATTAGTAATTTCTAAATTAAGGAAAATAACGCGTACTACTTCACCAAACCCTAATGTGGCAATCGCTAAATATAAACCCTGTAAACGTGTAGTTGGTAAGCCAATAACGAAGGCTACTAACATGGCACATAGGCCTCCAATTAAAATAGCCAAACTAATCGGTAAAGATAGCTTTAATGTTAACAATGCCGCTACATAAGCTCCTACACTCATAAAACCTGCTGCGCCAAGACTAAGCTGTCCGGTAGCCAATGTAATATAAATTGAAATGCCCATAATAGCATTTATAATCATAAACATAAAAATTTGTAGATAATAGGGATTAAAAATATCCATTATGGTCGACCCCCTTTATCTTTAGCGCCAAAAAGCCCTTGTGGACGCCAGAATAATAATACAATAATAAGACCAAATGCGACTGCATCTCGATACGATGAATCACCATAAGCAACTGTTAATACTTCAGCAAGGCCTAAAATAAAGCCCCCTGCCATAGCCCCTGGTATATTTCCTAAGCCACCTAAAATCAGTACAGCTAGACCTTTAAAGCCAATAACGACACCCATCATAGGTTCAATCGCATCAAAGGTAAGACCTACTAATACCCCTGCGGCAGCGCCTAACGCAGAGGCTACCATAACCGTTAAGGAAATAATAAAATTAGTATTTACACCTAATAAAGAAGCTGTTTCCGTGCTTAAAGACGTGGCACGAATTGCTTTACCAATTTTAGTGCGTTTTAACCAAATATTTAAGGCCACCATCAATAAAATCGCCGTTCCTAAACTAATGATTTGAACCGTAGAAATTTTAAATAATTGAAAATCAATAACACTACCAGTAAATTCTGTAGGGAAAGAACGTGTCTGTGGACCCCAGATTAGTAAGGCCATACTTTCTAAAAAAATAGACACCCCTATAGTGCTAATAAGAGGTGCCAAATGAGATACTTTTTTGCGTCGTAAAGGTCGTAAAGCACATACTTCGAGTATATACCCTAAAACAGCACCGCCAAGCATAGCACCAAGAATAGCGACAAAAATATTAACATGAAATTCAGTTACCAGTAAAAGTCCAATAAAAGCTCCGAGCATAAAAATGCCACCATGAGCCATATTAATAATATTTAAAACCCCAAAAACTAGGGTTAAACCCAACGCTATAACCGCATATGAGCTGCCGAGGGTCAAGCCATTGATTAATTGTTGTATAAGCACTCTCTTTCGCTCCTTTTTCTCAATTCCTATACATCTATAATAGGTAGAATAGGTAGCGGTGAACTAGAATCGTTCACCGCACCTACAAGATTTAAATTTTAAAAATTCTACTTACCTTTAAGGGCATCATATTGACCATTTACAACTTCCAATACTTGCACTTCCATTTTTGGATTGCGTTTTTCATCAAATACAAATTTACCAGTTACACCAATGAAATCTTTAAGATTGGCTAATGCATTTCTAAACTTTTCACGATCCGTAGTGCTACCAGAATCTTTTAATGCTTTTTCTACCATGTACATACCATCATAAGCTTGGGCTGCAAATTGATCTGGTTCCGTACCATATTTAGCTTTATAAGCGGCTCTAAAGTCACGAACTTTTTGATCATCTTTATTAGGGAACCAAGGTGTACCTACAATAGCCCCATCCGCAGCAGCGCCAGCACCTTTAATAAATACCGGTGTATTGAAGCCATTAGAACCAATAACTTTTTGAGTCATACCCATTTCGCGCATTTTTTTAACAATTAAAATCCCTTCTTGGTACAAAGAAGCTACGATGACAATATCTGGATTAGCTCGCTGAATTTTAGTTAATTGAGCTGAAAAATCTGTATCTTTATCTGCAAATGTTTCAGAATCGACAACTTGTACCCCTAAGGATTGTAAAGTCGCTTCTGCTGTCTTATTAACAGATACCATTTGGTCATTATTATTAGAATACATAATAGCAGCTGTTTTAAAACCAAGTTTTTCATGAGACTGTTTAATTGCTTCTGCTACAGCAATTGATTCAGGCACAGCATTTCTAAATGCATAATCGCCAATTTCTGTAATCCCTTCGGCTGTAGAAGTTGTAGTAAATACTACGGTTTTATTTTTATTGGCAATAGGTCCTGCCGCAAACATGTCACCAGATAGCATAGGACCAACAACGGCCACTACATTATCCTTATGAATTACTTTGTTCATAGCATTAATTGCTTCATTCTTATCACCTTTTGTATCTTCCACTTGAAGTTTAATTTTAATGCTATTAGCATCTTTATTAATTTCTTCAACGGCTAACTCTGCCCCATTTTTTACAGATTCACCATAAGCAGCAGCCCCACCAGAAGTAACCGTCAGCAAAGCTACTTTTGCTTCATCACTACTACCAGAACCTCCGCTAGAGCTACCACAGCCAGCTACCCCAATTGCTAAGGCTGTCACTAAAGAAAGACCAATCATATTGCGCATCATACGCTTACTCATCCGCCCCATTTGTTTCATACCCATCATTTTCATACATCTCGTCCTCTCTCGCAAAACTATAACATTATAAATTAACAACTCATAACACAACACAGATATACAATGTAGAAAGACAATATTTAGTAAAAAAATATAGCCCCATTCTATTAAAACTTTTACTAAAAAACGCTCCTACTTGCTAGTTGCAAATAGGGGCGTGAAAACGCGGTACCACCCTACATTATACTTTAGTAACCAAAAATATAACTATTGAAGTTGGTTTATGTAACTTGTACTCATAGAGAAAAAAATCGCCCCCATTCACAATTGTGAATAGGGGCGTTAAATACGCGGTACCACCCTACATTATACTTTGGTTATCACCCATAACGTGGGCTAGACGTCTTTTACTACCTGTCGCAAAAGAAACTCTCGAGTGAGTATTTCATATCCGTGTGTATTGGCTCACACCAACCGCCAATTCTCTGTATCAGTGACGCATATCTTTATCTCGGTCATCGTTTGTATCTATGTTATGAACGTTATTATGCCTCATATAGACATTTTTGTCAACAGGTATTATACATTTTTCTTTATATCAAAAACACATATAACCTATGCTTTTAAGTAGGGATTATGAATTAGCTCTATTTCTAAGGTTGTATCCTCTGCATGACCGGGATGAATAATCAACTTTGGATCCCAACCCATAATTCGTTGCAAAGACTTAGCTAACACCTGAGCATCCCCATTATAGTTATTCGTAGCACCTACAGAATTTTTAAATAGTGTGTCGCCTGTAAAAATATGATTCTCCCATTGAATAACTACACTGCCCTTACTATGACCTGGCGTTTCAAAAATAGATAGTTCAAATGGTCCTATTTCTAATTTCCCTTCTGAAAGTGGTATATAAGGCGATTGACATAATCCCTTATACGCCGATGGCATGCGACGCTTTGTGTGCAATAATTCGTCATCTCCTGGATGCATATATACTGGTACTGGCTTTACTTGTCGTACCCCATCAACAGCACATATATGATCACAATGGCCATGAGTTAGTACAATAGCCAATAACTCATCATTACCAACCATGTCCAATACTTTGGGTGCATGAAACCCTGGATCAATAACTATAGCCTGCCCCGCCTCTTTTAACACATAACAATTCGCCTTATACAGACCTAATGGTTGTTTTACTATTTGTGTCATCAAGAAGCTCCTTTCTATGATAGTAAAAATTATAAACGGCGATGAGTCCCTGTAGGTTGCCATACTTTATAACTACGTTTACGACGTTTTAAGAAATATCCCTGCCAAAAATCAGGATGCAATAATACTAATAAAGTAAATAACTCCAAACGACCTAATAACATATCTACAATACAAATGACTTTAGCTATAGGATGCAATATAGTAAAGGAGCCTTCTGGTCCTAATGCACCAAAAGCAAGCCCTACATTGCCTAAAATGCCCGCTACACATTGTAAAGACTCACCAAAACTAAGTCCTGTAGCCGAAATACCTAAGGCGGAAATAGCAAATACTGTCATATATAAGAAAAAGAACTCCTGAGTCATTTGCACCCATTTTTGTGGCATCCGCTTGCCATTAATGGTAATGGATTGCACAATATCTGGATGAATCGCTTTACGTAAATAGATAATCACACTTTTTATTAAAATAATAATTCGAATAATTTTAATACCACCCGTTGTAGATCCACTACAACCACCAAAAAAGGTCGCTGTAAATAACATCATTTGTGCTAATGGTGGCCAAATATCATAATTACCTAAAGCCAAGCCAGAACCTGTCTGCATAGATACAAGCATAAAGGAAGCATTATTAATCGCGTCATTAATACTTTGACCACCAGCGAAAAATAAAGCTAAGGTGACAATAAAAATACCAATTCCTAAAATAAGTAAATACATACGATACTCAAAATCTTGCCATACTGCTTTCAATCCCCGTTGAAAAACAGCATAATATACCGTAAAATTACCACCTGCTAAAATCATAAAAAACATCAATAAACCTCTGATAATTCCATTTTCAGCATAAATCTCTGCCACCCCTGTATTCGGAGTATATCCACCGGTAGCAATAGTAGTAAAAGTCATATTTACAGCATCAAAATAACTCATACCAGCCAAACAAAGCGATATAAAGCAAACAGCGGTAAATAATAGATAAATAGTCCATAACTTAAAAGCCATAGAACGAATTCGCGGTAATACAACGCCCGGTCTTGGAACGGAGGCTTCTGCATTAAACAAATGAGCCGAGTCAGCTCCTAAATTCTTTAGAAATGCAAGGACTAAAACCACAATCCCCATGCCGCCTAACCAGTGTGTCAAACTGCGCCAAAGAACGTAACTTGGTGGCAAACTGTCGATATCAGGAACTACGGAAGCACCTGTAGCAGTAATACCTGATACAGATTCAAATAAGGCATCAACAAAGTTAGGCAAAATCCCACCAAAATAAAAAGGCAAGGCTGCAAAAAAAGAAACAAATATCCAAATAGAACTTACAGTTAGAAAGCCATCTCTCAAGCTGTAAGTTGAACTGGACTCACCATAACGATAAAGTAGTCCCCCCGTAATAGCGGCCAACACAGAGCTTATCAAGAAAGATGCATAAATTTCTTCAAATACCAAGCCATAGCAGAATGGCACAAGCATAATGGCGGCTACAACTAGAATTAGTTGCCCCACTAAGTGCATTACAATTTGTATACGCATATAGCACCTCTACTACATTGGTTTTAAATAAGTCAACAATTTATTAACATGATTCGGTAAAGTAAAGAATACTATGTGATCCTCTGCTCGAAGCACCGTATTCCCTGTTGGCACGATAGTAGAACCATCACGCACAATAGCACCTACTAAGGCTTTACCTGGCAGTTTTAAATCTTTTAACGCACAGTTTACAATAGGTGACACGGGGCTTAATACGACTTCAACCGCTTCGGCCTTTGAACCTTCAAAGGTAGAGATACTCACTACATTTTCGCCTTTACGAACCATACGTAAAATTTCCCCCGAAGTAAGTAAACGCGGTGAAAATACAATATCAATCCCCACTTGTTCCATAAGAACAATATATTCAGGACGACCTACACGAACAATAGTCTTAGGCACACCCAGATGCTTTGCTAATAAAGCCACTAAAAGATTTAGTTTGTCATCGTCGGTTAAACAAATAATAGCATCACAGTCAGAAATTTCTTCAGCCTCTAACAATTCCATATTAGTGCCATCACCATTGATAATCATGGCATTATCTACCATAGCGGCTAAATGCTCACACCGTTCCATATCCTTTTCTATAACTTTTACTATATAACCTGCTTTTTCTAGTAATATAGCTAAGTTACAGCCAATAAGACCAGCTCCCACTAACACAATGCGTTTCGTTTGTTCTAACATGGCATCTTCATGGAAATCTTCAGCAATTTTTAAAATAGCTTCACGGGCTCCCAGAATAAAGACTTTATCCATAAGTAATAAACGACTTTCCCCATGAGGTATAATCATTTCACCATTACGCAAGATACCTACAATAATAACGCCTTCTGGAAAGCGAATATCTCGTAATCGCTTGCCTACATACTGCACATCTTCATGCATTTTAAATTCCATCAAACGAACAGCACCACTAGCAAAATCTTCTACATCAAGCGCTGCTGGAGTCTGCAAAACTTGAACAATTTCTTGGGCTGATACCATTTCTGGATTAATAAATAAATCCACCCCTAATTGTTCTTGCAATTCACGGTTTTCTTCTTTTAGATAATCATTATCTCGAACGCGCGCAATTGTACGAGGAATGCCCCCAATTTTAGCTACTGAACAAGCTAACATATTCACTTCATCGGAATCAGTTACGGCAATTAACATGCCCACATCATCCATGCCAATCTCTTTAAGCAGTTGCAAACTACTACCATTACCTTGCACTAAGCTAACATCTAAGCTATTTTCTAAATTACGAATACGCTCAGCTGATTTTTCAATAATATATACATCATGTTCATCTTGCACTAGACGCTGTGCTACTGAATAGCCTACTTTACCAGCGCCTACAACAATAATTTTCATAATTAATCCCTCATACACATTTACAGAAAAGCAAAGAAAGGCGTAATTCTATTACGCCTCACTTGTTTTACTGGTGGATTGACTCACCTGCATAGACGCGTTCGGCGCTTCTAAGCCATCTGCGACTTCACTAATTGCTTCTGCTGCTAGGCGACCTGTTTCCGTCAACAGAGTCCACCCATCTTCTTGTACCACTTTATTGGCTTTCATTAAATGGCCTATTGCCCGCTTAAAAGCAGCTTTACTAAAACCAAATTTTTCTTTAATAATTTCAGCCGATGTTTTATCACTATAAGGCATGCGACCATTACGTTGTAACAAATACTGTAATAGACGATCCCCATCAATAGTAAGGGCTGTTTCTTTTACGGGACGCATAGAAACATTAATTCGCCCATCATCTCGTTTGTAAGTGACCCGTGCTTTAATCAATTCCCCAACTTTTAAATGACGTGTCATTTCACTGCGATGCAAAAAGGCAATCCACCGTTCAGGTGTAATAAAGAAAGCCCCATCAGGTGTAAAGTTATATATAGCACCACGCACAATTTGTCCTACAGTAGCTTCAATAGCTGGCTTAGCCGCACGACGCATCGCATCATCAACATCCATTGACACTGCTAAACGACCTGATTTATCCGTATATAAACGGACCCAAACCTTTTCCCCTAATTGTGGTCGGCCACGCATTTCTGCATGGGGCATAAAGATACCACGTTCTGTTCCTACTTCTACGAAACAGCCAAATTGAGTTGTATTGATAACTTCAACATAGCCAATTTGACCTTCTTTAATCGCAGGTAAACGCATGCTAGCTGTCAAACGACCTTTAGGATCGCGATACAAAAAGACAGATACTTCATCACCAATAGCCACTGGTTCAGTTTGTTGCTCCTTATGCAATAAAATATCATCATTTGTATTACCTGTACCACCGTCTAAAAAAGCACCTTGATCGCTTTCACGTAGCACTTTTAAAGTGGCTAAGGTATTTTCTGATAATTGTGTTGCCATATTAAGCCCCTACAAATTCTACGCGTGTTGCATCGTTCCAAAGTTGTTCTAAACCATAGAAAGTACGCGTTTCTGTACCACCAAAAATGTGGCAAATGATATCACCAAAATCAAGTAAAATCCATTCACCTTCATGATAGCCTTCACGGTGTAATACGGTAACACCTTCTTCGGCCCCTTTATCTTCAATTTCATCAGCAATACTTTGGGCCTGTTTTACATTAGAAGCACTAACAAGAACAAAATAGTCCGCTAAACTAGATAGTCCTTCTAAATCCATAATTTCAATGTCAGTCCCCTTTTTATCAAAACCAGCCTGTGCTAATGCTAAGGTAATTTGTTTAATTTCTTGTTTCTCTTTCATGTATACTCCTTTATCGCTTACAATATATCCTGCTCTAACCTTACGATTATTAGCCTTCTTTCGCCTTACTTTCACTATTTCCTTTAGAATCAGCGGTACTGCCATCGCCACCACCTTCAATTGGTGTATTTCCCATGGTTATACCTAATAACTGCTGCGCTTCTACAGGATCATAATTCCAGTAAATCTCATTATTAATTGTTTCTTTTGTACCAGGCAAAATATAATATTGAATTTGTTCTGCTGATAAACTTCCTAAATTCATAACTAATTTAATGGCATCAGAAGTAGCTATATTACTTGTAAAGTGACTCCAAATACGCCAAATATGCCACATTCTCGAAATAGTAAATGTATCCTCTTGACTACCTAATAACTGCTTCAAAAATCGTTCTTGCCGTTGTGTACGACTGAATGCATTTTTGTCACTATCTACATAGCGCACATACTGCAAGGCTTTATCAGCATCCAATGTTTGATAGCCACGAGCTAAATTAACATCAGCATTACCAGTCGTACTATCTACATGAACCATTTCTTTTTCCACATACATATCCTGTGAGCCTATAACTTCCATTGTCTTTTTAAAAGCGGCCTCATCTACAACAATGTAATAAGGAATAGGGATGTGAAATAAATCTTCCACTACAGCTTTAGTCAATTCAATATTACCAGAGCTGTACATAGTATTAATCATAGCTACAGACTTTTTATCACGGCTATCAATTTTAGTATTTGAAGGAATGCCTATAACATCAATGTTCCGCTGTTGTTCATTAACAGACAATAAAAATAATGCATCCCCTTGTGCCGGATTGGAACTATCTTTACCAACCAATAAAATATACATAGGTTTATCTAAAGATTTTTGTTCTAACGGAACGGTCGGTTCTTTAGGATTATCCGCTGGTGGTGCCGCCTCTGTACTTACACTCGTTGTTTCAGTAGCACTCCCTGTAAAATAACCTTTAGCAGCTTCATATCCTTTCATAATGCCAAATATGAGCCCCCCTATTATGGCTGCAACCAAAAGCAGAGCTATAATAACTCGCCCCCAACGGACATTATTCTTTTTTCGTACGCGCCGTTTAGGCCTTTTTTGTTCTTGTTCCATCACAATTCATCCTATCGACTTTTAATGCGACGTACTATATCATTGCGTCCTAAAATTGTTTTAAAATAAATACTTAGCCCTTGATCTAGCAAATGACGAATCGTATTATCATAACCAGCTAGTACAGCTTTTTCTAAATCTTCAAAAGCAATTAAGCGTAATTCTTCCACGCCAGGAAAATTACGTGTTTCTTCGATATAATCAGCTAAAAATATAATCATATCAAGGGTTGTCATACCAACACGACCCGTTGTATGATAACGAATTGCTTCTAAAATATGTGTACTGGTCACGCCATAGCGAGAGCGTGCTAAAATAGCACCACTTACACCATGTAATAAAGCCCCATTTACATACATATCTACATCAATTGTTAAGCCACTATTATCTACCAATGCTTGCATCTGTGATAAGGGAATCTCTTTAGCACAATCATGTAATAAACCTGCTAAATAAGCTTCCTCTGGATCTTCCCCATATCGTTCGGCCAAAGCTACAGCAGCTCGTGCTACACCTAAGGTATGAGCGAAACGTTTTGAACTTAAACAATTTTTTAAATCTTCGATTATTTCTTCATACATGCGTAAAATCTTGCCTCACTTTTTATAAATGTCATGTTTTGCAATATATTGAACTACTGCTTTAGGAATCATATAGCGAACACTGCGTTTTGTACGCAAACGGGCCCTCAAATCAGTAGCCGACAATTGCATTAAAGGAACTTCCAATAAGTGAATTCGTTCTTTCCCTAATTCGCCAAAATGCTGGATTACTGGCTCAATAGCAGCTGACCCATCTGGTCTGACTGCCCCTATAAAATGACAAAGTTCTAATAATTCTTGAATGTATTTCCAATTGGGTAAATCCTGAATGGTATCTGTCCCGGCAATAAAATAGTATTCTTTGTCATCACCATATAATTCTTTAAAATATTTAATTGTGTCCACGGTGTACGAAGGACCTTCTCGTTTAAATTCAACATCAGAGATGGTAAATTTAGGATTATCCATAACAGCAACGGCTGTCATTTCATAGCGGTAATGTGCTTCAATCACATCATCATGTTTATGAGGCGGATGATACGCAGGAACGAAAATTACACGCTCAAGTTCATACGCCTCTTGAGCCATTTCAGCAATCATTAAATGGCCTAAATGAATGGGATTAAAGGTACCTCCTATAATACCAATCTTACCTGTCACTTTCATAAACTATCCATTATCCTCATAGCTAGTATTGATAATATAATCCACAATATAAGTGCTATGCCATATGAGCGCCACTCATAGCGTCCTTTAGGACTTTTCATGTACTGCCAATAGGCCTGCACTTTATAAAACCATTGTTTACTCATGACCTAATTTGGCCATCCCCTTCAACATAATATTTATACGATGTTAAAGCTAATAGGCCCATAGGTCCACGAGCATGTAACTTCTGTGTACTGATGCCGATTTCTGCACCCAAGCCAAATTCAAAACCATCAGTAAAGCGAGTAGATACATTCACATATACAGTCGAAGCATCTACCTGTTGTAAAAAAGTTTGTGCGGTTGTTTTGTTTTCAGTAATAATACATTCAGAATGCTTAGTGCCATACTGATTAATATGATGAATAGCCTCGGCCACATCTGACACGACTTTAACATTCATAATTAAATCATTGTACTCTGTACTCCACGCCTCGCTATCAGCCTCGTGAATAGCAGGCACAATAGCACGACTAGTAGCATCCCCACGTAATTCTACTTGCTTAGCAAATAGAGCCTGCGCTACTTCAGGTAAGAGCTTAGGTGCTACTTCCTCATGAATAAGTAGTGTTTCTGCAGAATTACACACAGATGGTCTTTGTACTTTTGCATTAATAACAATTGGTACAATCTTATTAGTGTCACAATCTTTATCAATATAAACGTGAACAACACCACTGCCCGTTTCAATAACAGGAATACGGCTTTCTTCTACAATGCGCTTGATAAGTCCAGCCCCACCACGTGGAATAACGACATCAATATACTCTCGCTGTTTTAATAAATCTGAAACAGCTGCTCTATCAGTTACAGTCACTAATTGTACTGCATCTGCTGGCAGATTATTTTCTGTTAATGCCTGACGAATTAAAGTTACTAAGCACTGATTGGAATTAAATGCTTCTTTACCACCACGCAAAATAACTGCATTGCCAGTTTTTAAAGATAAAGCCGCTGCATCTACCGTTACATTAGGGCGTGCCTCATAAAACATAGCAATTACACCTAAAGGGACACGAACTTTAGTAATAGCCATCCCATTAGGTCGTGTACTAGATTCTATAACCTCACCAATAGGGTCCGATAAATCTACTAATTGCCGTACGCCTAAGGCCATTTGTTTAATTCTATCTTCGGTAAGACGTAAACGATCTAACATCATAGCAGGTAAACCATAGGAGTCAGCCTGTTTCATATCTTCATCATTTGCTGTTAATATAGCCGCTATATTAGCTTCTAAAATATCAGCAATGGATACCAATAGTGAGTTTTTTGTTTCTGTTGTAGCTACTTGAAGTTGAGTTGATGCCATACGAGCTTGCTGCCCCATGGTTTCAAATAGTGTCGCATAATCGGTCATAAGAACCTCCTATCTGAGGATAACTAAATTATCACGATGAATAGCTTCTGCATGGGCTGTTTGAACCTGTAAACGTTCTGCTATTTCGTGAGAGTTACAGCCTTTAATCTGCTCAATATCTTGTGACGAAAAATTAACCATCCCACGGGCAATTTCTTCGCCATCATACATAATACTAATTGTTTCCCCTTCAAAAAATTCACCCGACACTGCAATAATCCCTACTGGCAGCAAACTTGAGCCATTTTTCAAAATCGCCTTAGCACAACCAGCATCTACAGTAACTGATCCTTTAAGACGAGAACCAAAAGCTACCCAACGTTTACGCATATGTGGTTTTGTTTGGCGCGCTACAAAATGAGTCCCCCGTAAACCACCATTAGCCACAACTTGAATAGAGTCACTGTGTTCACCAGAAGCAATGACCATATGAACCCCAGAATTAACAGCAATATTAGCAGCCTCTATTTTAGTAAACATACCACCCGTACCTCGAGCTGTACCAGCTCCACCAGCAATTTCATAAATATGTGGTGTTATAGTTGCTACTTCAGTAATCAAGGTAGCTGTCGTATCAGTTTGCGGATTCGCTGTATATAGACCTTCAATATCAGACAATATAATCAACAAATCAGCTTCTACGATACTGGCCACAGTAGCTGATAAAGTATCATTATCACCAATTTTAACTTCATCAATAGCCACTACGTCATTTTCATTAATAATAGGAATAACCCCTAAGTCGATAAGTGAAAATAAAGTATTCCGCAAATTAACATAACGAGAACGATGAGTACTATCTTCACGTGTTAATAAAATTTGGCCCACTGTATGTCCATATTCGCGAAATAATTTTTCATACATATGCAGTAAAATGCCTTGTCCGACAGCAGCGGCTGCTTGTTTCATAGCAATATCCTTAGGTTTTTCTTTAAAACCTAAGGGTGCTAAGCCTGCCCCAACTGCACCAGAACTGACTAAAATCATTTCTTTGCCTTGATTGGCTAAATCTGCCAATTGCTTTACAATAGCTTCAATACGATTCAAATTCAAACGACCATTAGCATAGGTAAGCGTACTGGTCCCCACTTTTACAACAATACGCTTAGCATTCGCCAATTCTTGGCGTCCTACTACATTTCCAACTTGCTCTCTTTCACTCATAGGCGTCTCCTTCTGCCTCATTAACGAGGCAAAATAATTTTAGGTTCTTTTTTAGCCTTATAAAGAACTCCATTATGACCGATAACTTGAACTAATTCTGCACCTAACATATCTGCTAGATCTTCAAATGTTTCTGCTGGATCTACCGGTGAATTATTCAGCACTTTGACCTTAATTAATTCTCGTGCTGTAATAGCTGCTCTAGCACTATCAATCACAGAATCTTCTAAGCCTCCCTTGCCAATCATAACTACAGCTGGCATCGTACTGGCTAAGGCTCTTAAAAATCGTTTTTGTTTCCCTGTCATACTATCTCCTACCCTTATAAATCATGGAATGTAAAACGTTGATCCCCAATGACTACTTCATCGCCATCTTTACAGCCACGTTCTTTCAAGCGACGATCTAAATCCATATAAGACCAAATTTTTTGGAAACGGCGAAGTGCTTGTTCATCATCTAAATTAGTCATAGCAACTAATTTTTCTATGCGAGCACCACTAATAATAAAGGAAGCATCATCACCTCGAGTAATCGTAAAGTCTGTATCTGGTTTTGCTTCGTATAAAACAGTATCGTCTACAGCTTCTGGCTCTGGTACATAATTTTCTACATAATACCAAGCTCGTGCAACCAAATCTGGTAAACCTTCACCAGTCAATGCATTGACTGGAAAAACTTCATAACCCTTTTCTGTGAAATAGGCGCTTACACGAGGCAATGTGTCTTCATCTTGTAACATATCTATTTTATTTAGTGCAATTAATTGTGGCTTTTTACTTAATTTTTCACTATATTTAGCTAATTCTGCATTAATCGTATGGAAATCTTCAATCGGATCACGCCCTTCCATACCAGACACATCTAGAACATGAATTAAAATATTACTTCGTTCTACATGGCGTAAGAAAGAGTGCCCTAAACCGACCCCTTCACTAGCCCCTTCAATAAGGCCCGGAATATCAGCCATAACAAAACTATGACCTTCTCCTACAGATACTACACCTAATACAGGTGTTAATGTAGTAAAATGATAAGCTGCTACTTCTGGTTTAGCAGAGGATACTTTACGAATAATACTAGACTTACCAACACTTGGATAGCCTAACAAACCTACATCAGCTAATACTTTCAATTCTAATTGTAGCCAACGTTCCTCTCCAGGCTCACCTTTTTCTGCAAACGTAGGTGCTCGGTTAGCACTTGTATGGAAATGAGCATTGCCACGACCACCACGACCACCTTTAGCCACTACATAAGTCTGGCCATCTTCAATAAGATCTGCCATTAATTTGCCACTTTCTTCGTCTTTTACAGTAGTTCCTAATGGCACGGGAATAATCATATTCTCTGCACCGCGACCATATTTATTACTGCTTTGCCCGCCTTCACCAGCGGGCCCTTTAAATTGGCGTTTATATCTAAAATCAACAAGAGTATTGATATTTCTGTCTGCTTTTAAAATGATGTCTGCTCCTTTACCGCCATCGCCGCCGTTTGGGCCGCCGTTAGGAACATACTTTTCGCGTCGGAAACTACTCATCCCGTTGCCGCCGTCACCGGCTTTCACAAAAATTCGTGCACGATCGATAAACATAGTTTTCATCCTTTACTAATACTAATATGGGCGGTAACTGCTGTTAGCTACCGCCACCTATTATTTTGTCATTAAAATCTCAATTGCCTTTTTAAGTTGCGTATCATCAGCTTCTGATGAAGCACCTTCAGGAAGGCTTACTTCTACATCTGGTTTAATACCAGTACCATCAATAACACGGTCATTTGGAGTATGATATTTGGCAATGGTAATTTTTATACCTTCATCACCTAACATACTTAATACAGTCTGAACTGTACCTTTACCATAACTATTAGTACCTACAATGGTACCTACTTTTTCATCCTGCACCGCCCCTGCAATAATTTCAGAAGCACTAGCAGAACCTTGATTAATTAAAACAACTAAAGGAATAGTTGGCATTAAGCCTTTTGAATCATAAGATTCTATACGACCAGACCGATCTTGAATCGTTACTATTGGTCCAGCCGGTAAAATATAGTCCGACACTTCTTGTGCCGTCGTTAATAATCCACCAGGATTATCACGCAAATCAAGGACAAGTTTAGTCATGCCCTTTTCTTTTAATTCATTATAAATGTTAGCAAAATCAGGACCTGTAGGTTCAGCAAACTGACTGATTCGGATATAGCCAATATGATTGTCTAACATCTTACCTTTTACTGTAGGAAGGCTAATTTGTTGTCTTGTAATCGTAAACTCTTTAATTTCATTATCACGCATTACACTTAGTACAACTTGGGTGCCTTCTTCACCACGAATCATTTTAGAGGCATCTTCCATGGCTAAGGTACTGGTTTTAATCCCATCAATAGCCACTATGATATCCCCTGATTTAATACCCGCCGTTGCTGCTGGCTGACCTTCTATGGCCGTAGCCACCTTCATAAGCCCTTCTTTATCTTGACCTAACACAATACCGACACCACTATAGCTGCCAGACGTTTGCATATAAATATCGTTAAAGGCTTTTTCATTTAAGAATTGGCTATGAGGCTCCCCTAAGGAGTCAACCATACCGGCCAGACTACCTTCAAACAAGGTCGTTTTAGCTACCGGCTCCATATAAAAATGACTGGCTACAAAATAGGTAAAAAAGAATTTAATAGCCCCTGCTGGAGACCCTGAAATATACCAAAATACAAGCCACAAAAATACAAGACCAGCCACTGTAAATTTAATGGCAAATTGGATACCAGACTTTAAAGAGCCTGGCAACCAACCTTTAAGAAAATTATTTTTCATCTTATAAATACCCTTGAGGATCTACAGGATCACCATTAATACGTACTTCAAAATGTACATGAGGTCCTGTAGAGTTCCCTGTACTACCAGCATAGGCAATAACAGAACCTTTGCTTACTGTTTCGCCTTCGGATACAGCTAAATCTGAATTATGACCATATAAAGTAGACATACCATTACCATGATCAATAACTACAACATAACCATAACCATCCATCCACCCGGAGTATTCTACATAACCACCATCAGCAGCATGTACTGGTGTCCCTTCATCAACACCTATATCCATGCCGGAATGAAGGATTTGACGACCGAAAATAGGATGCTCACGCCAACCAAAATCAGAAGTGATAACCCCTGATACAGGCCAACTTAATACACCAGATCCTTGTACATATGTATAGCCGCCACTGCTACCGCCACTACTTTGTGCAGCCGCGGCTGCCGCTGCGGCACGTTCTGCCGCTCGTTGCTGTAACATAGCTTTAATAGCATTTGAAGATGCTTGTAAATCGGCTTGCATCTGTTCTGCTACAGCTTTATCATTTTGTGCTTGGGCCAAAATAGCCGACTGTTCATCCTTTTTCTTCTGAATAACAGCCTGAGCTTCCCGTGCTTTATTTTCTAATTCAACAACTTTAGCACGATCAGCCTCTAATTCAGCTTTACGCTGAGCAATTTCTTCTCGCTCAGTTTTAATACTGCTAATTAATTTAATATCAGCATCAATAATGCGTTTAAGCATTTCTAAACGATTGGCAAAATCACTAAAATCCTTAGCACCAATAATAACTTCTAAATAGCTAAGACGCCCATTGATATAAATATCACGAACGCGTTTATTAAAAACTCCTTCACGAGTAGCTAAACGAGCTTGTGCTTCTGCTAATAGTTTTTCATTTTTTACAATTTCATTTTCTACAGCCATGCGCTGCTGTTCGTAATTTTTTAAATTCGCTGTTGCCTCATCTAATTCCACCTGAATCTGATGTAATTGTTCAGATACATTGATAATAGTAATCTCTGCATTGGCTTTCTTGTTACTTGCTTCTTCCATTTGCTGTTGAATGCCACTTAGCTGATTAGTTAAATCTTCATCTTCCGCTCTCATAGTGCCAAACGGAATTGAGGCTAATACAGTAGTACTTAAAAGAACGGCTGCTACACGCATGGATAATTTATTATTTGCCATACATACCCTTCTTTACTATACTTTCATATATTGTTTCAACGAAATAGTAGAACCAATAGCCCCTACTAAGACACCAACGCCCAATAGAATAGCACTTAAATCATAGAAGAATGGCAACATAGGCACTAATGGTAAAAAGGCTAAGGAATTTTCTACTTCCACCGTAATGAAATGATAGAACTCCCATACACAAGCGGTAGCGATTGCACCACCAATAAACCCTAAGAGCATACCTTCAATAAGAAATGGCCAACGAATAAACCAGTTAGTAGCCCCTACATATTTCATAATGCCAATTTCTTTACGACGAGCGAACACTGTTAAGCGAATCGTATTGGAAATAATAAACAAAGTAGCACCGGCCAAGAAGGCAATTAAAGCAATGCCACCAATGCGAATAATTTGGGTCATTTTGAAAATTTGTTCAATAATATCCTGACCATAATGTGCACTTTCAACTTCTGGGAAAGTAGACACTAATTTTGCTGTATTTTTTACTTCTTCTGGATCTTCGAAAGTAAGTACATATGCCGATGGCAATGGATTGTTACCATCTAACGCTTCTACTAAACCTTGTTGATCTCCTAAGCGCTCTTTAAAGCGTTTCATAGCTTCATCTTTATTGACAAATTCAATATTTTTAACTTTTGGTAAGGCTTTTAACTTTTTACCAACTTCCATAACTTGATTAGTAGTCAAACCGTCTTTCATATAAATACTGATTTCAACTTGACTTTCTAAATTAGATGCTAGGTTGTTTAAATTTACTACACCGCATGTAAAAACACCTAGGATAAAAAGCGATAAAGCCACTGTTGATATGGACGCTAATGTCATTAGACCATTGCGGGTCATAGACTTAAGCGCTTCTTTCACAAAGTATCTAAACGTTCTAAGCTTCATTGAATTCAGCACCTCGCATTCTATCACTCGTCACGCGGCCATCTTCCAATGCAATAACCCGCTTATTCAAATACTTAACCATTTCCATATCATGCGTTACCATAACAATAGTTGTACCTGAATTATTAATTGTCTTAAATAATTCTACAATTCCCTTACTTGTTGCAGGGTCTAAGTTACCAGTTGGTTCGTCAGCAATCAATACTAATGGCTTATTAACAATAGCTCGCGCAATAGCTACGCGTTGTTGTTCACCACCACTTAGGTCTTGTGGTAAATCATTCGCCTTATGACTAAGCCCAACCATCTCAAGAACTGAAGCTACACGTTCTTTAATAACTTTTGGTTTTTCTTCAATAACTTCAAGCGCAAAGGCAATATTTTCAGATACCGTTTTATTCGGTAACAAACGGAAATCTTGGAATACAATGCCTAAGCGACGACGTAAATAGGGAATTTTACGTTTTTTCAAATGAGAAACTTCCATGTCATTTACGACAACCGTTCCTGAATCAGGCACTACTTCATGTGACAATAGTTTAATAAATGTGGATTTCCCAGCACCACTAGGCCCACAAATGAGTACAAACTCACCCTTCTCAATGTGTATAGATACGTCATCCAAAGCTAATGATCCATTGTCGTACACTTTGTTGACATGGTTAAATTCAATCATTGATAACTTCCTTTACTATTTTCGTTCAATTGCAGTCTTAACAGCTTCCATAATATGTTCTGCTGTTAGGCCATATTTTGCCATTAATTCTTTAGGCGTACCAGATTCACCAAAAGTATCTTTTGTACCTACGCGAATTACTGGCACAGGCGCTAATTCAGTAACTACTTCAGCTACAGCAGCACCTAAACCACCAAGAATATTATGCTCTTCTGCCGTTACAATAGCGCCTGTTTCTTTAGCCGCTTTAACAATAGCGTCAGCATCAATCGGCTTAATAGACGCCATATTTAATACACGAGCTTTTACACCAGTATCAGCTAATTGTTTTGCTGCTTGTACTGCAGGACCTACTAAAGCACCACAGGCAATAATAGTAACATCAGTACCAGATACTAATTCTACCGCTTTACCTGGAGTAAACGTATAACCTTCAGGAGTTACATCATCCACACCAGCACGACCTAATCGAACATATACAGGTCCTTCATAATCAGCAGCCCATTTTACAACAGCGGTAGTTTCAGCTTCATCAGCAGGCACAACAACTGTTAGATTAGGAATAGCACGCATACAAGCAATATCTTCTAAACTTTGATGCGTAGCACCATCTTCACCTACAGTAATCCCTGCATGAGTAGCACAAATTTTTACATTTAATTTAGGATAGCATACAGCATTACGCACCTGTTCAAAAGCACGACCTGTAGCAAACATGGAGAAAGAAGATACAAATGGAATTTTACCAGTTGCTGCTAAACCAGCACCAACACTAATTAAATTCTGTTCTGCAATCCCTACGTTAAAGAAACGATCAGGATATGCTTTTTTAAAATTATCAGTCTTTGTAGATTTAGATAAATCCGCATCTAATACGACTACGTTTTCATGTGTAGCCCCTACTGCTACTAAGGCATTACCATATGCTTCACGAGTTGCTTTTCCCATCTTATACCTCCAAAAGTTCGGCTACAAATTTTTCACATTCTTCAGCGGATGGTGCTTTACCATGCCAACCAGCTTGGCCTTCCATCTCTTTAACACCTTTACCTTTAACTGTATTCATTACGACTACAGTAGGTTTATCCGTGCAAGTCTTAGCAGCTTCAATGGCATTGTGAAGTTCATCTAAATTATGACCATCTACTTCAATTACATTCCAATTAAACGCTTCAAATTTTGAACCGATTGGCAATGGAGACATAACTTCACGAATATCACCATCAATTTGAAGTCCGTTAAAATCAACGAAAGCTGTTAAATTATTTAATTTGTAATGACCGGCAAACATAGCGGCTTCCCATACTTGCCCTTCTTCCAATTCACCATCACCAAGTACAGCATATACTCGATAATCTTTTTTGTCGATTCGACCAGCTAATGCCATACCACAGGCAGCACTAATGCCTTGGCCCAAAGAGCCAGTGGACATGTCAACGCCCGGGGTGTGTTTCATATCAGGATGACCTTGCAAAATGCAATCTATCTTACGTAAATTGGTAAGCTCATCTTTAGAGAAAAAGCCTTTCTCTGCCAAGGTAGCATATAATGCTGGTGCCGCATGCCCTTTAGACAATACAAAACGGTCACGATTAGGATCTTTTGGGTCCTCTGGATTTACATTCATTTCTACAAAATACAACAGCGACATAAGGTCTGTAATCGATAAAGAACCACCTGGATGCCCTGATTTTGCAGCGGTTACAGCTTTTAAAATACTTACGCGAATCGCTGTCGCTTTTTCCTGAACTAAAGAAGTTTGTTCAGCTGTTAATGTTGTCATAAAGACCCTCCATTCCTAGTTGGAAAATAAGTAAACAGATTATATAAAATCGTATACAAAAAAAGATAGGAATCAATTCTTATTCTACCCCTTTATCTTAGTAAAATCTAGTTTTACGAATCTAAGAGGGATAAAGCAATGTGAGCATTTTTAAGAGATTCTTCCCTTAATTTAATAATTCGTTGCACTACCTGCTGTTGCAACGCTGTATTTTCTAAGAAATTAGCTGTTGCTTCATAAATAGTATCAGCCCTAATTTCATCAAGAGTACCTACTGGCGCTTGACCAATCATATGCAAGAAATTAGTAATTTTAGGGTCATAGGAAATACCTACTACCGGCTTTTCCATGAGAGAAGCAAATACTAAAGCATGCAAGCGCACCCCTATCAATACATCCATACAGCCTTCAAGGGAAAGGAGCTCTGTCGTATTATACATACGCTCTAATACAACTGGTTCACTTTTCATAAGGGCTTTAATCGCCAATGCCTCTTTAGTATCAGCAGGATGTTGCATTGGAATGAACACAACTTGCGCCCCTAATTCATCATGAAGCTGATCAAGGGCTTGCGCCAATTCACTGCGATATGCAGTGGATTGTTTCCAATTACGCACTGATACACCTACACGATAACGGACTCCCGATAATTGATACGGTTTCAATAGGCGTTTACCAATAGTTAAATCGACAGGATGCATAGCTAATACTGCATCAGCAGTAACTTCAATAGGAACTTGCGTAACTCCCATATCAAGTAACTCAGCTTTTGACCGCTCGTCACGAACTGTAATCATAGTTACTTTATTTAATACTTGACCTACAATACGACGAGCTCGTTTACGCCGTAAAGGTCCAATACCTTGGGCATATAACATTACGCGCTTCCCAAAAGTAGTTGCTAACGTAATGATACTTAAATAATAGTATAAACTCCGCTTACTAGTTACATCTTGTAGCAGACTACCGCCACCACTGATGAGTAAATCACAACGACCAATGGCATTTAATATACCAAACATATCAAAGCGACCTACTGCTTTAACGCCATGATTAGCTGCTGTTTGTTTAGGATTCCCTGAAATAACCGTAATATCAGCATCAGGCACTACTTCTAAAATAGCTTCTAGAATAGCAGCTAACATAGCTTCATCACCGGCATTACCAAAGCCATAATACCCAGAAATGACAAGTCTAGTCATTAGACACCTCCCCACGACGGGCCCAGGCAATAGTATATGCTAAAAAGCGGAATACTAAAATAGCAACTACCCCAGCAACAACACCTATAAATAAGCCATCATAACCTCGTGCGATTGACATTAACACAGGTGTTCGCAAATGACAGAAGGTTTCCACCATTGAACCAATACCAATAACACCTGCTATGGTGCAAAGGAAATGGAATACCATAGGCCAACGGCGCAATACCGCAAAAGATGCTAACATAAGTGCCGGATGACCAATCAAAAATTCTTTTTCACGTGGACGCGCATATAATGTGTTTTCTAAGAAACGACGCAAGGCAATTTCAAAACTAGGTACTGGTACACCTGCTGTATGACCACTACGACCAACAAATATCCAGCCTACAATTCCCAAGAACGCAAACACAATAATCATGTATAGTTTCACATCTAGCGTGAGGAAAGAACGCAAAAAACTACGACATTCAAGCCAAGAATCAACTGTGCGACCTTGCCATAATGGAAAACGTTGTAAATAAGCAATTGCTGTTAAAATAATTGGTGCAACAAACACTAATTTTACGCCACGGAATAAAGAAAATTCCATAAAGAACCGTGTGTTGCCAAGCATAGCAGCAATTAATATGCCCCCTATAGCAGCTATAATAGCAGCCCCTACCAAATAAACAGCAGCTTCCAAAGTAGCTCGCCATGAACCTACCATAGGGCCTTCAGCACGACGTACCCAACAATCCATAATCAATATAATAGCAACTACAGGCGCACAAATCGCTGCACTTAAGGCCCAAATTTGAGTAATTAAAGTGCCCCCAGTTACAGCATATAAAACGACTGTAATAAGCAATAAAGTAAAGTTAACTACTAACTGACTATACTTACGCATTGGGTAGAATAAATTCAGCATAAACGTGAACAAAGCCACAGAACCTGCCATCGTTAATACTACTGCCAATGGGCTTGGCATATAGGCAGGATAAATAGAAGCACGCCCAAAAGTAAAACCTCGATTCGTTAATTTCTCTTTTAACGAATTCATATAAGTTATACTAGTTGCTAACGCTGTTTTGTTATCGCTACCTTCTTCATAGATTGGCAATAGATTAAAGCGTATATTTCGTTCAATATCACTGATAAAGAAACGCTGCGATACTTCTTCAGGACTTAATTTTTTAAGTTCTTCTTTTGAAATCGTATATAAACGTCCAATACTGTAGTTATCGGCTACAGCTAAGTCATTATTAAAACCGACTTGATTTTCATACTGTAGTTGATTTACGGCCTCTATACCAACAACAGGAATTCTTAAATTATGTAAATATTCATTAGTAAGACCTATAAACTCAGGATATCCTAAGGCTTCTTTGCCTACAAAAACCATGCCAGTTACATTGGGGATACCATCAATACGACTAAATACATGATCTACATTATCCCGCGTTACATGCTTAAAATTAGTAGGTCTCACAATAACGTTAAAGCCTAAATTACTAACTTCTTGAGCTTGTAAGCGTGAAATACTTAATTTCATATCCATAAGGGCTTCAAACGGTTGTGCTAACGCGATGACGGGCCCCCGATTAGAGTATAAAATAGTTACTTTATCTTTACCTAGTCGTTGCACTAAATCATCTTGAATTTCTTTGAAATACCCTTCTTTACCATGAGCAGCTACTAAATATGTATATCCAGCAGTGGGTTGTGTACCATAAAACTGAAGTGCATTAGCGTCTAACCCTTGATATACAATAATTTCTCCAGCATCACGGGCCTTCTCTAGAGTGCGATCATAAATAGCCATAGCCGTTACGCCCGCTTCTTTTAAGGCTTGCAAGGCCTCAGCTGTACTGCGTTTCTCAAAGGAAGCCGCTCGTAGCGCTGCATCATAATCAACAATGTTTTCTACCTGATGCTGAGCTGATTCAATTTGATGCCGTTGCTGCACTAAATACAAACCAGCCAGTAAGCCAATAATAATAATGGCTATAAGTATTAACGAATGTTTTCTTTTCTTTCTAATAGCTTCCTTCACAATAACACCTTTCTTACTTTGCTATAGGGTTCACAAATAAATGAATTTCATCATTCATTGTTTCAATGCGATCCGCTTTTACAGGAATTGGGAATTCTGCAAAATCATAAATAGTAATTGGTTTTAATACAGAGGCATTTAAACCGCCAATACCAGCACCATTGATTTCAAATCGCTGTGGTGAAAATACAAGAGCATTATTTTTAATTTCTAATAAGCCTTTAATATTAGCTGTCCCTTTAACAAAACCCATGTCAACGGACCCAATAACTTCGATACCGTTAGAATTGATTACTACATCTTTAATGGATAAACCTTTAACTGATTGCTCCATAAAATTCTGCAAATCACTGGCTGTTACCGTTCCTTCAATCTCCCCATTCCCTAATTGATTAATCTCCATAGTTTGATTCATCAACAAAGCAATTGGATTGAACTCTAAATTGGTTACATCCATATGAATATCAGCAAAATTTAAGTGGCCTAACTTAACATTTTCTAACACACCACGCATAGTATCAACATGGCCACCTAGCATTGTAATTGCTGGTGACGATTCAATGCGTAAAGCAATCGTTTCTGGATTTAATTTATTACTAATTTCACGCTCTAATTGTTTAGCCACAAAACTAGGTAAGAAAAATTGAGCCGCTACAACAAGAGCTACTATAACAACAACAATGAAAGCGATAAACTTTTTCATAAGTCTAAACTCTCCTAAACTTTTAAATTAGCTTCTTTTTTCAAGAAACCTTCCATAAATGAATCTAAATTACCATCCATAACGGACTGAACATTCCCAGTTTCCACACCCGTACGATGATCTTTTACTAAATTATAGGGATGGAATACATAGGAACGAATTTGGCTCCCCCATTCAATAGCTTGATAGGTACCACCAATTTGTTCTTTTAATTCAGCTTGTTTTTCTAATTCCAATTCAAATAATTTAGCGCGCAATAACTTCAAAGCCTGTTCACGGTTTTGAATCTGAGAGCGTTCGCTTTGACACTGTACAACAATGCCAGTTGGAATATGAGTCATACGAATAGCTGAGTCAGTCTTATTAATATGCTGTCCCCCTGCACCGCTAGCACGATATGTATCAACGCGGACATCCTTCATATCCAACTGAATTTCCACTGTATCATCAATTTCAGGCATAACATCAACAGCGCCGAATGAAGTATGACGACGTGCATTAGCATCAAATGGCGAAATACGAACTAACCGATGAACACCCTTTTCAGATTTTAAATAGCCAAAAGCATTTTCGCCTTTAATAAGAAAGGTCGCACTTTTAATACCAGCTTCATCACCTGGTTGTTCATCCATCATCGTAATAGTAAAACCATGTTGCTCAGCCCAACGCAAGTACATGCGAATCAGCATAGACACCCAATCCTGTGCCTCTGTACCGCCAGCACCAGCATGAAATGTTAAAATGGCATTGTTTTTATCATATTCACCACTTAACAACAATAATACTTCACGACGTTCTACATCTTCTTGAATTTTCTCAATAGAAGCTGCTAATTCGCTTTCTAATGATGTATCCTGCTCTTCGATTGCCATATCTAGCATTAATTTTACATCTTCGATTTCACCAACAAGTGCTTTATAGCCTTCTACCACATCTTTTAACTGTGTGGCTTCTTGGGAAATTTCTTTCGCTTTGTCCGGATCATTCCAAAATTCTGGATCACTCATTTTAACATCTAGTGTAAAAATTCTATCTTCTTTCTGAGCAATGTTAAAGTGAATCCCTCATTCCATAAATTCGCTCCTCTAAATTGTCAATAGGGCCTTTTAAATCCTCTAACAATTTATTCACCTCTTTCTAATTTTACAGCAATAAAAACAGAAAATGGCCGTGCCGAAAATACTCTCCCGGCAACGAACCATTCTGCGTTATCTAATCTACATTTTGTGGTTCCAACACATCATCATGATGGGTTTGCGCATTGGCCAGGGGATCTGCTGTTGCTTCTTCTTCAATCACTTCATCATTTAATTCAATGCGAATGCGATAGAGATACATAATAGTATCTTCTTGAATAGCTTCAATCATAGCTTCAAACATGTCATATGCTTCAAATTTGTATTCCACAAGTGGGTTCTTTTGGCCATATGCACGAAGGCCAATCCCTTCGCGGAGCATATCCATAGAATCTAAATGTTCCATCCACTTGCTATCTACAACTTTTAGCATAACAGCTTTTTCGAGTTCACGCATATTAGCTTCGCCAATAAGTTTTTCTCGTTTTTCATATTCTTCATGCGCAATAGAAAGTAATTTTTCTTGTAGTTCACCGCGGCCATATTCTTCCATTTCAGCCACAGTAAATTGTCCAGGTTCTAGGAAGAATAACTCTAAATGTTTGAGTAAACCTTCATAATCCCATTCTTCTGGATACAATTTTTCATCCGCATATTGATCCATTGCTTTAACAACTAAAGAATCTACCATGTCTAAAATCGTTTCTTTTAAGGAATCGTTGCCTAAAATCTTACGACGTTGATCATAGAGAACTTCACGTTGCTGATTCATTACATCATCATATTCAAGGATATATTTACGAATGTTAAAGTTGTGGTTTTCCACTTTTTTCTGTGCTCGTTCAATGGATTTAGTAATTAAGGAATGCTCAATTGGCTCATCCTCTTCCATTCCCAATTTATCCATCATGCCAGAAATATTATCAGCACCAAAAATACGCATCAAATCATCTTCTAAAGACAAGAAGAATTGACTAGAGCCAGGGTCCCCCTGACGTCCTGACCGACCGCGTAGCTGATTATCAATGCGACGACTCTCATGACGTTCTGTACCTAAAATATGTAAGCCCCCTAAGTCGGCTACGCCTTCTCCCAAGGAAATATCGGTACCACGACCAGCCATATTCGTAGCAATTGTTACCATGCCACGTTGACCTGCATTGGCAACGATTTCAGCTTCTTTTTCATGGTGTTTAGCATTCAATACATTATGCGGTACACCACTTTTAAGTAACATGTCACTTAATTCTTCAGACTGTGTAATCGAAGTTGTACCCACCAAAACTGGTTGTCCATTTTTATGGCGTTCTACTACATCTTTTACAACCGCTTTATATTTTGCTTTTTTAGTTTTAAAAATTAAGTCTGGCAAATCTTTACGTAATAAAGGACGATTTGGCGGAATTTCATAGACTTCAAGACCATAAATATTATTAAACTCTTGTTCTTCCGTTTTAGCAGTCCCTGTCATACCCGCCAATTTTTCATACATACGGAAATAGTTCTGGAATGTAATAGCCGCTAAAGTTTGACTTTCACGTTCAACTTTAAGACCTTCTTTAGCTTCAATAGCTTGATGTAAACCATCAGAATAACGACGACCAAACATCAAACGACCAGTAAATTCGTCAACAATAACAACTTGCCCATCTTTCACTACATAGTCTTTATCACGATGCATCATTGCATAGGCACGTAAGGATGCATTTAATAAGTGATTAAGCTCTAAATTAGCAGAATCATACAAGTTTTCAATTTTAAGCAATTTTTCAACTTTAGCAATCCCAGATTCAGTAGGTGCAATTGTTTTTTGCTTTTCATCAATAGTATAGTCTTCACCAGCCACTAATTGAGGTACTACTTTAGCTAAGGTATAGTAACTATCCGTAGAACGTTCCCCTGGGCCAGAAATAATTAATGGTGTACGGGCTTCGTCAATAAGAATCGAGTCTACTTCGTCGACAATCGCATAATTCAATGGACGTTGTACCATTTGCTCAGCATGGATTACCATATTATCACGCAAATAGTCAAAACCAAATTCATTATTAGTACCGTAGGTAATATCTGCAGCATAAGCCATCTTACGTTGATTATAATCAAGATTAGCTACAATTAAACCTACTGATAAGCCTAACGCACGATATAATTTACCCATCCACTCACTGTCACGAGTTGCTAAATAATCATTAACTGTAACGACGTGAACACCTTTACCAGTTAATGCATTTAGATATACAGGCAAAGTGGCTACCAAAGTTTTACCTTCACCAGTACGCATTTCAGCAATATTGCCTCGATGTAAAGTGATACCACCAATAATCTGTACATCAAAATGGCGCATGCCTAGCACGCGCTTTGACGCTTCACGAACAACTGCAAACGCTTCTGGCAAAATATCATCTAGTGTTTCACCTTCAGCTAAACGCTTTTTAAATTCCTGCGTTTTCCCTGCTAACGAACTATCACTAAGACTGCTTAAACTAGCTTCTAAGCCATTAATTTCGTCTACAATAGCACCCATTTTTTTTATTTCACGAGCACTGTTATTACCAATTAAACGTTGTATAAAACCGAACAAATAAATCAACTCCTTAAGTCTGTATATTCTCATATATACATATTCAATTTATTATATCACAAAGTCTATAAAAAACAAAAAAATAGCAACCCGAAGGTCGCTATTTTTATTGCATTCTTGCAAGTTATTATTTAGTTTCTGGTACATACCATAAACCATTATTATGTGTTTTCATATATTCTTTGAATTCTGGAGAGTTATAAGCTTCTTTAAGGTCTTTTGCCCATTGTGTATCTTTATTTTTATCCAATACTACTAATTGTAATAAAAGATGTGGTAAAATGTCTTCTTTTACTAAGGCTGTAGCAGGATCAATTTTCGCATTATACACAATAGAACCAGTAATTACAATGAAGGCAAAATCAGTTCGAACTGATGGAATTGTTAAGGATTTCATTTCAACAAAATTTAAATTGTGTGGATTGTCAACAATATCAGCTTTCGTTACCGTCGAAAGATCTTTGCTTGGATCTAATTTAATAAGACCTGCTTTTTGTAATAATGCATAGGCCCGCGCTGTATTGGATGCATCATTAGGCACAGCAATAGTATCACCATTAGCAATTTGATTCAATTGAGTTTTTGCGCCTGGATAAATACCCGCTGGTACTGTTGGTATAGCTGTTAAAGCCACTAAATGACCACCTTGTTTGTTATTAAAGTTTTCCATATAAGCTGTATGTTGTTCTACATTAAAGTCAACTTCGCCATCATTCAAGGCCACATCAGCTTGTACTAAATCAGACATATCACGAGCTGTAATTTTGTAACCCTTCTTTTCTAATATAGGCTGAACCCCTTGTTCAAATAATTCAGAATAAGGGCCTTGCGATTTACTAAATACTAATTCTTTCTTATCGGCCGAGCCTGAATCATTGCCACAACCAGTTAGCAATACAGCCCCTAACGCAACTGACAATGCTAAAGCTCCTAATTTTTTAAAACGTTTCATATTCATAATATGCCTTCTTTCTCTTTCTCAAAATAATTTTTTAATTAATGGTTTCTCATTTTAAAAGCAAAGTGATTACCTACAGATTGTATAATCTGCACAAAAATAACTAGAATTACTACCGTAAATAACATTAAAGGAAAGTTCAATCGCTCATACCCATAAGTAAGCGCTAAATCACCGACACCACCAGCGCCAATAGCACCAGCCATAGCTGTGGCTCCAATTAAGCCAATCGTGCCAGTAGTCACGGACAAGATTAAAGACGCTTTAGCCTCTGGCAAAATGAAATTCCATACAATTTCAAAATGGGAGGCTCCCATAGCTTGAGCTGCTTCTATGATTCCTTTGTCCACATCTAATAAGGAGTTTTCAAATAAACGTGTTAGATACGGCGCAATAAAAATCACCAATGGCACTAAAGCTGCTGTAGTACCAATACGTGTACCTACTAATAATTTTGTAAGTGGCAAAATAAATACCATCAAAATGATGAAAGGTACACTTCTGATAATATTAACAATCGTATTAATAACGTTAAATACATAATCATGACGTAATATACCGTCTTTATTTGTCAGTACTAATACAACCGCTAATATCAGACCTATAAGTGAACCAATAATCAAAGACACAAACACCATATATAAGGTTTCTTGTGCGGCCAAGATTATTTGCTCATTAGGCACACCTAAATCTGGCATCATATATTCACCGCCTCCCATTCTAAACCACTATCTGTTATGTATTTTTTCACAGTGGCAATCGTATCTTCAGCGCCCACGACCTGTAAAATAAATATGCCCAATGCAGAATCTTGGAGTTGATTGACTGAAGCAAATACAATATTCGTTTCTACTGACAAATTTTTATTAATTTCATAAATTACATTCTTAGTGACTGCATCCCCTAAAAAACGAACCTTTATTAATTCATACGGCCTTGTTTCAGCCTGTAAGCTAGTCACTACCGTATCTGGAATACGCTCTGGAATAACTGTCTGTACAAAACGCTTAGTAATACTTTCTTTTGGTTTACTAAATACATCGAGTACAGAGCCCGTTTCAACAACGCGACCATGTTCCATAACAGCAACACGATTACAAATTTCTTTGATTACATGAATTTCATGAGTAACTACTAAAACAGTAATGTTAAATTCTCTGTTAATTCGCTTTAACAATTCCAAAATAGCTTCTGTAGTTTCTGGATCCAGAGCACTTGTTGCTTCATCACATAATAAAATAGACGGATTCGTAGCTAATGCACGAGCAATGCCTACACGCTGTTTCTGCCCACCTGACAATTGAGTTGGATATGCATTAGCTTTGTCTGGTAAATTAACAAATTCCAATAATTCTTTAACCCGTTTATCAATAACATCAGATGCTACTTTATTTAATCGTAATGGAATTGCAATATTGTCATATACTGTCTTTGAATTAAGCAAGTTAAAAGACTGAAACACCATACCAATTCCCTTACGAACTTGTCGAAGCTCATTATGACTCAATAAATTAATATTCACATCATCAATAAGGACTTCACCACTCGTAGGAGTTTCCAGTGCATTAACCATGCGCAATAAAGTTGACTTACCAGCACCACTAAAACCGATAATGCCAAAAATATCGCCATCATTAATCGTTAATGACACGTCTTGGAGGGCTTGAACTCGTTGCTTTTTAACTACGAACTCTTTATTGATATGCCTTAGTTCTATCATAATTCACCTCCTAAAAATTAACAAAAAAAGACCATCCGCCCCTATACAGAGACGGTGGCCCGTGGTTCCACTCTGCTTGCAACTCAAAAGTTGCACTCAAATCCCATAACGGTGGATAACCGTGAGAACCTACTTACATTCAGCTCTCCCGCTCACAAAGGCATTCCTCCTAAATCTACTATAACGAGCTTCCAGCCATGACTCGTCTCTCTGTATAGTTCATCAAAAGTACTTGTTTTGTTCATAGCGTTTTAATTTAAAACATACTAATATAATAGGTTTTAAATTCTCATTTGTCAAGTAACAAATAAAAATATTCATAATTTCAGCTAAATATGAACAAGAAAAAAGCAAGGACAGGTTATACTCAACCTGCCCTTGCTTACACTATTCAATTATATAAACGTCCTATGTTTAATCTCCCTCTGGAGTTGCCTCTAATTCTCAGGCTCAATCAACCCATAGGAACCGTTTTTACGACGATACACAACATTCATAACTTCAGTTTCCGCATTATAGAACATAAAGAAATCATGACCTACTAAATTCATTTGCATAATCGCTTCTTCCACATTCATAGGTCGTACTGCAAAATGTTTGCGCCGAACTACATCAATTTCTTCTTCTTGTACTGGTACTTCCGGTACATATGCATCTGGTTTGAAACCAGCTTCCTTCTTGAAGCGACGTGCTAGACGTGTTTTATATTTGTGAATTTGACGAACTATTTTATCTACTACCAAATCAATAGCTGCGTACATGTCAGCGTTCGATGCTACACCACGAAGTACAACACCTTCTACAAAACAAGTTAATTCAACTACTCGATTTTCTTTTTCTACGGAAAGAACGGCTTGTACATCAAATGGTGCATCAAAATAACGAGCAAGTTTATCCACACGTTTTTCTAAATATTCCCGAAGTGCTGTAGTGACTTCTAAATTTTTACCTCTTACTGTTACTTTCATATGCAAACATCCTTTCTTCCAAGTTCCAATTAAGAACTTGTTTGTCTATATTATACTAATTCTCCAGAGAGTTACAAAAGTCCTTTTTATTTTTTAAAATTTTTTAATTTTTTTCAACTTTTTTAAATTAAACAAATCTAGCTGTGCTTAATTCTTATTTTTCAGTAATATATCCAAATCCAAATTGTAATTACAGTATATATACAAGTCTGTTATAGGATAATTAATAATTATCCTACCTCTATAGATTTTTAGGCAAAATAAAAAAGACCAGCCTAGGCTGGTCTTTCAGTGTAGTTATTTATGCTTTAGTGACATTCGTAGCCTGTGGGCCGCGTTCACCATCAACGATTTCAAAGTTTACTTCTTGACCTTCATTCAAGGATTTAAAACCATCTTCTTGAATCGCGGAGAAATGTACGAATACATCGCCACCGTCTTCTCTTTCAATAAATCCATAACCTTTTTCTGCACTGAACCACTTAACTTTACCGAGCATAAAAAATTCCTCCTAAAAAATCCCTGCATTAGAGTACCTATAGTACCCTTCAACTATGTTAGCATAGTAAGTGTTAAAAAACAAGGATATTATACCGTATATGCATTATAAGTATACATACAATTATTTCTGGCACTATTATGCAAAATTAAACATCTTGTTGATTATCAATTTGACTTTATCATTTTATAAAGTCCTACAAATGTTGAAACTATAAGGTTCTTGCGACTAACCTCAGATTTTCAAATCAAAAATTCATAGGCTATACTAATAACAATTTAACATGTAATTTTAAATCAAAACAGTTATAAATTATTACTATTTATTCATCTTAATTCAGTGAACCAAAAGTTCACTTTATTCTTTTTATACGCACACTTTATCTTATTTATAAAATAAAAATTTTAATAACTTTTATTTATAAATTTTAAAAATGACGTCTTTCAAAAAGAAAGACGTCATCATATACTTTATAAAATTTTAGACAAAAACAATTGTGTGCGCTCATTTTTTGGATGCTCAAATACATCAACTGGCGTTCCTTCTTCTAAAATCTTACCTTCATCAACAAAAAGAACACGAGTTCCTACTTCTTTTGCAAACCCCATTTCATGAGTTACTACGACCATTGTCATACCTTCGTTAGCCAATTCCTTCATTACATCTAGTACTTCACTAACCATTTCAGGATCAAGCGCCGAGGTTGGTTCATCAAAGAGCATAACTTTAGGTTTCATAGCTAAAGCACGAGCAATAGCCACACGTTGTTGTTGTCCCCCAGATAGCTGTTCTGGATAAGCTTGCGCTTTATCTTTTAGACCTACTTTTTCAAGCAATTCTAAAGCAACGGCTTCTGCTTCCTCCTTAGAACTATTACGAATTTTTTGCGGTGCGAGCGTAATATTATCTAAAACCGTCATATGAGGGAATAAATTAAAGCGTTGGAATACCATCCCCACTTCAGCGCGTACATTATTGATGTTTTCTTTATTATTCAAATTCATGCCATCAACAATAACATCACCAGTCGTAGGTTCTTCTAAATAATTCATACAGCGTAATACTGTACTTTTACCAGATCCAGAAGGACCGATAATAACAACCACTTCTCCGCGCTCAACATGAAGATTAATCCCTTTTAATACTTCATTTTTGCCAAAGCTTTTATGTACATCTATCATCTTAATCATTTGATATTATATCTCCTTTCAAGGAAGGCTACTAACTGTGAAATACTCAATGTCATTACTAAGTAAATGATTGCCACAGCTGTCCAAATCTCAAAAGAGCCATAGGTACGAGCAATGATAAGCTGACCACGACGAGTTAATTCTTCAAAACCAATAACAGATACTAAGGAAGTATCTTTCATCATAGCAATAAATTCATTACCAAGTGGTGGAATAATTGCTTTAAAAGCTTGTGGCATTACAATATACCGCATTGTTTGGGCCCAAGTTAAACCTAAGGAGCGACCAGCTTCCATTTGACCTTTATCAATAGATTGAATACCAGCACGGAAAATTTCAGATACATACGCACCAGAGTTAATACTACATGCTGTAACAGCTGCTACATAAGGATTGATAGATTGACCGATTACCATAGGCAAGGCAAAATAAATCATAAAAATTTGCACTAATAATGGTGTTCCACGGAATAATTCTACATAGCATTTGACTAACATACGAATAACTTTAAAACGTGATAAATTAGCTAATGCAGCAATCATACCAATAAAAAAGCCACAACCTACAGCCATTACTGTAATCTGAATTGTAATGACGGCCCCTTGTAATAATATGGGAATATTATCCCAAATTAAACTCCAATCAAAACTCATAATTAACCCTTTCCTTTGTATGCATAATAATTGCAATCCTAAATAAATAACCTAACAGTTCTATTTAAATTAATAACAAGTAATGCATAGAATTTCATTTCTATGCTTACGTAATTATAATTGTATTTTTATACAATGTCAATAGTTATTTAATCATAGATTGATATGCTTTGCCTAATCGCTTTACAGCTTCTTGTAATTTTTCCGGTTCTAGACCAGTAAAATTAAGTCTTACAAAGCCTACAGAAGGTGAATTTACAAAGAATGGCGCCCCCGGAATAACTAACACATTTTCTTTTATAGCTGCTTGAAAAAAAGCATATTCATTAATAGTCGCTGGCAATTTTAGCCACAAGAAAAAACCTCCTTCTGGTACAGTAAAGGTAAATTCAGGTAATTCCTCTTGTAAGGCAGCCACTAAGGTATTACGCCGCTCTTTATAAACTGTATTCATAGAAGCAACATGGTCATCATAAGAATATATATTCATAAATTCTGCCGCAATGGCATGATCTGGCAATGAACTATGAATATCACAACATTCTTTTACTAAATTAAGATTAGTAATGAGTGTTTCATCACCACTCAACCAGCCAATTCGTAGGCCAGGACTTAATGTCTTAGACAAACTGCCCATAAATAAGACTTGCCCTTTTTTATCATACGCTGCCAAAGCACGTCGATAAGTATTAGTATAAGTAATCTCACCGTATGGATTATCTTCTAATATAATAATATTATATTCATTGACTAAATCAATGAAAGCTTGTCGTCGCTCATCACTCCAACAAAGTCCAGTAGGATTTTGATAATCAGGGATTACATAAATAGCTTTAATGGATCCATCAGTTTCTAAAGTTTCTTTTAATAACCCTAGATCCATCCCTTGTGAATCACAAGGAATTCCTTTTACAGTGGCTCCTGTCATAGCTAAACAATTCTTGGCATCAATAAAGGTAGGATCTTCTACAAGTACAGTATCACCTACGTCTAATAGTAATCTTGCCGCAATATCTAAAGATTGCATAGAACCACTGGTAATTTGAATACATGCTGGTGATGTAATGACTCCATATTTACTCATAATATCAACAATCTTTGAACGTAAAGCTAGCCACCCTTTTGTGTCACCATATTGTAATACATCTTGACCAACTTCAGCAAAAACTTTACTAGCAACATGACTTAGCGCTTGAGTAGGAAATAATTCAGCCGCTGGTACCCCTTCGCCCAGCGATAACATATCCTCTATACCAGCTGCTTCATCTTTTAAGGCAGCTATAGCTGAACGCTCTAATTCTTTCGCTCGCTTTGTATATAAATCCTTATATTCCATATATCTTTAGTTCCTTACACTGTAATCCAATAATAATTTAAAATGTAGTAATAACACTTTTATTGAATATCACCAAACCATTTTTGTTGTAACTTATCATATTCACCATTAGCTTTTAATGTTTCAAACGCCGCATTCATTTTATCCAAGAGTTCCTTATCATCTTTGCGAACTGCAATAGCAATCGTATGATCCTGCAAGCCTACTGGCACAATTCGTAAGTCTTTCATATTTAATTTAGTAATATAGTATTTAGCCACAGGCTCATCTAACATTACAATATCAACACTATTATTACTCAAGTCTTGTAACATATTAGGAATCGCATCAAATTCTTTTACCGTAGTACCTGGTTTACTCTGTGCTAACATAGCCCCAGTAGTACCAATTTGAGCTGCCACTCGCTTGCCGGCAATATCATCTTCACCATTAATATTAGTTTCATTATTACGAACTACCATGACTAATTTCACGTGATAATACGGATTCGTAAAATTAACTTTCGCTTCCCGCTCTTTCGTTACTACTAAACCAGAGGCAATAGCATCAATTTGTTTACTTTGTAAAGCCGGAATTAATCCATCAAAACCCATACTCACAAATTTTGCTTCATAGCCCATTTCTTTTGCCAAGGCATTACTTAAATCTACATCAAAGCCTTTATATGTCTCACCTTCAGCAAATTCAAACGGTGGATAGGTAGTTTCTGCAGCAAAAGTAATGACTTTTTTATCACTACTACCTGTATCACTTCCACAACCTACAACTAATGCACTAAATGCCATCACAGTACCTACAATCGCTAACCCTTTTTTCCAATTCATATGATTACCACCTATCTTTTTAACACGTATACAAATACCAATCATAAAAGAAACAGTACTACACTAAAACTGACTTAAGTATAGTACTGTTTATCTGTTACTATGGTATCAAATTTATTCTAATTTTACAATGAAACCCCTATAGCTTTACTGCAATCATTAATTACCAGACCATTCTGTTGGCATATCTGCAGGTGCATCTGTTTTAAACCATTTTTGATAAATAGCATTTAATTCACCATCTTGTTTCATATCAGCAATGGCTTTATTTACAGCAGCTTGTAATTCTTTATTATCTTTAGCAAAAGCAAAACCGAAATATTCTTTAGTATTAGGATATGGAATTACTTTTACATCTTCATTAGTATGTTTAGATGCATAGTATTGAGCTACTGGTAAATCTAACACAGCAGCATCAACACTGCCTTTATTTAATTCTAATAAAGCATCACTACTATGGTCGAACTGTTTTAATGTAGTATTCGCAATTTTGGCCGCTAAATCAGCACCAGTAGTCCCCATTTGAACAGAAATATTTTTACCTTCTAAATCTTGTAGTGTATTAATATTCGAAGATCCTTTAACCACTACAGCCATACCAGATTCATAGTATGGAGAAGCAAATAATACTTTACCTGCTCTTGCTTTGGTGATTGTCATACCAGAAGCAGCCATATCAATATCTTTATTACCTAGACTAGGAATCAAAGCATCAAAGGATACATTTTTAAATTCCACATCTGCATTCATTCTTTTTGCAATAGCTTTAACCATCTCAATGTCAAAGCCTGTCAAATCCTGTGATTTTTCATCTTTAAATTCAAATGGCACGAAAGTAGCATTAGTCCCAACTTTAATTACTTTTTTGCTATTGTCAGTTTGTGTGCTTGCTGTATCGCTACCACAACCTGCTACTAAAGCCCCCATGGCCAAAACTGCCATACCGGTAATCATAAGTTTCTTCATCTTCTGTGTAAACATAACTCCATCTCCTACTCTTTACTGTATAATAATAAGTTCAAACTCTCTCTTTATCTGAGTTTCTCTAATTGGTATGACATGATTATACATAACAATGTATAAGTAGTCAATAGGTAAATGAATAAAAATTCAGAAAAATTTGCATAAAAATAAAAGACAGCTAAAAAGCTGTCTTTTATATACGGCTGACCTGGTCTTTGCCCCCACACTCGCCTACTGGAAGGTTCGCTCCTAAGCCTCTCGCTCCCCACTACTACTTCTCTCGATTTTATCGGTAGGTCTTACATCTAAGCCGCACCATGCTCATAATGTCGTTGCATTACTTACGTGGATCGTTTTGCCTGCGACTGGCCTCGACTTTCAACCACAGACCCGTATGAAGAAATTATACGCAAAGAATTTTACTTTGTCTATACAAAAATTATATGGCAAATTTATATTTTACACTTGCTTCTTTCGTTAGTTAAAGGATTCAATCTTTATAAAGCCCTTGTTCAGTGTATTCTCTTTTAGTTTCTCAAAATCCTTTCATCTTTGCCATAAATAACTATACTTAGATAGCAACATAGACCTATACCCAAAAGTGCAATAATATTGTATAATGTGTTTACTTGTTAAATGGGGACACAAAGGGAAGGACTCAGTATTATGTTTATGTTATCTTTAATGCAGCCATCAGGCTTATATGAATTGGAGCAAGATAGCTTAGAAGCCATTAGCGCCCAATTACTTCAGATGATTCGCATGAAAAGCTATGAGCTTTATACACATTCCATCAATGTAGCCAATTATTCTGTCAGTATTGCCGCTAAACTAGGGCTACCAGCCAACGAAATAGAACAAATTAGACATGGTGCATTACTGCATGACGTGGGATTACTTATGATGCCTTCTACAGTTTTAAAAAAAGCACCATTCTTCAATCGTCAAGAAATGTCTAAATATCGTCAACATCCTGCGAATGGGGCAAACATGATTGAAAACTATCCATGTTGCCAACCAATAATTCCTTATATTCGCTATCATCATGAACGTTGGGATGGTTCTGGTTTTCCAAAACACCTTTGCGGTAGTAATATTCCACTGGGGGCCCGTATTATTGGTATAGCTGATTATTATGACTCTGCAATCAATCCATCTACAGAGTCCTGGTCTAAAAGTAAGAAAACAGCGAAGCAAGAATTATTCAGTGGATCTGGCATCTATTTCGATCCTGATTTAGTTAAAGCTTTCATTGAAATTATCGGTTAAAGTATATACAAACATATAAATATCCAATTCATACATAAGCAGTCTACAAAAGTAGACTGCTTTTTTAATGCCCCCCCGCTAAGGCTAGTCCCATAACTTCTGCCGCCCCATATTCAGTCACTAATATTTTAGCAGCGGCTTCTAAGGTAGCACCTGTTGTAAATATATCATCAACTATCATTATTCGTTTATCTTTTAAACACTTTGATTTTTCTACCTCTGGTATAGCTGTAAAAGCATGTTTCATATTTTCATGGCGCTCAGTTCGCCCTAAAGAAAACATAGCCTGTGTAGAATCTACTTTATGTAAAGCCTCTAACCATTGCCAATGACATGGCGGCTTTGTTATTTGTTTAGACACTGCCTGAACCCATTTCTTAAATAATATATCCACTTGATTATATCCTCTTATTCGGCGCTTAGAGTCACTAACAGGTATAGGCACTACATAATCAGCAGTCAATATGTCCTCATCTAAGGCAAGCATAAATGAATACAAAAAAGGAGCGGCCCCTATGGCTCGCTCCTTTTTTCCTTGAAACTTTATATCTCGTAATATACTTTTAAGACCCTTATCATAATGTCCTATTACATATGCATACGCCAAATCCTCTCCAGCGAGATCTGTAACTTTACGAACATCATATAATTCTTCAAAACAAATTTTACACCACTCACCCTCATGCCACACATCTTCACCACAACTAGGACAAGTTGGTGGATATAAAAAATCACGCCACTGCACTTATATCACTCCCTGCAAGCGCTCTTTAAAAAGACTATAACGAGCTATACCGCTTTGAGTCCCTACAGCCTTTTGAATAGCCCCCTTTGTACCAATCACAATTACTTTATTACGTGCTCGTGTCACAGCTGTATATAAAAGGTTTCGCTGTAACATTTGATGATACGTAGGAATAAAAGAAATAATTACTGTTCCATATTCACTGCCTTGACTTTTATGTACTGTAATAGCATAGGCTAACATAAAAGATACCATATCCTCCATAGGTACTTTTACTTCTTTGTCCAAAAAGCGAATAGATACTTCTGTCTTAGAAATGGCAAAAATAACACCTATTTCTCCATTAAAAACTTCAAGCTCATAATTATTTAATACTTGAATTACTTTGTCGCCCACACGATACACTTGACCATTAATTTTAACTTCACTACGTAAAGTAGATTTTTTATTTAAAGCCTCTTGAATAGTTTTGGAAATAGCTACACTCCCCGCTACACCACGTCTCATGGGGGAAATAATTTGCACATCTAATTCATCCTCTGTACTAGCTAAGGATTCTTTATAAGTACTTACAAGGCGGTGCATCATATCTGTCACACTGCGGACTTCTATAAAAGTAAACTCGCCCGCTGATGTCAACTCAGGCATTTTTCCATGGTTAATATCATGTGCATTTGTTACTATCCGATTCCCTTCTTTTTGGCGAAATATAGTATTTAATCGCACATAAGGAATTACTTCACTATCCAACAAATCACGTAATACAAAGCCAGCGCCAATAGGTGGCAACTGATCTACGTCACCAACTATAATTACATACGCTGACTCTGGAATAGCCGCTAGCAAAGAATAATAAAGCTGTACATTTAACATAGATGCTTCATCTACAATGACTACATCAGCTTCAAGCAAATTATCTTCATTCTTGGTAAAGTCATAAGAATCACTTCCTTGGACTGGCATTAAAAGGCGATGAATCGTAGTCGCTTCATATCCAGTGGCCTCAGTCAATCGCTTTGCCGCACGCCCTGTAGGTGCACAAAGTAAAATACGATTTTGCGAAGTTTGTTGAAACGCTTCTACAAGCGCCTGTATAATCGTCGTTTTGCCTGTACCTGGCCCCCCCGTAATCAGTGCCATTTTATTTTGAAGCGCCAATTGAATAGCTTCTTTTTGAGCATCACCTAATTGAATTTGCTTATACAACTCAAATTGCTCAATAAAACTTGTTAGGTCCAAAGAAATAACAGCCCCATCAGCCATTAATTGTTGCGTCAAATAGGCAGCTTCTGACTCAGCATGATAAATATTAGGACTATATACATACAGTAATCCCTCATGTTCTACACCAATAATTTGCCCATACTCTAACAATTCTTCAATGCGGGCAGCAATTTCTTCCGCATAACCACTTAACATATCAAAGACTAGGCCAATTAATTCATCTACTGGCATACAACTATGTCCATTATCACTAATATTACGTAACGTATAGATAACGGCAGCTTCAATTCGTCGCTCATCATCAGGTGCTACATCAAGGGCTGATCGTAAAGTATCTGCCATAGAAAAAGAAATTGTACTATCAATATCCATTAATCTAAATGGATTATCTTCTAATACTTGTATGGCTGCACCGCCATAGATAGTATACAATGTACGGCTCCAGCGTGAACTGAGGCCTGCCCCTTCTAAAAATCGATTAATTTCTTGCAAAACACCTTCGCCGCGCAACGAATTATACAAGTCGTCCTTTACACTTTTTCGCAAACCAGGAACAGCTAATAATTCTACAGGATCCTCAGCTCGCAGTACCTCGAGTAATGCTTCATCAAAATACACTACAATCTTGTCAATTGACTTCTCGCCTAGGCCACGTACACCTAAGTTAATTAAATACTGTTTGGCCCCATACAAAGTATCAGGTTTTAGTCGTTCAATTGTATTGGTTTCAAATTGGCGACCATATTTTTTATGGGTAATATAACGACCGGTTAATTCTAAATCGTCCCCTTCTTTAGGAGCTTCTAAATTAGCAGTACAAACGATTCGTTCTTCATTATAATCTTCTATAAGAAATACACAATAGGAATTTGTTTCATTGTGATAAATTAAGCGTTGCACAATGCCCCGAATTGTTTCCATTACCGTACCACATTAGGCAATGCTGCTACAATTTCCTCTACGGAATCAGCAATTGTACTCGCATTTTGTACCTTTACATGGCAAACTTTCTCATATAAAGGATATCGCTCTTCATATAAACGGAAAATATATTCAATGCTTTCTTTTAATAAAGGACGAATTTCCATGTCTAAATCATCAAGAATTTGAGTTACATCACGATGAATAAACACTACAAAGCCAGATTCACGCATTAAATTAACAGTGTCTTCAGATAATACGGTGCCACCACCAGTAGCGATAACAGCTGGCATCTTATGATTTACAATATCAGTAATGGCTTCAAATTCATCTTTACGGAAAGCATCTTCGCCATCATAGATAATGATATTTTGAATGGACTTACCTGTCTTTTCTTGGATAACAGCATCCAAATCATAAAATTCCATGCCTTGATGTTGAGCTAATGCTTTACCTACCGTTGTCTTACCAGCGCCTGGCATACCAATCAAGAAAATATGTTGTTGCATATGCTGTTTCTGACAAGTTTTGCTAATATCTAAAATCGATTCTACAAATTGATTAACATATCCTTTTAGATCACTAGCTTCTACATAGCTTAATGTCTTAGCCAACACTTCTTGTTCTCTTTGAGGCTCATATATACTAATATTTTCAGCTTCTTTTATACGAGCAATCTCTAAAATAACCTGTAAACGTTCTTCAAAGGTTTTAACTAATTCTTTATCTATAGCATCAATTTTTTGACGTGCTTCTTGTAAATTCATACTTACCTCGCTCCTACATAGCTATACGGTACCATTAATAGAGAAGAACATTTGTATCTTCTCATGCCCTTATATTTTACCATATTCCCTAATTTTCTTGTAGCATTAAGAAGGAATTTCCTAATAAGGCAAAATAAAATGACCCTTACGCATATCCTCATGGATTCTGTAAAGGTCATTAACAATTATTTGCTACAGCTTTAAGGTAAACCTATTTATTTAAATTCTCATTCAAAACATCAGCAATTCGCTTAATACCATCACGAATAGTCGCTTCATCATTACAAGAATAATTTAAGCGGAAGAAATTCGTATTACCTTCTGATGTAAAGAAAGCTTCCCCAGGAACAAAAGCAACTTTACGCTCGATACATTGCTGTAAAATATCACGGGATTTTAAATGCTCTGGCAAAGTACACCAAATGAATAAGCCTCCTTCTGGATAGGTGTGAGTGACCTCCTTAGGAAAGAATTCATCAATGGCTTGTAACATAGCATCACGACGAGAGCGATATAATTTTATAATACTTTGTACATGGGCATCAAAATCAAAATTTTGTAACCAAGCTTCGCAAATACGTTGTGAAAATGGTGCTGTAGATAAATCCATATTTTGTTTTAACAAGTCACACTTTTCAATAAACAATGGATTCCCAGCAATCCAGCCTAAACGGAAACCAGGCGCGAACGTTTTTGAAAAGGTCCCCAAAGAACAAACTAAACCTTTCGTATCAAAGGTATTAAGAGATGGTAAATACTCCCCTTCATAACGAAGTTCACCATATGGATTATCTTCAATAACGGGTACTTCAAATTCATCCACAACTTTCATGAATTCTTCCCGTCGTTCACGAGACCAAGTAATGCCAGTTGGGTTCTGGAAATCTGTTACCACATAAATTAAACGTACTGTATGTGTTTCCAAAGCTTTGCGTAGCTCCGAAATAATCATACCTTGTCCATCGCCTGGTATTTCAACATAATTAACCCCACTTAAATTAAAAGCAGTAATAGCCCCTAAATAAGATGGTTTTTCCACAAGTACAGTATCACCTGTATTGCAGAATAAGCGACATAACATATCTAATCCCTGTTGCGAGCCACAAGTAATTAAAATATTGTCTTTAGTAAAATTAGTTTTAACAATGCGATTCATACGCTTTGCAATACTGTCCCTAAGAGGTTCATAACCAAGTGAAGGGCCATACTGCAAGGCTTTACCAGCATCACCATTTAAAACGATTTCCGTAGCCTTTCTAATCTCTTCAGCTGGAAATGATTCTTCTGCTGGTAAACCTCCAGCAAATGAAATCATATCTGGCTGAGCAATAAGCTTTAAAATATCTCCTGTATCTGAGTGCTTAATTGCATTAACTGCATCTGAAAAACGTATAGCCATAATGATAACCTCCTTAAATTATTGTAGTTTTTATCATACTCTTATCATAGGTAAATGTCAACTAAAAATATACAACTGTATATAAAGAATGGACATATTTTATTATACACTTTATAAGATTTTTTTATGGCAAAAATCAAAAGCGCCTGTAAAGATTCAATACTTTAACAGACGCTTAACTGCTTTTTCATTACTTTCAGAAACAATATTACCATTATAAGTAATGAACTCATTTTATTTATTTTTAAAGAAATCCTTAGCCTGCTGTTCATCAATCTTCATCTGTGCAATTAATTCATCTAAGGAATTAAATCGCTGTTCTGGACGCAATAGTTGCCAAAATTCAACCGTTGCTTCATGACCATATACCATTTGATTAAAATCAAAAAGATGAACCTCAAAGCGGTGATATTGATTTTCAAAGGTTGGATTATCTCCTAAGTTGCCTACCCCTTCATACCACTGACCATCAAGAAATACACGATTCACATATACTCCATCAGGTGGCAAGGTAAGCTCTTTGGGAAATAAGAAATTTAGTGTAGGAAACCCTAAGGTACGCCCACGCTGATCCCCTTCAATCACTACACCACGAAACATATAGGGTCTGCCCAATAAGGCTTGAGCAAAGGCTAAATTTCCTTCACGAACGGCTTGTCGAATTAATGTACTAGATACATGTTCTTGTACTTCTTGGCACTGTGCTAATGACAGCGCGTGTACAACAATCGGTCTATCTTGTAATAACTGTTGAATTAAAGCAGGCGTTCCTTTGCCGCCAGCACCAAATGTAAAATTTTGTCCTACTACAAAAGCAATCACATTATTATGAGCCGTCAATGCTACTACAAATTCCTCAGCCGGTATAGCTAATAATTCTTTAGTCATTGGCAAACGCAATACATAATCAACACCAAGGTCGTGTAAAATTTCACCTTTCAACACAGCCTGTAAAAGCATGGTCGGACAACGAGATGGATTTAAAATATGCAAAGGGTGATGATCGAAGGTCACCACTACCGAACTAGCCTTCGCCGCCTTTGCTTCAGCTACAGCACGCTGTATTACCGATTGATGACCACGATGAAGGCCATCAAAGGTACCTAATGCATAGACAATATTAGTGTTTAATTGTTGTAACTCTGCAAAGGACGTTAAAATCTTCATACATCAATTCCTATAAAAAAATATTTTTTGCTACTTTTAAGGTACTTTCCGTACCCTCTACTATACCAAAGAAACCATTTGAGCTATAGGCACAATATAATTGTTGTGCTACCCCTTCAAAATTGGCAATAGCTTCATAAGGCCATTGCTTGCCTTGTTTTAACGCTAATAAACCAGCTTCAGATACCTGAACTATAGGCATATGACTTAATGCCGACTCTGTAGGCAAAACACAGGTCTCCCCACGCTCCAGCAATTCCTCCGCTGTAATAGCTTGCTCTATTGTATAAGCACCAACAGCAGTACGAGCTAGTTGTGTCATAGTTCCTGGAATACCTATGGCTGTTGTAATATCACGTAATAAAGCTCTAATATAAGTACCTGCCGAACAAGTTACCCGTATTGTAAAATAAGGATACGCATAGGCTAATAATTGGCATTCATAAATAGTAATAGTGCGACTGGGCAGCGTAAACGCAACCCCTTCACGAGCCAACTCATAGGCACGACGACCATTGACTTTTATTGCCGAATATATTGAAGGTTGCTGACTTTGCTCACCAATAAACGAATGAATCACATCTTCCAAGCTTTGCCAAGACGGCACATCGTTGGGCACGACTTCCTCCTGCAAAGGTATGCCTGTACTATCTTCAGTATCAGTACCATAACCAAAGCGACATTCTGCTACATAGGTTTTAGTTACATTTTCAGTATATTCTATAATACGCGTAGCTTTACCTACAAAAATAGGTAATACGCCATAGGCCAATGGATCTAATGTTCCACTATGACCAATACGACGCTCTTTTAGAATACGTCGACAAATGCCTACAGCATCATGACTCGTGATCCCTGGTGGTTTCAAAAACGGAAATACGCCATCCATTAATGAATCACCGCTATTAGTTGTGCTATCGCACCAGCTATATCTGCCTGAATCGTACAGCCAGCAGCTTTTACATGTCCACCACCACCAAATTGGCTAGCAATAGCATTTACATCAGTTTCTTTGGCACGTAAACTTACCCGTGTCGTTTTTTTATTTACAGCTTTTAATAAAATAGCTACATCAACTGTATCAACATTACGAATCAAATCAACATAACCATCTGTATCATCCCCTACTTTAGCCATTAATGCTTCATCAAGGGCAATAACTGCGACTTTTCCATCCTTAAAAAACTGAATAGTCTGTAAGGCTTCTTTCATAACTTCAATACGCGCTATGGTAGTCACTTCTACATGTTCTGAAACAATATTAGGCTGTGCCCCACAAGCTACGCAAAGCGCCCCCATTTTTAAGGTTTGCTCTGTAGTGTTACTAAAGCGGAAGAAACCACAATCTGTGGCAATCGCCATATATAAGGCATTGGCCATAGACGCAGTAATCTTCCAGCCCCAACTATCACACAGATAGGCTAAAATTTCACCGGTAGCAGCAAAGTCAGGGCAGAGGAATAAAGCCTCAGCAAATTGGCTATTAGAAATGTGATGATCAATATTATAAATAGGTGCTTTACAATAAGTACCAACTTCACCAATACGCTCAAACGTACTGGCATCGAGCACTAATAACATATCTGCATCCCAAGTAGTCATTTCCTTAGGCTGCTTAATTTTATTGCTATGTGCTAAAAAGCTATATTTAGCAGGCACTACATCATCGACTACCATAGTAACGCTTTTGCCTTCATTAGTGAGTGCTTCATAAAAGGCTACCATGGAGCCAATAGCATCTCCATCGGGATGAACATGAACGGTTAAAATAATATGTTGTGCATCATCTAATGCAACTTTTAACTGTTCCTTAGTTATGGTTGCCATTGTCTTCATCCTTTTTTATATCTTGTAACAAGGACTCAATATGCATACTATAATCTAAAGATGTATCGGCATCAAAAGAAATTTCAGGTACATAGCGGAGACGTAATACTTTACCTAATTCGCTACGTACATGACCAGCTGCATGCCGTAAAGCCTGCAAAGAAGCCTTTTTTTCTTCATCTTTACCAAATAAACTTACATAAATAGTTGCTTGTCGTAAGTCCCCCGTCACTTCTACATCAGTAACAGTGACGAAGCCGATGCGTGGGTCTTTAAGACCACGCATCAACATGCTACTCACTTCTTGTTTTATAAATTCTTGTAATTTACGTACACGTACGTCGCTCATTGAGGCCTCCTAAATCTGTGGCGCAATTTCTTTCATTGTGAAGGCTTCAATTACGTCGCCTTCTTTAATATCACGGTAACGCTCAATGGAAATACCACATTCAAAACCACTCTTCACTTCTTTCACTTCATCTTTAAAGCGACGTAAGGAATCAACTTCCCCTTCATGAACAACTACACCATCACGAATTAAACGAATTTCAGATTTATTCGTAATCTTACCTTCTGTAATATAAGAACCAGCAACAATTGCTTTTGGTGTAGAAATTACTTGTCGTACTTCAGCACGGCCAAGAATTACTTCTTTAAATTCTGGTGTTAACATACCACGCATAGCGCTTTCTACGTCATTAATAGCATCATAAATAACGCGATATGTACGAAGATCTACGCTTTCTTTCTCAGCTGCTTTACGAACCACAGCATCTGGACGTACGTTAAAGCCAATAATAATTGCATTAGAAGCAGAAGCCAACATTACGTCAGATTCATTAATAGCACCTACAGCCGCATGAACAATAACAATGCGCACTTCTGGGTTTTTAATAGCTTCTAAGGACTGGCGTAATGCTTCTACAGAACCTTGTACGTCAGCTTTAATAATAATATTTAAATCTTTTAATTCACCTTGTTGAATTTGGTTGAAAATATCATCTAAGGTTACTTTATGCGTAGCCCCTAATTCAGCAATACGTTGTTTTTCCACACGTTTTTCTGCAATAGTACGTGCTTCGTTATCATCAACGGCATCCATGATTTCACCAGCTTGTGGCACATCAGAAAGACCTAGTACTTCCACTGGCATAGATGGGCGGGCTACTTTAACTTTTTCGCCGCGTTCATTGGTCATAGCACGGACTTTACCATAAGCAACGCCAGCAATGATATTGTCACCTACACGCAAGCTACCTTTTTGTACTAATACTGTACATACAGGACCACGGCCTTTATCTAACTTGGCTTCAATAACCACGCCTTGAGCATTACGATTTGGATTAGCTTTTAATTCCATCACTTCTGCAACGAGCAAGATATTTTCTAATAAATCATCAATACCTTGACGTTGTTTAGCCGATACAGGCACCATGATGATATCGCCACCCCATTCTTCTGGGATTAAACCATGTTCAGCTAATTGCTGTTTTACATGGTCAGGGTTAGCACCTGGTTTATCCATTTTATTAATCGCTACAATAATAGGCACATTAGCGGATTTAGCATGGTTAATCGCTTCAATAGTTTGTGGCATAACACCATCATCGGCAGCTACTACTAATACAGCAATATCTGTTGACTGAGCACCACGCAAACGCATAGCCGTAAATGCTTCATGGCCAGGTGTATCTAAGAAGGTAATCTTATTCCCTTTATAGCGAACCATATACGCACCGATATGCTGTGTAATACCACCAGCTTCAGAAGCCGTTACATTAGTCTGACGGATTACATCCAATAAGGAGGTTTTACCATGGTCAACGTGACCCATAATAGTAACAACCGCTGGACGAGGTTGTAAGCTTTCTGGAGAATCTTCAATTTCACGAATTTCAGTAGGATCTTCTTCTGGTGTAGCTTCAGAAACAGTAACACCAAATTCTTCTGCTACAATAGCAGCCGTTTCGAAATCAATTTCTTGATTGATTGTCGCCATTACACCTAAAAGCATGAGTTTTTTAATGATTTCACTCACTTCGCGGCCCATAGTTTCAGCCAATTCTTTAACTGTTAATGTTTGGCCAATTTCAATGTGAGTAGCAATCATTGCTTCTGCTTTACGTTTTTCTTCTTCTTTATGTTGACGATTTTGTTCATTACGCTGTTTTACGCGATTCTTGCTTTTTGCCAAAGATGTAGATAATAAAGACTGCGGACGGTTACCATTGCGGTTCTTCTTATCCTTTTTATTGCGGCGATCATTGTTATTATTGCCATCACGATTGCTACGAGCATCTTTATTATTGCGATTATCACGGGTATCGCGATTATTTTTCCGATCATTAGGACGTTCGTTGCGGTCATTGCGATTATTTGTTTCGTTTTTCTTATCTGCATGACGAGTATTATTGCGGTCTTGCCCTTTATTGTCATTGCGATTATCTTGACGTTGGCCAGCTTGATTAGTTTTATTAGCTGGTTTCTGATTGCGAGACTCTTGCTTATGCTCAGACCCTTTGTGAATTTGACCAGCTACTTTACGGTTCTCTGGTCTCTGCCCCTCTGTTTTATGACCTGCAGCTTTATGAGTATCCTGCTTCTTAGGATGCTCTGCTGTTTTATGAGCTGGTTTTGAATTAGTTTTAGGTACTTCAGCTTTAGGAGATTCAACTTTCCCAGTCACTTCTACTTTTTTAGGTGCAGGAGCATCTGCTTTCTTAAAATGCTTCTCTACTAAAGCTACACCGGCTTCATCTAAACCACTAGCTGGCGTTTTTGATTCATAACCATTGCGGCTTAAGAAATCTATAATTCGTTTATTTTCTACATTTAGTTCTTTACTTAAATCACGTATTCTTTTTTTTGACATCTACATGCCCCCTTAATCAATTATCTATTTCCTTGAGCATTGCTTTGGCAAATCCCGCGTCATTAACGAGAACAATAGCTCGTTGTTCTTTTCCGATAGCTTGCCCTAATTCAGCCTTTGTTAATACCTCACGTAAAGGAACTTTATGCTGTTGAGCTAGCCAATTATATTTTTCAGCATTATTTTTTGCACAATCTGAAGCTAATATAGCCAATGGGATATTCCCTCGTTTGATAGCTTTTTCTGCTACAAAGTCGCCTGATAATAATTTACCGGCCCTCTGTGCCATGCCTAATAAGTTTTTAAGTTTAATACTGTCCATAAGCCCGTTTATTCCTTAGTTGGAAATAATTCAGCTCGTAAATTTTCATATATATCTGCAGAAACAGCACGTTTCAAAGAACGCTCTAAGCGCTTAGCCTTATAGGCTGTTTCAAAGCAATCTGTCTTTGGCTCTATATAAGCGCCACGACCTGCGGCCTTCCCCGTCAGGTCGATAGTAATAACCCCTTCTGGAGATGCTACAATGCGCAACATGTCTTTCTTATTTCGAAGTTCGCCACAACCTACACAAATGCGCATTGGTGGTGATTTCTTCTTCATTAAGCCTCACCATCCTCTGTTAGGATAAATTCAGAGGAGTCAGCTGTACTTGGTTCTTCTGTATCAGCTTGAGTTTCACTCTTAATATCAATCTTCCAATTGGTCAATTTAGCTGCTAATCGAGCATTTTGTCCTGCTTTGCCAATGGCCAATGATAACTGATAATCAGGCACTACAACACGAGATGTTTTCTCTTCTTCATCCACCTCTACAGAAATGACCTTAGCCGGACTTAAAGAGTTTGCAATATAAATAGCTGGGTCTTCATCCCATTTTACAATATCAATTTTCTCATCATGTAGTTCGTCCACAATATTCTGAACGCGCTGACCTTTAGGACCCACACAAGCGCCTACTGCATCAATTGTTTCATCACGAGACACTACAGCAATCTTAGAACGCATACCTGGCTCACGAGCTACTGATTTAAGTTCAATAACTCCTTCATAAATTTCAGGCACTTCCAATTCAAATAAGCGCTTTAATAATCCAGGATGTGTACGGCTAATCATAATCTGTGGCCCTTTAGTCGTTTTCTTAACTTCCACAATATAGCATTTAATACGATCGCCTGCTTTATACGTTTCCGTTGGAATTTGTTCAGCTGGTGGTAAAATAGCTTCCGTTTTACCTAAGTCGACAAATACATTACGCCCTTCAACGCGCTGAACAAGACCTGTAATAATATCGCCTTCACGGCTGAAATATTCTTCGTAAACAATGCTGCGTTCTGCTTCTTTTAAACGTTGAATTAGCATTTGTTTTGCTGTATGAGCCGCGCTGCGACCAAAGTTTTTTGGCGTCACATCTACTTCAACAATATCGCCTACTTCAAAGCGCATATCTTTTTGTTGTGCCTCAACTAAAGCAATTTCTTTTTCAGGATCTGCTACTTCAGCTACTACAGTTTTCTTAGCAAATACTTTATATTCACCGGTTTCACGATTTAATTCTACATATGCTTCCTGATTAGAGCCTGGTTCTTTACGATAAGCCTGCAATAATGATGCCTCTAAGGACTCAAACACCACTTCTGGTGAAACACCCTTCTGCTTTGTTAACACCATAACTGCCTGTACTAATTCTTGACTCACTGATTATTCCTCCAATATCCTATTAGTTTTAAAATTCAAAATGCAATCGAATCTGAGCAATCGCACTACGTTCTAATTCAATCGACGTTTCACCTACCATAATGGTAATTGTCGTATCCGTAAACCCAGCTAATGCACCAGTGTATTGTTTTTTCCCATCCACTGGCTTAAATAGTTGTACATCAACATCGGCGCCATTATAGCGTACAAAATCTTTGTCCTTTTTAAGCACTCGATCAAGTCCTGGAGAAGATACTTCTAACAAATAATTCTCTTTAATGGGATCTTTTGCGTCCAGTACTTCGCTCAACTTTTCACTAACTAGCTGACAGTCATCAAGGTCAACTCCGCCTGGCTTATCTAAGTAAACGCGCAAATACCAATCTCGTTCACGAACGTATTCCACATCTACTAATTCCATATCAGTACCTTCTACAATACCTTCCACAATAGAGGACACAAACTCTTCGACGGCTTCTCTTTTCATGGTCATCGCCTCCTTTAATATGATGTAACACTTGTTATCCATGGCTATGTGTATTACTTACATAGAGTTTTTACTATAAAGTAAAGAGTGAGCCAAGGCCCACTCTTCTAAAAAAGCTTATATCAAATCACGTATATTATATCATGAACACTGCAAAAACACAAATACTACAAACGATTTTCCAAGTCGATTAAGACACGCTCTAATTGTGTTGTCAATTTTTCTTCCAATTCTGGAATTGTTACCGCATCAAAATCGTGATTAATTTCTGGATAATTATGACGACGCAACTCTACAAAGAATTCATCGCGTAGTACATTATAGAAAATGAGCAGTCCCGACGGCTCCTGCGACTTACAATACTCAGCAATAATAAAAGAACCGTTAATCATACAAATTCCATTACTGGGCGCAATATCTCGAGTAAAACTGCCTATGGATTCAGGTAATACAGAATCATAGACCCAATCAACTAAGCCTTTTTGCTTATACGCATAGGTGAACATTTGCTGCGGTTCTACCAAACGCTTAGTAATACCGTCTATCCCACGTTCACGTAATACGGCCTCAAATTCATCCCAAGTGTTGCGAACAAAGTTAATGTCTACAAAGGAAAATAAAGGCATAACCACATGAACAGTAAAATCATTGACCTCTTTATCATATACAGCTTCCCAACGCCAGCCTAAAGGATTTTCATAGTGAAAAAACCGAAAACCTAAGACTTCATCTTCCGCTATATCCACTACTAATGTGAAATCTCCAATAGTAGTAGGAAGCCATGAAAAATCATATATTCTATCTTTACACTCTGCTATTATATCAGCCATTAAGAGAACGTCCTTTCTTAACGATTTAATAGATGAAAAATATCTATTAGAGTCTATGGCATACTAATCTCGTTTCACGGAATAAAGAGATTCATAATGCTCTTGATTCTTAAGCACAGTAGCCACATATTCACGCGTTTCAGGGAACGGAATTTCATCAATGGCCTCAAAATCAGAATTCCAACCATATTGAGTCATCCACTCTTCCACATGCCCACGCCCTGCATTATAAGCAGCCAACGCTAATACTTTATTGCCTTTAAACTCGTCTAATAAATACGCCAAATACCATGTCCCTAACTTAATATTAGTTGCCGGCTCGCGAATATCACTATCTGTTAATTTAGCTTCATTACGTTGTTCAGCAATCCAATGGGCTGTTTCTGGCATAAGTTGCATTAAACCTAAAGCACCTGGTGCTGATTCAGCATGTTCATTAAACTTACTTTCTGCTAATATAACACCAGCCACTAAGGAATAAGGCACCTTATTTTCTTGTGCTGCAGCGTATACAAGTTCACTATGTTCTAAAGGATATGCATAGGTGCGTGCTAAATATGGCTCACCTACCCAAAAGTAATACCCTCCTAAAATGACCATACACCAGGCAAAAAATGTAGAGCCTCTCATGAATCCTCCTTAGCAAATAAATGACCTTTCGCCTGCCATAAATCTGCTAGCTGAGTCATTAAATCTTCTAACGTTCCATTATTATCAATTATTACATGACTATATGCCTTTTTATCAGCTAATGGCATCTGACTAGCAATCCGAGCCTTCGCTTCAGCTTCCGTAAATCCATTACGAGCCATTAATCTATCTTTTTGCACATCTGGCTCCAATGATACTAGCCATACTTCATCCATATCCTTATACCAATTTGTTTCAATAAGTAAAGGAATATCATAAATAGCCGCTTCATGGCCTGCTTTAGCAAACTCACTTGCTAACTCTTCAATTCGTTCATGAATATAGCGATGTAAAATTTGATTTAACTCACGCCGTTTCTCTTCATTATTAAATATAATAGCCCCTAATTTAGGCCGATCTAAGGTGCCATCCCCTTGTAATATGCTGGGGCCAAAATGAGCCACTAATTCTGCTAAACCAGCTGTACCAGGTTCTACGACTTCACGAGCCACTACATCAGCATCAATAATAGGCGCCCCCTTTTGGGCTAACCATTCTGAAACAGTACTCTTACCAGATGCAATACCACCAGTTAATCCAATTTTATACATACAATCTCCTACTGTGAAGATTAATTATTATATAGTTCTGCCACCATATCTATACTAAGTCATATTATGTACTGACAGTCATACTAATTAATACTAAAAATATTCACTAACAGAAATATACTATACCTACTAATTTTATTTTTGACAATGGCCACAAAATACAGTATGGCGGCCACGTAATGTCATATCTTGTAATGGTCGTTTACAAACTAAACAAGGTTTGCCACCACGACCATACACAAGCAAATAGTCTTGATTTTGTCCTTTATTACCAGCACCATTTTTATAATCTCTGAAACTAGTGCCACCACGCGCTAAACTATCACGCAATACTTTTCGTAACGCCCGATGTAAGGCTTTCACTTCCTTTTCAGTAAGTGAATCTGCCGGCCGTGTAGGTAATACATGCGCTAAAAATAGTGCTTCATCTGCATAAATATTGCCGATGCCCGCTACATACTGTTGCCCTAATAGAAAAGGTTTAATAGGCATACTGCTACGGCGTGTTAACTCATATAGTTTACCACTCGTAAAGGATTGACTCAAGGGCTCCAGTCCCATATGTAAATAAGCTTTTAAATCAATTTGCTTAGGGGATTCGAAAATATATAAAGCCCCTAAAGTACGCACATCGCCATAGGCTAGTAGAGTGCTATCAGTAAAATGAAATAAGATACGATCAAATCGTTCTATTTCAGCTTGAGGTCTAAAGATTAAACGCCCTGTAAGCTTTAAATGAATAATAAGCTGTAAAGAAGTATTTTGAAAGGTAATAATAAGATATTTACCTCGCCGTTTTACTGCTTCAATGGTCTGTCCTACTATAAGTTCTTCTGCCATAGGCGCTGGACAATTTCGCCACATACGGGGCAGCAAAGACTCTACGGACGCCACAGTCTTACCTGCTGTATGTTCGTGAATATATCGCTTTATTAATTCTACCTCTGGTAACTCTGGCATCCTATCACCCTACTTCTTTCACTAGCTTATAATCTATAACACGTATACTCTATTATTTTACATCTACTCTATTATTTTACATCCGCCCAATTCGTAGCACTATGTACATCCACAATAAGTGGTACAGCCAATTCTACCACGCTGTCCATAATATCTGCTAATAAGGTTTCTACAATGGCTTCTTCTGCTTTTACTACTTCTAATACTAATTCATCATGTACTTGTAAAAGTAAACGAGATGTGAGCTTCTCCGCTTCTAATCGCTGTGCCACTTGATTCATAGCCAATTTAATAATATCTGCTGCACTACCTTGAATAGGCGTATTCATAGCAGTACGTTCTGCAAAAGAACGACGATTAAAATTACGACTATTAATATCTGGTAATGCTCGTACGCGGCCAAACATAGTACGTACTGACCCCGTTTCATGAGCCTCCGCTACCATAGCATCCATATATTCTTTAACTTTTGGATAACGACTAAAATATAAGTCAATATATTCTTTGGCTTCCCCTCGGGTAATACCTAAATCGCGGGATAGACCGAAATCACTGATACCATAAATAATCCCAAAGTTGACAGCCTTTGCATGAGATCTCTCTGTAGGCGTTACCTCCTCAATCGACTTGCCTAATACTTCAGCCGCTGTAAAACGATGAATATCCTCACCATCTAAAAAGGCTTTAATGAGTGCAGGGTCTTCTGACAAATGAGCCAAGATTCGCAATTCAATTTGAGAGTAGTCAGCACTTACCAAAGTGTCATAGCCTTCACCAGGCAAGAATAACGCCCGAATTTCACGACCTTTTTCAGAACGGACCGGAATATTTTGTAAATTAGGATCTGAGCTACTTAAACGACCTGTCGCTGTAACCATCTGATTAAAGGTACTATGAATACGTTCAGTCTTAGTATTAATCAGTGGTTTTAAGCCTTCTAAATACGTAGAAATCAACTTAACCACTGTACGATATTTTAATATTAGTTCAATAATAGGATGATCATTACGCAATAAATCCAATACTTCTGCATTGGTAGAATATCCAGTTTTTGTCTTTTTAATAACTGGAAGATTTAGTTTTTCAAATAAAATAACCCCTAGTTGTTTAGGTGAATTAATATTAAATTCTTCACCCGCTGCTTTGTAAATAGCCTCACGAAGTTCATCCGCTTCTTTTTCAAAGCGTGCTTGCGTTTCTTCTAACGCCGCTTTGTCAATATAAATGCCATTTTTTTCCATCACCAATAATGTACGAATTAATGGCAATTCAATAGTTTTATATAAATCCCAAAGGCCATTATCAGTTAATACTTCAACAGCTACGGACTTCATATCGACTAAAGCGTTTACAGTAGCTACAAACTCTACATCATCGCCACCTGCAGGTACTACAGGCGCACCAAAGCGTTCACATAAATAAGAGATACCATAATTAGTGCGCGTTGGATCTGCTAAATAGGCCATTAAGGTTATATCCCAAACTCGAGGCTCTTTAGATGTATCAAATAAATCAAGCGGGCCTGGTGTCGTTTCACCCGTTACCTCCATAAGAAGTTTAGCATCTTCCGTTACAATGCCAGCCGCCATTTGTAACATAGAAGCCACTAATTCTTTAGTTACTTTTGTACTACCGTCTAATTTAGCAACTGCCTCACCATTACTCACATAGACTGTATCAATCGTTCTAAATGGATGGCTACCAGCTGTTTTTAAATGAAATGCTAATACCTTATTTGTATAAAAATCAACACTTACTTCAGTTTCCCCTAAAGTAGTCACTGTTTTTTTTGTATCTATCGGTGAATCTGCAAAAGCGGCAAATAAAGACTCACTATCAGATGGTGCTGGTGCTGTAATCCCCATGGCTTTAATAAGACGTGGCGTTACATTATGAAAACCTAATCGATCAAACAAAGGCACAATTTCTGTTTCATGAGCCGCTGTTACAAAATCCTCTAGCGTATAGTCTAAATCCATGTCAGTTTTAATCGTTGCTAATGTACGAGATAAGAAGGCCAGCTCTTTATTATCTGATAGTTTTTCTTTTAACTTACCTTTAATGCCATCAATATTTTCATACACACCTTCTAATGTGCCATATTCAGTTAACAGTTTGAGAGCCGTTTTTTCACCAACCCCTGGCACCCCTGGAATATTATCTGAACTATCACCCATAAGGGCTTTCATATCAATTACTTGCTCTGGACCATAACCATATTCATCAGCCATTGTATCAGGACGCACTTCGAGCATATCACTAATCCCTTTTTTCGTTAAATACACAGTACTATGCTCATCCACAAGTTGTAAACTATCCCGATCCCCAGTAATAATATATACAGCCGTATCCTTACTGCCTAATTTTTTACTCAAGGAACCAATAATATCGTCCCCTTCATAGCCTTCTTGCTCGATAACTGAAATTCCTAAAGCTTCTAGTACTTCACGAATAAGTCCAAATTGAGGACGTAAATCATCTGGCGCATTAGGCCGATTCCCTTTATAATCAGCATATAGTTCTGTACGAAAGGTTTCTTTCCCTTTATCAAAGGCAACTGCTACATAATCAGGTTGTAAATCATTATATAATTTCACAAGCATTGTCAAAAAGCCATACACCGCATTCGTTGGTACACCTAGGGCATTGCTAAGGGGTGGCAATGCAAAAAAAGCACGGTATAACAAGCTACTGCCATCTATAATCATTAATTTTTTCATAAAACACCTCTCACGGATAGGAACTATACTGTATGAAAACTTTCCTGTCTATTATATCTTAAACTATTATATCACAAATATATAACAAAACTAATCCTTCAAAGGTATTGCACAACCATACGCTCTATGCTATAATTATTCAGGTATATTATTGTAATCATAAGGAGGTGACTCAATTGCCAAATATCAAATCCAGTATTAGAAGCGTAAAAACAGACGCTGAACGTCGTGCGAAAAACTCCGCTGTGAAATCTCAAATTCGTACAGCTACACGCAAAACGGTTGAAGCTGTAGAAGCTGGCGCAGTAGAAGATGCTAAAAAAGCACTTGTTCAAGCTACTAGCGTAATTGATAAAGCAGCCTCCAAAGGCGTTCTTCATAAAAACACAGCAGCTCGTAAAAAATCCAACTTGGCTGCTAAAGTGAATGCTTTATAATTCTAAGGCACTAAAAGCGTTGTAACCTAGTTACGGCGCTTTTTTTAATTTATGCATATAAAAAGGAACTACTCTCAAATATTAACTGAGACGTAGTTCCTTTTGTCATTTCTACTCTTATTATTTCTTCAAATCCCCATGCATAATGCAACGGAATAAATTAAGCGCTACAGCTGCTGGCTGACCAGCTTCAAGCGCCGTTGTAGCTTGGCCTAAAGCGCGACGAAATACAGCATGCACTTCCTCTGTGCCAGATTGACTCACAGCGTCTACATCTAGCTCCATAATATATTTAAATAGCGCATGCAATTCAGTGCTATCCATACCTTGTGCTTTAGCTACTTCAGTTTGCTGCTTTGCCCAATCATAGCGTGCTCTTTCTTGTGGATCCGTAGGAATTTCTTTCTTATTATGTGTACAACTCATACTATTTTGCCTCCTTAATACATTCTAAAAAACTTGTGCCCATATGACCAACCAGTCCAAAATTATCTAATATAGTCTGCCCCACATCAGCAAAAGTATCACGGTCCCCTAACGCAACAGGTCGACGTAAACCCTTCCAATAACCTAATAGGGGCACTAATTCACGAGTATGATCTGTGCCAGCCCATGTAGGATCATTTCCATGATCTGCCGTAATTAATAGTAAATCATCAGGCTGTAATAATTCTATAAAACCGCCTAACTGGTAATCAAAGTCTTCCAAAGCGCGCTTATAGCCTATTACATCACGACGATGACCATAGAGGCTATCAAACTCAACTAAGTTAATCATCATAAGGCCTTCTTTAAAAGTACCGCCTAATAAACGAGCAGCTTCATTCATACCATGAGCATTCGATTTTGTTGGATAGGATTCACTAATACCTACATTAGCATAAATATCACCAATTTTACCAACGCCAATAGTTTGTAGCTTATGCTGCTGTAAAATTTCCCAATATAAGGTTTTTTCTGGCATACGACTATAATCATGACGATTAGCAGTTCGCTTAAAATGACCTAATTCACCCACAAAAGGTCGTGCAATAATACGCCCCACGTAATAATCACCAATACATACTTTTTCACGAGTAATCTTACAAATGCGATATAACTCCTCTAACGGGATAATATCTTCGTGTGCCGCAATTTGAAATACTGAATCAGCTGAAGTATACACAATAGGCTTGCCTGTCTTTATATGCTCAGCTCCTAAACGCTCTATAATTTCAGTACCAGAAGCCACTTCATTACCTAAATAGCCATATCCTGTTTCACGCGTAAAGGCATCCATCACTTCCTTAGGAAAGCCTTCGTAAAACGTGGGAAATGGCACCTCTACAGGATGACCTAATAATTCCCAATGGCCACTAGTCGTATCTTTCCCTTTACTCTTTTCATGAAGACGACCAAATAGCCCTTGTACTGGTTCTTCATCACCCTGAATATCAGAAATTTCTGCTAAACCTAAGCGTTTTAACGTAGGACAACGTAACACCCCACCTACTTTTTCAATATGGCCAATAGTATTAGCACCTTCATCACCAAATAAATTAGCATCTACGGCGTGACCAATACCAACACTGTCCATGACAATTAAAATTATTCGTTTAAACATAGTACGCCTCAATTCTTATTTACGTCACTACAACTTTCTATTACTTTACATTATGTAATATTAGGCCTTATTGCTACTATCAGTTATTTAAGATAGGGCATGGCTAATGCTAAAGCAGCCAAAGTTTTGCCATCTTTAATTTCTTCGTTACGAATCGCTTCCATTAATTCGTCTAAAGTATAATATTCAAGCTCTACATACTCATCTTCATCCCAATGAGTCTGCCCTTTACTTAACTCTTTAGCAATAAACAAATGAATGATTTCATTACAAAAACCTGGGCTAGTAGCAATAGGGCCTAAAGAAATCCATTCAGCCGCTTTATAGCCTGTTTCCTCTTCTAATTCACGCTTAGCACAAGTCAGCGGATCTTCCCCTTTATCTAGTTTACCGGCAGGAATTTCTAATAAACCACAATCTAACGCATAACGGAACTGACGTTCCATAACAATGCGCCCTTTTTCATCAATAACTACAATGGCACTGGCTCCCGGATGATGAACAACTTCACGCCAGGCTTCTTTGCCATTTACTTCCGCCACATCAAAAGTAACTTTGATTAATCGCCCATCAAATTTCATTTCTGAAGATATTTGTTTTTCTTTATGTATACTCATATATACGCTCCTACTAAGCCCTATACGTTATAAAAAGTTAACGTAAGCACTATTTTACAACAATTTACGACTAAATAAACTTACAATCTCTACACTGTAAAATTACAAAATTGAAAGGTATTCTCTATTTATTGTAACATACTACAACCAAAGGTAAAGGAAAAATAAAAATACTCCTCAGAGTATGTTCATTTCTTATTACTTATGCAATAAAGCAAAATAGATAAGAACAGAACTCACTCTGGGAGTATTTGTTTAATTAATTATTACCTGTGCTACCAATGCCACCAGTACGAATACCTGTAGCATCATCATCACTAGTAATTAAATATTTAGAGAAAATACCTTGCGCCACTCGCTCACCTTTTTCAAGACTTACGGCTTCTTGCCCCATATTAATAAGAGCAATTAAAATATGGCCTTCATTTTCTTCATTGTTGTAATAATCACTGTCAATAATCCCAGTGCTATTTACTAGCATGAGATGCCGCTTAATGGCCATACTTGAACGAATATGAATCGCCAAGTATTCATCATAATTCATAAAGGCCTTAAGACCTGTAGCAACTAACTTCATTTCACCAGGGTTAATTGTCACAGCCTCGGCACATTCAATATCATACCCTGCACTTTCCGTTGTTTTACGTCTAGGTAATGCAATATCTTTATCATCATACTGCGAGACAACTTCAAATCCACGTATATCCATCTAACGACTCCTCTTTCAATCGGTAGTTTATTTCAAACAATCTTTACGAGACAAATTAATACGACCTTGTTTATCAATTTCGATAACTTTGACCATAATTTCATCGCCTACATTAACAACATCTTCTACATTTTCTACACGCTCTTTAGCCAATTTAGAAATATGTACTAACCCTTCTTTACCAGGTAATACTTCAACAAAAGCACCAAAGTTCATAAGACGTGTTACTTTACCAAGGTATACTTCGCCTACTTCTACTTCTTTTGTCAAATTAGTAATAATTTCAATCGCTTTATTAGCGGATGCTTCTTCTACAGCAGCAATAAAGATAGTACCATCATCTTCAATATCAATTTTGGCACCCGTTTCTTCAATAATGCTACGAATTACTTTACCACCTTGACCAATAACATCACGAATCTTATCTGGATCAATGTGCATTGTAATAATGCGAGGTGCCCATGGTGACATATTGCCACGTGGAGCCTCAATGACAGCTAACATTTTACCCATAATGTGCATACGACCTTTATGAGCTTGTTCTAATGCTTCTTTTAAGATTTCACGGGACAAACCAGAAATTTTAATATCCATTTGGATAGCTGTAACACCTTTTGCCGTACCAGCCACTTTAAAGTCCATATCCCCTAAAGCATCTTCCATGCCTTGAATATCTGTCAAAATGGTATAATGTTCGCCTTGTGTAACAAGACCCATCGCAATACCAGCTACTGGTGCCTTAATCGGTACCCCTGCATCCATTAAGGATAAGGTACTACCACATACAGACGCCATAGAACTGGAACCATTAGATTCCAATACTTCAGACACTAAGCGCATAGCATATGGGAATTCTTCTTCTGTTGGTAAAACAGCTAATAGAGCACGTTCCGCTAAGGCACCATGACCAATTTCACGACGACCTGGCCCACGAGAGGAACGAGCTTCACCTACAGAATAAGATGGGAAATTATAATGATGAATATAGCGTTTTTCTGTTTCAATGCCAATACCATCAATAGTTTGTTTTTCAGATAATGGAGCTAATGTACAAATATTAAGCACTTGTGTTTGGCCACGAGTAAATAAACCAGAACCATGAGTCCGAGGCAATACACCAACACGAACGCTAATTGGACGTACTTCATCTAATTGACGACCATCAGGACGAATTTTTTCTACCGTAATCATCTGACGCACAATTTCTTTGGTCATTTTTTCAAGAGCCATAGAAACATCAGCCATATTATCTGGGTAGATTTCTTCAAAATGAGCCTTTGTATCAGCATATACTTCATCTTGTTGAGCATCACGTTGCTGTTTATCAGCACAACGAACAGCTTTATCTAACGCATCATAAGCATATTCTTTAACAGCTGCTAAAATTTCTTCGTTAAGCGCATGGGTTGGCAATACACGTTTTTCTTTACCAGCTACAGCTACCATTTCTTCTTGGAACGCTACAATGCGTTTAATTTCTTCATGAGCTGCCATGATAGCATCTAACAATACGTCTTCAGCTACTTCCTGAGCGCCACCTTCAACCATCAAAATAGCATCTTTAGTACCAGCAACTACTACATTTAAGTCACTCGCTTCTAATTGTGCTACAGTTGGATTAATTACAAAAGTACCACCAACACGACCAATGCGAACCCCAGCAATTGGGCCAGCCCAAGGAATATCAGAAAGCGCTAATGCTGCGGAAGCACCAATCATACCACAAATCTCAGGAGCATTATCTTGGTCTACAGACAATACAGTAGCACATACATGTACATCATTACGGCAACCTTTATCAAATAATGGGCGAATCGGACGGTCAATTAAACGACTATGAAGAATCGCCGTTTCTGGCGGACGTCCTTCACGTTTCACGAAGCCACCAGGAATACGTCCTACAGCATACATTTTTTCTTCATAATCAACGGTCAATGGGAAGAAGTCAATATCTTTTGCTTCTTTAGATGCTGTAGCAGTTACTAACACTACTGTATCACCATAACGCACTAAGGCTGCACCGCCTGCTTGTTTTGCAAGTTCCCCTGTTTCAATAGTAAGGGTACGACCTGCAAGGTCCATTTGGAATTGTTCCATTCCGATTCCTCCTCTGAATCACTCTTCTACAATTTTTACATTCTATCTTATTGTAAAGGATTATAGGATAAAATAAAAGTCTTTTTCGTACTTTTATTAGAATAAGTCTCTATTTTTCTTACTCTATACTAAAATACATATAAAAAAAGCGGCCAAGGCCGCTTTTTAAGTTACGCAATTATTTACGTAAGTTTAATTTTTCAAGAATTGCACGGTAACGTTCAATATCTTTACGACGAAGGTAGTCAAGCATATTACGACGTTGACCAACTAATTTTAAAAGACCACGACGGGAGTGATGATCTTTTTTGTGTTCCTTCAAATGTTCAGTAAGATATAAAATGCGGTTAGTTAAAATCGCAATTTGTACTTCTGGAGACCCAGTGTCACCTTCATGAACAGCAAATTCTTTGATGATAGCTTGTTTAGCTTCTGTAGTTAACATTTTGTTTCCTCCTAAAAATAAAAACCTCGTCAAGCCAAAGTAAACGTTGGAGATTCGCATACTTCGCTTGCGTTATAGTGCTCTTTGCACCTCAATCAGTATACTATATAGACTAGTACTTGTAAAGGATTACTTGAATATAATTCTACTACTTGAATATAATTCTGCGATCCTCTTTAACTGATAATACCTACTTGAATCTGATTCAAGTATTCTATCGACTATCCTATTTAGCCCCTAGTACCATGCGGTCACTCACGGTATCACCGGCTACTTCAAAGCGTTCTAATAAATCTTGAACCGTCAATTTCTTCTTTTCTTCGCCTCGTACATCAAAGATAATTCGACCATTATTCATCATAATTAACCGATTACCAAAACGTAAAGCATCGCGCATATTATGAGTAATCATAAGAGTAGTAAGATTATGCTCTTGTACTAACTTATCAGTAAGATTTAATACATTTTCTGCCGTCTTAGGATCTAGTGCTGCCGTATGTTCATCTAATAATAATAATTCAGGGCGCAACATGGTAGCCATAAGCAAGGTAATAGATTGACGTTGACCACCACTTAAGAGCCCCATACGAGCTGTTAAACGGTCTTCTAATCCTAAACCTAATAGAGATAAACGCTCTCTAAATAGTTCGCGCTCTTTTGGCACAAAGGCCCATTTCAAGCCCATTCGTTTACCACGGCGTAAGGCTAACAACAAGTTTTCTTCAATCTGCATATTACCAGCAGTCCCCAACATAGGATCCTGGAATACACGACCAATAAAAGCCGCTCTTTTATATTCAGGCATCTTAGTAATATCTGTATCATTAATATGAATGGTTCCAGAATCTACAGGAAATACACCAGCAATCGAATTCAATAAGGTACTTTTACCAGCCCCATTACCACCAATAACAGTAGCAAAATCACCTGATTCTAAACGCAAATCTACTTCGTGAAGGGCTACTTTTTCATTAACCGTCCCCTTAAAGAACGTTTTTACAATTTGTTTCACTTCTAACATAGGTAGGCCCTCCTTATCGACTCTGCCATTTTGCCTTTAATGTCGGTAAAGACAAAGCAATAGCAACTAACACGGCAGTAAATAATTTCAAGTCATTTGGTGGCATACCTAAGTATAATACAACAGCAATAACAATACGATATACTACAGAGCCAAGCACTACAGCCACTAAATTTTGTACGAAAGATTTTGTGCCAAAAAGAACCTCACCAATGATAACGGAGGCTAAGCCAATAACAATGGTACCAACGCCCATACCGACATCGGCATACCCATTGCCCTGTGCGACTAAAGCACCAGCTACGGCTACAAAGGCATTAGATAATAACAAACCTAGAACAATCATTGAATCTGTATTCACACCTTGAGCACGAATCATTTGTGGATTAACCCCAGTGGCACGAATAGCAGCCCCAATTTCCGTTCCAAAGAACCAAAATAGGAAGATGCCTGTAATAATGGCAATTAATAAACCTACAAGGGCTAGTGCCCAAGTGGCAGAAATATTCATAGCTTCAAAATAGGTATAAATCGTCTTCATACGCAATAAAGAAACATTCGCTTTCCCCATTACATGAAGGTTGACAGAATATAAAGCAATCATTGTTAAAATCCCTGCCAATAGAGCGGGAATTTTTAATTTAGTATGCACCCAACCAGTCACTACACCAGCTAACATACCTCCTACGGCGGCGCCCAAAATCGAAAGAATAGGATTAACGCCTGCTACAATCAAAGTTACTGAAATGGCCGCCCCTAAAGGGAAACTTCCTTCCACTGTTAAATCGGCAATATCCAATACTCTAAAAGTAATAAATACACCAATGGCCAACAATGACCATAATAACCCCTGACCTAAGGTTGAAATAATTAGGTTTTCCATATATTCCTCCATCTATAAAAAGAAAAAGGCCGAAGCCCTTTTCTTTTTGAATTATTTACTTGCTTCCGCTAATACATCAGCTGGAAAGGTAATACCAAGACGTTTAGCTACGTCTTCATTAATAACAAGTTTAAATTCTTTCTGACTTTCAATTGGCATATCACTTACTTTGGCTTCGCCAGATAAGATTTTAGCCCCCATTAAGCCAGCTTGGAAGCCTAATTGATAGTAATCAACGGAATAAGTTGCAAGGCCACCAATTTTAACAATATTATCTTCACCTGGGAATACAGGAATTTTAGCTTCATCAGTAATTTTTACTAAATTAGGCATAGCCGATGCCACTACATTATCAGTTGGCATATAAATAGCTTCTACCCCTTGTGAAACCAGATTCTGAGCAGCTTGTTGAATATCATTTACATTCTGAACTGTTGCTTCTACTACTTCAAGACCTTTTGCTTTCGCATGAGCCTTCATACGTTCTGCTTGTAATTGTGAGTTAACTTCACTAGCACTGTAAATTAAGCCTACTTTTTTGGCATTTGGTAATACACGAGTAATTAAATCTACTTGTTGTTCTACCGGATTCATATCAGTAGTGCCACTTACATTAGTACCTGGTTTTTCATTACTATTTACTAATTTAGCTTGTACATAATCAGTAATAGCAGTTCCTAAAATAGGAATATCTTTTGATGCATTTGCCATAGCCTGTGCTGATGGTGTTGCAATCGCTAAGACTAAATCTTCTTTATCTGATACAAAGCGTTGCGCAATACTATTTAAATTAGATTGATCTGCTTGGGCATTTTGTTGGTCAATTTTGACATTATCTTTATAGCCCTTAGAAGCTAATCCATCTACAAAGCCCTTATTAGCCGCATCTAAAGCAGGATGTTCTACCAGTTGAATAACCCCTACTTTGTACGTCTTATCTGCACCACTACCATTGTCACTACCGCAGCCACTAAGCAAACCTACAGCCATCAAAGCTGTGGCAGCAGCCACTACTACACGTTTTTTCCACATATAAAATGCTCCCTTCTACCATACTACATGTATCCACCTACACGGGATATTGCATTTATTATAGCTTGTTTCCTATTCTATTTCAATAGGAAATACAAGCAAATTTCACATTTTTACCATAACCAATTTAGATATGAATTATCATTTATAACGTCGCTTAAAATATTACTACTATTTTAAATAGCCATTCCGGCGCAAAGCTTCGTCCCATTCAGCTTCTTTAAATCCTACTAGTACAGTATCTTCCAATACTAGAATAGGTCGTTTCACAAGCATACCATTAGTAGCTAGCAGGGCCAATTTCTCATCTTCATTCATAGCCGGTAAACGATCTTTAATATTTTCACTGCGATACACTTGACCAGACGTATTAAAAAACGCCTTTACCTCTTTGCCACTTTTAGGCTGCCATAAACCTAATTCTTCTACAGTAGGATTTTCTTCTTTAATATTACGAGCCGTAAACTCAATGTTATGACTTTCTAAATATTTTTTTGCCCGTTTACAAGTCGTGCATGTAGGATATTCTACTAATAACATCAGCTAACTACCTCCTTCATTACCTCTTGAATGCTCTCTAAGGTAAAGCCATTAGCCGCTAACACATATTCTTCTAGTTTACCACGCTCAATGGCCATTTTCATAACAGGAATTTCAAACGGATCAAGCAAAACAGTCAGTAATATTTCACCAGTTTTAAAATAGCCGACTACCCCTTGCCCTTCTTCTGGATCAAGAGTTTCACGCTTTACCTCTTGGCAGTATTTTGCCATAACTTCCTCTGCGGCGGTCGCACAGTCTTCACGATCTTTTAAATACTGTTGTGCTTTATCTTCTTCAATATCAAAAATATCAATTCGTACTGTACGCTTTTCTTTATTTGCTTCTGTCATTATAGGCTCGCTTCCTCTCCTGCTGCCTGTAAAAAGGCTACATAGCATTTTTTAGCTTCATACACATCAGCTTTACTTGTTACTTCCCACGGTGCATGCATACTTAATACAGCCACACCGCAGTCAATTACATTCATACCATAAAGTGCCATGATATACGCAATCGTACCGCCGCCACCGAGGTCAACTTTACCAAGTTCAGCTGTTTGGAAATTAACTTGATTATCATCCATAATACGACGAATAAAGCCCATATATTCCGCATTCGCATCATTAGAGCCCGCTTTACCGCGCGCACCAGTGAATTTATTAAATACTACCCCTTTACCAAGAAAGGCTGCATTCTTTGCTTCAAAAGCGGACGCATATAAAGGATCATAGCCAGCACTTACGTCAGAAGATAGCATGCGACTTCGCTCCAAAGTACGACGTACTGCCAATGGTGAATTATGGCCAGCCATAGCTAATAATTCTGCTACTACATTTTCAAACCAACGAGATTGCATCCCCGTAGCACCAACAGAACCAATTTCTTCTTTATCCACTAATAACGTACAAGTCGTGCGCTTTACAGAGTCTACTTCTAACATAGCAGCTAATGAAGTATAAGCACAAACGCGATCATCTTGTCCATAAGCTAGAATCATGCTACGGTCAAATCCCATTTCACGAGCACGACCAGCTGGTACGATTTCTAATTCAGCAGATAGTAAATCTTCTTCCGTAAAGCCATATTCTTTTTCAAAAATATCGCTTAAAAATTTAGTAACCCCATCTTTCAATTCCCCTTTAACAGGTTGGCTGCCAATAAGTAAATCCAAGTTTTCCCCTTCAATAACTTTATTAGCTTTTTTCTCCATCTGTTCTTGCCCCAAATGTGGCAATAAGTCAGTAATGCAAAATACTGGATCCGTATCTTTTTCACCAATAGCTAACGGAATAACAGTACCATCTTTTTTGACAACTACGCCATGTAAAGCTAATGGCATAGCTACCCAGTGATATTTTTTAATACCACCATAATAATGAGTGTCAAAAAATGCTAAATTGCTATTTTCATAGAAAGGGTTTTGTTTTACATCAAGACGAGGAGAATCAATATGAGCGCCTAAAATATTAAAACCTTGTTCTAAAGATTCATTGCCAATATTAAACAAGGCAATAATTTTTTTCATATGAACCGCATAAATTTTATCGCCTGCTTTAATAGGCTGTCCTGCTTTTTGTAAATCTTTTAAATTTTTATAACCCTTCGCCTCTGCTTGACGAATTGTTTCATCAATACACTCACGCTCTGTTTTACCAATATCTAAAAAGCGCATATAATCTTGACACAACGCTTCCATTGCTTTTGAGTCAGCCTCTGTATATTCATGCCATGCATATTTACGTTCCATTGTATCATCCTTCCTAACAAGTATATATACTAATATTTAATATCTATAATAAACAACTATCAGAATAATTGTAATTAGCCACTTTTATTTACTTTCTTTTTTCTTTTGAGCCGCCAAACGTGCTAAATAGGCTTCCTCTTTAATACGATTCTGCTCAGTGCGTTCTAAATATAGAGTCTGCAATTTTTCTGGCGCTTCCGTAAGCATCTTCGTCACATAATACCGCAATACATTACCCCGTTTCATATATTTACCAATGCGCCAATGAACAGCTAATAAGCCATGATTACGACAACGACCTAAACTAATAAATTTATCACCACTAAGACGTTGTATTTTTTCCAAAGCCAGTAAGGTTTGACACTGAGGACAATGGGCATGACGTACACGGCTATCATGTAATACTGTACGCTTATCTGCAAAATTTTCATAAATAAAAAAACTCAAGGCTTCGGGAAAGTATGCTGGTGAATAAGTATGCTTAATAATCTCATCATATTGAGCAATGCCTTCAGCTAAAGGAATTGCTTTACATACGCGACCAGTAAAAATAGAATCATTTAATGCGTCATGAGCTGGTAAATCATCTTTGGTAATAGCCAACTCTTCTAAAGCTTTACTTAACGCAACTTGCTGTGTATTACCATGTTGTAGATGGGCAAAAATTAATTGCGCATCATACCAAGTATGTTTAATGCGACTAGGCAAACCAAAGAGACGCAAATTTTCCCGTAACATCACAATATCGTCAGAGCCCCAGGTAAGTAAGACAGCATTAGAGCCACACCAAGTTTCAAAACTCCGATAGGCCTGCGCAAATGAAACGCCCAAAGCTAAGTCAGCAGCTGAAATATGAGTCAACTTTTCCACATGCTTATGCATGCGCGTTAGATACTGTGGTTTGATAAGCATACTAAAGGTATCAATTAACTCTAGATTAGCATCTAATTTAACGGCACCAATTTGAATAATTTCGCCTGATACAGGTAAACCCGTCCGTTTCATAAAGCTAATATCATTCGCAAAGGGCTGATTCCATTCCAAATCGAAAATTACATACTCCATTACGCTTCCTCATTCCCGGTTTCACAGAGTAGCGACTGTGCTGCCTCAATGACGGACTGAGTGGAAATAACACTAACCCCTTTATAATTACCTTCTTTTATAATCTGTTTCATACTCTTACCTACTTCATAGGTATCCATAGATTCTAAGACAACACAGTTTTGCGTATATGGCCCATAAAATTTAGGATTAGACGGCCCATAGAGTGCTACTAATGGTACATGTTGGCTCACCGCTACATGCATTGGTCCAGAATCATTGGTTATAAACAAGCTACAACGCTTAATAGCTGCTGTAAGCTCACCAAGACTAAACTGTCCAGTAGCCACAACAGGTTTATGATGCATATGAACGACTACAGAATCTACCATATCTACATCCATAGGGCCACCAAAGAATATCACTTTATACCCTTTGTCACAGAAATAATCAGCCACTTGAGCAAAACGCTCTTGAGGCCAACGTTTCTCTGGCACAGCACTCCCTACATTAAAACCAATAACAGTATCTACTTCAGAAATTCCATATTTCTGATAAAACGCATCAACTGTCTGTTCCCATTCAGGACAAGTATATATTTCTAAGCCTTTATTAGAGGTATCCTTTACTCCCAATTGTTCAAGAACATTAATATACATATCAGCCGCATGCCTCGTTTTACGATCAAGCCGTGTATATTTTGTCATGAATGGACGAAATAAAAAATGACTCATTCCCGTTGTAATCTTCCCCCGTAAAGCCCAAGCAAAGAAACTAGTCCGTTCATTAGGATGAAGATTTATAACAATATCTGGTTGTCCTCCAGATTGGCGCACATATTTAGCAATATTTTGTAAAGCGGCAATACTATTATCCCGTCCTTTTTTATCAATGCATACTATACGGTCAATATTGGGATTATATTGCATTACTTCCTTTAATTTTCGGTCCATTACAAATGTAATGTGACTATCTGGCGCTGCTTGGCGTAGTACGTGTAAAAAAGGTGTCGTCAAAATAACGTCCCCTAAATGCATTAAGAAGGTGACTACGATTCGTTTATGATTTAACTCCATACAAACCTCCTTTATTAAAGTAGGGCTTTAGCTGTATCCCACACTTGATCAATTGAAATTTGAGCCATGCAAGCTGGATCATCCACAAGAGGATTTTCTGGCGTTGCCTTTGAAGTCGGTGATACAATGCAATGCACATGCTCACCACCATAGGGACCAGTCCGCTCAGGTGAAGTTGTACCATATAAGCCTATCAAAGGTCGTTTCAAAGCATTGGCAATATGCAAAGGACCTGTATCAGCACTAATAAATAACTTGGAGCATCGAATAAGTTCAATTAATTCTTCTAAATTCGTTTGTCCCGTCATATCAATAACAGCTTCACTACTAACTTGCGTTTTAATTGCTTGCGCCTTTTCTTTATCATTCTCAGCACCAATTAAGACTGCATACTGCTTAGCTGTCACCAATCGCTTTGCTAACTCACCAAAAGAATCAATAGGCCATTCTTTTACAGACCAACGTGCGCCAGGTGCTATCACTACATAATCATGACCGTGTGGAAGGCCCGCTTCACTTAATTTCACTTCACAACTAGTAGCTGCTACTGAAGACTCCTTAATAGGAAACTCAACCCCAGCCACAGTGCCGCCAAGGGCTCGCACGGTGTCCAAATAACGCTCAATAACATGACCATATTTATGAGGACCCTCTAACCCTTTATTAATAAGCTTACTACCTTCACGTAGTTCCCAGTATCCATACTTTTCTTTAGCACCCGATAAGGCTGCTACAATAGCACTTTTAGCTAAACATTGTAAGTCTAGACACATATCGAACTGATAACTATGTAATACTTTACGTAAAGACCATAAATATCCTAAGGATTTCAATTTCTTCTTATCAATAAATAGAACCTCGTCTAACCAAGGCTTCCCTGGCAAAGGACCACTAAATTGTTCATGCACTGCCCAGGTAATATGCGCCTCAGGCCAATTCTTACGAATCGCATATAAAGTGGGCAATGCATGAATAACATCACCAAGGGAACTCATTTTTACAATTAAAATGCGCTTATAATCTTTCATTTGACCGTCCCCTTCGTTACATTTTCTCGCTGCTGTAAAATAGGCAATAAAAAGTCTTCTAAATTAGTACCTTCAAATAAGTAGCCCTTTAAACCTGCTGCTTCAGCAGCAGCTACATCAGACGGCTTGTCACCGACCATAAAACTTTTCGTTACATCAATATCATAATCGGCCATAGCTTGTAATAACATGCCTGGCTTAGGTTTACGGCAATCACAGACCTTAGTAAAAGTAGCTATAGCCCCCTTTACATGATGCGGACAATAATAAAAATGAAGGATAGAAGCCCCCTGCGCTTTCAGGCGGTGATTAATTTCTGCATGTAATTTATTCATATCAGCTTCTGTATAGTACCCACGAGCAATACCACTTTGATTCGTTACAACAATTAAGTCATAACCCGCTTTTACAGCGGCGGCTAAAGCTTCTGGAGCTCCAGCAACAAATTGTAAATCTTCTACTCGGTATAAGTAATTTACATCAACATTAATTACGCCATCACGATCTAAAAATAAAACCTTACGCATAGGCTCCCTTTCCCAACAATTACCGTACATAGATTATATCTAACAATTACCGTACATAGCCTTCATTATTATCCAATAATTCACAATATTCAGCTACGGCCTCTTCTAAATTAGTAAATCCTTTATCATAGCCAACACTCATAAGCTTAGTTGTATCTGCTTCTGTATAGCTTTGATATTTCCCCTTCAACACTTCTGGGAATGGTATATAGCGTAAAGAGCCAGAACCATTATAAGCAATGACAGCTTTCATAAAGCGATTAAAACTTTTAGCTTCACCAGTACCACAGTTAAAAATGCCACTAATTTCAGGGTGTTCCCAGAAGAAGAAATTAACATTCACAACGTCTTTTACATAAATAAAATCGCGAACCTGTTCACCATCACCATAGCCATCGGTACCTTCAAACAAAGTGATTTCACCTGTTTCACGAAGCTTATAAAACATTTGGCGCACTAAAGAAGCCATATTCCCTTTATGATTTTCATTTGGACCAAATACATTAAAATAGCGCAACCCAACGACTTGAGATTGCAATTGTCCCTCAAAGCGACGCAAATAACGATCAAAGAACAATTTAGAATATGCATATGGATTCAATGCTTCTTCGCATTCCGGCTTTTCGGTAAATCCCTGCGTGCCATGACCATAAGTAGAAGCAGATGATGCATAAATAAAAGGTACACGTCGTTCTTGGCAATAATGGAATAAATTCTTTGTTCCTTCAAAGTTATTGTGCATCATATAGCGCCCATCATAATTCATAGTATCTGCACAAGCACCTTCATGGAAAATAACTTCAATAGGACCAATATCAAATGTGTTGGCAGCCACCGCTTCATCAAAGTCTATACAATCTACATAATCATAGAAATCTAACATTTGTAAATTGCGGATTTTACTACCATCTGTTAAGTCATCTACAATTAAAATATCATTACGGCCTCGTTCATTCAATTGTTTTACAATATTACTGCCTATAAAACCAGCGCCACCAGTAACAATAATCATAATAATCCCTCCTGCACTAAGGCCTTAATTTTCTCTATAATTCCTGTAGTGGAATAGCCCTCTTTGAATGGCAAAATAATAACTTTATCCACAAATTCACGGCCAATCACTTGATCTACCGAATAGTCGCCACCTTTGACCAAAATATTAGGCCGTAATTCATTTAATAGTTCTGCCGGCGTATCTTCTTCAAATACAACAACTCCATCAACAAAGCCTAAAGCCCCCATTAACTCCGCCCGCGATGATTCAGAATTAATAGGTCGTGCCGAGCCTTTTAAGCGCTTCACAGAAGCATCAGAATTAAGTCCTACCACTAAATGGTCCCCTAAACGAGCGGCATCCCGCAAGTAGGAAAGATGTCCACTATGTAAAATATCAAAGCATCCATTGGTAAAGACCACAGTATGACCTTCATTTTGCCATTGACGAATTTTAGCCGCCATTTCTTCACGGCTATAGGCCGTAATCGGGTCTGCCTGACGATGGCGAATCGCCTCCCATAAATCGAGTAATTCTTGACGATGAATGGGATACGTTCCTACTTTGGAAACAACTACACCTGCCGCTGCATTAGCTACATGCAAAGTACCACGCACAGTTAACCCAGCCGCCATAGCTGTTATAATCATAGCCACTACTGTATCACCAGCCCCACTTACGTCAAAAACGTCTTGTTGGGTTGCTGGATTATGCCATACTTTCCCTTCTTGGCTTACAATAGTAATGCCTTTTGCAGAACGGGTAGCTACTACATAATCAAAGGATACTTGAGCAAGCGTTTCTTTCGCAGCTGTCACAATGGCTTCATCTGTATTATCTAAAGAACGGCCTATATATTCACTTAATTCCTTCACATTCGGCGTAATAAAAGTAGCACCACTGTATTTAGACCAATCATTCCCCTTAGGATCTACAATCGTCTTAATACCTTTAGCATTCGCCATAGTGATGACAGCCTTTAATACAGCAGGTGTACAAACGCCTTTACCATAGTCAGAAATAACAATCCCATCTAAGCCTATTTCACATAATTCGCTTAACCAAGCCAATAATTGCTTCGCCTCTTGCTCAGACACAGCCTCTGGTTCTTCAAAATCTAACCGCATCATTTGCTGACGGCCACCTAAAATCCGCATTTTAGTAGTAGTTTGACGGCTAGGAAGACGTAAAACACCTTCATGATTAATATGTTCTGTTTCTAGTAAATGTGTCAGTAAATCACCATGTCTATCAGTGCCGGCAACACCACCAAGAAATACATGGCAATCTAAATTAGCTAAATTATTAGCTACATTAGCAGCGCCCCCCAACACTTCTTTTACATCAGTAACGCGATTAACAGGCACTGGTGCTTCTGGGGAAATTCGGCCTACATCACCAAACACATAGCGGTCTACCATAATATCACCAATAACGGCAATGCGAAGTTCTGGCAATTTATGTGTCAAAAACTCATTAATTGTTTTACTTATCATATTCTTCTTCCACCAACTCACAGATTATATGGCCTACCAAAATATGCATTTCTTGAATACGAGCTGTTACTTTTGACGGAATAGGCAAGGTAATATCACAAATCTCCTTAAGCTTGCCGCCCCCTTCACCTGTGAAAGCAATCGTATGCATACCTGTATCACGCGCTTTAAGAGCTGCCTGCACTACATTACCACTATTACCAGACGTAGAAATACCAATTAATACATCACCAGCTCGTCCCAAGCCTTCAACTTGACGGGCAAATACTTCTTCATAACCATAGTCATTCGCTACAGCAGTCAAAATTGAGGTATCTGTAGTTAAAGCAATAGCCGCCAAAGAACGACGTTCTTTTTGAAAACGACCAATCAATTCAGCCGCTAAATGTTGTGCATCTGCTGCAGAGCCACCATTACCACAAAACAACACTTTATTACCAGAAGCTAATGCCGTTTTACAACGTTCTGCAATGAGCTGAATAATCTCCATTTGTTCCATTGTCTGACCAAATACATCTAAATGGTCCGTGAACCGTTCTGCAATTAAAGGATTAATTTCGCCTGCTAATTCCATACTAGCCTCCTATTATAATATCGTCTGCAATAGACGTTCTGCATTCTTACTGAAAATTTTATCTGTGTCAGTCTCACTAAGACCAGCAGCCCGAAAGGCATCATATAAACGTGGCATTTCACTGGCATCAGCAATTTCTGTATCAGGCCGAATTCCATCAAAGTCAGTCCCCAACGCAACTACATCAGAGCCGCCTATATTGCGTAAATATAAACCATGACGAACAATGTCAGCAATTTGGCTAACTCGGTTCGTTCCTAAAAAGGCTTGTGCAAAATTAAGACCAATTACACCACCTTTATTAGCAATCAAACGAATTAAATCATCCGTTAAATTCCGTGGGTGGTTCGTCAAAGCTCGCGCATTAGAATGGGATGCAATAAAAGGTTTAGTAAGAATTTCACCTAATTGAAATGTGCCTGCATCATTTAGATGTGAACAATCCACAATCATGCCCAGTTCTTCCATATACTGAACAAATTCAATCCCTCTTGGTGTCAATCCTTTACCTTCATGCTCTTTACCATTTGGATAGGATAAACCATTAGGAAAATTCCAACTAATAGTGATTAAACGAACTCCATCATCATACGCTTTTTTTAATCGCTCTAAAGAGCCCTCAAAAACGCCGCCCTCTTCCACTGATAATAAAGCACTAATTTTACCAGATTCACGCGCTGTCACAAATTCATCATAGGAACGAACATGCACAATATCATCAGCATACCGTGTCATCTGTTCATTAAAAATTTGACGCATCGCTTCATAACGGCCATAAGGATCTGCTTCTTGATCTAGTTCTACAAAGAGTGCAAAATCTTGAAGTGTATAGCCACCTTTTTTTAATCTTGGAATATCAATTTTCCACGGATTCTGCCCTAAATCCCCTTTATTAGGATGGTCAATGAGCATCATTATAGTATCGCAATGTAAATCTATCATTTGGACTCCTCGTGATTGCGTAAATCTTTTAACACGGCAACAAAGGCTTGCACATCTTCAAAATTACGATATACCGATGCAAAACGCACATAGGCTACTTCGTCTATATCTTTTAATTCTTTAAGAACTAAATCACCAATTTCAGAAGATTTAATTTCCTGCTTTGATTGATTACGTATAGCATCCTCTACATTTTTGACTACATTTTCTAAGGTCTCACGAGGGATGTTTCGTTTATTACAAGACCGTAATAAACCATTCAATAATTTACTACGATCAAACATCTCATAACTTCCACTCGATTTAATCACCATAATTGGTACATCTTCAATTACTTCATATGTGGTGAAGCGACGCCCACAGGATAAACATTCACGGCGACGACGGATGCTATTATCATCATCAGTAGCACGAGAATCTGTAACTTTATTTTCTGTATGCTTACAATAAGGACATCTCATGAGTACACCTCTTTTCTCTATAAAAACCTATAATTAGGTTATATGATTAGATTAATTTCTTATTATTTCGACAAAACATAGGCTTTACTATTATTAGCAATTTCATCAATAAATTGATCTAACATTTCATAACGCTTACGATACATATTGCGTTTATGAGTTTTAGCTGTTTCATAGGTTTTTCGTTCTTCTGCTAGTGGAATCCGAAAATACTTACTATCTTCTGGACATACTGAACCGCCTAATTCTTCCCAAAATGGGTCAAATTGAACTTTTTTAGAACGATTACCTCGAATCAAATGGCTATTAGTATAGAAACCTTCATCAGAAATGGCATATAAGGAAGAAATTCCCATATTAGTAACAAGTTGACGCATCAAGAAGAACATAAAATTCTTTGGTCTATAACTGTGCATCTTTTTCGTAATTTTTTTAGCCTTTTCTAACCCATTTGGAGACCCTTGAATTGTACCAATCCAAATACAAGGTTCACCATTAAATCCATGACCTAGGCGGAAATTAATATGGTACACCCATTCGCCATCATAATTTAAAAATAAACTTAAAAACCCTTCCTTACGTTGCCCCGTATGAAACCAAAGCTCACTTTTTAAATTTAATTCCTCATTCTCCCAAATAGTAATGGCATGACTCACATCAGGATTATACATCTCAGTAATAGCCTGTGCTTGAAAATATTGAGGTAACATATCAAAGTGTTCTTTAATAGCTTCTAAGCGTTGTTGTGCCGTGGAGTTTTTAAATAAAAACACACGATTAATCACTTCATAAATACCTTCATGCCGTGATAACAAATTAGGTAATGGAGCATAGGTATCAAAATACTCTATTAATTCTGTTAGTTGCTTCTTATTTTTATAAGAGCGACCTACAAATAATGTAATCCGTCGCTTTTCACGCCAGCTCTTATAACCATAAATCGAACGACCTAAGGCCCATTGTTTTTTTGCATATGAAAACAACATGCTTACACTCCTCACATCTACCTATTACTACATTGCACTACATTGTATTATCTTTTAATGTGTTCTCTCCTTCTATCAATAGTTTGCCATTTTATATGCCCCAAAGAAAAATACACAAATTATCAATATCTTGTATTCTTAGTTTTTTAAAACGCCTTATATGGTAAAGGGTTTCTAATCTATTGTAACACGAAATGGCGAAAAGAACTATCAAAGTCCATAGAAAAAAGACTGTTACTTTATGTAACAGTCTTTTTATAAATATCTTAATTAGATACTAGTCTTGTTAATAGTAATTTTCTTTTTCCTCAACCGTCAATTATAGTCAATTTAACATAAATTATTTCTTAACTACCGCCAAATACTGTTCGTCACTTACTGGTTCGAGCCACTCTGTACTGGTAGCTTCACCAGGTACTTCAATAGCTAAATGAGAAAACCAATGTTCCCCATCAGCACCATGCCAATGCTTTACACCCGCTGGAATGGTAATCACTGTGCCTGGTAAAATTTCTTGAGGTTCTTCACCCCACGCTTGATAAAAACCACGACCGCCTACACCAATTAAAATTTGTCCGCCTCCTTTATCACCATGATGAATATGCCAATCATTACGACATTTAGGCTCAAAGGTCACATTATAAATCCCCAACGACTTAGTTTCAATAGGTGCTAAATAACTAGTACCAACAAAATATTGAGCAAAGGCGACATTTTCTTCCCCTATAGGAAATATCATAGACTTTGCATGTTCGCCTTTTGTTGTAGCAACAGTTATAGGAAGTCCATTAATATTAGTATATTCTTTTTTATTTGTGTTCATAGCCATTCATACCCTCCATTTTTACACTAGCTAAATACATAAGGTATATTATTCATATACTTACACTACACCTTGAAGTTAACTTTAAGTCAAGTGTCAAATAAAGAACTAAAAAAAGAAGAGGCCCTAGGGCCTCTTCTAAATGAGCATGAACACAATATCCACAATATTGATGTTATACATTCATACACGATTCAATTGTTTGAAATATACCTATTAAGAGTTAGAACGGTCTTGAATCTTAATCAAGCAATCGCCACTTTCAATGCGACTACCTTCACGCACATATACTTCGCCAACGATACCATCGATAGGTGAAGTAATGGTAGTTTCCATCTTCATTGCTTCTGTTACGATTAAAGGTTCTCCCTTCAAGACGCTTTGACCACTCTTAACGAGAATCTTAACAACGGAGCCAGATAAAGTAGCACCCACTTCACCAGGTTGTGTTTTATCTACTTTATGACGTACCACACCCGTTGTTTTAACATGTTTATCACGTACTTTAATATCACGTGGTTGACCATTGAATTCAAAGCTAATAATACGATTACCATCTTCATCCACTTCACTAACATGGATTAATTTAATAATCAACATTTTACCTTTTTCAATAGTTACATGAATAGACTCACCACGACGCATACCAAAGAAGAATGTTGGTGTATCTAATACGGAAATATCATCATAATCACCATTAAATTCTACATAATCACTGTATACTTTTGGATATAAGCAATAGGCAATAACATCTTCATCAGTAGCGGGAGACCCCATATCAATCAATTTCTTACGAACATCTTCAAAATCAACTGGTTCTAAGGAAGCTCCTGGGCGACCTTTCAATGGCTTCTTACCTTTTAAAATGATTTTCTGTAATTTTTCAGGGAAACCTTGATAAGGAACACCTAAATATCCTTGGAAGAATTCTACAACGGATTGTGGGAAGTCCAATGTTTCCCCTTTATTGTAAATATCTTCTTCTGTCAAATCATTTTGAACCATGAATAAAGTCATATCACCTACAACTTTAGAGGATGGTGTTACTTTGATAATATCACCAAACATCATGCTAACTTGATGATATACAGTCTTAACTTCATCCCAGCGATCACTTAAACCAACACTCTTAGCTTGCTGTTGTAAGTTAGAGAATTGACCACCTGGCATTTCATGTTGATATACTTCAGTGCTAGGGTATGGATTTGTTTTATCTACCCCTTTATAGTATGGACGGATGGAAGCAAAATAATGAGACATGTGTTCCATATAGTTTGCATCCATTTCAGGCTGACGTTCATGACCAGATAAACCATAATATAAAGAGTTCATGCTAGGTTGGCTTGTACCATTAGCAAAAGCAGAATACGCTACGTCAACTACATCAACACCAGCATCAATAGCACGGCCATAACTATAAATGGCATTGCCCGCCCCTTCATGAGTATGTAAATGAATAGGTAAATCAACAGCCTCTTTTAACGCAGATACTAAGTTGTAAGCAGCTTGTGGTTTTAAAAGGCCTGCCATATCTTTAATAGCAATGATATTAGCACCCGCTTTTTCCACTTCTTTTGCCATCTTCACATAGTAATCTAAATTATATTTTGGACGACTAGCATCTAAAATATCGCCTGTATAGCATAAGGAAACTTCCGCAATCTTATTCTGATTACGTACTTCATCAATAGCTACATGCATATTATCTAAGCTATTCAAGCTATCAAAGACACGGAATACATCAACCCCATTAGCAGCCGCTAATTTAATAAATTGACGAACTACATTATCTGGATAGCTAGTATAACCTACTGCATTAGCACCGCGAAGCAACATTTGCAATAATACATTTGGTACTTCTTTGCGGAACATGCGAAGTCGTTCCCATGGATCTTCATGTAAGAAACGATACGCTACATCAAATGTAGCACCGCCCCAACATTCTAAAGAGAATAGATTAGGTACCCCACGAGCTGCCTCACCAGCTACACGAGCCATATCGACTGTACGCAAACGAGTTGCAAATAAAGATTGATGTGCATCACGCCAAGTTGTATCTGTGAAATATACTTGTTTCTGTTCCATCAACCATTTAGAGAAACCTTCTGGTCCTAATTCATCAAATTTTTGTTTTGTCCCAGCTGGTGGTTTAATAGAAAGCAATGGTGGCATCTGAATTGGTTCAAAATCAGGTACATCTTGATGACCCAAACCTTGATAACCATTAACCGTAACATCTGCAATATAGCGCAACATTTTAGTACCACGGTCACGCACTTGTTTAAAGACAAACAATTCAGGATGTTCATCAATAAAGTTTACATTGCAAGTACCTGCAATAAATTCTGGACTTTCCAATACATTAATCAAGAAGTGAATATTTGTTTTAACACCACGGATACGGAATTCACGTAAACAACGTAGCATTTTTTGAATAGACTCTTCTGGTGTTAAAGCCCACGAAGACGCTTTTACTAACAAGGAGTCGTAATAAGGCGTAATAACTGAACCAGTAAAGGCATTGCCACCGTCAAGACGAATACCAAAACCGCCGCTTGAACGATAAGCAACTAATTTACCAGTATCAGGCATAAAGTTATTGCTAGGATCTTCTGTTGTAATACGACACTGAATAGCCTGTCCATTACATTCAATTTTATCTTGTGTAGGAATGCCTACTTCTTCATCAAATAAGGAGTATCCTTCAGCTACACGAATTTGAGTGTGAACAATGTCGATACCTGTAATTAACTCAGTAATAGTATGTTCTACCTGAATACGAGGGTTAACTTCAATAAAGTAGAAATTACCATCATTAGTAACCAGGAATTCTACCGTACCAGCCCCTACGTATTTAACATTTTTCATAATTTTAACAGCCGCATCACAAATGCGTTGACGAGTTTCAAGTGGCAATGCATAGGCTGGTGCTATTTCAACAACTTTCTGATGGCGTCGTTGTACAGAACAGTCACGTTCATGCAAATGAACTACATTACCATGACTATCCCCCATAATTTGAACTTCAATATGTTTAGGTTCAACAATGAGTTTTTCAACATATACTTCATCGTCACCAAAGGCCATTTTAGCTTCTGATTTAGCACGATCATAGGCTTCACGCAATTCACCCATGGATTCAACAGCACGCATACCACGGCCACCACCACCATTAACAGCTTTAATCATTAATGGGAAACCATGTGTTTTAGCAAACTCTTCGAGTTCTTCAAAATTATTTAAAGGCCCATCACTACCTGGAATCATAGGAATACCAGCTAGTTTGGCCTGAATACGCGCATTTACTTTATCCCCGAACATTTCTAAATGTTCTAAACGAGGACCAATAAAAATAATCCCTTCTTCTTCACATCGCTTAGCAAAACGGGCATTCTCTGCCAAGAAGCCGTAGCCAGGATGAATAGCATCAACATCATGTTCATGGGCAATGCGAATGATATCTTCAATATCTAAGTACGCATCAACTGGTTTTTTACCACGTCCTACTAAGTAGGCTTCATCCGCTTGATTGCGGTGCAAAGAAAGCGAATCCTCTTTTGAATAAATGGCTACTGTGCGAATTCCCATTTCATTGCACGCACGGAATACGCGAATAGCAATTTCACCACGATTGGCAACCAATACAGATTTAATTTCTTTCATGAGACTTCCTCCTCAACTTTGTTACCTCTCTACATTGTAGAAGTATTCCCTCCAGAATACAACCTTTATATTTCATGTATACACAATACATACATGAGATAACCTGTTAGTAATAGGTAATTAAAAGACCTATAAAATACAAGGCTTCCAATACCATAACAATCCCCATTAGACGCTTAAACCATAGAATACCCGTTCGGTAATTAGGTCGCGTTACTAATTTAGCTAGCCGTTCTAAACGATTCGTCAACCAAAATACAGGGATTAAATATCCAATAATAAAGGATATGATTAACATTGATGCCAATTTCCAACCAGCAATCGCAATCGTAGCAACTAACCAGATATAAATTGGCAACCGATCATATCGCCATGAAAGACCGACTAACAAGCCTTGACGAACTATGGCTAACGTCCGCTGCCACGGTGTACCACGTCGTTCTAAACGTCGCTCTTCACGCCCTCGCAGTGGTGAAGGATGAATAAAAGCAACCCATTCAAAAGCTTGTAAAGCCATGACGACTAATAAAACAGCCCATATTATATAAGCTGCACCACCAATACTATACGGCCCTAAGATCCAAGACCCTAATACCCCTACTACTATAATAGAGGCCGCCATACCAATGGCAAAATAAATACGTTTATAAATATGCCCAGCTAAGCGTGGCAAAATAGTTGCCACTGTTTCTGGCACTAATGACATGCCTAGCCCAGCTAGAAAAATTAATATAATTAAAATGAGCTTACCATAGGGCGTATTTAGGGCGTCCGTAATAAGCACTGTATACTCTGTTAACATAGGACTCCTATCGTAAAAACGCTCTCATTAAGCTTTCCAACGCTTCCTGGTCATTAGTCCCCATCGTTTCACGAGCCGAATGCATCGCCAAAATAGGAACGCCCACATCCATGGTACGCATAGCCATCAATGCGGATGAAATTGAACCTACTGTAGATCCCCCAGGAATATTTGAACGATTAACATATATTTGATATGGAATTTGATTTATCTCACACAAAGCCTTTACGGTTGCCATAGCCCAGGCATCACCCGCATAAGACTGACTAGCCGCGACCTTCAAGACTAATCCTTTATTAAGAACCGGCACATTAGTAAGGTCATTCTTTTCTGGATAATTAGGATGATAGCCATGTGCTACATCCGCTGAAATCATAAAGCCGCCAGCCATATCGGCATAGCATTCTTCCTTAGTATAACCCATAGCCATATAGATTCGCTCTACAATTTGACTTAATACGGTAGACGCACCACCTTGCTTTGTCCGACTCCCTACTTCCTCATTATCGAATAAGGCTATAAGGCGTAAGCCCTCTGCATCGCTAACCTGAGCGGCTAATAGCCCTTCTAAACAAGCCATACAGGACGTCAAATTATCAATACGTGGCGAACTAATAAATTCTTCATAACGCCCAAAGGTAGTGCCCCCTTCTACAGGGTACAAGGTCAATTCATAGGATAAAATATCTTCCACAGGCCGTTTCACCTGTTCGCTTAAAAATTGCAACCATGCATCAGCTTCCGCTGAATCGTCATCAGCATTTATTCCCGAACTACCGTCTACACCACTGACAGTAATAGGTTCTGCTCCTTCTGACATCATAAAAAGAGGCATCATATGAAGTTGCTTATCTAAAGCAACCCCATTATTAATCTCACGATTCATATGAATAGCCAAATTAGGAATTGTCAATAAAGGCCGAGCTATATCAATATAATGTAATTCTGGGTGAAATGGATCATTAGACCGTGTCACTACTACACCAGCCATAGATAAAGGCCGATCTAACCAAGTATTTAATATCAAACCACCATAAGCTTCTACATTTAACTTGCCATACCCTTTAGTTTCCACTAAAGGATTCGGTTTCACCCGTAAAGCAGGAAAATCAGTATGAGCCGATGCAATGCGTAAAGAGTCTCGCATATCACTGCCAAGATGAAACGCAATTAACGTTGTATCATATACTCTAATAAAATAGTCACCTTCACTAAGTGACCAAATATCTTCTAATTGTAATTCTTTAAAGCCATGAGCCAATAAAATATCAGCACTCGCCTTCACGGTATGATACGGCGATGTGCTATTATCTATATAATCTAATAATCTTGCTACTGTTTTCATAGTTCACCTCATATGTTCAACTATAAAGCTATTATAGCACAATTGCCATTAAAACGAAAAAGAAGGCTTGCCTTCCACGGATTGTAAATAACGGTGATACTACTACAATCAACAAAGAAGTAAGCCTTCGTTTATACTCTTTTATACTCTTTTCAAAATTCAAGTAACTATCAATTCACTACCTAATTAATACATCTCTGACAAACTTAATACTACCAAAGACCTAATACTTTCCACCAAACGGAACCAAGACCTAACCAAATAATTAAGTTTACTACCGATGCAATAAAACCAAGACGCCACCACGTATTTTGTGTCATATAGCCTGCATTGAAGCAGATTGGCGATGGTCCCGCCGCATAGTGTGTCAAAGACATACACAAGTTGGAGAAAAAGGCAAATGCAAACATAGCTAAGTATGGTGGTGTACCAGCACTAATAGCTACCGCTACAAATACTACATACATAGCTGTAATATGTACTGTCAAACTTGCGAAAATATAATGGGAATAAGTATACACTAATAACAAAATTAAGAAGGCTGCTACCCAACTAATACCTTGTACTTCAGCACCTACCATATCCGCAAACCATGGAATAAAACCAAGTTTATTAAGCTGAGACGCTAAAGCCATCATAGTCCCCATCCAAATTAAGGTATCCCAGCCACCTTTTTCTTCAGTTACATCAGACCAAGTCAATACTTTAGAAATTAAAAGAATGCTTACCCCTAATAAGGCTACTGTAGTCGCATTTAAACCAGTAAATTGACTAGTGGCCCATAAAATCAAAGATAAAATAAATACGCCAAGCATTACTTTTTCTGCAAAACTCATAGCCCCTAAGCCTTTTAATTCTTCAGCAATATGAGCTTGAATTTCACGAGTATCTTTTAACTCTGGTGGATAGATAAAGTATAAAACCAATGGCATAACGATTAAGGCCACAAGCCCTGGCACAATAGCCGCCATAGCCCAGTCACCCCAAGTAATAGTATACCCAAAGGATGCTGCAATTAAAGACGCCACTAAAGTATTCCCTGCCATAGAGGTCATAAACATAGCCGACGTAATCGTATTCCCTTGGTAAATCGTTTGGATTAAGAAGGCCCCAATTTTGCGAGCAGTAGGACCTGGTTCAGAGCCAAAGGCCGATGCCAACGATTTAGTAATAGGGAAAATAACACCACCCGCACGAGCTGTATTAGATGGTGTAGCTGGTGATAAAATAAAATCACTAATAACTAACGCATAAGATAATTTCAAAGAATTACTACCTACTGCAGTAATCAAAGTATACGCAATACGCTTACCTAAGCCAGTCTTAATAAAGCCACGGGAGAATAAAAAAGCTGCTACAATCAACCAAATGGCTGTATTGGCAAAGCCTGCTAGGCCATCACCAATTTTTAATGTATTAGTCACTGCGGAAACAACAATACTAATAATAGATAAGGCCCCAATTGGCAATGGTTGTAAAATAAAACCTAAAATTGTCCCTGCAAAAATAGCAAATAAATGCCAAGCTTGCGGTTTTAATCCCTCTGGTACTGGAGAAAACCATATGGCTACCCCCACCACAATTGGAATAATCCAAGACATATACTTTTTCATGAACACGCCCTCTTTCTGATAACAACTTTGTTACTTGAATAATGTGTTATATAAAAAACACAGGCTACTCTTCTTTCATAATTTAAAGATGAGCAACCTGTGATAAGAGTCCGACTATTAATTACCTATTGTGGCAATTCAACGGATTCTAAGTTCGTTTTGTCAATCTCTTCTAACTTACCGGCATCACAAAGAGCTGCTACGTTTGGATCAATTGGTAAACGACCTAATAATAACAAACCATATCGTTTCAATACATCGTCAATATGACTGTCACCAAAAATTTTATAATCTTTACCATTATCTGGACAATGGAAGTAGGAGAAGTTTTCTACAACCCCAATGATTGGAATCTGCATAAGTTCAGCCATTTTTACAGCTTTTTCTACAATCATAGATACCAAATCTTGTGGTGAAGTTACAACTACAATCCCATCCAAGGATAAAGACTGGAATACTGTTAAGGCTACATCACCTGTTCCTGGTGGCATATCTACAAATAGATAATCTAAGTCTTTCCAGATTACATCTGTATAGAACTGTTTCACCACATTGCCCACAATAGGACCACGCCATAATACAGGATCAGTTTCGTTCTCTAATAAAAGGTTAACCGACATTACATCGATACCACCTTCTGACGTTAGCGGATACATCCCCAATTCGTCAACATGAGCCTTGCCTTTAATACCAAATACTTTAGGAATTGATGGACCTGTAATATCGCCATCAAGAATCCCTACTTTAAAACCACGACGCGCCATAGTAATGGCCAATAAAGACGTTACTAAGGATTTACCTACGCCACCTTTACCACTGACTACGCCAATAACGTGTTTAACACTGCTTAATTCATTAAGTTTTGCCGTCAAATCTGGCGGGGTTTGTTGAGCACTACCGCAAGATGAAGCTGACGAGCAACCGCTGCAGCCACCTGAACTGCCACATGCCATAATCAACACCTACTTTCAATCAGCTATTGCTGTTACATATATATAATTAGTGAAGACATATATCTTCTTTTAAAGTTTAGCATATTAATCGGCTTTTTTCAATATAATAGAGCGCAAGCCTATCATAACCTTCGGTCATATGTCCTGCGCTCTCATAATCATATATATTTTACTTTTATCTACCGTAGTATTATTTATCTTTATTATTATCTACCGTAGCATTATTTACTTTTATTATTTACTTTTATTATTTGCTTTTATTTAGTAATTTATTATTTTACAAATTCCTTTGTCAATTGCCCTACAATCGTCATGCCTTTAACGATATCTTCTTTGGATGGATACGTAAAACTGAAACGAAAAGATTGCCCTGCTGGCACACCGTCAGCAGCAAACGCCGCCCCTGGTACAATCCCTACCTTATGTTCCATGCAAGCTTCAAAGAACGCATCACAGTCTACCCCTTCAGGCATTGTCATCCATAGGAACATGCCACCTGTCGGTTCTACAAAGTGAATTTTATCACTACCATGTTCGCGGAATGTCGCCATCATTAAGTCCGCTTTTTCTTTATAAACCTTAGCTACATGTTGAATTTGCGCATCATAATCAAGCACATCTAATAAACGAGACACAACTCGCTGTGTAACTAGTGGCATTTGTCCATCTGAATTATTTTTAAGTGCTTGAATCGCTTCAATCGCTTGTTTAGGACCATATAAAAAGCCTACGCGCAAGCCAGCAGACAAGGTTTTCGAATACGAACCTGCATAAATAACACGATTATCCGTGTCCATTTCTTTAAAAGTAGGCACACTATAATCAGTAAAACTAATTTCCCCATATGGATCATCTTCATAGATGAATAAATTATATTTAGCCGCTACTGCATAAATTTCTTTACGCCGCTCCAAAGGCATAGTAATGCCTGTAGGATTTTGAAAATTAGGAATTAAATAAATATAACGACCCTTACCTGATTTTGCCCGTTCTGCTAACGCTTCTGGAATCATACCTTTATCATCCATTGGAATGCCAATTGCCTTAGCTCCTACATTACGAACAGCCGTAATTCCATTAGTAAATGTATAGGCATCCATATATACTTCATCACCAGCTTCACAAAGTGTACGCGGTACTAGTCCTAAATCTTGACCAGCACCAATGGAAATAAGCAGCTGTTGCCCTTCACTCGGCATATGTCTAACGGTAATTAAACGGTCTACTGTCTGCTGAGCTAACTTTGCATCACCTGCCATAGGCCCATATTGTAGTAATTCAATAGGATTATTATTTACTACATAGTCAAAAGCTTCTTGAATAGCCTTCACAGGAATCGCTTCTGATGCAGGATTACCAATACCAAAACTAATAAATCCCGGAATCCCTGCACCTCGTTCAAATACTTTACGAATGAAATTAGGGCCCTTTAACATTGCTTTTTCAGGAATTTGAAATGTAAAACTCATGTAACTCTCTCCTTTAACCTACTATGCTACTTCACTACTATTAACTATATGACACAAGCGTGCCCCTAAGAGCACGCTTATGATAATATGATTATTTATTTTACTATGAAATGCTATACTTGGCTACACAATTAAGAAATTTCTTTCTTTTCTTTATTTTCAGATTTTCCTTGTTCACGCTTTTTCATCCACCGTTTATAACCAAACCAAGCAATAATATACACAGCAGTGGCGCCCACAATAACTATTGTCAATCGGTCTAAATGCTCATGAAGCATTACTGCATCATGCCCTACCACAACCTCTAATGCAGTAGATGGGAACTTGCCAATTAAATTAGCAATGGCATAGTCACGAAGGCTGATACGACTAATAGCTCCTAAGGCTGTAATAATCCCTGATGGAAAATACGGAATAGTACGGGCAAAAAGCATAACAGCTAAGCCATTATTACTACTGAAATCATCTACTTTTAATAAAAACTGGCTTTTTTGAATTAACTTTTCGGCAGAATCACGCAAAATATAGCGCATAATCATAAAACTAATAATAACGCCCACCGTTTCAGCTAACCAGGAAATAATAATCCCCGGAATTAGACCGAAAATCAAGCCATTTGCTGTAGAGAAAAATATAGATGGTAAAAAACCTGCTATATTAATGATTACATCAAGAATAAAGCTAATAACAATAGCCCAAGCGCCATAACTTTGTAATACTTCAGCTATGTGTTGTACATCACCAGTCCCTAATAAATCAACCATATCAGCATAGAATCCAGGCACAAATACTTCAATACTGCCTAGCAATACTACAGCTAATATAGTAACCATTACTTTGATTTTAGTTTCAGCTTTCATATATAGTCCTTAAAATAAAAAGATACAAAGAAAATTTACTCAATTTTCGCCAAATATCAACAAAAAACCTTCTATAGTACAATATTGTATCATAGAAGGTTTTCTCTTAATAGTATTATATAAAGTTATTATATTTTGTTTAAAAATTATTAAACAATTATAAACCTACTTTAGCTACTAATTGTTCAATAACTTTACGTTGTGCTTGAAGTTCAGCATCTTGAGCTGCTAAACGATTCTGTTGCTCTGCCACAGTACTTTCTAAATTAGAATTTTTAGCACGAAGAGCCTGCACTTCAGAATTCAACTGACGCACTGCTTCTGGATTATTTACACGTACGCCTTCACCTTTTTCACCAAAACGAACAGACACACCAGCATTGACCATTTTTTCATCACCAAGCGTACCACCAAGACTGAAAAGTAAATCTTCATTAGCTTGGTAGAAACCACCTAAAGCTATGGCTTGCTCACCTTTATAATTACCAAAACCTGCAGCTATAGTAAACTTGTCATTTTCATCAAATTGAAGCGGATGTAAAGCAGCTAATGCAGCGGCCGAAGCGCCCACTTTATCTACACGTTCTCCTAATTTATTAACACGAGTATCTAATCCATTTACTCGGTCTTGTAAACCAGATACATTATTAGAAACACTGTTAACACCTAAAGTTTCTTTCCAATTATTAACATCCTCATTTGTTAAATTAGACCCATCACGATCTGCTTTACCATCTAGCTTTTTATCTACTTCTGGCATAACAGCCTCTTTAATAGCACTGTCATTTACAGAAACTTCATAATTAACCTTTGTTTTCTCATCATTATATGTAGTTTTAATATCTACATTCTTACCTTCAGATAAAGTAATAGCATCAACATTGCCTACTGTATTTTGATTAATACCTAAAGCTATCTGCCATTTATTAACTTGATCAGGTGTGATGTTACTTGCATCAAGATTTGCCTTTTTAGCCGTTTCGTCAGCTACAACTTTTAGCTGTGCTACGTTAACCGCATCGGTATCTTCTGTACCAGCTGCTACACCTGTAATTTGGCGTGTAATGCCATTTGCTCTATCACCAACAGCAATAGCTCCTGCAGTAGATTCCCAAGTGGATACTAACGATGCATAAGCTTTGAAATCAGAGCTTCCTATGTATGCTTCTTTAGCGACCCTAATAGCTTTCTCAAGCTTACCTCGTTCTGAATTTAGTGATCGAATTTTTTTTCCAATTTCCTTTTTTTGGTCTTCAGTTTTATTCCCATCTGTAAGGCTTTTAGTAGTCTTTGCTAACTCATCATTTAATTTAGTAATTCGATCATTATAAGCTGTTTCTTTAGCTATATATTCATCTTTTAATTGTTTCACTTTTGCGCCTAAATCAGCTAGAGTTGCTCTATCTGCATCAGATAAGCTCAAAATCGCTGAATTAGCTGTTAATTTAGATTTCGTAAGAGGATTATAACCTAATTGAGTCGACTCTGTATCTGCTACTGATAATTCACCTAGTGCAACCCCTCCCATAGAAGATACTTTGGCACTAGGACCTATAGCAACAGAGGAAATACGATTAGATTCAGCATTTGTGCCTATGGAAATGCTTTCATATCCATCAGACTTTGCCTTAAAGCCTATAGTAGAACTACCATAACCTGTACTCATCGAAAAATACCCTAATGCAGTAGTGCGTTCAGACGTCGCTGTTGCATTATAACCTAATGCAGTTGCATAAGATCCATAAGTTTTAGACGATGCACCAGCAGCTAAGGAATTTTCACCACCAGCAGTGGCTGCAGCCCCAATAGAGATACCATCAATCTTATAGTCCATGCATTTACACCAAGGGCAATACTACTCCCCATATAAGGATTAATACTAAGTGGATTGGTAATCAGACCTTCCGTATGAGCGCCTTGGCCAATAGCTATATCATTTTGTTTAGACGCCATACTTTTAACACCAATAGCGATGGAGTTCTCCATTATAGTATGAGCATTCACACCAATAGCGATAGCATCTGTACCATTTGCACCATCATTGTTATAATTACTACCTTCTTCTATACTAGTAGAATTAATACTTACATACTTTAATTGTGTATCGCCAGTTATACTATCAGCAGTATTTGTAGTGCCTGTTGCTGTCGTAGCGGCCTGAACACTGAATGCAGATAAACCTACAGTTCCTACTAATGTAGCAGTAACTAGTTTAGATAAAAGTTGCTTATTATTACATTTCATCATTTTACCCTCACTTCTAAAAAACTGACCAACGAAAAACTCCAATTAAATAATTAGGCTAAAAAGTAACTTACAAATATAAAGTTCATGAATTCTTAAAGCTATTTTTAAATCTTAAAGTCCAATACTAAATATTAACTTTTTAAACAACAACGTCTAAAATTCCTTATTTCATGTACAGACTAAAATAATTAACCAAAGCATTCACATCCCTTTTTACTTATAAAATCACATTACAATATGATGCCTATACACACTCTATATTTTTAAATATATCATTTTTATTTTACAAGTCAATAACTCTCCATCACTCTACATGTATTTCTTCAGTAGACAGTTGATATATTTAACAATAAAAAATCAAAACATTTTTTTGTTTTAATCCTTTAAAATTCATGCATCATATATATTCACAAATGTCTATTCTCATTAAAATTTAATGAGAAAATTACACGAAACGAATAAATTCATTTTTATTAATTTTTGAATGAAAGCAAAATAAAAACAAAAGGTACTGACTTATATAAAAGCCAGTACCTTCCATTAATCATTACTTATTAAATTTTTCAAATTATTCTCAACTTAAATGTAAAGTGTGATTTTATTTTTACATACCAACTTTAGCCATTAATTGTTGAATCAATGCACGTTGTTGTTCTAATTCAGCCTGTTGTGCACTTACTTTATCATTTAATGCTTTATTGGTTGCTTCGAATGATTTTTCCTTTTCAGCCATTTTATCATTCAATGCTTTATTTTGTTCTTTTAAAGATGCTACTTCATTAGTTAACTCACGGAAGGATGTGTTATTAGGATTACGATAAATGTCATCACCTTTGTCACCAAACTTCAAGGATAAACCAATGTTGAACATAGTTTCATCCCCAAGTGTACTGGACACGCTGAACATAGTGTCAGCATTTGGACGATAGAAACCACCAAGTGCAGCAGCGCCTTGACCTTTATAGCTACCCATAGCTACTGCAGCAGAGAATTTATCATCTGGATTGAATTCTAATGGATGTAAACCAGCAAGCGCAGCAGCACCAGCGCCTACTTTATCTACGCGTTGATCAAGTTTATTAACGCGATTATTTAAGTTAGATACATTGCTTTCAAGACCATCCACTCGATTATTAAGACCAGATACTTCATTGGTTACATTTGTTACCCCTAATTGATCTTTCCAGTTAGTAATAGCGTCTGGAGTTAAATTGGAGCCATCAAGATTTGCCTTTTGATCCAATTCAGGTTTTACTGCTGTTTTAATAGCTTCATCAGATACATTCACTTGGTAAGTTTTTACACCATCTTCAGTTTTAGAAGTAACAGTTGTATTTTCACCATCTTTAATATCAATTGCTTTTTGCGCTAAGTTAGTAATATGCTCATCACTTGCTTGACCTGCAACAACATTACTAATAACTTGGTGTAAAGTATCACCTGTAATTAAATCTTTATTACCAGCTTCATTTTTACCAGTACCTAATGCATCACGCAATGTATCTTTATTAAGGCTTACATCATACTGATTTACACCTTTTTCTTTTTGTTCTTTATTTAACTCTACCTTAACAAAGGAGTCTCCATTACTAACGGTTACTGCTTTTTGAGCTGCTTCAGTAGAAATCTTATTGATTACAGTTTTACCTGCTTCTGTAATATTGCTTAAATTAGAATCAGCTTTACCATTTAATGCACCATTTTCACCAGTAATCTTTTGAATTTCTTCATAAATTTGACCACCAGTTACAGCCTCCTTAGAGTCTGGCTTGATACTACCATTACCTACATTAGTAATAGTTTGACCACCGGCGTTAATGCCCTTATTAGTAATCGATGGACCATTAACGATAGTTAATCCATTGCCATCTAATTTTGTACCATTATCACCAAAGGAAATAGATCCATTGCTACCTAAATTGAGGGTATTGGCTAATCCAACTTTAATAGCACGGCCATTCTGATCGACTTCAGTCGTAATATTGCTATTAACTCCCATAATATCAAAATGAGTGTTTTCATTATCTACTGTAATGCTTGCTGGAGCTTCTTCATCTTCAGCAGCTTTTTTGCCATTCCCTACAGTGAAACTAGATACTTTATCGGCTGTTGTTTTTTCTACTGCTTTTAATTGTGCCACGTTGACAGCATCAGTATCTTCTGTACCAGCCGCTACATTAGTAATTTGACGTGTAATTGGTCCTACAATTTGGTCACCATTTGCATCATATTGAGCAGCACGTCCCACACTAACAGCACCGCCAGTGGCTTTCCAAGTACCTAAATAATTATCCTTCTTAATTAAAGCTCTATTTATTCCAGTTTTTTCTAACTCTTTAATTTTTTCAATAGATGCTTTTACTGCTGCCTCTCTTTCAGTTAGAACCGCCAAATCCTTTTGGCGAGCTTCTTCAGTGGCATATGTAGTTCTATTCATCTTTTCTCTTTGTTCATAGACTGCTACATAATTATCTTCATATTCTTTATAGGTCTTTTCATACTCTTCATATTGCGCCCCATATGTATCATAAAAGGCTTTAACAACTTCTTGTGTCTTAGCATTTCCGGTTTGCTCAGCCAAAGCCAAATCACGAGCCATGGAGTTTTCTAAACTAGAAGGATTATTTTCTGATAATGGAACATACCCAATGGAACCGAACCCTCTGTCTGCAACAGAGTTATTGCCTAAAGCCACCCCTTCTTGGCGCATTAATGAAAATTGAGCGCGTTCAGTTCTTGCAGAATTACCAAAAGCATCTCCACCATAAAGAGCCTTAGCTTCTTCACCAATGGCTAAACCATATTCATTAGTTTGACTTTTATATCCTACAGCAGTGCCTGACATAGAGCTTGATTCATTCCCTAAGGCTATTGAGTTACGTGATGTGTAATATTTATCAGGGTGTGTAGGAGATGTTGATAAATTACTAATACCAGTTTTTGCCTTAGAACCGATGGAAATACCGCCAATAGCAATAGAGTCATTACCAATAGCAGTGCCGGAATCATGTGCTATATTATCATGACCAATGGCAACAGCTGATGTATTACTATTGTTGTTATAACCAATGGAAGTACCATTATTAATTGCTACATTATCAAAACCTATAGCAGTACTTACCTGATCTTTATATGTAGCTTGCGCTGTATTTTTATGACCTTCTTGGTCTCCTAAAATAAGACCCGTTCCTTGAAGAGGGCCTGCTGCACTAGTAACCCCTGAAGCAACACTGCCTACTAAAGCGGCTACAGCCAACAATGTTCCATAGGAATACTTTTTACGCTTAGACATTTTACTTAGATTCATTTTACTCATAATTAAATCTCCCTACCTCTTAGTAAAAATAAAAAAAGTACAATACTCAAGTTTCTTCAAATGTCATACCTCTATCGACAATCATTTCTGATAGAGGTATGACACAAAAAAACAATCTGACATTACACTTTCCTGTTTATATAATCCATTAAAAATAACTTACAAATATAACGTTCATGAATTCTTAAAGCTATTTTAACTATTAAAATCAAATACTACATACTAAAGCTTTAAACAACAACGTCAATTCCACTTACTTCATCTGATTTCAATAATAATCGACTATAAGCGTTCACATTCTCTTTTACTTGTAAAATCATAACTATATGAGACTTATATAAACTCTATATTTTTAAATATATCATTTTATTTTTACAAGTCAATAACGCTCCCCCCCGTGTACTCTAACAGTGGACATTCGATGTATTTATAAAAAAATTAAAATACCATTAATTGTCTTCACCCTTTAAACTTCATATATTCCACATATTAGCAAGTGTCTATACTCATTAAAATTTTATAACAAAATTTTCACGAATTGAATAAATTTATTTTGTATTGATTTTGAATTAAAACAAAAACAAAACAAAAGGCACTAACTTATGTAAAAGTCAGTACCTTTCATTAGTCACTATTTATTAAATTTTCAAGTTATTATCAATCAAGATGTGAAATATGGTTTTATATTACATACCTACTTTAGCCATTAATTGTTGAATCAACGCACGTTGTTCTTCCAATTCAGCTTTTTGTGTAGCTACTTGATCAGCTAAGCCTTTATTTTCAGCTTTCAAAGCATTTACTTCAGATGTTAATGCACCAATATTTGTTGCATTGGCATTGCGGTAAATATCATCACCTTTTTGACCAAACTTCAAAGATAAACCAATGTTGAACATAGTTTCATCACCAAGCGTACTGGACACACTGAACATAGTATCAGCATTAGGTCGGTAGAAACCACCAATTGCAGCAGCGCCTTGACCTTTATAGCTACCCATAGCTACTGCAGCAGAGAATTTATCATCTGGATTAAATTCCAATGGATGTAAACCAGCCAAAGCAGCAGCCCCAGCACCCACTTTATCTACGCGTTGATCAAGTTTATTAACACGATTGTCCAAACCATTTACACGGTCCTGTAATCCAGATACATTATTCGAAATACTATTAACTCCTAAAGTATCTTTCCAGTTATTAACATCAGATTCCGTTAAATTAGAAGCATCACGATCTGCTTTAGTATCTAGCTTTTTATCTACTTCTGGCATTACAGCATCTTTAATAGCACTATCATCTACCGAAATTTTGTAATTAACACGAGACTTATCATCATTATATGTAGGATCAATTTTTACATTAGTTCCTTCAGATAAAGTAATCGCATCCACATTACCTACTGTATTTTGATTAATACCTAATGCCACCTGCCAATTGTTAACCTGCTCAGGTGTAATATTACTTGCATCAATATTTACTTTTTTAGCCGTTTCATCAGCTACATGTTTTAATTGTGCCACGTTAACAGCATCGGTATCTTCTGTACCAGCCGCTACATTAATGATTTGGCGAGTATTTTGGATTATTTTACCAGTTCTTGCATCAACATAGGCATCGGAACCAACACTAACAGCACCATCTGTAGCTTTAAAAGCAGCTAATGCAGATTGTTGTTCTGCCATAGCTTGAGTAAAGTCTTGATGGGAAGCAGTCCATGCATTACGTGCATCAGTAGCTGCTACAGCTTCTTTGCTTAATTTATCATATTCAGCTTTGGCAACTTTATAAGCAGCATCATCATTGCCTTTAGTGGCTATCATAATCTGTTCTTGTGCGTCTTGCTGTGATTTAATGTCACTGTATTTTTTATTTAATTGACTATATTCTGAAATTTCAGCCGCGTATTTAGTAGTGAAGTTTTTAATGTCATCATTAGCTCCTAAAAAGGTAGCTAATTCCGTATCATTTTTTGCAATTTTGCCTTCAACTCCATCAACTAATGGCATATAGCCAATAGTACCAGCTCCACGATTAGCTACACTAGATGTACCTAAGGCAATGCCACCATTACCTTTAGCAGTAACCTGAGCATTAACACCTAGAGCTACGCCATTGTATGAAACTTTAGAACCTTGACCTAAAGCTACACCATATAAGCTATTAGTTTGAGCTTTAGCACCAATAGCAGTACCACCTACAGCAGTCGCATCCGGACCAATAGCAATACTATTTAAAATAGCGCCATAGTTTTGAGTACCATCGTTTTGAATATATTTGTAGAATGCCCCTGCAGACGCACCTTTACCAATTGCTATGCCATCAGCAGCACGAGCCGCTTCACCTACTGCAACGGCACTATTCGCATACGTATTACGCCCCAAAGCTGCACTATATTGAGTTGCATATGAACCAGAACCAACAGCAGTACTACCACTAATAGCACTACTATAAGTACCAATAGCTGTAGCATACCCACGAGATGCATATGTACCAAAACCAATAGCTGTAGTGCCAATCCCTTTTCTGCTATCATTAGCTGTAGCTGTGCCATCTACACCTTCACCATTTTTATTGTCGTTAGTTGCTACGCGAGAAAAATCTTCTAAAATCTCATTACCATCTTTATCTTTGTTAAAACGCTTTGTTTGACGATAGTCAATAAGTTTGCTAGAACCAACAATATCTTTAGCATTATACTCACTGCCACTCCTAACTACTGTAGCATCTGTCGGCGCTGTACCAATACCTACATAAGAACCAGCTAAACCGGCTGCATCAGCACTATATACACCAGCGCTAACTGCACCAACAAGTATAGCTGCTACAAACTTAGACGTCACTTTTACATTCTTTTTCACTTTCATTTCACACCCTCATCACACACACATCACTTTTTCTACTTAATCATCATCTAATATAAATTGATAATATAATTGCATTTTATTACAAAATCACTATATTATCAGCGTTTATATTATTATAAACTAAATTTGTACATTTTAGTTAACATATTTTTAAATGATGACTAAATTAGAATAATCTTTATTTACAATATAAAGTATATCACTAATCATCCATAAGCCAAATGTATTAATTTTAAAATCCACTTTTCGTTTATCATTTTAATTCTCAATTATCAAAAACGCACTATAACCTATCTAAAAAATGCTTTAAATTCAATATTTCCAGGATTTCTTTATTTTCAATTAAAAATTCGTAAAAATTTATTTTTCCACGAAATGAATAATCTAAATATCCATAATTTCAGTTAATTTATAACAAAAAGAGAGTCACTAGATTTAAATCTAGTGACTCTCTTTATTTTTTGCAATCAATCTCTAAATTCCTATTATTTTAGGGTGAAATAATAGTTTTAACTAAATGGATTAATTTACATACCTAAACGTTCCATTAACAATTTAATCTGTTCGCGTTGTTCTTCTAACTGGTCTTTTAATGCAGCATTTTCTTTTTCAAGAGTATTCACTTTATCGTCAAGAACTGTCAATGTACTAAGTGGAGCTTGTTTATAATTCTGTGCCCCTTTTGCATAGTCACTATCTTGACCTACACGTAGGGAAACACCAACATTAAACATATTTTCATTACCACCGAAAGAACCACCAACGCTGAACATTGTATCATCATTTGGACGGTAGAACGCACCGACTGCCACAGCTTGTTTGCTTTGGAATGTACCAACACCAGCAGCAATAGATAATTTTTCTTCTTCCAAGTATTCCATTGGATGTAATGCAGCCATAGCAGCAGCATGAGCACCAATCGTATTCATACGGTTGTTAAGCTCACGTTTTACACCGCTTAATTGACCTACATTTACAGCGTCATTTGGTTCAATGCCAGGTGCTACATTTTGAATACGATTACCTTCAGCACTGATACTACCAGGAACATATTGACCATTTACTTCTTTGCCAGGTGTTACAACTAAGCCACCAGGTACATTTAAACCATCATTTAAGTTAGTTGGGCCGCCATTATTATTAGAAATACCTTTGTCATTAATTGTTACAACTGTATTGCCATCTTTATCCTTCACTTCTACGCCATTAGGGCCTAAAACTGTGGAGTTACCATTAGGATCTTTAGATGTTACACCATCAGACTTGATTGTTGTGGAAGAACCATCTTCACCTTTGACAGTAAGACCATCATTATTAATACTTGTATTACCAGTTGTTACACTGCCATCTTTGCCAAGGTCAATATCTTTAGCCAATTTAACAGTTAATGTATCAGTTCCATTGGAAACAACACCAATATTATTATCAGTTAATTGTTCTTCCTTGGAAATGCCACCATTAATAGTTAATTTTTGGCTTAATGCACGATGTACAGTTTTTTCTGCGTCGTCACCAACAAAGTCAAGGCCAGCTTGTGCTACAGCTTGAAGGTCTTTAATTGTAGCTAAATTACTTAAAGATGGACCAGTTTTATCTAATAAACCGTCTTTACCAGGTTGACCATCTGCACCTGGAGTACCACCAATAATATTCTTAGCATCATCAGCAGAAACAGGTTTACTATTGTCTTTATTATCAAGACCTAGGCCACTCGTATCAGCACCAGAACCTAAGGTAGATTCAACCGGCTTAGCTCCGTCTTTAGGATTGCCATTTTCATCTACATCATCTGGATTGTAATTCTTGCCATCATTGCCAGTTACAACTGGGTTGCCATCTTTATCAACTTTAGTTAATTCACCAGCTGCGCCTAGTTTTCTTTCTAATTTCTTTAATTGTGAAACATTAACTGCATCAGTATCATCTATACCTTTTCCGATATTTTTAATCTGATTACCACCATTGTTAAGGCCTTCATTAGTTAAGGATACAGATTTCGTAGCATCACCATTGCTTGGTTTAATTGTAATGCCTGTGCCATCAACTTTAGTAGTAACGCCATCTTTAGTAATAGTTACACTACCATCATTTAAAGTAAGATCTTTAGCTAAGCCAACTTCAATCGTGTTGCCAGTAACTTTTGTTGTAATATTTTCATTGGCCCCTACAATATCAAAGCGATTTGTTTTACCTTCAGAGCCTTTGTCTACTGTAATACCTGCAGCAGTGGCATTTTTATCTGCCCCCACTACGAAGCTTTCTAACTTGCTATTAGCAGCTGTATTGGCATCATCAATTTGACCTGCTAAGGCCTCAGCAGTTTGTTTGAGATCACTTACATTGACTGCTGAATTAGGATTAGATTCATTAGCTGCATTCAATTTATCCGTAAATTTAACGCCGTCTTTATCAGCAATAGCACTCTTCACATTGTCTATTGTTTGATTACCTGCCGAAATGCCAGCATTAGTGAATTTTAGCTGTTCAGAAATAGTTAAACCAGTCGCATCTACTTTTAGTGCATTCGCCCCACTACCAAAGGATATCGAGCCAGCATCTGTTAAGTTTAATGTATTAGCTAACCCCACTTTAACCTGACGGCC